>OFDC01000029.1_pt1 | contig 200856 bp, 174 predicted proteins | sample 1520941 | NCBI WGS metagenome assembly OFDC01 (sample SAMEA94258168, study PRJEB24077) | hot springs metagenome | biome: Aquatic biome; feature: Water | place: India | collected 2012-12-06 | depth 5 m
ACCCGCCATTATGTCGGCTCGTACGATTGGCTCATGGAAAGACCGCCTGATTACAATTATGGTTACTCCGCTTATGAGTTGTTCGGCACGTTTACCAATTTACACGATTCTTATTGCACTGGTTGTACCTACTACTAAGGTTTTAGGCTTTTTTAATATGCAAGGGGTTGCCTTGATGGGCTTATATTTATTAGGCTTTTTCTCGGCCTTAATCGCTGGATGGTTGATGAAGTTTATGCTAAAATCGAGCGAAAAAAGCTATTTTATCATGGAGCTACCAACCTACAAAAAGCCACGCTGGAAACAAGTAGGTTTTACAATTTTAGAAAAAGTAAAGACCTTTGTTTTTGAAGCTGGTAAAGTAATTGTTGCTATTTCGGTGGTGCTTTGGGTGTTGGCTTCTTATGGACCAAGTGATAAAATTCAAAAAGCAGAACAAGCAGTCATTGCCCAAAGTCAAGGACTTGAGCAAGATAAATTAGACTCAAAATTAGCTTCCGTTAGATTAGAAAATTCTTATGCGGGTCATTTTGGTAAGTTTATCGAGCCCGCCATTAAACCTTTAGGCTATGATTGGAAAATCGGTATAGCTCTAATTACTTCATTTGCCGCACGTGAAGTTTTCGTAGGTACTGTTTCAACCATTTACAGTATTGGGGCCGATGCCGAAAATGAAACAACTATCAAAGAACGATTAAGAAATGAAGTAAATGCCGAAACAGGTCAGCCCACTTTCTCAATCGCCACTTCTTTTTCTCTCTTGATTTTCTACGTATTTGCTATGATGTGTATGAGTACACTGGCAGTAGTATATCGTGAAACTAAGGGTTGGAAATGGCCAATAATTCAATTGGTTTATATGTCAGTTTTGGCCTATACAGCAGCATTTGTAGTCTATCATTTTTTGAGTTAATTTTTTAGACAAGAGATTCGAGACAAAAGTCAAGAGAATATAGAGAACCGTTAGTATATAATTTTCTGTTTAGATTCGTGTAGCATTTATTTATTCAACATTCATTCTATCATTCAATAATAATTTTATGCTTGGCGTAACATCAGATAATAAATTGAAAAGATTAATTGTAGTAGGCGATAAGATTTTGGTGAAGCCTAAAAATCCATCAGATAAAACAAATTCGGGACTTTACTTACCCCCAACGGTTACCGAAAAAGAAGAAATTCAAAGTGGTTATGTAATTAAAGTGGGGCCAGGATACCCATTACCAGCCCCGACTGACGATGAACCTTGGAAAGAGACAGAAGAAAAAGTAAAGTATATGCCTTTACAAGCTCAAGAAGGTGATTTAGCCATTTATCTCCAACGCCACGCTATTGAAGTACAATACGAAGGCGAAAAATATGTAATTCTACCACAAGCCTCAGTTTTGATGTTGGAGAGGTTTGAAGATTTATAATTCACAAAAAAAAAGCGATGGGTTCTCATCGCTTTCTTAGTTATCTGTTTCTAAATTCTTACTCTTCTAAGAAGTCTAAATCTTTATTATGCGTTTCTGGAATGCTCAGAGTAGAGTAAAAGCCTAAAACAAAGCATATAATCCCAACAATTGCTCCAGCAATAATGACACCTTGGTCTGGCTTAAAGAATTTATAAAGCGTTGTCATTAAAACTACTGTACCACGCACCATGTTTGGAACGGTTGTGGCAGCAGTGGCACGAAGGTTAGTTCCAAATTGTTCGGCACCTACTGTTACAAACATTGCCCAGTAGCCAGTTCCTAAGCCCAACCAACAACAAATGGCATAATACATGCTCGCACTTTTTACAGTTGGTGTAAATAATAATACCACTACACCAATTAATGCAAAAGCCATCATCACTGCAATTGCTTTTTTGCGAGAATGCATGGCCTGACTGATAAAACCACTGAAAAAGTCACCAACAGAAATACCAATATAAGCCCACATGATGGCTAAACCTGGGTCAACTTTTTCAGTAATTCCTAAGGCTTGCCCAAATTCATTACTTAAATAAGTGAGGATTCCGATACAAAACCATGTTGGAAGGCCAATACCAATACATTTCATGTAGATGACAAAGCGATTCCAGTTAGTAAAGAAAGAAAGGAAGTTACCTCTTTGAACGTGTTTCTTATTAGCTACTTCTTTGAAAATACCCGATTCGATGACACCTACACGAAGAAGAAGGAGTGCAACACCCAAACCACCACCAATGAAATAAGCAATTGTCCAGTCGCCTGAAAGTTTTACTGTAAAAGTGGCAACTACCGCACCTAAAAGACCAATACCCGCAACCAAAGAAGTTCCAATGGCACGTAGGTGTTTAGGTAAAACTTCGGATACAAGTGTAATACCGGCTCCTAATTCACCTGCAAGACCTATACCTGCAATGAAGCGTAACCATTTGTAAGCCTCAATCTTATCCATAAAACTAATGTGTGGAATTAAACCACAAGAAATATTAGCTAATGAATAAGTGATTATTGAACCAAAAAGTACTGAAAGACGACCTTTCTTATCGCCAAGTACCCCCCATAAAATTCCTCCTAATAAGAGGCCAATCATCTGAAAGTTAATGATATTGGTACCAATTGATGAAATTTCCTCCTTTGTGGTGAGTCCTAAACTTTCAAGGCTTTGAACCCTCACAATTCCGAATAGCTGGAGGTCATAAATATCTACAAAGTAGCCTAATGCTGCTACAATTACAGGTAAGCTAAAAAGGTGCTGAAACGTACTTTTTTCTTGATTCATAAATAGTTTTAGGTTTAGGTATAAGAAACGTATAACCCAATAATGGCTATGTGTTCTTTTATAGTTCTTTTACTTTAATCTTACGCCATTTTACTTTAATACCGCCGCCACTATGAATTTGTAGGGCAATACAACCATCTTTTGCACCTATTTTATCATCGTTGAGGGTAATCATTTGTGTACCATTTAAAAAAGTAGTTACTTGGTTACCTACTACTTTTACAGTCATTTTATTCCATTCTCCCATTTTTAGGGCTTTGTCTTTCTCTGGTTCTGGCTTTATTAACCAGCCACGTCCGTAAGACTCATATATGCCGCCAGTAGAGCTCCCTGGAGGAGCAACTTCTGCCTGCCAACCGGCAATTTTAGTACCCTCAATTGACGAGTGGAAGAAAACACCACTATTCCCATTGGCTTCTTGTTTAAACTCTAAAGTAAGTTCAAAATCCTTAAACTTCTTATCAGTTCCCAAGTAGCCATATTCTTTGTCTGGGCCACTTTCGCATACTAATAGACCATCTTCAACGTACCATTTTTCGGTACCATAGATTTTCCATCCTGTTAGGTCTTTTCCATTGAAAAGTGTTTGTTTTTTTCCTTTTTGTGCGAAACTCACTACTGAAAGTGATAACAAAATAAATAACGAAAGACTTGATTTAAGTTTCATGTCGTGTTAGTGTTGATAAGAGTTTGGTTATGGAAGAATATTTTTTTTACAAAGAAAAGCGAAAATCTTTATCTTGCATTGCTTAATTAAAAAAATGCTATGAAAAAAACTATTTTGTTAGCCCTTATATGTCATTTAACCTTTGCCCAGACAAAACTTACACAGATTACTTATGACGGATTCATTAGTAAAATCCCGATTAACCTAGTCCTTACTTTTGATGGTAATTTAGTTTATGGGACACTGTCATATAAGCGAGTAGGGCAACCGATAAAAGTTGTGGGTTCACTCGAAAAAGAAAACTTTACTTTACATGAGTTTGGCGATAAAGCCGAAATCACAGGTATGTATTTTGGTACTAAAAAAGGTGATGATATTAGTGGTAGGTGGTCGAACCCTGCAGGGAAAGAAATGAGTTTTAGTATGAAGAAAAATAATATCATTTCAATCGATAAGCCCGAAATAAAATCTGTAACTGGTTCTTATGCTTATAATTTTGGCAAAGATGGGGGCACGGGAAATATGTATGTACAGCAAGTGGGCAAAGATAAAATAATCTTAGAAATTCAAGCTGTGAGGGGAGCTCCAAGTTATAATCAGGCAATTATTGAAAAAACGAGTTTAAAATTGTTTAAAAACGAAGCCATCTATGAAAATAAGGAATACGGCAAGTGTTTATTAAAAATATCGTTTTTTGATGGTGGAGCCAGTATCATATATTTAGATGAAGCTTATGAATGTGGTTTTGGAAATGCCGCAACTGTCGCTGGGAATTACGCTAAATTTGATAGTAGAGCACCAAAATTTGAACAGAATTGATTTAGAAATTAAATTTTAAGAAAGGTATTAGCATTGGTACATTTTGTTGATACCTTTCATACTCCTCGCCGAATACTTCTACTAGTTTTTTCTCTTCAAAGTATATTCCAATGAATAAATAAATCGTCAGTGCAATAGCATTCGATAAACTTCTCGTAGAGGCGTCGGTGATGAATGTTCCCCATATCAATACTAAAATGCCAAAGTAAATGGGATGACGCATATATTTCAATAAACCATCATTTTTGAACTCATTTTTAGCTTGTTTTTTATCGAAATCAAATCCACTAAATTCTCCTAAATCATAGCCTCTTAATGCCTTTAATATAAAAAATAGACCATAGAAACTCATAATTTGACCAATAATTATTTGAAAAAGGGATACTTGCCAAAGAGGATTTTTAGGAGCCGAATGGGCAATTATAAAAACAGGAATGAGTAAAATAATGGCTAAAAAATTATAGATTAATCTATAAAAACGAAAGTTTGTCCCCAATAATTTTGCTGCAAATTTTTTAAAATAATTACTTGCCATGATACTATGAATTGTTCCATAAAGAAGCCAAGCAAAAGCCAATGAGAGCATATTGATAAGAGTTTATTCGCAAAGATTAGAAAATAATAGGAAATAAAAAAGCCCTGTTTTCATTGAAAACAGGGCTTGCAAGTTATAGATAATTATCTTAAATCGACCACTTCTACACCTGGATATTTCTTTTTATCGAATGTGAAAAACTTATCATCGGCTGGAGCATTTGGCATAAACTTATCGACACGGAAAACAGTACGTTTGCCATTTTTATCCCATACTTTCCAAGATTTCACTGATTTATCTTTCTTATCAACTTTAATCTGAACCTTAGCTACTTTGCTTGTTTTATCTTCTGGAGAAAGCTCAACTACCTCATAAAACTGGCTGCCTTCTTTTACTTCTTCCAAGAAAACATATTTATAGCCTTTCTTATAAATCGTGTAGATTTTAGTTGGCGAAAGAGCATCCATTTCATTTGGGTTGAATTCTGTTACACTACATTCGTTCGTTTCCTTGACATAAGAGTACATTTCTTTGCCATTAGTAAAAACCTCTTGGCCTGCCATTTTCAAACGAAACTTCGCACCTTTTACTGTTACATCGCCTTTATAAGACTCCGTGAGTTTGGCATTTGTTCCTTCAATGCCATAAGTAAATGAGGCACTAAACGATTTCATTGTTTGGTATTTTTTGCTCATTTCATCTAAAATAGCGGTTGCTCTTTTATCTTTCTGAGCCATTACTAAGCCACTAATGAGTAATAGATTAGCAGTTAAAACGAGTATTTTTTTCATCTTTATAATGGTTATTATTGCTCTTGTTTTATTTAGTTAGATAGAGCTTATCAGAAAAAGATTAATTTTTTATTAATCTCAATTACACTAAAACAATTAAGACGCAAAAATAATTCAATTGGTTGTTTATCGCAATCTTCTTAAAATTTCGTCTAAATGTTCTAAATCTTTCACTAAAACTTCTCGTGCTTTACTACCTTCAAATGGCCCAACGATGCCAGCTCCTTCAAGTTGGTCAATGATACGGCCTGCTCGATTATAGCCCAACTTCATCTTACGTTGAATTAATGAAGTACTTCCTTGTTGATGCGTCACTATCAAACGAGCGGCATCTTCAAACATTGGGTCAAGTTCAGAAGCATCGAACTCAACGGTTTCGTTATCTTCATCTCCGTAGAATTCAGGTAACATATACGCAGAATCGTAAGCTCGTTGACTACCAATAAATTCACAAATCTCTTCTACTTCTGGTGTATCTACAAATGGACATTGTAAACGCACCATATCTGAGCCCATCGAAAGAAGCATATCTCCATTTCCAACCAATTGCTCCGAACCACCTGTATCTAAAATGGTACGTGAGTCGATTTTAGAAGTAACTTTAAACGACAAACGTGCTGGGAAGTTGGCTTTAATAAGACCCGTAATGACGTTTACCGAAGGACGTTGTGTAGCTACAATTAAGTGAATACCAATGGCACGGGCCAACTGAGCCAAACGAGCAATGGGTTGTTCTACTTCTTTGCCAGCAGTCATCATCAAATCGGCCAACTCATCTATTACCAATACAATATAAGGTAAATATCGGTGGCCCTTATCGGGATTTAGGCGACGTTGCACAAACTTTGCATTGTATTCTTTGAGATTTCTTACACCCGCATCTTTGAGTAAATTGTAGCGATTATCCATCTCAATACAAAGCGAATTAAGGGTATAAACTACTTTCTTCGTATCGGTGATGATGGCTTCTTCGGCATTTGGGAGCATGGCCAAGAAATGTCGCTCAATTTTATTATAAAGTGTTAGTTCAACTTTCTTAGGGTCAACCAATACAAATTTGATTTGTGCTGGGTGTTTTTTATAAAGTAAAGATGCCAAAATTACATTCAAACCTACTGATTTACCTTGACCTGTAGCTCCGGCCATAAGTAAGTGAGGCATCTTGGCTAAATCGGTTACGAAAATCTCATTAGAAATGGTTTTGCCAAGAATAATTGGTAAATCAAAATTTGTTTTTTGAAACTTATCACTTGCAATAACCGATTTCATCGTTACCATTTCACGATTTTTATTCGGTACTTCAATACCAACGGTGCCTTTCCCTGGCATTGGAGCGATGATACGAATACCCAAAGCTGCTAAGTTTAAGGCAATATCATCTTCTAAGTTTTTGATTTTTGAGATACGTATTCCTGCTTCTGGAACAATCTCATAGAGCGTTACCGTAGGTCCAATGGTGGCTTTGATGCTCGAGATTCCGATTTGGAAATTTCGCATGGTTTCTACGATATTATTTTTATTGGCTTCGAGTTCTTCTTCCGTAACTTTAGTACCAGTATTTCCATATTCACTTAATAATGTAATTGGAGGATACTGATAATTTCCAAGGTCAAGAGTTGGGTCAAATAGCCCGAAATCCTTCAAAACTTTCTCATTTATATCATCATCATCTAAATCACCACCAAAAGTATCGGTTGGTGGTGCGGGTTCTGGTATATTTTCAATGATAAAGGTTGGCCCACCTTTAAATGGTTCATTTGGAAGAGTACTTTTTTCTTTGGTTTTATCTTCAATCTCAAACGTAACTTCTTCAAATGGTTTCGGAACAATAATATCCTCTTGTTTAACCTTAGGTTGTTCGGTTTCTAAAGTAATTGAGTTAGCTTCGTCAATGATTGGTACAGGCGAAGGAGGAGTAGCTTTTCGGAAAGAATTATCAGTTTTCTCAAGTTCATCTTCAATATCTACCTGTACGGCCTTGCGAATCCTTTCGGTTGAAATATCCTCTTCCTCTTCACTTGAATCTTTTTTGAAATATTTAGCAAAAAACCAATCGTCAAATTGAGTAAAGCCATGAAAAAAGATTAGCCAACCCGCCAAAATAACTAAAATAACAACAATTCCGCCCCAACCTATAGCTTGCTGGAAGAAATGATTAACGGCATAACCTAAACCTCCACAGAGTGTCCCCCCCTGAAGGTCGAAGACCCAGACAAAGTAACCAATAAAAATACTAGTCCAAAAAATGTAGAAGATGCTAGAAATTGTAAAACGATTGAAATTATAAGGCAATAAATCCTTTTTTGATACCAAACGATACCCTGCCCACGTGAGAACTGGAACCCAGCCGAACGCGGCTAATCCGAACCATTCGAAAATAAAATAGTGAGATAGTTTCGCTCCTAATAAGCCAATAATATTTTGAGCCTTTTTATCAGCGTTTTTAATCGAATCCCAAAATGTTCTTTGTACTACATCTTGGTCAGCATCGCCGGTAAATAGATAAGAAACGAAAGATAAAAAAAGTATGAGCGATAAGGCCAGTAAGAAAATACCTAATGCAAGTTGATAATTTTCTTTATTGAAATTAAAGTCTATCGGTACTTGATTGCCACCCGCCTTGCTACTCGAGGGATTGCCTTTACTAGAGCCAGTATTGGCCTTAGGTGGCTGTTTTTTGCGAAAAGAATTACTATTATCGGGCATCGTTATGCAATAGGAAAGCAATGGAAATTGGTGACAAATATAAGTATTTTGGATAAAAATACTTTAAAAATAGAATAAGTTTATACTGTTTTGGCCAATTATTGCTGATTTTTATATTTTAGTTTCATTTACTTTTTTATTTGAATTTTAGCTTTTTTTGACATTTATCAAATATTTATTCACTCAAAAAATTGCTATTTTGTACTAAATTTCTTCAACCTCTTTTAAAACTTATGAAAAGAATTATTTCAGTTTTGGGTCTTTCGTTGTCTGTTTCGATTGCTTTTGCCCAAAAAGATATTCAGAAAAAAATTCAAACTCAGTTTATTATGGCCGAAAATGGCTCAACGATTCAATTAGATGAAGGGTCGTTTACATTTACTGGGAGCCTTTCATTAGAGGGTAAAAAGAATATCATTATTAAAGGGAAAGGTAAGGATAAAACAATTTTATCTTTTAAAGGACAAACAGATGGAGCTGAAGGAATTAGAGTATCAAATGCCGAAAATATAATCATTGAAGACTTGACGGTACAAGATACAAAAGGCGATGCCGTAAAAACTATGAATGTAATCGGCATTACTTTTAGAAACGTAAAAACTGAATGGACTGGTGAACCTAAAGAAACCAATGGGTCGTATGGGCTATATCCTGTTCAATGTGAGAAAGTTTTGATTGAAGGTTGCGAAGCTATTGGTGCTTCTGACGCAGGTATATACGTTGGGCAGTCGAAAGATATAATTGTAAGAAATTCAAGAGCTTATCATAATGTGGCGGGTATAGAAATAGAAAATTCGCTCAATGCCGAAGTGTATGAAAATGAAGCTACCGAAAATACAGGAGGTATTTTAGTATTTGATTTGCCTGATTTAGTGCTTAAAAAAGGAGGATTTACGAAGGTTTATAAAAATAATGTACATCATAATAATTTCCCAAATTTTGCTCCGAAAGGTAATATCGTTGGCAAAGTGCCAGATGGAACAGGGGTTTTAATTTTAGCGGCAAATAATGTAGATATATTTGATAATCAGATTATTAATAATAAATCAATGAGTGTAGGAGTAATTAGTTATTTCATTACTGAGAATCCTATTAAAGACAAAGATTATTACCCTTATCCAGAGAAAATTACTGTTAAAAACAATGTCCTTGAGCGAGAATCAGTCAAGGCTACACACCGTGGTCGTTTCGGACAAATTTATAGATTTAAACTAAGATTTGGTAAGAATGTACCTCATATCTTATGGGATGGTATTGTCGATGATAAAAATCCTAACACGGTCATTTGTATCAAAGGCAACAAGAATGAAACTTTTGCCAACATTGATGCCGAAAATGGTTTCAAAAATATCATACGTGATGCAAGTAAATATGCTTGTAAGTAAATAGTCAGAGCCTAAAGTGCTATCGAGAAATCACTTTAAATGTGTTTGGTACTAAGGTTTTGCCTAAAAAGAAGTTTAATAAATGAAAAGAGTATTTTTATTAGTGATATCTGTAAGCATTTTTGCTTTATCGGCTTTTTATCAAAAGTCTGATATCGAAGCAACAATGCCCAAAGAAAAGCTTTCTGATTATCAGTTTTTTGAGGGAAATCCTGCTGAACAAAAGCCTGCCAAAGGGGTAATTCCTTATACATTAAATACACCTTTGTTTACGGATTATGCAGAAAAGCTTCGTTTTGTGAAAATTCCTGAAAATCAAGTAGCTACTTATAACGAAAAGGAAGTATTAGATTTTCCGATTGGAACAACCATCATTAAAACTTTTTATTATCCCAACGATTTTCGTAAACCAAATGCTGGAAGAAAGCTGATAGAAACACGTTTGTTGATTCATGAAGATAGTGGTTGGAAAGCCCTTGATTATGTTTGGAACGATGAACAAACTGAAGCTTTTTTGGAGGTTGCTGGAGACACCAAAGAGGTGAGTTACATTGATATCAATGGTAAAAAGAAAAAACATGAATATGGAATCCCGAACTTGAACCAATGTAAAGGATGCCATAATCGAAACGAAAAAATGTCACCAATTGGTCCATCAGCACGTCAATTGAATGGCCAATTACAAGCATCCATTTATAGTCTGCAATCAACAAGTAATCAAGATTATTTAGCTGATAATCAATTGTTTAATTGGCAAAAGATGGGAGTTTTGACAGGTCTGCCTGCCCTAGAAAAGATACCCAAAGCTCCTGTATGGAATAAGCCCGAAACGGGTAGCCTTGAAGCACGTGCTAGAATTTGGTTAGATATTAATTGTGCCCATTGTCATAGAATGGGTGGGCCAGCACAAACTTCAGGTTTAAATTTGAGTATTCATGAAACTGAGCCTATTGCTTATGGAATTTTAAAAACACCTGTTGCTGCTGGGCGAGGTTCAGGAAACTTGAAATATGATATTGTGCCAGGAAAGCCCGATGAATCAATCATTGTTTATCGACTTAATTCGAACGACCCTGGAGTGATGATGCCAGAAGTGGGTCGTAAAACAACCCATAAAGAGGGCGTGGAAATTATCAGAGAGTGGATTAAATCTTTAGAGTAACCCAAAAAGAAAGTATATTGAGTAACTATAATGAATGATGTGAGTGTGAATTTATGAGAGCCCCAACGTGAGTATCTCATAATTCATTTCACATACCTATTTTCTATCACTATGCCCTAAAGATTTTTCTGGGGCAATTAGGTCACGAACTAACTGCTTGAGTTCTTTTATTTCGGGAAAGTGCCCTTCTCTTTTTCTATCAAAAATTACTTCTTCGTTTAATAAAACTTTAAAACTTCCAGCAATATCGCTTGGTCGAAGTCCGACTTCACCTAGCTCTGCTTCAAATGTTGTGAGCAGCTCTTGAGCAATCCACGCTGAGCGTAATAACCAATGGCATTTCGGGCAGTACTCGAGTGTAATTTTCGGTTTCATTGTATTAATCTTGTTTTCAACAAATAACGAAAAAATATTTCTTATTTTTAAGCAAAAATCAATTCTTCTTAACCAATGAAACATTTCCTGTCTGTAGTTTTTTTATTTATTAGTTTAACTATTACTCAAGCTCAATTTCAAAAAGATTATCCTTATCGAGGAGTACCGTTTACGAAAGTGAAGTTGGATGACAAGTTTTGGTTGCCTAAACTTGAAATTAACAGAACCGTTACGATTCCGTGGTCGTTTCAGAAATCGAAAGAAACTGGGCGAATCAAAAACTTCGAGCAGGCTGTGGCAAGAAAAGGTAAATTCTGTACAATCTATCCTTTTGATGACTCTGATATTTATAAAATAATTGAAGGAGCATCTTACTCGCTGCATGTAAAATATGATGCCAAGCTTGATACTTACATTGATTCGCTCATAACATTAATTGGAAAGGCACAAGAACCCGATGGTTATTTATACACCATTCGTACGATGGGCGATACTACTCATTCATGGATTGGAAAAGTTCGTTATGAAAAAGAGCACGAACTTAGTCATGAACTCTATAATATGGGGCATTTCTACGAAGCTGCTGCGGCTCATTATTTGGCTACCAATAAACGAAATATGCTAGATATCGCCATTAAAAATGCCGACCACCTGCTTACAGTTTTTGGGCCGGGCAAAAAAGCAGTGGCTCCAGGGCATCAAGTTATTGAGATTGGTTTAGGGAAATTATATCGAGTGACAGGTAATCAGAAATATCTTGATTTATCGAAGTTTTTTATTGATTGTCGTGGACAAAGAAAATATGAAAAGAAAACCGGTGATAAAGAAGCAACGGTTTGGCAGACAGGTGCTTATTGGCAAGATAATATTCCAGTAACCCAACAAACGGAAGCTCTTGGCCACTCAGTTCGTGCGGGTTATTTATATGCAGGGATGGCCGATGTAGCGGCAATGACCAATAATTTAGAATACCTTTCGGCTCTCAATAAAATATGGGATAATGCTTTTGGAAAGAAAACTTATATTACGGGTGGGCTCGGACAAGCTGGCAACTGGGAAGGCTTCGGGCCTGATTATGAGCTTTCTAATCATTCGGCTTATTGCGAAACTTGTGCCGCAATTTCAAGTGTTTATTGGAATCACCGAATGTTTATGGCTTACGGAGATTCTAAGTATATTGATATTTTGGAGCGAACACTTTACAACGGACTTATCAGTGGTATTGGTCTTGATGGAAAGACTTTTAATTATGAAAATCCAATGGAATATAATTTTCAGCAAGGAAAATTGAGTGGAGAAAACAAGCGTTCTCCTTGGTTTGGATGTTCTTGTTGCCCAACCAATATTTGCCGTTTGATGCCTTCTATTCCGGGTTATGTGTATGCTCAGAAAGATAATGCGGTGTATATTAATTTGTTTATGAGTAATACGACTACTTTAGAGGTTATGCCTAAGGAAAATGTGAGTTTTTCGCAGAATACTGAATATCCGTGGAATGGAGTAGTAACTGTAAGTGTAGAACCTGCGAATAAAAAAGGCTTAAAGTTTCCGCTAATGGTGCGTATTCCGGGCTGGGCTAGGGGAGAGGCTTTTCCAACGGATTTGTATCGTTATACAAGTACTAACTCAATGGGTTTGCCAAAGATTTCTATCAATGGGCAGACGTTTGAATATAAATTAGAGAATGGCTACGCAGTTATTGACCGAGCTTGGAAAAAAGGTGATAAACTCACGATGAATTTACCAATGGAAGTAAAACAAGTAGTAGCCAATGAAAAAGTAAAAGATAATATCGGAAAAATTGCCATTGAGCGAGGACCGCTAGTTTATTGTGCAGAATATGTAGATAACAATGGTCTAACTTCGAATTTGGTTGTGCCAGAAAATCAGACTTTTCAAGCGGAATTTCAAACGGATATGTTGAATGGAGTGATGACGCTTAAAGGTACGGCCAATGCTTTGAATATTGAAAATAATGCTTCCGTTTCAACTAAAACTCAACCTTTAATATTGATTCCATATTATGCTCGCTCCAATCGAGGCTCAGGCGAAATGCGTGTTTGGTTTCCAACCAGAATCAAAAATTTAGAAATTATTACTGAATAAACTTATAAACGAATAAAACAAAAGGCTGCAATTTGCAGCCTTTGTTTTTACTCAAAGTAGCAATTAATTTACTTTTTACTTACGACTTTACTTTTTACCCCGATACCTAACTCTACATCACTTTTCGCTTTCTTGATATCGGTGTTGATGAGGTGGATATCGGCCGATTTATCGCCCATTACTTTCAATAGTACATCTTTCCCATCGGCATATTTAATGTTGTCTAGCACAACATTTTTGCTATTTTGTACTTGCATAATAGTTTTATCTTTGGTTAGAAGTGTAATATTTTTCAATGAAACATCTTCCGCTTCTACACAAACTAAGCCTTTGTTTGCTTCAATCATTGCATTTTCGATATTGATATTTTTGATGGTCATTTCTGGTAAACCACGAATTAAAATAGCAGTCTCAGCTCCTTTACATACAATATTCTGAATATAAAAGTCTTTGAATTGTGGTGTGCCTTCTCCTAATGGCTCAGCCTTTATTACTGGAAGTTCGTTTTCTTTACCATCGGCACGCACAGGGTCTTTAGCAGCATAATACATATCAAAAAGCACTGCCTCGCCCGGAATATCGGTCATATTAATATTATTGACATAAATATTATTAACTACACCTCCACGACCACGAGCAGTTTTGAAACGTAGACCAACATCAGAACCCATGAATGTACAATCTGAAATAAACATATTTCGAACACCGCCTGACATCTCAGAGCCAATCACAAAGCCCCCGTGTGCATGATAAACGATGCAATCTTTAATGACAAAATTTTCTGTCGGAACACCACGTTTGCGTCCTTGTTCATCTCGGCCCGATTTGATGGTAATCCCATCATCACCAGTAGAGAAAGTACAACCCTCAAGCACACCGTTTCGGCAAGATTCTAAATCTATGGCATCGCTATTTTGTGCGTACCAAGGATTGCTCACGTTTACATTTTTCACTGTAATATGCTCACATAAAAGTGGGTGCATTGTCCAAGCTGGTGAATTTTGGAAAGTTACTCCTTCAATAATGATATTTTTGCAACGAGTCAGACTCAACATATTTGGGCGTAGAAAATCTTTATAAGAGGCCAATTCCTCAGGCGTTGGCTTAACCCCATTCAAGATTCTACCAGCATTTGGAATCATATTTCCTTTTAATGATTTTTCTGAAGGATACCAGTTATTTTGTTTTTCATCAACCACACCACCCGATTTTATCAAATTAGCCCATTGGCCCGCAGTTTGTTTTTCTCTTTTAATCGCACGCCAGGCATCTCCACCACCATCGAGTACGCCTTCACCCGTAATGGCAATGTTTTCTAAATCAACGCCCCAAATAGGTGCTTGGCAACGGTAAGATTCTTGGCCTTCCCAAGTTGTAAGTACGATTGGGTAATCATCATAATTTTTGCTGAATTGTAGTAAAGCTCCTTTTTCAAGGTGTAGATTTACATTACTTTTCAATACAATCGGACCAGTAACCCAAAGTCCTTTTGGTACTAAAACTGTTCCACCACCCGCTGCATTACAAATTTCGATGGCTTGATTTATGGCTTTAGTATTTACTGTAATTCCGTCAGCTTTGGCTCCGTATCTTGAAATATTGAAGGTGTCTTTTCTGAAAACTGGTCGATAGGTAATTGGTAATTCGTAGGTATATTTATCTTTAAACTCGGTTCTCCTTAAGAAATTTCTGAGCGGATGACCGATGTTGACTAAGCCATCTGCTACTAGATTAGCCATTAGTCTTGCTCCATAGGTAGTAAAATGGGTATTGTCTTCAATTCCTTTGGGAAATTTAGGATAGATACCGCCAGAAATATTCATAAAGATTTTCTTTGAACCTTCTACGCCATGTTGTTCGATTACTTTTTGCGTAGAAATATGCATATCAATCAACGGTACATTAAGTTGTTTAGCGATTTCTCTTACCACAACAGGATACTCGCCGTGCTGGTCAACGAACTTTCCACTTTCATCGAACTTTCTACGCATAACAGGTGTGAGTAAAACTGGAGTAGCTCCTTTGGCTTGAGTTTCCTCAATGTATCGAATTAAGTTTTTGCGGTAATCGGTTTGTGCCGCTGCGTAGCGAGTTGTGTCCGATTCTTTTTGGTCATTATGTCCAAACTGAATGAATACGAAGTCGCCCTTGTGTAATTGGTCATGTACTTTTTTCCATAAACCTTGATTTCGGAAACTTTTTGTACTTCTACCATTAACAGCGTGATTCTGAATTTCTACAACATTCATAAATAGCTCGGGGAGTACCTGCCCCCAGCCAGTTTCTGGAGCATCATAGGGATTTTTATTGGCACAAGTAGAATCTCCAATTAAGAAAATTCTGGGCTTTTCTTCAGTTGGATTGACTAATCGAAAAGCCGAATTTGCCCACAAAAGTAATGTAAGCAGTGATAAGCGATATAAGGTTTGGGTTTTCATTTAAAAAAGCAATAAATGATTTATTAATAGGCTTTTATAGATAAAATAGATTTGGATATATTGATATAAAATGTTTTGGATTTTTATGGAAAAAGCCCCCTCAGAAGTGGAGGCTTTATTTGTTAAATAATAGGTGTAGTAATGATTGTTATAGGATTAAATTGATATTTCTTCATAGCTAAATCATCAATTTTACCAAACACTTTTAAAAAGTGTCAGGAAGTTAGCAAATGAAAAAAACTTATCGTGAAATCACTTATTCTTTATAAAAATGAGAGAAATCTGTAAATTCTTTAATTATAAAGGGTTTATCTTAATTCGTTAATGGCAACAAAATCCATATCAGCAAAAGATTGATTTTCGCCTGCCATTCCCCAAATAAATGAGTAGTTGGTTGTTCCGCAGCCTGAATGTATTGACCACGGTGGAGAAATGATTGCTTGGTGATTGCTCACCCATAAATGACGAGTTTCTTGTGGTTGACCCATCAAGTGTAAAACACCCTGACCATCTTGCACATCGAAGTAGCAATATACTTCCATGCGGCGGTCGTGTGTGTGTGAAGGCATTGTATTCCAAACACTTCCATTTTGTAAGACAGTAAGCCCCATTACTAATTGACAGCTTCTGATACCATCTAAGTGAATATATTTATAAATTGTACGTTGATTAGCCGTTTCTACGGCTCCCATGTGAGCAGGTGAAGCCGTTTCTTTAGTCATGAGTTGTGTTGGATACTCTTTATGAGCTGGGCAAGATAGAACGAAGAATTTCGCTGGAGTTTCAGCGTTGATGCTACTGAAAGAAATATCTTTTGCTCCACGCCCTACATATAAACAATCTAATTTATTTACATGGTACTCTTGACCATCAACTACTACTTTGCCATCACCTGCTACATTGATAATCCCTAGTTCTCTTCTTTCTAAAAAGTATTCTGATTTTAATTCCGTATAAGTCCCCAAAGTAAGTACTTCGTTGGTTGGCATGATGCCACCTAAAATCATACGGTCATAATGTGAATAGGTAAGATGTATTTGATTAGTAGTAAATAATGTCTCTACTAAAAAATTATTACGTAATTCAGCAGTATTCATTGTTGCTGTCTCTTTCGGACTACTCTCGTATCTTGTTTGCATAAAACCCCAAACCCTCTAAGGGAACCTAATTTATGTTAATAATCTATTTTGTAAACTTATTTATAAAGATTTGAAAATATTACCTTCCCATCCAACCACCATCAACGGTTAGGATTGTTCCATGAACATAGTCAGAGGCAGATGAGGCTAAAAATATTGCTGGACCTTTAAAATCTTGTGGTTCACCCCAACGACCAGCTGGGATACGACCTAAAATTGATAAACTTCTTTCGGGGTCATTGCGTAATGCTTCTGTATTATCGGTAGCAATATAGCCCGGTGCAATTGCATTAACATTTACACCTTTTCCACCCCATTCGTTAGCTAAAGCTTTAACCAAACTGCCAATGGCACCTTTGCTAGCTGCGTAGCCAGGTACATTGATTCCGCCTTGAAATGTAAGTAAAGATGCTGTAAAAATGATTTTCCCTGAACCTCTTGCAACCATATCACGACCAATTTCGCGGGCAAGAATAAATTGAGAATCGAGATTTATTGTAATCACTCTGTCCCAATATTCATCTGGATGTTCGGCTGCGGGCTTACGCATGATTGTTCCTGCATTATTGATAAGAATATCAATAACTGAAAAATCGTTTTTCACTTTTCCAATAAAGGCATAAAGGCTATCTCTATCACTAAAGTCGGCTTGGTAGGCTTTGAATTTGCGACCCAATGCCAATACTTCCTTTTCGACTTCGCTACCACTCAATTCAATGCTCGCAGATACCCCAATAATATCGGCTCCTGCTTCGGCCAATCCGATGGCAATACCTTTTCCGATGCCCTTATTACAACCCGTTACTAATGCGATTTTTCCAGCTAAACTAAACATGTACTTTTTTATTTATATTGATATTTTCAATGCCAAAAATGTAAAATTCCTTGAATTTTTCTTTTTCAGTATTTAATGTTGTTTATATTTGACTTTTCTAAGATGCAACAAGAATATTTTAAGTACAAGTATTTTGTCTATAATCTTTATGCAATCGTTATCGGGAACGTTATCGAAAAAAGTTTTATTAGATAATTATGCATAAGGAAACTCTTTATTGGAGTAAAGATAAAGCATTGTATTGATTTGTTGTGTTAGAAATAGAAAAGTAAAAATTGTACTTTATTAAGATTTGAGAATTGGAAGCCGTTACGATAAAAGATATTGCCAAAGCACTAAATCTCTCAACCTCAACGGTTTCGAGAGCTTTACGTGGTAGTTATGAAATTAATGCTGAAACCAAAAAAATGGTGCTTGAGTATGCCGATAAGGTAAACTATTCGCCCAACCCGATTGCTTTGAGTTTAAAGGAAAATAAAAGCCGAACGATTGGAGTTATAGTGCCAGAAATTGCTAATAATTTTTTCTCACAGGCCATCAACGGCATTGAGGATGTAGCTAATAAGCGTGGATACCACGTAGTGATTTTTCAAAGTCATGAATCTTATGAGCGTGAAATAAAAAATGTTCAGCACATAATTGCCCGTAAAGTGGATGGTTTATTAATTTCACTTTCTGGACAGACAGAAAATGTATCTCATTTGTTAGATATTCAAGCTAAAAAGCTTCCTTTAGTTTTGTTTGACCGTGTTTCGGAGAAGATAGAAGCTCATAAAGTTGTAGCTGATAATTTTGATGGAGCATTTAAGGCTACCGAACACCTTATTTTATCGGGTCGTCGCCGAATTGCTCATGTCACAAGTCCATCTCTATTATCTATTTCACAAGAGCGGTTGATGGGTTATAAAACGGCCCTTGAAAAATATCAAATTCCTTATGACGAATCCTTTGTAAAATACTGTGGATTTGAGCCAGAAGAGGCTCAAAAGTTAATTTTCAATTTGATTGAGAACCAAAAACCTGATGCCATCTTTACTACAAGTGATAGATTGGCCTTAGATTGTTTTTCGGCATTGAAAGAACTAGGGATTTCTGTGCCAGATAAACTCTCATTTATTGGTTTTACAAACTTAAAGGTAGCACATTTACTTGCCCCATCACTTAGTACGATTGTTCAACCAGCCTTTGAAATTGGACAAACGGCCGCTGAATTACTTGTAGATTTGATTGAGAAAAAGCAACGTAACGCCGAACATTTAAAAACAATCAAGATACCAACAGAAATGGTTATTAGGAAAAGTTCTGATTTAAGTTAGTATCCATACCATTCTGCCCACCAAGCTTGTAATTGTTTCCTGATTTCGTTTTCACGGGCATTATTGCTTGGTTCGTAAATTTTCGTGCCTTTCAACTCATCGGGTAGGAAGTTCTGTTTGGCAAAATTTCCTGCATAATTATGCGAATACATATAACCTTTGCCATAGCCAATTTCTTTCATTAATTTGGTTGGAGCATTGCGTAGAGCCAGTGGTACTGGTAAATGGGCGGTTTTTTCAGCTAAGGCAATCGCCGCATCAATGGCCATATACGAAGCATTCGATTTTGGAGAAGTAGCTAAATAAATGGCTGTTTGTGAAAGAATAATTCTACATTCAGGATACCCGATTACTCTAACTGCTTGCATACAATTATTGGCCATGATAACTGCCGTTGGGTTGGCATTGCCAATATCTTCTGATGCTAAAATCAACATTCTTCGGGCAATAAATTCGGGGTCTTCTCCAGCTACAATCATGCGAGCCATCCAGTAAAGAGCGGCGTTAGGGTCAGAGCCACGAAGTGATTTTATAAAGGCCGAAATAATATCGTAGTGTTGTTCGCCAGATTTATCATAACGAGCAATGTTTCGTTGAGCTACTTCCTCAACCAAATCATCAGTGATAACGATTTCAGCATCAGGTGGATATGAAAAAGTAATCATTTCTAGCAAATTGAGCAATTTTCGCCCATCACCTCCTGATAAACGCATCAAGGCATCATAAGACTCAACTTTTATATTTCTTTCTTTGAGGATGGAATCTTCTGTAATAGCTCTATCGGTAAGTGCTTTCAATTCTTTTTGTCCGAAAGCCTCCAAAATATAAACCTGACAACGTGAAAGCACCGCACTATTAAGCTCGAAAGAAGGGTTTTCGGTTGTTGCACCTATGAGTGTAATTGAACCCTTTTCAACGGCGGCAAGTAGTGAATCTTGCTGAGATTTATTGTAGCGATGAATCTCATCAATGAAAACAATGGGTGGAAAAAGCCCCGTAGCTTTACCAATTACTTCACGAAGTTCTTTAACGCCAGAGCTAATTGCATTGAGTTGATGAAATTGCCTTTTAGTAGCCTCTGCTATGAGCAAAGCAAGTGTAGTCTTACCAGTGCCTGGGGGACCCCACAAAATCATTGAAGGCACAAGATTGGCTTCAATGGCAGTGCGAAGAGGCTTATTTTTGCCTAAAATATGTTCCTGCCCGATGTATTCATCTAATTTTTTTGGGCGTAATCGTTCGGCGAGTGGTGCTGACATTTTTTATTTCTTAGAATATTTGAGCAAAAGTATAATTTTGATACATTTGTTGTATCTTGTTTGCAGAAGATTCTGTAAGTAAGGCGTACATAAACTAAACCTAAAAGTTGTCAGCAAATTGAGTATGGTAACTCATTTTGAATATTATTCAACCAATTAATTACATTTACTTTAACCTTATGGCAAAAAAAGCAACTTCTTCAAAAAAAGCAACAAGTACCGAACAAGAACCTGTAAATGCGGAGTCGCAAGCGGTAGTATCTACCCCGAGTTTTGGCAAGGTTGAATCATTTTCTCTTTTAACCGATTTCGATATTTCGCTTTTCCGCTCAGGCAAACACTACCGAATGTACGAAAAGTTGGGGTCTCATGTGGTTCAAAATCAGGGAGTTACGGGTACACTCTTTGCTGTTTGGGCTCCTAATGCTACTTATGTGTCGGTTATTGGTAATTTCAATGGTTGGAATCGTGGTGAACATCCACTAAATCCTCGTTGGGATGGCTCAGGTATTTGGGAAGGTTGGATTCCGAACATTGGAAATGGAGAGGTTTATAAATACTTTATTGCTTCAAATACCGGAGCTGATATTGAAAAGGGCGACCCCTATGCCCTTCGTTGGGAGCATCCACCACAAACGGCTTCAATCGTTTGGGATACTTGGTATGAATGGAAAGACCAAGATTGGATGAAAACCCGTCGTGCGAAGAATGCTTTGACTGCTCCACTTTCAGTTTATGAGGTGCATTTTGGCTCATGGCAACGCGATCCATCTGATAATGACCGACGTCTTTCGTACCGTGAGGTGGCTGATAGATTGGTTCCTTACGTAAAGGAAATGGGCTTTACCCATGTAGAGTTTATGCCAATCATGGAGCACCCTTATGAACCTTCATGGGGTTATCAGATTACGGGTTATTTTGCGGCGAGTAGCCGTTTTGGTACACCACAAGATTTTATGTATCTCATTGAGCAACTCCACATGAATGGAATTGGTGTATTGCTCGACTGGGTTCCTTCACATTACCCAGGTGATGCACATGGTCTTTATCGTTTTGATGGAACTGCCCTATACGAGCATGAAGACCCACGCGAAGGATATCACCCAGATTGGAAAAGCTATATATTTAATTACGGCCGCTACGAAGTACGCTCATTTTTGATTAGTAATGCTATTTTTTGGCTCGACCGCTTCCATGCTGATGGTTTGCGAGTAGATGCGGTAGCTTCTATGTTATATAGAGATTATTCTCGTAATGCAGGTGAGTGGGTTCCGAATGTTTTTGGAGGTCGTGAAAATTTGGAAGTAATTTCATTGTTTAAAGAACTTAATGAAGAAATATATAAGAGTTTCCCTGATACACAGACCATTGCAGAAGAATCAACTGCTTTTCCAGGTGTTTCTCGCCCAGTTTATACAGGTGGTTTGGGCTTTGGCATGAAGTGGATGATGGGTTGGATGAACGATACGCTTCGCTATTTTGCTAAAGACCCAATGTATCGTAAATGGCACCAAAATGATATTACCTTTAGTTTGGTGTATGCATTCTCCGAAAACTTTATGTTACCACTTTCACACGATGAGGTGGTATATGGAAAAGGCTCTTTAATTGATAAAATGCCTGGCGATGAATGGCGTAAATTTGCCAATCTACGCTTGTTATTTGCTTATATGTTTACACACCCAGGGGCAAAATTACTCTTTATGGGTGGTGAGTTTGCTCAGTTTGCCGAGTGGAATTTCCAACAAAGCCTCGATTGGCATTTGTACAACAACCAGCCTAATAAAGGCATGAGTGAATTGGTAAAAGACCTAAACAAACTGTATCGAGCGGAAGGTGCTTTATTTGATAAACAATTTAGTCCAGAGGGTTTTGAATGGATTGATACCAGCGACCGAGATAATGCGGTAATTGTTTATGCTCGTAAAGGATTTAATGAAAAAGATAATCTGATTGTTGTGTTAAACTTTACGCCTGTACCACGTACCAACTACCGTGTTGGTGTGCCAAATGCAGGTACTTACGCTGAGGTATTTAATAGTGATAAAACACAATATTGGGGAAGTGGTGTTGTGAATGGTGATGTGAAAACACAAACAGTAGCAACGCACGGAAAACCTAATTCAGTTGAACTTTCGCTGCCACCATTAGGAGCGGTTGTATTGAAGTTTAGATGATGAATATACCATAATTTAAAAAAAAGCCAGCTTTCATTTAGAAATGCTGGCTTTTTGCTTTATAGTTTCTTCATTTCTTTGATAAGCATTTTGGCGATTGCCGCATTGCCCTTATCAGATGGATGCAAACCATCGTAGGTCATGTTAATAGCTTCGGTAGGATAGGGATATTCGTCTTTTTCTGGATTAAAAGGCACATCTACGTAAGCAGGATATTTAAAATTTTTATATTCACCGGTTTGTGGGTCTTTTAATCGCTTGAAATTTACCATATTGTTGAGCGTAATACCACTTTTATTGAAGAGGTCTAAAGCAACAATGTTTTCAACTTTGGCAATATTGACTACGGCTTCGGCAAATTGAGCTAAATTTTGGTCGTTTTTTGCACGATAAGAGCCATAAGCATTGTTTTTCATATTGGATATATAGACAAAATCACCTCTTTGAAGTGGGGTAAGTAAAATTATCTTTGCATTAGGATTCATACTTTTTAGTTTATCAATAATAATTCGAAATGAACCATAGACAGTATTATTACCAGTATTATTCTGATAATCTTCAATTTTACCCAATGGACGTCCACGCCACCAATCGTTTGTGCCTAAAAATACCGAGTAAACATCTGCAGAAACTAAACCAAGTTCATTGATTTTTTCAGCAATTCCGCCTGAAGTCCAACCATTATGTCCTTGATTGATAAACTTGATATGGGGAAGTTTCTCCGTAACCATTGTCATATAACCTTTCTTGACCCTATTTCCTGTTTGTTCGGGGTGGTCGTTTAGATACGTAATTGAGTCACCAATGGCTACCCAAGTAATTTCTTTGGGCCTAAATGAGAGAAAACTGATTAAGATGAAACTTAGAAGAAAGACTTTTTTCATGGGTTGAATTTTTTGGAATTTTATAAAAAGCTTCTAACTGCCTCACGTACCTTGTCCGATTCACAGGCGGTAGCTACGTGCCCACAGTTGCTAGTGAGTTCAACAATTTTTACATTTAATATTTTACCCAACTCAATGGCAGAAGCAGGATTTACCATTTGGTCTTGGGTGGCCACAATAATCATGGTTTGAGCTTTGATATGTCCCGAAATTTCAGATATAGATTTTCCAGAAGATTGATAAATATCCTGCCCAAGCATGGCTTTAATCTGAGAAATCCAGTTTTCGGGGTGATTCCCTTTTGTATAATCATCGCCCATTTTCTGAATATCATTGTAGGCTTCATCTGCTTTTTTCGATTTATTCCAATAAGCAGGTGTAAACAAATGTAGATTGTGTATTTCGGCTACTTTACGCATTGCTTCACGGCGTGCATCGGGATTATTTCCTGCGGTTTCTATGGCATCCCATTCAGCTTTCCAAAGAAGTACATCATAGTAAGATTGTTTGGGAGAGCCAACAATTGGAATAGCCTTAGTCATAAAATTAGGGTAGGCCACCATCCATTCAAAAGTTTGCATTCCACCCATCGAAACACCCATAATGGCGTGTAAGTGACTGATTGATAGGGTTTTTGTAAGGAAAATGTACTGAGAATTAACCATATCTCGAATACTTATTTCGGGGAAGTTTTCAGTATTCGATGGGGCTGAAGAAATACCATTCCCAAGGGCATCAACCAAAATTACACAAAATTTTGTGGTATCAACCCAAGCGGCTGCCGAGCCTTTAATATCGGTACTTTTACCCGAAAAATATGTTGGAAAAAGGATGGCATTACTTTTTGATGAATTGAGTTGACCAAGTGTAAGATACCCTATTTTACAATCTTTAATGATTGCACCTTTTATTGTTGTAAAATCACCAATATTGGCAATTTTCACTTGACTTTGAGCGAAAAAATGGCAAGAAATAAACGATAGGAAAAGAAAGATTTTTTTCATTGTCGATTGAATAGTTTTCAAAAAACAAAGCTATTCAGAAATCTAAAAGAAACAATCAAACTTTATCTTTTTCCTTGCTTTATCTCTTCTAATCTAAATGCTACCATTTCTTTGATTAAATCGAATGGAATAGCTTGGTTTAATGGAAATTGTATAGAACCCTTTCCAACTTTATACTTAGATAAGGCTTCACTGAACGCAGCATTGCCTGATGGTAAGGCATAAAACCCAATGTGATTTTTGAATGCTGCAAAGTAAACTAAAATCTTTCCTTGTTTGAAAGCCGGCATATTGTAGCTGATAACCTCTTGGGCTTCTGGGGCAACTTCTTGAATACAATGCCTAATTTGATTCAGCAGTTCGCCAACTTCGGGGCTGTAATCGGCAATGTAATCATCAATATTTTTGTAGTTTTTCTTTTCCATAATTTTGCGTAGGTTTCGCATTGACAAATGTATGCAAAACTGCTTGTTGAATGGCTTTGTAAAAACGACTAATTAAGGGGGTATTTACGACATTTTCGATTTCTTATTTTCTTGAATTGATTTCTTTCTGAATAGCATTCAAGCTAAAAAGGTTAATGATAAAAATCGGAAGTAGGGCAGTTGGTACTAGAGTCATCGAACTAAATCCTTGACGAATAGCCAAAAACGTAACTGCAAAGCCCAAAACTAAAAGCATCCCTGTGAATATTGAAGTAGCTTTTTTCAGATTCTTTGCTTTTGCTTCGAGTTCTTCCAACGACATTTTAGAGTAAGGATTTTCTTTCATAAATATCTATTTTTTGAGTAAACAACAAAGACAAATATAGTGAAATAATAATCATATTCGAGGTTTGGATGGCTTAATTTAAGTGTTTTAAGTCTTGAGAAGGGCTGAAAATAATCATTTTACCGAATTTTATGGCAAGTATTTCGTACTTTTGTAGTCATTTCGAACAAAACTAAAATTATCAGTACGACATTATCGTATGAAAAGGAAAATTGAAATTCTTGCACCTGCTAAAAATCTGATTCAAGGGATGGCCGCAATCAACGCCGGTGCAGATGCTGTATATATTGGTGGGCCACAGTTTGGGGCTCGTTCTAATGCTACCAACACGGTTGAAGAAATTGCCGAGATGGTTCGCTACGCACACTTATTTAAAGCTCAGGTTTTTGTGGTAATCAACACTATTTTATATGATGATGAACTAGAAGCCTGCCGAGAATTAATTTACAAATTGTACGATATTGGTGTAGATGCTCTCATTGTGCAAGACATGGCCGTAATGGAAATGGATTTGCCGCCAATCGTGATTCATGCCAGTACGCAAGCCAACAACCGAGACCCCAAGCATGTAAAATTCTTGGCAGACGCAGGTATGAAACGTGTGGTTTTAGCCCGAGAACTGAATTTAGACCAAATCAGAGAAATTCATGAGGCAACCGATGTGGAACTTGAGTTTTTTGTGTCGGGGGCATTGTGTGTATCGTTTAGCGGAAACTGCTACATGAGTATTGCAGGAGGCGAACGTAGTGCCAATCGTGGTTCGTGTGCCCAAAATTGTCGTTTGCCTTATCAACTAATTGATGGTAATGGAACTACGCTCATCGAAAATAGCCACTTACTTTCAATCAAAGATTTAGATTTGAGTGACCAATTGCCCAACCTCATTGAAGCGGGAATTTGCTCGTTTAAGATTGAAGGCCGCTTGAAGGATATTGTTTATGTGAAAAACAATACTTCGTATTTAAGAAAGAAACTAGATACTTTCCTGGAAGCAAATACTGATAAATACCAAAAAGCGTCTTCTGGACGAACATTCTATAATTTCGAGCCAGAAATGGATAGAAGTTTTAATAGAGGTTATACCGATTATTTTGTAAATAAACGCAAAGAAAGAATTGGTAACTGGGAGAGCCCAAAATCGCAAGGGCAATATATTGGTAAAGTGCTTGAAATTAAAGCCAATGGTTATATTATTGAAAATTATGAAAAACTCAATAATGGCGATGGGCTATATTTTATCAATGCCAATGGCGAAGCTGATGGTGCACAAATCAATGTGATTTTCAATAATATCGTTATTCCAAATACGTTCAAACCTTTGCCCGTAGGCACACTTATTTACCGAAATTCTGATGCAGAATTTAATAAAATGGTAGAAAAGGAAAACAGTGCGGTGCGTAAAATTGGAGTTAAACTTTATTTCACTGAAACTGCCGATGGTTTTCAATTAAAGGCTATCGACGAAGATGGTCATCAAAATACAGTGGAAATGAAGGCCGAAAAAGTTTTGGCTAATTCTGCTGAATCTGTTATCCCGAACATCAAGAAAAACTTAGCAAAAACGGGTAATACGCCATTTATTGTTGATGATATTGAGGTTGATTTCTCAGGAAACTGGTTCTTGCCTATTTCTAAAGTCAATGAAATTAGAAGAGAAGTACTCGAACAATTGGTTGATATTCGTGTGGCGGAATACCACCGTGAAGAAGCTCCAATTCAGAAAACCACCCATCCTTATCCTGTAAGTGCTTTAGATTATACTTACAACGTTTCGAATCGTTTGGCGAGAGCATTTTATACACGTCATGGTGTATCAGAAATCGAAAAAGCATTTGAATTACAATGGGACCCTGGAAAATCTCGCGTAATGACTACCAAATACTGCGTAAAGTATGAATTAGGTAAATGCTCGAAATATCAAAGAGATACCATGGGAGAGAAACTCGTAGAACCATTAACACTCAAACACGGCGAAAACGAATATAAATTGAAGTTTAATTGCAAGCCTTGCGAAATGGAAATTTGGGAAAAAGATGCCGAATTAGAATACGAAGATGAAGACGAACAAATTGGCTATGTAAGTAGATAATTTGCTCTATGAATAACTAGAAAGCCGTCTGATTTTAATCCTCAGATGGCTTTTTGTTTACATATTTATGAGTTCTCTTAATAAGTTTAATTCTTGTAAAGTATCGAGGTCTAAGTTTTTATTTTCTGTCAAAATTTGGTCTATTTTTATCGAAAATCTTTTTTTTACAGAAGCATCACTCAGCCAATTTGATATGGTTTTATTAAAAGATGTTTCAAAGGCACTTTGATTTTGTGGATTGAAACTGTACAAGATAAAGTCTTTGAATTGGAGTGTACTTTCGATACTTTCAGCGTTGGTCCACGCATCTAAGATAGGTTTTAATTGAAAGTTGGCAACGGCAAACATCGTTAAATAAGAGCTAAGGTCGTCGCCGTCAGGTGAATATGGATAAAACAATAAGCACTTTTTAAAGAATTCGACCGAAAAATCTTGTAATAATTGTAATTCTTCGTTTGTCCAATACTCTGGTTTATGTAGTTCTAATCTTAGAAATACTTCTTCTACTGATACAGTCGGAAAATCGAAATTACTAACGAGTGCTAATACTCTCGGGAGAAAATGCTTCATTTCCCAAAGTTCGCGGTCAGAATAGGCCCTTGCCGATTCAAAATAACCTGACCTCAAAACCGAACTCGAAACCGCTCTTAGAGGAGTATTTATTAAGCGTGCTTCATCGGCATCGCTAACACAACACCGTTTGCAAACATCTAAAGTTTGGCCAATTGTGTAGCTTTCAAAAAGTTTATAAGATTTTTCTACGATTTCTTCGAGTAACATTTGGTTTCTTAATTGATAATTTCTCCAGTATTTTTAGCCAAGGCTTCTTTCCATCGAGTTATTTCTTCGGGTGTTTGTCTTACCCATTCTGTCAATTCACCAACAATTCTTAAGGGTTCTGCACTTCGATACGAACGCGTTGGGTTACCGGGAAATTTCTTGTCTGTAACATTGGGGTCATTTTCAAAGTTCCCCGTTGGTTCAACGATATAGACTCGTTGGGGGCCATCTCCTTTGGCTAATGCTGCGGCAAGTCCAGCCCCGTTGGGTAGAGCGGTGAAGTATATATGATTCATTATTATTTCGGGTTTGTAGTTTGAGGCAAACCCTGCGGTGAGTAAATCACCAACTTTTAAATCGGCTTTTGTTCCGTGATAAAATGGGCCATAGTCTAAGATTTCAGATTTTGTATTAGCGTTTTTCATAATTGAGGTTTTAAAAATAATCTTGCAATTTATTATAAAAGCAGAACTGTGGCAATCAGTTTAGGGCTGCCGTATCAAAATTTTGTTACCTCTTTAGAGGTTAAATATTGGTAAAATAAGAGCTATATTTTAAAATTTAAGTGCCGTAGGTACTTAACGTATAGCTCCGATGGAGCAAAATATTCCCCAAAACACCTTTTTCTACCAATATTTAGTTCCTCTGGAACATTTTTAAACTTTGATGCGAAAGGCCTTACAATCTATAAGGTAATTCTTCTATTATTTTTTCAACCTATAAATCAATACCACAATTTTATCAGCCAATTGCGGACATAAAACTTCCTCAAAATTTATCGGTAGCGGGCTTAGACTTAAAAGAAGAGCTTGACGTGAAAACAGGCGTAAGGAAATTCATTCTAAGTATGCAAGAAAAACTTAGTATAAAGCAAGCCGAAGTACAAAAAAGCTGGATGGGAGAATAAGAGTTTACTATACTAAACAATGTAAGTATAAATAGAACTATGATATAAATGTTATAAACTGTTTCTTTTATTGATTTCTTCTTGAATCAATTTTAGATTTTTATTACTTGAGTAAAAAATAAGTATGTATAAGGGAAGAAAACTAAAAGGGATAATTGAGGAAATACTAAAACCTTCTTTTGAGATAATGAATATGTTTGAAACTATCAATAAAATACCTATAACCACAAAAATGCTACGAACAGTTTTTACCGTTTTCTCTTGTTTTTGTAGCTCTTCTAAAGTCATTTGGTCGTATGTCTTTTTCATATCTTAAACGTTTATATCTTTGATTTACAAATTAACTTTCCAGTTTAGCAAAAGTTTTTCAAAACTTAATGATTTTCCAAATATTAAATTAAAAAAGACTTTATTTAGTCCTTGAATTAATTCAATGAGCAATGATAAAAGATTTGTACAAAAATAATAAGCCCTTATAGCATAACTATAAGGGCTTTCTTTTTCATAAAATAGTGTAGTCTAATTATTTACTTGTTTTTCAGTAAATGCAGTTAAAGTTTTGCCATCGTAGCGATAGAGACCAACTTCACGCGTTCCAATCCAAATATTATTATCTTTATCAACAAAAAGACTTTCAACCGAGCTATTACTCATTTTTTCGGTCGAAAATGCTCTAAATGCTTTACCATCATAGATACTTATACAACCTTCTTTCATACCACGAGCGTCTTTACGTTTACTACCAATCCAAATATTACCTTCTTTATCTGCCGCTATTGCTCTGACTATATTGTCACATAAACCATCTTTATCCGTAAAATTTGTAATTGTTTTACCATCATATTTGGCTACACCATAGCGACATGAATGATTTAACCATAGATTTCCTTTTTTATCTTCCAAAATATTATTGGTCGAGCTAAAAAAACTTTTTTGTTCGAGCATATCTTTGTAACTTCTCACCACAATGTCCGATGAATCGGATGTATTTTCGATAAAAGGGAAATTCTTGAAAGTTTTGCCATCATAACGATACGACCCAAACCAAATATTCCCCGATTTTTCTTGATACATATTAAAGATTGCGACATGATGAAACCCATCATTCCCTAAGGGGCCTTCATTTGCTAAGAATTCGGTAAATGTTTTTCCGTTGTACTGAATTACTCCTTCATCTTGTGTACCAAACCAAATATTTCCCATTTTATCTTGTAACATACTCAACACGGTTTTATTGGCTTGAGGCATGCATCCTTTTTGCGGTACGGTTTGACGAAAAAATGGGCTAGTAATTGGTGTTCGAGTCCATGGTAAGGCGAAGTCATTAAAGCGTTTACCATCAAATTTAGAAACACCGTCTTTAGTGCCAACCCAAATATTTCCTCTAGAATCTTCAAGCATACAATTAACTAGATTATTATTGAGCCCATCTTTGGTAGTAAAATTTACAAATCCTTTCCCATCATAACGATAGACACCTGCTCCGGAAGTAGCGAACCAAATATTGCCTGCTTTATCTTGCATGATACTTCTGATAAAACAATACTGCCCCGTTCCCGCAGGAATAACAAGTTTAGGATAAGATACTTCATTTTGAGCTTTACTGTGGCAGCCTTGAAGCCATAACAGTGCAAATAATAGCGAATAGATTTTCATATTTTAATCAATAAAATGCTTAATGTATAAATAATTTTATTACCACGGACCAGTTTTTTTTACTTGATAAAAGCGAGTGCCTTCGAATCGATAAAGACCTTGACCTGTTCCCCACCACATATTTCCATCTTTATCTTGAAACATACTTTGTACACAGCAATTAAGGCCATCGGCGGGTGTAAACACCTTAAATGCTTTTGGGTTAGGTAAAGGAATTGAAGGGTCAAACCTTGTTGTACTTCCCCGAGCCGTTACCCAAATAATACCTGATTCTTCAATGTATATTCCCCAAAATTCTGTTCCTCCCAAGCCGTCTTTGGTGGTATATTCTGTTAGCGTTTTACCACCTGCCCTGAGTGAAGCCGAGGGGTCATATTTACAGATACCATTTTTCATCGTAAACCACATATTGCCCATTTTATCTTGTGCAATACCGCCTGCATAGTTTTCGCCCAATGCAACTTTTTCGGCAATATTAGTTATTATTTTTCCATCATAACGAAATACTCCATTTTCGGAAGTGGCAAACCAAATGTTTCCACTTTTGTCTTCCATAATACCCGCAATATTTAGCGAGCCCAATTCTTTGAACAATGAAAAACTTTTTCGTCCTTCGCTATCTGCCATCGGGTCATATCGGTAAACACCTCCATGCGTTCCCACCCAAATATTGCCAGATTTATCGACCAAAATCCCTTTTCTGGTTATATCCACATGATTTAATCCATCTTTTGGGTTATAGTTTTTAAAAATTTTACCGTCGTATCTGTAAACCCCTTGGTCAGTACCAAACCACATATTTCCATCTTTATCTTCATTGATGGCATACACGGTTTGGTTATAAAAACCCTCTGGATTAGAGAAATAAGTCAAGGTTTCTTTATCATACTTTACTACACCCTCGCTAATTGTTCCAAACCACATATTCCCTTTTGAATCTTGAAAAATACTTCTGATATATTGGCTAACCAAGGTGGTATCAAGGTCATGTGTTAAAGGAACTGTCTTAAAGCTTCTTATAACTTTAGGAATAGGTTTGGAGACATTTGATTTTACTTGTCCGTTGCAAGAAGTACAACAAGCAACCAGCAAAAGTAACATATAAATTTGTGCGTATTTCATGATTTATTTGCTTAACAACCGCCTTGGCGAGGAGCACGTTTATAGATTATTTTACTATCTCGTTCAACATAGTCGCCTGCTAAAATCGGAAATGCATACTTGGGTGCGTACGATACGACATGGCTTTTTATGGTTACTTTATCGTTAATTTTCAAACTACGTAATTGCTCAAATTCGTCGTTAAAATCCCAAATACTTTTGCCAGCGTTTGCTTGTCCGAAGGCAAGAATATAATCTTCACCATTAATCTTTACCATTACTCCGAAACCTAATCTTGAGCCAGCTGGAAGAGAAAGTGAAGTTATAACTCCCTCCATATTGGTAGATTCCTTAGTAAATCTCCTTACTTTAGCCGCACTAGCATACACTTTTTTACCTGCAGGAGATTCTTCCCATTTTTTGTACATAACACCATCAGGCGAGGCCTCCCATTGTTTCCTTGCAGCTTTCATTTCAGCAACTGTGAGTTTTTTGGGAGAAGAGATTTTAGGCGTTTCTTTTTTAATTTCACGATTGGCAAATACCAGTCCGCCTAATACAACTAAGGGTAATACCAGTACATAAATGAGTTTTTTCATATTTTTTGCATGTTTAATCAATAATAATGCTATTGCGTTGTACAGACAAGGCATGCCTTGGCTGTATGCGTGATAATATCGGATGATTTTTTTAAAATTATCAGACAAGCTATTTCCTTTAAAATTACGTTTAACTAAGCCTCAGAATTTTCAACAAATCTACTGGCTTGAAAGTATAAAATTGGTAAAAGCCTTGTAAATAGACTGTAAATGACTTGTAAAATGATTGTAAAAACAATTTTTTCTACTTTAGAATGCTTATTTTTGTCTATGAAATTTAAGATTCTCCCTTTTTTCATCGTAAGCTGCTTGCTTTTTACGATTGTTTCGTTTGTTGCAGAAAAATCTGACAATAGTGATTTTGACGCTGCAAAGGAAGTAATTATTATGCGAGAAATTGCCCATCGTGTCCTACGATATACGGGTGATACTTCTTCAAGAATCTTACCTGTCAATCGCTTGGCTGAAAATGAATTTGAGATTCCCTTTGAAAGTAGTTTTTCATTCAAACCCGATTCACTCGTACGTATTATTGATAAAGTGATTTCGAGTAATCATTTACCTGATAATTATATCGTAAATGTAATCGAATGTAATACTTCGAAAGTAATTTTTGGATATGCCATTTTAGGAATTGAGAAAAAGAATATTGTACCTTGCTTAGGACGCCAACAGCCGAATATGCGATATTGTATCAATATCAAATTTGAAGAGGCCAATTGGTTGAGCAAAAATTTTTATCTGTTAGGTCTCAGCTTTTTGAGTATAAGCTTAGTTTTTTTTGGGTGGCAGAGAATGAAAAACACGAAGAGTTCTGTTTCAACAGAACCTCAAAATAATGAAAACGATGCCTCCAATACAGCTATTTTGGTTGGGAAATATGAGTTCTTCCCCGATGAATTATTATTGATTTATGAGGAAGAAAAAATTTCTCTTACTATCAAAGAAGCTAAAGTACTTAGCATTTTTGCTTATAACCTTAATCAAATTATCGACCGTAATCGACTTCAAAAAGAGGTTTGGGAAGATGAGGGGGTAATTGTTGGACGAAGTTTGGATATGTTTATTTCTAAACTTCGAAAAAAATTAAGTCAAGATCCTAACGTGAAAATTACAAATATTCATGGAAAAGGGTATAAGTTGGAGGTTTAATGAAAGACCTTCATTTTATTAGTTAGAAACCTTGATATTTAGAAGTTTATTTCCTAAATAATTTGATTGTATAGTCAAGTAATTTTTGGTTGCCCGGTTCACCGTGGCCCGGTACAACTACCTTTACATTCGGGTAGTTTTTTCTTACTTTTTCAACGGTATTAGACCATTCCGCAATATTTGCATCGCCAAGATAACCTTTGCTGGCACCTACTTCTTTTATCAAACATCCCCCAAACATGATGTTTTCGCTCGGAAAATATCCAACTACGTTGTCTTGAGTGTGACCTTCTCCAAAATATTGGGCAGTAATTTCTTCTTTACCAATTTTTAGGCTTAATGTTTCACTAAAACCATTTTTAGGTACTATATAATTATTTTTTTGAGCGAATTCGATGGTTTTCTGATTAGCGTAAGAAGGAATTTGATGGTCATGAAATGCTTTCAGGCCTCCTAAACAATCATCATGAAAATGGGTCGGAATAACACCCTTGATTTTGCAATGTAATGTTTCGGTAATCCACTTAATCAATTCTTCAGAACTCTTATCATTGGTTGGTGTATCAAACACAAATGCTTCATTGTTATTTCTTATTACAAGGCCATTGCAAGGTACGTAGCCAAAATCGTTGGTTTGTTTAAACGAAATGTGTTGAAAGGCATTTGCTGCAATCTGATTGATTACCAAGGCATCAGTTTTGTGCACTTCTTTTGTTTTAAATGTTTTGTTTTTTTGAGCAATACAAGTAAAAATTGAAGAAGTAATGAGGGTAGTTAATAGCACGTAAATTAGCTTTTTCATTTTGTTTTTTATGTGTATGATTTTACTCAAAATTAGTAATTATTTTACTTTATTTTTGGAAAGAATCTAATACTTTTTTGTGTGATTTGAAGTCGAGAATTAAATCCGGGAATAAGCATCTTTTATAGCCTCTTCAAGCACTTCGATATTGATTTCTTGCAGCTTTTTAAACTTGATACAATATCCACTTGTACTTGCTTTGCCTAGTTTTTGGCCATAAGTTTGGTCTAAATATTTTTTATCCTCAATGCCAAGCAGATACACTGAAATACCTGATTGGTTTGTACTGATTCCAATCCTAAACCACTCTTTTGTTTTACCATTGGCATATTTCATCTCAAGTGTTCCATATCCAATGGCGGGGTTACTAACTACTTTACCTGTTTCGTTTTTTCCATCAAAGAACCATATTTTACAGTTGGGAAAAATCTGAATTAGCCTTTGGTGTAAGGCTTGTATATCAGCTTGTTTGGAAGTAGGTAAACTTTCTATATACGCTTGGATTTGTGCCTGGATATTCATTTTCAATCTAATTCTTCGCAGTGAAAATTATGAATACTTAGCAAATGCCGAACCCTCAAAACTATATCTTCCTCAGCCTCAATTCGTAATATTTTATCATGGTCTTCTAGGTCAAAGTTCCATTTGGCATTGGGTAATAATAATTGGTTGAGAGAAGGTTTGATGGCTTTTATTTGCTTTTTTGTTTTTACAGAAGTTTTGAAAACAAAAATCATTGTTGAGATTGAGCCTCCAATAGACGCTCTAAGTTGGTAAGTGATAAAGTAAAACCAATTTTGAAGCCCTCCAGTAAGTTTTCCATGCGTTCGAAAGATTCATTATACACCTCAATATGTACTTTGGTAAGGCCGTTTTCTTCGCTGAAATTATAGTCCCATTCTGAACCTGGAAGTTCGGGATTTTCATTTTCGTCGGCAAAGGTATTATACATTTTGAAATTGGTCTTTGGCGTAATCGAAGTATATTCTTGAATTGCCCAACGAGCTTGCCCTTCAGGACTTACCATGGCATAAAATCGTTTTCCACCAACCTCAAAATTCATGTATTTTGTCATTGATTTCATTGGGGCAGGAGCTACCCACTGGTCAAGTAGTTCTTTTTTTGTAAAAGCATCCCAAACCAACGCTAACTCGGCATCAAACTCTCTTGTGATGAATACTTTTTTAGCCGTTTTATCTACGATGAAGTCAAAGAATAGGTCATTTTTCATTTTTTGTGTTTTTTAAAGTGTTCAATAAATTGTCAAGTTGGTTGAAACGAGTTTCCCAAATCTTGCGGTATTGTTCAAGCCAGATATCAATTTCTTTCATTTTTTCAATCTCAAGCGAATAATAAATTTCTCTTCCTTGGTGCTCTTGTTTTACAAGTTCACATTCTGTAAGAATACGTAAATGCTTCGATACCGCTTGACGGGTAATATTGAAATTTTCGGCAATAGAATTTGGGGTCATTGATTGTAAGGCAATGAGGGCAATAATCCCTCGTCTGGTTGGGTCGGCAATTGCTTGAAAAATATCTCGCCTCATTTATTATGATTTTTAATTTAAGAAACCGAATGGTTGCAAATATATATGCAACTATTCGGTTTCGCAAGCATTGTTTATTTTTTTTACAAATTTTATTAAGGAGAGATGAGAATTTTGATGTTTCAAAAGTAGAGATGAAGCCCCAATATAAATACAGTCTAAGGAAGATAAATAATCCACTCGTTGAAACTTTTACTGCTTCCAACGAATGGATTATATGTTTTAATGATTCTTATTTGGCCATACCCGCCTCAGCAACCAAAGTTAATAAAGCAGCTTGAATAGCTTTGTATCCTTCAAAATCGTACCACCATTCATTGAGTGCATGAGCGTTGCCACTTTTGCCACCTCTACCAATTGTAACGGCTGGAATACCTTTTGAAATAGGGATATTTGAATTGGTAGAACCTCTTGTGATTTGCGGAGTTTCACCAAAAAACGATGAAACTGCCATGGTTTTTTGTATCAAAGGCAGGGTTTCTGGTAACTCTCCCGATGGGCGGTCGCCGATTTTGACAACATCAACCGTTAGGGGAGGTCCCATTCGCTTCATAGCGTTGTGCTCGTCTAATGCTCTTTTTACAGAAGCTTTCAAAATAGCATCAACTTGATTGAGGTTATCAGGAAATTCTGAACGCATGTCTATTTCCATCCAAGATTCAAACGCGATAGAATTGACCGAAGTACCTCCACCAATACGCCCAACATTATAACTTGTACGAGCTCCAGACTTGGTGTATTTATCAGCCGCGGTTGAAAAATAGTGAATAGCAGAACCCAAAGCATGTTGAGGATTGGCCAAACCAAATGCTCCCCACGAGTGTCCGCCCGGCCCACGGAAAGTGATTCGATAGCGATACGAACCAAGACCCATTGTGTTTACTCTGCTAATATCGCCACCATCAACGGCAATCCAAGAGTCTATTTTTCGGCCTTCACCACTGAATAAATACTTTACACCACGTAAATCGCCCAGTCCTTCTTCTCCCACTGTTCCGATAAATAAAACATCTGCTTGAGTTTCGATTTTTGCTGCTTCCATTGCTCTTAAGATAGAAGGCAGGAGAATCAAACCACGCGTATTATCGCCTATGCCTGGGGCATATAGTGTATCGCCTTTGAATTTTACTTTTACATCGGTTTCGATAGGAAATACGGTGTCGAGGTGTGCATCAAGTGCCACACAACGATTAGCATTCTTGCCTTTGCGTAGGGCAATGACATTGCCCACTTTATCAATCCAAACTGAATCGGCTCCTGCTTCTTTGAGCATGGCTGCAAAACGAACCGCTCTTTTTTCTTCCTTGAATGGAGGTGCCGGAATTTCGTTGAGCATGATAAGCTCTTCTCTATTTCGTTTATTTTCTGAGAAAATTAATTGAAACGCGGCTTGAATTTGCTTGTTTTGTGCTAATTGAGCAATTTCTTTTTGGTATTCTGGAGCAATTTTAGCGGTTTTACCTGCCTCATCTTCTTGTGAAAAGGCGTATCCAAAAGAGGATAAACACACACACCAAGCAATACTTACACGTAAAGTTATTTTCATAGTTGTTTAGTTTATTGAAATTAAATGCCAATTTAGTGAATTTTCGAAAGGCATTCATTGAAGAAGAATAATTCTTTGTTTATGGTTTGTTATCGAATTATTTTTTGCCTTGCTTTAGATATATTTTCTAATAAACAATAATCCCAACGTTTCATTTGATTTTACTAAAAATAATACTTTGAATATTGTCAGTAGAGTAATTGACGACTGAGTTCGTATCGTTTTTCTTTTTACCGGAAGTTACTTCGAATTTTAATTTATCGTTGATGAGCTCATAATTGGCAGTAAGATATATACCATGTGTTTCGAAAGTAGAGTAAAGTTTATTCTCAAATTGGTAATTGAGCAATTCAATCCCATCACCTTCGTCAGTAATGAAGACATTGTTTTCTACAAATCTCAACTTATAGTCCTTTACCATGGGTAGTTTTTTAGATAAATATTCAGTTTTCCACACCCACGTAGTTGCGTCAATGGCTTTAATCGTTAAAATAACATCAACACTATCTCGTAAAAGACCTTGGTTATACATATACATTTTGCCTGTCCACTGACCAAGGCATTTGTCTGGAAACTTATCCTGTGCATGAACGGAAAACGAAGAGGTTGTAATGAGGATTACGAATAGAATTATTGTATGCTGTCTTGATTTATAGGTTAGATAGGTATTCATATTTTAAAGTAGAGTTAAACAGTGAAACTAAAACCAAAACGCCAGCATGTTTTTAAAATTTAAAACATACTGGCGGTAAAAATAGGCTTTGTTTATGAATAATTAAACCGTAGCATATTCGTAAAGTGGAAGCTTGAGTTTATGAGCAATCTTATATACTTTGTTGATGGCAATCTCTATTTGCTTATAACTATGAGTGGCCATCAATGAAAATCTAATGAGGCTATCTTCTGGACCTACGGCAGGTGTTACGACTGGATTGACAAATACCCCCTCATCCATGAGCATTTTAGTCATTAAATATGTTTTTTCATCATCACGAATGTAAATCGGAATAATTGGCGATTGTGTATGCCCAATATCAAAACCTAACTCTTGTAGATACTCCATAGCAAAGTAGGTGTTATCCCATAAAGCTTGAATCCTCCATTCTTCATTTTGAATGATATCAAGTGCGGCCGAAGCACTGGCAATCGAAGCAGGCGTCGCACTTGCACTAAAAATAAGCGAACGAGCAGTATGCTTTATATGGTCGATTACTTTTGAATCAGCCGCAACAAAGCCCCCAAGCGAAGCCAATGACTTACTAAATGTTCCTACAATAAGGTCGGTTTCTTTAGTTAGTCCAAAATGGTTAGCAGTTCCGCGACCATTTTCGCCCAAAACGCCTAATCCATGGGCATCGTCAATCATTATCATTGCTTGGTATTTGTGGCAAATCTCAATGATTTCGGGTAAACGGGCGAGGTCTCCTTCCATACTATACACGCCATCCACAACTACCAATTTAACAGCTTCTTCCGGAAGAGATACTAAGATTTGCTCAAGGTTTTCGATGTTATTGTGTTTGAACTTTAATACCTTTGAGAATGAAAGTCTCGTTCCTTCGTAAATAGAAGCATGATCGGCTTCGTCAATGATAATGTAGTCGTTGCGGCCAGTTATCGAAGATACAACTCCGAGGTTTGTCTGAAAACCTGTACTAAAAATCAGAGCCGATTCTTTTCCTAAAAAACGAGCTAATTTTTCTTCTAATTCAACGTGCAGGTCAAGGGTTCCATTGAGAAATCTCGACCCCGCACAGCCAGTACCATATTTATCAATGGCGGCTTTGGCTGCTGCTTTTACATACGGATGGTTTGTTAGACCCAAGTAGCTATTCGAACCAAACATTAAAACGTCTTTACCATCAATTTTCACGACAGAATCTTGATTGTTAGATGTAATTGGTCGAAAATAGGGGTATAAGCCCATGTTTTTCATGCCCTTGATGCGAGCATTTAACTGTAATCGTTGTGTTGCGTTTTGGTTTTTCATTGATTTTTGAAATTTTGGGAAAATCAAAAAAAGTTTTCAAATGGCTAATGTTTGGATTATTTTACTTATGAATGATTTACTATAAAAAAAAACTTTTGCATCAATAAGCTGAAGGTGTTTTTTTTCGTAGAAAATTATAGTTGTATGCATAAAAAAAGCCCCTACAAAAAATTGTGAAGGCTTTAGAGGTTAGTTTTTTTAATTTTATATCGTTTTTGAAAATAATTTCTGTGTTGGTTTTGTTTGAGCCAAATACATGTCGAAAACCATACAAATATTTCGAATAAACGCTTTACCCGCAGGAAGAACCTTTAGCCCAAATTCATTGAAAGTAATGAGTTTATCTTCTGCCAATTCATCTAGTTTTTCAAAGATAATCTCTGTTTCTTCACTTGTCCAATCGCTCAACTTCCATGAAGTTTCCAAATTACAAATAATATTTAATATTTGTTGTCTTATGAATAAATCTTTTTTATTGAGTAGGTGCCCTTTGAAGATTGGAAGTTCTCCAGCATTGACCTTTTCTATATATGGTTCAATTTCTTTGATATTTTGAGCAAAGGCTGTCCAACTATCACTAATCGAAGAAGCTCCCAGTCCAAGCAATACCTTCGATTGGGTGGTAGTATAACCCATAAAGTTTCGGTGAAGTGTGCCATTTTCTTGGGCTTTATTTAAAGTATCGTGTGGAAGTGCGAAATGGTCCATACCAATTTCAATGTAACCATTTTCCTCAAACATTGCTCGACCTCGTTCGTACAAAGCTCGTTTTTCTTCACCGCTTGGTAAGTTGCTTTCATCAAATCCGCGTTGGCCGTTTCCTTTGAGCCAAGGCACATGGGCGTAAGAGTAAAAAGCTATTCGGTCGGGTTTCATTGAAAGGGTTTGCCGAATAGTATCTTCAATAGAAGAAAGTTGTTGATATGGTAATCCAAATACTAAATCATGACTAATTGAGGTATAACCAATTTCACGAGCAAGTTCAGTCACTTTTTTTACATTTTCGAAAGGCTGTATGCGATGTATGGCCAACTGTACATGTGGGTCATAATCTTGTACGCCAAAACTAACTCTTCTAAAACCTAAATCATAAAGTGTTTGTAAGTGTTCGGCATTGGTATTGTTGGGGTGGCCTTCAAAACTAAATTCGTGTTCGGAAGTTATTTGGGCATTATCTAAAATACCTTGAATAAGTTTGTGTAACATATTAGGAGCGAAAAAGCTTGGCGTACCTCCTCCCAAATGAATTTCGGCGATGCGTGGTTTATTCGGAAACATTGCGGCATACATTTGCCATTCTTTTAAAACTGCCTCAATATATGGTTCTTCAACTCCGTGGTTTTTGGTAATCCGCTTATGGCATGCACAAAAAGTACATAGACTTTCACAGTAAGGCAAGTGGATATAAAGACTAATGCCCGAAGTATGATTAGTAATAGAGAAAGTTTCAACCAAACGTTTTTTCCATGCTTCACTGCTGAAATTGTCAGTTTGCCAATGTGGCACGGTGGGGTAACTGGTGTATCTTGGGCCAGCTACATCATATTTTTTTATTAAAGAAGAGTCTGTCATGCGTTTACTTATATTTCATGCAAAATTAGATGCCAGCCTAAAGAAAAATGATGATGAACGTCATGTTTTGCTCCTTCGTGATATGTCTTTACTTGATAGATATCAGTATATCAAAATCATGAGTATGGGAGATAGACAATTTAATCAATCAATCTAAACCAAGAAACAGAACTTAAAATCTGCCTTTGGTCAAAAAAAGAAACAGGTTTCAGCAGAGAATCACTTATCTTTATCGAAAAGATTTTATTCAAAACATGCCCAGCTACCATCAAATCAAACGCCAAATTGACTTGAATCCTTTTGCCGAACTTATGCTTCGTAATGAGCTAAAGGCCTTGCCAAGTATTATTCATGAAAACGAATACATTGATGCCTCAGTGCATGGCTACTGGAACACTCGCCATGTATTATTATTGGCCACAACCGAGCGTATTTTATTAGTTGATAGCGATGCTTATGGCGATATTGAGGTCGTGGAATTCCCCTATGATAAGTCTGTTACGGTTCGTTGCCTAACGCCCGATTCGGTTGTTTTTGGTACTGAGGGTCGAAAAGTAAAGGTTGATAATACTCTTGAAGAATATATTTCGACTTTTTATGAAGTAGTTAAAGCTCGTTTGGCAGGAGAAAAACCAAAGCTATATCGTGAGCATGATATTTATGCCGAAGAAAACCCCCACGTTGAAAATGCTGGAAATCCTTTTCATGTTATTTTACGTGGACTTGATGGGCTTTCAAAAATGATTTCACTACCCAATCAACAAGCCGAACAGCCTACAAATAATACTGGTTTTCAGACCACCAACCAAGCAAAGGAAGTTCCTGCTAAATCGTTGGAAGAACTTTTGGTCGAACTAAATGCTTTGATTGGGCTTGAAAATGTGAAAGAGGAAGTAAATAGTTTGGTGAATGTTTTAAAAATTGAAAAAATTAGAAAGGAACAGGGTTTACAACTTCCCGAACGCTCCTTGCACATGGTTTTTTATGGTAATCCTGGAACAGGTAAAACCACTATTGCAAGGCTTTTAGCTCAGATTTTCAAAACATTAGGGATTTTGAGTAAAGGAACACTCTTTGAAACCGACCGCAGCGGGTTGGTAGCGGGCTATACTGGCCAAACTTCGCTGAAAACCCGTGAAGTATGCCAAAAAGCATTGGGCGGAATTTTGTTTATTGATGAAGCCTACGCCCTCAATACCGATGATACTTACGGGCCCGAAGCGGTAAATACGATTGTAAAGTTTATGGAAGACAATCGAGATGATTTTGTGGTGATTGTGGCAGGTTATGAAGAAAAAATGACAGCGTTTATCAACTCAAATCCTGGATTACATTCGAGATTTAATAAATACATTGCCTTTAAAGATTACACGCCAGAAGAATTATTGGATATTTATTTACTTCAAACCCAAAAAGTACAATTAAAGGTAGAAGAGGCTGCTCAGAAGAAAGTCTATAAGCTATTTAAAGAACTTTATGAAGACCGAGATGCCTCCTTTGGAAATGGACGTTTAGCTCGTAATATTTTTGAAAAAACTTATGAAAAGCAGGCCAATCGTTTGGTAAATGAGGGAATTGAAAAAAATGATATTAGTTTAGTAAAAGAAGAAGATATTCCTGAGATAGAAGAAGAATATTTGGATAAAAATATTTCAAATTAAACTTGGAATATTGAAATTTTTTACATACGTTTAATTAATCTTTAGGAATACTTAAAGTAAGATGTGGGTTCAAGCGAGCCCGCACCAGTTTGGCATTGTTCACTCTAAATTCTTACTATTATGAAAGTACCTATTTTAGCTTCACTTTTCTTGACAATTACTTTATACGGATGTCAAAAATCTTCTTCCGCTGTCAATACGGCAGCTATTGACCAAGCAAAAGAAGAAAAAGAAATCATTGCCTGTATTGAAGCGGAAACCGACTGCTTTTTCAAACGCGATTACAATTGTTGGCAAGATAAATTTACTCACTCAGAGTATTCTTACCAAGCATGGAGCAATGCCGATGGCACTTTTGATGCCAGTGTAGGTTGGGATAATATCAATAAAAACCTCGGAAAGTTTATTAAAGAAAATCCAGCCGAACCAGAAAAAGAGGGTAGTAGCCACCCAATAGTTAAACGAAAAAATATGAAGTTTAAATTTTATGGCTCAAATGCTGCCCATATCACTTGGGACCAGTATAATAGCGACCGCGAGCAAAAATATTTCTTACAAAGTAAAGAAGTAAGATTAATGGAAAAAGGAACTGATGGAAAGTGGAGAATTGTCAATGTATCAGCCTTTTGGAATTATAAAAATAGAATACCAATGAGTCAAATTTAAATGTTGTCATCAGGTTTCAGAATTCTGAAACCTGATGTTTTTATAAGCTATAATTCCTCAATTTTATTCAAATAAATCTCTGCTTGATTGAGTATTTCTTTTCTTTGCTGGTCGGGCATTTTATTGAGTGTTACGTAAGCCATGCCTATGCGTGGATTTCGTTCCAGTTTTTCTCTATTTCGCTCAAAAAAATGCCAATAAAGCGAGTTAAACGGACAAGCTTTATGCCCAACTTTCTTTGATTTATCATAGAAACAAGAGCTGCAATAATCGCTCATTTTATCTATATAATTAGCCGAACCCACGTAAGGTTTTGAGCCAACAATTCCGCCATCGGCATACTGACTCATGCCACGAGTATTGGTAATTTCCACCCATTCGATGGCATCAATATAAACCCCCAAATACCATTCATCAACTTCATCGGGGTTGATTCCTGTTAATAAGCAAAAATTTCCAATAACCATTAATCTCTGAATGTGATGAGCATAAGCCAGATTTAGTGATTGTCCAATGGAGTGCTTCATGCAGTTCATTTTTGTTTGAGCATTCCAGAAAAAACCAGGTAGCTTTTGTCGATGTTCGAAGAAATTTAGGTGTTGAAAATCGGGCATTTTTGCCCAATAAATACCACGCATATATTCTCGCCAACCAATAATTTGTCTGACAAACCCCTCGATTTGTGCAATCGAAATTTGTGTTTGGTTGTTTTGCCAATGGGCAACGGCTCGCTTTACTACTTCCAAAGGTGAAAGCAGCTTAGTATTGAGCGAAAAAGAAAGTCTTGAATGATAAATCGACCAGTATTGAGTGGCCATGGCATCTTCATAAGTGCCAAATAAAGGCAAACATTCTTTTACAAAAAAATCAAGGAGTTGTAAACTTTCTTCTCTATTTATTGGCCAAACAAACGCTTTCGGATTAATACTACCGATAGTCTCAATATTTTGTTTTTGTATGACTTCAAGAATATCCGAAACATCATGATTAAATACCAAAGGTTCAACGGGGCGATGTTCTTTTGGAAGTTTTTTTCGGTTTTCGGCATCATAATTCCATTGCCCAGTAATTGGCTCATTTCCTTCCATCAAAATTTCGTATTTCTTTCGCATCATGCGATAGAAATTTTCCATTAAAAAAGTCTTTTTCCCTTTGAAGAACTCAGCTAACTCATTTCGTTTGCTCAAAAAATGCTCCGAATCATAGACTTTGGTTGGAATATTGAGTGTGTTTGAAAAAAACTTTAGTTGCTCATCAAGGCGGTATTCGTCAGGAAGTTGATATTCGAATTGTGTAATTTCATTTTCTCTGATTATCCACTGAAGGTTTTGGGTGAGCGATTGGGTATTTTGCTCGTCATCAAGGTTTATATAAATTATCTTATTTCCTTGATTTTGAAGTACTTGTGCAAAAACACGCATAGCTGCAAAGAACCCCACCACTTTCTGAATATGGTGCTTTACGTAGTCGGTTTCTTGTTTTATTTCCATCATGACATACAAAATATTGTCGTCTTTTTCCCGAAACCAAGAGTGATTATGATTGAGTTGGTCGCCCAAAATTAGTCGAAGAACCATGCGTTTTTTATCAATGTATCATGACTTTAACTCACATTGAGCCGATTTGTTTAGAAATAAAAAACCCATCCAAGGGTTTTCTTGGATGGGTTTTTGCGGAAATCGAATGAATTTACTTTTTCAACTCATTACTCATCGAATATGGGAAATCTGATTCTTTGATGCCCTTATTTTTATTTGGCGTGGCCGACATTTTTAATTTAAATGTACCTCCTTTCATGATATCAGCATAACTAAGGTAGTTTTTTGTGTAGTTTACATTATTCAAACTTGCTTGTTCAACATACACTTTTTCACTGCTATTTTCGGGAGCTTGAATCGTAAAGGTTTTACCATTTTCTAATTTAATAGTGGCTTTTTTGAATAATGGTGAGCCTAAAACGTACTGATCTGTTCCTGGTGCAACTGGATACATACCCAATGCTGAAAATACATACCAAGCTGAAGTTTGACCATTATCCTCATCGCCACAAAGACCATCGGGATATGGCGTATAAAGTTTTTTCATAATATTACGAACATGGTATTGGGTTTTCCAAGGTTCGCCCGCATAATTATACAAATAAGGCATGTGCTGAATCGGCTGATTTCCATGTGCATATTGCCCCATATTCATGACCAACATTTCAGTAATTTCATGAATTTGAATGCCATAATAAGAGAAATCGAAGGTAGGAGGGGCTGTGAAAACCGAATCTAATTTGGCAACAAAATTCTTCTTGCCACCCATCAAATCAGAAAGTCCTTGAATATCATGAAATACACACCATGTCCAGTGCCAAGAACAGCCCTCTGTGAAGGCATCGCCCCACTTATCGGGTCTGAATGGCGTTTGAAACGAGCCATCTTTATTTTTTCCACGCACAAAATTGGTCGATTTATCAAAAACATTGCGGTAATTTTGAGCTCTCTTGGCATATAAATCTATTTCCGCCTGTGGACGTTTCAAGAGTTTGGCCATTTTCCAAATCGTAAAATCATCGTAGGCATATTCGAGCGTTCGAGCTGTATTTTCGTTGATGCCCACATCATAAGGTACATACCCAAGCGTATTATAATATTGTACCCCCAAACGTCCTACCGAACTTAATGGTCCAGCTTGATTGGTATTTTTGGTAATGGCTTCATAAAGCTTTTCAATTTCTTGAATCTTAATTCCTTTCAGATAGGCATCGGCAATGATTGAGGCCGAATTAGAACCAACCATACAATCTCTGTGGCCTGGACTTGCCCATTCTGGTAGCCAACCACTTTCTTTGTATGCATTGCTCAAACCTTCCATGATTTGGCTATTCATTTCAGGAAACATCAAGTTAAAAAATGGGAATACCGCACGGAAGGTGTCCCAGAAACCATTGTCCGTAAACATATATCCTTCTAATACTTGACCATTGTACGGACTATAATGTATTACTTTTTTATCTTTATCTATTTCATAAAACTTACGCGGAAACAACATCGTATGATAAAGTGCCGAATAGAATGTGCGGAGTTCGTCATCGGAGCCACCTTCTACTTTAATTCGATTTAATTGGGTATTCCAAGATTTTTCACCTTGTGCCATGAGTTGGTCGAAATTCAAATCGCCAATTTCGTTTTTGAGATTTAGTTCTGCTTGCTCGGCACTGATAAACGAAGAGCCGATTTTAAGGTTTACTTGCTCATTTGTTTTGGTTTTAAACCTGATGATGCTTCCCGCGTGTTTGGTTTCTACTTCCAGATTATTGAGCGTTATTTCGCCATCTTTTACCCCATAAACTTCTTCAAAATCTTTATCAACGTATATTACGAAGTAGTTTTTGAAGTTTTCTGGTACACCGCCCGAGGAGTTACGTGCGTAGCCAATAATTTTACGCTCTTTAGGAAAAACTTTTATGTATGAATTCTTGAAAAATCCATCAATAATTAAGTAAGCTTTATTAGTTTCTGGGTATGTGATTCTGAAACGAGCGGCTCTTTCGGTTGGTGTAATTTCTACCGTTGTATTATAATCAGATAAATACGCTCGATAATAATGTGGCTTTGAGGTTTCGGCTTTATGTGAATACCAAGATTCACGTTTGTTTTCGTCAAAGACGAGTTTTTCGGTAGTAGCAAAAATCGAAAAAGCACCGTAATCATTTATCCAAGGAGAAGGCTGGTGGGTTTGCTTAAATCCTCTGATTTTATTGCTGGCATATTGATAGGTCCAACCATCACCCATTTTATTGGTTTGGGGCGTCCAGAAATTCATTCCCCAAGGTCGAGCAATGGCAGGATAGGTATTTCCATTCGAAAATTCAAATTTTGAATCGGTTCCGACCAAAGGATTGACGTACTTTACTAAATTTTCCGGTGCTTGGGCAAAAGAAAAATAACCCACAAAAATGAGTAGGGTTGAAATGAAAGTTTTTTTCATTGAGGTGTTTTAAATCGTAGTTGAGTTGTAAAGTTTATTTTAAAGATTTTGCGTAGCAATGTTCTTAAACCAGCCCTTCAGGATTTGGAATAAAATTTAAGAAAGAATCACTGTGTTTTTTATATTTATCTCCGTCAAGTGTATATAAAAAAGCCCCTTTTTTAGAGAATCCCTTTTGTTTTTCTTTCAATTTTACCAAAAGTCCTGTCGAAAGAATTTTTCGACTAAAGTTACGTTTATCGAAATTACTTCCGTAAATGGCTTCATAAAGGTTGAGGATTTGCGGAATAGTAAATTTTTCAGGCATCAATTCAAAGCCAATAGGGTGGAAAGCAGCTTTATATCGAAGTCGTTCGATGGCCATTTTAATCATTTCTTGGTGGTCAAAGAGTAATTCGGGTAGGTCTTGCATCGAAAACCATTGTGCCTGATGTGTATCTGAAATCTTAGTTTCATAGTCTTTCACATTAACCAAAGCATAATAAGCCACCGCAACTGTGCGTTCGATGGGGTCACGTTTGGGGTCGCCAAATGCAGAAAGCTGCTCCAAATAGATACCAGTTACACCTGTTAGTTCAAACAAAATTCGTTCAGCAGCTTGGTCGAGGCTTTCTTGTGGTTTTAGCCATCCTCCCATCAACGACCAAGTATCGTGGTCGGTTTGTACGCCTCGTTTAACCAAAAGTAGCTTTAACTCAGCTCCATCGAATCCAAAGATGATTGAGTCGAGTGCCACTAAGCATTTAGTTTGTTGTTTGTAAAGTTCTAACATTCAGCTTTTAATTGTTTTGATTTAGGTATATCGAATAGATGGGGCGGCAATATAAGAGAGTGTATGCCTATACACAACAAAATTAGCTAAATTCTGTAAAAATCTTCTATTTTTGCAGAAAAAAGCCCTTAATGTCATTGCTTCAAATTAGTCATTTACATAAATCATTTGCTGGCGTAAAGGCGGTAAACGATATTTCAATTACGCTCGAAAAAGGAAAGATTTTGGCAATTTTGGGCGAAAGTGGCTCGGGTAAAACGACACTGCTTCATTTAATTGCTGCCCTCTACGAACCTGATGAAGGTACGCTAACTTTAGCGGGTGAACGAATTACGCCTCCATCAGAAAAATTAATTGCTGGGCACCCCGATATTAAGTTGGTGAGGCAAGATTATGGGCTTTTTCCGAATATTTCCATCAGAGAGAATATTGCTTATGAATTACGCTATTATGTAGAAGATTATAGAAATGAGCGTGTTGATAAATTGCTCCAAATTAGTGGATTAGAACATGTGCAACATCACCTTCCAAGGCAAGTTTCGGGTGGAGAACAACAACGTGCCGTCATTGCTCGAGCCATAGCGGAAGAACCCAAGCTTTTGTTGATGGACGAGCCATTTAGCCACCTCGATGCTGTAAACAAACGTAGGCTGAAAGAGGAAGTGCTAAATTTAATTAAAGCCGAGGGAGTTAGTTGTATTTTCGTCACACACGATGTGGCCGATGCCTACGGAATGGCTGATGTATTGATGATTATGCAACGAGGAAGTATGTTACAAATCGGAAATCCGGAAGAAGTTTATAAAAATCCAGCTAATCAATATGTGGCAGAAATAACTGGAGAGATAAACCCAATTTTGCCCTTTTTGCATAAGGGAATTTCTAATGTAAGTATAAAATTTATCCGTCCTGAACAAATTTATTTTAAACCTGATTCAGATTTAAGGGCAACCGTAGAAAATATTAAGTTTTTAGGTGCTTACTACGAGATTATTTTGAGAAATCCACAAAGTCTATTGAAAATGTATAGTTTTGAAAAATTTAATTTAGGTGAAGACATAGGAATTGAAATTAAAGTATGAAGTGAAAAAGTCTAAGTATTTTAGCTATCGTAGATAAAAAATCTATTTGTAAAAGTTAATTTAGATATTTTCTATATCCTACTAATGAAAAATAGATAATAATTTTGATGTATTTTTTGCATTTTTACCTTTAAATTCTCAACTTTGTATCGGTATCAAGAATTTCTGAGAAAAATCTCAGAAAACCAACCGAGTCAAAACACTACGGTGGTCAAAAAGATGCGGACTGTTCTTAAGTCAAAAATGTTTTATTTTGCTCTTCCAGAATTCCGCGAAATAGTTTCAAGTCGATGTAATCGACCTAATAAATCATTAACTAAAAACACATTTAGGATTTATGCCTTATTTATTCACTTCTGAATCTGTATCGGAAGGGCACCCAGACAAAGTAGCCGACCAAATTTCAGACGCCCTCATTGATAATTTCATGGCGTTTGACCCAACCTCTAAAGTTGCTTGTGAAACACTTGTAACAACCGGACAAGTGGTATTGGCAGGTGAGGTAAAAACAAAAACATATTTAGATGTTCAAAGCATTGCTCGTGATGTAATCCGTAAGATTGGTTATACAAAATCGGAGTATATGTTTGAGGCAAATTCTTGTGGAATCCTTTCAGCTATTCACGACCAATCGGCTGATATCAACCAAGGTGTTGACCGCAAAACTGCCGATGATTTCGAATCAAAAGCTAATGCACAAGGTGCTGGTGACCAAGGTATGATGTTTGGTTATGCTACTCGCGAAACCGAAAACTATATGCCTTTGGCTTTAGATTTAGCACACACGATTCTTCAAGAAATGTCGTACATACGTAATAACGAACCTTCATTGATTGGTTATTTACGTCCTGATGCAAAATCACAAGTAACAATCGAATATTCTGATGATAACGTTCCGCAAAGAATTGATACTATCGTAGTTTCTACGCAGCACGATGATTTTGCTGAAGACGAAACGATGTTAGCAAAAATCAAAGAAGATGTAATCAATATCGTTATTCCAAGAGTAAAAGCTAAGTTGAAACCTGAGTTACAAGCTCTGTTCAATGACCAAATTACTTATCATATTAATCCAACTGGTAAATTTGTAATCGGTGGCCCACACGGAGATACAGGTTTGACAGGTCGTAAAATTATCGTTGATACTTACGGTGGTAAAGGTGCTCACGGTGGTGGTGCTTTCTCTGGAAAAGACCCTTCAAAAGTTGACCGTTCGGCTGCTTATGCAACACGTCACGTGGCTAAAAACTTAGTAGCTGCTGGCCTTTGCGATGAGGTACTCGTACAGGTATCTTATGCGATTGGTGTAGCAAAACCATGTGGTTTGTTCGTAACAACTTATGGCACTGCTAAAGTTGATATGACTGACGGTGAAATTGCACAAAAAGTAGCTGAAATCTTCGATATGCGTCCGTACGCTATTGAGCAACGCTTAAAATTACGTAACCCAATCTATTCAGAAACAGCGGCTTATGGCCACATGGGACGTAAAAACGAAGTTGTTACAAAAACTTTCAAAAGCCCAGATGGTAGCGAGATAACTAAAGAAGTTGAGTTATTTACATGGGAAAAGCTTGATTACGTTGATGCTGTAAAAGCTGCGTTTGGTTTGTAATTTCTAATGATTTAGATATATAAAAACGGAAGTCGAAAGGCTTCCGTTTTTTGTTTGTAGTAATATAAGTTTCTAACTTATGATTTCTTCCCAAACATTCCTCTAAAACACTTTGTTCGAGTTTTAAAAAAGAATGAGTAATTTTGCTGTAAAACTATCAAACTGAATGAAACTTAACCATCAAAGTAAATTTATAATACTGAGTTTTTGCTATTTATTTACACTTACGGCATTAGCTCAAAGCATCAAACCTACAAATCCTCCTCAAAACCAAATCCCTCAAGCTCAAACAACTAAACCAACGGTTTATTCAATTATCGAACAAGTGCGTAAAAAACATGCACCTGATAAACGAGTAGCTTACTTTCAGGTAGAATTAGATTCTAATCGAATTATTGGTAAAACTAATTTGCCCGCAGCTAAAAAAGATTTATTAAATCGTTTAAAATCAAATGGTTATGTATTGCTTGATGCGGTAAAGCTATTGCCAGATAATGAGTTGCTTGAAAATCGTAATTGTGGAATTGCCAATATTTCGGTGCTAAACCTACGAAGCCAGCCTAAAGAGTCGGCCGAGTTGGCCTCTCAAGCATTACTCGGAACGCCGCTCAAAGTGCTCGACAAAGAACGTAATTGGTATTTGATTCAAACGCCTGATAACTACATTGGCTGGGCCGATGGCTCGACTTTTGCTCGCATAACGCTAGCTCAGTTTGACCGCTATCAGGCAAATAAATTTGTAATGTTTACCAAGCCTTACGGTTTTTCTTATGCCCAAGCCGATGATAATGCTCAGACCATTTCTGACCTAACTTGGGGAAATCTTTTAGCGGTCAAAGATACCTTACAAGATTTTTACGAAGTGCTTTATCCTGACGGTCGTAGTGCATTTGTTTTAAAAAAGGAAACTATTGGCCACCAAGAATGGAAACAATCCGTGAAAGCTACTGAGCAAAATCTAGTAAATACAGCTTTCAAAATGCAAGGTTTGCCTTATTTGTGGGGTGGAACTTCTTGGAAAGGCATTGATTGTAGTGGTTTTACACGAATGGTCTATCAATCAAATGGTATTTTATTACCGCGTGATGCTTCGCAACAAGTTTGGGCAGGAGAGGAAGTGCCTTTTGATAGTCTGCAAGTAGGTGATTTGTTGTTTTTTGGCGAAAAAGCTACCTCCGAAAAAGCCGAGCGTGTAGTTCACGTAGGTATGTGGTTAGGAAACAAAGAGTTTATTCATTCTTCAGGTATGGTAAAGATTAGTAGTTTCGATGAACATTCACCCCGTTATGATGCCCATAATGCCGGTAGATATTTACGTGCTAGAAGAATTTTAGGCAATGAAAAGGGGATAGTTTCACTCAAAAAATAAGTTTGACTAAAATTTTAAAATATTTGTCAATAATACACTTATTTGATTATTTTCGTAAGATAAATCCACTGTATACCATCAAAATATTCAACCAAAATATATTCATGAAAAAAACTACACTCTCATTGCTAATACTCTTGGGTATGTGGGCTTGTTCAAAGGCTCCAAAAACTTTACCCGATGAAGAATATGGCAAGCTAACCGACGATGATAAACGAAAAATCGAGCATGCACTTGACGGAATTCAGGTGGCTGATTCCGACCTTGAATTGACTCTTTTTGCATCGGAGCCAATGATGATGAATCCTACTAACATGGATATTGATGCTCAAGGTAGAGTGTGGATTTGTGAAGGTTATAATTATAGAAATAAACTTAATCCGAAAAATCCTTATAACCCCAAAGGTGACCGTATCTTGATAATGGAAGATTCGGATAAAGATGGAAAAGCCGATAAAAGTCAAGTTTTTTATCAAGGCGAAGACATTAATTCTGCCCTTGGAATTTCGGTTTTAGGCAATAAAGTTATCGTTTCTTGCTCGCCAAACGTATTTCTTTTTACCGATGAAAATAATGATGGAAAGGCGGATAAAAAAGAAATCATTTTTACCAACCTCAAAGGCGTACAGCACGACCACGCAATTCATGCCTTTTCGTTTGGGCCAGATGGTAAATTATATTTCAATGGTGGGAATGAAGTAGAAACGTTAAGTGATAAAAATGGTAAAGAATTGACCGATGATTTAGGTCGCCCATTTTCTACTTATAAGCAAGGAAAAGTTTTTAGATGTGACATTGATGGCTCAAATGTGGAGATTCTAGGTCATAATTTCCGTAATAACTACGAAGTTGCCCTCGACTCATACGGTCGTATGTGGCAGTCTGATAATGATGATGATGGTAATAAGGGTGTTCGTATCAACTACGTAATGGATTATGGTAATTATGGTTATAAAGATGAAATAACTGGGGCAAGCTGGCGAGAACGCCGTACGAACTGGGAATCAGAAATTCCTCTTCGTCACTGGCACTTAAACGACCCTGGTGTTGTTCCAAATTTACTCCAAACTGGAGCGGGTTCACCAACGGGAATGATTGTCTATGAAGGAAAGCTTTTGCCCGAAAAGTATCAAAATCAAGTCATTCACTGCGATGCTGGCCCGAATGTGGTGCGTTCGTATCCTGTTACAAAAAATGGAGCTGGTTTTACAGCCACTATCAATAATATTTTAGATGGTTCAAAGCGTGACCAATGGTTCCGCCCTTCTGATGTGACGGTTGCTCCTGATGGTTCAATCTTTGTAGCCGACTGGTACGATCCAGGTGTGGGTGGCCACGCAATGGGTGATTCGGTACGTGGAAGAATCTATCGTATTGCTCCTAAGGGCGAAGCATATTCAGTACCAAAATTTGATTTCACAACTGCGGAAGGTTGTGTAGAAGCCCTGCAAAATGCCAATATTTCGGTGCGTTATTTGGCTTGGACAAAACTACACTCTCTCCAAACACAAGCAGAAGAAGCTTTATTGAAACTTTGGAAAGCCGATGATTCGAGAATGCGTGCCAGAGCATTGTGGCTTTTAGGGAAAATTAAGGGAAAAGAAGCTAAATATTTACAAGAAGCAGCTAGTGATAAAGATGAAGATATTCGTATCACAGCTATTCGTTTATCGCGTGAATTGAGCATTAATAATATGGCGATGCTACAAAAATTGGCTACCGACCCATCGGCACAAGTGCGTCGTGAAGTGGCTTTAGCGATTCGCCATAAAAACACGTCAGATGCCGCCGAAATTTGGGCAACTTTGGCTAATCAGTATGATGGTAAAGATAGATGGTATTTAGAAGCCTTAGGTATCTCGGCCGATAATCAATGGGATAGTTTTTTTGCAGCTTATTTAGCAAAAGCTGGCGAGAAATGGAAAACCGAGGCTGCTGCCAAAGACCTAGTTTGGCGTAGCCGCTCGAATGATAATATATTTCGTTTAGCTGAATTAGCGAAAAATGAAAAAGATAACCTGCGTTATTTTCGTGCTTTTGATTTTCAGAATAATACTGAAAAAACAAAAGTTTTACTCGGAATGCTTGATGGAGGTAATGCTAAAGCCGATGTAATGACTTTAGTATTCAAGCATTTAGAGGTGAATAGTGCAAAAAATGACCCTTTATTCAAATCTCTTTTACCAAAAGTTTTGGCGGGCATCACTAATCCGGCTGATTACTTAGATTTAGTAAAGAGATACGAAATGAAAGACCAAAGCGAGCGACTAAGTACAATGGCTATGACTGATTCGGTTTTGGGTGGAGAAGCAGCAAAAATTCAGGTAAAACTCAATGGAATTGGGGCATTACAGCAATTAACACGCAGTAAAGATGAAGCTATTGTAAGAAAAGCAATTGGCGTTTACGGTGGTGTTGATGAGAAACCAGTAACAGATTTCTTAGTAACCCTCTTCAATAATAAAAAACTTAGTTTACCAGTGCGAGAACAGGCAATGTATGCCATGTATGGTTGGGATAGTGAAGAAATCCTTTGGGGTTTGGTAAAAGCCAATAAGGTTTCAGAAGAGGTTTTACCAATTGCCAAAAAAATCTTGATGGGAACTTGGCACAGCGATATTCGTACGGAAGCTATGAAAATGTTTGGAGCTGATTTAGATAAAGAACTTGGCGATATAAATACTTTAGCTAAACTTTCGGGAAATGCTACAAACGGACAGAAAGTATTTAAAATGTATTGTACTGCTTGTCACTTAGTAAAAGGCGAAGGTGTTGATTTTGGCCCTGGCTTGAGTGAAATTGGTAGTAAATTATCGAAAACTGCACTTTATTCGGCAATTTTGAATCCAAGTCAAGGTATCAGCTTTGGTTATGAAGGCTTTAAAATCAAGCTTAAAGATGGCACTGAAACCGAAGGCATTGTTCTAAGTAAAACAGAAAATGATGTAAACCTTAAAGCCATCGGAAGTTCAACGCCAACTGCAATCAAGCGTTCGACAATTGTTTCGATGAAGCAAAACGAAGAATCTTTAATGCCAAAGTTTCCATTACAAAAACAAGAAATCGTTGATTTAGTGGAGTATTTAGGGACTTTGAAGAAACAATAATTCTTTCCCAAGTAAGATGATAAAGCAGGAGTATGGCAATCGTTATGCTCCTGCTTTATTTTTCTGTAGTTTTGCAGAATCTATTCTATAAAACAAAACTCTATGAAAAAAAACTTACTGAGCCTTTTCCTAACCTTGATATTTATCAATGGCCTATTCGCTCAAAATTCCACTACTTTCACCAATCCATTATTGCCGTCGGGGGCTGATCCGTACAGTTTCTACAAAGATGGTTATTATTATTATACCCATACGCAACAAAATAAGCTGACAATTTGGAAGACAAAAAACTTAGCAGATTTGAAAACTGCTGAATCGAAGACAATTTGGACTCCACCAGCAGGAACCATGTACTCAAAGGAGTTGTGGGCTCCCGAAATTCATTTTATTCAAGGAAAATGGTATATGTATTTTGCAGGAGACGATGGAGATAACAACCATCACCGAATGTATGTATTAGAAAATCCTTCGCCTGACCCAATGAAAGGTGATTGGACTTTTAAAGGAAAAGTAGCTGATGAGTTGGCTGATAAATGGGCGATTGATGGCGATGTATTTGAACATCGTGAACAATTATACATGATTTGGTCGGGCTGGGAAGGAGATAAAAATGGTCAACAAAACATTTATATTGCCAAAATGAAAAATCCTTGGACTATTACGGGCGAACGCTCTAAAATATCTGGCTCAGATTTTGACTGGGAAAAACACGGTGACCTCAACGAACCAAATCTTAAACATGTGAATGTAAACGAAGGCCCACAAATTTTGAAACACGGCAAAAAACTATTCATTATTTACTCAGCAAGTGGTTGTTGGACAGATTTTTATGCTCTCGGAATGCTCACCGCCGATGCAAATGCCGATTTGATGAGTCCGAAAAATTGGAAGAAATCTCCCGAACCATTATTCAAACAATCTCCCGAGAATAAGGTTTTTGCACCAGGTCATAATTCATTCTTCAAATCGCCCGATGGTAAAGAAGATTGGATTCTTTACCATGCGAATTCCGAACCTAACCAAGGTTGTGGGAAATTTCGATCGCCACGTATGCAAAAATTTACTTGGAATGCCGACGGCACACCGAATTTTGGCGTTCCTGTAAAAGAAAATGAGCCATTGGCCATTCCTTCGGGGTTGTAAATCTTTAGTAGGGCAATATTTCAAATTGCCAATAATTCAGAGAATAGGTCTGAAAAAAAGAAAGTTAAGATTGGTGAACTATCCGATACGATAATTTAAAAACTCGCCCAAATATAGGCTTATAATAAGTTGAAAATTATGAAAAAATATATTGCTTTCTTGCGAGGAATAAACGTTGGAAATATCCGAATTAAAATGTCTGATTTGAAAAAAGCTTTCGATGACATGGGTTTTCATAACGCTACTACTTATCTGCAAACTGGCAATGTGGTTTTTGAATCTGATAAAAATATTTCAGAAATAAAAATAATTTTAGAAAAAGTCCTTTCTGAAACCTTTCATTATCAGGCATTTGTACTACTTTATGCGTATGATGTTTTGGCAGAAATTGTAGCAAACTATCCATTTGAACAAAATGAAGCTTCTCATGCTTATGTGATTTTTGTAGAAGGAGAGGCTGTTTCAAATGAATTATTAAGTATCGCCGAAAATGTAACAGAAGAGATTTCGGGAGGTAATACCGTTATTTATTGGAAAGTACCGAAGGGAGAGAGCTTGACTACTCCTTTTGCTAAAATCACAGCGAAAGCAAAATACAAAAGCACAACAACCGTTCGGAATATCAATACACTCGAAAAAATGCTTGAATAAACTATAATTTGGAGGATCATTTTCTAAATTGTTTGCCCTACATGGAACAATTTAAAAAATTGTTCTACATTTTCGGTACTAAAAAACTATCTTTGCAATTATTTTTTTGAAAGAATTCGACATATTATTTAAAAGATGTTTGAAAATTTAAGTGATAAGCTAAATAAAGCCTTTAAGACCCTCAAAGGGCAAGGTAGAATTTCGGATATTAACGTTGCCTCTACTGTTAAGGAAGTGAGACGTGCCTTAATGGATGCCGACGTAAACTATAAAGTTGCTAAAGAAGTTACTGACCGTGTACGCGATAAAGCCATCGACCGCAAAGTAATGATTGCCGTTGAACCAGGGCAATTATTCGTGAAAATTGTGCAGGAAGAGTTGATGGAGCTTATGGGTGGACAAGCCCAAAGTGTAAACTTGAAAGGCTCTCCCGCCGTGGTTTTGATTGCAGGTTTACAAGGTTCGGGTAAAACGACTTTCTCTGGTAAATTTGCCAATTATCTCAAAAAACAAGGTCGTCAAGTATTACTTGTTGCCTGTGATGTGTATCGTCCTGCGGCCATTACGCAGTTACAAGTACTTGGTGAGCAAATTGGTGTGGAGGTTTTTGCTGAACCAGAAAATAAAAATGCGGTAGAAATTGCAAAAAATGCCCTTAGTTATGCTAAGACTAAAGGCAAAAGTATTGTAATTGTCGATACGGCAGGTCGTTTGGCGGTTGATGAAGTGATGATGAAAGAGGTGGAAGAAATTAAAAAAGCCATCACTCCAAGCGAAATTTTATTTGTAGTTGACTCGATGACTGGGCAGGATGCAGTAAATACTGCAAAGACCTTCAATGATAGACTTGATTTTGATGGCGTTGTATTAACCAAGCTCGACGGTGATGCTCGTGGTGGTGCGGCTCTTTCAATTAAAGCAGTTGTAAATAAGCCAATTAAGTTTATTTCAACGGGCGAAAAGATGGAAGCCCTCGATATTTTCTACCCAGACCGTATGGCGAGTAGAATCTTGGGTATGGGTGACGTGATTTCCTTGGTAGAAAGAGCCCAACAGGCTTTTGATGAGGAAGAATCACGCCGCTTGAATAAGAAAATGCGTGAGAATAAATTTGACCTCAACGATTTCTTAACTCAATTAGAGCAAATCAAGAAAATGGGTAATATCAAAGATTTGATGGGTATGATTCCGGGGGTAGGTTCACAAATCAAAGATATTGATATCAGCAATGATTCATTCAAGCCAATCGAAGCTATCATCAAATCAATGACTCCAAAGGAGCGTTCGAAACCAGATATTATTGATGGTAGCCGTAAGAAAAGAATTGCCGCTGGTAGTGGAACAGATATTCAGCAAGTAAATAATCTTTTGAAACAATTTGACCAGATGCGTTCGATGATGAAGAAAGTAAATCAAATGCAAGCATCAGGCAAAATGAAAGCTTTCAAATAAGAATTTTTATTCTTCCAGTAAGAAGGTCAATGAGTAATTTCGCTTATTGACCTTTTTTATTTGAGAATTATTCTATATTTGTTTAGGGGTAAGATATGTTAATTAGACCCTAATTATCTTTAGGAAGTTAACAATGAAAAATCAAAAGAATGAAGCAAATAACTATATTCCTTTTTGTTTTATTAGTAAGTATCTCAGTAATTAATGCTCAAAATACCATGATTTCTGCCATTGAATTTCGCCGACATATTCATGCTAATCCAGAATTATCAACAGTTGAGAAAAATACCAGTGATTATGTTATTTCAGAGCTAAAAAAGCTAGGAATTAAGAAAATATATCAAGGTTTTTCGATGTATTCAATTTTAGCTGAAATTGAAGGAACAGAATCTGGCCCAACGCTTTTATTTCGTTGTGAATTAGATGCTCTACCAATTCAGGAGGAAAATGATTTCGCTCATCGCTCAACTTCTGCGGGTGTTTCGCATAAATGCGGGCATGATGGTCATGCGGCATCAATGTTTCGTTTTGCTCAAAAATTAATCGAAAAACCTTTGAAAAAAGGCAAAATCTTACTATTTTTTCAATCGGCTGAAGAAATTGGTGCTGGAGCGAAAGACGCTATTGAATCGGGTATTTTCAAACAATTTAAGATAGATTATGCCTTTGCTTTTCATAATTTTGCGGGCTTCCCTATGGGTACAATCATAGCCAAAAAAGGTTTATTTACGCCATGTGTAGAAAGCGGGATTTTTGAATTAATTGGTAAAACAAGTCATGCAGCCGAACCTTCAAAAGGATTAAATCCAGCCCTTGCAGTTGCCGAGCTTATACAATATTTTGATTCTTTGAATAATCCAGATAAAAAAAGTGAGCATTTCTTTGTGGCTACTCCGATTCACATCGAAATGGGAGAAAGAGCCTACGGAACATCTGCGGGAAAGGCTTCAATTGGTTATACATTTCGCACTTGGGAAAACGAACATTTCGATGCAGTAAAAGAACAAATTTTACAAAAAGTGGCAGAAGTAACCAAAAAATATCAACTCGAATTTACTGCTAAATGGCTCGAAACGTTCAATGCCAATAATAATAGTGCTACTGCCTATAATGAAATAAAAGCAGCCGCCAAAAAGCAAAATCTCCAACTAATAGACCTTGAAAAACCATTCGAATTTGGAGAAGATTTTGGCCTTTTTACCAAAAAATATAAAGGGGCTATGTTTGGAATTGGTTCGGGTATTAACCAACCACCACTACATAGTTCAACCTTCGATTTTCCTGATGAATTGCTTGAAATCGGTAGCGATATGTTTTATCAAATTGCAGAACAAATCATGAGTAAATAATCATTTCTTTGCGTAATAGTAAAGATACGTTGTTTCTGTTGAGTTATCTGGGCGTTCGCTGTTTGTAAAATATCCTTTATTATCTTTATCGAAGCAAAATCCCTCTCCTTGAGGCTCTTTGGTATAAGGAAGAAGTTTATCACGATTCCGAGAGAGTGTCGCAGCTATGCTTTCACCGTCTTTTCTATGCCAGTAGTAGAGGGCATCGTAATTCCGAAGAACAATTTCTTTTCCATCGGTTGAAATGCCGCCACTTGTGATAATCAAATAAGGGATAGATTGGATGAATTTTGCGGTTTGAAATTCTGTGGTAGATTGAGGGTAGGGTAGTTGATAAATTCTGACATTAAACTCTCGCTTCGTAACAATATAAATATCTTTTGTGGCTGGGTCGAGTAAAATACATTCTGCATCACGGCTTCCATCGGGGTATTGAAAAGCAATTCGGTCGAAATTTGTCACTTTTTCAGACAAAGATTGCGGTTCTAAAAAGCGGTATATATAATATTGGTTATTGTATGCTGCATTATTATCACCAATTTCAGCTAGATAAATATAGGTCTTACCCGTTTCTGGCCCTACGCCAATGCTAATATCTTCCCAATCACGATTTGGAAAAGGCATTTGGATATTTCCTTTATATTCTCCTGTATGTGAAAATTGATGTAATAGATTTGGGTTATCGCCATCTTCTTGTACCCATACATTACCTGGCATACTTCTACTATCGGCCACGCCCGATGCTTCATTGGCAATATTGGCGGGTAAAGGGTAGCTTTTTGGAGTACTTACAAAATCAGGGATGATGTCTGTCGTAGGTGTAGGAGTACTACCAAACCAGTCGCAACTACAAATAATGAAAGAAATAACTATGAAAAAAAGGGCTTTGGGCATGCGAGTTATGAAATGAAATGGCAGATTGCGATTGGTAAAGATGTTATTGTTATCTCGGTAGTTGTATTATACTTTTAGCAACGTAGATGTTTGAGTATTTATGATATTAAAATTCAATTTTCTGACTTCTAAATGATTTTTTCTCTCCTTCCATTTTTTTGCTTTTTAATCTTTTCTCTACTGCCCCCCCCGAAGGTTTAGTGGCTAAGCGTTTTTTCTTTTCCTGAAGGCCTTTTTCTAATGTCTGATAAAACTTCTTGATAACCAATTCTTTATTTTGTAACTGACTTCGTTTTTCTTGTGCTGAAATACTCAAAATACGCTCCTGCACAAGATGATTTTTCAGCCGTTCTAACAATTTAGTCTTTTGTTCATCGGTCAATAACGTAGAGGCGGCAATATCAAAACGTAACTCTACCTTTGTTTCTACTTTATTAACGTTTTGCCCACCCGGGCCTCCACTTCGAGAGGTCTGAAATTCAAGTTCAGGCGTAAAATCTATATTTTTTATATCTATTTTCATTGTTATATATGCAAAATAATTCATCTGCTTTAGCTAAAACAAGAGGGTCTTTTTTAATTTATCCTTGTATTACATTGCCAAGCAGCCCTGCAATTTTCTTCACTACCTCTTTCATTTGCATCATTTGCATCAAAATTTGGTCTTGTTCTTCGTATGTTTGGGCTGTTTCTAATTGTTTAGCTAATTTTTTCATTTCTGACTCGTAGCGAGTCTTTTTTAATCGTAATACATTAGTATAAGCCAAATCTGCTAGTTTATCGGTTTCTGAAGGAATGTATATATCCTTTTTTAACCAATTTTCGCTGAGTTGATGTGGGGTAGAAAGCCAATTGATAACTGTTTGCTGGATTTCATTATCTTGATGGCTCGTAAAGAGTGAAGTATCAGGAATTTGCTGACTTTTGTACGCATCTCTAAAAACCGAGAGGATTTTTTCGTAGGTGGGTGTCTCGAAAATCATATCTCTGATTTCATTGAATACGTAATCAGCCAAGGTAAAATCTATGTTTTCAACAACATTTCTCTCTAAAACATGAGCTCCGTAACAAACTAAAAGTCGAGCACATTCTTCTTCCTGATAGGAAAGAGGCGAACGCTTGTTTTCGGCTTTTTCTTCTTGTATTGGTAAGGATGCTTGTTCGGTTCTTTCCACCAAAATATCAATATCCCCAACTTGTTGCGTTTGGGTTCGATTTTGTCTTTGGCGTTCTTTTTCAGAATCAGCTACTTTTTTGAGCGAAATTTTATTGCCTTCGGTTACTAAAATTTGCTCCTCAATTCCCATCAAATTAGCCACTTCTTGATAGAAGACACTTCTTTTGATTGAGTCTGGAATTTTAGAAATAGTTTCAACCAAATCTTTAATTACTTCCGCTCGTTTGATAGGGTCATTGCCCGCATCTTTAAGCGAAATTTCGGTCTTGAAACGAATAAAGTCTTTCTGTGTACGATTGACGTATTCACGAAATGCTTGGCTACCAACCTTTTGAATGAAACTATCGGGGTCATCTCCATCAGGGAAAACGACAGCTTTTACGTTTAGTCCCTCTTCAAGAATGATATCAATTCCACGTAGTGATGCTTTGATACCCGCAGCATCACCATCATAAAGCACAGTAATATTACTCGTAAAACGCCTAATCAACTGAATTTGCTCCTTCGTAAGCGATGTTCCCGAAGATGCTACTACATTTTCTACGCCTGCTTGGCTCAGTGAAACCACATCAGTATAGCCTTCTACCAGATAACAATTATCTTCAATACGAATCGGATTCTTGGCTTGCTGAATACCATAAACAATATAACTTTTATGGTAAACGGCCGTTTCGGGCGAGTTTAAGTACTTAGGAGCGTTGGGGTCTTTTTTCAGAATCCTTGCACCGAAAGCAATTGGTTTTCCACCTACATTATGAATCGGGAAAATCACTCTTCCTCTAAATCTATCAATCGGGTCTTTGCCTTCTTTGATGATGCTTAGTCCAGCTTTTTCAAGAATTTCAAGCGAAAAACCATTACGAAGAGCGTGTTTCGTGAAAGCATCCCAGCCATCTGGGCTATAACCTAGTTCGAAACGCTGAATCGTGGTGTGGTTAAAGCCACGTTCTTTGAAATAACTTTGTCCAATGCTTTGTCCCTCGGGTGTTTTCCAAAGCTGCTCTTGGTAATATTTACTCGCAAATTCTAAAACAATGTATAAACTTTCTTTTTCGTTTTGGGCTTGTTGTTGTTCGCTGGTAACTTCTTTTTCGGTTACTTCAATGCCATATTTTTTTGCTAAATGCTTCAAAGCTTCGGGGTATCCGATACCTTCAATATCCATCACAAAACGCACCGAGTCGCCTGCTTTTCCACAACCAAAACATTTGTAGATACCTTTGGCTGGCGAAACATAAAACGAAGGTGTTTTCTCATTATGAAAAGGGCAACAGGCAATCATGTTTGCTCCCCTTTTTTTGAGAGAAACATACTCGCCAATAACTTCTGTTACATCGGCGGCTTGAATAATCTGTTGAACTGTTTCTGGACTTATTCGCATAATGCAATTTACTCAGTACTTAATCAAAATGACACATTTTGTGCTACTTTTGTTCCTAAAAAAACAAAGGTACGGTGGAATTTTATACTTTTATTAATATTGGCGGAACAATTGCCTTTGCGGCATCGGGTGCTTTGGCGGGTATTCGAAAAAAACTCGATATTTTTGGCTTGGCAGTAATGGCTTTTGTAACCTCTGTTGGGGGAGGTACTTTGAGAGATATTTTAATTGGGCATTTGCCTGTTAAATGGATTCTCGATTCTTCCATTGTTTTACTAATAGCAGGTGTAACACTAATAACGGTATTGTTTAAAAATAGAATCGGTAGGTTGGATAAAACACTCGCTTTTTTTGATTCGTTAGGTTTGGGTTTCTTTACGCTTCGAGGTATTCAAGAAGGAATAGCCATACATTTAGATATTCCTTCTTGTCTTATTTTAGGTACTGTTACCGCTTGTTTTGGTGGGGTTATTCGTGATATTTTATTGAACGAAATACCCACACTTTTTCGCAAAGAAATTTATGCTACTGCTTGTATTTTAGGGGGTGTGGTATTTTTCTTGCTACAAAAAATCAATATTTCTGCTCAAATAATTGAGTTTATTACAATTTTGAGTGTTTTCGGGATTCGTGTCATTGCCATGAAAATGGATATTTCTTTACCCAAAATAGATTAAAAAAATCTGACTGCTATCGTTTTAATCGAGCCAAATAAGCAAAGGTGCTGAGGCCAGATAAGAGTGTAATAAGGCACAAGCCTAAATGCTGAATTGGCGGTTTTAGTACCCAAATAGCCCCAATAAATTGTACGATAAGAATGACGTATAAGAATGTAGCAACAGCTTTTCTTGGAAGTTTACTAACTACAAAAGAACCTAAGGGTGCGAAAAAAGCTACAAACGGAATACAAGCTAGCCACATTTCAAATGCTTCTTGCTGGAAATCACCAATTACTGCTCCGTGGATAAAAAAGCCAAAAATTGTTTCGATGGTCATAATGATAACCGATGAAGGAACCGCCACTTTTTCATCAATTCGGTAATAGATTGTCATTAAACAAAAAGTGAAAATATTAATTCCAGTACCAAAAATAGATGAAATTACTCCGCCAATAAATCCAAATATAATGAGGCGAAACATATCTGAGCGAATAAAATTCTGAATCTTATCGAATACCTCTCGATGTGGTTGATTATTTTCATACCATAGAATCAGGCCAAAACTCAACCAAAGTGAAACGAAAAAAAGTTTGGCTAATGGTGGAGAAATGAGAGGTACAATATAATAAGTTCCAAAAACTAATCCGAAAAGGCCGCCAAACGTGACATACTTAATATAGCTCCATTCTACTTTAATTTTTAGCCCAATAATAAGTAATGAGGCCGAAGTCATACCAATGCTTTGAATGGCAAAAGCAAAGTTTCTGGCTACTGATGGCGATATTTTTAATAGTAAAGTAAAGACAGGGTAAGCAATGGCCGCACTTCCTTCAGGACTTGAACCCGCAATGAATGAACCAAAAATCATAGTTAATACAGCGGCCCAGTGCTTTTTGAATACAAAAAAGCTATCGGTAGTTGTTAGATAGTAGAAAAGGCTACTAAGTACTATTACCAGAAAACCAATGTATAAAAATGGAATTTTGTTTTGTGGTTGTTTAGAGACGGACATATAAAAATATCTATTACTTTTGTAGAAGTGATTCACAAATTTAGTAGCAATAATTGTCTAAGCATTAAAAATCAATGAAAAATATCGAAGAGATTTTACAAAAATTACTTGCAGAACAAGATTTTTTGAAGGAAATGCAAGGACGAATCGTAGAAAACTATGACATCATGATTCAAAATCAGCAACAAAATGCTAATAACCATGAAGTCGTGGTACATAACCAATCTACTATTATTCGTAACCAAGAAATTATTGTTAATAATCAAATAAACATTGTACGGAATCAGAAGCAAATTGTGCAAAATCAGGTGCAATTAGAGGCAATTCTACAAACACAAGTACATTTGTTGAATTTGGTAAAGAAATTAGTGGGAGAAAATGAATCGTTGGAAGTGACGCAAGAATTTGTAGGGAATGTAGTAGAAGCAAAACGAGAGTCGATAAATTCAAAACCATTCAACAACCCTACACCACTTTAATTAACCATTTAATTTTTCTTCTAAAAGCCTAACTTGAATTTGCAAAGATTTAATTTCTGAGTCTTTGCTTTCTACAATTTGTTTAACCAGTTGTAGCTGAATCTGTAAGCCCTCTATTTGTTGGCTGAGTAGCTTATTATGAAACTCTAATTGTTTTTTTTCATTACTAAAATCTTCCGAAGATTTATAGTCGATTTTAGGACTCTGCTTTGCATTAAGCACTTCTTCCAACTTTTCTTCAGATAATTCCGAAAAATTGGAATTTTTTAAGTCATCAAGATTAATGTTGAAATAAGCACTAATTAAATCGCAAACGTCTAAAGGTGGAAAAGTCTTGCCAATTTCATAATCAGAAATGGCACTTTTGCTTATCTTTAGGCTTTCGCCGAGTTTTTCTAATGTTATTTTTTGTCTTTTTCGTAGGAATCTTAAGTTCTTACCAAATCTATTTTCCATTATTCAGGAATTTCAATTAAAATACTTCCATAAATTTGGAAATTATTTTTCTTACTTGTTTCTTTGTTTTGCAATTTAACGAATTCGTGAAAGATTAAAAAATCTATTTTCTGTACAAGCCTATTTTTATACACATGAAAAAACTCTATTACATAGCTATTATTGGACTTTTGATTTTTGAGTTTTTGAATGTTTATTTCATTATGCCTATGCCGGGAAGTCAGCGAATGAGAAGCATTGAAATTGCATACTTTCTTTATACTTGGCGTTGGGCTTTTAGAGGCGTGTTGGGGTTGATTGCTTTAGCAAGTTTTACACCTGCCTTTCAGGCATCAAAGCTTTTTTCTATCGGAACTTTAGTGGTAGTCGTATCGGGCATTTATGCCTTCAATTTTCAGATGGCTGCTGATTCAATGTTTTATCAGCCCAAACATTTGCAGATGCTTGATGCAAAACAAAATAAGATAACTAAAGATAGAATTGTAGTAGGAGTTGTGATAGATGGCAAAGCCAAAGCTTATCCGATTTCCTTGATTGGCTATCATCATCAAGTGCTTGATACGTTGGGTGGGAAGCAAATTATGGTTACCTACTGTACAGTTTGCCGAACGGGGAGAGTTTATGAGCCGATTGTAAATGGGAAAATTGAACATTTTCGCTTAGTTGGTATGGATCATTTCAATGCTATGTTTGAAGATGAAAGGACTAAAAGCTGGTGGAGGCAAGCAAATGGTGAAGCGATTATTGGTCAATTAAAAGGACAAACGCTTCCAGAGTTATTTTCGCTGCAAGTTTCGCTCGAAAAGTGGTTACAACTCTACCCAAATACACTTATCATGCAGCCAGATGTTGATTCTAAAGAAAAGTATGATAGTACTGCCAAGTATGAAAATGGTAAAAGTAAGAGCGATTTGACGCGTACAGATTCTCTTTCTTGGAAAGATAAATCATGGGTAGTGGGTATTGAAATAGGAAAAGATAGTAAGGCCTTTGATTGGTTAAGATTGAAGAAAGAACGTGTAATTAACGAACAAGTGGGAGCAAAAGCCATAGCATTGGTTTTGTCGGCTGATAATAAAAGTTTCTTTGCTTTCGAACGCCCAACAAAAGATTCAAAGTTTCAACTTCAAAACGATACGATTGTTGTTGATAATCAGAAGTTTATGATAGATGGTAGGGCCGTAGATACTAAAGTGTCATTACAAAGAGTTAAGGCGTATCAGGAGTTTTGGCATAGTTGGCAAACTTTTCACCCAATGACTCAAAGATAGTATTTGATGAATCGTCGGAGGGTTTGACACTTGATAAGAAAGGAGAGAATTGCATTGAATTAGACAAAACCTTCGCTATGATTGACTAATTTTTCAAGGAAATTGTGTCGTCTCTTTTATAAAATGGCACTAAAATAAATAAGTAAAGATTCATAGGAAGTAAATATCATCATAGGTTACAGTACCAGACTCAGTGTGGAGTATCTCAACACTGAGTTTTAAAAGATTTTATCCGCTACCCAATCCCACTAAAGATTTTGATTAAAGAATTTGATTAAGTTTCTACAAGACTCTGCCTGTTGGTTTTACAGGCAGAGTTTTTTTCTAATAACAAGATTAGAATTTAACTTTTAAATTTAAAATTCCTAAAAAATGGAAAAATTATACTTTTTTCTCTTCGTGATTTCCACATTTGTTTTTCCTTTCTATCTCTTATTTATTAATTTAATACTAAAATTTGATTATTTTAATCTGTTTTCAAGTTGCTTTGTGAGGATAAATTAAAATTTTCGGAAAAATTTTCCACAAAATTGGAAAATTAAAAAAAATAATTCATCTTTGTTCCGATGAAAATAAAATTCAATTAAAAATTAAAATTATTCTATTATTTACTTAAGACTATTTGATGAACAAATCTGAATTTTACCAAAGAAACATGAAGAAATTGCTCCGATTTACATTTATTGGCTTGTTATGTGTAAGTACAAAGCTCATGGCTCAAATGCCACACGATGCCATCTACATGCCTAAACGTACTGCTTGTATTGCTGTTTCTTATAACCGTAGTACATGGAATGAGTACTGGGAAAATACCCTAAAAAGAGAAAACCTCAATATCGGCACGCTCACTACTCAGAGCGTAATGCCAATGGTAGCAGTAGGTCTAACAGATAAACTAAATTTAATTGTAGGCGTACCTTACCTAAAAACTGAAGCAAGTGCAGGTAATTTGATGGGACAGAAAGGAATTCAGGACCTATCTGGCTGGTTGAAATACAAATTGGCGGATAATGGTAAGGGTCTTTCGATACATGGTACTTTAGGGGCTTCTGCTCCAGTGACTAATTATGTACCTGATTTCCTACCAATGTCGATAGGATTAAGAGCAAAAACGGCTACGGGCCGTTTCATCGGAAACTATCTGCATAAATCAGGTATTTATGTAGCGGCACACGCAAGTTATATGTTTAGAAGTAACATCAAAGTTGACCGTGATGCCTATCAAGCAGATAACCGTGTATATAATACAAATGAGGTAAGTGTTCCAAATGCTACAGATGCAGCCGCTCGTTTGGGGTATATGAAAGATGGAAGCCGTATCCAAGCAGAAGCTTTTGTTGAACATTTTACGTGTGTAGGTGGCGATAATATTCGCCGTAATGATATGCCTTTTCCTACTAATAATATGACTTCAACCACCGTAGGGTTTTATGGTAAATACCAACCTAAAAACATCGGTCTTAATGTAAGGGTTGCTAAAGTTTTAAGCGGCCTAAATGTTGGTCAAACCACTAGTATATCGGTTGGTTTGTTGTATCAGTTAAACTACTTTAAACAAACTATAAAGTAAGTAATTATTACTGTTGGTTAGAAGAATTATTCAAAATCAATGAATTGTATTAAAAAAATGAAAGTCATAAAAAATATATCAAAATCATTATTAGCTTTTGCAATTGTAGGATTAGCCGTTAGTTCGTGCGATAAAACAATTACAGAACCAGTAAAAGAGGCCTATATTCCTACCAAATTAGATGAAAAAGCAGGTAATTGGAAAACCTATGTATTAACTTCTCCGAATGATGTAGTCGTAGCTGCTCCAAAACCAACAAATGACGTAGCTTACTTGAAAGAGTTAGATTCTTTGAAAAACAAGATTATGCCTACACTTACGGCTGCTAATAAAACGGCAGTAAATTATTGGGGAGCTGGGGCAGTTTATCGTTGGAATGAAATCGCTCGTGAATTAGCCGCTCGTTATAATATTCCTCCGGCATCAAATGCTGAAGGGAAATATCCAGTGCCTGATGCGGCTAATCCTTTAGCAGACCCAAAGTTTCCGTTTGCAAATCCACCTTATACTGCTCGTGCATTAGCTTATTTGAGTGTGGCTCAATATGATGCCTTAGTAAGTGCTTGGAATTATAAGTTTAAGTTTAATCGCATGTCTCCTGCAAAAAATGATGCATCGATTCAGCCTTTATTACCGATTTCAGATTTACCTTCATATCCATCAGAAGATGCTGTGGTAGCGGCTGCTTCTTACACAATTTTGGTGGCAATGTTTCCGGGTGAAGTTCCTTTCTTAGATGCCAAATTAGCTGAGGCTAAAAATGCAATGGTATGGGCTGGTAAAAATGTGCCTTCTGATATTACGGCAGGCGATGCACTTGGTAAAGGCGTTGCTGCAAAAATTATGGCCAAAGCAAAGGTTGATGGAATGAGTGCCGCAAATAACCAAGCGTTGACAGCAGGTATGATAGAAAATGCTAAAAAAATAGGTATTAAAAACCCTTGGATTAGTCAAGAAGTACCAGCACGCCCACCAATGTTACCTAATTACGGAGCAGTGGCTACTTGGAATTTTGATAAAGAAACAATGATTAAAATTCGTCCTGCAATTCCTTATTTAGAAAACACTACTGAGTTTCAGAAGGATATTGATGAGTTGAAATATATCGAAAAAAATCAAACTCGTGAGCAAGCTCGTATTGCCAATTATTGGGCTGATGGTGCAGGAAGCTACACGCCTCCGGGACATTGGCATCGTACTGCCGCTAATTCTGCTCATGCAGCCAAGTATAGTGAAGTTCGTATGGCTCGTGCCTTGGCTTTGGTTGGAACAGCACTTATGGATGCAGGTATTGCGTGCTGGGATACTAAGTATTATTACTATACGCCACGTCCACAGCAATTTGGTGTAAAAACATCGGTTGGTTTACCAAACTTTCCATCATATACCTCAGGACACTCAACGTTTTCTGCAGCAGCTGCAACTGTATTGGCAAATATTTTCCCTGAAGAAGCTAGCAAATTTGATGCACAAGCCAAAGAAGCATCAGATTCTCGCGTGTATGGTTTAATTCATTATCGGGTTGACTGCCAAATGGGCTTAGTACACGGAGCAAAAATCGGCGAATACGCCATTGCACGTGGGAAAGCCGATGGTTCGGGATATTAATATTTACTACTAAATAAATCTACTTTTATTTTTAAAATTCCCTTAGATAAGGTACATAGAAATATGTACCTCAATCTAAGCTCTTTCTCTTTTTTAACGAAAATATTCTACCACAATGAAAAAACTTTTCCTTTCGATCGTTATCCTTTCAGTTTCAATAAATGCCTTTTCACAAGGTTGTATTGCAGTTCGTTCGATGGCTACCGCAAATGGTAATCCAAGCGGTTCAGCTTTTATGCATAAAGGAGATTTTCAATTTTCGGCGAATTTCCGTAAACTTCACTCATATAAGCATTTTGTGGGTACTGTTGAGCAAAAACAGCGTGTAGAACAACATACTGAGGTAATAAACGATTCTTATAACTTTGATTTTGGTTTAACTTACGCCATTACCGACCGTCTCAACGTGACATTAAATGTACCTATTTCTCATAATGACCGCTCTTCGCTTTATGAACACTATGGAAATGGTACACCTGCTGGTTCGAATCCTCGTTTTCATACGCAATCAAAAGGCGTAGGTGATATGCGTTTATCAGCATCGTATTGGGTTTTCAATCCAATGACCCACCCTAAAGGAAATCTTGCAATTGGAGTAGGTATTAAGGCACCAACGGGAAATGCTAATGTGCAAGATGAGTTCCATAAATTAGATAAAGATAAGAAAGAATACATTCAAGTAAAGGCTGTTGACCAATCTATTCAATTAGGGGATAGTGGTTGGGGTGAAAGTATTGAAATGCAAGGCTATTTGTCTTTATTCAAAAAAGCAAATCTTTATTTTAATGGTTTTTATCTATTTAGCCCGAAAGAATTGAATAAAGCAACAAACCTTTCAGTACCAGACCAATTTGGTGCTCGTTTAGGTATGACATACAGTATTTTACCAAAGAAAAATATCGCAGTAAGTTTAGGCGGACGTCTTGAAGGTTTACCAGCAGTTGATGCCATTGGTGGAAGTGATGGTTCTCGCCGTCCGGGTTATATTGTTTCTATTGAGCCGGGCATTCTTTATAGCAGCCATCGAAGTTCATTCTTATTATCGATTCCTTATGCTGTAGTAAGAGACCGCATTCCTACTTGGACTCCAAGCGGGTTCCGTGAAGGAGATGCTGCTTTTGCAGACTATTTTGTAACCGCCACTTACGCATATAGATTCTAATAAACCGAAGTTTTTTCTGAAGAGAATGTGATAAAACTCATGTTTTTTCTCATGACTTATCACATTCTTTGCCAAATTTTCTATGAAACTTCTAATACAACTGTTAGTTTTGTAGAATCAATACTGGTAAATCTTTTGAAAAAACTTGTTTCCATATTGCTACTGGCCCTATTGCTATGCAATGTATTGGCTTCTACCTTCATTTTTTTAGTAAATGAATGGCAGGAAAGTCATAAGGTAAAAGAAACCAGTTTTGTAGAAGTAAAAGATGAGCAGTTGATTTTTAAAATGCAGCTTTCGTTACCTTATCAAAGTGAATGGAAAAACGAACTGATTGATGGCAATACTGCTGTTTTTGAAGGTGAATTTTATCAGTCGTATGAGCAGGTATATCGTGCTGATACTCTTTATACGTATTACAGACGCATTAATATTAGTCGAGATAACATCATGGCTTTGATGAATGAAGCACATGAAAATCTGAATATTTTTTCAAATAATCATCAAACTACTGGTCAGAAAGCCTTAGAGTTTTCGAAGCATCTGACCAAAGATTACGTTGAATTTCGAACTAAAACGATGATTTGGTATAAAGTAGAAAATTTACCAATCAAAAACTTCGCTTATACAAAGACTCCCGCAAACCCATTGCTCTCAGTAAATGCTCCACCTCCAATTTATTCTTAATTGAAATTAGGTTAAAAGAATTGTCGTAGAACTATTGAATCTCATGGTTTGAATAGCTCGGAAATTTATCCCGAGTTATGATATATCTATTGTAGTTTTTTAGATACTACTATACTTTATTTTATTGTTTAAGACATTGATAATCATTGTCTTAAATAGGCATTTTGTAAATTTTATCGAAAATCAATATGGAAAAAAATATATCAACCCTAGAAAGTTCTTTTTCAAAGTCAAATACATTTATTTGGTTCAATCGAGTATCTCTTTTTGTGGTCTTCTTTTGGTTTGGTTTCTTGAAAGTTATCGGAATGTCACCAGCCAAAGACATCGTTACGCATTTACATCATCAAACTATTGAGGTGTTTATTCCTGCCCATATTTTTGTGCCTTTGCTTGGTGTAGCAGAATGTTTGATAGGTATTTTCTGGCTTATTCCACGACTCACAAAATTGGCTTTTGTTGTTTTTTGTTTGCAGATGTTTACTACATTCTTGCCGCTTATTTTGCTTCCAAGCGAAACATGGCAGTCGGGCTTTGCCCTTACTTTGGCTGGTCAGTATATCATCAAAAATATTGTGTTGATTGCTTCAGCATACACGGTGTATCAACTAAACAAAGAATCCAATGAAAATTAAGTATATACTTCTCCTGTTTGCTAGTACCGTAAAAGTTGTTTTTGCACAACAAAAAGATGATTCTGTACGCGTTTTAAAACTTGAAGAAATTCAAGTAAAAGAGCAGTATTTTAAATATAATATAGATAATTTACCCGTAAAAAAAGGTACTTACCTCTATGGTGGTAAAAAGACAGAGCTTATCAATGTTTTGGGTTTAGATGCCAATATTGCTGAAAAAACATCTCGCCAAATTTTTGCCAAAGTGCCGGGAGTATTTGTCTATGATATGGATGGTTCTGGAAATCAGATTAATATATCTACTCGTGGGCTTGACCCACACCGTGGTTGGGAGTTTAATGTGAGAAAAGATGGCGTAATAACCAATACCGATATGTATGGATATCCTGCCAGCCATTACTCGATGCCCATGGAGGCAATTCAGACCATCGAATTAGTGAGAGGAACGGGTTCTTTGCAATATGGTGCACAATTTGGCGGAATGTTGAATTATATTGCCAAACGTGGAGATTCGACTAAAGTATTTGATTTTGAAAGTACGAATAGTGTTGGCTCTTATGGACTTTTAAGTACGTATAATGCCATTGGTGGTCAGGTAGGGAAAGCCAATTATTACGCTTATTATAGCAAACGTGTATCTGATGGTTATCGTGATAATAGCCGTAGTAATTACGATGCTTTTTCAACCCAAATTACCTATCAAGCTACCAAAAATCTTGCAATAAAAGCCGATTTATCGCATTCAAAATACGTAATTCAACTAGCTGGCCAGCAAACTGATGCCATGTTTGAGGCTAACCCAAGGGCGTCTACACGCTCAAGGAATTATTATAGTCCAGATATTTATGTACCATCAATCAGTTTGAATTGGGCAATCAGTAACCGTACTAAAATTTCTTGGGTAAACTCGGCCGTTTTGGGCAGCAGAAATAGTGTAATGTTTGATAAAGCAGCAGATATTGTTGATAAAATAGACCCTATCACCATACAATATGCAAATCGCCAAGTAGATATTGATAATTACCATAGTTATACCTCTGAATTGAGACTTTTACACGAATATCAGATTGGAAAGATGCCTTCCGTTTTAGTTTCGGGCGTGCAGATGATAAATAATGATTTACATCGTCGTCAACAAGGAAAAGGTACAACTGGAAGTAATTATGATTTAAGTATTACGGGAGATTGGGGAAGAGATTTACACTTTAAAACTCAAAACATTGCAGCATTTTTAGAAAACCGAATCAATATTACTCCAAAACTAGCTATTTCACCAGGTTTAAGAGTAGAATCAGGCGAGTCGAAAATGTTGGGTAAAATTAGTTATTATGACCCATCCAAATTGCCTAATAACATTGTTCATCGTTTTCCTTTGTTTGGTGTGAGTGCTGATTATCAAATATCTACTAAACAAAACTTATACGGAGGCTTTTCACAAGCTTATCGCCCTGTTATTTTCAAAGATATTATTCCTGCATCAGTTTACGAGAAATCATCCGATAATCTGAAAGATGCCTATGGGTATAATTTTGAATTTGGATACAAAGGGAATTTTGATAAACTAAGAGTTGAAATGACCTATTTTCAGTTGCTTTACAAAAATCGTCTAGGAACTTTGGCCGAAACTGATGCGAAGGGAAATCTAACGATTTTGAGAACAAATATTGGAGATTCATTTTCGAAAGGTTTAGAAACGTTTCTTGAATATTATGGGCAAATTAACGAAAAAATTAAATTCTCAATATTTACTTCAACAGCTTTAATGGATGCTAGATATTTAGAGGCAGAGGTTCGCTCGGGAGATAAAAATGTAAATGTTAAGGGAAATGCGGTAGAAAGTACACCAAAAGTCATTAGTCGAAACGGTATTACTTTCCGATACAAGAAGTTGAGTATTACAGGTTTGTATAGCTATACAGCTAAAAGCTATGCCGATGCATTTAATACAGTGGAGCCTTCTGCAAATGGAAGTGTTGGTCTAGTACCCGCATATGGAATCATTGATTTTAATGCTTCTTATCGAGTTTCAAAGAAATTATTATTGAAGTTTAATTTCAATAACGCTAGCAATAAACAGTATTTTACTAAGCGTCCGCAGTTTTATCCTGGGCCGGGAATCTGGGCATCTGATGGTAGAGGTTTTAATCTTACCATTTCTACCCACTTATAAACAAATCAAATCCCGAAGAACCCAAACCTTCGGGATTTATATTTCTTAAAAAAAAATGATTTAATTTGTCAGAAAAACTTAAATAATATGTCACATTTTATTGCATCTAATGCTACTGTTATTGGTCAAGTTACGCTCGGAGAAGATTCATCTGTTTGGTATTCGGCAGTTATTCGTGCGGATGTTGAAAAAATTATCGTAGGAAATCGGACAAACATTCAAGATGGAGCAATTCTTCATGCCGATTTCGGTGAACCAACAATTATTGGTGATGATGTGACGGTTGGGCATGGGGCAATCGTACACGGGGCAACTGTGGGTAATGGAACACTTATAGGTATGCGTGCAACAGTGCTAAATCGTGCAAAAATTGGTAAATATTGTATTATTGGTGCATGTGCTTTAATTACTGAAGGAATGGAAATTCCTGATTATTCAATGGTTTTGGGTATTCCTGCAAAAATTGTTAAACAAATTCCACCTGAATATGCCGAAAAACTAATGATGAGTGCCGCACATTATGTAGAAATGGCCAAGCTACATAAAAGGGGGGATTTTAAATCAATTTTATAATTTTGAGCATAATTTTTTATCAGTTAAGTGATTCTTCGGGTGATTTTTTATTTTCCTGAATACGCATTTATTATTAGTGTATATCGAAGTTTATTTTACTTTTATTTATTTGATTAATAATCAGCCTTTTATTGGTTTTTTACGAAATTTCTTTTGACTTATTTGGCAAGATTATTGATATATTTGTTCAAAACTCTTGCATTTACATAATATCACAGTCATGAGAAAACATTTTACTTACTTCTTTTTTGAAAAACTACATTACAAGTTTAAATATTCAATCTTGTCATTGATGATAGGGTTTTTAGCGATTTCATGTAAGGATAAGAAAAATGAAGAAGCCACACCAACCAATCTTTCGAAAGAAACAAATACTTACAGTGCTGATATTGCTACGCGTTGGACAGAACTTCAACTTTTACTCATTAAATCAACTCCGGGATATGCTCCTCCCGTAGCAGCTCGTACTTTGGGATATACCAGCTTAGCCCTTTATGAGAGCGTGGTGCATGGAATGCCTAATTACCAATCAATGGTTGGACAAGTGAATGGACTTACATCATTACCTAAGCCAGATGTTACTAAAGAATATAGCTGGGGGGTAGTCGCCAATAGTGCATTAGGTACGCTTATTACACAGCTTTATCCTACGACCAACGATATCAATAAACGTGCAATTGATTCGTTGAAAAAAAATATAGAAAGTAATCTCAAAGTAGCTATAGAAAATCCGGCAACTATTGAGCGGTCAAAAGCTTTTGGGATTGAGATAGCTAATGCGATATTTGAGTATTCAAAAACTGATGGAGGTCACCAGGGCTGGGACAATAATTTTCCTTCAGACTATAAAACTCCAGTAGGGGTTGGGTTATGGGAACCAACAAGTACTCAAAAAATACCTTTATTGCCTTATTGGGGGAAGATTCGTACGTTTTCTTCATTAAATATGACAACCAACCCTGTAGCTCCAACCAATTTTTCTTATAAAGAAGGTTCTGATATGTACAAACTCGCCAAAGAGGTATATGATACAGGAAAGGCACTAACAAATGAACAAAAAGCCATTGCAAACTTCTGGGCTGATGGTGGAAATACAATTACTCCTCCGGGGCATCATTTCAATATTGCCAATATTGTTTTAAAGAAAGAAAAAGTAAAACTTGATAAAGTAGCCGAAGTTTATGTAAAAGTAGGTATGGCGGTAAGTGATGCCTTTGTAGCATGTTGGAGAGGCAAATACACTTATAATCTTATGCGTCCGATTACTTATATTCGTCAAGCAATTGACCCTCAATGGTCTCCTTTGCTTTCTACTCCGCCATTTCCAGAATATGCTTCTGGACACTCGTCTGGTTCTGGGGCTGCATCTGAAATTTTAACAAGTATTTTTGGAAACAACTACGAATTTACAGATAATACACATAACGGTACTTATCCTGATAGAACTTTTAAGTCTTTTTATGAATATGCCGATGAAGCGACAATCTCTCGTTTATATGGAGGCATTCATTATCGACAAGGTAATGAAAATGGACATAAAAATGGCACTGAAGTAGCAAAGAACATTTTAAAATTTAAGTTTAAAACAGGAGCGTGAGTAGTTATAATAACCACCCTTTAGAAAGATTTTATATGCGATGAATGCTTAATTTATTTTTTTAAGTTCAGCTTATACAATGAGATGCTCGAAAGTGCTACATCAGTGGTGTAAGCTACTTTTTCAGAATTTCTTGTTTAAGATTCAATTCGCTCATTTAGTTATGCAAAGCCTCCACAACATATCATTAACCTTCCGCTATAAATACCTATATATGGTTTTATTAATGGTATGTTTTTCAACGAGCTATGGTCAACGTCTCACCCGTGAATATTCTAATGAGGTAGCTATTGCTTGGTTTAACCTGCAGCTTCAATTAATACAGTCAACGCCTGGCTTCTCGCCACCAGTTGCTTCACGAGCTTTAGGATATTCTGGACTAACACTTTACGAATCTGTTGTGAATGGAATGCCTGAGTATCAATCTTTAGTTGGTGCTTTAAATGGATTTAAAACAATACCCAAAATAGAAAATGGTAATACCTATCATTGGGTGCTAAGTGCGAATGCGGCACAAAAGACCATTATCAAAAATCTTTTTGCCAATACCTCAAAATCAAATTTGCTAAGGATAGATTCATTAAAAGAGGCTATTGAACGAAATTATATTGGCTTTGTAGATAAAGAAACAATGGTTCGTTCAGTTAAATTTGGCGAAGCAGTTGCTAAAGCAATTTTTGATTATTCAAAAAGTGATGGTGGGCACGAAGGTTATAACAAGAATTTTCCACAAGATTTTAAAATAGCTAAAGGTGCTTGTGTGTGGACGCCCACGAGCGAACAACCGATTCCATTACAGCCATATTGGGGCCAAAACCGCCCATTTGTAAAAGGAAATACTGATTTTGAGCTACCGCATCCACCGCGTTGTGAAGCGAGTATTTCTTCGGTGATGTATGCTCAGGCTGTGGAAGTTTACAGCACAGGTAAAAATTTATCTCCCGAGCAGGCAACGATTGCTAAATACTGGTCGGACGATGCTGGTAAAACCTTCACTCCTCCGGGACATGCGGTAGCTATTGCAACCCAAATAGTGGCACTAGAAAAACTTAAATTAGACCGTTCGGCAGAGGTATTTTGTAAAGTTGGCATTGCCGCAGCAGATGCTTTTATTTCTTGCTGGAAATGCAAATTTATGCATAACGTATTGCGTCCGATTTCATACATCCGTACTACAATCGATGCCACTTGGAGCCCTTTGCTCGATACCCCACCATTCCCAGAGTACACTTCAGGACATGCCTCAGTTTCTGGAGCAACTGCACAGGTTTTATCTGATTTCTTTGGATTTAACTATCATTTCACTGATAACTCTCATGTGGGAAGAGGCTTTAAACCTCGTAGTTTTGATTCTTTCTTCGAGTTTGCCGAAGAAGCCGCTCTTTCTCGACTTTACGGAGGTATTCATTACAGAAACTCTAATGAACAGGGGCTAAAAAATGGGAAACGCATTGGGAAGAATGTCTGCGAATTGAAGTTTAAACGAGGCTAAATACTTAACTTTCGAAATTAGTTTTCCTTCAAAAATTTAGAAGAAATAAGAGCGTTCTTTTAAATAATTCTATATTCTACATTTTACATTCTACATTCGTTCATACCTTTGTGTTTCAATCGTCATTGTAAGCATGAAACTTTTTTTTAGAAAAACAGGAGAAGGACAGCCAATATTGATTTTACACGGTGTTTTTGGGTCATCTGATAATTGGTTTACAATTAGTAAAATGATAGCCGAAAAAGGTTATGCAGTTTATACACTAGATGCTCGAAATCACGGACAGTCGCCTCGTAGTGAGGAGTTTAGTTACGAACTTATGGCCGATGATTTGAATGAATTTATCGAAGATAACCACATCGAAAATCCTATCATTATTGGGCATTCGATGGGAGGGAAGACTGTGATGCACTTTGCCATGAAGTATTCGGGGAAATACGCTAAACTTATCATTGTTGATATTGCTCCGAAGTATTACCCAACGCATCATGGACATATTATTCAAGGGCTTAATTCGATAGATTTAGATAATCTCAAAAATAGAAATGAAGCAGAGATTCAGCTTTCGAAGTACGTAACGAATGCTGGTGAAAAACAATTTTTATTAAAAAATCTTTACAGAACAGAAGATGGTAAATTTGATTGGAGAATCAACTTACCTGTTTTAAGTCGAGAAATTTATCAAATAGGCGGAGATTTTACCGACGCAAAAGAGGTAACTGCTCCTACGCTTTTTTTAAGAGGCGGAAATTCTGGTTATATTTATGATGAAGATATTCCCACTATCAAAAAGATATTTCCCAATGCAACCTTACAAACCATTGAAGGGGCTGGCCATTGGGTGCAAGCCGAAAAACCAGCAGAGTTTGTACAAGCAGTTTTAGATTTCGCTAATTAAGCTAGTCTGAATAAATATTAGTTGAGCGATGATTTTTGTGGAATTTTGGTGTAGGTAGATTTTGAACTAAAAATTAATACCAAGATAATCACGCCTAAAACAATCAATATCGAAAGCTCAAATTGGTTTTGCGATTCAGAGCCTAGTACAATTTTTTGAGAAGTTTTATTTAAACGTTCTCCTTCATTTATTTGAATGTGCGATAATTGATTCAAATTCGATAAAATTGAATAAAACGATTCATCCAATGCCTGTTTGCTTGGATTTGTACTTGTACTCATTGCTTGTAAATATTGTTTTTCTAGGGTAATATTTAGATTGATTTTTCTCTTTAAGTCTCTAAATAAAACCTCTTCAGTAGGTGTAAGTTTTGTTTTTTCGTAAGCTGCAATAAGTTGCTGAACAGCCGTATTGTGTGAGTCTATTAAGCGTAAATGCTGTGATAATGTTTGAGCATCTTTATTATCATCAATCAAAAGTTTTTTGCGAGAAAGGTGGTCTGAAAATTCATAAATATAACTCTCGGCCAACAAACGGTCTTCATAAACTACTGAAAATGAGTTACCTAGTTCGATAAAACTATTTTGGTCAGATATATTTTTGATGAATAAAAACACAAAAATTACACTCAATACCAATGCCGCTTTCAGTTTATTTTCGATACTATATGCCCATTTCATAGCCCTATTAGATTTAGATTAATAAAAACGCTAAACAAATATAACCTTTAAGTATAAATACACATAGTTTTGTCTCTATAATAATAGAAAAGAGCCACTTATAAGTGGCTCTTTTCTATTAATACCTAATTGCCCAGTAAGGGTTTCGCTGCATTTTTATGCTATCATTGATATACGTCGAAATCACACTGTCAAATTGTTGATTATTCACTTTTTTGCCTTTCAATTTGGGTAAGGTTAATTCTTTATCCAGCTTTTTGAGTTCTACTGAAGTTGCCACTGCAGTTACCGTTCCGTCATCGGCGTCAAGTTCGAGAATCATACCAGGTAGGCCATAAATTTGCTCTGGTCCACCCGAAACAGGTATGTCACCCGTAAACCAAGCAGTTATTTTTTGCCCCTTTACTTTATCTTCTGCCACTGCTTTCATGCAAATATAGCCCGCTACCTCTTTGATTTGGTTCATAACTTTCCATTCAATGTGTTTGAGCGAATCTTGCACTAAATATGTTTTACCCAGAATCTCGAGCATATCTGTACGTTTTTCAGTTTCAAAATTTCGATGAATAATCAACTCTCTATTTCTACTTTTCCAGTTTTCATCCTCGTACTCTTGTTGGTCTTGTCCCCAAGTATAGAGCGTTTCTTTTTCATTGAAATATAAATTCATTTTTTGCTTAGGGTCGGGGTCATTTTTCCAAGTATTTTCCATACGGTCCTTTTCTTCTTGCGTAAGAAACGGAAGTTTTTTCATCATTTTAATCCAATTTATTTGGTATTCATAATGTATCACGCCCTCAGTTTTCTGAGCAAAAACTCCACTTGCCGATAATAAGAGAATATATAAAAAGATATTTTTCATTGTAGTAAATGATTGATAATGAATTATTTATCTGCTTTGATTAGTAAACTTAGAGTTTTAGGCAAAGCCGAAACTCGGTAGTTGAGCGAATCTTCGACTCACTAATTGAGTAAGACAGAAACTTCAATACTTAATTGTATCCAAAACTCGGTATTCTAGCTTAGTCGGAACTCGGTAGTTGAGCGTAGCCGGAACTCGGTAGTTGAGCGTAGCCGAAACTACCATCCACCGCCACTTCTACGCATCTGATTTTTCACGCCACGCATATTATAGGTAAAGCTTAGCATGAAATAACGAGCTAAAGTTTCGGTTCTTGACTCCGAATAATAGTTTTGACTAGCAAACTGACTGATATTTAGATTACGATTGAAAATATCGTAGGCTGTCAGACGAATTTCGGCTTTTTTCGACTTTCCTAATTGTTTATAAATGGCTGCATTCCAAATTGGTTGACGTTGATTAAATCCGAAACGCTCATTGATGAATACATTGTAGTTGATTCGGGTATTCAAATAGAAATCTTTCGGGAATTTAACATTCATTTCACCGCTAAATCGGTGGTTGTAAATCGTTTGGTTTTGGGCAGTATTGATTGAGTATTTTGTATTGGTGATACCAAAGTTTGCATTTCCAAAGAAAGTAAACTTATCAGATGGAGTTAAGTCTAAACGCAAGCCCATATAATAACTCAAATTATTGGTTTCGTTAAGAATATCATTGATATAAGTTAGGTTGTTGCTTCCGTTTATATTACCATTAAAGCCCATAGTAGCTTTAGTTTTCTTGAGTGGGAAACCAAAACCAAAGAAAGTGCCCATGTTCGAACCACCAGTGATATTCATAGGTTTAGTGGTGGTCTTAAATGTCTTATTATCAATATATTGGTTATAAACTATCTGATTTACATGGTAATTATAGTTCAAGCCGAAGTATAAATTCATGAAGTTTCCTGGGTTATAATAATTACCACCAAGATTAAGGTTATGGTCAACTTGTGGTAATAAATCAGGGTTTCCTTCTCGAATAAACAGTGGGTTACTATTATCAACTACTGGCTGAAGGTCTTTGATAGAAGGTTCCGAAACATTCGGGTCATAGCTAAACCACATGTATTTGTTGTTTTTGAGGTCTAAGCTTCCTTGCACATTTCCAATCCAAACAAAATATTTTTGGTCAACAATTGTTTCGGGTTTCTTTGGTTGGGTAAAATTACCTCTGAGCGAAAACTGTTGCCCAGCCACACCCGCCGAAATATTGATACCCTTGTAGTTATAACGCAGACTTGTTCCGATTCTGTTAAAAGAAATTGTATTTTCGAAATAACGGGTAAGAGAGTCAATTTGAAGATTCGATTCTCTGTTTTGCACATTTCTATCAACAATGCTGTTTCTGGTACTAAAGTTATAGAAAGTTTCTGAGGAAAATTTTTTGCCTAAAGGCTCTACGTAAAGCATACTAGCTTTCAACTGATTACGGTCGCTAAGGGTAGAGTTAAACTGATTGATGTTTCTTAATAAATCGTTGGTGCTAGTAATTTTATAAAATTCATTCAACGAAACTTGGGTAGCATCACCATCAGAATTAGTAAAGTTATAGCCACCGCTTATAGCAAAAATTCTACCTTTTTTCTTGAATTTATGACGGTAAATGCCAGTTAAAGCTGCCGCCGATGAGTTGAAACCCGTTTGATTATTAATGGTTGTTTGGTTTGAAAGTTCGCTGCTTCCAGTGAAAAACTGTTGGAGACCATTGTAGCGAGTATTTCCTTTAGAAAGTTTACCGTTGCCAATAAACGTAATGGTATTGAGTGTATCAAGTGTTTTTTCTAAGCGGAAAGATACTCGGTGATTATAACTTTGATTGCGAGTATAATCATCGTTAGTCGTATTAAACGATGCATTATTATTCAAGAAATTCTGACGGCTTGAAAGAGCATCTAAAATTTGGTTTTTACCATTGAAATAATAGCTCGAACTCAGTTTGTTTTTCTTGGTATCGTAGTTATAATTTAAACCAGCCGCATAAGAATCGGTAAAGCCTTGTCCACGGCCACCACCTATTGGAATGGATAAATCTTCATCGCTTTCATCTCCTCCGAAAATGAAGTATCGTCCACCACCACCGAAACCAAAATCTGCATTGTCATTCCAGTTAAAAGATTGACTACCTCTAAAATCCTGAAAATCATCAAAACCCATGCCTACTTGGTTGGTATTATTTCCAAGTCCGATTAATGAAAACTGATTTTTTTGGTCAAATTTATTGTAATTTCCTTTGATTTCAGCTCGTTCTTTATTCCCAAGGCCAGCGGTAACTTTACCAAATCCACCTTTCTTAAATTCATCTTTTAGCTCTAAATTTAAGGTTTTTTCTTTCTTCCCATCATCAATACCCGTAGCTTTTGCTTGCTCAGTTTTATCACTGAAAACTTGTACTTTTTTAATGGCTTCGGCAGCAATATTTTTAGTAGCCATTTTGGTATCACCTCCAAAAAACTGCTTACCATCAACGGTCACTCGCTTCACATCTTGCCCTTGTGCTTTGATATTACCATCTTGGTCAACAGACATTCCCGGGAGCTTACGGAGCAAGTCTTCAACGGTGGAGCCCGGAGGAACTTTAAACGAAGAAGCATTATATTCAACCGTATCGCCCTTAATGCTCAGTGGAGCTTTTGCGGTTCTGACAACTACCTCATAAAGCTCTTTCATAATAGGCTTGAGTTGAATTTTACCTAAATCAGTAATGGCTCCATCACTTGGCGTAAATTCTTGCTGATAGGGTAAGTAACCCATGTAGGTAATTTTGAGGAGATAAGTACCTCTTTTCACACTTTTTAGTTCAAATTGACCTTCAGTTTCGGTTCTCCCGAAGCTAACCAAAGCTGAATCTTTAGGTGTGAGAAGCATAACAGTTGCAGAGGGGAGAGTAGTATTCGATGAGTCGATGACTATCCCTTTTACCGTTACACGGGCTGTGTTTTGTGCAAAAACTGTCCCGCAAATCATTAAAAAAATGAACGTAATAGCTTTTTTCATAATAGTGTAAATAGATTTTTGTATGGCGGAAAAAATTCCTTAGTTTATTTTGGGTAATGCTTTTTCATTCTTTGTTTCTCAAGAGTCGCACTTTCGAGAAGATTGTTGCATGAATCATTCTATTTTTCCAATAGATGTTCATAGATGCTTACCACACTTGTTTAAAAAGGTTACGGAGCATCTTATATTTGAGGCAAAATAAATTCATCAGTTCTTGATGAATGAATAAATGTGATGAAATACTGAAAATTTGTTTTGAAATTTAGACTTTCAGAATTGCATATTTATAGGAATGATTTACGAGAGAAAATCGACAGATAGTAAGTGTTTTTCATAAAAATGTGTTTGTTTGTAATGGTTGTTAGAGGAATAACTAAGTATTTAGTTGATAACGAGAGCAAAGGGAGCAATATTTTAAAAGGTATGTTTTTTTTTAAGAAAATTGAGTGAGTGGTAATTGAATGCCTTTATAAGCGTAATATTATAGGCTTTTATGTTTAATTATAAAAAACAAAAGAGTGCCCAAACAGTAATTTTAATGCCAGTATTTGACAATACCTAATATATAGTTCTGATACCAATTTCCTTAAATTGATTAATTAGTTCAGTGTGTTCGTTGGTAATCAAAACATCTATGATATCCAATGGTGCAAATTGTAAATATCTATCTCTCCCTATTTTGCTCACATCACAAAGTAGATAAGTTATTTGTGCATTATCTGACATTGCAGTGGTAATTTCTGCTTCTTTTTCGCTGGAAGCGGTCAGACCATTTTCAACTGAAATTCCATCAACTCCTAAAAAAGCTTTATTTGCATGATACTTTCGTATATGTTCTATGGCTATTTGCCCATGAATAGCCTGCCTTTGGTTATCGAGTTCTCCACCAACTAAATTAATTGAAACTTCCGTATTACTCAGTTCATAAACTACTGGAAGTGAGTTGGTGATTACTTTAATACGTTTGTTTTTGATAAATTGACAAAGTCTAAAAACTGTACTGCCGCAATCCATAAAGATGATGTCTCCATCATGAATTTCTTGTGCGGCTAATCGAGCTATATAATCTTTTTGCTCGATATTAGTCACCGTTTTTTGTTCGAAACTTTGTGGTAAATGAGTTAAACTAAGACTCATCGCCCCACCGTGAGTACGGAAAATAAGCCCATCGGCGGCCATTTGTGCCAAATCTCTTCGAATTGTTATCTCAGATGTCTCGATTGATAAAGCCAATTCTTTCACTTCAACCTCGCCTTTTTCTTCTACTATTTTTAATATTTTTTGCTTTCTACTTTGATAACTCATTTCTTTTTTTGAATATTTGGTCAAATATAATCAAATATAATCAAAATAAATCATTTATGAATTCAAATGTTAAGATAATAGAAGAAAAGGTGTTATCGGATGACTGGTATTTACTGAAAAAAATAATTTTTGAATACCGAAATAAAAAAGGTGAATGGAAGGTACAATCTCGTGAAGCCCATGATAGAGGAAATGGAGCCGTAATTTTACTTTATAATAAAGTAACAAAGACTGTAATTCTAACAGAACAATTTCGGATGCCAACCTATATCAATGGCAACGAGACTGGTATGTTGATTGAAGCATGTGCGGGTTTGTTAGATAAAGATAATCCTGAAGATTGTATTAGACGTGAAACTGAAGAAGAAACGGGATATAGAATTGATGGTGTAAAAAAGATTTTTGAAGCCTACATGTCTCCTGCATCTGTAACTGAAGTTTTACACTTTTTTATTGCTGAATATACAAAAGAAATGAAAGTCAATGAAGGTGGTGGGGTTGATGACGAACAAGAAAATATTGAAGTGCTCGAAATTCCTTTCGAAAAAGCTATGAAGATGATAGAAACTGGTGAAATTAAAGATGGGAAAACAATTATATTACTGCAATACGCAAAAATTCATGGTTTGCTTTAAAAAAACTTTTTGTAAGCTGTAAAATCTATGTTTGCCTAACTGTTTGAAATACAGAAGATTATACGCAGTAGGAAAAAAAAGTTTATTTTTTTTGAGAAAAATTGGCATAAGTGTTGTTTAAAATTAAAAAGAGTGTTTTATATTTGCACTCCGAAACTCAAACAGAGTAACAACGGAAGGAGAGGTGCCTGAGTGGCCGAAAGGAGCAGTTTGCTAAACTGTCGTACGTCTAAAGCGTACCGCGGGTTCGAATCCCGCCCTCTCCGCAAAAACTTTAAAAAAAAGTTCTGCAAAAATTTGAAATGTAAAAATAAGTTTCTACTTTTGCAGTCCCAAACGGAGAGACCCACTAAGTGAGTAATGAAGTTTGAAAGTTCGGGGTGTAGCGTAGCCCGGTATCGCGTTTGGTTTGGGACCAAAAGGTCGTCAGTTCGAATCTGGCCACCCCGACAAAATCCTCAGATTTCTCTGAGGATTTTTTGTTTTATAACCTTTCTAAGAAAAAATAAAGTCTTCTTTGTATAAACACGGCTTTTCTTCTGTATTTTTAATATATTTTTTCTTATAAACCCTCTACAAATAAGGAAGAAAAAGATATTCATTTTTAGCACTAAAGATCATAGTAGAACATATTTAATAAATATTATTTATAATAATTATTAAATATATAAATTAATATTTATTAAAAAGATTCCCGAATTTTGTGCCCCGAAATAAAATATCCAAATAATAAGTGTTATTCATCGTATTGAAAATCTAACTGCTTACTTATTATTGGTTTCTAAACTAAATAACAAAATCTTTACTTCACATCGAAAATTATGAATTTTAATCTACTCATTGAAAATCTTAGTAATCCTGCTTTATTATTCTTTGTTTTAGGTATTTTGGCAGTTTTACTAAAAAGTGATTTAGAAATACCCCCTAATTCATCAAAATTTATCTCTCTTTATCTATTATTTTCTATTGGTTTTAAAGGTGGACAAGAGTTGGCTCATGAGGCATTTACGAGTGAAATTGTTTGGTCAATGTTGCTGGGTATAAGTATTTCATTATTAATTCCTTTATACACTTTTTTTATTCTCAAGCGAAAACTCAATGTCTATGATTCGGGTGCGATTGCTGCAGCTTATGGTTCGGTTAGTGCCGTTACCTTTGTTACGGCAACCACATATCTTGAATCTCAACAATTAAATATTCATGGGTATATGGTAGCCATTATGGCTTTGATGGAGTCACCTGCAATTATCATTGGTTTAGTATTAATTTCCTTATTTGATAAGGAGAGCACCGTGAAAAGCATTAAAATTTCACATGTGTTGAAGCATTCTCTAACAAATGGTAGTGTATTATTGATACTTGGAAGTTTGATAATTGGTCTTTTGGCCAATGCTAAACAAGCAGATGGAATTAAGCCATTTACCACCGATTTATTCAAGGGCTTTTTGGCAATCTTCCTTTTAGATATGGGTATAATTAGTGGTAGAAAGCTCAAATCATTCTTTTCATTTGGCTTATTCCCATTTGTTTTTGCCTTAATTATTCCATTGTTGAATGGGTGTATCTTCGCAATCTTAAGCTCATTAGTCACTTCAGATATAACCAATAGATTTATTTTTGCAGTCTTGGCTGCTAGTGCTTCCTATATTGCAGTACCAGCAGCCATGAAAATCACCGTTCCAAAGGCCAATCCAGGTTTGTATTTACCGATGGCTTTAGCAGTTACTTTCCCGATGAATATAACGGTAGGTTTACCACTATATTTTCTGATTGTAAATTCGTTTTAAGCAGAAAGATTAATTAATTTTTCTGCCTTTGGTCTATCTCGGTAGGGTTCTTAAGGCGTACATAAGAAGTTTTGATAGGAAACTTTACAAAAATGTATTTTGGCGTCCTAAGAACTTTTTTTATGATTCATTTGGCATGGTCTAAGGTCAAAAATATGAATTCGTTAAAATTATTAATAGAAAGAGATTTAAGAATTAGAGGGTAAACTTTATCGGTTTTATCATTTGAATATTATTTGCCCGCTGTTACCCCTTCAGAAGAATTCATATTTAGAACTTTTCAAACCATTCAAATTTTTGTTGAATAATGGCTTCTTTATTTTCTTTGATATGCGATAAAAATGCGGAAGCCACCGGTGAAAATGCTTTGTTTTTTAACCAAACTAAATTCCATACAGAAGTAATAGGAAAACCATCAACAGGCACAATTTGTAAATCGCCGTGAAGGAGCTCATTTTTTAACCCAATCAATGGCATGATTGAGCAACCTAAGCCTGCAATTACTGCCTGTTTTACAGCTTCATTGGATGTTAGCTCCATTTTTTTTCTGACAGGAAGTTTATTATTTTCTATAAATCGCTCCATTACCATTCGCGTGCCAGAGCCTTGCTCACGGTAAATAATCGGTATTTCTTCAAAAATATTGGTATCATACGATTTCTCTTTAAAGTTCGTCTGGGCATTAGCAATTAAGAAAAGCTTGTTTTGCATCAACTCTACATTTTCTATTTTTAGATTCTCAGGAAGAATAGATACTAAAGAGAAATCGACCTCATTTTTTTCTAAGCTTTCAATAACCTTAGCTCTATTTGTTACATCCATCAATAATTCGACACCTTCATTCTTTTGCATGAAATCTGATAGAAAATAAGGCATAACATATTTGCCTGTTGAAACCACCGAAATTTTTAATCTACCAGCTAATTTGCCCTTATGTGCCATTGTTTTGTAGTTAATGGCATATACTTCATTCAATATTTTTTCGGCAGCGTTGGCAATTTCTTTCCCAAAATCAGTAATAAATATTTTTCTTCCCACAACTTCCGTCAATGGAATATCAAATTGGTCTTGCAGATTTTTGAGTTGAATTGAAACAGCGGGCTGACTCAGGCAAAGTTCTTCGGCAGCCTTCGTAATACTTTCGGTTTGGGTTATTTTTAAAAATACCTGTAATTGGTGAAGTGTATAATTCATAATTTTTTGTTATGTATATCATTTTAAATATAAATAAAAATAAATGAATTTTAGTTCCGAATTTTGCAACGTAAAACAAAAAAATAATAGCATGACAAAGATTACAGTAGCAAAAGGAGATGGAATTGGCCCAGAAATTATGGATGCCACACTTGAGATTATTTTAGCCGCAGGTGCAGAAATTGAAATTGAAGAAATTGAAGTTGGTGAGAAAGTCTATTTAGCTGGTAATACTGCTGGTATTGCCAAGGAGTCTTGGGATGTTATTCGCCGAAACAAAGTATTCTTGAAAGCACCAATCACAACCCCACAAGGAGGTGGTTACAAAAGTCTGAACGTAACAACAAGAAAGTTCCTTGGTCTTTATGCCAATGTGCGTCCGTGTGTAAGTTTACACCCATTTGTTGATACGAAGCACCCAGTAATGGATGTGGTTATTGTTCGTGAAAATGAAGAAGATTTATATGCAGGTATCGAACACCAACAAACTGATGAGGTAATTCAGTGTCTTAAATTAATTAGTCGCCCTGGTTGTGAGAAAATCGTAAGATACGCATTCGAATATGCTAAGCATTATGGTCGCAAGAAAGTAACTTGTTTTACAAAAGACAATATCATGAAGCAAACAGATGGATTATTCCATCAGGTTTTTGATGAAATTGCTAAAGAATACCCAGAAATTGAAAACGAACATTGGATTATTGACATCGGTGCGGCAAAAATGGCCGATACGCCAGAAGCATTCGATGTAATTGTAATGCCTAATTTATACGGTGATGTATTATCTGATGTAGCGGCTCAAATTGCTGGTTCGGTTGGTTTAGCTGGTTCGGCAAACATTGGCGAAGAATGTGCTATGTTTGAGGCTATTCACGGTTCGGCTCCGCGTAGAGCAGGTCAAAACCTTGCCAACCCTTCGGGCCTTTTACAAGGTGCAATCATGATGCTCAATCATATCGGTCAAAGTAAGATTGCTGAAAAAGTACAAAATGCGTGGTTGAAAACAATTGAAGATGGAATTCATACCTACGATATTTATAAAGAAGGGGTAAGTAAGGAAAAAGTAGGTACTAAAGAATTTGCGAAAGCCGTGATTGCCAATTTAGGTCAAACACCAAAATTGTTAAAATCTGTAACTTTTGCAGAGAATGCTAAACTTAACTTACCTAAGTATGAGAGAAAAGCACCTGCTAAAAAAGAGTTAGTGGGCGTTGATTTGTTTGTCAATTGGGCAGGTAAAAATCCTGATGAATTAGCTGAAATTGTAAAAGGACTTGATACCGATAAAGTGAAACTTTCAATGATTACTAATCGTGGAATCAAGGTTTGGCCAGAAGGATTTGAAGAAACTTTTTGTACAGACCATTGGCGTTGTAGATTCAAACCAGTTGAAGGAGAAGCAATTACAAAGAATGATATTGTTGGCTTACTTAACCATGCTATCGAACTAAATATCGATACTATCAAAACTGAAAACCTTTATACTTTTGATGGAAAGATGGGCTTCTCGTTGGGTCAAGGACAATAATTGAACGCTAAAAATAACAAACAAATGAATATCAATCTCATTCAAGGAAATTTTGGCAAAAAAGAAGCCACTGATTTAGTAACAAATCTAATTCATGCTAAAATTAAGTTTCAAGAAAATCTCATCACGAAAGAAGATAGTGAAGAGGATATAAAGATGCGAGAGAATCGAATAAAGCAATTACAAAAAGATTTATACGAAGCTCGTAAATATCTTGAAAACTCAAAAGAACCAGTTTCGATGAATGCTTCAATTGCGTTTTAAAATTAGTAAAGGCTCATCTATCCAATTTAAAGGAAAGATGAGCCTTTCTTAATTAAAATAATGCATAAAAGATTTTGAAAATCAATTATTTAGGCATCACAAGGGTGTCAATCACATGAATTACGCCATTGCTTTGATTTACGTCAGCAATTGTTACAGTTGACATCCCACCTTTTTCGTCGGTTAATACCAACTTTTTACCCTTCATCATGGCTTTTAGCGTACCACCTTCTACCGTTACTAAGGTAGCCATTCCATTACCTGCTTTAATTTTTGCTGCAATATCCGAAGCGTTTAATTTCCCAGCTACAACATGATAAGTAAGAATCTTTGTAAGTGTAGCTTTGTTTTCTGGTTTTACCAAAGTTTCAACCGTTCCCATCGGAAGTTTATCGAAAGCTGAATTGGTTGGGGCGAAAACCGTAAATGGACCAGTTCCTTGCAAAGTTTCTACCAAATCTGCTGCTTTTACTGCGGCCACAAGTGTTGTGTGGTCTTTAGAATTAACTGCATTTGCAATAATGTTTTTTGATGGATACATCGCTGCTCCACCTACCATTACTGTCTTTTCGTTTTGTGCAAATGAGCTTAATGAAATGAAAGCTGTAGCGAGTACTAATACGATTTTTTTCATTGTTTTAATTGTATGCGGAACTCCGCTTGGTTTTATAGTTTTACATTTGTTATTTGTTGACTTTACTAACGGAAAGAAAGTGAATTTGGATTTGTATCTTTATGTAATATTTTATAAATAATTGATTATTAGTGTTTTATGTATTAATGAATCTGTGTTTATTATAAAAAAAGACTTTTGTGAATGGAAAAAATAGTTTGAAATAGACAAGAACTTGCCCCGATTATTCTGCTTTTTTCTTACCTTGCGAGTGTATTTATTTTACTCATAACCATCAGAAGAAAACACGCATGTCTGCCGAAAACAATACCCTTGTGATAACTAAAAACGAGATGTTTCAAACTTTTAAGAAAATACTTTTGAAGCATGGTTTGGAAGAGAAAAAGGCCGAAACTTGTACCGATATTTTTACTATAAATAGCCTTGATGGTATCTATACGCATGGGGTAAATCGTTTTCCAAGATTTATCAAATATTTGCAAGGAGGCTTTGTAAAACCCGATGCTGAACCAAGCTTAGTTTCGAAATTTGGAGCGATTGAGCAATGGGATGGAAATTTAGGGCCTGGGCCTTTAAACGCTATTCATGCAACAGAAAGGGCGATGAGTTTGGCCGCAGAAAACGGCATTGGCTGCGTAGGTTTGGCCAATACTAATCACTGGATGAGGGGCGGAACCTATGGTTGGCAGGCAGCAAAGGCGGGATTTGTATTTATTGGTTGGACAAATACTATTGCCAATATGCCTGCGTGGGGGGCAACTGATGCAAAGCTCGGAAATAATCCTTTGGTTATAGCTTTACCTTTTGAAAATGAGGCGATTGTGCTTGATATGGCTATGTCGCAGTATTCGTTTGGGGCGATGGAATTGGCTGCTATGAAAGGTGAAAAACTATCGGTTATTGGTGGTTATGATGTAGAAGGAAATCTGACGGATGACCCAAATGCGATTCTGAAATCTTGGCGGTCGATGCCAGTAGGTTATTGGAAAGGAGCGGGACTTTCATTACTTTTAGATATTCTTTCAGCGGTATTGTCGGGCGGTTTATCTACGCACGAAATTTCGAAAGAGGAAGTTGAGTATCGTCTTTCACAAGTATATATTGCTATTGACGTGAAAAAATTAGGTAATCACTCCGCCATAACAGCAGCTGTTGAGCGAATAATCGAAGATTATCACCAATCAAATCCAATTTCAGAGGAAAAAAAGATAACTTTTCCGGGTGAACGTGTATTGAATACGAGAGAAAAAAATACCGCTAGCGGAATCCCAGTGTTGAAAAATGTTTGGGAAGAAATCTTGTCATTGTAAGCTAAAATCAAGTCTTTCTTTTCTTCTTTTTGGCAGAAGGAAAAAGCACATTATTCAAAATAAGCCGATAACCCGGTGAATGTGGAAAAAGATTCAAATCAGTGGGAGTTCTATGAAAACCTCTCCGGCCTTCGGGGTCGTGGCCACCGTAGAAAACCCACTGGCCAAGTCCTAGTTCACCGTACATATATCGGTCAGATTCTTTACTGTCTCCCATCACTAAAACATTAGATTTAACCGTTTTTTTATTAAAAGCAGTGGTTTGTCCCATGAATTCCCGAATTAAATGTTCATGGTTTTGTACGAGCATGGCAGGAATAAAATCCCATTTAGCCGAAAAATCGAAAAGATTAAAATAACTATTAATTTCTTCGTCAAATCTCCCATTTGAAGCGTTAATATCAGAGAATGACATTGAGTTATAACCATAACCTTCACTATCGCTCAGATAAAGTGTAAAATCTTCAAAAGCTATTGTTTTACTGAAATCGAGTTTAGCTTGGGCATTATTATCAATGTTATCACCATCGAATCTACTACTCACAATATCAACCCCTTCGGCCGAAAGGGCAATATCAAGTGTTTCTGCTCCCGAACACATCGCAAATAAAAAACCACCTCCCATGCAATAAGCTTTGATAGTTTTAGCAACGTCGAGTTTCAATGTCGAAATTTTATTATACTTTAGTCGTTGAGCAATTTCTTCTTGAGCTTTCATATCTTTATAGCTCATTCGACGCATATTTTTCCCAAACTGGCCCGTAAAATCTTCGTGGTGCAAGTGTAGCCAATCGTATTTATTAAGGTCTCCTCGCAGGATTTCTTCATCATAAACAACCTCGAATGGTATTTCAGCATATTTTAAAACTAATAGAACTGCATCAGTATCTTCAAAAGAAGAAGTACTGATTTTTGAAGGAGAATAAACCGCAATGCGAGCTGCTTTATGTAGCCGCATCGTCTCCATATTTACATCAGGATTGGCAATTTGCTGTTTTAGTTGCTGTACTTCTGCGTCTGAAATTACTTCAAATGAAACCCCTCTTACCAAACACTCTTTTTGTAGATTTGAAGAGTAAGGAGCCAAAAAACTACCGCCTCGAAAATTAAGTAGCCAGTCGATTTCGGTATTGTTTTTTAGGGTCATGTAAGCAATTCCGTAGGCTTTCAGATGATTGCTTTGAGCATCATCCATCGGAATCAGAATGGAGTTGGCAAAACTTCGCCCCACAAACAAGAGCAACAACAGAGGTAAGAATCTATTAGACATGGCTCAAGCGTTTAAAGAAATTAAGTAAATATAAACTAAAACTCTTGAGAATGTAAATACAAACTTGAAATTATTTTGCTGATAGTCAATAGGTTATGGTTTTTGAAAAAACTTTTTTAATTGAATAGGTTATAAACCGTGGTTCGACTCTAAGTCGTACCACGGCATATCGAGGGAATCTATAAAAGAAAAGCTTCTAAAAGAACTCTCTTTTAGAAGCTTTGTGAATAATTGTTATTATAGTTAGGTTTTGATTAAATCTTGTGCCGCACTTTTTCCTGAGAGATATGCTCCTTCAATACTTCCAATGCCAAAACCATCTCCTGCAAAAATGAGAGGTGATTCCGTGAAAGCTCTCAGGTAGTTTTCGTCTAAACGTTCGTAGGCTAAACTATATCGCCAGCGGTGAACTTGATACGAATCAATCGAATCGCTTGGAATTAGATTTTCTACTTCCTTAAGTAAATTTTTTCCAACTTCCATTAAATCATCATCAAAATGGGCTGAACTGAAAGCTGGACTTGCATGAAGCGTAATAGCATAGGCAGGAGAGATACCTTTTTGATAATTATCAGCAATCCAAGCTATCGGGCCATTTTCAAAAGCTATTCCACCCGGTTGAGGAATATTGCTAGCTTCTTTCAAATTTGCCATCACGGCAATACATGGATGATATTTGATTTGCTGTAATTGAGCAATTTCAGGAAAATTCAAATGACTATTAGTCATCAATTCAATTGCCTGTGGGGCGGGGGCTGTACAGATAATGGCTTTTGCCTCAAATGAGTTTCCTGCTTCAGTTTTTACTGAAAAGCCATTATTTGTTTCTTCAATATGAATTACTTTTTCACTGAGTTTGATTGACAAGCCTTCAGCCAAGAATTTTGCGATACTGCTCATTCCTTGGATTCCGATAAGGCGAGCATGCCTAAAATTAGCACTGCCTTCTTGAAGTTGCCATTCTTTAGCAATTTGTTTTTGAATCAGATTTTCGGCAAAAGATTGGAAATCAGGTGTTTTGGTTGAAAAATACTGAGCCCCATGGTCAAATTTAGCTTCTGCTGCTCTTCGAGTGGCTAAGCGTCCGCCAACGCCACGTCCTTTGTCGAGTACTAATACTTCCCAGTTATTTTTGACTAACTCGTGTGCAGCTACTAAACCCGATAGACCCGCACCGATGATGATACAAGAGTTTTTCAATGATTAAAAGATTTTTGGTCAAATGTTATATGTTTAACCAGTAATCTTCCGAAAGGTTTATTTTTTTCTCTGTAGCCAACGATTGGCCTTATAACAAAGCCAAGCCGAGCCAGCTCCAATAGCAGCACCAGCCAAAACATCGCTTGGATAATGTACGCCCAAATGCAAGCGAGAATAAGCCACTGCTCCCGCCCATGTGTAGGCAGGTACAACAACATACCATTTTTTGAATGTCAGACTAAGCGAAGTAGCCGTTGAAAATGCAGCAGTTGTATGGCCTGATGGAAAGGCGGGGTCGTTTTCTATGTAATAAGGCTGAATGAGTGTAGGATAGGTTATGTACGGACGATTTCGATTGATTATCTTTTTTAGAGTATAAGTAGTTCCCATCGAAATGGCCAAAGATGCTAGTGAAGTAATGCCTTGACGTTGAAGGTTTTTATCTTTGGTGATAAATCCTGTACCCAAAAGGCTAATGGGTAAAGCTACACTAAGTGGATATACCGATTTGCTAATTAAGTTGAGTGGTTTATCGAAGTTTGTATTACGATTTTGATTGATATTTTTCAAGATGTCAATATCAAAATTTTGGGCTGATAGCTGAAAACTAATGAATACAAATAGGAGTGTTCGGAATAAATGGCTAGGCATGAATTAAAAACTTTTGAATAAAAAAATGACTTATCTATTGTTGGCATTTATTAATAACTCGCTCATTTTCAAGTAAATAGGCGTTTTCTTCTAAGTGGAGTAAAGATTTTTCATTATCAAAATCATCTCTGTAAGCTTCTTTTAGTTGTTTCCGTTTAATGGCCTCAAGGCATCTACGCACATCATCTTGAGTTTCGAGTTCGAGTAGAGGAACTTCCGTTGGTTTTCCGTTATCATCTTTGGCAACCATCGTGAAATATGAGGTATTGGTATGCTTTTGTTCGCCAGTTTTTACATTTTCTGAAATCACTCGAATGCCAATCACCATTGAACTACGCCCCACGTAATTAATTGAAGCATGAAGAGAAAGTAATTCACCTACCTCGATTGGTTGAAGGAAATTGACACCATCTACCGTTACAGTTACTACATAAGTTCCTGCGTGTTTTGAAGCACAAGCATAGGCTACTTTATCCATTAAAGAAAGTAGGATTCCTCCGTGAATTTTTCCACCAAAATTGGCATAGGAGGGAATCATTAATTCTGTAATTGTAGTTCGGGAGTAAGATACAGGTTTTGATTTTTGCATTAGAGAGCCTAATATTTATGAGTGGTAAAGATAGTTTAGATTTGAAATAAAACAAAAACGCCATGACAATCTTGTGCCATGGCGTTTAAAATAAACCCTAACCCATAAAAATCAATATTATTGTAATGTTTCTGGTTGTTGTATTATTTTTAGTATTTTAATTACAATCATTATGCCATATTTTCAATATTTTGGAACAGATTTTTAATTAAAACTTCAAAAAACGACTGTATTTGTAATTTAAATTTGAGTATAACTTTCAAGAAGTATAGTTCTTTTTAAAATTCCAACTGCTCTATTTTTGTGTTTTTTCAAGATTTTCTACTTTCTTTTCTAAAGCTTCGATTTGCTTATTAGCTTTAATTAAGTAAAGCGTTAGCTCTTCTATCTTTTCAATTAATTTTGCACTAGTTTGAAGAACATCTAAGCCATTTTTCTCCATTTCTTCTGCCGAAGGTACATTTGGTAAGTGATGATGATAGTCGATAAATTTCTCAACATCATGTAAAGACATAAGGTCATAACCTTTTTCAAATACGTGGTCAGCCCAACGGTCAGAATTTGCAACGGCTACTCTCAAACGCTCAGTCAAAATACCACCTTTTACGTAGAGTTGGTAATCACCCGGATAAGAATTTATACCAGTACCGATCACAACTTTTCCATTATTTGAATTATGTAAGCGTCCGTCTGTCAATGTCCAACCTACACCAGGGGTAGAATTATTTGTAGTAGTGCCATTAATTCCATCATTGATAAGAATGACATTACCGAAGTCGTCAACTGATAGCACTTTACCATATCTATTACCCGCAGGAGAAGATGCTTTTAATTTTGTGAATTGTAAACCGCTGAGGCCATCTGTACTGCCAGAAATCAACACTTGTGGATTACTGTTATAGATAGCTCCATCAGCATTACTTTTCCAAAGCTCAGGTGCTGCAGACGTATTGGTATTAGTTGTAGTTGGGGTGTTTACTAAAATTACACTGCCGTTTGCATCAACAGAAAGTACTTTCTGAGTAGTAATGGTTGGTGTATTATTGCTACTTAGTTTAGAAAGTACCAAATTATTGTTAATTGATACCGAGCCTGCATTAGCATTGGTGATATTATCTCCACTAATATTCCAAGAAGAAGGGGCACTGATATTTGTATTATTTGATATAGATACCGAGTCTCTTACTAAAATTACATTTCCGTTTTCATCAACTGAGAGTACTTTACCATTAGGTCTTGATGCTGGGAATGACGACTTTAGCTGATTAAGAACTAAGCCACTTCGATTAATAACAGAACCATTCGTTACTAAATTTCCAGACTCTATATTAATGCCACTTTTCACAGATAAACCATTATTAATGAATGCTTTTCCTGTATTTGAATTGATAATATCATTTCCGTTGCTTGTCCAAGGTGAAGCTATCGAGCCCGCTACTCCAACAGAGTCTTTAACTAGAATTACATTTCCATTATCATCAACAGAAAGTACTTTACCGTATGCTCTTCCTGCCGCACTTGCCGCTTTAAGTTGAGGTAAGAGAATTCCACCATTCACTTCTAAGGTTCCTGACTGTACGCGAATACCATTTTTAGCCCATAAACCATTTGCTACATATACGCCACCAGAATTTTTATTGGTGATGTTATTATTGGCATCTAAGTTCCAATCAGATGTACCAGTAGTAATGGTCATTGATGGAATATTAGCTAAAACTACGTTACCATTGGCATCTACAGTAAGAAACTTCTGAGATGTAAGGTTTACAGTATTATTACTACTAAGTTTTGATAAATTCAGACCGTTGTTAATATATACTGTTCCAGTATTATTATTGGTAATGTTATTCCCATTAATACTCCAAGAAGAAGTGCTTACAGGAATTGTACTGCTTGAAGTAGCGACCGAATCGCGTACTAAAATAAGATTACCGTTGTCATCAACTGTAAGAACTTTTCCATATGGACGGAAAGCAGAGTTTGAAGCTTTTATATTTGTTAGCTGAATCGGACCGTTTAATACTACTTTACCAGAAGTATTATTTGAAAGAGTATTATTATTAAAGTTCCAATAAGATGGAGTCTGATTGCCAACTGAGTCTTTAGCTAATACAAGTAAACCATTGTCATCAACAGTTAATACTCTTCCATTTGAATTAATTGCTGAGGAAAAAGTTCGTAAGTTCTTGAATCTTAAATTACTCACCATTACATCTCCTGCATTATTATTTTCAATCAAATTTCCCTTAGCTGTCCAATAATTTACTCCTGAAACAGTACCTCCAATACCAACAGAATCTCTAACTAAAATAACCTTCCCTTCACTATCAACTGATAAAACTTTTAAATTAGATTTACTGGCAGGAGAATTACTTGTAAGATTCTTAAATTCTAATCCACTTATATTTGCCGTTTTACTATCAATAGATAGAGCACTGTTTGGCTTTTGGGTATTGATACCAACTCTACCTTTTTCAAAATCACCATATATGAGAGCAGCATCTAAATAACTGTTACTGATGTAAAGCTTATTATTGCCAACTTCATTCATTCCTGCTTTATACCCTATGTAAATATTACCATCTCCAGTCGAACGCTGCCCTGCTTGTGTACCTAAGGCAATATTTTGTGAACCTGTGATATTACTATAAAGCGAATTAGCTCCAATGGCAATATTGTCGCTTCCTGTTTGGTTACTTACTAATGTTTGATAACCAACCGCAACGTTATTTAAGCCAATGTTAGTTGCATGTAAAGCATAAGCTCCAATGGCAACAGAATTAAAACCACGACTACGATAACCTGCTCGATAACCTAGAAAAGTATTACCACTTCGATAATCAATTAAACCAGAACGATAATTGTTTACTTTAAATACTAATGAAGTTGTGTCAAGTGTTCCGATAAAGTTATTATCTACATTTAAACCAGAATTTCCACCAATCAACCAAGCATTATCACTAGTTGCTTTGTTAGTGGAAGTAGCTGCAGTAGGTGTGGTTATTACTGTACCGTCGGAATTACGAGCATAAAAACTTTTCCATTCGGTGCCATCAAAGAAATAGAAACCTGTGAAAAAATCAATTTGATACACTAATAAACCTGTTGCGGGGGCTTTGATATTTGCTCTTTGAGCCAATGTCATACGAGGAATTAGTAAACCCTTATTCGTAGAAGTAAGGTCTAGAATTGCTGAATTATCTGGCTTGGTAGTGCCAATGCCGACATTTTCGTTTTGTGCAATTGAGACTATTGTACTCAAAAGCATCAAGATGCATACTCCGATTCCCTGACGAAGTTTCATGGTAGGTAAAGTTATTCCTGACATTTCTTAGAAATTGTTCTTTAAGTTTTAAACCTAGTTACTGATAGGTTAAGTTTTATCATCGTGTTGCCTAAAGAATCTCAAATAGTATGCCAAAAAACAATAATAACTTAAATATTGTATAAGTATTTGATAGTTAGATGTTTAGGTGTTTTTTATTAGGATTGATATAAGAAGAAATACTCAGATGATAGATGCTAAAAAGAAGTTACTTGCTAGGAATTGACTTATTAGATAAAATGTATTTGGAGTGTAGAACCTATGAGAGGCTAATTGTAATGAGGTAAATCAAGATTTTTTGAATAAAGAATATCCAAACAGGTCGATTGTTTTTTATTTTTTCAAGATATGATTAAGTTTGCATTTTGATAGGCTGTTAAATGGCCTGCAACATAGTATACTTAAAATAATAATATACAAAAAATTCTAAAAATAATCATAGAGTAGAATTTAATTTTGATAATAACCAATTTTGCAGAACAATATTATTAACTAATAATAAATGAAAGTTTGGGAGAAGTAAAGAAAACTAATTACTTTTGTGCCTTAGATAGTATAGAATTGTAGAAGAGAGGCAAATAGGCGAAATACTAAGCAAAATATTAAGAAATATTCAAATGAAACGAATAGCAGTTTATACATCTGGAGGTGACGCACCTGGTATGAATGCCTGCATTAGAGCGGCAGTTAGAGGTGCCATCTATCATGGTTTAGAAGTTTACGGAATTAGAAGAGGATATAATGGAATGATTGCGGGAGATATTTTCCCAATGAACTCGCAGTCAGTAAGTAATATAGTGCAAAGAGGAGGTACCATCCTGAAATCAGCGAGAAGTAAGGAGTTTATGACTCCTGAAGGAAGAAAAAAAGCCTACGAAAACTTAATGAATTTAGGTATAGAAGGGCTTGTAGCAATTGGTGGAAACGGTACATTTACAGGAGCTGAGGTTTTCTACAACGAATACGAAATACCAACAGTTGGCTGCCCCGGAACTATTGATAATGACCTTTATGGTACTGATTATACGATTGGTTTCGATACTGCAGTAAATACTTCACTTGAAGCAATTGATAAAATTAGAGATACAGCCGATTCGCATGACCGCGTATTTTTTATCGAAGTAATGGGCCGTGACTCAGGTTATATCGCCATTCAATCAGGTATTGGTGGTGGTGCTGAAATCGTAATGGTTCCTGAAACACATACACCATTGAAAAAAGTGGTGAGTACTCTGAAAGATGGTTGGTCTCGCTCAAAATCTTCTTCAATTGTAGTAGTAGCTGAAGGTGATGAAGAAGGCCACGCGGTTGATATCGCAGAAAAGATTAAAGGACAAGTGGCTGATAAATTAGATATTCGTGTAACAACACTCGGACACATCCAACGTGGTGGTACACCAACTGCTTACGACCGTATTCTTGCTAGCCGTTTAGGTTTAGGAGCGGTTGAAGGGCTTATTAAAGGCTACAAAAATGTTATGGCAGGAATCGTAAACAATGAATTGGTTTATACACCATTTATTGATACAATCAAAAAACCTAAGCCAATTCATGATGATTTATTGAGAATGGTACATATTCTAAGTATGTAATATTATTCTACGATTTACGATTGATATTTAATCTTAGCTTTATGCTAATTTTAATGATTCATTCGTAAATCGTTTTTTTATATCCATCCCATTACTTTATAGGTATTATAGCCTATTACTTCTCTGAATAGTAAGTTCGCTGAACCAAAGTTTCCCTCCCTCGGCAAAATCAGATTATACCAATTAAAATTTCGTTCGTGCGAAATATAATCGGCCCCAAAGCAATCTACTTTTAGCCCTACTTTCTTAAAGCATTTACTGGCTCTAGGCAAATGAAACCCCGAAGTTATGAGTAAATAAGATTGATTCGGGAAATACTTCTTTAAAATTTTTGAACAATTAATGGCATTTTCTCTAGTATTTTGAGCATATTTTTCTAAAATAATATCTTCTTTGGCTACTCCGCTAATAATCATATATTTAGCCATTTCTTCAATTTCTAGTTTCTGTGTTTTCCCTAAAATTTCAATAGCTCCGCCACTTATCAGAATTTTTCTAATTTTTCCTTTCTTATAAAGCTCAATGGCTTGTCCCATACGGTCTGCCGAACCACCTAGAAAAATATTTTCAATTGGAAGCTTATCTTCATTGATAACGCCTCCTGTGAGCACGATACCAATATCATGAGGTTTTACATTGATAATAGAGGTTGGAGGAACTTCCCACCATAAGAAAAGCTCATTGTTTAAAAACGGATTACAAATAATATAAAGGAAAATAAAAGCAGAAATGGTGGCTTTTTTAGATTTGGTACGATTTTTTGTAATAATAGCGTATATCAGCAAAAGGCATAGAATACCCATCGGCATGATAAAGAATGAAAGAAATTTCGAAGCAATATAAAACATATGATTTCGTTTATTGGTGGATAAGCCCAAAACAGCGTCTCAAATAAATTTCCGTTGACGAAATTAACAAGCCCTTAACAAAAAACACATAATTAAGTATTTATCTTTGTGAAATAATATCAAATGAATCAAAATTATACAAATATGAGAATCAGCCGAGCGGCGTTCCGCTATTTCAAAAGTTTATTCTTAATTTTTACTTTAGTTTTTTCTACAAATACTTTTGCTCAAGAAATTGGTCACGCTATTAAAGTGAAAATGAAAGGAGCCACGGAGGGCAAAACCTGCCATTTGGCTCATTTTTTTGGTTATAATCAGTATATCAAAGTCGATTCAGCTAAGGTTCAGAATGGCGAATTGGTTTTTCAAGGGAAAGAACCACTGAAAGGAGGAATTTATTTAATCGTACTTTCACCATCAAAATACTACGATTTTGCGGTGGATGGAAAAGAACAATTCATGGAGATTGAAGGTGATACAACTGATTTCGTGGGTTCGGTTAAGTTTAAAGGCTCGAAAGAAAACGAAATCCTATTTGGTTATCGTAAGTTTTTGCAAGAAAAGAGCAAAGAGGCAGAAGCTGCAAGTACGATGGCAAAATTGAAAAATGACCCTACTTCACAAGAAATGAGCCGCAAGAAAATTGAAGGCATTCAGAAAGAAGTAGAAGCATACATGAAGCAAATAGTGAAAGAGAAAAACGGGAGTTTCGCTTCAAAAGTAATTAAAGCTAACATGGACCCTGAATTACCGACAGAATTACCCAAAAAAGCTAATGGCCGTCCAGATTCAACCTATTTGTTTAATTATTATAAGGGACATTATTTTGATAATCTTGATTTTGGTGATGACCGCTTACTTCGCTCACCATTCATTCACACGCGGATTGAGCGATATTTCAAGGATTTAGTTTACCAAGTAACTGATTCGGTTAATCATGATGCCGATAAGGTTTTGAAATTAGCAAAGAAAAATAAAGAAGTATATCGTTTTGCCTTGTGGTGGGTGACTAACAAATACGAAAACAGCGAAATCGTAGGTTTAGATGGTGTATTTATTCACTTGGCTGAAAATTATTATCTCAAAGATGCCGACTGGTTGGATTCTACTCAACGTGCAAAATTCCAAGAACGTGTAGATATTTTAAAGCCTTTACAAACAGGTTTAGTCTTTCCTTCGCTGATTGTTTCAGATTCGCTTGGGCGTGAATACAATCCAATGCAAAGTAAAACTAAATATACAATCGTGCATTTCTATGACCCAGATTGTGGTCATTGTAAAGAATCAGCTCCTAAACTGATGGAGTTTTATAACAAGAATAAAGAAAGAGCAACCATCTATAATGTGAGTATTGCTTATGACAAAAAGAAGATTAGTGACTTTGTCTATGCCTATAAAACCCAACCATTATTAAACCTTTGGGATGCAAAGGGTAGGTATTATTTCCGAAAGAATTTTGATGTTTATTCTACGCCTACCAATTATATCTTAGATAAAGATAAGAAAATCATTGCCCGAAGAATACCAGTTGATAAATTAGAAGATTTTATAAACTTCTATGAACGTCAACAAATACAAAAAATGTCGGGAAATGGAGGAAAATAGAAGAAACGGGGTTCAGAAAAGAACCCCGTTTCTTATTTATAAAACTTTTGAATAAATGCCAATGCGAAGCGTTCACCAATTGTGCGTTGTCCGGCAGCATCAAAATGAATATCATCACCTTTATGTTTTAAATCTTGTGTTTGAATGATAGTTGAATTTTTATCACTCAAAACATAAGTTCTTAATTGTTGGTTGATTTGTTGCCATTCGGCATTGGTTTTGGAGTAAGAACCTAGTTCGCCTAAAATAATAGGGAGTTTCGAGTTTCCAACGGTTTTACGGAAAGTACCGAATAGACTTTTTAGATTTTCTTCATGAACGGCAATTCTTTTGGGCGATGCATCGCTCTCTCCTTGATGCCACAAAATTCCCCTAACGATTCCATATTTCATTCCAATGGCTACTTTTTCCTTGAAATTTGTTAATAGCTTAACATCTCTATATGTAGAGTCACCCAGCCATTGACCTATCGCACTGCCACCAACAGCGGTAGGAATAAGCAAAATGGATACATCATTCGGAATATTCTTTAAAAGATTATTGGCAAATGAAAGCCCACAATCAAGACCTGTGCGGGTAGGTTCGTAAAAATGAAGAGGCTCTTTGGCATAGATAAGGTCTCCTTGCTTATTTATCGTCAAAATCCTTGAATTTGTAATTGTGTCAGTAGGCTCTACTTGCCCTCTACCAGCCATATTTGATTGACCAGCCATTACAAATACCCATAGCTTTGTTTTAGGCGGGATTACGCTTACTTTTTCGTGATTTTTAGGAAAATATTTAGTTCTTTCTGCGTCAGATTGGGCATAAGTAATTTGTGTAATCGCTGCTATAATAAATAGTAGGAAGAGTTTTTTCATGATGAGCGTAAGGTTGAAATTCTAAGCAATAAAATTAGCTTATTCAATGTGAAAACAAAAACGCCGAAGGGTATATCTTTCGGCGTTTAATTTGTTATTTAAGCTAATTTGTTAATCTTCCGAGTATAGTGAACTGAAATGCCTAAAATAACCACAATGAGTGCGAATATGGCAATCATCATGTATTTCCCATAATTCGGGTTTTGACTAACCATTACGATATTCATTTCAATCATCAAGAATAAAAAGCTGATAATCAAAGTAATGATATCGAGCAATTCAGTACCTAATTTGAGTCTTTCTTCTATATTATTTTGACTAATTTTTATAGGTAAATTCAAATAACTAAAAGGTTGTTTTCGAACACTAATCATGAAACCTGACAAGACAAGATTAATGATTGGTATGAGAAAAATACTGAATTTAGGCCCCCAACCATTGGGCGTTCCGTCCACTCCAAAGTGAATCGGTATGGTATCGGGTAGATTTGCAAATGAATAAAAAGCAAATAATGTATTGGCAATAACAATAAGTAATGCCGAAACGGTTAGCGGATTTTTTATAGTTTTCATTTCTGTAAGAATTTGAATGTAAAACATCCAGTTCTACGCACGGTACTAAAGCAGGGTGTGAGAGCTGACTAATGTGGCAAAGCTATGAATTAGAGTGAGGAGTATCAAGTAAATTTTGATTGGTGGAGATTAAAGGGGGTGGTTGGTTAGTTTGATAAATAACGAGTAACTTTAAGTAGAATTATTGTTAAAATCGTGTTCAACCAATAGCTTTTTTTATCAATAGTTTTCTAATTTGATTGATTTTTGAAAATAATCGAGTGAAGGATTGAAAAGTCATTTAGGAACTAAATATCAGTAGCCCGTTTTTGCGTAATTTTTGTACCTTAGGTATACAACTCTCTCTGTTGAGTACCTAAGGTATTTTTCTTGTTATATCAAAATCATCGGAATTCCTAATATGTAGTGCCTAACAGCACATTTTACTTATTTTACCCATTATTCGCAAAAGACACCCCAAAAAATGGGGGTTGAGATAAAGATATGATAAATACTTTATAATGAAGCGTTTATCTTGTAAAAGAAATCAGCCTCTTAAATTAATTCTATTTCTACGCCATTGACTGCTTTGGGCTATAATAGGTGCATTTGTAGTCGAATTATTATTTTGTTTACGCTTCAAGATTTCTGCCGCTAAAACTGCTGCAATTTCTAATTCTGTATTGGAAACTTGCTTTTGGAGCACCTCTGGTGTAAAATATAAACCAACGAAGCGTGTATCAAACTTGCCACTAATGAATGCTTCGTGTTGTAAAGCAAAAGTACAGAAGGGTAGGGTAGTGGCTACACCTGTAATCTTAAATTCATCAATCGCTCGAAGCATTTTTTCGATGGCTTCTGTACGGTCTTTACCATAAGTAATTAATTTGGCAATCATTGGGTCATAGTGAATAGGAATTTCCATACCTTCTTCAATGCCATCATCAACACGCACTCCATTGCCTTGTGGACGCACATAAGTTTGCAACAAACCTACGTCTGGTAAAAAATTATTGGCAGGGTCTTCGGCACAAACCCTTACTTCAATGGCATGACCATTTATTTTCAAATCTTCTTGTTTGAAACTTAGCTCTCGTCCTTCGGCTACGTATATCATTTCTTTTACAAGGTCGATACCTGTAATCATTTCTGTTACTGGGTGCTCAACTTGCAAACGAGTATTCATTTCTAAGAAATAAAAATTCAAATCTTCGTCAACAATAAACTCTACAGTCCCTGCTCCATAATAATTACAAGCTTTGGCAACATCAACTGCACATTTGCCCATAGCTTCTCTAATTTCGGGCGTAAGTACTGCTGAAGGAGCTTCTTCTACTACTTTTTGGTGACGACGCTGAATAGAACATTCACGTTCGAATAAATGAACTACATTTCCGTGTTGGTCGCCCATTACCTGAATTTCAATGTGCTTGGGTTTGGTAATATATTTTTCAATAAAACAAGCCCCATTTCCAAAGGCAGAAATGGCTTCACCAACGGCTCTGTCCATTTGCTCGTCAAATTCTTCTTCATTTTGTACTACCCTCATGCCCTTTCCACCGCCACCTGCACTGGCTTTGATTAAAACAGGATATCCAATTTCAGCCGATTTTTGCTTGGCTGCAGCACGGTCAGTGATGGCATCGGGGGTGCCGGGAACCATTGGTATATTGTATTTTGCTACTGCATGTTTGGAAGAAAGTTTATCGCCCATGATTTCAATTGATTCGGGCGATGGACCGATGAAAATGAGTCCAGCTTCTCTTACACTTCTCGAAAAATCGGCATTTTCTGATAAAAAACCATAACCTGGATGAATGGCATCTACGCCTAAACTTTTGGCTACTTCAATAATTTTATCACCTTTTAAATATGATTCTTTTGAGGGAGCAGGGCCTATACAAACCGCTTCATCGGCATATTTTACGTGCGGAAAATTACGGTCAGCTTCCGAGAAAACCGCTACCGTTTTAATACCCATTTCACGTGCAGTACGCATGACACGAAGGGCAATTTCACCTCTATTGGCAATTAGTATTTTGCGAATCGTCGCACCGTTAACAGAATTTACCACGATTTTTTATTGATTTAGTTTTGCTGTACTTTGAATATTAAGTCTACAGTGTATAGTTGATAGCCAATAATTTTTGATAGTTCAATCTAATTAAATGTTAATTGCTACTAACTGTGTTGCTTATCGACTATTTTAACACTAATTAACACTAAAATCAAATTGCATTTTTTAAATATACTGTAAAAATGTTGCACATTTTGTATAGATAGCTTTTTTATAGAAAAGCCGTGTTTGGTTTCCTATTAAAAAAGCGTTATTTTTGCGTAAATTTTAATTCGAAAGTGTTTTAATAAAACATTATTCATTACCATTATTTACTGATAACAGATGGCACAAGATATTTTCGATAAAGCTCTTAGCAATTTAGGACCAATCGGGTCGCAGGCGAAATTGCTCAATTCGCACCATTATTATTCTTTTCCAAAACTTTCGGGTGAGCTTGGTCCTCACATGGAATTTATGGGTAAGAAAATGCTTAATTGGTCGTTGAACAACTATTTAGGATTAGCAAATCATCCAGAAGTACGTAAGGCTGATGCCGAGGCTGCTGCTGAATATGGCTTGGCATATCCAATGGGTGCTCGTATGATGACTGGTAATACCGAATTGCACGAGCAGTTTGAAAAGCAATTGGCCGAATATGTTGGTAAAAAAGATTCTTTCTTGCTTAACTATGGTTATCAAGGGGTTATGTCGGTAATCGAATGTATTGTTGATAGAAGAGATGTAATTGTTTTCGATGCTGAAAGCCACGCCTGTTTGATTGACGGTATCCGTTTACACAAAGCCAAAGGTGGTACCTATTACCAGTTTGCCCACAACGATATGGAAAGCTTAGAGAAAAACCTCGTAAGAGCGACTAAGTTGGCAGAAGAGCAAGGCGGTGGAATCTTAGTGATTACTGAAGGTGTGTTCGGTATGTCGGGTAAAGTTGGAAGTCTAGATAAAATCGTTGAATTGAAAAAGAAATTCAACTTCCGTTTATTGGTTGATGATGCTCATGGATTTGGTACAATGGGGCCTACTGGTGCAGGTGTACCAGAACATTTCGGGGTACAAGACCAAGTAGATTTACATTTCTGTACATTTGCAAAATCAATGGCGGCTATTGGTGCTTTTATTGCAGCCGATCCTGATATTGTGATGTTCTTGAAATACAATATGCGTTCACAAACTTATGCAAAAGCACTTCCAATGCCGTTTGTTTTAGGAGGGATGAAGCGTTTGGAGTTGATAAAGAATCACCCAGAATTTAGAGAAAATCTCTGGACAATCGTAAAAGCTCTTCAAGATGGTTTCCGTAAGCGTGGATTTGATATTGGAGATACAACATCACCAGTAACGCCTGTATTCTTGCACGGAAATTATGATTTGCCTACCGTGACAAACTTAATCCGTGATTTACGTGAAAATATGGGAATCTTTTGTTCAGTAATTATCTACCCAGTAGTTCCTAAAGGTGTTATCATGTTGCGTATTATTCCTACTGCTTCACATACTCTCGAAGATGTAGAATATACAATGGATTGTTTCGAGAAAGTTCAAGCTAAACTTAAAGCGGGTGAATATGCCCCTTTAGCAGTAGCTTAATTGTAAAATATTCAATTTGATATAAAAAAAGCCTGACCAAAGTCAGGCTTTTTTGTTTTTTTACCTTAAAGAGGTTTCTTTTATTGGATTTTACGTGTAAAAATTTGTAATATTTCATAATATCTCTAACTTGCAAATACTTATTATTTTTCAATAATTAATTATTCACTCCAAAACCTTTTATTCAATTATGGATAAGTATAAAGAATTGACTGAACTTGTCGCTTCTTTGGCATCAGATTTTGAAAAATTCTATGACAAAGGTAATAACGCAGCTGGAACTCGTGTACGTGCGGGTATGGCTACTTTGGCTAAGTGGGCTAAAGATACAAGGGCAGATGTTCAGTCTAAAAAGAATGCCACGAAAGCTTAAAAAAACATTATCTATGAGAAAATAATATTTCTTAACTATTTCGTCAAAGATGTTAATAGTTATAAGTATTTTACTCGTAAGTAATTTGAGTCATCCTGAATTTAGAAAGAAACATTACTCTTGTTATTCATTAACGTTAGTTAAAACTGACGGCAATAAATGACAAAGAATCAAATCTTATTCATAAAATATCCTATACTGTCATTTATAAATTCGGGATGACTCATTTTTGTTGAAAATTTCAGCTTACAAATAAACCACTTGGCCAGTTCGGACTGACTCATCGCAGGCGAATGCTATTTTTAGGCTATTTACAGCATCTTGTACGTGGTCGGTCAAATCAATATTTTCTTGAATAGCACGTAGGAAATAGCGTTGTTCTCGATTACAAAGTTCTTGGTGGTCTGGTTCATCACTAAGATTGTACCATGTATCTTCTTTCGTAAAATGATTATTGGCATCAATATCTGCATGATGGAAGCGTAATGACTCAGTTTTGGTATGTGAATCTACATTATCAGACTTTCCCGTTCCACCAGCATCTTTTGCTACAATCGAAACACAACCTTTAGGACCGATAACATCTTTAATAAAGAAGGCAGTTTCACTCATCATTGGGCCCCAACCAGCTTCGTACCAGCCCACAGAGCCATCTTCAAAACGAATTTGTAATTGGCCATAATTGTAGTTGGTATCAGCAATATCATTCGTTAATCTCGCTCCAATTGCGGTTACCTGCAAGGGTTTTGAGCGTGTCATTTGACACATCACATCTATATAATGCACCCCACAGTCAACAATCGGACTCAAACTTTTCATCAGATTACGGTGTACATCCCACATAATTCCGTGGCTTTGTTGATTTAGGTTCATTCGCATTACTAATGGTTTTCCTAATTCATGCGAAAGCTCTACGAATTTTTCCCATGATGGGTGATGGCGAAGGATATAACCAACAACTAATTTTTTGCCAGTTTTTTGAGCGACAGCAGCTACTCTTTCGGCTCCTTCTACTGTATCTGCCAATGGTTTTTCTATAAAAACATGGCAGCCACTTTCAAGAGCTTTAATAGCAAAGGCTTCGTGCGTATCTGGGTAGGTGGAAATACATACAGCATCTGGTTTTGTTTCCGTAAGTGCAGTTTCATAATCAGAAAAAAGGGCATATCCGCCACCTAATTTTTCGTTAAGAACTTCTTTACTTTTTCCTGTTGAAACAATCCCACATATTTCAAAACCGTCGATTAATTGATAGGCTTGGGCATGTGAAGCCCCCATATTTCCGCAGCCTACTACGAGTACTCTTACAGGAGATGTTAAGGTTGACATAGAGTTTTGTTAATGAATTTAAAAATGGATATTGAAAATTATATTATTACTTATTTTTTGTTAAATGTTCATTTAAACGATTATTGATTTCTTCAAGTAACATAAACTGTTTTGCTTGGGTTTCGAATAATGTTTTTATTTGGTCTTCGAGCAACAAATCAATTTTTTGGTGTAAACTTCTGATTTCTATTTCAGCTTTCAAATTTACTAAATAGTCGTTTTCGCTTCGCATTCTATCTTTTTCTTCTTGTCTATTTTGACTCATCATAATGATAGGGGCTTGTAGAGCTGCGATGCAAGAAAGAACCAAATTCATAAGAATAAAAGGGTACGGGTCAAAACGATACTCTTCAGGAATAATTGCATTTACAATAATCCAGATAGAAAGCAAAACTGCGAAACTGATGATAAATTTCCAACTACCGCCAAAGCGAGCTACTTTATCTGATATTTCCTGCCCGCGAGAGAGTATTTCTTTGGGCGGATTTTGTAAGTTATTGACAATAAGTTGTTCTTCCTTGATGGTTTGTTCTACAATATGATGTAACTTTTGTAGTTGTTCTTGCTCATTAAGTATTAATTTCTTTATTTCTTCACTATCCATGGCTATTGAAGTTTATGATTAAAGTTTAATCAATTTAGTTCGAACTTTTCTTTTTTATTTTCAGAATATTTTGAAAAAATAAAAATTATCGTATATTCTTTTTAAATTATTTTTACTGAAAAATAAAGAATATATTAATTAGTTAATCAATTTTAATTTGAAATTATGATAGATTCTAATTAAAGATATGCATAAAATAATACCGAACAGAATTGCTGTGTATTCGGGTCTGAATGGGTTTAGTCCTAAATATTTGTTTGTTCCATCAACATTCATTAGGTGAGCAATTGATGTGAGTGCAAAGATTGAATAACGATTACTAAGCAAAGCATAGGCAAAATACATTGGAATAGCAGGAAATGAATATCGCTCGTGCATTTGAGTATTCACAAAAAAGAATACGATAGCAATAGTTGCTGCTGTAAGCCAAAGTTGTGCATAATAGTTTTGGTCTAATGATTCCTTATTAAAAATCTTATGAAGTGTTTTGATTATTAGAGGTAAAAAAGTAATGGCTGAAAGCGTAAAAAACATAATAAATCCCCATTTTTTGTAAGTAAGACCTGCAAAAATGAGTGTATCGTTGATGGAAGTAGGGTCTTGTTTAAGGAATAAATACCAAATATTGAAGGCATTGACCGAAACACGTGGGAAAAAACCTACCGATTCACGCACTACTTTAAGGAAATTAGTGAAAGTACCTCCTAAAATAAAAGGACTCAATATAATTAGCTGGGTAATTATTGAAACACCCAACATTTTTAAAATTACCCACTTGTCGAATTTTACGCCTAATTGATAAACCAATAAAATGGCAAAAAAAGGAAGAAAAACAATGGCTTGAAGTTTGGCATAAATAGATAAAGTACAAAACAATGCTGCCCAAAGAAGTTTTCGCTCAAAAAGACAAATAAAAGCTAAAATTACGATTGTTGTTGGAACACTATCGAGTTGGCCCCAAATGGTCGTGCAATACAAATAGCCCATATTGAAAAGAAGCATGTACTCAGCGAATTGACGAATATAGTACTTTCGTAGAGCATAAGCGATGGCAATAGCTCCGGCAAAATCGAAAAGTAAAAAGAAGTATTTAAGTTGAAAGCTATTGGCGTAAATGAGTTCTTTAGTACCGTGAAGTTTGCCAAACCAATAAAGCCCATGTAGATAGATGGGCATATAATTCGTATCAGAATTATAAATTTGACTAAGGCCGTGTTCGAGTGCATAAGTTGACCATCGAGGCCAGTCGTTGTTGAGGTCGAACCAAAAGCCAGTATGTGGAATGATAGCTACTAAAAGACTATAAAAAAGTATATGATGCCACTTGATTGGCGAATTTTCGATGAGTTTTTGCATGCTTTAAAATTTATCGGCTTGCAAATTTAATAAATACAGCTTGGAAAAGATAGCAAATAAAAAGCCTTCCGCTTTTGCAGAAGGCTTTTCTATACTTAATTGATTGATTATTTCTTACGAGTGAATCGCACGGTTGGCAGTAGCAGATAATGCGGCCTCTTTTACTGCTTCCATATAAGTTGGGTGAGCGTGCGAAATACGACCGATGTCTTCAGCACTTGCTCTAAATTCCATGGCTGTTACGGCTTCAGCAATCATATCGGCAGCTCTTGCTCCGATAATATGAACGCCCAAAATCTCGTCAGTAGCAGCATCAGCTAAGATTTTCACTAAACCATCAGTATCACCACTAGCAGTTGCACGACCCAATGCTTTGAATGGGAAATTACCAGTTTTATAAGCTACACCTTTAGTTTTGAGTTCTTCTTCGGTTGAACCAACTGAAGCTACTTCTGGCCAAGTATAAACTACACCCGGAATTAGGTTATAATTGATATGTGGTTTTTGTCCAGCCATTACTTCTGCTACAAAAACACCTTCTTCTTCAGCTTTATGAGCAAGCATCGCCCCGCGAATCACATCACCAATGGCATAAATGCCTTTCACATTTGTTTCCAAAGTGTGTTCGTCAACCACAATTTTACCACGGTCTGTAGCAACCCCAACAGCTTCTAAGTTTAAGCCATCAGTGTAAGCTCTACGTCCGATACAAACCAAGCAATAATCACCTTTGATTTCAACTGGTTTTCCGTCGGTAGCTTCTGCAGTTACTGTTACTTCTTCGCCTGAATTTTCAATTTTCGTTACTTTCGTATTGAAATAAAAATCAGCACCGAGTTTCTTAACTGATTTTTGTAGTTCTTTACCCATGGTTTTATCCATTGTCGGAATCATCGAATCGGCAAATTCTACAAATGAAACTTTCGCACCTAAACGAGCGTAAACCGAGCCTAATTCAGCACCAATTACACCCGCACCAATTACGATTAAGTGCTTCGGAATTTCTTGAAGATTCAAGGCTTCAGTACTCGTAATGATTCTTTTCTTATCATAATTCATGAAAGGAAGAATCGTAGGTTTCGAGCCAGTGGCAATGATTACTTGTTGGGTAGTAATGGTTTCTTCTGAACTATCAGTTTTAGTGATTTTGATGGTGTTTTTGTCAACGAATGAACCTAGTCCGTTGTAAACCGTAATCTTGTTTTTCTTCATCAAGAAGTTTACACCAGCATTCATTTTCTCAACAACACCATTTTTACGGCCAATCATTTTACCAAGATTTGCTACTGGAGCAGAAATTTCAATACCGTGGTCAGCGAAATGGTGTGCAGCATTATAAAAATGCTCAGAAGAATCGAGGAGGGCTTTTGATGGAATACATCCAACGTTCAGACATGTTCCCCCCAGAACATTATATTTTTCGATGATGGCAACTTTTTTGCCTAATTGTGCCGAACGAATCGCCGCCACATATCCACCAGGCCCTGAGCCTATTACTACTACGTCGTATTGCATATTATTATTCCTCTCTTTTATGAGATATTTTTATCTAATTCTGATAAACTCTTCGTCAATAACTGAAAAATGTTCTTCAAACTCTTCAAAGTGTTTTTGAAATGCCTTTAATATAATTTCGGCTTTATCAAACGAACTCATATTTTCACTGAGCCTTACAAGTACAATGCCTTTATGAGTAAATTTTAGCTTGAAAATTAATTCACCAAAATCTTTATCTTTTGTGAGCAAGATAGCTGATTCATTTAAAGTAATTTGCAAAACTTCTGTATCCGAAATTGATGGAAATGACTCTGCAATGTATAGAACATTATAGCCATTTTGTCTTAGTTTGGCTACAATTTTACTCTCAATTCCTTCATCAGCTACAATTTTCATGAAGCTATTGAGTAAACTTTCATTTCACGAACAGTCTCGGCCGCAAATAGTAAAACAGCTTGAATTGCCTCGTGAGTTAATCGAGGATAATCTTCGAGTAATTGTTGTTCTGTTTGTCCAGATGCTAATTTCTCCAAAATCATATCCACAGCCAAACGTGTTCCTGTAATGGTAGGTTTTCCCATCAAGATGTCAGGATTTGACGTTATGAAAGTTGATGTTTTCATTTTATTCTTTTTCTCGTTTTAAAACCGCTACAATTCCAGAAGTTTCAGAGCCACTATCAAACAAGCCTACCGATTTGCTTTCGATTGTAATAGTTGAAACTAACTCCCAACCTTCCTCACCGAGTGTATTCAGTCGGTCTATGAATTTGTTAGTTTCATTTCTATTAACAGTCAATGTTCGATACTCCCATTTAGGCATTGTTTACAAAGTTTTATGCTTACACACCCAAAAGAATTCTAGTAGGGTCTTCTAAGAGTTGTTTTACTCTTACTAAGAAACTAACCGAATCTTTTCCGTCAATGGTGCGGTGGTCATAGCTAAGAGCCACGTACATAATTGGGCGAACAACGATTTCTCCATTTACTACTACCGGACGCTCAACGATGTTGTGCATACCCAAGATAGCTGATTGTGGAGCGTTGATAATTGGCGTAGAAAGCATCGAACCAAAGATACCACCATTGGTAATTGTGAAGGTACCTCCAGTCATTTCTTCAATTGTCAACTTATTTTCACGTGCTTTTACCGCCAAACGAACTACTTCTGACTCGATTTGAGCGAAGTTTAGTTTTTCTGCACTACGAATTACTGGAACAACCAAACCACGTGGAGCAGAAACCGCAATTGCAATATCGGCATAGTCGTTATACACGATTTCATCGCCATCGATGTATGAATTTACCAATGGGAATTCCTTCAACGCAATGGCACATGCCTTCGTGAAGAACGACATAAAGCCTAAACCTACTCCGTGTACTTCTTTGAATTTATCTTTATATTTTGCTCTTAAATCCATGATTGGTTTCATGTCAACCTCGTTGAAGGTTGTGAGCATCGCTGTTTCTTGTTTTACTGCCACCAGACGTTTGGCGATTGTCTTACGCAATGAAGTCATTTTTTCACGACGAGACGATCTTCCTTCTTCTGAAGCAGGTGCTGCAGCTGGAGTGGCTGCTGGTTTTGCGGCTTGTGGTGCAGGAGTAACTGCTGGTTTTTCAGCTTTTACTGCATCGTCTTTCGTGATACGTCCACCTACACCTGTACCTTGAACAGAAGCAGGGTCGATACCTTTTTCGGCTAAAACTTTCGCTGCTACTGGTGATGGATGACCTGCTGCATAGTTTTCTGAGTTCTGAGTTTTGAGTTCTGAGTTCTGAGTTACAGGTGCTACTGGTTGAGGACTGCTAAGCGGAACGCCGCCCGCTACCGACTGAGAGCCGCCAACTGTAATCTTAGCTACTACTCCGCCAATTGGTACAACTTGACCCGCTTGTGCAACGATTGTCAATACTCCATTTTCTGGTGAAGGTAATTCGAAAGTAGCTTTATCTGATTCGAGTTCGCAGATAACTTCGTCCATTTTTACGCTATCACCTTCTTTTTTGCTCCAAGCAGCAATGGTAACCTCTGAAATTGATTCACCAACTGCTGGTACAACTACATCAATTACTTTCGTAGCAACTGGAGCTGCTGGTGCTTCGGCCACTGCTTTTGGAGCTTCAGCTGCCGCAGGAGCTGCTGCTGCTGTACTTCCCGCAGCTTCGATTTTACATATCAATGCCCCAATTGGAAGGGTTGTTCCTTCTGGAGCTACTATTCTTAGAATTCCGTCGGCTTCGGCGGGTAATTCGAAAGTAGCTTTATCTGACTCTAATTCGCAGATAACCTCGTCCATTTTCACTAAATCACCGTCTTTTTTTGTCCAAGAAGCGATGGTTACTTCGCTTACTGATTCGCCCACCGAAGGGACTTTCATTTCTATTGCCATGATGAATCTATTTTTCTTCTTTTATTTTATCTCAACAATTACTAAGGCTAACTTAGTTTCTTTGGTTTTATTTTGCTGCAAATGCTCTTTCAATGATTTCGGCTTGTTCTTTTGCATGAACTTTAGTGAAGCCAGTTGCTGGTGAAGCACTTGATTTACGAGCCACAACATTACTTAAGCCGATTTCAGGGAATTCACGTAAGATAAACGACCAATAACCCATGTTTTCAGGCTCTTCTTGAACCCAAATGATTTCAGGTTTCTTGTATTTAGCCAATTCAGCGTTTAATTGCTTTTTAGGAAATGGGTGTAATTGCTCAACTCTTATTATAGCTACATCTGAACGGCCTTCTTTTTGTTGCTTATCCAGTAAATCGTAGTAAACTTTACCACTGCAAAGTAATACACGTTTTACCTTTTTAGGGTCAGCGTATTTATCGCCAATTACTTCTTGGAATGATGTACCTTCGGCAAAATCGCTCATCGGTGAAACCGCCAATGGGTGACGCAACATTGATTTTGGAGATAAATGAACACAAGGCTTGCGGAAAGGAACTGCTAACTGACGACGCAACATGTGGAAGATATTAGCTGGCGTAGTACAAGTACAAACGTACATATTGTATTCAGCAGCTAATTGCAAGAAACGTTCTGGACGAGCATTTGAATGCTCAGGTCCTTGACCTTCGTAGCCGTGAGGTAATAAAAGCACCAAACCATTCATTGAGTTCCATTTCGATTCTGCTGCCGAAATGAACTGGTCAATCATGGTTTGAGCACCATTAGCAAAATCACCGAATTGTGCTTCCCAAATAACAAGAGCATCTGGGTTAGCCATTGCGTATCCATATTCGAAGCCCATTACACCATATTCTGATAATAATGAGTTATAAATCTCGAATTTGCCTTGTCCTTCGCCCAAATGAGCTAAGTTATTATAGTTTTTGTTAGTTTCAGAATCGTGTAATACGGCGTGGCGGTGAGTAAATGTACCACGTTGAACGTCTTGACCTGTGAAACGAACGAATTTTCCTTCATTTAGAATTGAACCGTAAGCCATTAATTCACCCACTGACCAGTTGAATGGTTTTTCTTGAGCAAAGATTGCTTTTCTTTCATCTAAAATCTTTTCGATTTGCTTTAAGGGCTTGAAGTCAGCAGGAACATTTGAGAGAGCCTTTCCAACTTTTTCGATTACTTCTTGCGAAATACCCGTTGCAGGCGACTGGTCGAAATCTTCTGGAACCGAACGACGAAGTTTTGCCCAAGCCTCTTCTAGTTTTGGTTTTTGGTAAGGCAATTGTTTTTGCTTTACCTTCGCCAAAAGGTCTTGTAATTCGCCCTCGAAACTTTTCTTCATTTCTTCGGCAAATTGGCTATCAGCTTCACCACGGGTCATCAACTCTTTTAAATAGATTTCACGTGGGTTGGCGTGAGCGTCGATGGTTTTGTACATCGTCGGCTGAGTCATACGTGGTTCGTCTGACTCATTATGGCCGTATTTACGGTAACAAACCATATCAACAAAAACATCACGGTTGAATTCTTGACGGAATTCAGTAGCCAATTTCATAGCGTACACAACTGCTTCTGGGTCGTCGCCGTTTACGTGGAAGATTGGAGCATCAATGATTTTGGCGATGTCTGAACAATATATTGCTGAACGAGCATCATCAAAATCAGTTGTGAAACCTACTTGGTTATTGATTACAAAATGAAGCGTTCCCCCTGTATAGTAGGCAGGAAGATTCGACATTTGGGTTACTTCATATACGATACCCTGACCTGCTACCGCTGCATCGCCGTGAATCAAGATTGGTAATACTTTGTCGTAAATATCATCACGGTCGTTTGGTTTTACGGCCGCTTTCTCGAAGTGAGCATCGGCTCTGGCACGTGCGTAACCCACCACAACTGGGTTTACCGCCTCTAAGTGCGAAGGGTTCGCCATGAGTTTCAAACTTACACGGTGTCCTTCTGGTGTTTCCACTTGGCTGGTGTAGCCCATGTGATACTTCACGTCACCATCGCTGTATGATTCAAGCGTTACGTTTTCTTCAAATTCATTAAATACTTGCTCATAAGGCTTTTGCATGATGTTTGTCAACACATTCAAACGTCCACGGTGAGCCATACCGATTACAACTTCTTCAACACCTAATTCAGCACCACGGTTGATAGCAATATCAAGAGCAGGAATGGTTGACTCGCCACCTTCGAGCGAGAAACGCTTTTTACCTAAGAATTTTGTGTGAATGAAGTTTTCGAAATTTACCGCTTCGTTCAATTTCTCGAAAATGCGAAGTTTTTGTTCACGAGTTGGGTCGAAATACAAGTATTCGTTTTCAATTTTCTTACGTAACCAGTTTTTTGCTTTTCTATCTCTGATGTATAAATATTCAAAACCTATTTTTCCAAGATATACTTTTTTGAGAGCGTCAACAATTTTACGTAGCGTTGCTGGTTCACCAAAAAGTTCAATACCTGCTTCAAATACGGTATCGAGGTCTGTTTCTGATAAGTTAAAGTCAGCAAGATCAAGCATTGGTTGACGGTCTTTACGGCCACCAATTGGGTTGGTACTTGAAAGTAGGTGCCCACGAGAGCGGTATCCACGAATTAAGTGAACTACCTCCATTTCTTTGCGGGTATGCTCTGCACTTACTGGGCGAGCCGTACTTGTTCCATTGGAAGAAACACCAGAACCGTTAAATGTTTGGTTGAACTCAAAACCCTTGAAGAAGTTTTGCCAGCTTTCGTCAACTGATGATGGATTTTCTTTGTACTGTTGATAAAGAGCGTCCAATGCTGCTACATCGGCATTGGCTATGTATGAAAATTGGTCCATTGAACTATGGTATATATCGAAAATGAATTAACTTTATAAACTTCGCAAAGTTACAGTACGTATTCTATAATGTAACATTTTTTTTGCAAAATTCAAATAGATAAATAAATGCTCGATTATTTATGGTAAATAATTTATTGGAATTGTGCAATTTTTGAAAATTTAACTACATATAGAGACTTTAAGCGTATTTTTAGTAGTATTTCAGACGGTTTTCGTTGCGTTCATCACCTCTTCCTTCATAGCGAAAATAAATTTGTAAAATACCTCTTTGTTGAAAATTACTAGATGCTGTGCCTATGTAATAATTAATGGGTTTGGCATCATACGAAGCTCCCAAACGGATTGCATCAGAAACTTGATATTCGGCCATTGGAATAATTTTATTGACACGAGAGTTGAAATTTAAAAGCTCTTGCGACCTATATACAATACCCAAACCAAACTTACGAGCAAACCAAGCTTTACCCGTTAGATAAAAATTATTACCCACACCCTTATTGCTTTCTATCAAAGCACTGGTGTTAAACATAATGCCATCGTATTCACCTAATGATAAACCAAGCATTGAGTAAAAAGGTTTTTTACTATTGAAAAGTCCTTCGTCATTGATAAAAAGGACGGGTTTTGAAAGGCTAACATAAAAATGTTTAGCACTCAACAAACCACCTACACCCGCATACGGATACATTTGTTTGATTCCTAAACCCGAAATAAGGGTTGGTTGGTAAATAAACCCTGCATCTGCACCAATAGCTGCCGAAAACAAATCGCCAAATTGTTTGCGGTAAGCATAATCTACCTTTACACCTGAATTATTGAAGCCCGCAATATTACTATTGTATGCCTGTAATGCTAAGCCTCCATTTCCTTGTTGAATGGGGCCATCGGTTGAAAAAAGTTGATATATTTGTTGAGGGCGGATAGTGCCATTAAATTGATTTCCCAACATGGCGTTCATGCCAAATGCTCCTTTCGCTCCTGCAAAAGCTGGGTTTAATGCCAAAAAATTGAAGTGGAATTGGTCTTCTAAAAGTGTTTGTGCTTGTACAAAGCTAGTCAAAGCCATTAAAGCGGTGAATAAGTATTTTTTCATGTAGTAGTGTTTTATAAGTACTTCTTTATTGCTAAATGAATGTTAATTTTTACTGAAATGTTGATTTTAACTTAAATGAATCAGACAAAAATACGACCAAAAAGATACATACAAGTCTAAATTAATAAAGATTAATAAGCACAAATACCACTAACCCGAGGAAAGTGGCATTTGTAAAAACGAAAAAAATCAAAAGGAATTATAGTATTATTTTACTTCATTGATTTCGAGTACAACACTGGTTCGGCGATTAGAAAGGTTTGGATTGATTCCGATTGTCATAAGATAATCGCCCGAATAAATGATTTCTTCATTAATGGTAGATTTTGTGCCGGGGTAAATATTTATTTCTTTGATTTTGTATTTTTTCTTGGCATCAAGACCTTTGAGTTTAGTAGTCGATAGAAGTGATGTTAGGTCATAACGATTATCTACTAAATAATTAAACATAACGGCGTGGTCTTTTTGCTCATTTACGTATTGTACAGAGGCCATCTGATTTTCAAATGGATTGACTAATCTATACATATCGCCATGCCAAATGATTTCTTTAAGATTATTATAGTTTTTTAGAGCATTTTGACTGAATACCAGTTCTTTTTCATCTAATTTGCTTACCACGATATCGTACCCCATTTTGCCCATCATGGCCACATCTGTACGAAATTTGATTCCTACGTTGCTCCAATCAGTTATATGATTGCACTGGGCAATAGCTGGGTAGTAGTAAGAATATTCCCATTGCATAAAAATGCGTTCCATCGGGTCCGTATTATCTGAAACCCAAAATTCGGTAAAATATTTTAAAGCTTCATAATCAACACGACCACCTCCACCAGAGCAAAGCATCATAGGTACTTTTGGATATTTAGCTCGAATACGTTGAAGAACTTTGTAAAGCCCACGTACATATTCAACGTATAAATGAGATTGCGGGAGTTTTGCCTTCTCTAAATACATTGAATGGGCATTATAAGTTACAGCGTTGCAATCCCATTTGATAAAAGCTAATTCAGGATTTTTAGTAAAAAGATTGTCTAGTACCCCAAATACATAATCTTGTACTTCAGGGTTAGATAAATCGAGTGGAAGTTGATTACGGAAATATGTTTCTGGTCTGTTTGGCTCACGAATTACCCAATCGAGGTGTTTTTCATATAATTCTGATTTTGGATTAACCATTTCGGGTTCTACCCAAATCCCAAATTTTACGCCAGCTTTGGTGGCTTCTTTTACCAAATATCCTATGCCATTAGGTAGTTTTTTCTTGTTTTCTTGCCAATCGCCTAAACCTGCATTGTCGCCATTTCGAGGGTATTTATTAGCGAACCAACCATCATCCAACAAAAACATATCGACGCCTAAATCTTTCGCACCTTTAAACAAACCGGTAAGTTTGTTTTCATCGAAATCAAAATAAGTCGCTTCCCAGTTGTTGAGAAGGGTGAGCCTTGAACCTTGACCATCTAAAATTCTATATTTTCTTGCCCAATTGTGCATATTTTTGCTGGCCTCACCTTTGCCATTTTCTGAATACGTATAAATAAACGAAGGTGTTTGGAATTCTTGATTCGCTGCCAATGAATACGCTGAAGCATGAGGATTTATACCAGCGATGAGTCGGAGATTTCGATAAGAGTCTTTTTCAAAATCTATCTTGAAATTTCCAGACCAAGCTAAAGTGCCCAGTAAAACTTTCCCTTCATCTTCGGTCGCTTGGCGATCGAATGAAAGCATAAAGGTTGGCGGCTGATATAAATTGGCTCTTGTACCAAGTTTAGAATCAAGCGTTTTGATGCCCGCTGTTAACTTAGTGTCTTCGGGTTTCATTTCTCTCGCCCAGCTTCCGTGATAATGATGTAAGTAATAGTCTTTAGCAATGAAATACAGATTGGCCGAAGCATATTTCTTTAGTGTTATCGTATTTTTTTCTTGGTTTTTAATCGTACTCCACTGCTCAATGATATTTTCTTTGGAATAACTTTTAAAAGAAAGAGTTACTTGAGTTTCATAAACTGGGTCTCGGAGAACGATATTTGTTTGCGTAACATTGGCATCAATCTTTTCAATATTATGGCTCACAAATTTCAACTCAGTTGAAGTATTGCCATCTGCATGTAAGATTTCTAGTGCAGATTCTACCAAACTCCAAGTTCCGCTGGGTGTATAAATCGAATTATAAATTCCAGCATTATCATCTTTGTATTTCAACGATTTTGCAAGGGTTTCATATTCAGCATTTTGACTGATTTTTTTGCCGAAATAAATCACACCTACACGATTATCTTTATCAATGTGAAGTACAAGAGCATTATCATTTGTTTCTATTGGAATGATGCTTTGTGGCGTCTGAGCCAATAAAGGGTAAAAACTAATCCAAAATAAAATAAGGTAAAGCGTTTTCTTCATGAAGGTTGAAAGATTAAAAAGTTAGCCCCAAATATACAGAAAAAAAAAATTGAGCTTCGATGTAAATCATTCATAAAAGCCTTTGCCAATAGAATTCGGTTTGTTTTCGTTGAAAGTTCATAACTTTGATATTTATTACAAATGATATTTTCAATGAAAAAAATTGGGGCTTTTCTCTGCTTATTCTTAATCGTTTTTGAGGCTTCGGCTCAATTTCGGAATTTAATATTACGCCCACGTCACGGACAAATTATTGGGAAATGGCAGGTCACGAACCAGCCATTGCGAGCGTGGATGGCGGGAGATAAAATGTATGTGATTCAAGGAGAAATGGATAATTTTGTGGTAAGAGGAGCAAATATGCTTATCCGTAGAGATGTGGTGAGTGATTATAAAAAATACTACCAATATTTTGCCGAACCAACAGCAAATGGTGGCCTTGAAATGCCCAAAAGTTTTGAAGTACCCAAATTTTGTATAGCTCAAACGGCCACCGATGGCACAATCATGATTTTGTGTGGTCAGAAAGCCATTGATGCCAATGCTACCAAACCTTCGAGTTTACCGCAAGCAGAAAATACAACTAAAATTCCACAGGAAAAAACAAACTCTTTGCCCCAAACACAAGCACCTTTACTTACTTCGATTCGTCGAGGTAAAAATATTGAAGTAAAATTTTCTGGTTTTCCAAAAGTAAGCGATGGATTCAATTTTTTAAGAGCTGATGGCTCAGTCAAAGAGGTTCTCTCTCGTTTAACAGTAAACAATGGTCGATTAAGTGATGAATTTTGGAATCGACCATTTATGAATGATAGAAATTACGAAAAAGGTTTTTATATTGGTTTAGGTGAAAAGCCCAGTACTGTGTCCTTACAAAATTTAGATGTATCAGAATTAGCGGGCTTCGACCTTAGTGTGATTGAAGTTTATACCGAAAAGGGTAAGCCTTGGAATAGCAAAAATTGGCTTCAACAATATATTACAGTGCCGGGAAAACGTCCTGCCACCGATACAGTTGGGAATGCCATTTATTATTGGAATCCATCCAGTTTTGTGAGTGAAAGTATTTTGCCAGATTTCTATGACTCTTTCCCTGAATTTTCGCTTCCAAAAGGAAAAATTGTAAAGTTTTCCTATGTTTCTGGAACTGATATAAATGGCGAAAAAGCATTTAAAAGAGGAGTGAATTACTTACTTAAAGCACCCAATCCAGCCCAAAAATCTTGGATGGATTATGATTCTTGGCTTTATGAGGCAGGTTGTCCTAAAGCATATACAACAACCGAAGAAGCGGTGAATCAATGGCTCGATAGAGTAGATGCGAATATTTTGCGTAGAAACTTTGCGAATGTGATGGTACCAAACGTACAAACTGGTTATTTGAGTCTAAATTTTGAACCGATTGGCGTTTGGAATAGTAGCAAAAATATTGGTAAAATTGGTTTTGCTTTACAAGAACTTAAGCAACAAAAAGCAAGGGGTGAATTTGCTATTTGGAGTTTGAATCCTAGAGGAATGAGTAGAGCGAAATTGGAAGGTGAAAAAGATACACAAGGCTTTACGAATGTGCTCAAATGGCAAGGCACTGGTTGGGAGGCATATAATCGTACATTTCCTAATCTGCCTACCCGAAATGTTTGGAATAGTGTGAGGGAATCGGTAACCATTTCGCAAGTGGGTAATTATTGTAATGACCTTCGTAATGTAGGTATGATTTATCATTTAATGACCGAGGGTTTAGTTTCAAAGAAAATAGAACCTAATAAAAAAGCCTTAGCTAATATTTGGCACGAAGTAGAGACCCTAGATTGGCAATTGGGCGAACAAACGCATCGTACTTCTAATGGTGAGGTAATCAGGGTCAAGATAAAACCAATTGTTCCGCCTGATTTGATGCAAAGCTGGGGTGTTTGGGGAATGTGGCTTGATGGAATAGATTTATGGAGTGACCCTAACACAAAAGTTGATAATCCTGATTTATGGGGTAGTAAAGGAATGGATTTAGACGTTGAGAAATACCGTGAAAATAGATTTGGTGATAGGCTTTCAAGCTATCCTTTTCAATCACAGAAAAATATTGATTGGTTGATGGCTGGTGTTTGGGCCATGAGTATGAATAAAGATATTTTAGAAGCTAATACGCCAATTGAATATCCAGATATTACATTGCCTGATGGGCGTGGAGTAACAGGAGATGATAAATTACCAACAGAAGCATTTATTAAAGGCTACCCATTGGTCATGAAAAAACGAGATAATGATAGTAATGATATCCTTTATACTGCCTACTGGGGGCACAATCCAGCCAACAAGGCGGTGAAAATTGTAGTTGATGGCCAAGAGATTGTTATTAGAGGCCAATACACAAGTGTCGTTCGGGTTAAGAGATAAAAAAGGGAGCCTTTGAAAAAGACTCCCTAAGTTTTTATTTTTTATTAAAATCACGATGAGCAACTTCTTCAAAAAGTCGTTCTTTCGGTAGGCTTTTAAAATATTCGTAAGTTAATTTCAAGCCTTCTGCTCGACTAACCTTTGGTTCCCAGCCTAAGATTTCCTTTGCCTTAGTAATATCCGGTTGGCGTTGTTTAGGGTCATCTTTCGGAAGAGGCTTATAAACAATCTTCTGGTCAGTTCCTGTTAACTTAATGATTTCTTCTGCAAATTCATTCATCGTTATTTCTGAAGGATTGCCAATATTTACTGGATAAGCGTAATCAGAAAGTAATAAACGATAAATGCCTTCTACTAAATCATCAACGTAGCAGAATGAACGTGTTTGCGTACCATCACCAAAGATAGTAAGGTCTTCGCCACGTAAAGCCTGTCCGATGAATGCAGGTAATACACGGCCATCGTTCAAACGCATGCGTGGGCCGTAAGTGTTGAAAATACGTACGATGCGAGTTTCTAAACCATGATAAGTATGGTAAGCCATTGTCATCGCTTCTTGGAAACGCTTGGCTTCATCATATACACCACGTGGTCCAACTGGATTTACGTGTCCCCAATAATCTTCAGTTTGTGGGTGAACTTGAGGGTCTCCATAAACTTCAGAAGTTGAAGCAATAATTACTCTTGCTTTTTTTACACGAGCCAAACCTAAGCAATTATGAATACCTAAAGAACCTACTTTCAAGGTTTGAATTGGAATTTTTAAGTAATCAATTGGGCTTGCTGGTGAAGCGAAATGTAAGATATAATCTAATTCACCAGGTACGTGAATAAATTTACTTACATCGTGGTGATAAAACTCAAAGTTTGGATGCTTGAACAAATGTTCGATATTGCGTAAATCTCCTGTGATGAGATTATCCATTGCAATAACATAGTATCCTTCCTTGATAAATCTATCGCAAAGGTGCGACCCTAAGAAACCAGCACCTCCTGTTATTAATACTCTTTTCATATACACCCAAATCCCTAAAGGGAAGCTTTTGTTTAAATGTCTTTTTATGAAATTTTCTCCGAATTATTCAATTTTACCTCCCTTTAGAGAAGGCGTGCTATCTTATTTTACAGTTTCTCTACCAACTGAGTAATAAGTGTAGCCTAATTCACGCATATCTTTTAATTCGTAAAGATTACGTCCATCAAAGATAACTTTATTTTTCAAAGCTGAACCAACTTTGTCAAAATCAGGTGTACGGAATTCAGGCCATTCGGTCATAATCATCAACGCATCTGCACCTTCAATGGCTTCGTATGTACTTTTTGCATATTTTACTTTTTTACCAACCACCCCACGTACGTTTTCCATTGCCTCTGGGTCATAAACCACTACTTTAGCACCAGCCTTACGTAGCTCTTTGATATTGTAGAGAGCTGGAGCCTCACGAATATCATCAGTATGTGGTTTGAACGCCAATCCCCAAAGTGCAATAGTTTTTCCTTTCAAATCGCCATTGAAGTATTCCTTTACGTATGGCATCATCTTAGTTTTTTGCTTTTCGTTTACCTTCATTACAGATTTCAAGATTTTGAAATCGTAATTGTGTTCAGCGGCTGTTTTTTCTAAAGCTTGTACATCCTTCGGAAAACAACTTCCACCATAACCAATACCAGCAAACAAGAAACGCTTACCAATACGGCTATCAGTACCGATACCACGACGAATATCATCTACGTTTGCACCTGCTTTTTCGCAAAGGTTAGCAATTTCGTTCATAAATGTAATCTTCATCGCTAAGAACGCATTGGCAGCATATTTAGTCATTTCAGCCGAACGTTCGTCCATGAAGATAATCGGATTCCCTTGACGTACTAATGGTGCATAAAGTTTTTCCATTACTTTTTTTGCTTTATCAGAACTTGTTCCAATTACCACACGGTCTGGTTTCATGAAGTCTTCAACGGCAACACCTTCACGCAAAAATTCAGGGTTCGAGATAACATCAAACTCAACTTTAGCATTTTTAGCAACGCGTTCGCGTACCTTTTCTGCTGTACCAACAGGTACTGTACTTTTATCAATAATTACTGTATAGTTTTCCAACAATGGGCCAAGGTCATTAGCTACACCTAAAATATATTTTAAGTCAGCTGAACCATCTTCTCCTGGAGGTGTAGGTAGTGCTAAGAAAATTACTTGTGCATCTTTGATTCCTTCTGCCAAGTTTGTTGTAAACATCAAGCGACCTTCTTTTGTGTTTCGGTCGAAGATTATATCCAAGCCCGGTTCATAAATAGTTAGTTTACCTTTACGAAGTTTTTCAACTTTACGTTCATCGATATCAACACAAGTAACTTGATTGCCTGTTTCTGCAAAACAAGTACCTGTTACTAATCCTACGTATCCAGTTCCTACAACAGCTATTTTCATGAGCATATACCCCTGACCTCTAAGGGGATTTTTTTTATAAATGTGGGGCACGCTTAAAAGAGGCTTTTCAAGCGTACGGATTTGATATAAAATTAAGTTTATTTTGTCAGCAATGAAGCATCTACTTTAATTATTTTATAGATGAAAATAGAAGATATATTTCATATTCGCACACACTTGACTAAATTAATAATACACCTTATTTTATCAATAAAACTACACAGAAAAAATTGTACCAAATTTTAATCTTTGGTGTAATTAATTTAACGACACAAATGTAGAATTTTTTTTAGAAATAAAAATTTATTGATCGAAAAAAAATGAAAAAAAATATTTTAAAAATAGGTACTTAAATACTAATTCATCTCGTTAAGTGCTATTTTTGAATGTGTGTTTGTTGTTTTTTGAATTTGATTATTTGGTAAAAAAACAAGATTTTGTAAGAAGTGAACATTGTTTAGAGATTAAAAACAAATGCTGTAAACGAAGTGTTAAAAAGCGAATATTAGAATTTTCGTTGGTTTTAACTTGCATAGACAAGTTATTCTTTCGTAATTTCACCCCTTAAAATTATTTCTCAATCCTAAAAGTACATCTAACATTGAATAGAAGAGATGCCATACAAAGAGTTGCCTTCCTGATGGGAGGTGCTTTGTCTGCCCCAACAATGATTGCAATGCTGGAAGGCTGCAAATCAAATCCTGCCTCAGAAGCGGCTTCATCTTTCGCTCTATCGACTGACTATAAAACGTTGGTTGCCGAAATCGCCGAGATTATCATTCCTAAAACCTCAACACCAGGGGCTAAAGAAGCAGGCGTAGGGCCGTTTGTAGAAATGATGTTGAAAGATTGTTATTCTGCTGCTCAGCAAGAGCATTTCGTGAAAGGTTTAGATGCCGTAGAAGAGGAGTCGAAAAAAGCTAATGGCAAGAAATTTTTGGAAAGCACACCTGAACAACAAGTGGCAATCTTGAAAAAATGTGAAGCCGCTGCTAATGATGAAGCTAAGAAAAATGAGTCGGCAAAGAAAATAGTAGATTCAGAAACTGGTTTAACAAAAGAGGCTAAAGGAAAAACAGAGGCACCGCCTGTTCCGTTCTTTAAACTAATGAAAGAACTTACTCTTATGGGGTATTTCACATCAGAAATCGGCTGTAAACAAGCTTTGGCTTATGTAGAGGTTCCGGGTAAATATGAAGGATGTGTAAAAATGACTCCTGGCCAAAAAGCATGGGCATTATAATTAATGTAGTATGTTTAGGCGAGTAAATGCTAAAACTATTTGAAAGTTTAAACTGATTTTAGGCAAAAAATACTAAAAATAATCTATTCAATCTGATGAATATTCAAGGTAAAGTAAAAGAACAAATGACCTACGATGCCATTGTTGTAGGTTCGGGGATATCAGGCGGCTGGGCTGCTAAAGAACTTTGTGAGAAAGGCTTAAAAGTATTAATGATTGAGCGTGGACGTGATATTAAGCACGTAGAAGGATATGAAAATGCTATGAAAAATCCGTGGGATTTTCCTCACCGTGGAAACATGGATAATATGGCTAGAGAGCAATATTGGGCAAGTGTACGTACGGGTTATACAGGCCGTGAAGAACACCGCAATATGTTTGAAAATGATAAAGAAAATCCATACTCAGAAAAACGTGGCTTCGACTGGATTCGTGGATATCATGTTGGTGGACGTTCATTAATGTGGGGACGCCAGAGCTATCGTTGGAACGAACGTGATTTTACCGCAAACTTAGAAGATGGTCATGGTATTGATTGGCCTATTCGTTATAAAGATTTAGCTCCGTGGTATAGTTATGTAGAGAGTTTTATCGGAGTAAGTGGTTCGAAAGAAGGTTTGGATGTTTTACCTGATGGAAACTTCCAACCACCAATGGATATGAACTGCGTGGAAAAAGAATTTAAATCAGTTGTTGCTAAAAAGTTTGGTGGACGTGCCGTAACAATTGGCCGTACTGCTCACTTAACGGCTCCAACCAAAATTCAAACGGATTTAGGGCGTGCTTCTTGCCAGTTCCGTAATGCTTGTATGCGTGGTTGCCCTTATGGTGGTTATTTCAGTACACAATCGGCTACATTGCCAGCTGCTAATAAGACAGGAAATCTGACGCTTACAACTGATAAGATTGTTCACCAAGTAATCTTCGATGATGAAAAAGGTAAAGCAGTGGGAGTTAAAGCCATTGACCAAAATACAAAAGAAGAATACGAATACTTCGCAAAAATTATCTTCTTGAATGCTTCAGCTATCAACTCTGCGTGGATAATGATGCAGTCGAAATCTAAAACTCACCCTAATGGTTTAGGTAATGAGTCTGACCAATTAGGCCGTAATATAATGGACCACCACTTAGCAGTTGGTGCTTCTGGTACTTACGAAGGTTTCGAAGATATGTATTATTATGGTCGTCGTGCCAATGGTATTTATGTTCCGCGTTTTACCAACTGGGGAAGTGATAAAAAACGTGATTTCGTACGTGGCTTTGGTTATCAAGGTGGTGCGAGTCGCTCAAGTTGGGGTCGTGGTGGCCAAATGGATGGCTTTGGTGCTGATTTTAAAGAATCAATGACTGAAGTAGGACCTTGGTCGTTTAATATTGGTGGTTTCGGAGAAACATTGCCAGATTCAAACAATCGTTTTACACTTTCTGATAAAAAAGATAAATGGGGCTTGCCAGTTGTTGAATTTGATGCAGCTTGGGGCGAAAATGCTCTAAAAATGCGTGTTGCAATGATGAATGAAGCGGCTGAAATGCTTGACGCAGCGGGTATGAAAAATATCCAAACTTATGATGACCGCAGCAAAAACCCAGGTATCGGTATCCATGAAATGGGAACTGCACGTATGGGTCGTGACCCTAAAACTTCGGTGTTAAATGCTAATAATCAAGTTTGGGGTGCAAGTAATGTATTTGTGACAGACGGTGCTGCCATGACTTCAGCATCTTGTGTAAATCCATCGCTTACTTATATGGCTCTTACTGCTCGTGCAGCAGATTTTGCTGTAAGTGAGTTGAAGAAAATGAATTTGTAAAAGTAGTCTTCGGACAACTCTTATATCAAGCAGCGAATTTACCTTTTGGTGAGTTCGCTGTTTTTTTAGTATTTTTAGGGAAGTCTTCGCTCTGAACAAAGACTTCCTTAAAAGAATAGTTATTTTGGATATTTCTTCCTAATAAATAAAAGTAATATACTTTATTGTTATGTATATTTAATATTCATTAGTTCTTATTTGAATTCTCCGTTCCTTTTCGAACATCAATATTTCCTCTGACGTATTCATTTTTTTGCTTTGTTTTTTTACGAAAAAAGCTAAAGAATAAAAAAAGGTATTTGTCTAAATGGCTATTTTTGTAATTGTCAAATGTGTTACATCTTCTTTTGGTAGCCAACACTGGGGGCACATTTTGCTCTCAGTAAATATTCAAATATTTCATGCCTATACGCCGCAATTATATCAAGTACTTCACGATTGTATCAATGCTTCTATTGGCTTTGGTGTATATTTATTTCATGAAGCGAACTCCTATCTTGTGGGGATACCACCAATTTTACTTCACGCCTAAAAAATATAAACACACTTTACTTCGATTAAGTAGCGAGCGAAATAAATTGGATTCTGATAAACAACCTAATCTCGACCGTGTATTCATACAGCATTTTCGGAACTTAATGCCTTTTTGGTATGGAACTCGTTATTCTTTTTATGGGCAAACGCACACACCAGGTGAAGGGGAAATTGCTTGTGGGTATTTTGTAACTACAGTTTTAGAAGATTTAGGAATGGAAATCGACCGAAATCGTTTGGCACAAGTAGCGTCGGAAGAGATGATAAAAGAGTTAGTTTCAATTAAATCAATTAAACGTTATAGTGCTTATGAATTTGAAGATTTCATTGAGTCGGTAGGCCAAATAGATGATGGGCTGTATGTCGTTGGATTAGATACTCACACAGGTTTTTTACTGAAAACTCAGCAAAACCTCCGTTTTATTCATGCCAGCGGAAGGTTTCCATTTGCTGTAATCAACGAAAATGCACATACTTCAGTTACTCTCCAAAAATCTAAATATCGAATTTTAGGTAGATTTACTAATGACCATAAAGCCATGAAAATTTGGCTTCAGTAAGAAAAGTATTCTTTATACTTAAGTATGAATATGTTTAATTCTGGCAAAATTGTTTTTTATTTTCTTAAAGAATTGTTGCCTTTGATTCCAATCTAAGTTTACTTCACTTTTATCCGTTACAAATAGACTAAATTGTTCTGAAAACAAAATGAGCGATAATGAGGTGATGAGACCTAATAACAAACATATGATTACAATGATAGTTTCCATGGATTTTATTTGTTTAAATGTGAACAAATTCCAAACGCATATTCAGAAAATTAATATCTTTTTTCTATGATTTTATCTGAAAAAGAAAGACAATAGACTAAGGCAATAATAAGCGTATTAGCTTAGGTGCTTTAAGATTAGTGGATAAATAATATGGTTTTTTATATAAATTGAGAAAAAGTACCAAAAAATATAAAAAATTTATGCCACTAACTTAGTAGAACAAGTTGAATGAATAAAACACTTAAAACCTTGATTTTTGTGGAAAATTATCTACATGCTTACTATGGTATAAAACTTTAAACCTACTGGATATATGGTCAAGACCAATTCGTTAGGGAAGGGAAATACTTAAAAATGGTTGATTTAATAATAAAGTGGAGTCAAATTGTATAATAACATCATGAATACTTTAGCAAAAAAAGTCGGTGTAAAAACCTTACAGATACTCAATTGGTGCTTTTTCTTAGCGATGTTAGTTACTAATTACTTGGCCAATGCTTTACCTTTCAATGGTAAAACTACTGGTCAACTTTCAGGGCAATATCCTAACTTATTTGTGCCAGCGGGCATCACCTTTTCAATATGGGGTATTATTTATCTTTTATTGTTGTTTTTTTGTATTAAGCAGAGCAAATATCTACTAACTAAAAATACCGATTCATCGACTCATGCTTTGGTTGATAAAGTTGGTTTTAGGTTTATTGTAAGTTGTATCCTTAATATGCTTTGGATTATTTACTGGCACTATGAAAATCTGTTTTTATCGGTTATAATTATGATTTTACTCCTAATCACATTGATAGATATTGTTGGCCGAATAAGTTATTTGAGTAAAATCCATGATGTAAACGTACCGATGGTAGTGAAAGCTTCGTTTGGTTTGTATTTAGGTTGGATTTGTATTGCAACTATTGCTAATATCACAGCGGTGTTGGTCTTTTGGGGTTGGAATGCTTTAGGTAAAACTGAAGAATTTTGGGCCTGTCTGATGGTTTTAATAGGTGGATTGATAAGCACTTGGGCCTTAAATAGGCTTCACAATGCTTTTATTGGGGCTGCAGTGCTTTGGGCTTTTCTTGGCATTATCATCCAACGCATTGGTGCTGCCGAATATCATCGTTTTATTGTTTGGACAACGGTTTTTGCTATTATTGTTGTAGGAGCGGGTCTCATACTTGAGACGACTAAAGCAGCTTTTAAAAAAATATAAGATAAAAGAGAGGATATTATGTATCCTCTCTTTCATTTACAAGTATCAATCACTCGTTTGATGCACACAAAATGTGATGAATAGTAGGGGTCTTTCAAATGGCTGATAGTAACGCCTTTACTGGAAGCAGAATGAATAAACTTGACACCTTTTTCATTAGATTCTACCACTATTCCCACGTGTGATATACCACTTTTGGGTGTTTTCCCTCTTCTAAAAAAGATTAAATCTCCGGGTAAAGCCGTACATGATTCTACGTGATAGCCAAGCCCAAACATTTCGCGGCTACTAGCACCTAATTTCATCCCAAATTTCTTGAATACATATCCAACAAAACCAGAGCAATCGAAGCCTTTGGCTGCTTTTCCACCTCTTCGGTAGCGTGTTCCTATAAATTTTTTTGCGTATCGCTGAATGTCGTTGGCTAATTTAAGATAAGAATCGTCAATCGGCACTTCAGTTACTAAAGTAGACTTCTTTTTGGTGGGAGCATCGTCGACGAAAGAAGCCAAACTGGCAAAACTCGATAACGATAAAATGACAAACAACGAACCAATGAAATAGTTTTTAATCATTATACGTATCTTTTTTGGTTCAACTGCAAAATTAAATAAATCTAAATTAAAATGAACTTAAATCTTATTTAATAGTAAATTAATGAAAATATATATTAGAAAAGTATAATTATGCTTATAAATATTTTAGTAAAAGGTAAGTTTTTAGACTTCGGTAGCCAATTTTGGGTAGGATTTTCTTAAATTCGTGCCAGAAACCAAGCGGCGATTATTGAAAAGCATGATTAAAATTTTGGTATTTTGTTTCAACTTTCTTTTATTACAGAAAGACTCTTCCACCGTTTCCTATAAAGAATACATGAGTGTAATTAACGGATTCAAGCAATTATTGGTTGATATTCGAGAATACAAACTAAGTCCAGAACAGGCTCGTGAGCAATTTCAAGAAATGATGTTTGTCATGAAAAAATCGTATCCATTAGCTCGTTATGATTCTTCGAGTGTAAATCTTTGTTTTCCATTAATGGGCTTTGATTTTAGAGCAGTTGGCGGTTATGGAAGTGGGTATCGCCCACGCGGTTATGACTTGTTCGACCAAACAAAAAAAGGTAGTCATCCTGCACATGATATTTTCATGAAAGATAAAGACCAAGATTGTAGAGATGACCGCACGGGCGATTATGTAGCGGTACTCTCGACAACTGATGGGGTAGTGGTGGCTACTGAAAATAACTGGCAACTAGGAAGTGAGTATCGTGGAGGAAATTATATTTGGATATACGATACTAATAATGGTGGACTTTGGTATTATGCTCATCAACGTGAAATATATGTAAAGACTGGACAGTTAGTACGAGCTGGCCAAAAAATAGCATTAGTTGGTCGCACGGGCTTTAATGCAGCTATGCCTCGCTCTGATACCCATTTACACATGACCTACCTTAGAATTGACGAAAATGGTAACCCATTTCCTGTAAATACCTACCCTTGGCTAAAGCAAGCTACTACTTTGCTCGACCCACGTATCGCGGTAGATTTAGAACCAATAGAAGCTGTAAAAGATAGTTTACCAATGCTTGAAGAACCTAAGCCATTACCCAAGATTAAGGTAAAAAATACAATATCAACAATTTCTGTGCAGAGAGAGGGTTCTAAAAGCAAAAAATCTCGTAAATAAATTCATACCACTACCAATATAAGAAACTTTATTAACAACAAAACATTGAAAACAATAATTAAGGGTACGGGGTGTCATTTACCCGAAAGAATCATTGAAAATTCTTATTTTTTGGATAGACAATTCATGGATGCTGACGGTACGGTTAATCCAAAGCCCACCGAAGAAATTGTAGCCAAATTGGAGTCTATTACTGGTATAAAATCGAGGAGATATATTCCAGAAAATGAGAGTTCTGTGCCGTTGATGACTAAAGCGGCCGAAGCGGCCATTAGCGATGCTGGTATTGAAAGAAATCAGATAGATGGAGTAATTGTAGCACATAATGCGGGCAATATGCTCCAAGGCCAATTAGGTTTTCATACAGTGCCTAACATGGCTGCATTGCTTAAAAATAGTTTAGGTATCAGCAATCATGAGTGTTTTGCTTATGATATACTTTTTGGTTGCCCTGGTTGGATTCAAGGTGTCATTCAGGCACATCAGGCTATTCAGATGGGTGATGCTACCAATGTTTTGGTAGTAGGTGTAGAGGTAGCCTCGAGATTACTCGACCCGCATGATTTAGATTCAATGATTTTGGCCGATGGTTGTGGTGCGGCTATTATTTCTGCTGAAGATTCAGCACAAACAGGCATCATTTCCTATGCTACCTATTCACATGCTCAAGAAGATGTTTCTTGTATTTATTTGAGTGGTTCTTATAATAAAGAACTTAACTTACCTACATTATTTAAGATGAATGGTAAAGATGTGTATAAATATGCTACTGTTTGGGTGCCTAAAGTAATTAAAAAAGCACTTGATAAGGCTGGTTTGGATGCCTCTGATGTGGATATGTTTTTGTTCCACCAAGCTAATGGTAAGATGCTTCATGCTTTTGCTAATAACTTGGCTCAAATGTATAATATTGAGGGGCTTTCTTTTGAAGGGAAAATTCCAACAACCATTGATTTTACAGGAAATACATCTGTTGCTACGGTGCCAACGATGCTCGATTTGATTCGTAAAGGTGAGTTAACTGGCTATGGCATCAAACCTGGTATGAAAGTAGTGATGGCATCAGTAGGGGCGGGTATGCACTGTAATGCCGTTGTTTATCAGTTCTAAAAATAATTATAATAAAATTGGCACGAATGATTTAATCTTTCGTGCCAATTTTTATTGAAATATTGAGTAAGAAAAGCCAGAAATATGCGTGTTAGATAAATGGGCTTAAGCCTTTAAGTGTTAAAATCTATTTTTTCAAATGCTTGAATTACTTACTTTCTTCTTCTGGAAAATCCATCAAATCTTTCAAAGTTGTATTCTCGTAAACCGATAGATTGGCATCACGCACTTTTTCCATAATTGGCCTAATCTTACAAGTCTTTTCATCGGCACAATCGTCACATTTTCCATAAAAGTGTAATGAAACACAAAGCATCGGGGCAATAGGGCCGTCAATAATACGAACAATTTTGGCAATGGTTACTTGCTCGGGTGGCATGCGTAGTTGATACCCACCTCCTTTTCCTTTTTGGCTATGCAGAATGCCATTATTACGCAATTCCAGTAATATTGCTTCCAAAAACTTTTTTGGAATACTCTCTTGTTCAGCAATATCAGCAATCAAAATGGGTTGCTTCGACTCGTATCTTTCCGAAAGTACTTTGAGGGCTTTCAGGGCATATTTAGCTTTCTTTGAAATCATTTTAATAGTTTTGACGAAGATTTTTCGAGAAATCAGACAATAGGAAAACTGAAATCATTCTCAACAAAAGTACAATTTTTCGTTTATTATACAATACTTTTCGTCAAAGCTGCTCTTATCTTCTCTTAATTACCAAGCTCATAAGTATGTTTTGCAACAATCGGTATACCACTGGTGCTTATTCCTTGAAGTAATACGTTGACTTTGCTTGTGGCATCGCTATTAAAATAGCTTATTTGTGCTTTACCATTGGCATTTGTTCTGATTTTTGGAGCCCAGTAAATTGTTGAGCGAAAATCAGGACGTGCATGTTCTGGTAGAATTTCATCGTATTTTGGGGCATAAAATTCTTTTGTCGGATAATATCCTGCAATGCTGATAGCCTCGATGCCAGCTGCTTTATCATTACTGTAATCGTAGTTGGGGTTGCCTCGTTTGGTTAGAACAGATATCACACCATTGCCAGCTCCCATACCATAGATGGCAGATTCGGCACCTGTTAATACATCAACGCGGTCAACATCAGTTACAGGAATCATTAAAATGGTAGATTTTTCAGTACGAATTCCGTCTATCAAAAACAATGGTTCTGATGAGCCTGTAAATGATGATGCTCCTCTAATTGTAACTACGGGGTCGTTGGCACTTCCCGAAACTTGTACCCCAGCAATTCGTCCACGAAGTAGGTCAAGCACATTGTTGTAGCCAATCATGGTTTGGTCAACTTTGAGCGATTTGTTAGCTTGATTGTATAATACTCTACTATCTCGGTCTTGTACGTTTCTCTTGGCTTTGATTTTTACTTCATTGAGAAGAATTGCTTTATTGAAGCGTAGAGAACGTTCGAAATCTAAGGCCTCTTTTGTACGACGAAGATAATCGGCTAATTCTTTTACATCGAATGTAACGGCATTGAAAGGAATGGCTACTACTTGAATTTTAGGAGCATAGTTTTTATTGATAAAAATCTTGGTATTTCGATTATTATTACCCGCAATTGCTTGTATGATTACTTGTGCAGAATCAACAAAGTTTAGGTTTTCAATCATAAAATTCCCTTCTTTTCCTGCTAAACCCATACCAAACAGTTTGGTACTGTCTTTCAGCGAAAACATAAAAGTTAGGTTAACAGGTTTTTCAAAGACTTTACCATTTAAACGACTAATTTCGCCCGATAAACTTATGCCTCTTTCTAAGTTAAATTTAGGTTGAGGGAATTCATCTTTCAGAATATCATTCCAGCGGTAGCGTCGCCAGCCTTGAGTCATCATAAGTATATCCAAATGGCGGTTTGCATTGATGTTCGAATTGTCAAAATAATAAGCGGGTTGTTCTATTCTCCCCTTAATATCTGAATCTAAGAGTAAATAAGTCCATATATTTTCGGCATAAGGAGCTTCCAAAACTTGCCCTGCATCAGTAACAGAAACAGATAAATCGGCAGAAATAGGCTGCCCTTTGGTATCAGTAGTTTCAATATCAAGCGTTACTTTTTCTCTTTTATTATACTTGGTTTTGTTTGATACTAGATTGATATTCAGTTGATTATCATGTTTGATGTAAATCACTCGCTCGCATAAAGGTTGACCTTTGTCGTTTAAAACTGTAAATTGAGTAATACCTTCAGGAAATTTATTTTTCGAAATTTTGAGCATAACTTTCCGTTTGTCGGGCGTAGGTTTTGCTAGATATAAAATTTCCCCTCGGGCTTGTCCGACAATAACCAAATTGGTAGGATTCGAAAAGTTGTGACTGATAAAGACTCTAATATTTTCTTTATCTACTACAGATTCAATCCCTAGCATAATACCTTCTTTTTCGGGTAAGGGTAATTCGACCGTTTTTTCGTAAATATTACGATAATGAACTTTAGCAGTATAGGTACTACCAGTTTCAGGCTTGAAATTGACGAACCCCATGCCTAAATGCTCGCTCTCAAAGGAGGTAATCGTATCACTATTTTGGTCTAATATGACGCCTGTAATATCAAGGCCATTGCCGAGTGCATCGACTGCTTTATAAGCAAGTCTGCTTTCCATGCCTTCAATTAGGTGCCCACCTTCAGGGAAAAAACGAAAATCAATTTCTTGTGGGTTGAGCTTTGTGGTATTTTCTTCTTGACTAGGTCTGAAAACCTTAAAATCTTTAGTGAAAATTAAGTTTTCATCGAAGTTGAGCATCCAATTAGTATATGCCCGTAGTCTGTAATACCCTGCTTGAATGCTATCGGGTAGTAGAAAATCGGCTGCTGCACTACCATTTTCTAGTTTTAATATTTTCTTGTCAATGAGCTTACCTTTCTGATTATCAATGAGTTCTACATAAAGTGGGATACTCACCGTATCGGGTGTGAGGGTATTCGCTTCTACTAAATAGGCTTTGAACCAAATGGTTTCTCCAGCGGTGTAGTAGGGCTTATCAAGCTGTAAATACGCTTTTTCCTGTGGAAAGGAGTTTTGATAACGACTAAATTTAAGCGATAGCTGTTTAATCCATTCATCATCAAAAGTAAAAGCAAATAATAGGATAGAAAGTATAAAAAGAAGTGCTTTGATTTTCATTATTATACAGGAAAGAAAATTTATTTGCCATGTAAAACATTTAACCAAATGCAATAATAAAAGTTTATAAACCAATTATTTAGTTTTTAGTGATGAATGGTTGATGAAATAATATTATTGCTGCGGATTGGCCCACAATAGATGAATTAAGTTTTAAATAAAATATAATATTTTTAAGAATTGTTTGTATAATAAATAGTATTTTGTAGTAACTTAGCACAAAGATTCTAAACAAACTAAAATATATGATACACTCAAAAATTGCAGGTATTGGTTTCTATGTTCCTGAAAAAGTAGTTACTAATCAAGACCTCATGAAAGTTATGGATACCAGTGATGAATGGATTCAAGAACGTTCTGGTATTAAAGAAAGACGATATGGAAAAAAAGGCGTAGAAACACCAACTACTATGGCGGCAGCAGCCACAAAAGTGGCGTGTGAGCGTGCTGGAATTGCCACCGAAGAAATAGACTTTATTATTTTTGCTACTTTAAGTCCTGACTACTATTTTCCAGGTTGTGGGGTATTGCTTCAACGTGAATTGGGTATTACGCACAAAGAAATGGGGGCCTTAGATATTCGCAATCAATGTTCGGGTTTTGTGTATGCACTTTCGGTGGCCGACCAATTTATTAAGGCGGGTATGTATAAAAACGTGTTGGTTGTTGGTTCAGAAATGCACTCAATGGGCTTAGATTTTACTACTCGTGGAAGAAATGTAGCGGTATTGTTTGGAGATGGGGCAGGAGCGGTGATACTTCAACCAACCACTGAAGAAGGTAAAGGAATTCTTACTACCCATTTACATTCTGATGGAACACATGCCGAAGAATTAGCATTAATTAGTCCAGGTAGCCATGGTGGATATCATTTAGGAGCAGAGCAATTTGGTTTCCCAGATGTGGAATATGGTGAAATTTTTGTTTACGAAAACCTCCTCGAAAATAAAACATATTACCCAAATATGAATGGACAGTTGGTGTTTAAAACTGCCGTGACTAAGTTTCCAGAAGTAATTATGGAGGCTTTGAATAAAACAGGTTATACACCAGCCGATATAGACATGCTCATTCCGCACCAGGCTAATTTACGCATTGCTCAGTTTGTGCAAAAAACACTACGTTTGCCTGACGAAAAGGTCTATAACAATATAATGAAATACGGAAATACCACTGCGGCATCAATTCCAATTGCTTTGTGTGAAGCTTGGGAAGCAGGCAAGATAAAAGATGGAGATTTGGTTTGTTTAGCAGCTTTTGGTAGTGGCTTTACTTGGGGTTCTGTTCTTATTCGTTGGTAAGAAAAAAGTCCGCAGTCGACAGTCAGCAGGAAAAACTCTGTTGACTGTCGACTAAAATTATTTTATCTTATCAAAAAGAGTAGCATCTACTTTTACAGCAGTTAAGTCATTTCCAGTATGAAGATTTTCGATGGTAATAGTCATGGGCCCTAAGATGTGAGTTTGGGCAATAATTGCTCCTGTTTCGGTTGTTTTCCAATTATCCCATGTTGCTTTTACACCACCAACTGGTAGGATTTTTACCCACATTTTATAAGCTTTTGGTTTTAAATCATTAGCTAAAAACCATAAATATGAATCGCCGGGTGTTACTCCACCAGATGAATAGCTTGCTAAAAGAGCTTCAGTACCATCTTCGGTTTTTACTATTTTTCTACTTACACCTTCATCGAAAACTTTATATGGGGCAATCATCCAAAACGAATCATTGCAGAATATTGCCCAAGCTTTTCCTCTTAAAACATCTAATTGCCCATCGGTAATTTCCTTTCCTTCACTGAAAGCCTTGCCTTTATTCCATTCTTTCAAATTTAAGAAAATATCATTTTTATCCCATTTCACTTCAACCATTTGATTCTTTTTATCCCATACAAAATGATGCACGCCTTTGTGTGTCCATACAATTACATTGGTGCTATCCCAAGCGGTTTTATTGAGAGCTTTAAGCATTTTATTGGCTAGCTCATCAGCTTTTTGTGGATTATCGCCAGAAGGTAACTTTTCATTTAATATTAAATAGGCTCCTGCCGCTAAAATTATCAGGGTTGTAGCCAAGTAAATCAATATCTTTTTCATGCTCAATTTTTTAGATTATGACGGAATAACACCAAAGACATTGTTTTTGTTGACTCTGCTCCAAATAAATTTAATATATTGTATTAAAATCCATTGCTTTTTATAGCAATATTTTTGATGCCATTTGAGTAATAAGGAACCGCCAACTTTTGTCCAAAGCCGAGATTTAGTACCAATAAGTTTAAAGTTAATAAAAGAATATTTTTCATGGTCTCAAACTGAAGTTGTGAGTTGTTTTATGAACGATTTGAAAGTGTCTTGCCCTTTCTCCGTGAAATCCTGATACTTTTACCATTGGTCAGTTGGAGCTCTTTCGTACTTTTTTCAATGGCGGTATTGGTCAGATAATCAATATTTACTACTTGTCCACGATTAGGTCTAATAAACAGTTGAGTATCTTTTAACATATATTCAAAAAGGGATAAATTTCGAGAAGAGACCAGTTTTTTGCCCGAACTCAAATGAATATGAGTATAGTTTGTATCGCTTTCCAGTAGCATCACATCGGTAGTTCTAATGTAATTGAGCTTGCCATTATGCCTAATTCGTATTAAGCCTTGAGCAAGGTAAGGGCGTTGTATTTCTAAGAAATTATCCATTTGTTTTAATTTTTACGCAAAGAATAGATACTGCTACAATTTATCTCTTCGTTTTTAGCCAATTTTCAATAGCTTGATAGAACATTTTTGGTTGTTCGATCCAGATAAAATGCCCTGAATCTTTAATAGTTGAAAGCTGTGAACTTTTGATTCCTTTGTGTAATCTACCAGCATGAGAGATTTGGTCACAGATGAAATCATCATCGCCAACAAGAATAAGCGTAGGGACTGTGATTTTGGGTAATAACTCAAGAATTTGCTCCGACCCGAAGCCTCCTTTAGCTGTCATTTCCCACGCTTTTTGACTAAGTTGCACATTTTTAATCATTGAAAATTTCTTCAGATTTGCTTGGTCATGAAAATAAAAAGGTATAATCAAGGGCATTTCCTCAGCAAGCGTTCGGCGTATGGTATCAGTACCTAGCAAAACTTTCGAGCCAGTAGAATAATAGGGTTCATTTTTACGCTTCTCGAGAGCTTTCATAAACTCATTTTCTGCAATTTTATCCATACCCGCAAAAGGTGCAATGGCAATGATTCCATTCAGGTTTTTGCTATACTTAATGCCATAATTAATTACTTGCCAGCCACCCATCGAGTGCCCTAAAATCCAGACTTTTTCTTGTTTAAGATATTTGCGTAGTTGTTCGATATCTTCAATGAAATCTTCAGTTTGGTAGTCTTCAGGATTGGGAGATGCTTCAGATTTTCCAGAGGCACGAGTATCGAGCCAAACTACCGTGAAATACTTTTCAAGTTCAGGCATCGAGTTTTTATAGGCATCAATATTTGGACCCCAACCAGGTGTTGGGAAAATACAAATAGGACCTTTGCCACTTACTTCATAATGAAGTTTTAAACCATTGATATTCGCAAAATGCTCACCTTGTCTTACTGGTGATTGAGCAAAACTAATTTGGAAGAAAAGACCAATAAGTAGTGTAAAATATATTTTCATGATTAATTATTATTAGGATTTTTTATGCCGTAGAAAATGAGTGTTCCAGTACAAATAGTAGGGTTTACAGAAGGCATATCATCTACTGTATGGAAAAAACTGTACTCTGTCGTTGAAGTAGCAAGTATTTCTGTACCTGAATAATATCGAGCACCATTAGAAATAATATTGGCACCTATTGGTATGATAGTGCTGTAATTTGAAGCTGTGGTAGGATTATAGTTTAGCGTGATAAAAATAGTATCATCAATAAGTATTCGGGTGCTTACGCTGATACTAGATATAAGATTACCTACAGCATTTTCGACAGTAGACTCACCGATAGAGCCATCCAATAATCCAACTCTGTATCTTGCGATTCCAATAGGCACTAAATTCAAATCACCAGTTTGAGCTGCATAAATGCCTGCTTCGGTTTTGATGCTTCCGTTTACATGAAGTTTTTGGTCAGGAAATTCAACGCCCAAGCCTACTCTTCCGTTTTCTCTAAAATAGTGTTGGTTTGCTCCATTATTGGTGTGCAAAATTAAAGGGTGATTTGATTTTGTTCCCAACCAACCTGCATTTCCGCCGATGTAAGAACCAATTTTTATAGTTCCGTTCGTGTGTAATAAACCATATTTGTCAGATGCGGTGAAGGTGGTGAATTTTTCTTCTGGAGCATCAGTACCAACACCCAAATTACCAGCATACACAGTTGTTCCTAAGCCACTTAATCCATTCACTTGAAGTCCTAAATGTTTTGGTGGATTTAAACTCAAATTCAAAGAAGTACCTGCATTAAATTTTAAAGCACCAGTGCTACTATTTTTTGCGAAAAATCCGTACTCATTACCAGCATCATAAAGCCCCAAAGTACCATTAACCGATAATTTGGCACTCGGTGATGCCATGCCAATGCCAACATTGCCATCATTGGTGCTGTATTGGTCGCTGCCACTATTTTGCCAAGCACCTGTTGCACCCGCATTGCTTACATTTTGCCAAGTTGTGCCGTCCCAATATTTCATTATATTGAGTATTTTGTCGAAAACCATTGTACCTTTGGCTTGTCCGGATAGTGCATTAATTTGGGTTGTACTCAGTTGCGGAAACATCACTCCTTGTGGTGTGATTGTGCCACTTTGGGCAGCACATCCAAAAGCTCGAAGAACAATAAGCGTAGTAATTATGTAAAATTTCATAAATAATGATTTATTCACTGATTTGATATTGGTAATAAATACTGGGATTTTGTCCCCAACCTTCGCCATCAATTCTACACACACGAGCTACTACTCCATTAAAATAGCCCGTAGCTTGGTTTTGGATATATCGCCTAATTGTTACGGCAAAGCAATCGGGAAAATCAGAATTTGATTCGTTGGCTACCAAACAAGTAAGATTGAAGAATTTGTCTGCTAAATTGATAGTAACATCTTTACATTTATTTAAACTTGTACCTATAGCCATGTTTCCATCATAAGTTGGATAAAGCGGTTGACTCTTCATCGAAATTCGGTCAGCGACAATATTTTTAGATGCGAGGCTAGAAAAATAGGCTGCTCCAGTAGTTTCGTTGATACTTGCCACTTTAGTTAGACCTAAAAAGGTGGTTGTAAACAGTAAATCGACTTTTGTGCTTGAATTCTGACAATTAATTTGTGTCGAACCAAAAGGATAAGGGTTATCGCAAGCAATTGCCTGAATAAATTGATTGGATGTATTTCTTAAGCGGAGGATATATTGTTTTCCCGCTTTCACTGGAGTAATTCCACTCAAACTAAATTGGGCTTTAAAAAAAGGAGGGCAAGCTCTGCCGGCTAAACAAGGTAAACTCCCAGTATTATTCAAAAAACACTCGTCAGAACTAACAATGACGGTATTACTGGCTTTATCAATTAAATCTAAAGTAATTTGAGAAATCATTCGATTACCCATATCTGAGAACTGGTCAGTTCCGTAAATACTAACATATACTAAATTGCCATCAATTGATGGTGTATATTCTTGCGAAATCTCAACATCAGTTGAGTTAATGTAGTCTCCACTTATGGCGGTTGTTTCGATGTAAATGCTGTTTGGCGAATCTTGCCAAAAATTGATATTAGAATTCTTGAAATTCAATGTTTTTGTACTACGATTGAAATACAAAGCATCTTTCTCGAAGATGTTAGAAGCACCATCTGCATTAAAGAATATTTGTGCATTCGCAAATGAATAACTCATTAGCCAACCAATAATCCAATATTCTATCTTTTTCATTGTTTGGTGTGGCTTAGCGTGAAATATGGCTAATCTTTATTGATTTTCCTTCAATTTTGTTAAGTTTTCCAGTACCTTCTATGCTCCCAGATGTTGGAGATGTTTTGTTATTAGAAGAATTGTAAAGCGTTAAGTATAGTATTGCGTTTTTCATGGAGCTTTTTTTGATACAAAATTGCTCGGAAAATACGCGGGTATCAATGCCATCATTAGGGGAAATAAAGGGGAGTTTTGAGCTTAAATTAAAAAAAATCAAAAGTCAATAACCCTTTTGGGTTATTCAGCAATTTTATGGAAGAATTAAACCATTACGGATGGCTTTGGCAACTGCTTCAGGTCCGCACTGAACGTGCAGTTTTTGATAAGAATTCTTGATGTGGCGTCGAACAGTCTCTACTGAAATATTCAATTCAATAGAAATCATGCGATAAGAAAAGCCTTTGGAAAGTAGTGAAAGTACCTCGATTTCTCGTTGACTCAGATTAAAATCTTCTTGAATAGGTTGCTTTCTGAATGATTGCAAAACTTTGGTTGCAATAAATGGCGACATCGGAGCACCTCCTTCAAAAACCTCTTTGATGGCAGAAATGAGTCGGGTAGAAGAATCTTTCTTCAAAATATAACCATCTGCTCCTTTACTAAGACACTCAAAAAGGTGTTCGTTGCCATCAAAAACGGTATGCATAATAATTTTGATGTGCGGAAAATGACTTTTTATTTCAAAAACCCCTTCGATACCGCTACGTTGGGGCATATCAATATCCATGACAATAACATCTGGCATTTCGAGGCGAGTAAAATGAAGTGCTTCCATGCAGTTTTCATGACAGCCCATTAACTCAAAACCTTCAGTATTTTCAATCATTAAAGATAATAATTGGCTAAGTCGGGTGTTATCTTCGTATATGGATATTTTTATCATGTATTTTTTTAACAAATTTCATCAATTCTTTTCATTCAATAAATAACCTATTTGGGGAGATTTATTAAATTGGAATATTCATTAAATAAGTTGTGCCTTGCCCTTCTTCTGAAATGATTTGGTAGCTTCCTTGTAATTCCTGCAAACGAGCTTTGATATTCTTAACTCCATTTCGATTAGATGAAATACTCGAATCGAATCCAATTCCATTATCAGAAAAACTCAAGTATAAGTTTTTGTTTTTTACTTCACATTTAAGAGAAATTTTATTACATTGACTGTGTTTTAATGCATTGTTTATCAGTTCTTTACAGATAAGATAGATGTTTCTTTTTTTATCTATCGAAATATTTTTATTACCTAAATTTGTAGCTTCAAATTCGTAGATAATTCCCTTTGCTTCGATAATTTCGGAGGCTTCAGAATTAATTCTTGTAAATAAACTTTCTAAGCTATCAAACTGTGGATTAATGTTCCAGATGATATAATCAATGGCGGTGCCTGCTTGTTTCGCTTCATCATGAATCATTTGTGCGAATGAATAACCGGGGTGCTTTTCATCAAGTTTTTGCTTCACTAATCCTCCCAAAATACTAATACTACTCAATGATGCTCCAATTTCATCGTGAAGGTCAGAGGAAATTCTGTTTCGTATGGCCTGTAATTTCTTAAACTCATTGATTCTGTACCAATAAATACCGTAGCCCACACCTAATCCAAGCAAGGCTAGGGCAATTCTAAACCACCATGTTTCGTACCAAGCAGGTAAAATCGCGAAATTGATAATTAGGCTTTTGGTGTTCCAATTACCTGTAATTTCAGCGTATTGAACTTCCAACTGATACTCACCTTGCTTGAGGTTGGAAAACGTAATGGTTTGATTATTACCATTTTCAATCCATTGTTCGTTGATATCATTAAGGCGATAACGAAACTTATTCTTTGCCTGATTTTCAAAATTCAGCGGACTAAAAGCAAAGCTCAATGTATTTTGTTGTCGTGTAAAACGAAGAGGGCTCGATAAGTTTGCTTTTTGATTGCTCCCTAAGATACTAATTTCACTAAGTTTTAGTTGTTGAGTATGCGTATGAATATAATTATTTTGAAGATTTAATATCGAAAAACTATTCTTATGCCCAATCAGTAATTGATTTTCTGTCATGAGAAATCCGTTTCGAATATCATTATTGAGTAGTCCATCAAATTGGGTAAAACGGCTGAGTTGATGCTTTTTGCTTATTCTTACAATGCCTTCAGCGGTGCCGACATAAGTATTTTCATTCAAATCTTCACCAATAGCAAAACACTGGCCATCAGCAAAAATGGGCTTTTTTTCTTCGGCATGAATCTCTTCTACAATGATCCCTTGCCTATTTAAACGATTATACCCACCATATCCCGAAAATAGTAAGTCACCCTTTGAAGTTTCAGAAACATTGAGATAATAATCAGTAACAAACTTTTTATGGTCGTTTATGGAGCTTAATTCTTGAAATTCATTGGTTTTTAAATTAAATCGAGCGATACCAAAACCACTCGGAATCCAACCCGCAATCCAAATATGACCAGTGTTTGAAAAGTGAAGTTTTAAAAAGAGATTTTCTTTGAAAAAGTTTGGATAGGGAAGTTTTTTCCACGGTTCAGAAAATTGATTAGTGGATAGATTCAAGACTTTGATAGTCTCGTTTGGAATCAGTATCCACAATCTATTTTGATTATCTAAAGTGATGTCATTTATCGCTGATGCTAAGATTTTTTGTGGCTGAGAATTCGCTTTTTGTGCGTATAATCCTTTATCAGTAGCGATATATCGGATATTTTTATAGGATTTAATGGCGTTAATTTCGTGCTGTGCAAACTGATAGATTTTTGTAAAAATATTACTTGTTTGATGCCAACTTAGAAGTTCGCCTGTACTTGTAGCGAGTAAAAAGTTTTGTTCATCAATGCTTTCAAAACAACGAACGCTGGTTGCTTTATTGATAATATTTTTGGGAATTAAAACTTGCCTAATGAGTTGATTATTAGGTAGTTTTTTTAGTATTCCTTCATTACTTCCTAGCCAAATTTCAGTGTTAGAAGTGTCCACAAAGAGGGTGTTCAAAATCACTTCAGTTTCATCTAATGGATTTATTTCTTGAAATTTCTCTTTATTTACTTGGTATTGAAAAAGGTGATTTTTAGAAATACACCAAAGCTCATTTTTATCAGAAATCTGAATTTTTTCGATGTTTTCACTCAAAGTTCCTTTCAATACAACATTCTTGGTTGTATAATTAAATTGTAGTAATTGTGCATTAGTATTACTCAACCAAAATGTTTGATTGAAAGAATCATAAGCCAAAGAAGTAAAATCTCGATTGCTTATTACGCGAATCCATTTTTGAGCAATTTTATCAAATTTACATAAGCCAATGGGGCTTATCGACCAAAGAGTATGTTGTTTATCTTCAACAAACTTCGCAATATCAGGACTACGTTGATTTTTCTCTAATATTCGATAAGTAGTGAGTCGGTTTTTCTTAGTATCAAATGATTTAATGTGATGAAAATCAGTTGACCAAACAATTCCTTCATTGTCAATAAATAAACCGTTGTAGTGGTCATTGTCTGGGTTACTATCATTGGGATTATTGAGTACTTTTAAGCTAAGTACCAACGATTTTGTATTTATAGAATAAAGACCTTTTTCATTGCTAAACCATAGTATATCATCTTTCGAAATTGCCAAACAATTAGGAACGGTCATGGGGCCAAAACTCTGAAAATGATAGCCATCGTAGCGAGAAATGCCGAGGTTAGTAGCTATCCAGAGATAACCTTGTGAGTCTTTTACGATTCCCAAAACATTATTTGAAGCCAAACCATTTTTGGTAGTGATGGTCTCGAAACTGAGGTTTTGTGCCAAACTTTTAGGGAGAAGTATGGCTTGTAATAAAATAGTGGCAATTACGAATCTAGCAAACAACATAAGGGTATCTGTAACCAATGAGAATCGAAAGATACAATAATTTATAGTAAATCTACGAGCTAAACCTATTGTTTGGATTTTTAATGAATATTGATGAATTTGCCATTCAAACCTTTATAACTTTAGATGAGTATTGACCAACATTTCCTCAGTAAACACAAATACGAACTTCTGCTTTATGCCCTTGTGCAGCATTTATTTATTGGCGTGTTTTTGAGCGACATGGATTTGTATGTAAAAATCATTTGGCCAATCAATATGATTCTTTTAGGAATTGCGAGTATTGGGGTATTTATTGAAAAGGGCAGTTACAAAAAAGTTATCAAAAATATTTTATTTTTATTGTCTTTGGTGTTTCCTATTAGCCTTTCGTTCATTGAAAATTCACCAGGCTTTATGATAACCGTTAGTGCGGTTTATGTTCTTTTCTTTTTATTTATTTTCTTAGAAATTATCAGATTTTTGCTCAAACCGAGCTACGTTAATACTGATATTATTTCTGCTTCTGCTTGTGGGTATTTACTTTTGATAGAGATAAATACATTTTTGATGCAGATTTTTTTCTACCAAAATTCACATTCATTCAATGGCCTTGATACCTCAAGCCTACCAGCGGTATATATGGATTTGGTTTATTTTTGTAGTATTACAATTACAAGTATTGGTTTTGGTGATATTACGCCGAACTCACATGTTACGAAGCTAATCACATCTTTGTTTGGTATTATCGGACAATTTTATACTGTAGTTTTAGTAGGTATATTGATTAGCAAATTTACGAGTAAATCTAATCAATAAAGTTTATTTCTGACTTCTGACTCTGCTCAGTGTTTCTAATTGAATACCTAAAAATGAAGCCAAGTATTTAAGCGGAATACGACGAATAAATTCTGGTCGATTCGTAATCATGTATTCGTATCGCTCACGTGCTGAAAGCGTTTGGAGAATAATTTTCATTTCTTCTATTTGTACTAAATAATGCTCTACTATCAACCGACCGAGGCGTTCGATATCATGAAATTGGTCGAATAGGTTTTGTAAATCAGCATGTTTTACAGATACTACCTGCACATCTTCGAGTGCCTGTATGTATGTGAGGCTTGGTTTTTGAGAAAAGAAACTATAAGTTGAAATTGCAACAGAGTTTTCTAAACCAAACCATATATTGGTTTCATTGGCTTTAGTGTTTTCAAAATACTCTCGAACACAGCCCGTATAAACAAAATTTAGCTCATCAGAAATACTGCCTTGTTTGACTAGAAAGTCTTTTTTTGAGTAGTTCTTCAACGAAAGACATGGCAAGAGTGCCTCCAAGCTTTGTTCTTTCAGAGGGTGAATCTGTTGAAAAAAATCAAGGCAATGTTGAAAGGCTTCGTTCATGAAATTGAATTAATTGAAAAATAAGTTACAAAGTTGAAAAAAAAATGGGGGAAACAATATTTTTTTTCAACTTTGTATTTCGACTATTCACCATTAACCAATGAACGTATTTACTACGATAAATTAACCATGAAAAAGATTTTTTTTGCATTCCTATTTACAGCAATTATGTCTGATTTATCTGCTCAATCTACCGAAACTATTTTGTTGTATCCCGATGGAACTCCGGGTTTAAAAGCAGGAGTTAATATTCCTGAAGACTCTAAAACTACAGATGGAATTACGCGTGTGAAAGATGTTACCCAACCAGCACTTTTTGTTTATCCAGCAAAGAAAAAAACAAGTGATGCTACCGTAATTATTTGTCCTGGAGGTGGTTATGGAATTTTAGCCATTGACCACGAAGGCCATGATATTGCGAAGTGGTTTAACGATAGGGGTGTGAGTGTATTTGTATTGAAATATCGTTTACCGCAAGAAGAATTATTTGATAATGACGAAATCAGACCTTTGCAAGACGCCCAACAAGCCATTAGAATTGTACGTAAGAATGCCTCAAAATATGGTATTTCACCAGATAAAGTTGGTTTGATGGGCTTTTCGGCGGGTGGGCATTTAGCTTCTACCGCAGCTACGCACTTCAAAACACAAGTAGGAGAAATTACAGACCCGAATATAAGTGTACGTCCAGATTTTTCTTTGTTGATTTACCCAGTTATTACGTTTAGTGATAAATTTACACACTTTGGTTCAAGAGATAATTTGATTGGAAAGAATCCTCCAATTGAGAAAATGGAACTTTACTCGAACGAAAAACAAGTAACCAAAGATACTCCTCCAACATTCTTGATTAGCACTACTGATGATGGTGTACAACCAGAAAATAGTATTGCTTATTTTTTAGCTTGTAAGAAAAATAAGGTGCCAGTAGAAATGCATATTTATGAAAAAGGTGGGCATGGGTATGGACTCAAGAAAAGAGGTCGTGGGCCAGTTGAAACATGGGCTGCTCGAATGGAAGACTGGCTAAAAGATAGAAAATTGATGAAATAATTAGTATATTCTTATTCTCACCACTGAGTTTATGGATGGTGAGAATAAGAATCTTTCGCAATAAAAATGCTGGTACGCAGATGACGCTAATTAATTAAAAAACGCTGATTTTCGCTGAAAATGTAATAGCATCTGTGTTATCTGTGGTTCAGAAATTTGTGACAACAGCTTTATAAATCTAAAGTATTTTATCCTAATCTTCTCATAATCAAATTACTAATAAGTTCGAAGAAAGGGTTGGGTTTTAAAGTTCGCCAATTACTTATTTGTAAGGTCCCTCCAAAATTTATGTAAGAATCAAGGTGATATCGTCTAAACTCGACCATGATGAAGTCTGTGATACTAACTGCGGCAATCCAGCCATCCTCAATATCTTCAAACCACTCTTCGTAATAATCGGTTTCTCCACCATGAAACTGTAGGATATTTTCTCCAATAAGAATATAATATTTGATACCATATTTTAGCAGGTGGTCAACTACCGTACGTTTAAAATACATGCTATCGTTATGCAAAGTGTCGTTCCATTCTCCAAAAAGTTCTATGACAGCATATTTGGCTGAATAATCAACCATCAGAATTTTGCAATAGAGTGTTTCGGAGCCAATGGAGTCCCAGTTAGGGTCGATGTAGTAGCCGTAAATGGTATCCTCGTAGGCTTGGCCGTAGCTACGACCATAAAATGGAGATTTGCGGTCGTTTTCGCTGATGTAATACTTTCGCCAGTTATAAGTAGGTTCTATTTCGTGCATTAGAATGAATCAACGCATCATTTTATGTGAGCAACTAAACTTTTGATTGAGTTGCTCACCAATGTTTTTATTTTTTTAAGAGTTTTATTTCTTCTTGTAGTTTAAGATTTTCTTTACTGAGCGAATCAGACTTGAAATAGAAATACAAAGCAGCAATTAAAAAGATTTTACCTAATATAAAAACTGTGATAAAAGCAGGTCGCCAATACTTATGTACTTTTATTTGGGTATCATTTACTACTGCGTCAATGTATATTTTATCATCATTCGATGGTGTATTTTCATGTTGGGCTTGAGCATGATATTTCCATCGTTGAATATTGTTTTCTTCGAAAGTTTCGATTCGTTCGCGTACATTTGGGGGAGGAGTTTTACCTGAAAATTGGACATTAATTAATTCACCTAAATCATTAAGTGCCAAAGAGATTTCAGGAAAAATATGGGTATAATGTTCTACCTCTTTTTGCTCCGCTTCAGAAGCAAAGCCTAAGATATAGCTCTCTAAAATACCGCTTGCAATATATTCTTGAGGATTCACTTTGCTCTAATTTTAAGATTTACGAAAAGATTTAACATGCTCACTAATTGCTTTCATTGTAGCTTCTTTAGATATACCTAATCGCTCTGCGATTGATTCAAGTGGTATACCTTGTTTGAATGCTAAATTGAAAATTAAATCAGGTAGGACCTCCTTTTCACTCGTGTTAGAATCTTCATTAGGAGGTAATAATGATTTGAATCTATTGCTAAATTCGAGTGCTTTTGCACGTGCATTGCGAATGATACAAATCACATCGCTTATCTCTGCACTACAATTTTGAAATGGGAACTGGAATAATTCTACTAATATTTCTTGAGCCAATTGCTCTTGTGGAATTATTTGTAGAATCACACCATAAGCCACCGCTCCATATTTATCATAGAGCGAGAGATTGGGAGGGATGTTGTTCAACGGTTTACTTGTTGTCCTCAGTTTATTCATGTAGGATATTAATCTACCAAGTAATGATGATTTATCAGGCGTTTATGTATATATACGTGAAAAGTTTTTTTATGAAATATTTCTCGTAAGTATAGAACGAAATTAGTTTAGAATATTGTTAAAACCAAATTCTTGCAATAGTATTTACAGGATGTTTCTTTAATTAAATACTTTTCTTATTCGCTCAAAAGCAGCCTCTAATCTTTGCATTTGAGTGCCAAAATTCAGACGAATAAATCCTTTTCCATCAAAATAAAAGCCACCTTCTGAGATACCAACACCAGCGTTTTCGAGTACTTCTGCAATATTATCAATGCCAAGTTCTCGTGTATCAATCCAAGCTAAATACGTAGCTTCTAGTGGTTGCATACTTAAACCTTTAATAGCATTTACTTCTTTCAAAACAAAATCGTGGTTTTTGCGTAGATAAGTAAGTAATTCTTGAAGCCAATCATTACAATCACGGTAGGCTGCCAAAGCTGCTTGATAAGCATAGGCCGAAATCATGGGTTCAACTATGTAGCGAAGGTTGGCATATTTTGCTCTGGTTGCATCATCAGGAATGACGGCAAACGAACAGCCCAAACCCGCAATATTGAAAGTTTTGCTTGGAGAAAGAAGTGTAATTGTTCGATTGGCAATTTCTTGACTCAATGTGGCTATTGAGATATGTTTTTTTGTTTCATCAAGAATTAAATCACAATGTATTTCATCCGAACAAATTACGATATTATGTTCGGCACAAATATTTGCTAAAGTTTGTAGTTCTTCTTTGGTAAAAACGGTTCCCGCAGGATTATAAGGATTGCACAACATAAACATTTTTGTGCGTGGGGTAATTGCTGCCCTAATAGCATCGAAATCAAGTGTCCAACGATTTCCCTCTAGTTTCATCTGTACTTTGACCAGTTTCTTTTTAGCAGCTTCAGGAGCTTTCATGAAAGGACCATATACGGGAACTGTTGTCATGATTTCGTCTCCTTCATCACCTACAACCATGCACGATAATGTCAGGCCCGGCACAAGCCCTGGCAACCAAACAATCCATTCTTTCTGAATTTCCCAGTTATGGCGTTCTTTTAAACGTTTTACTACTACATCTACTAATTCTTCGGGCGTTTGCCAATAGCCAATTACACCTTGTTTAGTTACTTTTTCTAAAGCTTCTAAAATTGGAGGAGCGGCCTTAAAATCCATATCAGCGACCCAAAGCGGTATAATATCACGGTTTTTATATTTATCCCACTTAAAACTATCTGTGTTTGTACGGTCAATGAGTTCGTCAAAATTATAATTCATGAAAAGGTTATTTATAAATACTTAAGAATGGTTTTTACTAAAATAGCTGAATTATCGGCGGCGGTTTTCTTAAATGTTTGGAAATCGGCGGGAGCAGCTTCATTTGCTTTATCGCTGATACTTCTAATGATTAAGAAAGGAAGTTTTTGTTGAAAGCAGATTTGTGCTACTGCAGCACCTTCCATTTCGGTAGCATCTGCTTGATAATTTCTTTTAAAGCCAGCCACTGCAATACTGGAAGCCACAAATGTATCGCCCGTAACGATGGTTCCTGCAAGAATTCTCGGTGTTGGCGAATTAGGAGTTATTTTTTGCAAAACTACTTCTTTTGCGGCTTTTTCGGACATTAATATCATGAGAGAATCAGATAAAAAGAATTGTGGGTTGAAATTTCCAGTATGAGGATTACGAGTAGGATAGAATTTCAAACTATCATTGGTTAAACGACCGTAGTCATGGTATGAAAGTTTTTTTCCAATCAGAATATCTCCTTGATTTAATTCCGAACTAACTGCCCCAGCTACACCAGTAAATATAATTGATTTCGGGCGAAAAACCTTGATAATGAGCGTTGTAGTGATACTTGCATTTACTTTTCCGATACCTGTCTGAGCTATTACTACTTTTTTGCCGCTGAGTTTCCCCGTTTTATATTCAAACCCTAAAATCTGTTTGGTTTTGGCTTGTTTCAATTGCGATTCAAGTAATTGTACTTCTTCGGTCATTGCTCCTAAAATAGCAATTTTCTGTCCGAACGAAGAGCTTGATAGTAAGATTATTATAAAAAATAGTAGTTGATTTCTCATAGTGAATGATTATAACTCAGTTTCGTATTTTTAGTGGTTTTCTGTGAAAATCTTAGAGATGAATAGCAAATCAATGCCCTAAATAAAGGGCCCAAATAGCAAAAATGTCAATAATTATTAACATCCATGAAACTTCTTTTGACTTTTTGTTGAGAATTTTAATGATAGTCCAAGAAAGAAACCCCCAAATGATACCTTGCGTGATTGAATAAGTAAACGGAATCAATACCATGGCAAGGAAGGCAGGAATGGCATCATCAAGTTTATCCCAATGAATTTTGATTACAGGCTTCATCATCAAAACCCCTACTACAATCAATGCTGGAGCAGTGGCAATAGCGGGGATAATGCTCAAAAGTGGCGATAAAAACATAAATGGCAGAAATAACAAACCCGCAGTGATGGCTGTGGCTCCTGTTCGTCCGCCTTGGCTAATACCAACTGCCGATTCAATAAAAGCAGTGCCAGGACTGCTCCCTAAAAGTCCACCCAAGGTAGTTGCCACAGCATCGGTCAGTAGTGATTGCTTAATATTCTGTGGTTCACCCTTATCATCGTATAGGTCGGCAGCTTCGGCCACGCCAACAAATGTGGAAAGACTATCGAATAAATCAGTAAAAACAAAGGCAAAAATAACTGGTAAAAGGCTTATTTTAAGTGAGTTAATTATATCAAGTTGAAATAATAGACTAAAATCTGGTGCTGCAAAAATCCCTTGCCATGTTACCAAAGTTTTTTGACCGAAATTGATAGCAGAGGCATCGCCCCACCATCTGCCGATTGGAATTGCCAAAATTGTTGTGAGTAAAATTCCGATAATAATTCCACCTTGAATGTGTTTGGAAAGCACAATCATCGTAATGGCTAATCCTATCAGAAACGTAATGATGATAGGGTCATGCAAGCTTGCAATACCGATGATTGTTGCAGGATTTGGTACAATAAACTTAGCATTGGCAAAGCCAATTAGTGTGATAAATAGACCAATTCCTGCCGAAATAGCATAACGTAATTGCTTCGGAATAGCTTTCACGATTTGCGTACGAACATTGAAAATTGAAAGTAGAAGAAAAATTATTCCCGCCCAAAATACGGCTCCCAAAGCCACTTGATAGCTGATTCCCATGCCTTTGACAGCCGTAAATGTAAAGAAGGCATTCATGCCCATTCCGGGAGCAACAACAATGGGGTTTCGAGCGTAGAGTCCCATCATCAGACTACTAAAAAAAGATAGTAATACTGTGGCAGTAAGGACACCATTGAAAGGCATACCAGATTGGCTCAGAATAGCTGGATTTACTACAATGATATACATCGTGGCTAAAAAAGTAGAAACTCCAGCCAATATTTCAGTTTTTAGAGTAGTTTTTTGAAGCATAGACTAATTTGTCATATTTTCCTGCAAGATAAAAGGATAAATACAAATTACGAAAAATCAATACTTATGTATTTTGTACGTATGCCATGCCGACGATAATTATTGAGTTAAACTTTTTCTTCCATACCTTTGTAGAAATTTCAATGACTATACATGCAAGATACCGTACTACCTATTCTTTACCAAGATGAATATTATGTAGCCATTAACAAACCACATAATTTATTGGTGCATCGTTCGTCAATTGCTGCTGAAGAAAGTGTCTTTGCATTACAGCTACTCCGTGACCAACTGAATTGTTGGGTAAGTCCGTGTCATCGAATTGACCGAAAAACTTCGGGCGTGTTACTTTTTGCTCTTAGCCCCGAGGCTGATAGGGCGATGAAAACACAATTTGAGAATCAACAAACGCACAAGAAATATTTGGCTTTGGTAAGAGGTTATTTGCCCGAATTGGGCATGACAGACCGACCACTGGCTAAGGAAAATGGTACTCTGCAAGAGGCAATCACACATTTTAGATGCTTAAAACAAGTAGAACTCGAAATTGAGGTAAGTCGTTATCCAACTTCTCGCTATTCTTTGGCCGAAATTACTCCAGAAACTGGCCGAATGCACCAAATAAGACGACATTTTGCCCAATTAAGACATTATCTGATAGGAGATAAAACCTACGGAGAATGTAAGCATAATAAGATGTTTGAACAGCGTTTTGGCTTAAATACGATGCTTTTACATGCCAGCGAATTAAAGTTTACACACCCATTTACGGGTGAAACCATTGAAATACAAGCTCCCTTGAGCAATGAATTTAGTCGTATCCTAGCTGCAATCGGAATGAATTAATATTTATCTTCTCTTACGTTTTACATCATTATTATCAGCTTCGCCTAAAAGGAAACCAAATGGGCGGAGTGCCTCAACCGAGTCTAATATCACTTTGATAATGGCTGTTAACGGAAGAGCTAATACCAAGCCACTCATGCCCCAAAGGTTGCCAAATACAATAAGGGCAATAATGGCGGCCATTGAGTTGATACTTACCTTTGAACCAACCACATAAGGTGTAATGAAGTTTCCTTCTAAGAATTGTACGGCCCCAAATAAAGAAGCTACACCAAGGGCATAAAATGGACTATCTTTGGTAATGAGAGCGAATAAAATGGGTAAAAGTGAGCCGATGGCTATGCCAATATAAGGTAAAAGTACCAAGAAAGAAGCTAAAAATCCAAAGAAAATAGCGTGGTCAATTCCTAAAACATATAGGCCAATAGTGTTGAGTATGCCAATGATTCCGATGACCATGATTAGCCCAACCATATAATCAATCACTACACTTTTTATCTTACTTAAAACAACATTTACTCGATGACTACTTACTGAACGAAAGGCTTTGTAGAAGAAAACTTTGATGAAATCTCTGTATAGGAGAAGTAAAAATATATACAGTGGAATCAAGGTAAGGTTTCCTAGAAGCCCAGTGGTTGTTGAAAGTGTGTTTCCTACAATATTACTATTATTCTTCAGAAATTCAGTCAGATATTTCTTTCCTTCAACCTTTTGTTGGGTTTTACTGATATGAAAATTTCTACGAATGAAAATCTGAACATCATTGAATAATTTTTCGGTTTTTTCGGTGAGTTGAGGCAGAATTTCCTCAAAATCCATAATCTGAATATAAACTAAATAAAAAAGTAAAATGAAAGCTCCGAGGGTAAGCGTGATGACAATGGTAATGGCTAACCACCTTGGGAAACTTAGACGTTCGAGCATTTGACAAGGTGGAAGGAGCAATAAAGCAAAAATACACGAAAAGGTAAGAGGAATAAGTAAATCCTTAAGTATATACAAGCCATAAATGATAATTACGAGCGAAATAAGCACGTAAGCAAGTCGTACATGAAATGGCTGTTGAGTAGTTTTCATTATATCAAATAAATTTTACTTAGGAATATCAATTAGGTGTTTTCAAAAATAGTTAACTTGTTGGGCAATTCCCAAATTTTCAACCTGATTTAATCATTTTAGTTTCGCTGTTATGTTCCTTTACAAATTTTATATGCTATTGTTTGCTCTTAAAATTGCCACTTGTAACTGCCACTCAGAGGTAAATAAAAGTGGTTTTCAACGAGCTAAAAAAGAATATACAATCACACAATCTGGTCGAATGCCTACCTGTATCAATGAAAATTCTGGAATTGCCAAGGCATGGCAGGAAAATTATTATTGGACTATCAATGATAGTGGTGGGAATACTGAACTTTATATGGTAGGAGAGCAAGGACGGGTATTCGATACACTTTTTGTAAATGATTCGCAAAATATTGACTGGGAAGATTTAGCCAAGGATAATAAAGGGAATATTTATATCGGTGATTTTGGTAATAATAACCAAAATAGAAAAGACTTGACGATTTATAAGTTTAAAAACGGAAAGACAGAGAAAATAACCTTTCATTACGCCGACCAAGACCATTTTCCTGCACGTCAACGAATTTTTGATTGCGAAGCATTTTTCTGGTATGAAGGAAGATTGTATTTGTTTTCTAAAGATTGGACACAAAAACACCAAACTCAATTATACAGTATCCCAGACCAAGCTGGAAATTATGTACTATTACCAGAACAAAGTATCTTTTTAAAAAGCCCCGTCACATCGGCAGATATTAGTCCAAATGGAAAAGAATTTGCCCTTTTATCTTATGGGAAAATTTATATTTTTGAAGTAAATGCTGGAAAAATTGACTTTTCAAAGCCTAAATCATGCATTAAAATAGGGCGAAATCAGATGGAGGCTATTGCCTATGTAAACAATACCGATTTGATTATGACCAACGAACAAAGAAGATTGTATAAAGTAACTCGTAAGGATAAATTAAGGGAATAAATATTCAGTAGAAATAATTACAGAATTTATTCTGTGAAAAAAAGAGGGGTAAATCATTAGATTTACCCCTCTTTTAAATATATCAGAAGTCATCTTCTACAACTTCTTCTTCGGCCGGAATCTCACGTTTTTTATGTTCTACTTCGTTTTTCTTTTCTTTAAATTTTTTAATTTGTGATTTTAAAGCCTCCAAAGCAATGTCGGTGGCTTCTTCAAATGTTGTACCTTTTTCTTCTGCAAAAATTATACTTCCTGGTACACTCAGCTTGATTTCAATGTGCTTTTTGTGAATTTTAGTACTATCTCCTTTATCTAATTTGAGAAAGACTTCGCCACTAATTATTTTGTCGTAGAAGGTTTCTAACTTGTTTAACTTTGATTGAATGAACCCCACTAATTTAGGGTCAACGTCGAAATGGACTGCATGCACATGAATCTTCATAACACACTAATTTTTAGAGTGAATAATATATAAACAGTTAATGATAAAGGTGTTTTGCTAAAGATAATTAAGGTCAATAACCTTAGTTATCGCCAAAATCTCCTCATTTACTTTGTCAAAGAACTTTTATTAATCTAATGAAGCAAAAAAAACGATATGAGTCAAGGATTTTCTTTAGAAATTTAATTAGATGAGGATAAAAGGCGAGATGAATATTTGAGTAGAGAATATAGAATACACAAGAGATTGAAAGGAAAAATCAGTTGAAGTTTAGCTACATGGCTAAATTCAAGCAATTATCTAGATTATTGTTGGAAATATGCCTGCATAATTCTACATTTTCACTTTATTTCCACTAAATCCTTTATTGTTGATTATGAATGTTATTAGAATTGAAAACCTACAAAAATCCTACGGAAGTGGGCTTGTATTAAAAGACATTAACTTAGAAGTAAATTCAGGAGAAATTATAGGCTATATTGGGCCCAATGGTGCAGGAAAATCAACTACTATTAAGATTTTAATTGGGATGATTCCCGATTTTTATGGAAAAGTAGAGGTGTTGGGCCATGACGTGAAGAGCAATTCACTTGAAGTAAAGCGTTTGATTGGTTATGTTCCCGAAAATGCCTCGCTCTACGATACGTTATCGCCAATGGAATACTTGCGGTTTTTGGGAAGTTTGTATGAATTAGAAATGAACCAAATTGAAGAAAAAGCAACCGAATTACTTCGTTTGTTCGCACTTTATGACCAAAGAGATGACCGAATGACAACCTTTTCGAAAGGAATGAAACAAAAAGTATTGTTGATTTCGGGAATTCTACAAAATCCAGAGATAATTTTTTTGGATGAACCTCTTTCTGGGCTTGATGCTAATGCCGTGATTTTGGTCAAAGAGATTTTATCGCAGTTAAAACAGGCAGGGAAAACCATTTTTTATAGTTCGCATATTATGGATGTGGTTGAAAAAATTTCAGATCGTATTGTGTTGATAAACAAAGGAACAGTGATTGCCAACGGAACATTTGAAGAACTAAAAGCTCAACGAGAAACTGGTTCTTTAGAACAAATCTTTAATCAACTAACAGGCAATACCGAACACGTACATTTAGCTGAAGAGTTTATTCAAGTCATGAATCGCTAAATTTTATCCTTTCTTTTCCACAAATTCACAAGAAAAATGATAAATATTTATCTAAAAATATTAGATTTTCTATATCCTTTATTTAATAGACTAGGAATCAATTATTACCAGCTTCGGGCTATTGTGGAGGGAAAACTCAAAATGGATAATCGAAGAACAAGATTTAACCAATGGAATAAAAACCAACACGAATCAAATTCGACTTTTTATCTCACATTATTTTTGTATTTCATAGCATCTACTGTATTTGCGGTATTCGTTTATGCTTCTGATTCAGTCACGGCGGTATATTCGGTCTTTTTTGCATTTCTGATGTTCATGATTGCCATGTCGTTAATCACCGATTTTTCGTCAGTATTACTCGATTCCAACGATAATGCCGTTCTTCTTCCTCGCCCAATTGAAAGCAAAACACTGTTGATTGCCCGAATTACGCATATATTAATGTATTTGCTTTCGATGATGCTGGCACTTTCATTACCAACGCTAATCATAACGGGTATTAAATATGGTTTGTTGACAGCCATAACCTTATTTTTTGTATGTTTACTAGCCTTGATGTTAGTAGTTTTTCTGACCAATATTCTTTACTTGACACTCATGAAATTTACGAGTGAAGAACGACTACGGAATATCATTAACGGTTTTCAGATTTTTATGACATTTATTCTGATGGGTGGGTATAGAGTCGTTGGAAATTTGATTGATGCAAAAACATTCACCACTTCGGTAGAAACAAAAGTTGAGTGGTGGCATTATATGTTGCCACCTATTTGGATGGGGAATTCAATCAACACAGTAGTGAATCATACAGTTGATGCCCCTCATTTTATTTTTATATTTCTCACATTGACCATTCCTTTTGTTGGACTGTTTTTCCTGAACAGCGGTTTTACTAATATTTTCAGTGAAAAAATTGCCAGTATTGATAATGCCAAACGTGCAGTTGTAAGTCCTCGACAAGCCAATAATGAAGATTTGGTAACTAGGTTAGCAAAAACTTTCACTCGGACATCAATTGAAAGAGGAGCTTTCGAGTTTGTATGGAAAATGACCGCCCGCGACCGTAAATTCAAATTGAGAGTGTACCCTTCTTTGGCTTATTTGCTCATTTATCCAATATTTATGATTGGTGCGAGTAGGGGAGATGGTACTTTTATTGAGCAAATCAAGAGTTTAGAAGAGAAAAAATGGGTGGCTCTAATGGCTGTTTATATGTGTAGTACCATTTTATTGGCAATTAGAACACAAATTTCGCAAACTGAAGATTTTAAAGCTTCTTGGATATATCAAATTGTGCCACTTTCTCGGCCAGGCGAAGTTTTGAGCGGAACTCTAAGGGCCGTATTGGTTAAGTATATTTTCACTATGTGTATCATACTTGCTCTGATGTTGGGTTTGGTATGGGGCGTAAATATGCTTGATGATTTATGTTTCGGCATCTTAGCTATTATTAATATTGATTTACTCACCTCAATCGGCATGTCTAGTGAATTACCTTTTTCTATCGAATTGAAGAAAAATGGTGGAGGTAATTTTATTAAAAATATGCTTTATATTGTTGGGGCGGGCATATTGGCCATCATTCATTATTTCCTTATGCAAGTACCCTACGTAATAGGTGTTTTCGGACTCTTGCAGTTAGCTTTAGCTTTATTTTTATTAAAAAAATACCGTGAAGTTGGCTGGGAAAAGGTTACTTTCGAGTGAAATTTAATATTACATCTTAAATATATAAACTTCCTAAACAAACAATCATGAAACGTCTGCTTTTAGCATTATTACTATTGGCCTCGACCTTGGGTTTTACACAAAGTGCAATTATCGAACAAGCTCGAAATTACCGTAAGTCAAACGAACACGCACTTTTAAACGAGTTTATGGGGTTACTTTCAATACCCAATATTGTCTATGATACGGTCGGAATTCAAAAAACCGCTGCCTATATTATGCAAATGATGGAGAAAAGGGGCATAAAGGCTGAATTACTTCAACCAACAACCAAGGGAGCTCCAGCAGCAGTTTATGGAGAAGTAAAGGTGCCTAATGCTACACAAACCGTAATATTTTACGCACATTATGATGGACAGCCTGTAAATCCGAATCAGTGGGCGGAGGGAATCGAACCTTTCAAATCGGTATTTTTAGATGCTTCTCTCGAAAAAGGGGGGAAGATTATTTCGCCACCAAAACCCGATGAGAGAATTAATCCTGAATGGAGAATTTATGGACGCAGTGCTTCGGATGATAAAGCAGGTGTTTTTTCGATTTTAACAGCTTATGAAGTTTTGACCAAAATAGGGCAACAGCCAAGTGTAAATATGAAGTTTTTCTTTGAAGGGGAAGAAGAGGCTGGCTCTCCACACCTCGCCGAAATCTTAGAAAAATACAAAGACAAACTAAAATCAGACCTTTGGGTAATTTGCGATGGTCCAGTTCACCAATCGGGGAAAAAACAGGTAGTTTTTGGTGTAAGAGGCGATATAAATATGGAAGTGAAAGTATATGCTTCTAAACGCCCATTGCATAGCGGACATTATGGAAACTGGGCACCAAATCCCGCGATGTTGCTTTCAAAATTATTATCGTCGATGAAAGATGATAATGGTAGAGTATTGATTAAAGGTTTTTATGATGATGTTGTACCTTTTACCGAAACCGAAAGAAAAGCTATTGCTAAAGTACCATCGGTTGATGAGCAAATGAGAAATGAATTGGGCTTTATGCGTGCCGAAGGTGGGGGGAAAACTTTGGTTGAATTGATTAACTTGCCTTCACTGAATGTAAATGGAATTTCGAGTGCGAATGTTGGAAAAATGGCCGCCAATGTGATTCCAGTTTCGGCAACTGCTGCTTTAGATTTACGCTTAGTTTTAGGTAATGATGCCCAACGACAAGCACAAAAAGTAATTAATCACATTAAGGCACAGGGTTATTATGTAACTCAGAATGAGAGTATTACTGATGAAGAACGCATGAAATATCCACTCATTGCTCGTGTGAGTGTGGGGAAAGGCTATAATGCTCAACGCACGAAAATGGATTTGCCAATAGCTCAGAAAGTAATCAAAGCGGTGCAAGCGAGCACAAATGAAGAAGTAGTTTTGATGCCAAGTTTAGGTGGAAGTTTACCCTTATTTTTGTTTGAAAAGCATTTAGCAACACCAACGATAACCGTTCCGATTGCTAATCACGATAATAACCAACACGCCGAAAATGAAAACATTAGAATTCAGAACATCTGGAATGGTATAGAAACTTATGTGGCTTTGATGAAGATGTAAGTAGATAATTTCTTGGTAATTAGTATAAAGTTCAAAGACAACTCATTTATAAAATATTCACATGAAGAAATTTTTAAGAAAAAATAACATTGAACAGAACTTAATTCTGACATTACTTTTATGTTCAATTTATTGTTTCTTTCATGAGAAAATAGAAAACTTTTTAATTGACTCAACATTTGTAGTAAAATTCTTGGTAATTAAAACCAATACCATAAGTACGGTAGTAGCTTTAATTCTAATTTGTATTTCTGTATCATTGCTATATTGCAGGTATGATTTTAAGTTTTCTTCTAAGATAGTTTTCCTTCCGATTACATTTACATTAATTTACCTATATGAGCGATTATATGGGGATTATAAAATTGTCTTTGCTTCAATTAATTGTTTAGATTCCGTAAAGTACTTTGATATTATTGTTTTGTTCGTAGATATTTTCTTTATACATAATATTTTAAAAAAGCAGAAAGAACCTGTCAAATTTGAAAGAAAACACGGTTTTTTTGAAGACTTGGCACTTGATAAAGATTCTATCAAGGATGAAGATATTTTAAAGTACAAGAATTATGCGAAAAGATTAGCTGAAAATATTGAAAAATCAAGATTTAAAAATGCATTTGCTATTGGTATCACTGGAATTTGGGGAGCAGGTAAAACATCCTTTATGAATCTTATTCTAAATTCTTTTTGTGAAGATAAAGTTGTAAAGATTAATTATAATCCTTGGAGTGCAAATAATGTTAATCAAATTATTCCTAACTTCTTTGAAACCATCACCGAGGAATTGAAAAATGAAGGAATCTTTATAAATAATGATTTATCAAAATATTTGCATAAAATCTCTCAAGTTGAGCTCGGTGTTCTTGGAGAAAGTTTTAAACCTATAATTAATGGTTTTAGTGATGATTTTTCAATTGAAGACTTGAAAAGTAAAATTGATAATAGAATAATTGCAAAAGGGAAAAAAATAATAATTACAATAGATGACCTTGACAGGCTTAATAAACACGAAATCAATGAGGTTTTAAAATTAATCAGAAATACGGCTAATTTTTCAAATATCTGCTATTTAGTTGCCTATGATAAAGAATATGTTATCAGTTTCTTGAAAGATGATTATCAATTTGATTTTAGAAATTATTTAGAGAAAATATTTCAATTGGAAATAAACTTACCTGCATTTAAGAAGAGGATTTTAATTGATAAACTTAAGCAGAATTTAGAAAAAATCTTTGATGAGATTAGTGATGAAAAATTAAAAGAAAAAAATAAAAAACAAATTAAGAGTTTAGCAGATTATGATGTATGCTTTGATTCTATTGATAATTTAAGAGATATTACTCGATTGAGTAATGCAATGTTAATAAACTATATACCCTTAGCTGGAGAAGTTTATATTTTTGATTTCATTAATCTCGAAATTCTAAGAATGAAACACAGGGAAGTTTATGATTTATTGAAAAAAGACAAGCTACAGCTACTTGAAGATTCTACAGGACCTTTTGAGTCCTCAACAAAAGCAAATAGATTGGTATTAAAGAAGGATTTTCAAAGAATAAGTGAAGAAAAAAAGATAAGTAATGATGCAGTAAAAATTTTGAATACTATTTTTTATAATGAATTGAAAATATATAATCAAGTAGATATAAACACTTCCAACTTATATAGGATTAGCACTCCAAGTAGGTTTATACTTTACTTTACTTATGCGGTGAATGATGATGAACTAAGTTTAAATAAATTAATTGAGTCGTTGTATGATGAATTGAGTTTTAAAAGACAGATAAAGTATTGTGTTGATGAAAATAAACAATATCTATTGAATGAGTATTTTGAGAATAATGATAGCTTTGATAGTATTGAAGAATATAAAAATTTTATTAAAGGGCTATTTTACTTCTCAAGCCAAGAGTCTAAAGTAAAATTTTATACTTATAGAAATTTGATTACGGTTGATGTTAAGATAATTTTTAATAAACTTAGGTCAAAACCTTCTTTTTTTCCTGATAAACAATTTATAGATTTTTACTTCGGACTTTTTGAAATCAAGCAATTTGATAATGAGGCCTTTATTAAGTTATTTTTTATAATTGATATTCTTGAGATTTACAGTTTTGATGACACATTATTAAAAAAAGATAAGATTGTAGAAGTATTAAATTTATTGATGTTTTTATACATAAAAGATTGTTTTTCTGTGAGTGATGAGTTGGGAGTTATATGTGATAGGATAAGGTCGATTGAAAAAAAATATTCATTAGAAATAAATACCTTTAGACATTTACTTTATGATAAAATCAAAGCTAACCTAAAAAATGTTTTAAAGGAAAGTTTAGTAAAGTATAGTAGCCGTGTTCAGGAAGGTTTTTTTACTATACATGATTCTTTAAGAATATGTATGAATGATTTAATTAACTTTAAAGATTTTTTAGAAAAAGAAGTAGATGCTAAATTAAAAAATGAATCATTTTATTTAGAATACTTAAAGTTTTTGTCAGAAATAATTGATTTTGAAAACAAAAGTAAAAATGGAGAATATAAGCATGTTTATATAGATTTAAGTTCATTTGAATAGACAATAGATAAATAAACCTTTTTATTCTTATGCAATTATCAAAGTTTTTATTAATAATTGCACAAGAATATATTTATCAATTCAAAGCTTGTCCTGATTCCAATTGCTTGATGGCTGCTTCGATAGCTCTTTTATTGGCTTCATCGGGGGCTTGGGCTAATGCTGCCTTGGCATGTTCGAGGGCTTTTTTCAAATCGCCAGTTGCCGAATAACCTCGCATCATACCCATATTGGTAGGCCATGCCCCATTGTTTTTCTTAAAATTATTCTCAAAAACGCTCATGGCTTCTTTTATTTTTTTCTGAGATAAAAGTTGTCGGCCATAGCTGTGTAGTTCCATTGTATTTGCTTTGTCCATCGCTTCATTCCAAGTTTTGGTGGCCTCAGAGGTTTTTCCTAATTTATCCAAAAGCTTTGATTTGATTGAAAGCGAACGGAAAGAACTTACTCCACCTAAATTGGGGTCGGTGGCAGAGTTTATCCAATTAAGAGCTTCATCATAATTAATGTCATTCATTAAACACCAATTGGCCGCAAATTCCAAACTGGCAGGGTCAAAGCCAATGACTCCACTCATTTGTCGGCGAATATCGGCTAAAGTTGTATTTTTTAAATCTACTTCTATTTTAAAAGGAATTCTCCAACGTTCCCACTCTAAGGCTATCTCTACCGCATTGGCAGTTTGATTAGAAAAAGTGTAAATGAGGCGTTCTTGTAAATTAGGCTGGTTTTTTTGTTGAATAGTTTTTACTCGCAGTACATCTAAATCGGCACGGTAGAAATAGCTTCCCCAAGCCTCAGTGTTTTTATTGAAAATTAGTGTGCAAGAATCGGCATAAACGGCCATGAAGAAGGCATATTTACCCGCCGAAAGTTTTTTCCCATTGACTTTTACATCAGTCGAAAACGAGATAGTTGTACACTCATCAGCACCAGCACGCCAAGGCGATTGTACATTAGAGCCATACCCCAAAACTACGAAGCCATAAGGAGCAATGTCAGTACCCCAAATTTTACCTTCACGACCTTTCACACCGGGTGAATTGTATTTGATTTCAATATCTGTAACGCCTACTCTACGTCCAATCGAACTTGGATAATTGCTGCCTTGGGGTACTCGAAGTGCCTGTGCCTGTGTTTCGGCAATGGTTATGAATGTAGCCGCGAAAAAAAATAATAGTTTGAAAATTGAAGATTTGTAAAGCATAGCTGATAATTTTTGTAGGGAAATGAGTTTTTCATACCAAAACTATGCAAAATGATTTTTTTGATGAAAAGAAATTGGATAGGCGGTAAACAAAAAAGAGAGCTCAAGGCTCTCTTTTTATTATTTATTTTCTTCTGCACTGAAATCTTTAAAAGTTTTCTTGATGTTAGCATCGGTTGCCTTACTTTTAGGTTCCCATGAGGCATCTAAGTCAAGAACAACTAGGCCTTTTAGGCTCATTACATTCATGAAATCATCAACTTTTCTTAAAAAATCTTGATTTCTACGTGATGATTTAAGTGCAAAATCACGTGAGAAAATATCTCCTTTACTCTGAATTTCGTTTTTCTTTTCAATAATGTAATTCAGGCGGTCAATGATATCTTTCATCGAACGACCAATTACCTCAGTTGCCTCAAGTGTACCAATTGTTAGTACGGTTGTTCCTCCTAAGGTCGAAATGAGGCGTTGTTGGTCAGGTTTATCTTTAGGTACAAAAACTGATGATAAACTCGTTGTAGCCCCTAGAGAAGCATTGATAACCGAACGATGCTTTTTCCCTTTCTTGGCTTTGGTATATAACTTTTTTAATTCGGCCTCTTTATCTTTCAGTTGTTCGAGTAACTCCCAGCCTCGTACTAATGTACCACGATAAAGATTGTATAATTTCAAATCGGTTTCGGCTTCATTTACCGTATTCTTAACAACAATTCGAATGGTTTTTACATCTCTTTTCTTTGTTTTATCCAAAACAAAAAAGTCCATATTAAATCCAAGCGAATCGAGAGGGTCTTTCACGAAATCATAGCCAGGTTGCCATGTGAATTCGTATTGATTGGATGTGTTTTTAATTAAACTTTTTTTGCTAATTTGTTGGTTTTCAGTCAAAAAGTCAAATTCATGAATGTCATCATCACCATTAGGGTCTGATAAGTAGAAACGTAAGTTGACTGTTTGATTCTCTTTAATTTTAAAGACATTATCTTTAGGTACTACGATGATTTCGGGCGGAAGGTCTATTTGCGTAACTTCAATTTTTAAACGTCCTTTAGTTTGAGATTTAGCGGGTTGGTCTTCCACATAAAAATCAAGATACATCGGATTTCCTTCTAAAGTTTTTTCTTTGAGTTTCTTAAATTGTGTAAGAGAAGGCGACCATGAAATCTCACCTTGTGAAGTCATTTTCATACCTTCGGGCATACTTTCAAAGGAAGGGATAAAAACAATAGGGTCGTTGTCTTCATCAAAAACAAAATCACGGTCTATTTTGTAAACATTGTTGGTATTGTATTGAACATAAAAAGGCTTCAAATCGCGGATGATTGGACTACGATTGACGTGTTGAATTCTGAATTCAACTTTTGAAGAGATAGTCTCGTTGGTAGAATCACATTTTGCCTCGAAAATTACTTGATGAAACTTAAAAGGTTCAAGACGCTCAACCATTGAATACGGTGGAATCCAAGTAAATCTCCCAAGCGAATCGAAAGCCATTCCATCTAGCTTACCTTGTGGAATTGAAAAACGAAATTTTTCGCAGTTTTTCCCTTCCACTTTTAATTCAAACGACACCTCACTTCCTTCCTTTATTTGAGTCCACTCTTTACCAGTTGGTAGTACAATTTTGGGACTTTCTTGGGCAAATAATCTAAACGATAATAATATAAGTATGTTGATTGTCAGTAGTTTAAATTTCATTTTTTATCTTGATTTTACAAATTAGCAAAAAAATTGCTGCATTTATACATCGTCAGTTTAAATAGCTATTCTTTAATTTCTTTAACGTTTGCGGGGCCAGGAACACCCGGAATAACAACGCAAGGGAAACCAAATAGACAACGGTCTTTAATCATTTTTATTACTTCGTCTGGTACGTTTTCTTCCCAGCCGTTTTCTCCTTTCTTGATTAATTCAAGTGTGTTATTAGTACTTATACCGAGATTAGTTTCATTATAATGATGAATATCTTCGATTTTATTATTGGCTATTAGATAACGGTATAAATCAATCAAGTGCATAGGAGGATTAAATCTCATGCAATTCAAGATATTGTTGTTTTGATAGGTTGGATAAACGAACAATTTAAGATTGCGACTGAATAGTGTAGCAAATGATTCTAGAATACCACCCGGAAGGTCTTTATAGTGCTCTTCTTCAAAAATATATTGTAGGTTAGGATAGCCAATAATCAAGCCCATTTTTAGTTTCGTAATCCTCGAAACGTAAGCAACCAATTTATAATATTCTTGATAGTTTGAAATCATTACCATCTGACCCATCGAGCATAGCACATCTACTCTATCAAGAAAGTCTTTTTCATCAATTTCAGAACCTTCTTTTTGCAAACCTTGCAGTGTAATTTCAGATATTACTACTACTTTATCTTTATCTACATCGGGTTCACGCATGAATTGTTTGCGACCATTTTCGAGCATATCCAGGTGTACATTCACCAACGGACGGAAGCGTCCACGTAATACCAAAGCGTGTTTGCGGAAAAGCACTTCCGAAGGTTGTTGGTTTTTCCCATCTGCACCAAAAAGTGCAATGTCTGAAAAACCGTACTTCACTAAATTTAAGCTCATTAAACGATTATCAACGTGCTTGAAGTCAGGACCTTCGAAACGAATCATATCAATCTGGATTCTATCTTTAGCCAAATCATCCATGAGCGATAAAATCAATACTTCTGGGTCTTGATGGTAGAAAAAGCAACCATACATGAGGTTTACCCCTAATACTCCTAAGGCTTGTTGTTGTAAGATGCTGTCGTTGTCGAGCATCTTCACGTGAATAACAATATCATTATACTGGCCGTGTGGAGTGAGTTGAAATCTCACACCCATCCAACCATGGGCATCATTATTTTTATGGTAGTTAAGTGCAGCGACGGTATCTGAAAAAGCAAAAAAAGTTGAGTCATTCCCACGTTTTTCGCCCAAACGCTCAATCAAGAGTCCATATTCGTGGTCGAGCATACTCATGAGGCGGGGCTCACATACATAACGCCCATTTTCCATGACTCCGTAGATTGCATCGGAGAAAGTCATGTCGTAGGCCGACATCGTTTTCGCAATCGTTTTTGATGCTCCACCTGCTTTGAAGAAGTTGGCGGCTACATCCTGACCCGCACCAATCTCAGCAAAACTACCATAGATTTGCTTGTTCATGTTGATACGCAGGGCCTTTTGCTTAGTTCCGAGGTTTTTTTCGTGTATGATTTCCACTGTTGTACTTTTTAATTAATTGCTGATAAAGGAGATACGTGTGTGTCACGTTGAAATTCTACCCCAAAATTAAGCCAAAATGTTTGAAAAAAGCGTAGTTTTTGAAAATGTTTGACTTAAATTCTAAAAAACTGTTAAAGTACAATTATTGCTCTTTTAGGTGCAATTTTTACAGAATCTTAACAAAATCATAACTTCTAGAAAATCAGTATGACGAGATACCCATGTAATTTTGAATCGTTCAAATTATTTCTAGTTATATGAAAAGCTCCTTAATCAAAATATTACTCATGGTATTACCAAGTGTGTTATGGGCTCAATCAAAAGTTATTTTTCCTAAGACAAAACATAATTTCATTGTCATTGCACACCGTGGATTTCATATAGATGCTCCAGAAAATACTATTGAAGCATTGAAGAAAGCGATTGAATTAGGGGTGGATTATGTAGAAGTAGATGTAAGGAGTACGGTTGAAGGTGTGCCCGTAGTGATGCACGATGCGAATCTAGAACGTACAACCGATGGAACAGGTAAAGTATCGACTATTTCAACTGTTGATTTTCAAAATTTGAAAATTAAAGATACGGCTATAAATCCACCTACTTTTTCGAGTTTTTTGATGGAGGCCAGTGGAAAAATAAATCTTTACTTAGATATTAAAGATGCTTCGTCCGAAAAGATAATTTCAATGCTCGATAAATATCAAATGCGTGAGCGTGTGATAATTTATTGCTCCGCTTCCCAAGTTATTGAATGGAAAAAACTGGCTCCTTCTATTCCCGTCATGACTAGCCCTTTCCCAAATTTAAAAAGTCCAACTGATTTTGAATCATTTTTATTGAGTTTTCCAGCATCAGCATTAGATGGAAATATTCGCACCTACAAGCCTGATGTATTGAATAAATTAACTGAAATTAACGTGCCTGTTTGGCTTGATGTTTTGGGCAAAGACGATAATGAACAAGGGTGGAAAATGGCTATTGATTTGAATATTAATGCTTTACAGACTGACAATCCAAAGGCTTTAATTGACTACCTAACTAAAAATAACCTTAGGAAATAGGTATTAATAATTAACTCGTAACATTGGCTTAACAATTAGTTAATATTGGATTCTGACCTTTGTGGCACAAAAATCAAAAACACCAATATAAGGTTATGAACTCCAAATTAAGACTTATTTATTTTCTTCTTTTCTCACTTATCTCATTTATTTCGTTTGCTCAAACTGGTGTAGTACGTGGAAATGTAAAGGATGCTGTTACTAATGAAGATATTATCGGTGCAACCGTAAAAATTGATGGAACAACGTTAGGTGCTGCAACCGATATCAATGGTTTCTTTTCAATTTCGAGAGTTCCGGTTGGAAAAAAGAAAGTAGTTGTTTCTTATGTTTCATATAAAACTAAGGAAATAGAAATAAACGTAGAAGCTGAAAAAGTTATCGAAATAAACACAACGATTCAAGAAGATAAAGTGGTTTTGCAAGAGGTAAAAGTTGTGGCAAATCGTATAACTGGAACTGAGGTTTCGGTAATTTCTGAAATTAAGGCTTCTCAAATGGTTGTGAGTGGTATTTCTTCTGCACAAATTGGAAAAACACTTGATAGAACTGCTGCTGAGGTTGTGAAACGTGTACCGGGTGTGACTATCTTCGGAAATCGCTTTATCAATATTAGAGGTTTGAACGAACGTTATAATACTGTAATGTTAAACAACGTGTTTACACCTTCTATGGAAACAGATGTTCGTTCTTTCTCATTTGATATTATTCCAAGTAATCAAATTGACCGTATTCTAGTATTCAAAAGCCCATCGGCCGAACTTCCAGCTGAATTTTCGGGTGGTGTTGTAAAAATTTATACGAAGAGTATTCCAGACCAAAATTTCTTGACTGTTGATTTGGGTGGTTCTTACCGTGAAGGTACAACTGCTAAAAACTTTTACGAACCTCAGCACGGAGCAAATTACTGGACGGGTTTCAACGATGGATACAGTGATTTACCAAAATATTTTCCTGCAACTAAAGCTGATATTATTAATGCTGGTGCTGACCGTTTGGCTCAAATCGGGCAGATGTTGAAAAACAATTGGACGCCATTGCAATCAACAGCAATTCCGGATTTACGTTTTTCACTCACAGGAGGATTTAAAATACAAAAAGGTGAATTGAAAATTGGAAACTTCTCAGCCGTAAATTATAGTAATAGCTACACAAACTTTGAAATGCAACGCAATGACTTTGAATTTAGTCAAATCTTAAAGAACGGTGAAGCAGGTGAGGTTTTCAACTTTAATGATAAGCAATATACACATGCCATTCGTTTGGGTATCTTACACAACTGGGCTTTTAGAATAAACGATAAAAATACGATTGAATTTAAAAACCTTTACAACCAATTAAGTAATGGACAGTTTGTGAATCGTACAGGTTTTGATAGTGGTAATAAATGGAATATTCGTTCATTCGACCAAGTTTATCGTGGTATCTATTCTGGACAATTAACGGGTAAACACACACTTGTTAAAGATAAAACTACTATCGACTGGGTTGCTGGTTATAATAATTCTTATCGTGACCAACCTGATTATAAGCGTTTTAGATATAATCTTGATGGAAATGAACCAATTTTGTTAGTACCGCAAGGTTCGGCTCAGACTTTTAACTTGGGTAGAACAAATATCCAAATGACAGAAGCTTCTTATACTGCTGGTTTGAATTTAGTACAGAAGTTTGTAGTGAAAAAAGCTACTCAGAAAGAAGATAATAAAGAAGTTGAAGTAAAAGCGGGTGTTTATTATGAATTGAAAGACCGCCAGTTTGGTGCTCGCAACTTGGGTTATGTACAATCTAATAGTGCCTTGTTTAATAGTGGTACTTTACCAATTGAGCAAATTTTTGCACCGGGTAATATTAATGCTACTACTGGTGTGAAAATTGATGAGCAAACCAACCCGAACGACTCATATACTGCAAAAAATACTTTGTTAGCTTATTATGTATCAGGTAATTATTCATTAACCAAGAAATTAAACGCAATTGTAGGCGTAAGAGTAGAAAATAATAAGCAAAAATTAGATAGTTATGATTTAGTGAATAATCCACTTAATTATAATAATCCAAAGACTAACGTTCTACCATCAGTAAATATTACCTATAATTTCTCAGAGAAATCATTGCTCCGTTTTGCTTATGGCCAAACATTAAATCGTCCGGAATTCCGTGAAATTGCTCCGTTTTCGTTCTATGACTTTGTAAATAACCGTAATATTACTGGTAATCCAAACCTAAGAAATGCTCAAGTAGAAAATTACGATTTTCGTCATGAGTTTTACCCAACACCAGCTGAGGTAGTAAGCATCGCAGCATTCTATAAGAGATTTACAAACCCAATTGAGGTTGTATTTGCTAGTGGTTCAAATCCAAACCTTAGCTTCGAAAACGCCGAAAGAGCTTATAGTGCAGGTATCGAACTCGAAACTCGTAAATCATTAGAAGGTTTAACAAGTTCACCGTTCTTAAACAAATTGAATGTTACTTTCAACGCTGCTTTTATTTATAGCCGAGTAAAATTAAATTCAGCAATCGCTGCTAATCAATCAGATAACCGACCTCTACAAGGACAATCTCCTTATGTTATTAATGGTGGCTTAAGCTACAACGATACTAAGAAGCAATTACAAATCAATGTGCTATATAATGTAATTGGTAAACGTATTTACGCAGTTGGTAATAACTATGGATACCAATATCCTGACTGGTATGAAATGCCAAGAAATGTGGTAGATGTGACGTTCTCGAAAGGTATTGGCAAAAACTTAGTATTGAAGGGTGGAATTACCGATTTATTGAATGCCCGCAATCTAGTGCTTCAAGATGGTAATCAAGATGGTAAGTTTGATATTAATAAAGACCAGGTGATTCAATCTTACAGAGCAGGTAGAGTTTATTCATTAGGGGTTAATTATACATTTAGCAAGAAATAAATTTTCTCATAAAAACTCCAATTATTTCGTTTAAACCAAATTTAGAAAACAATGAAATTAATTCAATCGAAAATTACAAAGGCTGTAGCAATGATGCTTTCGATGGCATTGGTATTCTCGGCTTGTAAAAAAGAAGACGAGGTAGCCCCAGCTCCAACAGTTTCGGCGGGTAGTGCAGCACTTTCGGGTGTTCCGGGTGCAAAAGTTACCATCACTGCTACTGTTTCGGCTCCTGGAGGTTTAAAGTCAATCACAGTATTGAAAAATGGTGCTGCTTTCGATTCAAAAACTTTCGCAGGTGAAACATCAGCGACTTATACCAAAGAATATACTATTGATAATTTGGCAGCAGGTGCGGTTATCAACTTCACAGTGCAGGCTTTAGATAACAATAATCAATCATCTACTTTAGCTACAATTCCAGTAACTATTACGGCTATACCACCAAAAACAATTGTTGAGGTAAAAGGAAGTTTAGAGGGCAATGTAACTTGGACAGCGGACAAAATCTACAAATTAGTAGGTTTCGTACGTGTAGGTCAAGAAGAAGTATTTGGTACAATTACAAAAACTGGTACGCTTACAATCGAAGCAGGTACAACAATCATCGGTGACCGTGCAACTAAAGGTACTTTAGTGGTTCAACGTGGTAGCAAAATTATTGCTAATGGTACAGCCGATAAACCAATTGTATTTACTTCAGAAAGAAATCCAGGCGAAAGAGAAGCTGGTGACTGGGGTGGTTTAGTTATTTGTGGTAAAGCTCCAAACAACTTACCTGATGATAAAACAAACCGTGAATTGGAAGGTGGATATGGTGCATTCCACGGTGGTTCTGATGCTGCTGATAACTCTGGTTCATTGAAATATGTACGTGTAGAATACGCAGGTATTCCAGTAAACCCTAACCAAGAGATTAACTCATTTACATTTGGTTCGGTTGGTAGTGGTACTACAGTTGATTACATCATGGCTTCTTATGGATTAGATGATTCATTCGAATTCTTTGGTGGAACTGTCAATTGTAAGCACTTAGTAGCATACCGTGGTTTAGATGATGATTTCGATAATGATAATGGTTATAGCGGAAATGTACAATACGCAGTGGGTATACGTGGAACTACTCAAGCTGACCAGTCAGGTTCGAATGGTTTTGAGGTTGATAACGATGCTAATGGTTCTTCAAGCACTCCATTTACTTCCGCTACTTGGGCAAACGTATCAATTATCGGTGCAAAAGGAAAAGCAGAAACATCTGTCAACGTACAGTTCCAAAATGGTGCTCAATTGAGAAGAAACTGTAAATTGAAAATCTATAACACATTCATCACAGGTTATCCAAATGGTGTTTATATTGATAGTCAAAGAGGTGATGCTAAAGGAAATGCTGCCAAGGGTGATATCGACTTACAAAACGTAGTATTAGCGGGTGTTGATGGTTGGGGAACAAACGGTTGGGGACAAGGATTTGCTACTAACCCAAAAGGTTTTGCAGTAGCTGATGCAGAACAAAATACAGCAGCAACTGCTATCTTGATTGGTACACAAAAACCTTCAGAGTGGTTTGTTAGCTTAAAAGGTAATAAAATCCTAGCTAACACAAGCAAAACTGGTTTAAGTTCAACATTGTGGGGTACAGGAACACCAACTTTCACGCTTACAACAGGTACAGCAGAATCTTTAATTGGTTCTTCGCTTCCTACAACTTTACCAGCTTTCTTTGATAAAACTGATTTTGTTGGTGCTTTCAAAGATACAGATTGGACAAAAGGTTGGGCTGAATTTAACCCACAATCAGTTACTTATATTAAGTAATCCTCTATAAAATTACACTACTTAATTCTTACTCCTCTCGTTAAAGGAGGGGTGAGAATTAAGTTTCAACAAAACACCAATAAATATTAAAATGAGAATCCTACTTCTGTTTTTTTCAGTAGTAATGATTGCTTGCCAAAATAATAATAAAGTAAGCAAATATTATAGCGAAAGCGAACGAGACACACTATTAACTAATATTATTACCTACGTTTACGTAAAACCACCTTACGCATCAAACGCTACCAGATTCGAACCACAATTTAGAAAATATTATGTGCAAAACTTGCCAAAGTTTTCACTAGAAAACTACTTTATTACTCCTGATAGTACACACTATTTCTTTCTGATTCGTCCAGTTGGTAATACGCTTAAATACCGTAGAGGTGTTGTTGGGAAGTTTAGATTAAAGCAAGGGACATTAATGCCCGTAGATTTTGAAGAAATCATAAATACCCCACATTTAGAAGAGGCTTTAGTGAAAGAAAGAGGAGCATTTTTATTTAAAGAACTTGTGAAAAATGGAAATTTGGATAAATATCTAGGCATGAAACATTACATCGAATGGCCAGATTCTATGCTGGTTTATGATAAAAAAATAAATGAATGGGTGGGTGTGAAGTCAATAGTTAAGGAGCAAGATTCAACAAAAATTGAAAAATAAAAAACATTCTGGCGTCCATCTATTGTCAATTACCCTTATACTCTAATCTAAAAATATTTGTGAAAACAAAAAGATTATCAGCTAATGGCTGAGAATTGAATCAACTACTACGGTAGTTCAATTGATTCATATTGGTGTTAAAATCAGAAAAGTCAGAGGCGTTGTCTCTGACTTTTTCTTTTGTGTTGTAGCAAAAGTCTACGAATTGTTCGGGTTAGAGAAACACAAGTCGGAGACTTGTGCTACGAACGATTTTTATTCCGCATTTGCCATTACTTCCGAAAGCGGTCGGAAATTACCACTTTTCAGCTTCTTTTCGTCTGGACTTTCATAAGGTACAACCTCTAAAATATTCGTGATATTGATATCAGTAATTTCATAATCCTCCACGGTTCCGAGTCTTTCCGAAATTAATTGATAAGCCAAAAGAGGGTTATCGGCATTGATAAGCATATTATATGCCGTACGTTTTTCTTTTTGGGCTTTTTCGTCAAAACTTACAAAGTTCACCTTTACTTTAAACCACTTTTCTGAACCTTCATCTACAAAAAATACCTCATGTAGTCGCATTCTTGAAAGTCCAACCAGCTGAAAATCAGGTGTGTTTGATGCCACGGTTTCATAGATTCGAGCTTCTGCATCTGTATATGATACCGCATCGACTAAATATACTTCTGTGATTTTTACAGTTTTATCTTTTTCATCTACCCTTTGATAGCGGATTTTCCCTTGATACCAACAATTAGACATTGCTATTGGATTTTTTAGTAAGCAAAAATTTAACGAAACAAAGGTAAGAGCATTCGACCAAAATCGAAAAATATATTATCCACCAATTATTCACCAAAAACTAACTCATTCGTAATACTGCCTTAATGATGAGTTTACATGAGTTTCTGAACTTGAATTGATTTTAGCACCTCCAAGAATTTTTCGAAAAGCACGTTTACTGCTATTCTGCTTCATCTCAATTAAATATTTATTGTGAAAAAACTACTTGAAAAGTCAGAGGTTTTGCTCGTTTTATGGTGTATTATTGCCGCTTTTGGGGCCTATTTTTGTATGTATGCCTTTCGTAAGCCATTCACAACAGGATTATATGAAAATTTCAAACTTTGGGGAATGGGCTATAAAAGTATTCTGATTATTTCGCAGGTATTTGGCTATATGTTATCGAAAGTAATTGGAATTAAGGTCATTGCCGAACTAAAAGATAAAAAACGTATCAGCTTGATTATATGCCTAATAGCTTTTGCGGAAGCGGCTTTATTGGCATTTGCGGCGGTTCCGTTTCCATATAATTTTATTTTTTTATTTCTCAATGGTTTACCTCTGGGAATGGTCTGGGGGGTAATTTTTAGTTTTTTAGAGGGGCGAAAACTAACCGAATTTTTGGCTCTCGGCTTAAGTTTAAATTTAGTAATGACCTCCGGTGTACTCAAAACAATTTATTTGCATCTTCAAGAAACTTTCCATTTGTCCGAGTTTAATTTACCATTTGTAATCGGACTTATCTTTTTGCCTTTTTTCTTATTTTTTGTGTGGATGTTGGCACAAATTCCGGCTCCTAATGCCGAAGATTTGCAACTAAGAAGTGAGCGTACGGCCATGAATCAAACCGATAAAAGCTTAATAATGAAAGAATTTGGCTTTGGTCTGCTTTGCTTCGTAGGTACTTATTTACTTTTAGCAACAATGCGTGATTTTAGAGATAATTTTGCCATTGAAGTTTGGCGAGAAATTGACCCCCAATTTAATAAAACTATTTTCTCAAAGGTTGAAACGAGTATTGGTTTGGTAGTTGTTAGCTTGATAGCTCTCAATGCGTTTATAAAAAATAATTTTCACTCATATCTTACTTTTTCAGGTATGATGATTTTAGCCGTGATGCTCTGTGGTGGAAGTACGTGGGCGTTTGAACAGCAATTAATTAGCCCTAAAATTTGGATGGTAAGTCTTGGAATTGGCTTATTCTTGCCTTATTTACTCATTCAAACAGTAGTATTTGAACGCTTAATTGCTCTTTTCAAGGCTCGGGGAAACGTAGGTTTTTTGGTATATATCTGTGACTCGGTCGGTTATCTGGGAAGCGTCATTTTGCTATTTTATAGAGAGTTTTTCTTGAGAAAAATATCTTTTCTGAATATTCTCAGCACTTTTAGTTATATTATTTCAATGGTTTGCTTTACGCTGCTTGTGCTTCAACTATTCTACTTTTCAAATAAATATCTTAAAGGAAAATTGTGGTGGAAGGTTTCGCCACAAGAAGAATCTGAATATAATCCGATTGGATAAAAGTAATTGTGGCACAACCTTCGAGATGTGGTACAATTGTTATTTCATTTTGTAGAGACGTAATATATTACGTCTCTACAAGGTTGTCTCTAGCAATACAACTGCTGAATATTTTGTTCGGCATAACCAGCACTGGTAGTCATTCCTTTGCCACCAATACCCGTAAAAATATGGATATTGGGAGAAATAGTATGTTCAAAAATCTCATTTGGGTGTTGTGCATAAAAACCAGCCCAAGTACGAGCTATCTGATTTACAGGAAAATGCACGATTCGTTCGGCCTCCTTAATCATGAGTTTATTGATATATTCTTTTGTATCGAAACCCAATTCGTCGGTTTTGCCTACTGGTGCATATTCGTGCGAGTCTCCAATGATAATTGAACCATCAATTGCTTGCTTAAAAAGTATATGAATGCCCCATTTTTTTAGTTCTGTATAATGCTCTGGAGTTGTACTATCTTTATAAGATGGACACTCCTCAAATGACTCATATCTACGAATAGAAAGTCCAGTGAGAATATTACCTTTTAATGAAATATTCTTCAACGGAACAGTCTGCATCATTTGTAATTTGCTAACAATGAGTCCACTTTGTGCATAGACTTCTGGATACAATAAATTGAAGATATATCCGCTACAAATAATGATTTTATCAGCAGTAAACTTTTCTTTACTGGCAGTTAGAACTTCCGCACGTCCGTTTACATCTTGACAGTCAATGACGGTAGCATTAGTTTTGTAAGCAACTTTATGATTTTCTTGAAGATAATCTAAGATTCTGTAAATCAACAAATTAGGTTCTATACTGACTTCGTTAGGGTAATAAATGCCTCCCTTTACATAATCTGCTTTTAGTTCTGGATATTGCTCCAAGCACTGCCTTTTAGAAAGAAGGCTGCAATTATAGCCTTTACTTTGATGAATGGCATAAAGTTCATTAGCTAATGTCCATTCAGTATCATCAGAGGCAACATACACGGTTCCGTTATTTCTAACCGAAATATCAAATTTTTGTTGAATATCTTGGTAAATTTCAAGGCTTCGGCGGCCATAATCAAACCACCTACCTGATGAACCAGAAGGTACTGCTTGTCCGAAATTTCTCACCGTTGAACCAACCGGGAAATTGTCTTTTTCGAGGATTAATACACTTTTGCCGAGTTTAGCTGCATGATAGGCATGAAAAGCCCCCATTATCCCGCTACCAACGACTATAAGGTCAAAATTTTTCATTGAAAAGAGTGATAAAGATGATAAATTGAGGCTATTCTTCGTTTAAAATTGAGGCATTTTCGATGATAGTTTTTAATCCTAAGACCGAATCAAGCAAACCATCGTTTGGAATAACTTGTAATTGTTCACGCGTGTGTGTGCCATTTACCACGCCCAAAGACATTCTACATCCTGCCTTAACTCCCGATTGAAGGTCCGAAGGAGTATCTCCAATATTAATTACTTCAGACTTGCTCTCAATACCTAAAAGTTTCATGGCTTTTTGTATCATGTATGGCTCAGGGCGTCCCTTCACTACCTCATCGCTAGCGATTGAAACATCAATTGCCGATTTGCCAGAAATATTCAAATAGTTATATTCTAAGCCATCGAGCCAGCCCAGTTTTTCGAGAATAATATTAGTCACTTTGCGATAAAAACCCGTGGTGAGAGCAATTTTTATGTCTTTTTTTCGAAGAAAATCAAAGATTTCTAAACAACCTTCTGTTGGTAGAATCGGAGAATTTTTGTAATGGTCTTCGAGTATCATGCGGAAATAATCGTATGAATACACTACATTTTCATTGTATTCTGGATGAGATTGTCCGATACGTTCATCCCATAAAAGTTTGAAAACTTCAACTTTTGAATAACCTTGCAAGGCTAAAATTCTCTCATCGGATACTTGAAGACCAGTTTCAGCACAAGCACGTGCAAAGCAAGTTTCAACTTCTTTTTTATCTTGTACGGTTGTACCCGCCATATCAAAAACCACTAATTTAATTGCTGACATTTTTTGCTGATTAGTTTGATTGCTCGACAAAGTAAACCATTTAAAGTTAGTTGGATTTAAACAAAATATAAACAAATTGTTAAGCAAATATTAGGACTTTACAATTAACAAATCCTTAATCAATTTGGTAGAAATCTTCGTTTTTTGCTAACCTATTTTTGCTAAAAAAACGAAAATGGTTTTACCCAAAACACATACCCAACTTTCGCGAATTACTAATAATTATCTTGAGTATTTTTTTGAAGAACTCAAATTTCTCCTATTTCCACTCTACGAATACAAGCAGGGGAATTGCCATAATCTAACCCATTTTGCTTCACTTATTTTACGTAGTTATGGGGTTCAGCACAAAAAGATATGGATTTATGCTCCAACTCGTTATTCAGAAAATTCAAAACAAACCATTCAATTACCCGACCCTAACCAACTTTCACCCAATGGTTTACTTACTTGGGGTTTTCATGTGGCTCTTTTGCTTGAATATGATGGCGTTGAATTGGTTTTCGATTTTTTTATTGATTCTTCTAAACCTTTGGCAGTAGGAGAGTGGCTTGAACGCATGCACGCCAAGAAGTTTTTTGTAGATATTGTTCAACCCGATTATTACTTATTTTATTCGACGCCATCAGTCACCAAAAAGAATGGTCTTTTTTCGGGCGAGTATTTTCTGTATGAAGGACTTTGTCGAGAAGAAAAATGGATAGCAAAGGGCTTGGCTATCAACGATACTGCGGTAGAATTTTACAAAAGAGAATGGTTTAATTTTAAATATAATACGCCTCAAACGATTGATTACAAGTGGTTGGTAGGAAGGGTGAATAATTTTGAATGTGTGCTGAGAGATGCTTCTATTAATAAAAAAATGACAGTGGAATTTCAAGAAAAACATGCTTCTTTAATCGCAGAATATCGTGAGGTGTATGCTCAAAAATTAGAAAAGTGGACGGAAAAACTTGGAATTTATTTATGAAACTTTATTAATTGAACTTATGTGTGTGCGTAATTAAATAATTTTTTTATGCCAACAATTCTCTAAATTCATTCTTAACGAAAAGCTAATATTTGCCCCTGATTCTTCACAATTGCTTAAAACTTGGGTCATATTCAATTTATACTAACTACTGACCTTTGCGGCGTCAAATTCTGGCTTTCATATAATAAAATAAACAACTCATCCAGAAAGCCTGAACCATAAACCCAAATAATCATCTTTTATGAACAAATCTCTACGCCAAACCAGATTTACTGGTTTAATCAGAATTTTGTTTTGCATGCTATTGGCAGTTACGTATGCCAATGCCCAAAATCAGAATGTTAGTGGTAAAATTACTGCTCCTAATGGCGATGCCATTCCGGGAGTGAGCGTCCTTGTGAAAGGAACGAATCAAGGTACAAATACCGATGCAGAAGGTAATTACAAATTATCTAATCTTTCGGCTCGTTCGGTATTAGTTTTTTCAGCAATTGGTTTCACAACTGTAGAAAAAACAGTTGGCAATCAGTCAGTTATTAGTATTGCTTTACAGGAAGACACTAAAACACTCAATGAGGTGGTGGTGACGGCCCTTGGTATTAAAAAAGATGCTCGTCGAATTGGTGTGGCTATTCAGAGTGTAGATGGAGCTTCTACAATTAAGGCTCGTGAACCCAATGCAATTAACGCTTTAGCTGGTAAAGTAGCTGGTTTAACAGTGGGTGTTCAACAAGAAATGCTTCGTAAGCCAAATATCTCTTTACGAGGTAATAGTGATTTACTTTTCGTTGTTGATGGTGTGCCAATTAACTCTGATACTTGGAATATCAGCCCAGATGATATTGAGTCATATTCAGTATTGAAAGGTGCTTCGGCATCAGCTTTATATGGTTTCCGTGGTAAAAATGGTGCTATTTTGATTACTACTAAACGTGGTTCGAAAGATAAAAGGGGTTTTTCGGTTGATGTAAATTCATCTACAATGTTTGATAGAGGTTTCTATGCAATTCCAAAAGTTCAGGATGAATATGGCCCGGGCGACCACGGTCGTTATGCCTTTGTTGATGGTAAAGGTGGTGGTTTGAACGATGGTGATTATGATGGTGGTTGGGGACCAAAATTTGAAGGTCAATTAATTCCACAATACGATAGCCCTATCAACCCAGTAACAGGACAAAGAATTCCTACGCCTTGGACTGCTCGTGGTAAAGATAATTTAGAGCGTTTCTTACAAACAGGTATTTTATCAACTAATAATATTTCAGTTTCGTCAACTGGTGATAAGTACAATTTAAGATTCTCTACTTCTCAGATTTCTCAACGTGGTATTGTTCCAAATACTAAATTGAATATTACCAACTTCAATGTTGCGGCTGATTATAAATTTTCAAATAAACTTTCGTTTACTTCTAATCTTCAATACAATCGCCAATACACGCCGAATATTCCTGATATCAATTATGGTCCAAACTCAATCATCTATAACATGACTCTTTGGGCTGGTGCCGACTGGAGTGTAGATGATATGCGTAATTATTGGCAGCCAGGAAAAGAAGGTATTCAACAAATTTATGCTGAGTATCAACGCTATAATAACCCATATTTCATGAGTTATGAGTGGTTGCGTGGACATTACAAAACTGATATCATTGGGCAAGCAGCATTGACTTATAAGTTTACTGATTATTTAGAGGCAACGCTTCGTTCGCAAGTTACAACTTGGAATTTATTCCGCAATGAAAAAATGCCTTATTCGGCTGGTGCTTATGGCCGTGACGAACGTAGAGGAGATTACCGTGAAGACAGAAGAAACCTATTCGAAAATAATACCGATGTATTAGTAAAATTCGATAAAGATATTTTTGCGGGCTTTAATACAAAAATTTGGGCAGGTGCTAATATTCGTTCTTTTGAATATAATTCACAATATGGCTCAACAGATTATTTGAACGTTCCGGGTTTATACAATTTCAATAACTCATCCAACCCAGTTCGTACGGCCAATTTCGCTTCAGCAATGCGTGTAAATTCAGCATATTATTCGGCTGACTTTTCTTACAAAAACTTATTGACAGTTTCAACTACGGGTCGTGTAGATAAACTTTCTACGCTTCCGTCTGGAAATAATACTTTCTTTTATCCTTCGGTAGCACTTGCAACGGTTATCTCTGACTACGTAAATATTCCATCGTTTATTTCTTTCTTGAAAGTTCGTGGTTCGTATGCGAACGTAAAAGATGGTTTGACTCGCTCAACAATCGGTACTACACCAGCCTTAACGGGTGATGGTAACCCAATAGGTTATGGCGACCAGTATTACTCGCCTTATGATGGCCCTGCTTATACAAATGCTGCTGTTTATTCTACGCCATTTGCTTATAATAACCAACCATCAGCTTATTTTACTGGAGCTTTGAACAATCCTAACTTAAAGCCAAGTTCAACTTCTCAGACTGAGATTGGTCTTGATTTCAAAGTATTGAAAAATCGTCTTGGTTTCGACCTCACACATTTCATTTCTAATGAAGGTCCAAGAATTTTCTCTTTACCAATATCTACTGCATCTGGCTATAGCTCAGCTTTAGTAAATGGTATTAAGACTAAGAAAACAGGATGGGAATTAGCTATCACTGGTTCTCCAATCAAAACAGCTAAATTTAGCTGGGATATCGTAGCCAACTACTCTACCTTCAAAGAGGTGCTTACAGAAATTTACCCGGGCGTAACAAACCTTAATACTTTCTTCAAAGTAGGCGATAGATTAGATAAATTCTACGGACGTGCATTCGCTAAAACGCCAGATGGTCAGATAATTAACGATGCTTCTGGTCGTCCGATTTACAATCCAGTTAACCAATTCTTAGGTTATGTGAATCCAAAATTTGTGTTTGGTATCAATAATAAATTCAACTACAAAAACATCAACTTAAGTTTCCAATTTGATGGTCGTATTGGTGGTGTTATTTCAAATTATATCCAACGTCAAACTTTCCGTGGAGGTCGTCATATCGAGACTACTACAGGCAAATTTGGTGAGGCTCGCTACCAAGATTATTTAGGTGTGAAAGCCTACGTTGGTGAAGGTGTAGTGGTATCTAATGGCGTAGCTATTAAGTACGATGCTGATGGTAATATCACTAATTATGCTGAATTGAAATATGCACCCAATACCACTAAACAGTTTGTGCAAGATTATGTAAGCCGTTATTACAATTCAGATGAAGGTAACCTTATGAGTCGTTCTTTCGGAATGTTGCGTGAAGTAGTTTTGGGTTATACTTTACCTGACAGATGGTTTGGTAAGAATATCAAAAATGCAACGATTTCGGTGGTTGGTAGAAACTTATTGTATTTCGCTGAAAAGAAAGATATCGACCTTAATCAATATTTAACTGATGGCGGTTCGGGCTTACAAACTCCTTCAACTCGCCGTTATGGTGTGAATTTGAACTTTACATTTTAATAATTGATACAGTATAATATCTCTTTACCCTTTTATCAAAGGAAAGATTTTAAAGTTCCGCTTTGAGGGTAAGGAGATGTGAATCACTTCAATAATATTGACTTTCAAAAAAATGAAAATAAATAAAATATTCACTGCTATTTTCGCAGTTGCAGCTCTTACCTTGAGTAGTTGCGAAAAATCTTTCGAAGAACTCGAAAAAGACCCGAACCGCCCAGTGAACGTACCTGCTTCTTTGGTACTTCAAGGAGTAGAATCGGATATGTTCAATAATATTGGTCGTCCATTTAGTGCTGAAATGCGTTGGAATCAGTTCTATTGTTCAAATTATAACTATTATGCAACCAACGAATATACTTGGACATCAGGCTCAAACCATTACAATACGCTTAAAAACGTTATTAAAATGGAAGAGGAAGCTAAGCGTGCAGGCTTGGCCGATGTAAATGGTTATAGTGCTTTAGGTAAATTTTTCCGTGCATTTTTCTTTTATGAAATGACCGTTCGTATGGGAGATTTACCTATGAGTGAAGCACTTAAAGGTATCGACAACATCGCCCCAAAATATGATTCACAAAAAGCAGTTTTTGTGCAAATCTTGAAATGGTTAGATGAATCGAATGATAATATGGCGGCCTTAATTACAAAAGGTGAAACTTCAGTTTCTGGCGATTTTTATTTTGGTGGAGATATGCGTAAATGGCAAAAAGCTGTAAACGCATATAAGTTGAGAGTATTAGTAGCTTTGAGCAAAAAAGAAACGGATAGCGACCTCAATATCAAAGCTCGTTTTTCTGAATTGATGTCAAATCCTACTAAATATCCTTTGTTTACAAGTTTGACAGAAAGCTTACAATATACCTACAATAATTTTAATAAGTATCCTTCAAATCCTGATAACTTTGGTTTTGATGCTACACGTCAGAATATGTCGAAGGCATATGTTGAGCCATTATCTTTACTAAACGACCCACGTGTAATGATTACTTGCGAACCTGCAGGTGCTGAATTGAAAGCAGGCAAAAAACCTTCAGATTTTAGTGCTTACGTGGGTGCATCTTCAGCTGAAGATTTAACCGATATGAGTGAAAAAGCGGGCCGTAATAATGGTGCTGGCTATGCTCCGGGTGTTTATTCATTCCAAAATCGTTTCCGTTATTACCGAAATTATACTGCTGAAACAACTTTTATCGTAGGCTTCCCTGAAATGTGTTTCAATATCGCTGAGGCTTACCATCTAGGTTGGGCAACTGGTGATGCTGAGACTTGGTACAAAAAAGGTATTCAGGCTTCAATGGATTTTTATGGTGTAAAAAATGGTACAAATACCATGACTTACTCAAAAACAGGTGGACGTGATGCAGCTGATTTAGCTACATTTACCATTGATTTTGATTTTGAAAAATATTATGCTCAAACTTCAGTAAAATATGATGGTAAAACAGCTAAAGGTCAAGAGCAGATTTTAACTCAAAAGTATTTGGCGTTTTTCATGAATTCTGGTATGGAAGCGTATTTTAACTGGCGACGTACGGGCTTTCCTAAATTCTATGCAGGTGTTGGTAATGGAAACTCAAACCGTATTGCTATTCGTTGGCAGTATCCGTTATCAGAGCGTACAACAAATTCTACCAATTACAAAGCAGCTATTGATAGCCAGTTTGGTGGAAAAGATGATATCAATGATTCATTATGGTTATTGAAGTAATAATTCATATCATAGGTTTAGTTTTAAAAGCGGAGTTTTTTAGCTCCGCTTTTCTTTGGTTTAATTCAAAAGGATAATTTAATGGCTCAAAAAATAATTTCAGAAATTCGCCAACTTTTCGTTAATCAAGGAGATGATGAATATTACGGTGAAAAAATAAGTCAATACGAACATGCTGCTCAAGCAGCCATTTTGGCTAAACGACAAGGCTACGATGAAGAAGTACAAATAGCCGCTTTTTTGCACGATATTGGGCATTTATTTCCTGCTCAAACTGAAGAAGAATTGATGGAAGTTTATGGTCGAAAAGACCATGAATCGGTAGCTGCTGATTGGCTTAGAGAACGAGGTTTTAGTGAAAAAATAGCTATTTTAGTCGAAAATCATGTAAACGCTAAGCGATACTTGACCTACTTAGATGAAGATTACTACGAAGCTCTTTCAGAGGCCAGTAAGCAAACATTGATGTTTCAAGGAGGGAGAATGACTGAAAATGAAGCGAAAAATTTCGAACAAAATCCTTATTTTGAACTTATCATAAAAATGCGACGCTGGGATGAAGCCGCCAAGATTGAAAATATGCCCTTACCGCAATTAGAGCATTTCCTTGATATTATAAACATCTATCTAACTCAAAAATGAAAAAAACTCTCTTTTTACTTTTACTGAGCCTTTCCGTCTTTGCTCAAAACAAAACCGAAAACGTTTTTATTATCACAACTGATGGTTTTCGTTGGCAAGAACTTTTTGGAGGAGTTGACACCACAATTTTGAAAGATGATAAATTTGTCAGAAATCGTAATAGAATAAAAAATAGCTTTTTCTCCCCAACAAAAGAAGAAAGCCGTCAAAAATTAATGCCATTTATGTGGAATACGGTTGCCAAAGAAGGACAATTGTATGGTAATCGTTGGTACAATAATAAGGTGAATGTCATGAATCCATATTGGTTTTCTTATCCTGGCTATAATGAGATTTTAAGTGGGTATGCCGATGATAAAATCAATTCGAACGATAAAAATTATAACGAAAATATCACCGTACTTGAGTTTCTAAACAATCAGCCTAAATTAAAAGGAAAGGTTGCGGCTTATACTACATGGGATGCTTTTCCTTACATAATTAACGATAAACGTAGTGGAATTCCTGTAAATGCTGCTAAAGATGTAGTGAAAGCAGATAAATTGACTGAAAAAGAAGAACTTTTGAATGAAATTTTGAAAAACTACCCAAGTCTTGCAAGCGACCGTCATGATTTCATTACCTATTATTTAGCTAAAGAATATATCAAGAAAAATAAGCCGAAGGTCTTCTTTTTATCTTTTGATGAAACTGATGAGTTTGCCCATGAAGCTAAATATGATGAGTATCTTTTTGCGGCGAATACTGCCGATAGATTCATTGGCGATTTATGGAAATATTGTCAATCAACGCCTGAATATAAAGGTAAAACAACTTTCCTTATTTTGACTGACCATGGTAGAGGTGATAAAGTAAAATCGCAATGGACAAGCCATGGTCAAAAAGTGTCTGATTGTTATCAGATTTGGATGGCAGCCATTGGGCCAGACACGCCAGCATTAGGAGAAGTAAAAGAAGAAGGACAATTATTCCAAAATCAAATTGCTAAAACGGCAGCCAAGTTATTGGGTTATGAATTTGAAAATGGCAAGCCCGTGGGAACTGTCATTACAGGAATAAAAAAGTAGAAAAAACTAATGAAGAAATGGATGGTTACTGAATTATTCAGTAACCATTTTTTTCAGGCTATAGTAGGTATTAAATCAAAATTTGGAGCATTGTGTGTATCAAAAATATTGTCAATTTCTCTTAAAAATAAAAAAGTACTACGGCTATGCCATAATTGAAAATCGGTGCTAATATCTTGGTGTTTAGGGATATACTTCATGAACTCATTAAGTTCAAATTTATTACCCATAATGCCAGCACCCGCACGTTTAGCATCGAGTGCATTACAAGCCTGTTCGTAGTGTTTCGGCACAGGAATCATAAGCGTTGGCTTACCTAAATACATGGCTTCACAAACTGACTCAAATCCTGCCGTAGTGACCAAACCATTACAGTTTTGCATCATTTCTAAGAACTTTTGCCCGTTTATTCGATGAAAATGCAAATTTCTTGCATATTTATAGACTTCAGTATTTTGGGGTTTATCCCAAAAGCAATGGACCATCACTTTAGGATTTTTACTGTGCCATTTGATAAGCTCATCTGCCAAAGAATATTGGGTTAAATAAACCAAAACAAAGTCTTTATTTTGGGGTTTTAATTGCTCAATTTCTGAGCGTAAAAGCGGTGGTATAACATAAATATTTTGCTTTTCATCGTTGGCAAATGGAGTAAAAGATAAGGCCAGTTTTTTAATTGAACCTAAGGCTGTAATACGAGTATTGGTATTGACAAGCAATTGATCAAACCAATGGTTTTTTGGGTGTTGAAAGTTAGGGTGGAGTAGCAGGTATTGATGGGCGATACATACCATCGGAATGGCTGGTCGATATAAAAATTGATGAATTCCGCCCAAAACGTCATAAAAATTTATAATTATATCGGGGTTCAATTGATTGATAATGGTGTTTATTTTTCGGATACTTGAAATGTATTTTTTTACATTCAAAAAGGTTTGGGTAAGTGTTTTTCTAATATCTAGTGCTTTGGTTTTCTTGCAATATGCCAAACAAGGGCTTGCAAATGAGAAGCTTGGTGCATGAAATTTTTCAAGAAAAAATGATGGAATTTTCTTGCCATCGGCCGAACCTACAAGAGCTCCAATTACTTCATGATTATTTTTACTCAGCATTTCGCTGAGGGCAATCGCTTGAGTTAGATGCCCACGACCTTCGCCTTGGATAATGAAAAGATATTTCATGCCTTTGATGAGCTTTTAATCAAAAATGTCTATTGAAAATTGCTTATTTTGTTCTTATAAAGAAGCCGCGATTCGAGGTAAAACAAACTTTTCGTTATTACTAGGTTCTTCCTCTTCTTCATTCTCATCTGTTTCAGAAATTTCATCACTCACTGAATAATAAACTAAGCTCCATTTGCCATCAAAATCTTCTACCAAGGCCGACATCGTTTCTACCCAATCACCAGAGTTGAGGTAAGTAATTCCATTAATTTCTCGAATAGCCGCTTGGTGAATATGTCCGCAAATAATGCCATCGCAGTCTTTGGCTTTTGCTAAATCGGAAAGTTTTTCCTCGAAATCGTTTACATAATTTACTGCTATCTTAACTTTCTGTTTTACTACTTGAGAAAGTGAATAATACGGTAGTCCACGCCATTCGCGGTAAGCATTGTAGTTTTTATTTAGCCAAAGTAGAAAAGTATAGCCCAAATCTCCCAAATGTGCAAGCCATTTCATGTTAGTAGTGATGCTATCAAAAACATCGCCGTGGGTAATGTAAAATCTTTTATCGCCCGAATGGAGTATGTAGTCTCTTCTGATTTGGAATTGTTTTCCAACTACCAAAGGCATTATTTGGTCAAGAAAATCATCGTGATTTCCCCTTAAATACACAACTTTAGTATCATGTTTGTCCATCATTTTCAGCACAACTCTAAAAAAAGCTGTGTGTTTTTTCTTCCAGTTTCCGTATTTTTTCAACGCCCAACCATCAATGATATCACCATTCAAGATGAGCCTTTGGCAGCGGTATTGTTTTAGAAATTCAGTAACTTCCTTCGCTTTGGAACCACTCGTTCCTAAATGAATATCAGAAAGTACAATGGTGCGAAAATGTTTGTGTTTTTTCATGCCAACAAAATTCTACATTCTATATAAACTGCCTATTATCAAGAAGTTATGAAAATGTAAAGTTGTGTTTGTTGAGCGGAGTTTTACTTTGCTCATCAGGTAGAAATAACTTTGAAATTTTTAATATGAATGCAGGATAACTAATAATTTTTTTGGCCAACCCATGAAAATAATGAAAGGATTATAATGAAACTTCCATCATCAATACTTTTGAAGATATATCACCCCCTTCGGGGTTCTTTTTGATAAAAAGATTCTCTATTTTCTATAATTATATTAGCCTTTCAGGATTATTATACTTTTGGTCTAAATAATTCTATAACTTTGAGTCGAAAACCAGTTTGTTGGCATTTCAACAAATCACTTGAAACCGTTCTGATTTAGATTTTATGCATATTTTCAATACAATTTCTGAAACCCAGCAATTTCTCAAAGCCCAACAAAGGGGGGGTAAAACTATTGGTTTTGTGCCTACGATGGGGGCTTTACACGCAGGACACATCTCTTTAGTTGAGAAGGCCAAACACGAAAACGAATTGGCCGTTTGTAGTATTTTCGTGAACCCAACACAGTTCAATAATCCAGAAGATTTAAAAAAATACCCACGTACGCTCGAAAAAGACTGTGCAATGCTCGAAGCTGCGGGCTGTGATGTGGTTTTTGCTCCATCAGCCGAAGAAATGTATCCGAGTTTGCCACAATTACGTATGGATTTTGGAAGTTTGGAAACTGTTATGGAAGGAAAGTTTCGCCCCGGACATTTTAATGGCGTTGGAATTGTGGTTAGCAAACTTTTCAATGTTGTAAAACCCGAAAAAGCTTATTTCGGACTCAAAGACCTGCAACAAGTGGCTGTTATTAGAAAAATGGTGCAGGATTTAAGTTTTGATGTAGAAATTATTCCGTGTCCGACTATGCGTGAAGCGGATGGATTGGCGATGTCTTCACGCAATACACGTCTTTCAACAGAAGCTCGAATTTTGGCTCCACAAATTTATAAGGCCCTCAATTTAGCCAAGCAAACCTTACAAGAAGGGGCAAGTGCCAAGGCTGCCCAAGCAGTTGTCAAACAACATTTTGAAGCATTTCCAGCTTTTGAATTAGAATATTTTGAAGTAGCTAATTTTGACTCTCTCGAATCTATCGAAGCAAAAATTGCAGATGGTAAAACTGCACTTTGTATTGCAGCATTCTTAGACGGTGTCCGTTTAATAGATAACATTGTATTTTAAATGAAATATTACGCAAATTCGCTTAATTTGATGGAGTAATTGTAAATTTTATGAATTTCAATCAAAAATCATGTTTCACAAAGTTTATAGACCACATCCAGCTTTGAGCGAATTTGTGAATAACATCATGGTTTTTCGCTTTGAATTAGACCGAAATCTACCTCGACCTGAGTTTTCGTTTCCACCACTTCCCGAGCAATGCCTTTATTTTTATCCTTTTGAAGCTCCTGAAAGTGAATATCTTACCACCAATAAAAAAGTAAAACTCAATCGCAGCATTTTGGTTGGCCCGCAGGTGAATCGAATCAAGTTGAAGATGCACCATTCAAATTTTACGGTGAAAGTTGGTTTTCAACCGTGTGGCTTATATCGTTTGTTAGGTATTTCGATGAATAAGTTTCCCGTTGATGAATCGCTTGATAGTACTTATATTTTGGATAAAGATATTCATTTTATCAACGAACAATTAGCCGAAACGCAATCGCCTGATAGGTTGAAAGAGATTGTTGAGACTTTTCTACTAAAAAAACTCAATAAATTACGTAGCAGACTGCCAATTGACAGTGTTTTGCCGATTATTCTAAAAGATGGTGGACTTGTAAATGTTGATACCATTGCTTCGCAAGCTTGTGTGAGTAACCGACAATTAGAACGCCAATTTTTGCAGCGAGTAGGAGTTTCGCCTAAGTTTTTTATTCGCCAAATTCGCTTTGCTAAGGCTTGGGTTATGAAAGAAAATACACCCAATATCAAATGGACTACCATTGCTCACGAATGTGGCTACTTTGACCAAATGCACTTGATTCGAGATTTTAAGGCCTTTTGTGGAGTTTCCCCTTCAGTTATCGAAAACGAATTTAATGAAACTCCATTTTCGCTTCGTAATCAGCTCTACTATTAAGATTGTCGTATTTGTACTATTTCAACCACTAACCGACGACTAATTTTGTATCAGTTATTAAATATAAATGATTGATTATGAGAAAATTAGCTTCTTTCTTTTTGTTATTCTTTTTATCGCATGTCATTTTTGCTCAAGCTAAAACTCCCGATGAAGTGGCGGTTGATAAGCAGGTCGATGCCTTGATTGCGAGTTGGAATAACCATAATTACGATGATATTGCCAATTACGCCACCGAAGATTGCGACTGGGTAAATGTAGTAGGTATGTGGTGGAAAAACCGCCGTGAGATACAATACGCTCATCAAGTTTTTCATGAAGGGATGTTCAAGAATGTTACGTTAACCAAGAAAAGCGTTCATTTTAGGGCTGTTACGAAAGATGTGATGGTGGTGCATCTGCTGCAGCGAGTGGGAGCTTATACTTCGCCATCGGGTACTTTATACCCAGAAGCTGATAATTTAAAACTGTTGGTTTTTGTAAAAAAAGCAGAAAAATGGCTTCTAACAGCCGTTGAAAATGTGGTGGTAATTGAGCAAGCTCAACGGAGTAATCCTGTCAATAAAATGCCGAAATAGAATGTCGATTTTTTACCACTAAAATATGCCAATGAAAGTCAAACTTTGTATCGAAATGATTATCGAACCTAATAAATCAAAAAACGATGCAACGCAGAAACTTCATTCAGGCCACTTTAGCCGCTTTTCCAGTAATTGCCAATCCATCAAAATTGACAGACGGAAATCGTTCACCTAAAGGTTTTACGGTAGGAGCAGGTAAAGACCGATTTAACCAACCAATCAAGTACCGAGGTGTAAATCCCAACGATGTAAAAATTTCGAGCAAAGATACCGATGGTCAACTATCAGTATTTGAGTACGTTGGATTTCAGAAGATTGGTCCACAACTACATGTTCATTTCGACCAAGACGAAATTTTTTATGTGGTAGAAGGCGAATATTTGTTTCAAGTAGGCGACGAACGCTCGACACTAAAAGCGGGTGATACGATTTTTTTGCCAAGAGCAATGCCACATACATGGTTGCAACTAACCGACAAAGGAAAATTGGTGTATTTCTTACAACCTGCCGGCAAAATGGAAGAGTTTTTCAAGAAAATGAATGAATTGCAAGGTCCTCCAACACCCGAATTGGTGCAGCAGATCCATCAAGCACATGGTATGAAAGTAGTTGGCCCGCCTATTACTTTGTAATTGAAGCTAAATTTGGTAAATTGAATAAAAAAGCATAAAGTCATGCCATTTTTTTATGATTTACAACCCAGTTTAGCTTTGCGGCAGCACGTAAGAGTTTATCGGTTTATGCACTTGTCATTTACCGATAGTACTTTACCGCCTGCCAAAGCTTATCCGCCTCGGCCAGAAGTAACTTTGAGTTTTTATCCGAGAGACTCCGAAAAAGTAAGTTATGAAGATGGCCGAGTGCTGCCCCCTGTGCGGTCGGCATTGATTGGGCAGCAAAGTGTGGTGAGTAATCGGCACGTTGGCAAGGAGTTTCTGATGGTGCAAGTTGTTTTTCAACCGGGTGGGCTGTATCGACTAACGGGTATTCCGACGATAGATTTGAATAACCAATATTTTGATGCTGAGGCCGTTTTGGGCAAAGAAGTAAAGACTCTAAACGAACGTCTGACTAATATCGAAGATTATCCAAAGATGATACCCGTTGTCGAAGAGTTTTTGTTGAATTTGATTAAGAAATCCACCTACGAGGTTCGCCCGATTGATAAAGTGGGAATTACTATGCTTCAGAATGTCAATCAATATTCGCTTGATTGGTTAGCTAAAGAATCATGTTTGAGTGTTAAGCAGTTTGAAAGAAATTTCAATGAACGTGTAGGTATTAATCCTAAATATTTTGCTCGTATCATTCGATTCGATAAAGCTTTCAGAATGAAAAATGCTTTCCCGAATAAAGATTGGCTTAGTATTGCACTTGATTGCGGCTATTATGATTACCAACATTTGGTAAGAGATTACAAAGAATTTACTGGCATGACTCCCGCCAGTTTTTATATGCAAGATACCCAATCGCCCGAGCGTAAGTTTGGAATCGTTGAGGTGTAGTAAACTTATTTTGGTGAAAAAAATAATAGAATCTCAAGTGTGGTAAATACTAATAAAATTATGAATTCTTGTAGCACAACTTTAATTGCTTAAAGTTGTAAAAATGCTTAATTTTAGGAATTTTACTTTATTATTTTTACAAAATGAGGTTAGGTTTACTTATTATGGCTTTGTTTTTCGCCTTGTTATTTATAATTGTAGGTGGAATGAGTTATTATGTAAGTTATAAAACTGATAGTAGGGAGTATCCGTGGGCTTATAGTTTTGATAAAAATAAACCTTTATTAGTTGGTAAGTGGGCAGGAAAGTTTATTGAACCTGATAGCGTTGAGAAGAAAATTAGTTTAGAGATATATGAGCCCTTCACGAAGCTCGAACGCATTTTTTATAGCATAGGTTTTCCTTATAAAAGACGTGTTTATATTGCTAAAAATAAATTTGAAGGCTTTCTTATTATTCAAAAAAAGTATAACAAAGAAGAGTATAAGGTGAGAGGTTCGATAAATAGGAAGAATATTAAATTTTTCGATTTTCACCTGCTTGCGAATGAGAAAGATACACCACCGTATCATTATTCATTTTTGTTTACGAATGGTGTTTGGCAAGAAAATCAAATGAGTTTTGTTCTGACGATTGTTTTTCGCAAAAATTCCTTGCCCAACAATTTGAAAAATCACGAACCTATTTTAAGTAAGAAAGTGAAGGTTTTATTAAAACGAGCTTGAGAATGATAAAAAAAATCCAAAGTCTTTAGACTTTGGATTTTTTACTAAAAAAAGTTTTATCGAATCGTTGAGAAGTCAGTCGGAGTCATGTAGATAGATTCTACTTTTTCTACGATTTTACCGTTTTTCTCCGACTCATCACGAACTTTTATCCATTTTTCGTCTTTTCTGAAAGAGTCAAACGAAGCTTTTCCTGCTTCTTCACTTTTATGAGCTAAGATATATACCAATCTTGATTGAGTTCCTTCTTTTTCTATGCTTTTCCAGTAAGCAATATTTTCCATGCCATGCTTCTTGAAAAGTTTAGTAGTATGGTTTCTGAATCTAGCCAACACATTATCAATGTTATTTGGAGTGGCTGTATAGATTCTAAGCTCAAACATTCGCTCAGGATTTTTTACTTTTTCTTTAATTTTCGGAGAGAAATCAGTCGCAGTCATAAAGATAGACTCAACTTTCGCTACAATCTTACCATCTCTTTGTGATTCTTCGCTCACTTTTTTCCATTCTGGGTCAGCTCCGAAAGCTTTCCATGAGGCATCACGAGCCTCTTTATCTGGGTAGGCTAAAACGTAATACAAAGCATTTTTTTCGTTTTGAGTTGGCACCCAATAGCCAATGTTTGTCATTCCGTGACGCTCGAAAATTTTAGTGGTATGGTCTCTAAAGCGAGTTAATAAGTTAGGCAAACGCCCCGGTTCGCAGTAATAAATACGCATTTCGAAATAGCGATTATCTTGCTTTTGGGCAAAAACTAAGTTGGCAAGTGTTAATAATGCTACTAAAAGGAGTGATTTTCTCATTGTTTTAATTGAAAGGTTGAATTTTACTTGGCAAAGGTATTTCTTAGAACAATAGCTTGAAGAGTTTTTATATTTTTTTTCAATTAAAATTTTCAAAAGGTACCTTTGAAGCTATTTCCTAAACATGAATAAACCCTGTACGGGCGGCGAAATATTTTTCGGTGTTAAATATTAACTGTTTCTCAGAATTTTTTCCATCTTTTTGCCTTTTGCTAGTTCATCGACCAATTTATCTAAATACCTAACTTTTTGAGTTAAAGGGTTATCGATTTCTTCTATTCGATAGCCACAAATCAGTCCTGTAATCAGATGAGTATTAGGATTTAATATAGCCTGTTCAAAAAAAGTTTTAAATGAAACTTTAGCATCAATTTGTGCTTGCACTTGATGTTCATCAAAGCCAGTAAGCCATTCGATTACTTGGTGAAGCTCTTGTTTGGTTCTGCCTTTTTTCTCTACTTTAGCAATATAGTGCGGATACACCGAAGCAAATGTCATTTCAGCAATACGTTCATCGTGCGTTTTCATTGTCTTTCAATTAGTCTATATTTACATATTTTCGCCAGTTATGTTGTTCTTTAAAGCCCAACATTTCACGGATTTTTCGATTAGAAAATAAGGCTTCGTACTCACCTAATTCACGGGTGATTGGCACATTCGGGAAGAATCTTTCAGCCAATTCTTTACTCGGAATTATTGCTCCATTAGTATCATTTCCAGCATTAAAGACCTGATAACCAAGGCCATCTTTTTGTAGGCATAAATCTACAATTTGACCTAAATCACGAGCATCTATATAGCAAAAAGCATTTCGGCGACGTACTTCTGGGTTTTTGAAATAATGCGGAAAAAGCTCAGCATATTCGTGTGGCTCAACTACATTTCCGATGCGAAGGGCATAAATATCATAGCCAGAGCGTCGCTGAAAAGTACGAGCCGTTTTTTCATTCACAACTTTTGAAAGACCATAACTATCCATTGGGTCAACGTCATAATCTTCTTCTAAAGGCAAAACTTTTGGGTCAGTTATTCCATCTGAAAAACAAATACCGTAAGTAGTTTCTGAGGAAGCAATTATAATCTTTTTGATTCCTAATTTAACAGCGGCCTCAATGACATTATAAGTGCCAACGGTATTTACTCGAAAAGTCTCATTATCGGGTTTAATTAAAATTCGAGGAACGGCTGCAAAATGCACGACGGCATCAAATTTTGGTACGCCTTTACCCGTTTCGAGTTCATGCAAACCCGTGTACGAACTCATAGCATTAAACATTTGTCCAGAATCGGTAATATCGGCAATGAGGTTATCTACACCGGGATGTTTGAGAGGAGTGAGGTCAACGTTTAAGACTTGATGTCCTTGTTCGAGTAAGTACGGAATTACGTGTTTACCTGCCTTACCCGAGCCACCTGTAAAAAATATTCGCATGGTTTTGGTTGGTTAGTGGTTTTATTGGTAACCGAAAGCGAGGTAGTTTGGTTTCAACAAATGAGCAACAACCGCTCAGTATTTTCAGTAGGGGCACGGTGAACGCATGGGGGTATTTTAGTTTCTGGATAATCAATCGCTAATCGCCAAATGTGCCCAATGCCTAAACTGATAGGAACTGCATTTGATTTAACTTGGTAATGTAGGTCAAAGAAATTTTCAATCAAAAAGTTTTCAAATCCCTCGTCATCGCTACCATAAATTTTTTTAAGTTCATTACGTATTTCTGGAATCAATATTTTTTGTGTAGCCTCTGAATTTGGTACTATTTCGCTTGAAGCACCATAATAAGTGCATAAAATAGTATCGGTTGGTACGGTTGAACGGTCCACATGAAAAGAATATACATCTGTCGGAAAAAACGGATACTCCTTGTCTCGTTCATAAGATTTAATCACATTAAGAACTGGAGCCGCACCATGTGCAGTGAGTAATTGTAAGTCGTTTAGGATAATCTCACGGGCCAGATTCCCTTGTTTACTTAAAGTAAGTTTAAGAAGTAACTCTTCATCTATTACCGTTATATTTTCATTTAATTCTACCTTATTAACAATCTCAGCGAAATCACCCACTAGATTACGTATCCAACCAATCGCATTTATTTCTTCACTAAATGGCGTAGAAACGAGGTCTTGAAAATTAGTAACACGTTGCATTTGATGTTTGGCTTGAGAAGAATCTATCATAGTGGCTAATGTACGAATAAAATCAATTAATGAAAATGTTAGGAATCGTTAGAGGAATAACTAATTTCTAGTCTTTCCGATTGCCTTCATATTCAGCCGAACGGTGAGAAAATTGCTCTTGGAACGAAGTAAATATACATTCATGTAATTCTATCTATGAAAATGACAATATTTTCGATACGTCCTAATTTCACAAGGTTTTCCCTCAATATCTTTGCTTGTACAAGGTGCTCCACATTTATGGCTGAACCCCTCTCTCTCATTTATTGAATTCCCTAATCTATTTTTGACTTCTTCTTCTGTGAATATATTTTCTATTTGTTCATCTGTTCCATTTTCAGATTTTACTATTAGGATACCGTCACGGTCTAAAAAATAATATGAATTCTTATTTTCAGAAAAGAACCATTCCGATTTGTAGTTTTTCAAAAAATGTTCATCTTTCAAATTTATTGCGTCGATAATATCAATGTCCAAACCTATAAAAAACTTGGTTTTTCCATATCGGTTTGTTTTATATTCGAATAGGTCATCCACGTTATTTAATCTTAAAGTATCTAAATCGTCTAAAATTAATCTATAGTCAAAACACTCGCCAAGATATATTTTTTCATTAAATTCGAATCTTGTAAAAAACTTTTCTTTATTTACTTTTACACGTTTAGTTTTTCTTTCTTTCAATGGTTTGATATACTTATTATAATATTTTGAGTCTAAGATGTAACTTAAAAACATCGCATAGTTTAATAGTTGTATCTCATAGGAATTTTCATCTTCAGATTTGCTCATAATATTAGGAGGGTCATCAACAACAACACACTTGGAGTCTTTAAGTTCGCCAGGATTATTAATCATAGCAATTGTCCCAAAACGCAAATAAACTTCCTTTAAAGATTTACTTTTTTTCTTATCTAAAATATCATTTTTAAAGCTGAACTTGTTTAAGATTATTCTGAATCAAAAGTAGATGCTCAAGAAAGAGGTAAT
>OFDC01000030.1_pt1 | contig 200833 bp, 167 predicted proteins | sample 1520941 | NCBI WGS metagenome assembly OFDC01 (sample SAMEA94258168, study PRJEB24077) | hot springs metagenome | biome: Aquatic biome; feature: Water | place: India | collected 2012-12-06 | depth 5 m
AGCCAGCTACGCCAAATCTATTCCTGCGACTCTTTCCGCCTTGCGTAACGAATAAGTGCTCTCCAGCAGCGGCAACTGAAATAGCGTTAACAGGCCCTAATTCAGCCAAGGTGACTGAACGGCCTATTTAGCGGCCCACTTGGCCCGCGCCGCGTGCAGCTTTTTATAGCTGTCTATCAAGCGGTGATGCCTGTCCAACCCTTCCAGTTTCATGCTGGTGGGCGTCAAACCATAGAAGCGCACGCTGCCATCCACTGAGCCTAACGCGGCGTCCATGCGCGCATCACCAAACATTTTGCGGAAGTTGGCTTCGTAATCCGCCATGTGCAACTCGTCATCCAGTTCCACTTCGAGCACCACATTCAAAGCCTGATAAAACAGGCCACGTTCCAGCGAGTTATCGTTATATTGCAAAAACGCCCCCACCAGGTCATGCGCTTCTTCAAACTGCTGCAAGGCGAGATGAATCAGTAGTTTTAATTCCATCACCGTGAGCTGGCCCCAATCGGTGTTTTCGTCAAACTCAATGCCGATCAAGGTGGCAATGTCGCCGTAATCATCCAGCTCGTTATTTTCCAGACGGTCCAGCAACGCTTCCAGGCTGGCATCGTCCAGTGTGTGCAGGTTGAGGATATCTTCACGGAACAATAGCGCTTTATTGGTGTTATCCCACACTAGATCTTCTACCGGATAAACTTCAGAATATCCCGGCACCAGAATGCGGCAGGCAGTCGCGCCTAGCTGGTCATACACCGCCACATAAGCCTCTTTGCCCATCTCCGCCAGCATGCCAAACATGGTTTCCGCCTCCTGAGCATTTGAATCCTCGCCCTCACCGGAGAAATCCCATTCCACAAACTCGTAATCCGACTTCGCGCTGAAAAACCGCCACGACACAATGCCGCTGGAATCAATAAAGTGTTCTACAAAATTATTCGGCTCAGTCACCGCTTCGCTGGCAAAGGTCGGCGGCGGCAAATCATTGAGGCCTTCAAAGCTGCGGCCTTGCAGTAACTCAGTCAGGCTGCGTTCCAGGGCAACTTCCATGGTCGGGTGCGCGCCAAATGAGGCGAATACACCGCCGGTGCGCGGGTTCATCAAGGTGACACACATGACCGGGTATTGTCCGCCCAGCGAAGCATCTTTCACCAGTACCGGAAAGCCCTGCTCTTCCAGCCCCTTGATACCCGCCACCACGCCAGGGTATTTCGCCAGCACGTCCTGCGGCACATCCGGCAAGGCGATTTCGCCCTCAATGATTTCACGTTTCACTGCACGCTCAAAAATTTCTGACAAGCATTGCACCTGCGCTTCCACCAGCGTATTGCCTGCACTCATGCCATTGCTGACAAACAGGTTTTCCACCAGGTTGGTCGGGAAGTAGACCGTCTCGCCATCTGACTGCCGCATAAACGGCAGCGCACAAATCCCGCGCTCCACATTACCGGAATTGGTGTCTATCAGGTGTGAACCACGCAACTCGCCATCCGGGTTGTAAATCTCCAGCGTGTAGTCATCGAGTATCTCTTTCGGCAACGCATCCTTGCGGCCAGGCTTGAACCAGCGCTCGTTGGGGTAATGCACAAATGGCGCATTGGCAATCTCTTCGCCCCAGTACGATCCGGCATAAAAATGGTTGTTACTGAGCCGCTCGATATACTCGCCCAGCGCCGACGCCAGCGCGCTTTCCTTGGTTGATCCTTTGCCGTTCGTAAAACACATCGGTGAATGCGCATCGCGGATATGCAGCGACCACACGTTAGGCACAATATTGCGCCACGAAGCGATCTCGATCTTGATGCCCAGTCCGGCCAGCACGCTGGTCATATTGGCAATGGTCTGCTCTAAAGGTAAGTCTTTACCGGTGATATAGGTTTGTGAGTCAGCCGAAGTATCTACTGTCAGCAACGCCTGCGCATCGGCGTCCAGGTTAGCTACTTCTTCAATGATGAAATCCGGCCCTTCCTGCACCACTTTTTTTACCGTACAGCGGTCAATCGAACGCAAAATGCCAATGCGATCTTTTTCAGAAATATCAGCAGGCAGCTCGATCTGTATCTTGAAAATCTGCTTGTAGCGGTTTTCCGGGTCAACGATATTATTGTGCGACAGGCGGATATTGTCGGTGGGGATATTGCGCGTGCTGCAATACAGCTTCACAAAATAAGCCGCACACAACGCAGACGAAGCCAAAAAGTAATCAAATGGCCCTGGTGCCGAGCCATCGCCCTTATAGCGGATAGGCTGGTCTGCAATCACCGTAAAGTCATCAAACTTGGCTTCAAGGCGCAGCTTATCGAGAAAATTGACTTTGACTTCCATGGGAGCATTCCAAAATAACGTTTAAAACAAAGACCGCCATTATCGCCCACAATACACAGGCCACCTAATAGAGTAGTCGCCTTTTATGCTTCATTGGCTGACCGTTGGAGCAAATTGGCGAGTATGCTTTACTGAACCTCGATTTTTGAAATCCAGTGCCGATAAACAAAATAGGTGCAACATACTTAGATTGCCAGTGTAGATTCATCACATTTCAAGCCCGTGGAGCATCCAAAAAATACAGTGAAAGTAATAAAATTTGTGTGCTATTCTTTACCGAATAAAACTATATTCTTCGGGGATGACAACCATGGCTGCTGATGACAGAAAATTCATCACGCTGACAGATTATCTGCATGAGCCTGTCATACATTATGATAGGGATTGCAAGCGCACCTATCTCAATCCGGCCGCCATCAAACTGATTGGCGAACCCTCTAAAGACCTGGAAGGTAAAACACCCAGCTCGTTAAGGCCCTCTTCAGTCGCTTTACAACACTACCAGGAAAAAATCAGGAGCGTGATAGAAACCGGGTTGGATATCGAGTTTGATTTTTTTCTAGACCGGCTGCCTGATGGACCCAACGTCCATACCAAGGTACTCAGAATTCGTGCTGTCCCTGAGCTGGATAGTGATGGCACAGTCGTGGGCGTCCTGGCGATTGCCCATGACATCACCGCACTCAAATTGAGTGAAAAACGTTTACGCGCGCTGATTGAAAACCATCCTGACCATATCACCCGCTTTGACCAGCATGCCAGATACAGCTACGTCAGCCCCTCTTTCACGGCGTTATCTGGCATAGAGGAATCCACGCTGCTAGGCAAGACTCTGCTGGAATGTGAGCAGATTGCCACGGCAGCAGAACGTGAAAAAATTCACCATGCAATTTTGCAAACCCTAGCGCATGAAACATCTTGTACTGTAGAGAGCCACTGGCCGCATGATCGCGTCATAGAGCTCCGCCTTGTCCAAGAAAAGGATGCCATTGGCGAGATCTCAGGCGTGCTCTGCATCTTGCGGGATATCACCCAGCAAAAGCATTCCGAAAAAACGTTATTAACACTCAATCGCTCACTGCGCTTACTCAGCAGCTGTAACCAGACGCTTATTCATGCTGAAAATGAACAACAACTCCTTAACGATGTTTGCCAGTTGGTGATTGAATCCGGTGGCTATCCGCTGGCATGGGTGGGCTATCCCGATCATGGCAGCTACCAACCCTTGCGTATTGCAGCTATTGCCGGTGAAGGGCTAACAAATTCGACGACGGTTGCACTTGAGCAGAAAACCCCGGAAATCAGCCTGGCCGTGAAAGCGTTCCAAAGCGGTCGTGTGGAGATTATCCAGGACTACCCCAATGCAGCCTTATTAAACAACCTGGGTGAAATGGCTAGCCGCGAAGGTCTGCTTTCGTGCATCGCCTTACCCCTCAAAGTCACAAAAAAAACCATAGGCGTGATCACGATCTACGCCTCCCGCACCCATGCATTTTCTAATGAAGAAGTCACCCTGCTCGATGAACTCGCCAATGACCTGGCCTTTGGCATTCAGTCGCTGCGTATCCGTGCAGAACATCGGGAGGCAGAAACAAAACTGGAATACCTAGCCCACCATGACCCGCTGACCGGCCTGCCTAACCGACTGCTACTGCGCAAAAGTTTTGAACAGTGCATACATCAAGCCAACAAGCGTGACTACGGCCTCGCCATGCTGTTTTTGGATATGGACAACTTCAAGGAGATCAACGACAGCTTTGGTCATGCCATAGGCGATGCGCTGCTGATAGCCGTCGTCAGGCGCCTGAAAAGCATCCTGTCAGACGCTTGCATACTCAGCCGCGAAGGCGGTGACGAATTTGTGTTGCTGATTAACAACACACAAGCTTCGGATATCCCCACCCAAACCGCACAGCAGATTCTAAACGCCATGCAAGAACCGTTTGAGGTCAGCGGTAACACCTTGCATGCGTCTTTCAGTATCGGCATCAGCCTCTATCCAAACGATGGCAAAGACTTTGAAACCCTGCGTAAAAACGCCGATGCCGCCTTGTACCTAGCAAAAGATTGTGGCCGTAACACCTATCGTTTCTTTGTCTCGCAGATGAATGCCGACGCCCAGAAACGTATGCGCATTCAGACAGACCTGCACACCGCACTTAAAAACAATGAGTTTTTACTGCACTACCAACCACAAATACGCCTTTGTGATGGCCGCATCAGCGGTATTGAAGCCTTAATCCGCTGGCAAAACGCCGATGGGCAGATGCTCCCCCCATGCGAGTTTATTCCCATTGCAGAACAAAGCGGCCTGATTATCCAGATGGGTGAGTGGGTGCTGCGGGAAGCGTGCCGCCAACTGGCCGCATGGCACCAGCAAGGGCAAACCCGGCTAGTGGTGGCAGTCAACTTATCCTCACATCAGTTCCGGCATGGCAATATTGTAGAAACCATCAGTGCTGCCCTTCATGATTTTGGCCTGCAGCCGCAATGCCTGGAGCTAGAGCTGACAGAATCTATCCTGATCCAGGACACAGAGTCAGTGATCAGCACGCTGCACACACTAAAACAGATTGGTGTGAAACTTGCCATTGACGACTTTGGCACCGGCTATTCCAGCCTGTCATACCTCAAGCAACTCTCAGTCGACAAACTCAAAATTGATAAATCCTTCATCCGCGATCTTCATCAGGACAAAGATAGTGCAGAGATCGTCAGGGCCATCATCCAGCTTGGACACATCCTGCAACTCACAGTGGTGGCCGAAGGGGTAGAGACCCAGGAGCAACTGGCTTTTCTCACCCACTGCCAATGTGACCAGATACAGGGATACCTGTTTAGCCGCCCGGTCGCGGCAGAAAATATCCTGGAGATACTTGCTCGAGTAGGCATGAGGGTCTAATCCAGTATCTTTTGAAAAAACCTGTCAAAAAAGCAATTACACCCGCCAAGTTTTTTAGTGAGAAGCAACAGCAGGCACTATGAAAAGTTTGATGCCATGATGAATAGATCAGGTGGGCAATCGCCGATTAAAGGCGATGTGATTGGGGAAGAATAGGCTTGCTTGCGCCTATTAAAATTAAGCAGCTGATTAAATGCGTTTCTTGGCAACGGCAGGTTGAAAAATCCACGCCACAAACCGGCTTTGCTTCTGGCCTTGCGCCATCTCCACTGTTTTTACCGTCACCGCCTGTACTTTTTTCAGCTCACGGTAAACCAACGGCAAATTAGTCGCTTTAGAAACCAGCGTGGTAAACCACACGCACTGTTTGGCAAACAGCTTACTCTCACGAATCATGATAGTTAAAAACGCCGCCTCACCGCCCTCACAAAATAACTCATTAGACTGCCCGCCAAAATTCAACGCCTGTGGTGGCTTTTTGCCTAAACCACGCCACTTGCGCTGCGTACCCGCCAACGCTTCTTCAGCTGACGCATGAAAAGGCGGGTTACATAAGGTGAGGGTGAATTGGTCGCCCGGCAACATCACGCCCTTAAAAATCGAGCTCGGGTTAGGCTGCTGACGCACGCTAATCTGCTGCTGCAAACCATTCGCCTCAATAATCTGCTGCGCATTGCGCAAGGCTTTGGCATCAATATCCACGCCCACACATTGCCAGCCATAAGCATGCGCAGCAATCAGCGGATAAACCAGATTCGCACCCGTACCAATATCCAGCAAACGCACGTGTTCAGTAATACAGCTCTCAGACAATAAATCCGCCAAGTAATGCACATAATCTGCCCGCCCGGGGATAGGCGGACATAAGTAATTCTTTGGAATATCCCACACCGCCACGCCGTAATAATGCTTGAGCAAAGCCTGGTTTAACGCTTTTACGGCTTGCAGGTTGGCGAAGTCTATTGAATCGTCGCCGTAAGCGTTTGGACGGACGTATTGAGAGAGTGTTGGGTGTGTTTGTACCAGTACAGCAAAGTCATAACCGTTGCGATGATGGTTGCGTGAGTGAAGGCTTGAAGATTCGGGTTTCATGAAAACTAATCGGCATTGGCTTTAAGCGCCAACGCCGATCATGATAAAGAAATAAGTTTAGTCTGGAACAATACTACTTTTCGCTCAAAGCATAATCACTATTGTTCAGTTTATTTTCAACCAACTCAGCAATATTCATATCTTTGCATTTATTCATTTTGGCAGTCGCACAACTAAATTCCTGACCATGAAACAACTCTCTCGCCTTCTCAAAGTAAACTCTTGCAGCTTCTTTGTGGCCCATTCCTTCAGCCGCCAACCCTAAGTGATAATAAGACAAATCTGATTTGTGATTAACCTTGATGAGCGTTTGCATCAATCTTCGCCAATCTTCTTTTTGAATAAATTCATTGATCGTTGAATTATTCATGAAATTGGTAAGTCCACAATTAATGCAGGTAAGCTCCAGCTTCCCCTCTTTGAAAAGCGCAAACTCAGCCGAATAAAACACACGTGGTTTTGACTCAATCGTAGGCATTGCAAAGCTACTACTTGTCCCATCCGGATTAACTACCCGAACATTACTCGAATCGGCTAGTGGATCAGTGCCCATTTTCACAAAGTTATAGGTTGGTTTGTAATCCGCCGTGTAAGTTAATTTACTCTGGGCATAGATTTGCTGCATTGGCTCTTGCAAGGCTTTAAAGGCATCAATGCGGTTTGGTGGTGATGGGTGTGTGCTCCAAAAATCACCTCGTGACTCCTGATTTGTGGCAGCCATCATTTTTTCCCAAATGCTGATAGCTGCAGCGGGGTCGTAACCTGCTTGCGCCGCAATTTCCACTCCCATCTTATCCGCTTCGGTTTCAGCTGTTCGGCTATTGGGCAGTGTAATAAAGGCAGCCGTCCCAATCACAGCCATATCCTGAACGGCTCTTTGTGTATTTTGGTTGTATCTACCGTTGTTAGATTCAGATGCCGCCGCAGCCACAGCAAGAGTGCCGACAATAATCTGCCCAAGCATTTGATTAGACATTTTTTCGGCGCCATGATTGGCTAGTGCATGCGAAATCTCATGCCCCATTACTTGAGCCAACTCATCATCAGTAGGTTGAATTTTTTCAAGTAATCCGGTATTCACCCCCATCTTGCCTCCTGGCATGCAAAAAGCATTGGGCGTCTCATCTTCAATCACATTAACCTGCCAGCTCCAGGCGACTGTCTCAGGCCTGTATTCAATAGCACGATGAACCAGCCTATTTGTGATTGTTCTAACCCGCTCATTTACTTCAGGGTCTTTTGATATTTTTCCCTTTTTGTCATAGCTATCCACAAGTGACATATACATACTGTCACTTTTTTCTATCACCGTTTTTTCAGAAACCAGCGCGAGTTGCTTTCTGCCTGTCATCGCATTAGTCGCACATCCTGAAACTAATATTAGCAAGACCCCAATAGCTAACAACTTGATGAAATTCATCGTTGCAACCTCTCTGATATTTTTATATGTTTTCTTTATGGCTATGTGCGGGCAGTGTTGCACAGTTCTACTCTGCCCCCTGAAATATCAGTAAAAGTGTTGGAAACGAAAAAGACAAAGCTTAAGATAGCTTGTAATTTGCGTCATTCACTTCACTGAGCCGTATGAGTTAATAGCGTATCTAATAGCTCATATATTTTTGTCAGATCTCTTTGATAATACGCTGTGTAATTTACGTTATATACAGCTTTATCACTCTCATGAAGCTTTAAATTAAATATATCTTCCCGGTTCAAGCTCCAATACTGGCTCAACGAATGTATATCTAGCGTTTTATTGAATTCTGATAACACGGGCATTGGTAAATCCTCACCAGTTTCAAAGGGTGTTACAAGATTACTTAATAAGTAATTAAGGAAATACTCATGATTACGCGGATTTATCTTTGGATTAAAGCAAACGTCAAATAGATAATCATTCATCAAAGAGAATATTTGGTGTTCATCTTTTGCCCCTTCTGGATCATAAAACCCGCACCCTACTCCGCTTTGTATCAACTTATTTGTTAATTGGTAAATTACAAAAGTTAAAACGGAATTCTTTGTTTTTTCTACTGAATTAATATCTTCGGGATCGCTAACCTCACTGATAGCAATACCATCTAAGTCAGCTTTGTTAAGGTTTACCACATCATCAAAGTAATTTTTACAAGGTTTAATATATTGTTCTTGGAAACGATTAAAAACTGCTTGAGAAATTTGTCGCATGCCAACTTGTGCAATAGCATTTACCGGCCCGTTGGTAGGGGCATCAAGACTATATCGAATAGATAATGCTCTATGAATATTATGTAGATTACTTGCTCTATCTGCGCTGCAATATAATCTAAATATTAACAAATCATGATAACCCAACGGCAACCTATCGCTTTGTGTAAGCTTGAAAATGATCCCTTCCTTTTGGTGGCTTCCTTCACCAAATATCCAATCTGTAATGATGCTAATATTTTTAGCCGAATTATCAAATGTGTTGTTAACTCTCCATGAAGCACTGTCCAGAATCTTCAGCAAAATATAAACTATGGAAGATCGTGAATTATTTGAGAAATAGTTACGGTCTAAAGCTGAGAATTGATCAACATTGTCTAAAATATACCGAATTACATCTTCTGCTTGTTTATCGTCTAATTCGCTTGCGGAGTTTCCAATAACATTTAATAACTTGTGCTTTTCTTCACTCTTTGCGAATTCCTCATTACGGAATAGTTCTTTAATTGACAATCCGCTTTTAAACTCTTCTTTTTTTCTTGCAAAAAAAGTTGACGATTCTAATTTTGGTTGTTTCTTAAGATTCACAATTAAATTTAAGTAACGCTCTAAATTTCGCTCTTGCACTCTATCGCCATTAAAACACGCTCGATTAGATCTGTTTAAATCACTAATCTCAACACGATTTTCTCTCTCTAAAGTGTCTTTATCAAAAAGACTTTTAAGTAAAATAGCCTCATTAGGGGTGTAACTATCAAGATTTTTCGTCAATATTGGTGAAGTTACAAATGATGACTTATCGCGGACAACCGAAAAAACACCTGAACCCCCATGTGTTTCGGCGTCATAAATTCTTTTGAACAACTGAGGGAAACTGATATAAATCATCAAAAGCTTTATCAAATCCCCTCCGTCATAATCGCTGTTTTGTATATCAGCAGTATGTATATCGCATATCAAAATCGAGTTTATTAAGCGTTTCACCTTTCTTAAATCACCCAGTAAAGGTGCATACTTATAGTAATCATCAGCATCGTACAAACCTTGTAAGCCAGCTAAAATCGAGCTGATCTGGTCTACATATACTGGAGTTAACGTATCAATCTTACTCAGAAGCTTTTTAGAGTCTGAGCTTACAAGCCTCAGTAAGTTAGCTCTGTCTACAAATAGGCTAAATTTAATATGTATATACTTTTCGAGAAATTCGACTATTTCGATTGCATCAGTGTTCTTTGCGTTGAGCTTTAAATTTTCTGAGTCATAGCACAGTATGTAAGAAACATTTTTTAGCTTAAATGACTGTTTAATGCTGTAGAGTATTTTCTTAGTCTCATGCCAGCTTAATCTGTCCAAATCATCAATTACAATAATAATTTTTCTATCTATTTTTTCTAAAGATCTTTGTAGTTTCTCAAACGCCGTGCTCAGACTTCCTCTGTGAGTAAACTTAAAATTTAAACCAAAAAGAGATATTTGATTATTATCTTGAAGAATATCTAAATACGACTCAAAGCTTGAATTTAATTTAGGGTCGTACATATTTTTTTGTAATAGCTCAATTAGTTCAGTGGCTAACTTGTCAGTAAAGTTAGTTTGGTCCAAATACTTTATTGGTTCAAAGATATGAACTAATGGAGCCTCAGCCTTCAATAAACTCCAGTGATTTAAACACAGACTGATAAAACTTGATTTACCTGCACCCCATGGAGAGTCGACACCAAAAATCAAGCTATCAAATGAATTGTTATTTAATACAATCTCAGCAAACCTTTCAGCTTTAGTACCAACATCTAACAAATCATCATTTAAATTAGAGATTGGCTCATCATTTAAAAATAGCGGTCTCGAATTAGGTTTGCTTTTTTTGCATGACGACCTCCATTGAGAAAGCACTGCAAAGAATGCGAAAGCTATCGGAAGAAAAGCAATGATTGTTAACGTAGGTACATTGATATTCGATATTATTTTTTCATATTTTGCATACCAAATGCCGTGCAGGCTTATTGAAACGATTGCTCCAATTAGAACAAAAATTATTAGTTCCGGGTGGCTGGATTTTGCAACTTTAATAAATCCTGAAAGAGCGCCTCTGAATAATGAGTAGAGAACAACAATTAGAGTAAACAAACTACATAAGGCCATTATGAATAATTGATTAATCGCCTCACAATCAAGCCAGGCATGAATCGCAGCAGCTATTACATGGCCTAAAAAAATTGTCTCACTAAGTAAAATACCTATTATTAAATTAAACAAATAATGTTTAAAAATGACAGTATCTAATGTGGAAATGCTTAAATACCCGCTCTTAATAATTTTTTTTACTTGTTTCAACATCAGACGCGACCCTCAATTTTTTTTATAAAGTAAGTCTTTAATCTTTCCAAATGCTAAAGAAATCAGCATTTGAAATTTAGCCTAATTTGAAACAAATAACCATGAAATCCTCTCTTTACATCTTTGTCGCGACCAGACTAAAGGTTAAGTTAGCACCGAAATCAGATGCTTTTTATGCAAAAAACCCTTTAAATTATTGAATTAACGATAAAAAAACCATCTTTACAATGTATACATCCCTAAAATTCTTTGATATGGTACCGATATATCAAAATAATTACGGTGATTTACACCGCTCAATAGTCGGGGTGACATTGAATGATGAATGCATCAGGAAAGTTTTTGTACACGATTCGCAGTGCGAATGGTGTGCTGGTTGAGAACTTGCAGATATACGGTAAGACACGTAGTGAGGCCGATGAAAAAATCCGCCAGATGTATTGGCGTTGCGAGATCATCAGCTGCAATATGGTTTCTAAAGACTCGAAAGCACGTACACCACATATAAAAATGCAGTGGGTACGCCCCTAACATGGGGAGGATAGGCTGGCGTTAAGAACCTGCCCGTAATTGCGAACTCAAAAGGCGCTTAATGCGCCTTTTTTATTGCCTTTCATTTCTCGCCGTGATGCCGGGTCAAAATCAAAATGCACGATATCAGAACGGTTTGGCCATTATGGATTTTCCAAGCCAACGGCGGGTATTTCATCCCACCCCTCAACACGTGGTAACCCTTGCTTCATTTCTGCCATGAGTTCGGCCAGGTTGTAGCGTGGTCTGGTGGGGGCCTCTACAGTCATTTTGTTACCAAGCAGATGAAGCTTCACTTGTGAACCTTCGCCTAGCCCATTCTGATCAATAAACGCTTTGGGAACAGTCATCACCAGTGAGCCGCCCACTTTTCGTAATGTTTGAAACATCACACCCTCCAACCTAGTGAATATCCTACACATGTGTAAAAACTTACGATCACACACTCATGACCGCCACGGGATACTGCGCCACTAGACTATCTGCCGTTAGCAAGGTCACACCCTCGACCAATGTTTGCGATAGCAACATGCGGTCAAACGGGTCTTTATGAATATCTGGCAAGGCTTGCACACTAACGGCATGGGTGCTGTTGATGACAATTTCTTCAAAGCCATTATCCAATAAGCTACGTCGCAATACGGCTGGATCAACCTTAAAGTCAGCACGTCCCAGTGTATTTTTTATGGCGATTTCCCATAGGCTAGCGCTACTGAAATAAAGCTGGTTTTCAGGATTTTCAATCAGCGCTTTAGCTGTGTTTGAAAGTTGAGCAGAGCCTTCCGCCGCCCACAACAGGATGTGAGTATCTAACAAAAGCTTCATGTTGTTATTCCGACCCAAAAAGGTGGGCGATTTCAGTCGAACCCATAACGTCAAAATCATCGGGCACCTGGATTTGGCCTTTCATAAAGCCGATGCGCTTGGGTGTAGCTATTTCTGGTGCATCAAGTTTGATGACTTTGACTAGTGGCTTGCCTGCTTTAGCAATAATGAAAGACTCACCATTAACAGCTTGGTCTACCAATTTAGAAAGCTGTGTTTTCGCTTCGTGTATGTTGATAATTTGCATGACTACACCATTAAACTAAGTTTAGTTAGTTTAGTTTAAACCTTGATGTGTCCGGAGTAAAGGTTTACCTCAAAACAATGACAGGTTGCGAGCCTGCACGTTATTTTTAACCACTCTTCTTCTGAGCAGTTTTTTCACGGGCGTGTCTGTCGTTGGCAAGGTTTCATCAAACAGCGATTGTTGTGCGGGGAACATATCGTCTTGCATCTGCGCGGTTTGCAGGTCAAAGCGGAGTTCGCAGTCTAGCCACAAATCTGATTTTGGCACGCAGCAGCATGGGAGGATTTCATCGGCGGCGATAAAGGCGAGTGGCAGTTCAACGTAATCAACTTCGCCGTCTAGCATACGCACGCGGCAGGCACCACAATACCCACTCCGGCATTGATACTCTACCTCATGCCCGGTGCGTTCCAGGCCTTCGAGCAGGGTTTCTTGCGGGAGCAGGCTAAAGCGGCTGTGCTGGCTGCGGATGCTGATCACTGTAAAAATGTCTTTTTAACTAAATAGCAAAACAATCAATAAATGAGCGAGCGGGATAAAGTGCAAGGCGTACGGAGCGCAGAAACCGGAATGTACACGTCGTACATGAGGATTTTGAGCACCGCACAACGTAGCAATTTACCCGCGCAGCCATTTATTCTTATAGCTCGAAATCGTTAAGATCGTCGGCTGATACTTCCGAATCAATCTGACCAATCAGGTATGAACTTAATTCTACTTCTTGCGGTGCGACCTGCACAGTATCTGAGGCCAGCCAGGTGTTGATCCATGGAATCGGGTTGTTTTTGGCGTTGGGGAATGCGGGTGGCAAACCGACTGAGGCCATGCGGCTGTTGGTGATGTATTCCACATACTGGCTCAGGATGTCTTTATTCAGGCCAATCATAGAGCCATCTTTAAACAGGTATTCTGCCCATTGTTTTTCTTGCTCGGCAGCAGTTTTAAACATCTCGAAACATTCATTGTGCAGCTCGGCGGCGATCTCGGCGAACTCGGGATCATCCTGGCCGGAGCGCATGATGTTGAGAATGTGTTGGGTGCCGGTAAGGTGCAAGGCCTCATCACGCGCAATCAGGCGGATGATTTTGGCGTTGCCCTCCATCACCTTGCGCTCGGCAAAGGCGAACGAGCAGGCAAAGCTGACATAAAAGCGGATGGCTTCGAGGATGTTCACGTTCATCAGGCAGCGGTAGAGCAGCTTTTTCAGCTCGCGGCGATTCACCACTTTGGTTTCGCCATTGATGACGTGATTGCCCTCGCCCAGCTGTGAATACAGCATGGTCTGCTGGATCAGCTCATCGTAATAATGTGCAATATCGGACGCGCGCGCGGTGATGTTTTGATTGCGCACGATGTCATCAAAAATGATGGAAGGATCATTGACGATGTTGCGGATGATGTGGGTGTAGGAGCGCGAGTGGATGGTCTCGGAAAACGCCCAGGTTTCGATCCAGGTTTCCAGCTCGGGCAGCGACACCAGCGGCAGCAAGGCCACATTAGGGCTGCGGCCCTGGATAGAGTCGAGCAAGGTCTGATATTTTAAGTTGCTGATGAAAATATGCTTTTCATGCTCAGGCAGGCCCTGGTAATCCGCACGGTCTTGCGACACATCCACTTCTTCCGGACGCCAGAAGAATGAGAGCTGCTTTTCGATCAGCTTTTCGAATACCGGATATTTCTGCTGGTCATACCGCGCCACATTGACGGGCTGGCCGAAGAACATCGGTTCTTTGAGTTGGTCGTTGTCGGTTTTGGTGAAGATGCTGTAGGCCATCTGTGTTCCTAATGTTTAAGTATGGATTCTCAAACTGTTTTTAAATTGTACTTATACCCCAATGCAATAAGCGTTGAAGCAGTGAGCGAGCGGGATAAAGTGCAAGGCGTACGGAGCACAGAAACCGGAATGTACACGAGAGTACATGAGGATTTCGCGCACCGCACAACGCAGCAATTTGCCCGCGCAGCCACTGAGTCAATGCTTATTTAAATTTTGCAGGCTCCGCTGGCACACCCATCATCCTCTGCCTCCGTCCCGCCTTCAGTCGCACCGTCTCTGGTGTTGTGGTAGTACAGCGTTTTGATGCCCAGCTTGTACACTTGCAGCAAGTCTTTGAGCAACTGCTTCATCGGCACACGGCCACCTTCAAAACGGGTCGGGTCGTAGTTGGTGTTGGCAGAAATCGATTGATCGACAAACTTCTGCATGATGCCCACCAGCTTAAGGTAACCGTCATTGCTTGGAATTTTCCATAGCAACTGGTACTGGTCACGCAGGCGGTCGATCTCTGGCACTACCTGGCGCAGGATACCGTCTTTGGATTGCTTGACTGTCACCAGGCCGCGCGGTGGCTCAATACCATTGGTGGCGTTGGCGATCTGGCTGGAAGTCTCGGATGGCATCAGCGCGGTCAGGGTTGAGTTACGCAGGCCATCTTTTTGAATCTCTTTACGCAGGCTTTCCCAATCGAGCAGTAATGGTTCACTGCATACGGCGTCGAGGTCTTTTTTGTAGGTATCAATCGGCAAAATACCTTTGGCGTAAGTGGTTTCGTTAAACGCACCACAGGGGCCAAACTCGCGTGCCAGTTGTACCGACGCTTTGAGCAGGTAATACTGAATCGCCTCAAACGTACGGTGGGTCAGGCCCAGCGCGGCTTCATCGGTATAGCTGGTGCCGTTTTTCGCCAGGTAGTAGGCGTAGTTGATCACGCCCACGCCCAATGAACGGCGCTTGTTGGTGGCGTTGAGTGCCGCTTTCACCGGATAATCCTGGTATTCGAGCAAGGCATCCAGCGCGCGTACTACTAGGTCGGCCAGGCCTTCCAGCTCGTCCAGAGATTCCAGCGCACCCAGGTTAAACGCTGACAAGGTACACAGCGCGATTTCGCCTTCGGTGTCATTAATGTCGTTTAAGGGATGCGTTGGCAGCGCAATTTCCATACACAGGTTGGACTGGCGGACTGGCGCAACGGCTGGGTCGAACGGGCTGTGCGTGTTGCAGTGGTCTACGTTCTGGATATAGATACGGCCAGTCCCGGCACGCTCTTGCATCATGAGTGAGAACAGGTCGACCGCTGGCATGGTGCGCTTGCGGATGCTGTCGTCAGCTTCATATTGCGTGTACAGGCGCTCAAACTCGTCCTGGTCGGCAAAGAAAGCGTCGTACATGCCTGGTACATCGTGTGGTGAGAACAGGGTGATGTTCTGGCCCTTGATCAGGCGCTGGTACATCAGGCGGTTGATCTGCACGCCGTAATCGAGGTGGCGCACACGGTTTTCTTCCACGCCGCGGTTGTTTTTCAGCACGAGTAGTGACTCGACTTCCAGGTGCCACAATGGGTAGAACAAGGTCGCCGCCCCGCCACGCACACCGCCCTGTGAGCAGGATTTCACGGCAGACTGGAACAGTTTGTAGAACGGCAGGCAGCCAGTATGCTGCGCTTCGCCACCCCGGATTTCACTGCCCAGTGCGCGGATGCGGCCTGCGTTGACACCGATACCTGCACGTTGTGAGACATATTTCACAATGGCGCTGGAGGTGGCATTGATGCTATCAAGGCTATCGTCACACTCAATCAGCACGCAGGAGCTGAACTGACGTGTGGGCGTACGCACGCCGGACATAATAGGCGTAGGCAACGAGATCTTGAAGGTAGACACCGCATCATAGAAACGCTTGATCAGGTCCAGTCTGGTCTGCCCTTTGTAATTGGCAAACAGGCTCATCGCCACCAGGATGTACAGGAACTGCGGGCTCTCGTAGATCTTTTTGGTGACGCGGTTTTGTACCAGGTATTTACCCTCCAGCTGCTTGACGGCGGCATAAGAGAAATTCAGGTCACGCCAGTGGTCGATATAACCATTCAGCACGTCGAATTCTTCACGGCTGTAATCGCTGAGCAAATGTTTATCGTATTTTCCCAGCTCCACCAGGTGGGTGACATGGTCAAACAGGTGTGGCGGCTCAAACTGGCCATAGGCGATCTTGCGCAGGTGAAAAATGGATAAACGTGCCGCCAGGTACTGGTAGTCTGGTGTTTCTTCAGAAATGAGGTCAGCCGCAGACTTGATGATGGTCTCGTGGATATCATCGGTGCGGATGCCATCATAAAACTGGATGTGGGAGCGCAGCTCGACTTGCGACACCGAGACGTTATTGAGGCCTTGTGCGGCCCAGTCAATCACGCGGTGGATTTTGTCGAGATTAATAGGTTCCTTGCGGCCATCGCGTTTCGTGGCCTGCATGGATTCGTATTGTGACATTATGGGCTCCCAATTCCGGCAGCGAAGGTGACCCGACAAGTGGCATAGACATCATTTTTTCAGGCCGAGCAACCCCAATATCAAGCCCGCTTCTGAAAAATCGTATCTGCCGAGGACACCCCGCCTCAAACGTTAACAAGAAAAAAAATCACGGTAGGTCTCCTGGCTCTCAGGTCACCATTATTTGCTTGTGCCTTCCCGAATTTACTCAGTGGCGTCGATTGCAGCAAACAACTCGCTGATCACAGTTGCGGGGGCAGCCCTGGTTTAGTGATTCCTGCGCAGTTTCACGCACCAGGTTCCCTATTAAACACAGAAGAGGACACTCTTCTGCGTACCGTATGGATGCGACTATAAAACAATATCTATGGCTTTTCAATTGAAGAAAACACAATATATTGATTTATTTTGATTGACAACGGGCAACTGGTTGTTTTTATTGGGGAATATTTTTTAACGATTTGCCGCGCACAAAATGTGCTTGCACGCCTGGTGTTTTTAACGCAAATACATGCAGCAGATTTTTGAAAATGACGATGTTATAGGCTTTTGCGTGCAGGCCCTGCCCAGAAGGCCAGCCTGCACTCTCACAAGGATTTTTTTCACTTGATCATGGCGTGATACATGGTTTTCAACCGACTAAAAAGTGGCAGCCACACTGAACAGCACGCTACGCCCTGGCTGATAAAGTGGCGTGACTGTGCCAAAGCCTTGATAGGTGGCACGGTCTGCGTAGGTATCATCAAACAGATTACGCACATCCACGCGCCACTTGGTTTTAACTGCCCACTGAGGTTGGTATTCGGCATAGAGATTAAACACTTCATACGACGGGAACGATAACGTACCTGCGCTGACTTTATTGTACTTTTGCGCAAACTCAGCATCGCCACCGACGGTCACGTTGACAGACGGAAAATGATGTCCCACGGTCACATATAAAATCTCGCCAACCGGGGTTGCCAGGTAATTACCTGTATCGCTGTCGGTAGGCGCACCGTCAATCGTGACATCGATATCTGCCAGTCTTGCACGGGCAAAACTCTGCTCCCACTGGTAAGCCAGACCAAGCTCATATCCACGTGTGCGTACATCTCTGGCCAATACGCCGCTGTTGACAGCAAACCGGGCCGCACGCGCATTGTCTATCTGCGTTTCAAATACCTTGGCATCGGCAGTAAAGCCATAAAAACGGCTTTGCAAACCGAAGAAATAGTTATCTGCTTTGGTGGCTTTTGGACCACGGCCGTAGTTCCATGCCGTGTTCATGATAAAGTTTTCTGCCATCTGGCTACCGCTAAACACCTCAGAATAACCCGCTTTCACCGTTAACAGCTCAGGCACCACAGCCAACTCACCCGAAAGGTTGGAACTGAGTCCGGAGTGTGACCAACTGCTGCCTTGAGTACCCGTGAGTTCATGGTGGTCGTTACGAACACCTGCGGAAACGTGCAAAGGTTGCCAGGGATTGATCCTCGCCTGGACATAAACACCTCGGTTGTTTGCTTTCTCTTCAGCCTGGAAAGTGCGGTCTTTGTAATCTGCTTTATCACGATAGAAATCGACACCTGCCGTAATGCTACCAATATCGATTGGAAAACGGTTTTCAAACTTACCGTTAAAGCTGCTGGTTTCTCCTGTGCCCGGATAAATCACGGTCCCTCCGGCAGTAAAAATAGGCACAGTGATTTCAGTCTTGCTATAGGCTAGCAGTGCCGTTGGATTCCACCAGTGGTCAGGGTTCACTTGCGTATACCGCAGAACAGTATTGTCGCGGGTCATCTCATAGTCACGCACACGTGGCTCCCATGCCGGGCGGCCTGAAATAAACCCGATATTGCCACGGAAAGGACGTGCAGCATCGTCACGCACCCGCTCATGACTTAATTGTAATCTGTGGCCATCCTCTGCTTCGGCGCCTAATTTAAAGAAACCGCTGACCAGGTCGGTGCCCGTGCCATCGACTTTGTCGCCATTACCCGCTTCAAATCTGTTGCCGTTGGCGACAGTTAGATAGGCCAATCCATCCAGTTGTTCAGAAGCAGCATATCCGGCCAGGGTCTGGCTGAAAACATCGCCATTGGTATTAAAACTGGAGCGGATATAAGCGCCCTTGCCGGGCGAAGTGAGAAAGTCACGCGCGTTTTTGGTTTCGTAGGCAATGGAACCCGCAATGGCACCAGCGCCTGCATCCGCGGGTGCCACGCCCGCATTGACGCTCACTGCCTTCATAAATAATGGATCGATCAATGTCGTCCCGTTATGATGAAAGACCTTATTGTTTTGACGACTGCCGTCGATGGTGACCGCGAGATTGGTTTCCTCAATCCCGTTCACATAGACCTTTTGCGACATCGGCGTAGAACCGCCCACTTTCACTGAAGGCTGCCCGTTAAAGATACCGCGTACGTCACTCGGGTTGTTGCGCGCAAGCGCTGCTTCGTCAATCAGTATGGTGACAGGCTCCTTAACAGGCATAGACTGATCAACCCTGGCAGATACCGCCACTTCTGGCAGCGTTTCTGCCTGTTGAGAGAGTGGCTGGGGAGTTTGTTCTTTGCTTGCCAGTACCACCGTAAAATATGCGTCACCGGTTTGCTTCAAGGCCAGGCCACTATTAAGCAACAAGGTGTGCAAGGCCTGCTGTGCGCTATAGCGGCCTTTCAGGGCTGCGGCTTTTTTATCGCCAATCAAAGCGGCATTTGCGCTCAGGCTAATGCCGGTTTGTGCCGCGACTTGCGTCAACGCCGTTGAAAGCGGCCCGGCAGCAATATCAAACATTTGCGTGGTTTCTACAGCTTGCGCCCAAGCGACGGACGCAAATGGATTCAGCAGCGTGACAGGCAACAGCATTGCAGTACGGACTGCCAGCGTGAGCAAGTGTGGACGAAACATAACAGGGGATGGCATGACATCAGGCTCCAAAGTTGAGTATTGAATGGTTTCAACTGGTATGCCGGATGAACTGCAAAAAAGGGAACTCTGCCAGGGAAATTGTTTATCGTGCGGCGATCGCCAGACCACCAGCCGCATCCTGATGGATGCGCACTGGCAATACGTTTTCGATGGCAACCAGGATCAAGGGGATGTCCTGCGTGGGATGATTGAGAGGATACACACCGACCAGATGCAAATTCGCCACCGCTGGCTGCACGCGGATAGGAACGCTGGTATACCGATTCAACTCGGCAATAAAATGGGCTAACGGCAGATTATCCGCGACGATTTGCCCGCGTGACCAGGCTTCACGCGCGAGGTCAGCACGTCCGTCGGCAATAACACCACTCTGCGTAAAATTCGCCTGCTGCCCTGCCAAGACCTCCACGCTGGCAGCATCATGCGGGCTAATGCGTACCGCCCCTTCAAACACGGCCACATGCCCGCCTTGCAGATCGCCGCGTACCGTAAAGCGTGTGCCGAGCGCAGTCAAACGGGCATGCAGCGTCTCGACCACCAATGGCCTGGACGGGTGCTGTAGATCATGTGCCGTGGTGACCAGGATTTCGCCTTGATGCAACACAATGCGCCGCAGGTGCTGCTCATAATACACATCGACGGCGGTGGCGGTATTCAATGCCAGCAAAGTCCCTTCTGGCAAGCGCCACTGCTTGCGCTCACCGATCTGCGTGCGGTAACTGGCATGCGCAATTGCATAGGCATTGGACCAGCCACGCCACGGCAAGACCTGGCGCATGAGCAAGCCACTGGCAAGAACCGTGACGCCTAGCCCCAAACGGCGCAAGGTACGGCGACGCTCAATGGAATGCACCTGTGTCAAGGTCGCCCTCGCAGTGGCTGCGGGCACCGCGGTTACCAGCTGTTTAAAGGGCTGGCTGATGGCTTCAACGCGTTGCCAGACTCGCGCATGTGCCGGATCTGCCGCTAGCCATGCTTGCCAGCCCACGTAATCCTCTGGCTGCACGGCCTGATCCTGCAAACGCGCAAACCATTCTGCGGCCTGGCTTAAAATGCGCTGTTCTTCCCTGTGGTCAGCACACATCTCATTTACCCTCATTGATCATGAGGCAAGCCAACATGGCCTGTGCCATGTATTTTTTCACCATGCGCTCGCCGACGCCCAACCGCTGACCAATCTCGCGGTAACCGAGGCCATCCAGCTGAGACAATAGAAAAGCCTCGCGAACCTTCGGTTTCAAGCGATCTAGCAATTGATCAATGCGGATCAGCGCTTCCAGGATTAAAGAACGCTCTTCAGGGGAAGCGACGAAAGACGCTGGCGTCACAGCCAGCGTCTCCTGCCAGGCACGCTCAATCTCTTGTCGGCGCCAGTGATCTATCAGCAAGTGTTTGGCAATCTGCGTGAGATAGGCCCGGGGTTGCTCTAAGGCATGCACATTGCGCTTGCCATGCATCATGCGCAAGAACGTATCTTGCGCCAGATCGGCGGCCTGCTCACTGCAGCCAAGCTTACCTCGCAGCCAGGCCTTTAACCACCGGTGATGATCCATATAAATACTTTCAACGGTCTGCTGCCCTACAAACTCTTTCGCCAACATGCTGATCACTGTAAATGATAACAATTCTCATTTTAACACGGGTGAGCAACTTTTTAATATGCTGTCTTCATAGTGTGAGAAAGGTACTGGCAATGACGCATGCATCACCGCTGATGCTGAATGCCTGGTGCGCCTGGCCTACTTACCTGGAGAATAAACCACGCATTTCCCCTTTATTATCGCGACACAAGGTGGCCAGACTGTGCGAAACTATGCGCTATAAATAATAGTTCATGCCGCAATGATTTCTACCCGCCTTTTCACCATCCGCTTTGCAACCGCGCTCGCCTTAGCAGGCACCACGAGTCATGTATACGCCACCAATGGCATCAACCTGATCGGTTTCGGTGCTGAATCAACGCTCATGGGGGGCGCCGACGTGGCGGTGGCGCGCGATACCAGTGCGCTGAATACCAACCCGGCCGGATTGGCACAGATCAAGGCGCCGCTACTGGATATGTTTGGCTCTATGCTGCGTACCACAGACCTGGTACACAAAGACCCGCGCAACGAGGAGCATGCCTCTAACCGTTACACCTTTCTAGGCGGTGGTGGATACGCGCGACCACTGGAGAATACCGATTGTACGGCGGGCATAGGCTTGTTCGCCCAAGGTGGCGCGGGCGGCGTATTCGATAAGTTGCGTACGCCGTTTGGTAATCGCGATGATCTTTCCTCGCTATTTGGCATTGCCAAAATTATTCCTGGCATCGGCTGCCAGGTGACCGAAAAGCTTTCTTTAGGCGCCAGCCTGAACCTGGTCTATGGCAGCATAGAACAGGACTTCTTTTCCAATACTTCTGTCGCTGGCTCGCCAGGATTTGCGGGGTACAAATTAGAAGACGCCTCTGCGATACGTACGGGTTTCAAGCTGGGCATGCAATATCGTGTGACGCCGACGCTGACACTGGCTGCCGCTTATACCGAAAAAACAGAACTACCCATGACGGGTGGCACACTGACGGCCGACTTCACAGGTGCAGGATTGGGCAAAGTGAAGTATTCCGACGCCTCAGTGAAAGGGTTTGCTTTACCACGCGAAGTAGCAGTAGGTTTGGCATTCAAGCCGACAGATGACTGGCTGCTGTCATTCAAGCTCAACTGGCTCAATTGGGACGATGCCATTAATGACGTCAAACTGCGTGCCACACGACCAAACAATGCCGCCGCACCCGCCGTGTATGGCTCAACCAACCCTGCTGACTGGAAAGACCAGTGGGTCGTTGCAACAGGGGTTGCTTACACATGGAGTGACAGGACGACGCTTTATGCAGGCCATAACTATGGCAAAAACCCCATCCCACGGCAGAACTCCAGCCCTTTACTGGCGGGCATCCTGGAGCATCACCTGACTTTTGGTGCGGCACGCAAGATTGACCAGAACTGGCTAATGACTGGGGGCGTGGAATGGATGCTGCCGGTACGTGAAAAATATAACAGCGCCTTGCTTGGTGACTCAGAAATCCGCAATGAAGCCATTTTCCTGCACTTTATGTTGAGCCGCCGCTGGTAGGCTTACGCTACCATTTTGATGCAAGTCCTGCCTTACGCACGGAGGGCTTCACCAATTTCTTGCCTGCGCGCTTTCTGCTCCATATCAGCACGCCGGTCACGGAAATGGCGACAAGTGCCAGACCCGTTAAACAAACAAATATCCGGTAAGGCAAGCCAAAGACCTGCCCCATATGCAACGCGCCTAACCAGTTGCTAAAGGTATTGCCTGCCTCACCCTGAGTCGGCAACCACCACCCTTTCAGCTCACCGGTCTGGGCATCAATCAGAATAGCCGTATTGCCCCTGTCTTCGCGCAAATCGGCAGAACTGTGCACTGAATACATATACACACCGCGAACACGGTCTAAGCGCAACCTGTCTTCAAAATCAATCTTTAAATGGTGTACTTGTGCAAAGTCCTGCATCGCCTGGCGTGCCACGTGATGCGCTTCTGGCCATGGCATGGGCAAGCGGTCCAATGGCTGTTCCAGCTTGGACACACTGCGCCACGACAGGTCAAATGGCATGACCTTGGACATGATGGGCAAGTAAACCTGGTCACGCAAATTAAACATGACGCTGGACCAGGCGAAAATAAGTAAGACCGTGCATAGCCACAGGCCCAATGCACGGTGCAGGTCAAAATTGATACGCGTGGCACTGGCCTGCCATTTGACCAGCCATGCCGGTCGCCAGCGGTGCCAGAAGCGGGTTTTAGCGTTTGCCTGCCGTCGGGGTAGCGTTAAGGCGAACGCCACAAAGGTATCCAGCGTCCACAGCACGGCGACGATACCCATGATCAGGTGCCCGCTTTTACCCGGTAAAGCCAGCGAATAATGCAATCGATAGAGAAAGGTGACCAGGGTTTCCCGCTGAAACGGGCTTTCGCCATATTTACGCGCGCCCAAACTAGCCCCGGTTTGCGGGTCAATAAATAGCTGGTCAGCGACCGTTTCGGTTGCAAGCGGGTCAGTGGGACTGAGCCGGAAAGCCAGTACCCGTTCAGTCAGGGCAGAAGCCACTTCTGCATCTGGCAATTTAAACAGCACCTCATCGACCAGTGTCCCTGCAGGCGCTTGCTGCTGTGCCAGGGCTTGCAAGCGGTAAGCATCAAGCACAGGCTTACCGGCTTGCCAGGCTGGCCGGAACAGTTGCGGGTTTAACCAGGCATCCAGCTCATCCTCAAACGCGATGATCGCGCCGGTGAAGCCGGAAATGATCAGGAAAGCGGCCATCGCCAGGCCCACCCAGCGATGCCAGAGTACAAGAATGTGTCGCATTAACGGTGCTTTTTACCAATGATAGTTAAGTTGTGCCATGACGTTGCGGCGGAACCCCCAGCGGCAGCCGTCACCGTAGTACCCGCAGTTGGAAACATATTCCTTATCGAACAGATTGCTGGCATTAAGCGCGAATTGCCAGCCTTTCCAACCTTCGCCCAACTGGGTCAGGTCGTAACGGACGGCCAAATCCACCAGCGTATAAGATGGTAAGCGGATGGTATTGGCATCATCTCCATAGCGGCTGCCGATGTAACGCACACCGCCGCCCAGTGTCATGCCCTGTAACAACGCGGTTGGGAAGCGGTAATCGACCCATAGCGAGGCGGTATGATTAGGGACATGATTAGGATCTTTGCCTTCAAAGGCAATCCCTTGAGCATTGCGGTTATTGCTTTTGGTGATTTCGGGCAGAAGGTAGGTATAGCTGCCAATGACTGACCAGGCATCCCATTGGGTTTTGGCCTCCAGCTCAAGCCCGCGTGCACGTACTTCACCTTGCTGCAACTGGAAGTTAGGGTTCTGGGTATCCTGTGTGGTCACGTTTTGCCTGCGCAAATCGAACAAGGCCACGGTATATAAACTCTGGCTTTCTTTAGGCTGAAAACGCAAGCCCAACTCATACTGTTTGCCGGTTTCCGGTTTGAAAGCAGACCCTGCAAACGTGGTACCTATCACAGGCAGGAAAGATTCGGTATAGCTCGCATAAGGGGAAAGGCCATTGTCGGCCAGGTAGACCAGGCCCGCACGCCAGGTTTCAGCCTGGTCTTTTTGTGAAGAAGAGGCCGATGGTGTACGCAAATTATCGGTTTCCATCCGCGTCCAGTCTTTACGGCCACCCAAGGTCGCTACCCATTTACCGTCATACTTGATCTGGTCCTGCAAATAAGCACCGGTCTGACGTTGGCGTTGTTCAATATTGGCACTTTCAGCCAGGTTAATGGCCGTTTGCCCATAGACGGGTGCATAGATATCCAATGTACCTGCCAGTGCAAAGGTACGGCGCTGATCGTTGTTCAGGCGCTGGCTATCAATCCCGGCAACGACCGTATGCTCAAAGTCACCGTGTGACCATTTCGCTTGCAAATGGCTATCTACCACCAGGTTATCGACATCTTCCTCATTGCCACCCGTCTCACGCGTGATGGTGCGCTGGTCAGCCTGCAACGCCCGCAAATAGGTAGAAATCGCATCGGTGGTCATTCGCTGGTAGCGCAGGTTCTGGCGGAAGGTAAAGGTCTGATTGAAGATATGCTCAAACTGGTAGCCTAATGAATAACGTTCCTGCTCGTATTTATCCAGACCGGGTTCACCGAGAAAGCGGCTGGTCGACACTTTGCCAAAACGGCCGCCCACTAATGTCCCTATACGCGGCCAGGCCTGGTAGCCTTGGCCGCGGTCATTTTTCTGGTAATCAGAGAGCAATGTGAGCGTCGTAAAATCGCTAGGGCGCCAAGTCAATGACGGCGCAATATAAATGCGGTCATCTTTCACATGATCAATCTGCGTATCACTGTCCTGCACCAGGCCAGCGACCCGGTAAGACCAAGTGCCATCCTCGGTGAGGTAGTCACTGAAGTCGCCGTTCAATTGCTTGCGGTCGTATTGCCCGAGAACAACACCCACTTCATGTAAAGGTTTATCCGTTGGCCGTTTGCTCACCAGATTCACGATGCCTCCAGGCGCACCCTGCCCATATAAAATCGACGAGGGTCCCCGCAGTACTTCTACACGCTCCAGGCCAAACGGCTCCATCACCGTACCGCCCTGGTTACTAAATGCATAATTGCGCAAGCCATCGCGATACTGGTCACGGCCGATACTGAACCCGCGCACGCCTATGGTATCTGCGCGTGGATCAGGCCCATTGGACTCCGCAACAATACCAGCGCTGTAACGTAAAGCTTCCCCCACAGACTGCACGGCCTGCATGGTCATCTGGTCACGCGTGATGACGGAGATCGACTGCGGAGATTCCAGGATATCGCTGTCGGTTTTGGTGGCAGTAATATTGCGCTTGGCCACGTAGCCTTTCATCCTGGCATTCGCCCGCTCTCTCTCGGCTGCGCCAGCCACACTCACTTCCGGCATCAATTGAGGTTCTGCATGGCTTTGTTCAGGAGGTGGTGCTTTAACCAGTGTAAAACCACCACCTGGTGTGGCTTTGAGTTCCAGGCCGCTGCCATTCAATAATTTATCCAGCGCCTGGCGTACGCTGTAATCACCCTTGAGTGCGGGTGACTTCTTGTTTTCAGTGAGTCCGGTAGAGAAAATAATGCGTTCCCCGGTTTGATGCGCCAAGGCATTGAGGGCTTTATCAAGTGGTTGAGATGGTATGTCGAGCTCAACCGCATGGACGGAAGTGACGAGGCTGGCCATGAACATGGCCATTAGAGTAGGTTTGCAAATATGTGACATCTTTTTCCCAGTGATTATTTAGTTACACTGGTATGTCGTTTGAGCGTTGAAAGATGTTGATGTCCGATTAAAAAATTTTAGACCCTGATGATTAACGGTGCCTGATGACCACAGACTGGTCCGCGTGCCTTTCAACCCGTACCGGCAATATCTCGGGCAAGACATCAATCAGCGCATCAATGCCGTGAATGTCATATTCGCCTGATAACTGGTACTGGCCCACATGCGAGTCTGTAATTTGAATCTGGCCTGCATGGTAGCGCTGTAACTCAGCCACAACTGCACTCAAGGGTTGGGCGTCAAACATTAATCGCCCTTGCTGCCAGGCCGTGGCTGACTCTGCCGAGATGTGACGTATAGCCGAAAGTGCACCGGCTTCTGAGCGTAGTGTTTGATGATGGCTTAGCACCTGTTTGGCTGTGCCATTGATCACTTCTACCAACCCTTCTATCACGGTGACTTCGGCACCATGAGCGGTATTGCGCACATTAAAGACGGTCCCGATATCCCTGATGGTCGTCTGGTAGGCGTACACAGTGAACGGACGCCAGCCATGCTGCACGCGAAACAGCGCCTCCCCCTGCGGCAATCGCAGTTGGCGCGAATAAAGATGCTGCTCGACGATCAGGAGGCTATTGGTATTCAGCGTGACCTCGCTACCATCTTTTAAATGGTAAGTGGCTTGCTGACCCACGGCCGTTTGCATGGATTCACGTTGCAATACCGGGTCTATATACCAGCTCAAGGCCAATGCCAGGCAGGAGGCAACCACGCCAGCTGTTTTCTTTAGCCCGCGTTGACGCCGTGTCTGCTGTTTGCCTTCACGCAAAATCTCCTCGCGTGAAGGAAAATGTTCGCGTAGCGCCTGTGTATATGGGCTCAAAGGATCTTCGCCTGCGAATGGCTCTGACCTGCCTGATTTTTCATGCTGCAGATTCATCATGCCGTCACTCCCCATTGACGCTCTATGCTGGCCATGGCCTTGGTGAAATGCTGGGTGACCATATTGCGTGAAATGCCCAACTCGTTTGCAATCTCCTGTTGCGGCATATCGTGCAGCCTGTGCAGCAAGAACACTTGCCGCTGACGCGCTGGCAAGGCCTCAATAATGCGTTTCAATGCTTCCAGCCGCTGCACAAAATGTAGTACCCGTTCGCCATCCACATGGTGGCTATGGCTCGCCATGGTTTGCATATCATTCAAGTGGGCTTGCTGGGTCTGGTACTGGCGGTAGCGGTCAATTGCCCGGTGGTTGGAAAGTTTGCGCAGAAAAGCCATGGGCGTATGCACGGTGGTAGTCAGCGGTCGCTCCATGAGCTCCACGCATACATCGTGCACCACATCACGGGCAAAATGATGGTCACCAAAGCGACGCTTCACATAGTTGATCAGCTCGTCATAATGATAGACCAGCGCGACCACAAGCTTTGAGTTTTCAGGATGTTGCAGCACAGCAATCAGCAGAAAATAGAAATAGCTGATATGTTAACGGCCTGCTTGATTTATTTCAAATGAAAATCATTATCAATTGAGTCAAGAAAAGAAAATTTACTCGCTAAGGTATAAAAAACCCGGACACGCTTTAGGTGTCCGGGTCGCCCATTACAACTGAATCATTCAAATGACTGAAGCCGCCCGCAAGGTTTGAGCTGCGGCTACCATATTGCCCAATGCCGGTAGCACCTCTGTCCACTGCCGGGTTTTCAAGCCACAATCAGGGTTCACCCACAACCGCTCAGCCGGTATCCGTTCGGCAGCCTTTTGCATCAATTGCACAATATGTGCCTGGCTTGGAATATTCGGCGAGTGGATGTCATAGACACCAGGCCCGATCTCGTTGGGGTAGTTGAAGTGATCGAATGCATCCAGCAGTTCCATGTCCGAGCGCGAGGTTTCAATCGTGATCACGTCGGCATCCATCTCAGCAATCGAGGCTATGATGTCATTAAACTCCGAGTAACACATATGCGTGTGGATCTGTGTTTCATCTTGCACGCCATTGGCGGTAATGCGGAAAGATTCTACTGCCCAGTTCAAATACTCCTTCCATTGCGATTTACGCAGTGGCAAACCTTCACGTAACGCCGCTTCATCAATCTGGATCACATGAATACCTGCCTTTTCCAGATCCAGCACTTCTTCACGGATCGCCAATGCCAGTTGGTAGCAACTCACAGCACGAGGCTGGTCATCACGCACAAACGACCAGTTCAGAATCGTGACAGGACCAGTCAGCATGCCTTTCATCGGCTTGCTGGTCAGCGATTGTGCATATTTAATCCATTCCACCGTCATCGCCTTCGGGCGGCTGATATCGCCAAACAAAATGGGCGGTTTCACGCAACGCGAACCATAAGACTGCACCCAGCCAAACTGGCTGAAGGCATAACCATCCAGTTGCTCACCAAAATATTCCACCATGTCGTTACGCTCAGCCTCACCATGCACCAAGACATCCAGGCCCAGTGCTTCCTGCTCACGCACACTGCGTTCAATTTCAGCTTTCATTGCCGCCTGATATGCCGCATGATCAATTTCGCCCGCTTTGAACTGGCGGCGTGCCTGACGGATTTCTGCGGTCTGCGGGAAAGAGCCAATGGTCGTCGTTGGGTATTGCGGCAATTGCAGCAATGCCGCCTGTTTGGTTGCACGCTGCTGGTAAGCACTCTGCCGCTGACCCAGTTGCGGTGTCAATGTTTGCAATGCGGCTTTCACCTGCGGGTTATGCACTCGCTTGGAGCTACGGCGCGCCTCAATCGCCACCTGGTTTACTGCCAGGGCCACTTTCACAGCATCCCGCCCATGGTTCAATGCGGTCGCCAACACCTGTAACTCCTCCAGCTTTTGCTTGGCAAAGGCCAGCCAGGATTTGATCTCAGACTCCAGTTTCACTTCGCTATCCAGGTCCACCGGCACATGCAGCAATGAGCAAGAAGGCGCCAGCCACAAGCGCTCACCAAGGCGTTCAGCAATCGGCTCCAGCCAGTCCAGCGTCGTATTCAAATCGGTTTTCCAGATATTGCGCCCATTAATCACACCAATTGAAAGCACTTTATGCGCAGGCAGCTGGTTAATCAGTGGCACGATTTCACTGCGTGCATTGATCGCGTCTACATGTAATCCAGCAACTGGCAGATTCGCCGCCAAATATTGGTTATCGGCCAACTGGCCAAAATAGGTCGCGACCAGCAATTTGACACGGCTGCTTTTTAGATGATGGTAGGCCAGGTTAAACGCATGCTGCCATTGTGCATCGAGTTCAGTGACCAGGATAGGTTCATCAACCTGCACCCACTCTACGCCTTGCGCTGCCAGGGTTTCAAGTAACTCGGTATATACGTTTAACAACTGTGGCAGGAGTGCCAGCCGGTCAGAATCATCCTTGGCTTTACCAATCGCCAGGTAAGTCACCGGGCCAATAATCACTGGTTTAGCTTTAAAAGGTTGCGCCTTGGCTTCTGCCAACTGCTCCAACAAACGGGTGGCATCCAGCTTGAACTGTGTCTTTGCCGTGAATTCCGGCACGATGTAGTGATAGTTAGTATCAAACCACTTGGTCATCTCACCCGCCGCCACACCGCCGCAACACTGCGCGTGGTCTTCACCGGCCTGCGCAGAACGGCCACGCGCCACGCGGAAATAGTTATCCAGCGGGTCACCATGAAAATCCTGTACCCGGGCTGGCAGATTCCCCAGGGTAAAGCTCATGTCCAGTACCTGGTCATAAAAAGCAAAATCACCTACCGGTACTAAATCCAGATTGGATTGCAACGCCCAGTTTTCCTGGCGCAGGCTTTTACCCACCTGTTTTAAATCCTCTAAAGAGGATTGGCCTTTCCAATAGGCTTCTAAAGCAAACTTCAATTCGCGCTTGGCCCCGATGCGCGGAAAGCCAAGGTTATGTGTAGTGATCATCATGGGTTCCTTAACAAGTCAGAACACGCATTCTAGGAAACACAAACCATGAAGTAAAATGGTATTATTTCAACAATCAATTAATTTTATTCATACATAAAACCATGATTGAACGTATCCACCTAGCCATTATTCGCGAAGTTGAACAGCAAGGTTCGTTAACGGCCGCCGCTGAAAAGCTGTTTCTCACGCAATCAGCTCTCAGCCACTCAATTAAGAAACTGGAACAGCAGCTAGGGACAGATATCTGGCTACGCGAAGGCCGCAGTCTGCGCCTGACCCAGGCCGGGCAATACCTGCTGGCAGTGGCTAATCGACTACTACCGCAACTATCCCTCGCCGAAGAACGCTTGCGCCAGTTTGCTCAGGGCGAGCGCGGTACTTTGCGCATAGGCATGGAGTGCCACCCGTGTTACCAATGGCTACTGAAGGTGGTCTCACCATATTTGGCCGACTGGCCGGATGTGGATGTAGATGTGAAACAGAAATTCCAGTTTGGCGGGATTGGCGCACTATTTGGCTACGAGATAGATATGCTGGTCACGCCTGACCCGCTGTATAAACCCGGTCTGCTGTTTCAACCCGTATTTGATTACGAACAGGTGCTGGTCGTACATCGCCAGCATGCACTCGCACAAGAGGCGTATGTCACGCCCGCACAACTCAGCAGCGAAACGCTCATCACCTACCCGGTAGACATAGACCGTCTCGATATTTACAACCAGTTCCTGCAACCTGCAGGCATCAGCCCGCACGTGCACAAACCGATTGAAACCACCGACATCATGTTGCAAATGGTCGCCAGTGGCCGTGGGGTGGCCGCCTTACCCCGCTGGCTGGTAGAGGAATATCAAAACCGTTTTGACGTGGTGCCGGTCAGGTTAGGCGAAGAAGGAATTGCGAAGCAGATTTACCTGGGCATACGCGAAACGGATGTAAACACAGACTATGTACAGGCATTTATTGATTTGGCACAGCGCTAAAGTGTTAACATAAAAACACTTTGCTGGACTAATGTCCTTTCGCCGTTGACCTCAAATATTAATCAACCATCCCCATGCACTCTCGCCCCCAATCCCGCTCACCATGGTTAAGCCTTAAAGCACTTGATGACTATTTGCTAGCCCCTAAGCCCTACAGGAATATATCCGGGACTTCACGGTTTGCGCTGGAATTGTTCTATTTTGGTATCAAAGAAGCACGTGCATGCCTATTTGCCGTACTCTTTTTTGTGATGGTATTCACTGTGCCACGAGCAGGGCTGATGGGAATTCCACGCTACGACCTCCTACTGTTAGCCGCACTGGTCATACAGGTTTGGATGGTGTGGAGCAAACTAGAGACTATAGATGAGGTTAAAGCGATTACCATATTTCATGTGATTGGTTTTGCGCTCGAAGTATTCAAAACGTCCAGCGGCATAAAGTCTTGGTCATACCCAGACTTTGCATATACCAAACTTTTTGGCGTACCTCTCTTTTCGGGGTTCATGTATGCAGCTGTCGGTAGCTACATGATTCAGGCATGGCGCCTCTTTGAACTGCGTGTGATCCATCACCCGCCTTACTGGATGGCTTGGGGAATAGCATTACTGATTTACATTAATTTTTTCAGTCATCACTACATTGGTGATTACCGCTGGTATATCGCTGCCTGCACACTTGGTTTATATGCCCGAACAACTGTGGTTTTTCGACCTCTAGATTACGATCGAAAAATGCCATTATTGCTAGCGTTCGTACTAATTGGATTTTTCATTTGGCTGGCCGAGAACATAAGCACGCTTTTCAATGTCTGGAACTATCCAGACCAAATTGGTGCTTGGTCAACTGTGCACATTGGAAAATGGAGTTCTTGGTCGCTTCTGGTCATTATGACATTTACCATTGTGGCCAACCTCAAGCATATAAAGGCACGCGTGCATGTGCCTTCCTGAGATAATAATCAACAACATTTGCGACTATTAAATCAGCCTCTTTGATTCTCAAAGAGCATTACAAACATCAGCTCATCTAGCAATAGAGCCCTTCGTTAGAACAAATAAATAAAAATTTAAATTTTACTCTGACCCTAAATGCAAAAATATTCATTCCTAATCATTGCCAAGATAAGAGAATTTCCTCAGACCTATCTGTACTTTTCATTGAGAGCCATTCCTTTCCTTTGGTGTAACTCTCTCTTAATGCCAGAACTGCGGTTCCAATCGCCTCGGTGCAAGCGTTCTGAACTGTAGAAGTGTCAACTAAGGTACCATGTACGATTCGGCTCCTAACGCTATAAACATTAGATAACGATTTTTTCAATGCAACTCTCTTTGCTGGATCACTTTCAATCAATTTAGCTAGCGAAGCTGAAACACGAAAGGTAACCTCATTTGAGGTACCCAATAGGTTTTCCCAAACCATTACAGCATCAATTAAGGCGTCTGCTTTATCTATTCTATGCGCAACAGCAGAAACCAATCTTTTTGCTGCGACATCCACCTCTTGAGTATGAGATTTATCTACAATCCGAGCCCAATTTTCTAAATCTATCACTAACTGGCTTGCATCCTGTTGATTCTGAAAAATTGGACCATTTATTGCCGAGGAGTAACCGAAAAAACCTTGAAATGGAACAATCACCGTTCCCCAGGTTGTAACCGGAACGACGGGATTAAGGTGATCTTTTGAAGCTAAGGCAAATGATAACGGCAGTAAGTATTCAGAGCGTAAATCCTCTTCATTTGGGCCATTAAGGACTACATTTGGGTCATTCTCTCTGTCAAATACTATTGGCAATAATTTTGGCTCAATCAGTAATGCACTTGTAGTGGGTTGTCCAAAACGAGGGAAACCTCTCTCCTGAATTGGTGTAACTGGCCGAATGGTTCCCCATGGCGTAACAAATTGTTTATCCGGAGGTATGGTTATCAAACCCAGCCCTTTTATTTTATAGCCTCTGACTGGCTCCCCTCTTAAAGCTTTTCTAAGCTCTTCAAAGCCCTCTAACACCATTCTTAAATAAACACTTTCTTCAAGCGGTAAACCAAGAAAGTATATAAGTTGAAAAGCTGTTGAAAATATCGAATACAGAATGCTTTTAGAAGATAAGCGCACACCTCCACCAGGTTGAAAAACCATCGGGTCTAAAACCCCATCCCTCGGGGCAATTAATTCAAATTCTGGATTGAGATTTATTGCGTCAACGAAATCATTAAACAAAGGCATACTCAGAATGAATATACTTGACTCACTCATTGCTTTTTCCAATATTGGATCTGCATGATGCAATGGATCACTCATGCCTTGACTCAAGCTATTCACTCTAAGACGAAATACTTCTGAAGCAATTTCAGAGATCATGACCAGTGGACTTTTTGTCATCTCGGACATTCAAAATTCCTTTAATGTGTCTGCAAGAGTTGCATAATGAGTGCCAGAGTAAAAATAGATTACATCTAACTCCCTCCAAGCGCCTTATACAACCCCACCTGATTTTGCAGCGCCTGCTGTTGTATCTGTACAGCCTGCGCTTGCGCATCGAGCACGCTACGTTGCGCATCAAGCACTTCCAGATAGGTCACCAAACCTTGATCCAGTTTGCGTTTCACCAGTTCCAAGCGACTACTTTCCAGCTCACGTAACCGTGTTCTAGACGCGGCCTCTTCGGCGATAGCGGTGCGTGTACTCAGTACATCCATGACTTCTTTAAACGCTGTCTGGATGGTTTTTTCGTAATTGACGACCTCAATATGCTGACGAGCCTCAGCCAGTTTGAGGCTGGCTTTATTGCGGCCGTAGTTAAAAATCGGGATGACCAGTTGCGGGCTGAAGGCCCAGTAATTGCTGCCGGTATCCGAGAACAGTTTGGCGAAGTCTGAATTGACCAGGCCGACGTTAGTGGTGAGCTGCAGGCGTGGATAAAACGCAGCCCGTGCTGCACCGATATTGGCGTTGGCAGCTTTGAGCTGATGCTCGGCAGCACGGATATCGGCGCGGCGGGTGAGTAAAGTGGACGGCAAGCCCGGCGTAACGTCGGCTAGTTTTAAATCTGCTAATGGCTTGACCGGCAACGGCGTGCGTTGCGAAGGCTCACCGAGCAGTAAATATAAAGCGTTTTTTGTGGTGGCCAGCTGGCGTTGCCATTGCGCGAGCTGCGCCTGCACTTGCTCGACCTGGATTTGCGCAGCTTTGACGTCTAGCACTTGATCCAGCCCGGCATCGAAACGGCGCTGGGTGCGCTGCAACATTTGCTGCCGGTCAGCCAGGGTTTGCTGGGTGACTTTGAGTTGTGCATGAATGGCCAGGTAGTTCACATACTGCGTGGCAATTTCAGTAATCAGGGTTGCCTGCACGGCTTGCTGGTTTTCAGTCACGGCGAGATATTGCTCCAGCGCAGATTGCGTCAGGCTTTTCACGCGGCCAAATACATCGATCTCATATTCGCTAATGCCTACACCTACCCTGAAAAGCTCGGCCTCAAACGCTTGGCTGGAGCTGAATACGGTGCGGCTGCGGTCGTAATTCAGGTTGCCTTGAACCGTTGGCAGCCGGTCTGCTTTTTGCACGCCATAAGTCGCCTTGGCTTCGTCCATGCGTAATACCGCAGTTTTGAGGTCGCGGTTATGCTGCAAGCCGATCTGTATCAGTTTCTGCAAATCGGCATCAGGGAAGTAGGTTTGCCAAGTGAGAGGAGGTGCTTCGGTGACGCTCTCGTTCGCTGGCTGGCCGGGGTACGTTTCTGGTACCGGTGCAGCAGGCCTGAAATACTCAGGCACCAGTGAACAGCTACTCATGGCAAATGCCAGCGCGACAATCAGGGGAATACGACTAAACTTCATGTGACACCCTTTGCTGTGCGGCCGGTTTTTTCATCCAGCGCCCCACCACAATAAAAAATAACGGCACAAAAAAGATGGCGAGCAAGGTGGCAGTGATGATGCCGCCAAGCACACTGGTGCCGATGGCAATTTGTGCTCCTGATGCGGCGCCACTGGAGAATGCTAGCGGAATCACACCCACACCAAAGGCCAGCGATGTCATCACAATTGGGCGCAGACGCTCTTTGGCCGCCAGCAAGCTGGCTTCGATCAACGGCATGCCTTGCAGTACGTGTTCGCGCGCAAACTCGACAATCAGGATGGCATTTTTGGCGGACAAGCCTATAGTGGCAATCAAGCCCACCTTGAAGTAAATGTCATTCGGTAAACCTCGAATCGTCACTCCGAGCAAAGCACCTAGAACCCCCAATGGCACCACCAGGATGACTGCAAATGGAATCGCCCAACTTTCATACAACGCAGCCAGTACCAGGAACACCACCAGGATAGACAAGCCAAACAGCAAGGTGGCCTGGCTGCCGGATTGTTTTTCCTCCAACGATTGCCCTGCCCACTCAAAACCTATGCCCTTGCCCAAGCCTTGCACCAGTTTTTCTATGGTCTGCATGGCCTCACCACTACTGTGACCGGGAGCGGCACCACCATTGATGTTAAAGGAAGGGAAACCGTTAAAACGCGTCCGCTGTGGGCTACCCATGGCCCAGTCCAGCGTCATGATGGAAGACAGCGGCACCAAGCTACCATCCGCGGCTTTGAGGCGGATTTTTTTAATATCTTCCAGCGTCTGGCGCTGTTTGCCATCAGCTTGCACAATAATCCGGCGCACCTGATTGCCGTAGACGAAATCACCCAGATAGTTAGAGCCGAGCAAAGTAGCCAATGAATCATTGATTTCATCTAACGAAATACCCAGCGCATTGGCTTTGCTGCGGTTAAGTTGCATATTAACCACGGGGGTGTCGTACAAGCCGGCAAATAGCACATTGGCGAGTTCAGGATGCTTGGCGGACTCCGCCAGCAGTTGATCACGCGCTTTCATTAATGTGTCGATACCGACACTGGCGCGGTCTACCAGACGCATATCGAATCCACCCACACTGCCGAGTTCTGGCAATGGCGGCGCATTCATGGCAAAAATACTTAAATTGGGACGACCATAGAATTGCTGGTTAACACGATCCACAATCGCCTGCACCTGTTGCTCTGGGTTGGGCCGCTCGGCCCAGTCTTTGAGTGTGATAAACAGCATACCGCTGTTGGTACTGGTGCCGTAAAAGCTGAATCCACTCACTTCAAAAATGATATCGACCGGCTCATGCTGCTGGATATAACGGCTCATGTCGCCTAGCACTTCGGCCGTTTCTGCCAGGGTCGCGCCTTGTGGCAATGACACCATGACCATAAAGTTACCCTGGTCTTCTTCTGGCAAAAATGCGCCCGGCAATCGCATGAATAACCAGCCTACCAGCCCCACAATCAAGGCAAACACGGCCAGCCAGCGCAGTGGCTTTTTGAGCAATCGTCCGGTCAGACCGGTGTAGCGTTCAGTCATGCATTTGAAACTGCGGTTAAACCAGACGAAAAACCTGGCCTTGGGGCTGGACTCGTGCCGCAGTAGCGTAGCGCACAAAGCAGGGGTAAGCGAGAGCGCCAGAAAAGCCGAAAAGCTGATAGAGACAGACAAAGCCAGTGAAAACTGCCGATAAATATTACCTACCGCGCCACTGAAAAACGCCATGGGGATAAACACGGACACCAGTACTGCGGTAATCCCGACGACGGCACCGCTGATCTGCGACATGGCTTTGATGGTTGCGTCATGGGCAGACAGGCCCTCTTCCACAATCAGGCGCTCGACGTTTTCCACCACCACAATGGCATCGTCGACCAGGATACCAATCGCCAGTACCACGCCAAACATGGTCAGCACATTGATCGAATAACCTAACCAGTACATGACGGCAAAGGTACCCAAGAGTGCAATTGGCACCACGATGGTGGGGATCAAGGTGGCGCGCAGGTTTTGCATAAACAAATACATGACCACAAACACCAGCAACACCGCCTCCACCAGTGTCTGGATCACTTTTTTAATCGAGATCGACACAAAGGCAGATGAGTCATAAGACAGCTGGAACATGACGTTGGGCGGGAAATACGGCTGCATGTTCTCCATGGCCTCTTTCACACGCTTGATGGTTTCAACGGCATTGGAACCGGGTGCCAGCTTGATGGCCATGCCGGCCGCATTTTTGCCATTGACGCGTGAGCTGTAGGTATAGTCACTGCTGCCCAGCTCTACCCGCGCGACATCTTTCACCAGCAACGCCGAACCATCTGCCTGGCTGCGAATAGGCACATTGGCAAAATCTTCCACGGTCTTGAGCGTGGCCTCAGCCTCCAGTGAGACGCTAAGTGGGGCGCCTTCAGGCACGCCGCTGGCACCTACTTGCCCCAATGTGAGGCGGGTATTGTAGCTACGCAAGGCATTGGAAATTTCAGTGACGCTGACATTCAGGCCCGCCATTTTTTGCGGGTCCGGCCAGATGCGCATCGCGTATTCCGGGCTGAAAGACTGCACCTTGCCTACGCCTTGCACACGCTTGAGGGTAGGCATCACTGTGGCAGAAGACAACTCGCCAAGGTCAATTTCGCTGTAGCGGTTATCTTCCGAAGTCAGGGACACGATCAACTGGAAACTGTCTGCCGACTTTTCCACCATGATGCCGCTGCGACGCACAATTTCTGGCAAGCGCACTTCCACACTTTTAAGCCTGTTTTGCACATCCACCGCTGCCAGGTCAGGATTGGTGCCCTGCTTGAAGGTCACACTGACAGAAGCCATGCCAAAGTTACTGGTTGCCGAGACATACATCAACCCTGGCATGCCGTTCATTTCGCGCTCGATAATCGAAGTCACCGTTTCTTCAACCACCTTGGCGGAAGCACCAGGATAAGTCGCGGCAATATTGACCACAGGCGGGGCAATGTCAGGATATTGCGCAATGGGCAGCTGTTTAATGGCGATTAAACCGGCCAGCACAATCAGGATGGCAATCACCCAGGCAAAAATCGGGCGATCAATAAAAAAACGACTCATGGTTTGGCTTTCTGTAGATTGCCTGATAAATAGTCTGCCCGTTAAGAGGCCAGCGCTTTAGTGATCTTGTCTTTGGCATTCACCAGCTTTGGCGTCACTTTGGCGCCTGCCGTTTGCGTGGCGGCGTTGGTCACCACCACGCGCTCACCCGGCTTAAGGCCGTGCTCAATCACCCATTGCTTGTCGATCACGCTACCGGTTTGCACTTCGCGGGATTCCAGTTCGTTCTTGGCATTGACTACCCAGACACGGGCCGAAAACTGGTCGCGGATCAAGGCATCCCGAGGCAGCAGGATAGCGTTGGGATTGGTCGCCTGGCGGATTTTGAGGCGCACATAGGCGCCAGGCATCAGCTCCTGCTGCGGATTGTCGAAAATCGCCCGCATCACCACCGAGTCTGTGGTCTGGTTGACGGAAACATCAGAAAATGAAAGCTTGCCCGCACTCGGGTACAGGGAACCATCAGGCAGCAACAATTCAATTTTGAACTGGCCGTCATTGCCCTTGAGTTGTCCGTCGCGCAAGGCTTTACGCAGGGCAAATACTTCGGAGGATGACTGGGCAAAGTTAACGTAGACCGGATTCACCTGTTCTACCGTGGTCAGGTGAGTCGCTTCATCTTTACCGACCAGTGCACCTTCGGTCACCAGCGCACGACGTGCAACGCCATCAATCGGCGCAGTCACATTGGCGTAACCCAAATCCAGTTTGGCGCGGTTGAGTTTAGCTTGTGCTGCCGCCACTTCTGCCTTGGCTAGCTGTGCTTCCGCCTGTGCCGCACGGTAGTCGCGCTGGCTCACGGACTGGTCGCCAACCAGTGCCTGGTAACGCTGTAATTTGTCGTTCGCATTCACCAGGTTAGCCTCAGTCCTTGCCACTTCCGCCTCTGCTTCCAGCTTACTGGCCTGTAGCTGCTCAGGGTTAATGACAAACAGGCTGGTACCTGCTTTGACCACCTGCCCTTCCTGATACAGGCGTTTCGCCACAATACCCGACACACGTGCTCTCACCTCTGCGATACGGTAGGCTTCAACGCGGCCCGGCAACTCCACTTCATCGGGAATATCAGCGACCTGGACGGCCACTACTTCTACTTCAGGAGCCGCCGCTGCGGCCTGGGTAGACTCCTGGGGTTTGCTGCAGGCAGATAACTGCAATAACACAAGCGCGTAGACTAAGGCCGTACTGACAGAAAATCTGGACATGAAAATGCCTTCTTACTATATGGACATCAATATTCTATCTGCACACCCATAATTAATCAATCATGACTGATTAATTATTTTTTGATATCATATCAATATTGTTTGATGGATGATCCGCCTAGAAATCATGGCTAGAAAAACCAAAGAAGACGCACAAAAAAGCCGCGACCAGATACTGGATGCGGCAGAGCATGTGTTTTACCGCAAAGGCTTTACGCTCGCCACTATGGCCGATATTGCCGAAGCAGCACAACTGTCTCGCGGCGCAGTTTACGGCCACTACAAAGGCAAGCTCGAAGTCGCCGCTGCCATGGCTGAACGCGTGATTCAGCAAGCGTCGCCCTTTCAGGCCGATCCTGTGCTGAGTGCGCTGGCAAACCTGAAACATTATTGCTTGCAGGAAGTCCGCAGTTATATCGAACCCAGCTCTATCCAGCGCGTGCTGTTTTTTTTGTATGTTGGCATTGATGATTCGCCCGAGCTGCTACAACTGCGTTTCAGCTGGGAGAAAAAACGCATTACGCAGATCAGCCAGCTGTTAAGCCAGGCCATCGCCAACCAAGAGCTGCCCGCCGACATCGATTTTGATTTAATCAGCCTTTATTGCCAGTCTGTGATCGAGGGCGTGTTCAGCGTCGTCTACTTTGGCAGCATGAGCGAAAGCGAGCGCTGGCAGCGTGCAGAACAACTTTGTACTTACAGCTTGCAACGTTTATCCCTGCCGTTTAGCCACGCCTGAGGCTTAAGCTGGCTGCAGGTGTGTTCAGTTTTAATCATTGACGGGCCACCAAAACTTGCGGCAAGATAAAAAGCAGATACATTCATCGCAATTAATTTCAACTTTTTGACCACAACACGGTCACTCTGAGTGGGCTGCGTGCCCAGTCAGAGATTGCACGTAGCGCCTGTGGCGAACACCCCTGCGGATAACAACAACTTAAAGAACCCCTTGCTATGGAACATAACCTGACCCTGATCACCACCATTGCCGCCGCGTTTGCGCTGGCATTGGTGTTTGGACTCATTGCCGAAAAACTCAAACTACCCGCATTGATTGGTTACTTATTTGCCGGTATCTGTATTGGACCAGCGACCCCAGGCTTTGTCGCAGACATTGAAATCGCCTCACAACTCTCTGAAATCGGCGTCATGTTACTGATGTTTGGCGTCGGTCTGCATTTTTCTGTGCAGGACTTGATGTCAGTTAAACGGATTGCGCTCCCTGGCGCACTGGCACAGATGACCTTAGCCACGTTGCTCGGCATGCTAGTCGCCTGGAGCTGGCACTGGAGCCTGGGCGAAGGCCTGGTGTTTGGCCTGTCGCTCTCGTGCGCCAGTACCGTGGTGCTGCTAAAAGCCCTGGAGTCCCGGCGCATCCTTGAAAGCATGAACGGAAAAATTGCCGTAGGCTGGCTGGTGGTAGAAGACATGGTAACTGTATTGGTGCTGGTGTTGATGCCCGCCTTGGCAGGCGTGCTGGGCGGGACACAGAATGAGGCGACCAATGTGGTGGCCATCTGGGAAACCATAGGCATGACCCTGCTCGAAGTGGCGGGCTTTATTGCCATCATGCTGGTGGTGGGTAAACGCGTGCTGCCCTGGTTGCTATGGTATGTGGCGGGCACCGGCTCGCGCGAACTGTTTACGCTGACCGTCATTGCGGTGGCGATTGGCGTGGCTTTCTTTGCCTCCTCCCTGTTCAATGTCTCGTTTGCCCTGGGTGCTTTTTTTGCCGGCATGATCATGCGCGAATCTGAATACAGCCACCGTGCTGCCGAAGATTCCCTGCCTTTCCGTGATGCGTTTGCGGTACTGTTTTTTGTTGCAGTGGGGATGTTGTTTGATCCTAGCATTCTGATCAAACAGCCCATGCAGGTCTTGTCAGTGGTCGGCATTATCATTCTTGGTAAGTCACTGGCGGCGGTGGCGATTGTGCTGGCCCTGCGCTATCCACTGAATACAGCCCTCACTGTCGCTGCCAGCCTCGGGCAAATCGGCGAGTTCTCGTTTATCCTGGCTGGGCTGGGGGTGTCACTCAACCTGATGTCTCCCGACGGCATGAGCCTGGTATTGGCAGGCGCCCTCATTTCCATTGCGCTCAATCCACTGGTGTTTGCGTCTATCAAGCCATTGACCAACTGGATTGTGAATAAATCAGATTTGGCCAGAAATCTTTCGCTACGCATGGATCCTTATGGTGAATTACCCATGACCACAGAGCGGAAGTTTCTGGAGGGACAGGCGGTGCTGGTTGGCTATGGCCGCGTTGGCCGACGCATCGCTCAATCCCTTACAGACGCAGGCATCCCGTTTGTGGTGGCTGAACAAAACCGTGAAGTGGTGGAAAAGCTGCGTAAACAAGGTCAGCCTGCCGTCTCAGGCAATGCCGCCGACCCCATGGTTCTGATACAAGCGCACATTGCCAATGCGGCCATGCTGATCATTGCCACGCCGGACGCCATGGATATCCGCAAAATGGTGGAAATCGCCAAACAGCTCAAACCGGACATTGAAGTGGTGATCCGCACCCATCACGAAGACGAATACCAGCGCCTGCAAAAGGAGCTGGGCACCAGCGAAGCCGTCTTTTTTGGCGAAGAAGAACTGGCTAAAGGCATGGCGGCACACGTGTTGCAGCGCTATGAGCGTACCGTTTAATCTGCAGCACGGAGAGACCCGGATACGCCAATTAACGTATGGCAGGCACATCCACCTGAGGTTAAATTAGCACCAAGGTTATTACCTGCTACGCCCTACATTTTAATCACACCGTCAACAGCGCCGGTGATGATTCGAGCAAAAAAGCTCACCCGCCATCTGGATGGCCGGTGGGCTTTTTTTATGCGTAATCGGTATGTATCGAGTCTTAAGCCTTTTTAAATCTTTCAGGAGAAGCTTCATGATACATGGTGATATTTCCAGCAGTCAGGACACCGTCGGCGTTGCCGTCGTCAATTACAAAATGCCGCGCTTGCATACCAAGGCCGAGATTCTGGCTAACTGTCGCAACATTGCCGATATGGTGGTGAATATGAAAGCGGGCCTGCCTGGCATGGACCTGGTGATTTTCCCCGAATACAGCACGCACGGCATCATGTATGACAGCCAGGAAATGTATGACAATGCCACCACCGTGCCCGGCCCGGAAACCGACATTTTTGCCGAAGCCTGCCGCAAGGCGAAAGTCTGGGGGGTGTTCTCGATCACCGGCGAGCAGCACGAAGAGCATCCGAAAAAAGCGCCGTATAACACCTTGATCCTGATGAATGACCAAGGTGAAATCGTGCAGAAGTACCGCAAGATCATGCCATGGGTGCCGATTGAGGGCTGGTACCCAGGCAAGGAAACCTTTATCAGCGAAGGCCCTAAAGGCCTCAAGGTCAGCCTGATTATCTGTGATGATGGCAACTACCCTGAAATCTGGCGTGACTGCGCCATGAAGGGTGCCGAACTGATTGTGCGTTGCCAGGGCTATATGTATCCGGCCAAAGAGCAGCAAATCCTCATCAGCAAGGCGATGGCGTTTGCCAATAACACTTATGTCGCGGTGTCCAATGCTGCAGGCTTTGATGGCGTCTACTCCTACTTTGGTCACTCTGCGATTATCGGTTTTGATGGCCGGACGCTGGGCGAATGTGGCGAAGAAGAAAATGGCGTGCAGTATGCGGCCTTAAGCAAACACTTGATCCGCGACTTCCGTAAACATGGCCAGTCAGAAAACCACCTGTTCAAGCTGCTACACCGTGGCTACACCGGCATGCTCAACTCAGGCGATGGCGACCAGGGCGTGGCAACCTGCCCTTACAGCTTTTACAGCAAGTGGGTACAGGACCCGGCAGCCGCACGAGACATGGTAGAATCGTTTACGCGTACGACGCTAGGCACCAAAGAAGCGCCTATCGCAGGCTTACCTAATGAGTAACCGCTTTAGCTGACAAGCGATGACCAGAGGCGATCATAACTGGTTTGATCGCCGCAACACTATGGCTCCGGCCTGGCCGGGGCCCCTGACGAAAGAATCTCATGGCAACCACTGACCCGATCCCGGTCGGCGTGCTGTTTTCCACCAGCGGCGCCACGGCCACCATAGAGCGCTCACAGGCCTTTGCCACCTTCTTTGCCATAGATGAAATCAATGCGGCGGGCGGTATTGATGGGCGTGAACTGGTGCCTATCCACTACGATCCGCAAGGCATGACGCAACAATACCAGTTACTGGCAGAGCGTATGATCCGCGAGGATGGCGTCAATGTGATCTTTGGCTGCTATCTTTCCAGTACGCGCAAAGCGGTGATCCCGGTGGTGGAAAAATGGCGCAAGCTATTGTTTTACCCTACGCCATATGAGGGCTTTGAGTTCTCGCCGCATGTGATTTACACCGGCGCGGCGCCCAACCAGAACAGTGCACAACTGGCTGATTACATGACTCGACATTTTGGTGCGCGCGTCTACATGATCGGCTGCGACTACATTTACCCCTATGAGTCCAACCGCATCATGAGTGACTTCATTCTTGAAGTCCCGGGTGGCAAAAAACTGGCTGAACGCTACGTGCCGCTTACGGCCACAGAAAAAGATTTTTTAGCGGTGGTCAAGGATATCAAGGCCAAGGCACCCGATTTTGTGTTTTCTACCGTCGTGGGTCAAGCGACGCAGCGACTCTACCAGGCCTATGCCGAACTCGGCATGGATGCGCAGCAGACGCCCATTGCCAGCCTGACGACCTCGGAAGCTGAAGTGGCAGAAATGGGGGCCGCAGCGGCCCACGGCCACATGACTTCCGCCCCTTATTTTCAAAGTATCGCCAGTGCCGCAAACCAGGCCTGTATCGCCCGTTTCCAGCAGCAATACGGCCCCGACATCGCCCCTAACATGGCCTGGGAAGCGGCTTACTTTCAAACCCACCTGTTTGCCGAGGCCATGCGTGCAGCAGGCAGCGACCAGTATGATGTGCTGCTACCCCACTTGCTGGGCCGGGAATTTGAAGCCTTGCAAGGACGCATTACCATTGACGCAGGCAACCACCATACCAGCATGCATCCGCGCATTGCCCGAGTCAATGCCAGCGGCCAGTTTGAAATTATTGCCGGTGGCGGCACCCAGGCGGTCATGCCAGACCCTTACCTGGTGACGCATCCGGGCGCCAGCTGGAATAACCTGACCCAGGCAACGGAGTACCGCGTTGGCTGACACACCCGCAAACCCTCAGCGCACAGCCAAGCCAACGTCCGCCCAGCGCTCGACGCTAGAATTATTCCGGCATTTGCGGCATGCCTGCATCACCATTTTTCATCCTGAAGACCAGAACCGCGAAGTCTTGGTCCAGCAATTGCATCGGATTGGCTGCCAGACCGTCGCTTTATGGCCACCCATCCCCCAACTGCCCGCAGACACCGAGCTGGTGATTTTTTTGCTCGATGCCGAGGCCAGCGCTAAAAAGAAACTGCCCTGGCTAACCCCAGATTCAGCGATTCCACTGATCGGTGTCCTCGATTATGAAAACCCGACCACGCTGGAGACGGCCACCGCGCTGGGTTGCCATGGCATGCTGGTACGGCCACTGCAAGCCAAAGGCTTGCTCTCCACCCTCATCCTGACCATGCATCATTGCCAGCAATTAAAAACCTTGCGCAAACGTAATCAGCGCCTGGAAGAAAAGCTGCAGGCAGCAGGCGAAATCAGTGCGGCACAAGCCATGTTGGCGCATGCGCGCGGAATCAGTGCAACCGAGGCTTACAAAGTCCTGCGCGAGCAGGCAATGCTCAAGCGCGTGACGGTGGAAGACATTGCACGTGCGCTGCTGCAAACCGACGGTCTATTGTCCAATCCAGCCAAACACCGTTAGAATGCAGGCCCTTGCATGGCCGCTGCCGGTCCTGCGCACAGTTTTTGCTTGAATTAGTCCGATGATGACCGACATTTCCCCCGCACAAACCATTACCCTGGCCAAAATCAGGCATATCGAAGAGCTCGAGCGCCTGGATAGCTGCATTGCGTTTGTCGAAAAAATTGGCCAGTTGATCCACCAGTTACAAATCGAGCGCGGCGCCAGTTGCCTATTCATTGCCTCAGGGGGCCAGCGTTTTTCTGCAGAGCGCGCAGAGATTGTGGCACAGAACCAGGCCATCGAAACCGACTTCAGGGCCGCTTTACAGCAACATCTGGACAGGAACAGCCGCGCCGATGCCAAGCAACTGACGCTGATCTCCTGGATATTGCTGGGCCTGGACCAGCTCACCACACTGCGGCATCAAATCACCCTGCTCAATATCTCGTTTGCCGATAGCATCGAATCATTCAACCGCCTGATAGGCAGCCTGATTGCGCTGATATTCGAGATCACCGACAGCTCAGTCAACAGCAAGATCTCTACCTGCCTGCTGACCCTGTATAACCTGATCCAGGGCAAGGAATTTGCCGGACAGGAACGTGCGGTGGGTGCCTATTTATTTGGCTCTGGCAGCTTGCAATTGCCACATCAACAAAAGTTGTTTGAATTGATTGCGCAGCAGGAACGGCACTTTGAACTGGTATGCCAGTTTGGCAGCAAAGAGTTGTGTGAAGCCTGGCAGCAATGGCAGGCGAGCGCCTGGCAGCAGCAACACGCCCAATACCGCGCCAAACTGACCAGCGCCCGTGACCAGCAAGCGCTCACGCCCAGTCATGCTGACCTGTGGTTCGACTTGTGCAGCCGCCGCCTGAGCGAGATGTGGCAGATCCAGTGCCAGTTGGTCGACACCATGCACCAACTGCTGGCCGGGCTAACCCGCCAGGCCAAACAAGACTATGAGCAAACCCGCCAGTACCTGCAAACCATACAGGCCAGTCCGCAAGCCAACCTGAACAGTACCTTTTTCAACCTGGCGATTCCTGTTGAAAATGCCTTGAATTTTCAGGCACATGACACGTCGCAGACCTACCCCATGGCATCGATGATCGCTTTACTCCAACACCAGTCACGGCAAATTGCCGACATGGAAACCGAGCTATCAGACACCAAAAAGGCATTGACCGAGCGCAAATTGATTGAGCGCGCCAAAGGCTTGCTGATGAGTACGCTGGGGGTCACCGAAATGGAGGCTTACAAGACCTTACGCAGCACAGCCATGGAGCAGAACCGCAAGGTGATTGATATCGCAGAAAACATCCTTGCCAGCCACCGGCAACCCGGCTGAATGCCCGTCAAGATGGTGCGCTTGCACTTATGTGGTGCGCCGCAGACAAGGTAATTTGCGTGGCTTGACTCGCAAAAACAGTCTCTAACAGCAGTATTTAAGCGATCCAGCCATCTGGCACGACAATTGCATTCATGCCATCCAGTAGGTGACCATGCGGGGTCTCAGGCGTCAAGAGGAGTGTCAACGGCGATACGCTCTCTAATATCTAGCCAGACGACCGCGTAAGCACTGATGGACAAAGGCGTCCTGCCTGAAGATGAACTCTTCAGGCAGGACGCCTTTTTTATTTTGTTTCAGCGTGATATTAGAGAAAGTACGAGGTATTCGATGTCTTATTTAGCTCCCTCAGAGTTTGTATCCAAAATGGTAGATGCCGGAGAGTCAAAGATTTACATGTCTACACGTGACACCGTGATACGTGCTTATATGGCTGGGGCCATCTTGGCTTTAGCGGCAGTGTTTGCCGTCAGTATTGCGATTGCCACGGAATCCCATTTAATTGGTTCCCTTTGTTTCCCTGTTGGTTTTTCCATGCTTTACCTGATGGGGTTTGATTTGTTAACAGGCGTGTTTGTGTTAACACCATTGGCTTGGCTAGATAAACGTCCTGGCGTGACCTGGAAGCAAATCCTGAGAAACTGGGGATTGGTGTTTTTGGGCAATTTTGCTGGCGCATTAACCGTGGCGGCGATGATGTCTTTTATTTTCACCTATGGCTACAACACAGATGGAGGTGCTATTGCGACCAAAGTAGCGGGCATTGGTGAGGCACGTACCTTAGGTTACGCAAAATATGGCATCGATGGCTGGTTTACCATTTTCATTCGCGGCATGCTATGTAACTGGATGGTCTCCATGGGCGTCGTAGGGGCCATGATCTCAACTTCAGTGAGTGGCAAAGTGATTGCCATGTGGATGCCTATTTTCCTCTTCTTCTTTATGGGTTTTGAGCACTCAGTCGTGAATATGTTCTTGTTTCCATTCGGTTTGATTATGGGCGGCAATTTTTCTATTGCTGACTACTTTATTTGGAATGAAATTCCAACTGCTTTAGGCAACCTGGTGGGCGGTTTAGCCTTTACTGGTTTAACCCTTTATACAACCCATGTCAGAACAAAAGCAAAACGTACCCTTTAATTAACGCACTAAGCCACCTCAGCCATGATGGCTGGGGTTTACTTCAGGGCCTTTTATAAAATGATTAGGAGTAAGCAATGACACGCAATGAAGTCACCGAACTGATTATTACGCAAAAACTCAAATTGAATCTCACCTGGAAGCAATTGGCAGACGCGATTGGTCTGAGTAAAGAGTGGACAACTGCCGCGCTCATGGGACAAATGACGCTCAGCGCAGAGCAAGCCAGCACTATTGGCAGCATGCTACAACTTCCGCCTGACGCCATCACGCAATTACAAGTCGTGCCTTATAAGGGTTCATTGCCCACGACTGTGCCAACGGACCCTTTAATTTATCGCTTTTATGAATTAATCAGTGTCTATGGCACCACGTTTAAGGCCTTGATTCACGAAGAGTTTGGTGACGGCATCATGAGTGCGATTGATTTTAATATGGAGATTAAACGCGAAGCTGACCCTAAAGGTGACCGTGTCAACATCACCATGAGTGGTAAGTTCCTGCCATATAAATCCTATTAATCCGTCGCATCCATCTAAAGCAGTTTCACTGTATGCAAAAGCAATTGATTGTCGATAAGGGTGCCTGCTCAAAGGCAGGACGCAAACAAGTCAATCAGGATGCCGAAGGTGGACGCGTTCCCGAAGCGCCTGCGCTGAGCAGCAAAGGCGCTGCATTTGCTATTGCAGATGGCATCAGTAGCAGCGATGTCAGCGATCAAGCCAGTCGAATAGCCATCACGAGGTTCCTGGAGGACTATTACCACACCCCTATCGAATGGTCAGTCAAGTCTTCAGTGCAGCATGTGTTGCTGGCGATTAACTCATGGCTAAATGCACAGACTTTCCGCGGCCCGCATCGTTTTGATAAAAACAGAGGGTTTGTTTGTACGTTTAGTGGGCTCGTGATCAAATCACGCATGGTGCATATTTTTCACCTGGGCGACACCCGCATTTACCGTGTCAGAACTGGTCATTTAGAGCAGCTGACAGAAGACCATCGCTTCTGGGGCGAGGAAGATCGCAGTTACCTGGCCCGGGCGCTGGGTATGAGCCCGCATCTGGAAATTGACTATACAAGCCATGAAGCAAAAGTCGGTGACGTCTATCTATTGATGTCTGATGGTGTCTATGATCATTTAAAAAGTGATGACATCCTGGCGCTGCTTAACTCAGACACTGACCTGGATCAGGTGTGCCAGCAATGGGTGGCGCTGGCCTACCAGCGCGGCAGTGCCGACAACCTGACCGCCATCGCCGTCCGCTTGCTGCAACTCCCCGACCACGATGTGGCATCGCTGTATCAGGCCTTAAGCGCTTTGCCACTGCCCCCTGCCCTTGAGGAAGGCAAGCAGTTTGAGGGTTACCTTATCCTGCGTGTGCTGCATCAAAGTCACCGCAGCCAGGTCTACCTTGCCCGCGACACATCCACAGGCAATCAGGTCGTGCTGAAAGTGCCAGCGACAGATTTGGCGGCCTCTGCCGAGACGCTGGAAAGGTTTTATCTGGAGGAGTGGATCGCCCGCCGCATCCAGCATCGGCATGTGTTGCGCCCTTTCGCGTCTGAAAGACAGCGGCAGTCTCTTTACAGCGTCATGGAATATGTGCCGGGGCAGACCTTGCAGCAGTGGATGCTGGATCATCCGCAACCCTCGCTGGAGATGGTCAGGCACATTGTAGAACAGCTTGCCAATGCACTCGAAGCGTTTCATCGACTGGAAATGGTCTACCAGGACCTGCAACCGGCCAACATCCTGATAGATGAGGATGGCAAAATCACGCTGATCGACTTTGGTGCAGTCAGCGTTGCGGGGTTGGATGAAATGTACAGCCACACGCAGACATGGGGGCTGCTGGGCAGTGTGCAATATTCTGCGCCAGAGCAGTTTTTCGGCCAGCCCGGCACTGTGCAAAGTGATTTATTTGCATTGGGGTGTATTACCTATCAGTTACTGACAGGAAAACTGCCTTATGGCACCGAGGTCGCCAAAATTAAGCACGGTGATGACCGCTTGCGTTTGTATTACCGCGATATCCGCTACGAACAACCGGATTTTCCGGCCTGGATGGATCAGGCCATTGCACGCGCTGTGCACCCCTATGCGGAAAAACGCTACCCCAGCCTGTCCGAGTTCGTGTTCGACTTACGTACGCCCAACCCGGCATTTAATCGCCACAGCCATCCTGCATTGCTGCAAAGACATCCATTGGGATTTTGGCGCGGCTTGAGTTTTTTCCTGGCCTGCGTGGTTTTTGTGCTGTTAGGCATGCTGGCCAACCAGAAGCACGCCGAGCGCGCGCCAATCTTGAGCAAGCCGCACAAAAGCAGTGCGATTCAGCCCACCACCCGCCTGCCCGCTAAGCTATAGATATAAAAATACCCATATATATCATGCAGTTAAGTTGAAATATCAAGCTGGCATGCCAATTGCTTTAGCACAAGCAAGAGTCAAACTCTGAACTGCCAGGGACCTGTCAACGGAGACATGCCCAGCAATAGCAGCTGATATATAGATTAGTAAGTAACCCGGACAAAGGCGTCCTGAGTGCAAACAAAACACCGTTTGCACTCAGGACGCCTTTTTGTTTTTGCGTTTCCAGTTAATTTCACTTTACCAGGGAGAAAACATGAGTAGTTCTGACAAGAAAACCGCAGTCGAGACGACTGTCGTTCAGGCCGCATCCGTAGACCAAACGCGCCGCCAATTTTTTCGCCAAGCCATCGCGGGCGCTGTCGGTGCTGCCGCAATGATGAACATGGTGCCACCTGCCATTCGCAGCCAGGCTTGGGCCGCAGGCTCTGATGCACCAGAAATCACAGAAGTCAAAGTGGGCTTTATTCCATTGACTGACTGTGCACCGATTATCGTCGCCGCCCAGATGGGTTTTGATAAAAAATACGGCATCAAGATTGTCCCTTCCAAAGAAGCCTCCTGGGCTGGCGTACGTGACAAGCTGGCGAATGGTGAGTTGCACGCTGCCCACGTGTTATATGGCCTGATTTATGGGGTGCAGATGGGTATAGGTGGTCAGCAAAAAGACATGAGTATCCTGATGACGCTGAACCATAACGGCCAGGGCATCACACTGGCAAACCAGCTCAAGGAAAAAGGCGTGACCAGCGGCGGCACATTAAAACGCCTGCTCGATAACGAAAACCGTGACTTTACCTTTGCCCAGACTTTCCCAACAGGCACGCACGCCATGTGGCTGTATTACTGGCTGGCCAACTATGGTATCAACCCGATGCAGGACGTAAAAACCATCGTGGTGCCTCCGCCACAAATGGTGGCAAACATGCGTATTGGCAATATGGACGGTTACTGCGTGGGCGAACCCTGGAATGCGCGTGCCATTTATGACAAGGTCGGCTACACCGTGGCCACCACACAAGATATCTGGGTAGACCATCCGGAAAAAGTCCTGGGTACGACTGCTGACTTCATTGCCAAAAACCCCAACACCGCCCTGGCGCTCACCAAGGCCATCCTCGAAGCTTCACGCTATATCGATGCCACCAAAAACCGCGCCGAAGTGGCCAAACTGATTTCCGGTAAAGCCTACGTCAACGCGCCAGAAGAAGTGATTGAAGGCCGCTTCCTCGGCCACTACGACAATGGCATCGGCAAAAAATGGGAAGACCCTAACTACATGAAGTTCTTTAACGATGGCAAGGTCAGCTTCCCTTACCTGTCTGACGGCATGTGGTTCCTCACCCAGCATAAACGTTGGGGCTTGCTGAAGTCCGATCCTGACTACCTGGGCATCGCCAAAAAAGTCAACCGTATCGACATCTACACCGAAGCGGCCAAGTCGCTTGGCATCAGCGTACCGACAGACGTCATGCGTAGCAGCAAGCTGATCGATGGTGTGGTGTGGGATGGCAAGGATCCTAAAGCCTACGCCAACAGTTTCAAGGTTAGAGCTTAAATTTAGAGGAGAGTCACCATGAGTGTCGTCAGCTTTAACAAGGAAAAGACTATGCAAACAAGCGAGCCAACTGTGAAAACAGTGCCTGCAAAACCAGTTGTTGCTGTGGTTAAACCTCTCTCAACCACAGCTACAGCAGCCGCCCCGCTTTTGCAGAAGCGGGGAGCATGGGCGGCAACTGCCAAACGCGTATTTGAATGGCTGTTGCCGCCTGTGACTGGCTTGCTGATATTTGCTGCCATATGGGCGACGGTGTCTGCGCTCACGCAAGGCTTGCCCGGCCCAGTCAAGACCTGGCAATCAGCCGTTGAGTTGTTCAGTGATCCGTTTTACATCAACAACCCGAATGACATGGGCATCGGCTGGAACATTCTTAACTCACTCAAACGGGTTGCTACCGGTTTTGCTTTGGCAGCCGTTGTCGGCATCCCGATGGGGTTTGTGATAGGCCGTTATACGTTTATGTCGAGAATGGCTGCGCCTGTCATCAGCTTGCTGAAACCAGTCTCGCCACTGGCCTGGTTGCCTATTGGCCTGCTGGTTTTCAAGGCAGCCAATCCTGCTGCGATCTGGGTCATTTTCATCACTGCTGTCTGGCCCATGATCATCAACACTGCCGTCGGAGTCAGCAAGGTGCCACAAGACTATATGAATGTCGCCAAGGTGCTCAATTTATCTGAGTGGAAAATCGTCACCAAAATCCTGTTGCCATACGTGATGCCTTACATGATGACGGGCGTACGTCTCTCCATCGGTGCGGCGTGGCTGGTGATTGTGGCTGCGGAAATGCTGACTGGCGGCGTGGGCATCGGCTTCTGGGTATGGGATGAGTGGAACAACCTCAACGTTGAACACATCATCATCGCCATTTTTATTGTCGGCATTGTCGGCCTGTTGCTGGAACAGTGCCTAGTGCTGATGGCAAAACGCTACAGCTACGAATAACCCGCTGCTTAAGGAGTACCACTATGACAAACAATATGATGCAAGACCGTTATGTCCTGATTGAAAACGTCAACATGACGTTTCAAACCAAAAAAGGCAGCTTCCAGGCACTTAAAGATATCAACCTGAATATCCGTGAAGGCGAGTTTATTTCCATCATCGGTCACTCAGGTTGCGGTAAATCTACCGTGCTCAACCTGATTGCCGGTTTGCTGCAGCCTACTGAAGGCTACCTGTTTTGTGCCGGGCGCGAAATTGCCAAGCCTGGCCCAGAACGCGCTGTCGTGTTCCAGAACCATTCCCTGCTGCCCTGGCTGACCTGTTTTGAAAATGTCTACCTGGCTGTTGAGCGTGTGTTTGGTGATACGGAAGGACAGTCGCAATTGGCCGAACGTACACGCGGTGCGTTAGAACTGGTGGGTTTAAGCCACGCCGTGGAAAAGCGCCCGAATGAAATCTCCGGCGGCATGAAACAGCGTGTCGGCATTGCCCGTGCACTGGCCATGGAGCCGAAAGTGCTGCTACTGGACGAGCCGTTTGGTGCACTGGATGCACTCACCCGTGCGGGCCTGCAAGACGAGCTGATGGCCATCATGTCTCGTTCCGGGTGCACGGCCGTCATGGTCACACATGATGTCGACGAGGCCGTACTGTTATCAGACCGCATCGTCATGATGACCAATGGTCCGGCAGCAACCATTGGTGAAATTCTAGAGGTTGATCTGCCCCGTCCGCGCAAACGCCTGGAGCTGGTAGAAGACCCGGCTTACACGCATCTGCGTAGCGAAGTCTTGAAGTTTTTGTATGAAAGACACGCCAAAAAGGCGGCATAAGAAATGATGCTGACGGGCGGTCACCCGCCAGCATCCACACCTCATCGAAGTATGGTTACCCCCACATTGAAAAAGGAGCAACACATGAAAGCTAACTCACACCCACGCCTGCGTCAAGTTTCACTCGCGATTTTACTGGCAGCACTGAGCCAGCAGGTGATGGCTGAAGAAGAGGTCATCCCTGAATACACTTTTATGGACGCCATCAAAACCGGTAAAAACCTGACTAGTTTCAGACTGCGCTATGAGCATGTAGACCAGGATGGATTGCAACCTGGTGCTTTTGCCAATGGTAGTGCAAACCCGACCGGTGCACGCGAATTGGATAATGCCAATGCGGTGACACTACGCAGCCTGATCGGCTGGCAAACGGCGCCTTACCATAACTGGAGCTTTGCGGCACAAATCACCAATGTCAGCAAACTGAAGGATGACTTTAATGACGGCACCAACACCGTACGTACCAATGGTGCTTCCAACGAAAGCGATAGAATCAACTATGCCAAGGTGGTGGATCCCGACTACACGGATTTTAACCAGCTGTTTGTGGACTGGACTGGCATCAAAAACACCCGCGTTCGTGCCGGGCGCCAAATCGTCAATTTAGACAATGTACGATTCATTGGTGACATTGCATTCCGTCAGAATACGCAAGTGTTCGATGGCGTGTCGGTATTTAACAAAAGCATTCCCGACACCGAAATCTTTCTGGCCCACTTTGACCGTGTACGTCAGATTTTCACCACACACCGCAGTGGTGACCTCGAAATCGCCAATGCACGTTACCGCATCTCGCCTACCGAATTCCTGGTCGGTTATGGTTATTTTTCAAACTTTGAGAACCTGGGGCTGGGTAATGCCTGGTTTGGCACGGGCGGTGCCAATCTGCTGGCAGATCAATCGAACAAAATTATAGGTTTACGCCTGGATGGTACACATCCGTTCACGCCTAATTACCGTGCGCATTACACGGCGGAATACGCCAAACAGACGGATTACAAAGGCGGTGACAGTCGCATAGACGCCCACTATTACAAACTGGGTGGCGGCTTTGGTATAGACAACTTCAACCTGCGCATTGACCAGGAACTACTCTCAAGCAACGACGGCCAGTATGCGTTTCAAACGCCGTTTGGCACCAACCACCTGTTCCAGGGCTGGGTAGATAAATTTCTGGTGACTCCACGTCAGGGCATTAAAGATACCTTTATCACTGCCACCTACAAATATGGGGACTTCCTTTTTTTCGTCGACTACCACGACATTCGCTCTGATGAAGACTTTTTTACCGTGAATGGTGGCGCCAGCGCTAACGGTAACCGTTATGGCCGCGAGTGGAATGCCGCCGTGACATGGAATATGGACAAGAACTGGATGACCAAACTCGAGTATGGCAAATATACCGAAGATGACCAGTACGCAGCCGCTGCCAATGCTGTGAACAATGCAGCCAGTAACCGCGGCCGCATCCAGGACACCGAAAAATTATGGCTGACTGCCATGTATACCTTTTGATTTAACCAAGTAAGGAACTGCCTATGACTTCAGCCGCAAAAGTTTATTTAGTGGGTGCCGGACCCGGCGATCCAGACCTCATTACGCTCAAGGCCATCAAGGCCCTGCAGCAAGCAGAGGTTGTGCTGGTCGATGACCTGGTCAATCCGGCCTTGCTCGCGCATTGCCCGCAGGCACGCATCGTGCCGGTTGGCAAGCGTGGCGGCTGCAAGTCTACCCCGCAGCACTTCATCAACCGCATGCTGGTTGCACTGGCCGAACAGGGACAAGTGGTTGTCCGCCTCAAGGGCGGCGACCCTTTTGTCTTTGGTCGCGGCGGTGAAGAAATGCTGGCTTTAAGAGCCGCAAATATCCCCTATGAAATTATTCCAGGCATGACCAGTGGTTTGAGCGCCTGCGCCAGCATGGAAGTACCGGCCACCCACCGCAGCTACAACCATGGTGTCACCCTGATTACCGGTCACACCCAGGATGGTGAGCCATTGCCGTGGCGAGCCCTGGTGGAGAGTCATACCACGCTGGTCATTTACATGGGCATGCAGCACCTGCCAGACATCAGCCGCGGGCTCATTGCTGCCGGTATGTCTCCTGATATGCCGTGCATGGTGGTAGAGAACGGTACCCGCGACAACCAGCGCGCGGCCATTTCTTCATTACAGGCCATGCCTTATCAGGCGCATCAACAGGGCCTGAAAAGCCCGGCCATTATCGTGGTCGGTGAAGTTGTGAAATTAGCAAGAACTAGCCAGCAAGAACAAGACTGGCAACAAAACCTGCAACGCTGGGCCAGCCTGGCAGATGCAGCATAAATGATCAGCAAGGAGTGATTAAGATGAAACAGAAACTGGTGGTCGTCGGCAACGGCATGGCCGGCATGCGGGCAGTGGAAGAGCTGCTCAAGATTGCGCCGGACATGTATGACATTACCGTCTTTGGGGATGAGCCTTATCCAAACTATAACCGCATCATGTTGTCACCCGTCCTGGCCAACGAACAGACGATTGATGACATCATCCTGAATACACGCGAGTGGTATGCAGAGAACAATATTACGTTGCATACCAGCGCACGCGTCAACAAAATTGACCGTAAAGCGCGGACGGTGACCGCTGAAGACGGCACCACCGTTCCCTACGATCGCCTGTTACTGGCGACGGGTTCCAAGCCGTTTATATTGCCGATTCCGGGTGCTGACCTGCAGGGTGTGCTGGGTTACCGTGACATCAAAGACACCAACGACATGATAGAGGCAGCGAAGACGCACAAACATGCCGTGGTCATTGGCGGTGGCTTGCTGGGCCTGGAGGCGGCGAATGGCCTCAAAATCCAGGGCATGGATGTGACTGTGGTGCATAAAAACGAGTGGTTGCTGGAGCGCCAGCTGGATAAGGTATCCGGCAAAATGCTGCAAAAATCTCTTGAAGCGCGCGGCCTGACATTCTTGCTGCAAAAAGACACTGAACAACTCATAGGCAAAGATGGTCGCGTGGTGGCCGTGCGTTTCAAAGACGGCCAGGAAATCCCTGCAGACCTGGTAGTGATGGCCGTCGGCATCCGCCCGAACTACGCACTGGCCGCATCCGCAGGGATCCACTGCAACCGCGGCATTGTGGTGAATGACACCATGCAAACCTATGACCCTCGCATTTATGCGGTGGGTGAATGTGTCAGCCATCGTGGCATGACTTACGGCCTGGTGGCGCCCTTATTTGAAATGGCCAAAGTGTGCGCCACACATTTGGCCAACTTCGGTATCGGTCTATACAAAGGTTCGGTCACCTCAACAAAACTGAAGGTGACTGGCATTGATTTGTTTTCTGCCGGTGACTTTATGGGCAGTGACGATACCGAAGAAATTTTGCTGCACGACGCAGTCGGCGGGGTTTACAAAAAACTCGTGATTAAAGATGACACAATCATCGGTGCCGTGCTGTATGGCGATACGACGGATGGGGCCTGGTATTTCCAGCTGCTGCGCGACAGGAAGCCGATCCACGAAATTCGTGATCACCTCATGTTCGGGCAAGACAGTCTGGGCAATACCGGCCACCAGGGTCAGGACAAGGTGTCTGCCATGACGGACGAAATGGAAGTCTGTGGTTGTAACGGTGTGTGCAAGGGCACCATCGTCAAGGCCATCCAGGAAAAAGGCCTGTTTACGCTGGATGATGTCAAAAAACAAACCAAAGCCGGTTCAAGCTGCGGCAGTTGTACTGGCCTGGTTGAGCAGATTCTGGCCTCCACCCTGGGTGGCGGCTATGCCCCCCCTTCTAGCAGCAAGGCTGTATGTGGTTGTACAGACTTCAACCATGAAGAAGTGCGCGATGAAATCCGCAAACATAAATACCTTAGCATTCCAAACGCCATGAAAGGCATGGGCTGGAAAACGCCTAACGGTTGCGCGACCTGCAGGCCAGCACTCAACTACTATTTGATTTCCACCTGGCCACATGAAGCCAAGGATGACCCACAATCACGCTTTATCAACGAGCGTGTACACGCCAACATTCAGAAAGATGGGACTTACTCTGTGGTGCCACGTATGTACGGCGGCGTCACCTCGCCTGACCAATTACGCAAGATTGCTGACGTGGCCGACAAGTACAAGGTACCAATGGTGAAAGTCACCGGTGGCCAGCGCATCGACCTGCTGGGCGTAAAAAAAGAGGACCTGACCAATATGTGGGCAGACCTCGACATGCCGTCTGGCTATGCATATGGCAAATCTATCCGCACCGTGAAAACCTGTGTCGGCTCAGAGTTCTGCCGCTTTGGTACGCAAAACTCCACGCAACTGGGCATCGATATCGAGAAAGCCTTTGACCATATGTGGGCACCCCATAAGGTCAAATTCGCAGTATCTGGTTGTCCGCGTAACTGTGCCGAGTCCGGCATCAAGGACGTAGGCGTGATCGGCGTGGATTCCGGCTGGGAGATTTATGTCGGCGGTAACGGCGGCATCAAAACCGAAGTGGCGCAATTCCTGTGCAAGGTGAAGACCGCTGAAGAGGTGATTGAGTACTCAGGCGCCTTTATTCAGCTCTACCGTGAAGAAGCGCGTTACCTGGATCGGACCGTGCACTGGATTGAGCGTGTGGGTCTGGATTATGTGAAAAAACGCATTCTTGAAGATGCCGAAGGCCGCAAAGCCGCGTATGAGCGTTTGCTCTATGCGCTGCAAGGGGCGGTGGACCCGTGGGCTGAACGCGTCAACAAGCGCGATGCTCACAAAGAGTTCGACACAATTACCGTGTAACGACAATTACTGTTTAAATGAAGAAGTGGCGTGCGGCAATTACTATCGCACGCCCGGGAGAGAGATATGCAAAAAAGCTTTTGGGAAGTCGGCCATAAACCTACCTTGTTTTCGGCCTTTTTTTACTTTGACCTGAGTTTTATGGTCTGGGTCATGCTCGGGCCATTGGCGGTACAAATCGCTGCTGACCTGCAACTGAATCCGGCCCAAAAAGGCCTGATGGTGGCAACTCCGGTGCTGACCGGGGCTATCCTGCGTATCGTCATGGGCGTGCTGGTAGACCAGCTCAAGCCGAAAAAAGCAGGCCTGATCGGCCAGGTCATTGTGATTGCAGCCTTACTGACCGCATGGCTGCATGGCATCCAAACTTATCAGCAGGCCTTGCTGCTGGGCGTATTCCTCGGCTTTGCTGGCGCAGCATTTGCGGTGGCGTTGCCACTGGCTTCTCGCTGGTATCCGCCTGAGCACCAGGGGACTGCACTGGGCATTGCAGGCGCAGGTAACTCAGGCACTGCGTTGGCCGCCCTGTTTGCACCTGGACTGGCCGTCGCCTTTGGCTGGAACAATGTGTTTGGCCTGGCATTGATTCCGCTGGCGCTCGCCTTGATTGTCTATATCGCCATGGCTAAAGATGCCCCGGATACGCCTGCGCCCAAATCGCTATCGCAATATCTGGCTGTGCTCAAGGATAAAGACGCCTGGTGGTTTATGTTTTTCTACAGTGTCACTTTTGGCGGTTTTGTCGGTATGGCGTCTTCATTGACCATTTACTTCCATGACCAGTATGGCCTGGATCCGGTACATGCAGGTTACTTTACAGCAGCCTGTGTATTTGCCGGTTCACTGGTGCGCCCGTTCGGTGGCTTGTTGGCAGACCGTATTGGCGGCATCCGCAGCCTGAGCAGCATGTATGTGCTGGCAGCCGTGTTCCTGTTTATCCTGAGTTTTGGCATTGCTAGCCAGTCCTTAGGATTATTGGTTGTCGTGTTGGCAATGGCGGCCCTGGGCATGGGGAATGGTGCGGTGTTTCAGCTGGTCCCACAACGCTTCCGTAAGGAAATCGGTGTGATGACCGGCCTGGTCGGCATGGCAGGTGGTGTGGGTGGTTTTTACCTGGCATCCAGCCTGGGCTATTCCAAGCAAATCAGCGGCAGCTACCAACTAGGCCTGACCATTTTCGCCGGATTGGCGATCCTGGCGCTGGTCGGCTTGTCCAGCGTGAAAAACCGCTGGCGTACCACCTGGGGCGCAGCGACCGTGACCACAGCCAAGATTTAAGCTAGCATCCATAGCGTTATTCAAACATAGCGTCATTCAAATGGAAGCCAGGATGAAACTCAACTTCAGTGTAGGCGAAAGCAGTCTGACAGGGCCCAGACCTCGCAATGAGGATTATATCGGCCTGGTCACCCCTGCGGACGCCCAACTGGGCATCAAGGGGGCTTTGCTGGCGGTAGCCGATGGCGTGAGTGGTGGCGAGGGAGGTGCCGAAGCGGCTGAAATGACGGTACGCACGATCTCGGCAGACTACTATGCGACGCCGGACACCTGGACCGTACAGCACGCCCTGGACAAAGTCATCCAGGCAGCTAACCGCTGGGTATTGTCGCAAGCACGCAAGCATAGTCACATGGCTGGCATGGCCACCACCCTCTCCTTGATGGTATTGCGCGGGCAGCGTTATGTGCTGGCCCATGTTGGCGATACACGTATTTACCGCCTGCGCGAGCAATCCTTGCAATGCCTGACCACTGACCATGTCTGGGACAGGCCGGATATGCGCCATGTGCTCAAACGGGCGGTCGGTCTCGATGACCAGCTGAGTGTCGATTACGCTGAAGGACTGCTACAAACAGGGGATGTCTATGCCATCGTCAGTGACGGTGTGTGGGCGGCGCTGGGTGATGCCGAAGTGCATAAAGTGCTCATGCTGTACCATACCCCACAGCTGATGGCCGAGCATCTGGCCAGCCTGGCGCTTGAAAAGGGGGGGCAGGATAACGCCTCCGCAGTGGTGGTGCGTATTGACCAGGTGGGGGAAGATCAGCTGACCGACATGCTGGCTGACGCACTCAGTTTGCCTGTGCCAGCCAAGCTTGCCATTGGCGACCAACTGGATGGCTTTACCGTCACACAAATCCTGCACGATTCGCGCGTCAGCCTCATCTATCAGGTCAGGAATGCCGCCGGACAGCTGTTTGTATTAAAAACACTGCAACCCACCAGGGCCGATGATAAAACCACCTGTGAAGCCCTGCTCAATGAAGAGTGGCTGGCCAAACGCGTGGTGTCTCAGTGTGTGCCGCAGATATTGCCGCTCACGCGCGAACAGCGGAGTGCGCTCTATTACGTGATGACCTGGCATGAGGGTGCCACCCTGCAACAACGGCTTGAGGCCGGGCATCACTTCACCATCAATGGCGTAGCCAATATCGGCCAGGAGTTGCTACGTGGCCTGAGCATGCTGCACCGCCTGGATATTGTGCACCGCGACATCAAACCGGCCAACATTCATATGGGCAGTGACAACCGTTTGCGTATCCTGGACTTGGGCGTGGCCCTGAGTAGCACCGTGCCTATGCCTGAGCAAATGGAAAATCCCGGTACGCCCAGCTTTATGGCGCCCGAGCTGTTTGACGGCAAAGTGGCTGACCGCCAGGCAGACATTTACGCCGCCGGTGTGACGCTCTATCACTTGCTGACACGCAAGTATCCCTACGGTGAAATCGAGCCTTTCCAGTCACCCCGATTTGGTGAGCCTATCCGGCCTAGCCGTTACCGGCCAGAAATTCCGGCCTGGCTGGAAAACGTGATTCTTAAGGCAATTGCCAGAAAACCAGCTGACCGTTTTGAAACGGCCGAAGAAATGCTGCTGGCCATGGAACACGGCGAACTGAAACCGATTGTGATTCCGCGCACACCGCTGATTGCACGGGCGCGTCTGGTCAAATGGCAATGGCTGGCCGTCATCTCACTGTGTATGAATGTGCTATTGATTTATTTGTTACTGGTTTCTTGAGACCAGTCTCGCATGAAAAAAGCCGAAAAGAGGAAAAAATGAGTTGGACTAAAATTTGCCCGGTCAACGACATCCCAGCCCTGGGGGCGCGCGTGGTGCGTCATGGCGAGATCGACATCGGCGTGTTCCGTACACAAGATGACCGCGTCTTCGCACTCAACAACAGTTGCCCGCACAAAGGTGGCCCGCTGTCACAAGGCATAGTCTACGGTGACAAGGTGGCCTGCCCATTACATAGCTGGAAAATCAGCCTGGTCGATGGCAAGGCCGAAGAGCCGGATGTTGGCCAAACGGCCTGCTATGCCGTCAAGGTAGAAAACGGCGATGTTTATCTGCAATTAAATAGATAAGGAAACGCGGTAATTCGCTTGCATCGCCACTTATTCAGCGTTTCCGTAAGTCATTCTTTAGTAATACAGGCAATCTATGACGCAACAGCAACAACTCCAGACCTCCAACCATGCGCTGACCGCAGAGCCGGTGACGTTTTACCAGCAACGGCGTGAAACGCGCAGCACTTGCTGCTATTGCGGCGTAGGCTGTGGCGTCATCATTACCACCGAGGGCCAGCAGATTGTCGATGTCAAAGGCGACCCCGAACACCCGGCTAACTATGGCCGGTTGTGCACCAAAGGCTCTACGCTACACCTGACCGCCAAACTGGATGCACGCGCGCTGTACCCGGAAGTCCGCCTGTCCCGCCATGCGCCCAGGGAGCGAGTGAGCTGGGATACCGCCCTCGACTACACCGTTGACCGCTTTGCCGACATTATTAAGACCCACGGCCCGGATGCAGTGGCTTTTTACATCTCTGGCCAGTTGCTCACCGAAGATTATTATGTCTTTAACAAGCTGGCCAAAGGTCTGATCGGCACCAACAACGTCGATACCAATTCACGCCTGTGCATGAGTTCGGCCGTCGCCGGTTACAAGGCCACGCTAGGCGCCGATGCCCCGCCTGCCTGTTATGAAGATATCGACCATACGCAATGCCTGTTCATTGCCGGCTCGAATACCGCTTTTGCCCACCCGATTGTGTTCCGTCGCATTGAAGATGCCAAGGCCAAAAATCCGGATATGAAAATGGTGGTGGTAGACCCGCGCCGCACCGATACCGCACAGCTGGCAGATTTGCACCTGGCGATTTTGCCCGGTACCGACGTCGCGCTGTTTAACGGCTTGCTGCATGTAATGCTGTGGGAAGGCCTGCTGGATATGGCGTATATCCGCAACCATACCGAAGGCTTTGAAGCGCTCAAGGAGACCGTGCGCGAATATACCCCCAAGATGGTGGCCGATATTTGTGGCGTGCCTGAAGCCGATATTATCCAGGCCGCCAAGTGGTTTGGTGCGGGCCCGACACTATCCATGTATTGCATGGGGCTGAACCAGTCCATCCATGGCACCGAAAAAAATGCGGCCCTGATTAACCTGCATCTGGCCACCGGCCAGATCGGCAAGCCCGGCGCGGGTCCGTTCTCACTGACCGGCCAGCCCAACGCCATGGGCGGCCGTGAAGTGGGCGGCATGGCTAACCTGCTGTCGGGCCACCGCGACCTGGCCAATGCCGAACACCGTGCTGAAGTGGCCCGCTTGTGGGGCGTGCCCGACGTCCCGGCCACGCCGGGCAAAACAGCAGTTGAAATGTTTGAAGCCGTAAAGAATGGCGAAATCAAGGCGATCTGGATTGCCTGCACCAACCCCGCACACTCCATGCCAGACCTGAATAATGTGCTGGCAGCCTTGCAACAGGCAGAATTAGTTGTGCTGCAAGATGCGTTTAACAATACCGACAGCAATGTCTATGCGGATGTGTTCCTGCCAGCCTCCACCTGGGGCGAAAAAGAAGGTACGGTCACCAATTCGGAGCGCCGAATCACGCGCGTGCAGCCAGCCGCCCCCAAGCCGGGTGAAGCCCGTCATGACTGGGAGGCGGTGGTTGATTTTGCGCAGCGGTTGGAACAGAAATTGGGTAAAACCCAAACGCTGTTTAATTACCCAAATACCGAAACCATTTTTAATGAGCACCGCGAAAGCACACGTGGCCGCGATCTCGATATCACTGGCCTTACCTATAAGATTCTGGAAAGTCAGGGCCCGCAACAATGGCCATTTAAGTCCGGTGCGACACAAGGCGAAGCCCGCTTGTATACCGATGGCGTGTTCCAGAAACCCGGCGGCAAGGCACATTTTGTCAGCGCGGTGTATAAACCAACCGCCGACAAACCGGATGCGCGCCATCCGTTCCGCCTGCTGACCGGCCGCCTGCGCGACCAGTGGCATGGCATGAGCCGTACCGGCACCTTGGCGCAGCTTTACAACCACGTCGAAGAACCCGTGGTCTCCATGCATGCCGATGACATGCAGCGCCGCCAGATCAGCCATGGCGATATCGTCAAATTGAGTAACAAGCGTGGGACGCTCACCATCAAGGTCCAACGATCAGATGAAGTCAAACCGGCTGAGCTGTTTATCCCCATGCATTGGGGCAGCCAGTTTATGCATGGCCTGGGCGTCAATGCGTTGATGCCCCCAGCATTTGACAAAACCTCCAAGCAGCCTGAGCTCAAGCACACGGCCGTCAAAATCGAAAAACTGAGCCTGCCGTGGCAAATGACGGTCATGCGTAATTGTAACGACTTGCGCTTACTCGCCGACATCCGTGCCTTGCTGCCAGCCTTTGATTACGCCACAGTGGGCCTCTATGGCCGTGGCAGCGGCATGCTGATTTTGCGTGCGGCCCATGGCACCGCACCGGATCCCAAGCTGATTGCCCAGCTCGACCACTTACTCGGCATGGTGGAAGATGCACCCATGCTGCACCTGGATGATGTCAAACGTGGCATTAGCAAACGTATCCTGGTTGAACAAGGCCAGGTCAGCGCAGTTCGCCTGATTGGTGAAATGCTGGCGGCAGACTGGCTCAAACAAGTCATGCTTGAAGGCCAGTTTACCGACGAACTGCGCAAGTGGGCCCTCGCCCCGCTGGCCGCGCCCCCCACCGGACAAAAATCACGCGGAAAAATCGTCTGTAACTGTCTGGATGTCTCAGAAAACGAGATTATCGAAACCTGCCAGCAGGGAGCAGATTTACTGACGCTGCAAGCCAAGCTCAAATGCGGGACCAGTTGCGGCTCCTGCGTCCCAGAGCTTAAACGGCTGGTGAAGCTGCATGGTAAAACCCATGCGGAATAAGCCCCTCAAAACCGCACATGAGTGAATCCGTTTGCCTGCCCGCGCCGGATGGTGCCCACCATACAATCCCGGTGCTGCAATCCTGTGCGCATGCCTCATTAGCGTGCACAAGACCAAAATTACATGGAGAACCTGGCGCCCACGGGTTGAGCGGCGCACCAGGACATTCAGATAAAATCACTGTGAATCAATGACTTAAAATAAACCATAACTCATTGACACGCTTCTGCTGGCGGTTGGCATGCCAATTGCTTTTTTTGTAGTAACACGTGGCATTTGATCATGCCATGTTTAAACCAGAGATTGTCCATCGTCGGCCAATCTCTAACTGGACAACGGCGTCCATAGCTTGTTTCGTAGGATTGCAATGTGCAATCGCGGCATAGGCTATGGACGCCGTTTTTGTTTTTAGGTTTTGAGTTTGGTAACGCAATGCACGCAACTGACATGAAAAACATCGTGACACTGCCTGCTTGCATCTGATTAGGAATACAAGATGAATCAACACACACGCATCCTCGTCGTCGGCAACGGCATGGTGGGACATTACTTTGTGCAAGAACTGGTGAAACGCCACCCTGACCTGTCCGCCGCCAATTTGCAAGTGACCGTGCTAGGCGAAGAACCACGCCCGGCTTATGACCGCGTGCACCTCTCCAGCTTTTTCTCGGGCAGTACGGCGGAAGACCTGTCGCTGGTCGAGCCTGGGTTTTATGACCGGCCGGGGCTGACGTTGCGCCTGAATGCCCGCGTCAGCCAGATTGACCGCCACCAGCATACCGTGACACTGACTGACGACACGATATTGGCCTACGACAAGCTGGTGCTGGCGACCGGCTCTTATCCATTTGTCCCTTCTGTTGCCGGGCGTGACCGTGAAAACTGTTTTGTCTACCGCACCATTGAAGACCTCGAAGCCATGACGGCAGCAGGCAAAACCGCCAAGAGCGGTGTCGTCGTTGGCGGTGGCCTGCTGGGCTTGGAATGCGCCAAGGCCTTGAAAGACATGGGCCTGGAAACCCATGTGGTTGAATTTGCGCCGCGTTTGATGGCGGTGCAAGTAGACGAAGCAGGCGGCAAAGTGCTGCGTAGCAAGATTGAAGAGCTGGGCGTGCATGTGCACACCAGCCGTAACACGACAGCGATTGTGGATGGCGCGACTGCACGCCACCGTATGGTGTTCTTTGATGAGACCTGGCTGGAAACCGACATGATCGTATTCTCTGCCGGCATCCGCCCACGCGATGAACTGGCACGTGAATCCGGCCTGGCCATCGGCGCGCGTGGCGGTATCGCCATTGATGACTTTTCCCGCTCCAGTGACCACAATATTTACGCCATCGGCGAATGCGCCAGCTGGAACGACGAGATGTTTGGCCTGGTGGCGCCTGGCTATGAAATGGCCCGTACTGCCTGCGCACACCTGCTGGGCGAAACATCGACCACTTTCCAGGGCGCAGATATGAGCACCAAGCTCAAACTGATGGGGGTAGACGTTGCCAGCGTGGGCGATGCCCATGGCAAAACCCATGGCTGCCGAAGCTACCAGTACACCGATGAGGTGCGCAATATATACAAAAAAATCGTCGTCAGCGAAGATGGCAAAAAACTGCTGGGCGCTGTGCTGATTGGGAATGCCGATGAATACGGCACCTTGCAGCAGATGACCGTTAACGCCATGCCGTTGCCGGAAAACCCTGAATTCCTGATTCTGCCAGCCAGTGATGGCAAGGAAAAACCTGGCCTGGGCGTCGATGCCCTGCCGGATACCGCGGTACTGTGTTCTTGTAATAACGTCAGTAAAGGCGCGATTGGTGAAGCCGTGGCGGCTGGCAATTGCAGTATAGGCGCCATCAAGTCTTGCACCAAAGCCGGTACCGCCTGTGGTGGCTGCGTGCCGTTGGTGACGCAGGTGATGAAAGCGCAGATGGTCAAGCTGGGCATGACCGTCAACAATCACCTGTGCGAACACTTCCCGTATTCGCGCCAGGAGCTTTACCACCTGGTGCGTGTGGGCCAGATCAAAACGTTTGACGAGTTACTGCATAAACACGGCCATGGCTTGGGCTGCGATATCTGCAAACCCACCGCCGCTAGCATTCTGGCCTCATGCTGGAACGAATTTATCCTGAAAAAAGACCTGGCGTCCTTGCAGGATTCGAATGACTATTTCTTGGGCAACATCCAGAAAGATGGCAGCTACTCCGTGGTGCCACGCATGCCGGGCGGCGAAGTCACGCCAGATGGTCTGATCGCCATCGGCCAGATTGCGAAAAAATATGGCTTGTATACCAAAGTCACCGGTGGCGCACGCGTGGACATGTTTGGCGCCCGCGTGGAGCAATTACCCAATATCTGGGAAGAGTTGATCGCGGCTGGCTTTGAATCTGGCCATGCCTACGGCAAATCGTTGCGTACGGTGAAAAGCTGCGTCGGCTCCACCTGGTGCCGTTATGGCGTGGATGACAGTGTCGGCCTGGCCGTACAGCTGGAAAACCGTTACAAAGGCCTGCGTGCCCCGCACAAAATCAAGTTTGGCGTCTCAGGGTGTACACGTGAATGTGCAGAAGCGCAAGGCAAAGATGTGGGGTTGATTGCGACTGAAAATGGCTGGAACCTCTATGTGTGCGGCAATGGTGGCATGAAGCCACGCCATGCCGAGCTGCTTGCAAGCGATCTCAGCAAAGAAGACGCCATCCGCATGATAGACCGCTTCCTGATGTTCTACATCCGTACGGCAGACCGCCTGCAACGCACCAGCACTTGGCGCGACAACCTCGAAGGAGGCCTGGATTACCTCAAGCAAGTCGTGATTGAGGATTCGTTAGGCCTGGGCGCAGAGCTGGAAGCGCAGATGCAACATGTCGTGGATAACTACCAGGACGAATGGAAAACCGCCGTTAATGACCCTGAAGTGCGCAAGCGCTTCCGCAGCTTCGTCAACAGCGTGGCAGGTGACGACAATATTGTCTTCGTCAACGAGCGCAACCAGATCCGTCCGGCCACGCCCGCAGAAAAACAGCAGACCGCACCTGCCGCCAAGGTCATTCCCATCCTGGCGGCAACAGAGTAATCAAGGAAACCGTGTATGAATCAGTTACAAGCAACAACCGCCCAGCCTGCCGAGGCAGCAGCATGGCACCTGGTGTGCGCACTCGATGATATCTGGCCGAATATGGGGGTCTGTGCCCTGATTGAAGGCCAGCAGATTGCCATTTTCCGCCTCAAAGACGACCAGCTCTACGCCGTGGATAATCACGACCCGCATAGCGAGGCCAATGTGCTATCCCGCGGCTTGGTCGGTGACTTGGGCGGCGAGCCTGTAATCGCCTCGCCGATTTACAAGCATCACTATCAGCTACGCACCGGCCTCTGTGTTGAGGACGCAACCGTGTGTCTGAATGTTTACCCGGTCGAAGTCAGGGATGGCAAGGTGTGGGTACAACGATAAGCAGGGTGACTCAGAGGACAGAACCATGCACGCCATGAAAAAGATCGATAAACCCGGCCAGCACACCATCCTGAATAGTGACCGCATGGTGGCGCTGATCAACCTTTCTGGCCGCCAGCGCATGTTGTCGCAACGGATCGTGCTCAACCTGGTGATGAGTACGCACCACCCAGAAGCGCTGGCCCATGCTAAAGAAGCGCTGGCCTTGTTTAGCCAGACACATGCGCTGCTGGTCAAAGGCAATCATGAATATCCTGGGGTTTATTTTGAGGCGCTGGAAAAAGTTTTGTTTGGCCCGGAAAACAACGAAGCCAAAATACGGCAATTTATTCAGCATTGCCAACAGGCGATTACCGCCTGTGAAAGCAATCAGTGCCTGCCCGCAGCCATGATCCCACTGCTGGGTGAAGAAGCCGGTTTGATTGTCGCTGTCCTCAACCAGATCACAGTCACTTATGAAAATGAGTCCAAACGCTGCGAGTTACTCAGGCGTAAAAAGCAGGAAAACCTGATGAGCAGCATCCAGAAAATCGCCAAAGAAGCAAAAATCGTCTCGTTTAATGCACAAGTGATTGCTGCGCGGTCGGGTGACGCTGGCAAAGAGTTTGCGGTAGTGGCGAGCGTGATGACGGACATTACCAATGAAATTGAACAGTTGGTTGCGGCTGCGATGACCACCACATAACAATGCAAACCAAACTGAAATGCAGGCTAATTGTCGCTACGTTGGTCAAATGGGGAAAACTACACCACGGTAAGGTCCACCGATGCTTTGAGGTCTAAACGCATACGGGGAGAAGCATTTAGCCTCCCCCTGCCATGCGACACGCGATTTAAAAGTCTGCCGAGACAGAAAGCAAGACCGTTCTAGGCGCACCTACTGATAAGCCTTCACGAGCTGCTGAAAGCCAGTAGTTCTTGTCAAACAAGTTTTCGATAGTGCCCCTTATCGTCACAGGCACTTTTCCGCTAGTAAAGGCATAGCGGGCACCGAGATCATAGCGATTCCATGACGGGATTTTTTGGGTGTTAGCCGCATCCAGATACTGTTCACCGGTATGTAACATGCGCGCGGTAAGTGTCAAACCGGGCAGCATGGGCGTGTCCCATTCTGCGGCGAGATTGAATTGCTGCCTTGGTACAGCGGGGGCGGTATTGCCATCATCTGCACCAGCGGCCGTCTTGACCAACTCTCCATCGGTCAACGCCAGACCACCCAATACTCTTACGTTGTCGACGACCTCGCCCTGCGTCAGAAACTCAACTCCGCGATTACGCTGTTTTCCATTGACTTCCAGCCTTAAAGTGTTTGGATCGGTAATGGCACTTGGACGCTCAATTTCAAACACACTTACTGTGGTGGCAAAACGGCCAAAATCATACTTCATCCCAGCCTCGCGCTGCTTGGAGACCGTAGGAGCAAATACCTGCCCGGCATTGGCTGCTGTCGTAGAGGCGATGGGCCCCTGATTTAATGCTTCAATATAGTTGGCATAGAAAGACAGCTGCTCTGTGGGTCGCACAACCATGGCGACGGTCGGTGTCAGTTTGGACTCATCATAGTGCTGATCAAGCCTGCGGTTGCCTGCAGCGTCAAAGCTGTTCACAATGACCTCTTGATGACGCAACCCGAGGGTGAGTTGCACTTTGTTATCCAGCATCGCCACTGTATCAGCCAGCGCTATGCTTCGCAGCCGGGTCTCGCTTACTTTTGGAACATTGCCTACCAGTGCAATCCCTGGCTTGCCAAAATCCTGCATAGCGTAGAGATTTGAAAAACTCAATGCACTAGAGCCAGGTAACGATCCCGTTTCCATAAAATAACTGCTGACACTGAGCACTGGTTCGTGATTTAGGGCTCCAGTCGCAAATTTGCCTCTGACACCAACCTCGCCACTCAGAGTCTTTACATATTGTTTTGTGCGCGAAGGTCTGGTCCGCATGTCGCCTTGCTGATTCAGCAACTGCCAATTGGTCTGCAGGCTACTGAAATCATATTCAGAACCGCCTAAAGCCCCATACACCATCCAGTTAGGGGTCAGGTCAAATTCTGCCCGCGTCGCGCCTGAAATCTGGTTACTATCCCAGTAAGTCCAGCTGGGGAAATAATTACGGCTGGCATCGGGAGCAGACCCGATCTGGACGCCAGAAGCCACAAACAATAGACCACTACGTGCGTACGTCAGACGGTTCTGATAATTGAGGTCCCCTTCCCAACGGAATCGCTCTCCCTGGAAGTCGAGACCGATGGCAATCGCATCCAGCCTTTCCTTGGAACCATCGACGGGCGTGTCCCCAGAACTTCTAATGGCATTGATGCGCACACCAAACTGCTGATCGGCACCATAACGTCTTGCCACATCTGCATGGGCAGCCAGTTGGCTATCGTCGATATAGGATAAGGTCAGGCGGTTCAGCGGTTGATAACCGGCACGTTTAGGCACCAGGTTAATTGCGCCACCTACCGAACCACCGGGGGCAATCCCGTTGAGCAAAGCATTAGGTCCTCTCAGCACCTCAACGCGCTCGATACCAATCATTGAGCTGGAATCGCGAGGTGAAACGCCATATAAACCATTGAACATGGCATCGTAATTGAACACCGTAAATCCACGGATATTGAATTCATCACGTCCCGAACCTCGTGAATAGGTATTCCGGATAGATGGGTCATTGACCAGCACATCGCCGAGGTTTTGTGCCTGCTGGTCTGCGATAAGTTTAGAGGTGTACTGGGTGGCGCTGAAGGGGGTATCCATCATCTCCTTGTCACCGAGCAAACCGATTTTTCCGCCACGGGCCACCTGACCACCTGCATATTCAGCGGGCTTATCTTGAATAACTTTTCCCTTTACTTGCACTTCAGGCAGCGTTTCGGTTTTATGTTCAACGTCCTTGACCACTGAATAGCCGGCTGGTGTTTTTTGCATAGTCAAACCACTGCCTTTCAACAAGATGTCCAGGGCTTGTTCAACACTGTAATTGCCTTTGATGGCAGGTGCCTTCAACTTGCTGGCCAAATCTGACGGAAATGCAATATTTTCGCCGCTCTGTTTACCCAGCATTAAAATGGCCTGATCCAGTGATTGGGCGGCGATATCTACATTGGCGCTCGCTGCATAGGCATGTATGCTGATTGAAAATAATGCCGCGATGGATAATTGTCGTAACCGGGTGCGACGATGAGGTTGTAAGTGTGGACGTGCTGTCATGTTTTCCCTTAATCATATGCACGGCCTCAATGTGGCCGTTATACCGTTAAGGCGATTGACGCCAATGAAATTAGCACGTCATGCACTCATTTTTTTTGAATTTTTATTTCACCGTTATCCAGGCGGGTGACTTTTACCGGGAACATGGACTCCATGCTATCCAGTAATTGTTCGACTTTGCTGACATCGTAAATGCCAGTGATCAGCAAATTTTCCAGGCGCGGGTCAAGCTCGATGGCTGCTTGTCGATAGCGCTGGATATTGGCAACAGCCTGTTTTAAAGGCGTTTTGTTGAACAGGATTTTCCCGTGATGCCAAGCGGTCACCATGTCCAGGTCTGCAGGGTAAGGAGAGCCCATTTCAGCAAGAGAAACATGTATCGATTGTCCTGAAGTTAGGCGCGTTTTCTGGTCACCGGTGTGCAATTCGACTTCACCTTCTAACACGGTGGTAGTGAACGATTGATCCCCTGTTGAGATATTAAATACCGTACCGATATCGCGCACGGTAGAAGCATTAACCGCCACCGTAAATGGCCTGAGTTCATGTTTCACGGTAAATGAAGCCTCCCCTTTCTCCAGCGTCATCTCCCTGGAACGCAGCCTCCATTTGGAAATCAAGCTAGTGTTGGAGTTCAAATGCACACGACTGCCGTCGGGTAATGAAAATTGTGCATTTTCAGCATACTGGGTGGTATACATATCAGTGGAGATCGTAGGGTTTACTGCCCAAATGCTGGCAGCAAAAAAAACAACAGTCGCCGTGTATTGCAAGGTCCTTGCCAGTTTTTTACGATGATCCCTGTCGCTGCTGATCTCGGCGAACAATTCCTCTTTCGAGGGAAATTGATCTTTTCCCGCCCGCATATACGGCATCAAATCCGAAAGATATGACTCGGTTTCCGATGGCTGATGAGGCTGCGGTTGTTTGGAAGAGTTCATCTCGGGGTGCGTTTTAAAAGTCAGGCGTGGAAATTAAATGGCTATGTGATTATTCTAAAGCGATAGCTGCTTCCTGGCGATGGTGATGCTTGCCAGCGCTTTATTGAAATGCCGTGACACCATATTGGCGGATATACCCATTTTCACGGCAATCTCGTGCTGTGGAATTTCGTGCAATTGATGCAATAAAAATACTTGCCTTTGTTTTCTGGGCAAAGCCTCAATCATCTGTTTGATCTGCGCGATTTTCTGTGCAAACTCTAATGCTGCAGCCCCATCATAAAAATGACTGTCACCATCATCTGGTAATTTTGCAAGGTAATCCGCCCCCACTTTTTCATGCCGGGTACGATCCAGCGCCCGGTGCATACTGACTTTTCTGAGATAGCTTAGCGGCGCCCTGATTTCTGTCACTGGTGGGTTTTCCATCAGCTGAATACAGACATCGTGGACGACATCTTCCGCAAAATGGCGGCTGCCAAAATGGTGATTGACGTGATTGACTAGCTCACCATAATGCAAGACCAATGATGATAACAACCTACTTTTTGTGAGATCAATCTGCAAGTGAGAAACTTCTGCACGGATAACATGTTGAATAGACCTCCGATTATAATGATAATGGTTCTCATTAGCAATATAAGCAAATTGAAGTCAACAAACTTTAACTTAGCGAGGTTTTGATAATTCACGCGCGGGTAAAGAAATCGAGCTGAAGGTGACCGCACTGATCACCAGTACCGCCCCAAACAGTTGCGCATGGGTGGGAGGAATATGTTCAAAAGCAGCGATGATCATCGTAGTAACAGGTACCAGGTTCAGGAAAATAGCCGCTTTTGACGGGCCCAGATGTGAAATGCTGGCATTCCAAAACAGATAGGCCAACACGCCGCCTCCCAAAGACATCATCAACAGTGCAGCACCTGCCTCCATGGTTGGCAACACAAGGCTGTTACCATGCAGCCCCGCTGCCATGGACAGTGCAATCGCACCTATAGTCATGATTCCTGCCGTACTTGCGATGCCACTCACCTCTTTTGGCATCATTTTTTTCACAAGCACGTTGTACAGTGCCCAATTGAAATTGGCGATTAAAATATACACATCGCCGATAGAAACTGTCAGCTGTGCGCCAGCCCCCAGCACCACAATCGCCACCCCGGCAATGCCAATCGGGAATGCAAGCAATTGTCGCGTGGTGGGTTTGTCACCAACGATCAGGTAGCCGAGAATGGCCGTGAGCAAGGGATTCAACCCCATGATCAGCGCACCATTAATGGCCGAGGAGGTCTCCATGCCCAGAAAGAAAAACAGGTTGAAGCCAAACACCCCAACCACGCCTAACGTCAAATAGGCTTTCCAATGGCGCAAAGGGATCGCGTCTTTTTTGACCCACACGATCAACACCATCACGGCTGCAGCCAACACATAGCGGCTGGCACCTGCAATATACGGGCTCATTTCAGCCAACACAGGTTTGGCCAGATTAAAATTGGCACCCCAGAATACTGCAGCAAGGGTGGCCATTAAATAGGTTTTCATATTGTGCATGGGATTTTCTTGATAGCGGGATGACGGCCTCTTAACCTCAGGCAAGCGCCATCAGGCTTGAGTCAATGATTTAAGTATCGACTGCAATACGCCAGGAAATTTTTGCTCAATCTCTGCCACCCTGAGCGTATTCATATGCTCGGTGCCTTCAATCAGGGTCTCGACCAGGCCAGCAGAACGCAAAATTTTAAAGTGGTGTGACATACTGGATTTGGGACGATTCAGGTCAAACTCGCCACAAGTCATTTTTCGCCCCGCCTTGGCCAGACGCGCAACAATCTCCAGGCGGGTGGGGTCAGACAGTGCATACATAATGTCTGTCAATTCCACTTGTTCAATGGCCGGATGTTTAATTTGTCGCATAGGCTGAATTTATCATAGTACTTGCCATAATTCTATTGTTCGATTATATTCGAACAATAGAATTTAAATACAAAACTCCAACATTTTTTCAAAGGACTGTTTATGGCTGACTTGTTTTCTAGCTTTGCATTAAAAGGCGTGACTCTACGCAACCGCATTGCCATCCCACCCATGTGCCAATATATGGCCGAAGAAGGCATTGCCAATGACTGGCATCTGGCACATTACACCAGCCTGGCCCGGGGCGGTAGTGGCCTGGTGATTGTAGAAGCGACAGGTGTGGCTCCAGAAGGCCGCATCACGCCCGGCTGCCTGGGCATCTGGAATGATGCACAAGCAGAAAAATTGCGTGAGATTGCTGCCGCCATCAAGGCTGCAGGGGCAGTGCCCGGTATCCAGATCGCGCACGCAGGCCGTAAGGCCAGCGCCAATAAACCCTGGGAAGGCGATGACCATATTGCAGAAAACGATCCCCGTGCCTGGCAACCTATCGCCCCTTCCGCGATTGCATTTGGTGGCGACCTGCCCCGCGTTCCCAAAGAAATGACTATAGACGACATTCAGCGCGTCAAGCGGGACTTTGTTGCCGCAGCCAAACGGGCACTCGATGCAGGCTTTGAGTGGCTGGAAATCCATTTTGCACATGGTTACCTCGGGCAAAGTTTCACGTCGGCCCACTCTAACCACCGCACCGATAGTTACGGTGGCAGTTTTGAGAACCGTTCACGTTTCACCATAGAGACTCTGGATGCGATCCGCGCTGTGTGGCCAGAAAACCTGCCACTGACTGCCCGTTTTGGGGTGATTGAATATGATGGCAAAGATGAAGCAACCTTGAGCGAATCCATTGAATTAGTTAAACAATGGAAGCAGCGTGGCCTGGATATGTTGAGCGTCAGCGTCGGGTTTACCATTCCGGACACCAATATTCCCTGGGGACCAGCATTCCTGGGACCAATTGCACAACGTGTACGTAACGAAGCCGGTATTCCGGTTTCTTCTGCCTGGGGATTTGGTGCTCCTGCGCTGGCCGACAACGCTATCCGCAACGAACAGCTCGACCTGGCCATGATAGGCCGCGCGCATCTGGAAAATCCACACTGGCCTTACTTTGCGGCAAAAGCCTTAAATAAGGAAAATGCGGCCTGGGTGTTACCCGCGCCGTATGCGCATTGGCTGGCAAGATACAGAAGCCCGACACAAGAGTAGTGGAATAGCTACAATCAACATGAAACAATGGGACAGGGAATATTTCTGCCCCTTTGTTTTATCGCTGGTGTAAGGATAAAACTTGGCCTGGCTCTATTCCCGTCAAAGAATGACTTACGCCTTGGGCCAAACGCTTAATGCCAGGTCAGCTACCGTCTTCAACTCCTCCTCAGAGGCACCGCTGGTTGCCTGCACTGACATGCCCTGATGCAGCATTGCCAAGTATTTTGCCAGGGCGGCTGGATTGGCATCGCTGGGCAAGTCTCCATCAGCTTTGGCCTGTTCAAACCTTTTTGTCAACAGCTTCTCATAGCCAGCCCGGTATTCCATCAACACGCTTTTGATCATTTCTGCACTTTCACCTCCTGAGAGCGCACCTTGCACGATCATGCATCCCCTGGGGTGTGACGTTTGCGTCAAAAATTCAGCTGCCTGGTATAAGAAACGTTTCGCTACTGCATGGGCAGTCGGCTCATTGACTATCTCCCTGACAAAAGCGGCCGGGCCTTGTACATATTTTGACAATGCCTTCATAAACAGCTCTTCTTTGTTGCCAAATGCTGCATACAGGCTGGGTTTGTTAACGCCCAGGGTTTCTGTCAATTCAGCCAGCGAAGCACCTTCATAGCCTCTGTTCCAAAAAATCTGCAACGCTTTATCCAGCGCCTCATCGGGATCAAACACCCTGGGACGGCCACGTGCTTTCTTGGTTTCTGTGGTCATGCTTCAGATCTCTTTATTAATTAATATACCAATTGTTACAAAAAAATATTGACAAAGCAAGTATTGCTTAATATTATTTATTTACCAAATGGTATTAAATATAGAAAATCAGCGACATGAAACGTATTTTGATTACTGGCATGGGCGCCGTCAGCCCCTTAGGCACTGGCGTTGAGCTGGCATGGCAGCATTTGTTACAAGGGAAATCAGGCATTTCCACTCTGCCGGATACACTGGCTGAAGGTAGCCCGGTTAGTTTTGCTGGCTGGATAAAACCCTACGAAACCGACCCTGTGTCAGGGTTGGATATCGCCCAGCATATCAATGCCAAAGAGATGCGCCGGATAGACCGGTTTATCCAATTTGCCCTGATTGCGGCCGAAGAAGCCATCAACCAGGCAGGTTGGCGTCCAAAAAATGAAGCGGAAAGTGAACGCACCGCCACCATGATCGCTTCCGGCATCGGTGGTTTTCCTGCCATTGCCCAGGCTGTGCGCAAAGGTGAACAGGAAGGCATGGACAGGCTCTCCCCATTCACGATTCCTTCATTCCTGGTCAATCTTGCTGCGGGCCAGGTCGCGCTTAAATACCAGTTCAAAGGGCCTCTGGGCGCGCCGGTCACCGCTTGTGCGGCCGGTGTGCAAGCCATTGGCGATGCTGCACGCTTAATTCATGCCAATGAAGCCGACATTGTCATTTGCGGGGGCGCAGAAGCCTGTATAGACAAAGTCAGCCTGGGCGGATTTGCGGCTGCCAAGGCTCTGAGTACCCGTTATGCAGACTCACCGGCACTGGCTTCCAGACCGTTTGACCAGGACCGTGACGGATTTGTCATGGGCGAAGGTGCAGGGATTCTGGTGATCGAATCCTATGAACATGCCATGGCCAGGGGAGCGACACCAATTGCTGAACTGGTCGGGTATGGCACCACTTCAGATGCCTACCATATCACCTCCAGCCCGGAGGATGGGGCAGGTGCAGCCAAGGCCATGACGATCGCACTCAACCAGGCCGGACTAGCGCCTGCTGCGATAGACCATATCAATGCGCATGCCACTTCAACGCCTGTCGGCGATGCAAGTGAACTGGCTGCCCTCAAACGGGTATTCGGCATCCAGGACGCATCACCCGCCATCAGTGCCACCAAATCGTCCACCGGTCATTTGCTGGGTGCGGCTGGCGGGCTGGAAGCCATCTTCACAATTAAAGCAATCACCGATCAATACTGCCCTCCTACCATTAATCTGGAACAAGCGGATGATCGTGCCAAGGGCCTTATTCTGGTCGGGAACCAAGCCCTGCCCAAGAAAATTGACTATGCCTTATCCAATGGATTTGGGTTCGGTGGCGTCAATGCATCTGTGATTTTCAAACGCTTTACCGGATAACGCATACACCATTCATCACTGACAGAACACGTGCTTAACACTCGAAAAGGGGAAACAAATGAACAAAGCTGCAAAAGACTTGAAATTCAATGGCGAAAAATTATTCATCACACTGGCAGATGGCGAAACTGTGCATGTGATTAAAACCGGGCAAGGCACGCCCTTGTTACTGATGCATACCATACGCACGCAGATAGAGTACTTTAGTGAAATGATCCCGTTCTATGCGGCAAACCATACTGTGTATGCGGTGGATTTGCCGGGACATGGTCAGTCATCCATCAACAAGAACATCAATTATGACGAACCTTATTTACGCGCCGCCATCACGCAGGTGATTCAACAGCTGGGATTAAGCAATCTCACCCTGGTCGGCGAATCCATAGGCGCCACCCTGGCCCTCACCCTCGCAGCCACCCTGCCCGACCAGATCCGGCAGGTATTTGCAGTGAACCCGTATGATTATGAGACCCGCTATGCCGATGGTATCCGGCGCGGCAACCTGATTGCCAATTTCATGCTGTGGAATTACTCGATTCCGGTACATGGCGCCATCTTTGCAGCGCTTGAAAACCAGTTCTTCCTCAGCCTGGTCATGAATGGCGGCGTGACCAATATCCGCAGCATACCGGGATGGTTGATGAAGCTATTTGCACAGACAGGTCGCCGACCCGGTTACACCTATCTTGGCAGGAACATCCTGAAAAACTGGAGAAGCTGGTCACAAGCCACAAGCCTTTATCCTCAAGTCACCTGCCCGGTTACCCTGGTGTATGGCGAATTTGATTGGTCCCGCCAACCGGAAAGAACACGAACACTGCATCAATTAACCACCGCCAGACTGGAAACGGTAGCTGGTGCCGGACACTTTCTCAGTGTCGATCATCCTCAGGCACTTCAACGGGTTTTCAACAGCGCTGATCATACATGACTAACTTTAATCGGCCTTGTCAGAATTCTGACAAAGCGATCAGCGATTGTCCGATAACGCTTTCCAGCCTTCTTTTTTAAGATTGGGTTTTGTACTTGAATGGAAAGGAAATCTCATGGCAACGGAGTCCAAAGATCTGATTGAAGAGATCATCGACAATGCGATGACCCCGGCGAAAGACATCGGGATTGAGCCAAATGAACAAACCGAGACCAGAGCGCAAGCAGGCCGTAAAAGCCCAGCCCCGAATTCAGCGGATAAGCGCTTGAGAGCGGCCCGTCCGGGCCGAAAGTAAGCAATCGGCTTCTGCAATTGCCTTGATAAAGGAGAGACACATGGTTGATAACAATGATGTGATTGCCATATTGAACGAACTCATTGAAACCTCTAAAGACGGCGAAGAAGGTTTCCGCAGCTCTGCAGAAAACGTCGAAGACGCCCGCTTGAAAGAGTTTTTCCTACGTCGCTCGCAAGAGGTAGGGGAAAGCGTACGCGAACTGCAGGCCATCGTACGCTCATTGGGCGGCATTCCAGTAAACGCCACTTCCATCGGCGGCACCTTACACCGACGATGGATTGAACTCAAAACAGCGCTGGCCGACAATGATAACCTGGCCGTCCTCAATGAAACCGAACGAGGGGAACAAATCGCGGTGGCTGCTTATGAAAGTGCGTTGGAGCTGACACTTCCGGCAGAGATTAGAGCTGTGGTTCTCCGTCAACTGGAAGGTGCAAAACGCAATACTGGCTTGGTCAAACAATTGCGGGCCGTCTATGATGCCGAGGCGGCATTGCGTTGATTGAAGTCTGGATAAAGCACAACGCTAAAGCCCGTTATCCATCATAACCCATTAATTTTAAGCGGTTGAGCTCGCTGGTATTCTCAGCGCTATGGCACTCCAGCACAGCCAAGTCTCCTTCTTTGAAAGTCACCTTATCCATCGCATTAATGTTTTTTGCATATTGTGAATTCAGCTCGCCGCATTTTTTATTGCGGCTATTCACATACTGCAGGTATTCTTTTTTCCTGAGTTCGGCCCTTAAAGAGCCATCATTCATGAGTTTGGTATACAGGCTCCTCAAGCGAAGTTCGGAAATACTCCATAGGCTGAAAGCAACCGTTTCATTGTTAATCGCGGGTTCGGGAGCAGGGGTTTCTACCGTGACAATATCTCGTCCTGGCTCAAGCGTGGTCTCGGTACTTTGCACAGGGGGCGGCAGACTCTCGGCTTCCGTAGAAAGGACCGTTGGTGGCTCTTTGGTTTCACTTTTTTGCGGAGGGGTGACCAGGGTAGGCTCTGTACTAGTATCCAGCTCTTCCTCGATTGAAGGTAACTGCACCTGCTGTTCAGATGGTGTTAAAGTCTCTGCCAGCTCGACCGCAGGCTCCATCACCAGCGGCAACTCTACCTCTTTCCAATGAGCGAGCATCCAGACCAAGGTCACCAGCCCCGCACTATAGAAGAGGAAGGTAACGTATAGGCTCCATTTTTCGTTACGAATGTGGGCGCTGCCACAGTTGGGGCAATTAACAGATTCAACTTCATCTGCGGGATACCATACTTGCCCGCATGATTCGCAAACCTTCTGAGGTCGAAGAAAAATACTCATCCTGTTCTCTTTTATAGTTAGTGGATGGTTGAATGACACAGAGTTTTAATGTGCGTTCATTTTTGATTGAGCAGTTTGCTTTTTGATTGGCTTTTTTACTTTCATTTCATCAGTCATATTTGGTTTTGCGTCCGGCAATTTAAATTTATTGCTTTGCTGTGCCTCTCCTATTGCTCAACCCTTGATTTCCAGCGCAGCTTTTTTAATGGTCTCACCCTCAATCAAGCTCTTTTAAACCCGCATTTCGCTGAAACTTTGTTATGCGCCGACATTACATAAAGAGGCGACGACACGAGACGCAATGGTGCATTTACTCCATCAGTGCCACCGATTTGACCTGTAGCCAGACAGACTGGCCGACAGTCATGCACAATACCTCAGCCGACCGTTTGGTAAGCCTGGCAATCAGCGCCGAAGCGCCCACTTTGACACGCACCAGCATGACGCCAGGATGGCTGTCCGCCACCATGGCATCCACCACGCCCTGCAACTGATTCTGGATGCTGCTGCCGATTTGTGGCCTGGTCGCCACACTGACATCGCTGGCCAATATATGTACCCGCACCTTTCGACCTACCGGCAGATCATGTTGCCGTGTCCACACACTGCCACCGTCAAACGCCAGCCGCATCAGATGCCATTGCTGGTCGTGTTCGATGACCTGCGCCTGCAAAACCACTCCCCTATCCTCCCCGAGGCGGATAGGAGTATCCAGTTGCGCCAGGGTCTCCAGTAACGGTCCTTGTGCCAGAACCTTGCCCGCTTGCAGCATGACAATATGATCGGCGAGTCTCGCCACTTCATCAGGGGCATGGCTGACATACAACAGCGGAATCTCCAGGCTATCGTGCAGGCGCTCCAGATAGGGCAGAATTTCCTGTTTACGCGCGTAATCAAGTGCTGCTAGCGGCTCATCCATCAATAACAGACGCGGTCGCACTGCCAGCGCCCGTGCAATAGCCACACGCTGCCGCTCACCCCCGGACAAATGTACCGAGCTTCTATCCAAGAGCGGCGCTAAATCCAGCAATGTGATAGCCGCCTCCAGATCTGCTGGCCGCGCCTGTGTATTGCGCCTGAGTCCAAAACGCAGGTTTTCTAGTACCGTTAGATGCGGAAACAGGCTTGCTTCCTGAAACACATAGCCAATCGGGCGGCGATATGTAGGCAGGCAATACTCGCCATCCTGCCAGAGATCGCCGTGAAAGCGCAGGAAACCCTCACGGGGACGCTCCAGTCCGGCTAGACAGCGCAATAACGTGGTTTTGCCTGAACCGGAAGCGCCAAACAAAGCTGTAATGCCGCGCCCCGGCAGAGTCAGATTGACATCCAAGGTAAAGCTCGGCCTTGCCAGATGAAAACGTGCCTGTATCTCAGCCATACTAGTGCGCCCTGCTCGGTTGCATGCGCCAGACATGCAATGCCAGCAACACCACAAACGAAAACACCAGCATGACTGCGGCCAGTGTATGCGCCTGACTGTACTCCAGGGCTTCCACATGGTCATAAATCTGTACCGAAGCGACGCGGGTTTGCCCTGGCACATTGCCGCCTATCATCAGTACCACCCCAAATTCACCGACGGTGTGGGCAAAAGTGAGCATGGCTGCAGTCAGAAATCCCGGCCAAGCCATCGGTACAACCACGCTAAAAAACGTATCCAGTGGCGAAGCACGCAAGGTTGCCGCCACCTCCAGTGGCCGCTCCCCAATAGCTTCAAATGCGGTGTGCAAGGGCTGCACCATAAATGGCAGGGAATATATTACCGACGCCAGCACCAGCCCCCAGAAAGTAAAGGGTAAACTGCCAAGTCCGGTGGACTGTGTCAGCATGCCCAGCGGGCCTTGCGGCCCCATTGCCAGCAACAGATAAAATCCCAGGACTGAAGGGGGTAGCACCAGTGGCAAAGCCACTATCGAGGCCACCACCCCTTTCCACCAGGCGCGACTTCGCACCAGCCACCAGGCGACGGGAGTGCCTATGATGAGCAATAGCAAAGTGACCACACTGGCCAGCTTGATGGTCAGCCAAATGGCCTGTATATCCTCAGTGCTTAACATGATGTTTCCTGTGGGTTGCCTCAGGGCAATTTATAACCGTTTTTGGCAAAGATGGCACGTGCCTTTTCTGACTGCACAAAACCATAAAACTTGCGGGCGGCATCGGCATGATTATCTATGCCATGCTTTAAGATCACCATACCCTGCGCAATCGGCTCATAACTCTCTTCTGGCACAGCTACCCATTTACCCTTGCCTGCAGTTTCCGGCGCAATGACGATGGACTTGGCACTGAAGCCGACATCGACCGCTTTGCTCTCCACAAACTGGCTGATCTGGGTAATACTCTCTCCGTAAACCAGTTTGGGCTCCAGCGCGGCCTTCACCTTGTAATACTCCATGGATTTGACAGACTGCTTGCCAAAAGGCGCCAGCTTTGGATTGGCAATGGCGACTTTACCCACTGCCGTATCCGCCAGTCCGGCCACCCCTTTGCTTAAATCGGCACCGGTTTGTGACCACAATACCAGCACGCCATAGGCGTATGGTTTGGGCGCAGTCACGGCGTAGCCTTCTTTATACAAGCCGTCGGGAAACTCCATATCAGCAGACATGAATACATCAAAGGGAGCGCCCTGACGTACCTGTGTGGCAATTTTGCCAGAGGCGTTGAGTATGCTTTGCACCTCAATGCCGGTCTCTTTTTTAAACTCGGTAGCTATATCATCAAACACATATTTGAGATTGGCGGCAATGGCCACGGTAAAAGGTTCGGCGGCGTTGACTGGCGTAGAAACCAGAGTAGAGGCAAACAAGAGATATTTAAGTATTCGCATTCAACTTCCTTCTATCATGGTTAATAGTCAAACCAGGCGCACACAAGCATTTGAAAATATTCAGGCTGATATTAACAAGACATTCAACATTTACAGAAGCACAATAAAAAAACCTGCCACAAATAGGGCAGGTTTTTTTATTGGTTATATCTTCGAGAGAGTAACTAATTTAAGGTTAAGACCTCTAATTTCCTAGTCTGCAGAAACGGATGGAATCTTGTGTATGCTCAGGTCAGCACCATCAAACTCTGCCTCTTTATCAAGACGGATACCTACCAGCTTCTTCAACATACCGTAAACAATCGCGCCACCGACGAGGGCAATCATTACGCCAGCGAAGGTGCCTAACAACTGGCTCATCACGCTCACGCCGCCCATGCCACCCAGGCTGGCAGAACCGAAAATCCCTGCGGCAATCCCGCCCCAGGCACCGCATAAGCCATGTAACGGCCATACACCGAGCACATCGTCAATTTTCAAACGGTTCTGTGTCACCGTAAACGCCCACACAAACAAAGCGCCTGCAAAGGCACCGGTAGCCAATGCGCCTAATGGATGCATGATGTCAGAACCGGCACACACTGCAACCAGGCCTGCCAGAGGACCGTTATGCACAAAACCGGGGTCATTTTTACCGAGCACCAGCGCGGCCAGCGTTCCCCCAACCAGGGCCATCAGGGAATTGACGGCGACCAGGCCAGAAATGTTCTGGATAGATTGTGCAGACATCACATTAAAGCCAAACCAGCCCACGGTCAGGATCCAGGCGCCCAAAGCCAGGAAAGGGATGTTGGAAGGTGGATAGGCATGCAACTTACCCTCTTTATAGCGCCCATTTCGCGCCCCCAGGAGAATAACAGCCGCCAGAGCAATCCAACCGCCCATGGCATGCACGACAATAGAGCCGGCAAAATCGTGGAAATTGGCACCAAAGCTGTTTTTTAACCATTCCTGGAAGCCGAAATGGCCATTCCAGGCAATGCCTTCGAAGAATGGATAGACGAAGCCAACAATCAGAAAGGTAGCCGCCATTTGCGGATTGAATTTGGCACGTTCTGCAATCCCGCCAGATACAATGGCTGGAATTGCCGCTGCAAACGTCAGCAGGAAAAAGAATTTGACGAGGTCATAACCACTTTTGGCAGCCAGTACATCAGCACCGCTGAAAAAGTTGATGCCATAGGCAATGCTGTAACCAATAAAAAAATAGGCAATGGTAGAGACACAAAAATCCACCATGATTTTCACCAGGGCATTGACCTGGTTTTTTTGACGTACGGTACCGACTTCCAAAAAGGCAAACCCGGCATGCATCGCCAGAACCATAATGGCTCCCAGCAATACAAACAAGACGTCATTTGCTGACACTAATGCTTCCATTTCGCTCTCCGAACTATATTTATATTCAAAACTGGCGCTTTTAACGCCTTATTTAAAAGTGCTCTATCCTGAGCGCGGAATCTTAAGCAAATATCAGACCATCTTTAAATGGTTGATTTGAAAGAGAATAGGTTTTGGAAGTGTGCCTATTTGCACCAAAATTGACACATCAAAAGTGCATTGCACTTTTTAAGTGCATTTTTATATGATTTCAGGTGGTTGCAACTGCTTGAGCATTTCAACCGCCTCAGGATGGGCGGCCCAGAAATAATAAAACTCACGCACTGCGTTTAAAAACAGGTGGCGGGTATTTTTAAGATTGAACAGCGGTAAAGTGGCATCTGCTGTAATCCGGTAGGCATTTTTCTCTGAGAGAGGTGCCTCACGTAATCGCAACAACATGAGCTTGGCCATGCGGGTACGGATTTCTACCTCCATATCCTGTTTATTGTCCATGGATTTCAGGGCTTTGACATACCCATTGAGCGCCCAAAGCTCTGAAGTCTCAAACTTTTCAGACTGTAACGCTGGCCACACCGATTGCAGATCAATGACGGCCGGCTGCCAGCCGATAGGATGCAACTCGAAACCCACTGTGTCAGCATATTGCATCACGGCTTTGACATCTCCGCGCCAAAACGGGTAAAACTCACGGATAATGGTCAGCAGCTCTGGCCACATTTTTGCCGGTTTGCCTTCCAGGCAATGATCGACCGCCTGACGGTAGGCAGTACTGGTACACTCCTGGTTTTCCAGCAAAGGACCCAACTCTGCCAACAACGCATCGCGCTGCGCCATAATAGCGGCATCCGCGCCCTTGCTATGCAATAAATTATAATAAGCTTGAATAGCCTCTGCTTCGCGGGTTGAGCTCATACTTGATTAAGGAATACTGTTTTGATTTTGACTGAATACCATCATACACCGAAACACAACATGGTCTTAACGGAGAACAGCAATGGCTGAATGGGCTTTATTAGCCATATTGATGGCTGGCGCCTGGTTTTGGATGGATACGGTCGCCAAACGCGAAATTGCGCTCAAAATTGGTCGCCAGCTGGCAGACCGTTGCCACTTGCAATTTCTGGATGAAACCGTGGCCTGCTCACGCGTGGGCTTTGCCAGGGATGGCAATGGCCGCATGCAATTGCAGCGCACTTATACTTTTGATGTTTCCAGCCAGGGGGTAGAGCGCATGGCCTGCCATTTGCAACTGCGAGGCGGCCAACTGGTCGCCTGGCATATTCCACCTTACGCAACCCAGTAAACCTGAAGTCTATGGTGATTGGTCGTTTCGCCCCCTCCCCCACCGGCCCCTTGCATTTTGGATCCCTGGTGGCCGCTGTCGCCAGTTATTGCGATGCCAAAAGCCAGGGTGGGCAATGGCTGTTGCGGATTGAAGATGTGGATACCACCCGCCGGGTCGAAGGCGCAAGTGAAGATATTATCCGCACCTTGCAGCGCTATGGCTTTGAATGGGATGGAGAAATCGTTTACCAGAGCCAGCGCAGCGAGTATTACGAGCAAGCGCTCACCCGGTTAAGAAATTTGGGGCTTGCCTACCCTTGCACATGCTCACGCAAGGAGATTGCCGACTCATCCACTCAACAGGGGATTGAAGGCGTCATTTACCCTGGTACTTGCCTACATCATCCCATTAAACCAAACACACCTATCGCCTGGCGTTTGAAAACACCCGCCAAGAGGATCAGCTTTGAAGACAGAATTGTCGGCTGGCAACAACATAACATTGGCCAGGACATAGGCGACTTTGTGATCAAACGTGCAGATGGCCTGTTTAGCTATCAGCTTGCAGTAGTGGTGGATGATGTCATGCAAGGCATCACCCATGTGGTCCGCGGAGCCGACTTGCTGCAATCGACAACGAGACAGATATATCTGCAACAATGCTTGGGTTACGCCCCGCTGCTGTATACACATATCCCGCTGGTATTGAACAACCAAGGGCAAAAACTCAGCAAACAAACCCTGGCTACCGCATTGCCGTCAGACAATGTCAAAGACACACTGATCAACGCTTTGCATTTTTTGCCATTTCTTCCACAACCTTTTCCAACTTTCTCATCCCTGTCTGACCTTTGGCGCTGGGCGATAGATCACTGGCAAATGTCGAACCACGCCAAGACGATTACCTAGAAAAGCATCCCTGTTTGATCAAGATAAAATATTATTGATAACCATTATCACTTAAGTTATTATTCGCGACAATTATTCAAACACTATTTGTTTTATACCAAACAGGGAAAATGATGAAGACAACCTTTAAACCACGTCCCATTTTGCTTTCTGTCGGGCTATTTTTTAGTGGCGCCATCTTGTCGGTAACGACACTGAGCGCGGCTGAACAGGAGACGGTAGAGCTGCCAGAAGTCGAAGTCACGGCAGATAAGAAAAGCGACACAAAACCAGTCAAGGGTTACAACGCAAAACGATCAACGACAGCAACCAGAACCGATACCGAGCTGGTCAATGTGCCACAAGCCATTACGGTGATTACGCGTGACTTTATGCAAGACCAGTCCATGCAAAGTATTGCTGATGCCGTACGTTACGTACCTGGTGTACAGGCTGCGCAAGGTGAAGGCAACCGCGACCAATTAGTATTACGCGGCAACCAGACTACGGGCGACCTGTTTTTAGATGGTCTGCGCGACGATATTCAGACCTACCGTGACTTGTATAATACCGATCGCATCGAAGTGCTCAAAGGTGCTAACGGCATGATTTTTGGCCGGGGTGGTGCAGGCGGCGTTGTTAATCGTGTCAGCAAAAAAGCGGGCTGGGATCCGGTTAAAGACCTTAGCGTGAGCTATGGCAGTTTTGATCACCGCCGCATCACGGCTGACTACGGTCAAGGTTTGTCTGACGAATTGGCATTCAGACTGAATGCGGTCTATGAAAACTCTAATTCATACCGTGATGGGGTGGAGTTACGACGCTATGGTGTGACACCGACCTTTACCATCAAACCAGGGGATAAGACCGAGATTGTTTTGAGTGCTGAATACTTTAAAGACGAACGGATTGCAGATCGCGGTGTGCCATCTTTCATTGGTAACGATAGTAGCAACCTCAATAACCGTCCCTATCGCATCAATGATTACGACAAGTTCTTTGGTAACGCAAGATTAAGCCCAACTGAAACCGAAACCGTTGCTTTCAATGCAGCGATTAGTCACGCTTTCGATAACGGAGTGAAGGTTAAAAACAGTACTCGTCTCGCTTATTATGACAAATACTACCAAAACGTTTATGCAAGAAGCAGTGTGAGTACGGCTGGCACCTTGCAACTGGGTGCATATCGAGACAATACCAAACGTGAAAATCTCATCAACCAGACAGATGTGACATATTCCGCAAAAACTGGTGACATAGAGCACACACTCTTGGCAGGTATTGAATTAGCCTCGCAAGATACTACGAACAAACGCATTACTCCTGCGGGTGGCGAAAACCTTGGCGGAACGGTAACCGCGGAAAACCCTATGCTTTCGGGCATCGTGTTTAACAACATTACTCGTGATCAAAAAAGTGACTTTACTGCCACTGCGTTTTACCTCCAGGATCAGATTATTTTTAATCCGCAATGGCAGGCAGTCATAGGGTTACGCCATGATCATTTAAATACTCGCTATACGGATTTACGTCCCGCTAATTTTGCAAACATTAATGTATCCGACAATCTGCTGTCACCCCGTGCCGGTCTGATTTATAAACCGACCGCGGACAGTTCAGTCTATGTTAACTACAGTACCTCCTATGTGCCACGTGCTGGAGATCAGCTGGTGGGCCTAACAGTGAGTAGCGCTACATTTAAACCAGAAAAATTCATTAACAAAGAAGTCGGCGCTAAGTGGGATATCACACCTAACTTGGCACTGACTGCTGCAATATTTAAACTGGAAAGAGAAAATGTACTGGCTGCTGATCCAAGCAATACAGGCAATTCCATTCTGCTGGATGGTCAAGAAACCACCGGCCTTGAACTAGGTGCCTCTGGAAAAGTCACGGACCAATGGCAAATCATGGGTGCCTTTACATTGCAGGATGGAGAAATTACTGAACGGCAAGCAAATGCAACTCCCGCCAATGTGATTAATAAGGGTGCTGAGCTAGCAATGACACCAACCCGCACCTTCTCGCTTTGGAACAAATATCAAATTAACGATATGTGGGCAGTAGCATTGGGCGTGGTCAGCCGCTCGGAAATGTATGCAGCAACGCCTACTGTCGGACAAAGCACGATCCTGCCTGGTTACACCCGGTTTGATGCAGCCATTTTTGCCAAAATTAGTCCGAAGTGGGATGCGCAAATCAATATCGAAAACCTGACGAATAAAGATTATGCCTTGTTTGCACACAACAACAATAACATCACGCCTGGTGCGCCCTTAAATGCACGTGCGACTTTAAACTATCATTTCTAATGCAGATTAGACCGCTTTGGGTTTAATCACATTGCCCGCTCAGTATTGAGCGGGCTTTTTTATGCCCTTGAGCAGTCTACACGCGCTTCGATGTTAAAATAGCGCCATGACACAAGCACATCATACTGACCTGTTACATCCATTTATCTTTGAACAATCCGCTGTACGTGGCAACCATGTCATGCTGGATAAAAGCCTGTTCAAGGCGCTTGAGCACCAGACGCTAGACCCCGCCCTGAAAAAAGTGATCGGGGAATTCACGGCTGCCAGTGTATTGCTGACAGCCACCCTCAAGATGCAGGGAAAACTGATCCTACAACTGCAAAGTAAGGGAAACTTGCAGCTATTGGTGGTGGAATGCACATCAGACCTGAATATTCGAGCCACGGCCAAAGTGAGTGGAGAGTTACATGGTCATGGTCTAACCCAGTGGCTAACACAAGGCCAGCTGGTCATCACCCTGATGCCTGAGCAGGGCGAACCATACCAAGGGATTGTGCCACTTGAGGGCGACAATATCGCGACGATGCTCGAGAATTACATGTTACGTTCGCAGCAGATTGACACCCGCCTATGGCTGACAGCTGAAGGCGACCGTGCCGCCGGCCTGCTGTTACAGAAACTGCCGCAACAACAAGAATATGACCTCGATTGCTGGAATCGTGTCCAGCATTTGGCTGGGACAGTGACGGATGAAGAATTACTCAATTTAGAGGCTATCACCCTGTTGCAACGACTGTTTGTCGAAGAGGACGTGCGTTTGTTCAGTGGCCGTGAGGTAGAGGCTTTTTGCAGTTGTTCTCAAGCCAATGTCACCAATATGTTGCAGATGCTCGGGCTTGCTGAGGTGCGTAGCATCATTGAAGAGCAAGGGAGCGTGGAAATTCAGTGTGACTTCTGCCACAAACATTATGTCGTGGATGAAGATGAGGCCTTAGCCTTGTTTGATGAGGATGATGACCACAAGGTCACGCATTAATGGGTTTAAAGGCTAGTACGCTGGCGCTGGCATTCAAACAATGCCACTGCCGTTGCTGCTGCGGCATTCAGTGACTCTATCGCCAGTGTGCCTTGATGCGCCATGGGGATGGTGACACAGGTATTGACGGCTGACTGCAAGGCAGCAGAAATTCCCGCGCCTTCATTCCCCACCGCAAACAATACGGGCTCACGCAGGGATTGTTGATAAAGACCTTCACCATGCATAGTCAGTGCCAACGTCTGTCCTGCAAAGCTGTTCACTATTTCCATTGCGTCCACCGACTCAATCACAGGCAACACAAATTGCGCGCCCTGCCCGCCGCGTAAAGCCTTGGGTGACCAGGCATCGGTGCATCCTTTGGTCAGGTAAGCGACTTGCACGCCTGCTGCGGCGGCCGTTCTCAGCATACTGCCCAGATTACCCGGATCCTGGATATCCTCAATCAGTAAAGCAAAATCGATGCTTGCGGGCACTTGAGCTTCGGGGATATCCACCAGTGCCATGACGCCGCTGCTAGACGCAACCGGCGCCAGTTCTGCGAACATCAAGGTCGGCAACAACATGGTATCCACATCCGCCAGTTGCTGGATCAGTGCTGTCGCCTCCACACTACTTTGCCCTTCAGGAATAATCAACAAGCGTGGCTCGCCATACACCTGCAGGTAGGATTCTATCAAATGCACCCCTTCCAGTAAGGTGGACGCTGTTTTTTTGCGCTCGCGTGACTGGTCAACCAGTTTGCGGAGTTGCTTGAAAATCGGGTTATCGCGGGAAGTGATGTGTTTAAAGGCCATGATGGGATTATACGTGAATTGCCTGGATGACTCTGCCTGGAAATATCTCCTGACATATCAACTATGGGCGTCTTCGGCGTTCACACGATTTAAGCAGGCAATCCCTGAAACGCATGCTCGCAATTTTTTATCGCGCCTTGCCTGGCATAGTAATTTGGATTTATAGAAGCGCCCTCACGTATAATTCACATATGACAAAAACACTAGATCTGGAACGTATCCTGCACAGGCAGGGTTTTGGCACACGCAAAATGTGCCGCATTTTGATTATCAACGAAGAAGTGACCGTGAATGGCGAACTTTGCGATGATCCTGACGCCAAGTTTGTCCTGGATAATAATTTGCATTTCACCGTTCAAGGCGAATCCTGGGAGTATCGTGAACATAGTTACCTGATGATGCATAAACCCGCGCACTATGAATGCACGCACAAAACCCAATTCCATCCGACCATCTATACGCTGTTGCCTGCGCCACTGGTAGAACGCGGCATACAATGCATAGGCCGCCTGGACGAAGACACGACAGGGCTGATTCTGCTGTCAGATGACGGGCAATTTATCCATAAAGTCAGCTCACCCAAGCATCATGTGCCTAAAGTATACGAAGTCACATGTAAACATCCGCTGAGTGAAACTGACCAGCAACATTTGTTATCCGGTGTCAAACTGATAGATGAAGAAGAGACGATTGCAGCGCTGGCCGTGACTCGCCTGAGCAACACAGTCCTTCATATGACACTGGCTGAAGGCAAATACCATCAGGTCAAACGCATGATTGCTGCTATCGGTAACCGCGTAGAGGGTTTGAAGCGTATCCAAATTGGGAAACTGGCATTGCCGGAGACGCTGGCAGCGGGAGAATGGCGCTGGTTATCTGCGGATGAGTTAAGCGCTGTGCAGTCTTAGATCATCACTTGCACAAGCTATTTTCAATCAATCATCAAAAAGGAATGTGATGACCTGGCTGGTATTAATGATTGCTGGTTTGTTTGAAACGGCGTGGGCAATTGGCTTGAAATATACGGATGGCTTTACCAAGTTCTGGCCATCATTCTGGACTATCCTCGCCATGGTCATCAGCGTCTGGTTACTGGGTCTATGTGTGAAGCATTTGCCGGTGGGGACTGCTTATGCAGTTTGGGTAGGAATAGGCGCCGTAGGCACTGTCATCGGAGGCATTTGGCTTTTTAACGAGCCGGTCTCGCCGCTACGGGTGATTAGCTTGGGGTGTATTATTGCCGGGATTATTGGCCTCAAATTAGCTAGCCTGTAAGTTTGAATAAATTTTTTGCACCAATTTGGCACATTCACGCACAAAATCGGCTGCATTCTTTTGTATGTCTCAAAAAATAGCGGTATGATTAAACCCACATACTTAAGTGGATCATTCTTTTGCGAGCACCTGAAATTCCAGCAAATGAAGTAGAGCGTCTACACGTATTGCGCGCTCTGGCTCTGCTTGATACCGAGCAAGAAGAACGTTTTGATAGGCTAACCAGAGTGGCGTCGCGCATGTTTAACGTGCCAATTGCACTGGTCACTCTGGTCGATAGCGATCGTCAATGGTTCAAATCCTGTGTGGGTCTCGAAGTAAAAGAAATGCCCAGGGATATTTCATTTTGCGGCCATGCCATTTTAGGCGATCACACCTTAATCATTCCAGACGCCTCTAAAGACGACAGATTTGCCGACAACCCCCTGGTGACTTCAGATCCACATATCCGCTTTTATGCCGGGAGGCCTATTTGTACTCCGGATGGTTTTAAAGTTGGCACGCTATGCCTGATTGATTCACAGCCACGTGCGTTCGAGGACAAAGATGTAGATGACCTCAATGATCTTGCTACCATGGTCGAGAACGAACTGGCGGCGATTGAACTGGCCACAATGGACGAGCTTACTGACCTGAGTAATCGGCGTGGATTTACCATGCTGACAGAAAAGTACCTCAATTATTTTACTCGGCACCATGTGTTTGCTTCTTTGGTTTTTATCGACCTTAACGGCTTCAAGGGCATCAACGATACCTATGGCCACGACGAAGGTGACCGCGCCTTGCAAACTTTTGGCAAAGCCCTAAAACAAGTAGGCCGTAGTTCGGATATTTTTGCCCGTTTGGGCGGGGATGAATTCGTCGTGCTACTGGCGAATGCCCGCCATCATGAAGCACATATCTACATAGAGCGACTACTGACTTACCTTGACACCATCAGGCAACAACAGCGCCAACCATACAGGATTGCGTTTGCCCAGGGCGTTGTTGAATTTGATCCCCAAGTCCCTAAATCTGTGGAACAACTACTTGTTGAAGGGGACGCGTTGATGTACCAGCTCAAAAAGTTAACCCAGCGCTAGTCAAAAGACAAGAGGCAGGGAATAAATGAATTTGCCACTAGCTCAACAATTAGCTCCCCAACAATCTTTGCGCTTTGGCAGTTGCGTTGTTGGCAGAAGCTTTTTTTACCTGCGTGACATGGCGGCCTTTTCCAGCCGAGGCCTGCTGCGCAACACAAGCGCCGCCCGCACTTCCCAACCCAGCTCCCAGGACGGCTAATAGCCTGCCGCCACCTAAGCCACGACCAAGAATTGCACCACCAGCGCCACCCACTGCACTACCTAACATGGTTGAAGGCTGCGCCTTGCCATCATTCGCAACCACGCTACCGACTGCACCGCCTACCGCCCCGCCCAATACTTCACCGGCAGGGCCAAGCATGACGGCGCCGATCGCCGACCCGGCAACCCCGCCCACACCACTGGCAGCCACATTTTTATTGTTGCAACTTTGCGCCTGTGCCAATACGCTAAAGCAACATAGACTAACACCCAATATCCATACTTTCATTTCACTCTCCAACTAACCTTATCAGCGCCCATTATCATGGTCAAACATGGATTGCCTTTATTCCCAACGAGAACGCCTTTCATACACTCGGCTATACATCCTTTGTTCTTCGCGGTTACCAATACCAGCCGCTTTCACCGACTTTTTTTCATGATGGAATTTGTGTTATTTTAAACGGTCTGTAACGACTTGCTTAACCCTTACTCATTCAACATGCTCATTAAAACTTTTTCCTACCTATTTTATATTGCATCCGTGATTACCTTGAGCGCTTGCTCAGAAGGAATGTCGCCCGAAGCTGAACAGGCCATAGTCCCCAGCTTTGACCCTACCCAATATGTGGGCACCTGGTACGAAATCGCACGACTGGATAATCGTTTTGAAAAAGGGCTGGAACAAGTGACGGCGAAGTACAGCATTGAAGTAGATGGAACATTGAAAGTGGTTAACCGCGGGTTTAATGCAAAAAAGAATGACTGGAGTGAGGCCGTGGGCAAAGCAAAATTTGTCGATCCGGCAAACGCCGATGGCACGCGCACGGGTCGACTTAAAGTTTCGTTTTTTGGGCCCTTTTATGGCGAGTACAATATCTTGGAACTCGACAAACCATACTATAACTATGCGCTGGTCAGTAGTGGACGGGATTACTTATGGATATTGTCACGCACGCCTCAACTAACTTACCCCATCAAACAGCACCTCATGGCTAAAGCCAAGGCGTTGGGATTTGCCACTGACCAATTACTATTCATCAGACAAGCCAACCAGGTTGAGTACGAATCCGGTCGACATGTGGTGCCCGAGCATCACTAACTCTTGCCTGGTCAACCCCTGGGAGAGCGGTGTCTCCCGGTGAGCTCATTGCGCATCTATCTGCTGTTGCGTCGCCTCGTTACCAGCGGCAGGCGCATCCATCATAGGGTCAAGACCCTCAGGAACAGGTGCAGGTACCACTTCGCCAGTTTCATAGCGTAAAGCGCCTAGCACGGCATATACGCCATCTGACTGCTTAGCAATCTGGGTGATGCTTTCCACCTCTTGTTTTGAGGCCACTTCACCCCTTAATTGCACTACACCTTGCGCATCAGCATCGACTTCGAGGTTAGACACATCTACCCCATGGCTTTGGAGGTTGTTTTTCACATTATCGATCACCGTGTCGCTAGGCAAAAAATCATACATGGGTTCGCCTTTAGCCATGGCCTGAGGGCCTGACAGCAGCAACATCCCGCTCAATACACTACTTACCAGATAACGATTCATCTTGTTCATGATGTTTCCTTTCTGCTACTTAAGGTGGCGAGTTGTTCGAGTCGCACAGAGGATGAATCAGTCAACACTTGTGAACAACCCGCCGGAAAAAAAAGAGCAAGCTACGTACTTGGGAGAGAAAAAGTAGCTTGCAAGGGGGTGTAATTAACCTTTAACTACGATTGCATTTTTGACTGACTTCACGCCTTCGACAGTCGCAACAAGCTCTTCTGCTTTTGCTTTAAGCGTGGAGTCATTCACAAACCCACTCAGCAACACTTCACCTTTGTGCGTTTCAACACTGATCTTCAGTGACTTCAATGATTCTTCTTCCAACAGACGGGCTTTTACCTTGGTGGTGATCCAGCTGTCAGACATGGCGCCCTTGATGGCTTTCTGACCAGTCTGCGTTTTGAGTTCTGCGTATTCTTCGTAACTCAAGCTACCATCTTTGTCATGGTCGTATGATTTAAAATCTTGCTGCTTGAGCCCTTTGTCTTTCTGCGCTTCAGCCCAAGTCAGAGTGTTATTCGCGTTTTTGTCCAGTGCAGTGAACTCATCCAAATAAGGCTTATCACCCTTTTGCACTTCCTCAAGATCGAACGCAAAAGCGTTTAATGTGATGGTGGTCGCCAACAGGCTGCCAAAGATTATTGCTTGTTTGTATTTTGACATTAACATGTGCGTCTCCTTTTTCACGCTTAGCCACTAACAATTCAATTGAATTTATTGTTGAGTGTGTTGACATGTTAATCAGACAAACGAATACAGTCAGTCCTCCAATCACTGAATCCAGTGTCAGAATATGACTACATGAGGTGAAATACGTGAAGTGACTAGGAAGGATCAGCCAAAAGATATGGCAGTAACACGCGTGTGCTGGTTCCCTGGCCGGGGGCACTGGTGACTTCATAGTGACCACCAATCGACTCTACCCGGTTACGCATACCACTGATGCCAGTATTGGCAGTGGTTAAGCCGTTCATATCAAAACCTATGCCGTTATCGGCAATTTCCAGCTTGATATATTGCTCGTCATGCATCAGGTGCACGGAAACCTGTGTCGCTTTGGCATACTTGCTGCAATTATTAAGGCTTTCTTGCACCAGCCGGTAAATAATCAGGCTCAGTGTCTCGTTAATCAACATTTCCTGATCTGGCATGATGACATCCAGTTGCCATTGATTGCGCCCCCCGGCTTCATTGAGCAGGTTCTGTAATGACGCAATCAGGCCAAAGCTCTTGATCATGGAGGGATGCAGGTTCTGAACAATTTCACGCTTGAAATTAATACTGCGGTCGAGGTACTGGTTGGTTTTTTTCAGCTTTTCCGTGACCTGAGGCATGTCCTCTTTTAAGTGCTTGATGGCCCAGGAGATATCCATCTTGATTGCTGTCAGCAAGGAACCCAGCTCATCATGTAACTCCCTGGACAGCTGATAGCGCTCACGCTCTACATTGGTTTGCGCCTGCAATGCCTGGCGCTGCAATGTCGTCGTCATGCGCTGGATATTACGCTCATATTCGGCATTCTCATCTGTCAGCCGTACATACAGGTTTGCTTTTTCTGCCAGTTCCCGCAGCAGACGCCTGATCACCAATACCACCAGTGAAACAAAAATCAGCGGGCAAGCCATCACAAACCATCGCATCATGCGACGCATCGTATTACGCTTATCCTCCAGTTCCACCCTGTAAGCCAGCACCTGCTGTTCAAAGCGACGTGACAAGATCTCAATATTATGGCTTTCCTTGATACCTGAATCTAGCCTGACCACCGCCAAGGCCTTATCGAACTGGCGCTTCTTGGCAAAGTCTATGGTCACGCTCATTTCTGCAGATTTTTTTGAAATACTGCTCATGAGTTCGTTCATGGTCGACTGGATTTCGGCATGTTTCACAAGGTTGGTATGGTTGAGCAGGGTATTGATATTTTGTAACTGCTGGCTGATTTGCCCGGTTGCATTGTCATAAGGGTTAAAGTAATTGTCAGAACGGGTCAACAGATATCCTCTCTGCGAACTTTCTGCAATTGCCAGATTGGACTGTACCTTCCAGGTTTCCAGGAGCAATTCGTCCAGCATGGACAATACATCGGTTTTTTCTCGCGTAGAAACAATGAAACGATCATTGACCACCAGCATGGCTGCAGCCAACAGTAAACTAACCGTGAGCAAAGCCACTGTGTTCCCGCCGAAGGTGTCACTGATTTTTTCCAGGCGGTCAAGCAAGGTAATAAGAGTGGTTCTGACTTTGTGCATGAGGTTCAAATGAAAAGATTGAAAATCCAGACAATCCGGCGTAACGTTTTTAAATATATGGTAAACAATATCTGAAACGCATCATAACGATGTTACTACTGATCGGCAACGTAAAACATGAAATAAAGCATTCTTTACAAGGATTGTCAGATGATTCTGACTTTGATATCGGTGCCTGGCCGATAGGGGTTCAACAGGTGATTACGTAAGATGTGTACATGTTGAAAGCACTTTTGATTCTACGTAAGACTAATGAACTGTGTTTTCTTTTGTAATCAAGATAAAAAAGGAGTTCCACTATGTTTAATTTTTCAAAAGATAATGTTGAGAATACAACTGATCGTCTGGCAAAAAAATCAGATGAAGCAATAGAAGAAATTGCCGCGCAGGTGAAGTCGACCGCCAACGACTTGCTCGATGCGGTAAATGACACTGCGGACAATACGCAGGACAAAGCTAAAGAGCTCATTCATAGCCTGAAAGCCAATATTGACCGTCTGACCAGTGAAGAAAATGCGGCAGCGCTTGCCTCCAAGGCCAGCCGCGTCAAAGACCAGGTTCAGCGTGAAGTGAGCGAAACTTATCAATCGCTTAAAGGTAAAACCGTAGATACCGTACACGAGCATCCTATGGGCACAGTTCTGGTAGCCGCGGGCGTTGGTTTACTGATAGGATATTTGTTAGGCTCCAAACGTCGTGAATAAGCTAGGAAAGTTATGTGGGTAAACCTCTTGAAATTTGCTGCTGTTTTATTTCTCAATCGCAAGGTGACGGCACTGAAAGATAATTTTTTCAATCTGCGCCATCATGTTGCCGACTATACAGAGGACCGGGCACAGCAATTGAAACAGGATTTTGTAGAGGAAACTGAACGGCTAGCCACCAGCATCGTCGGGTTGCTGGTGGTGTTTAGCATGTTTATCTTTACCGGCCTGCTGGGATTGATGTGGTTATTCTCATTATTGTGGGAACATCCGCAACGCTCCCTGATCCTGGGGCTTGCAATGCTGGTACCCATCATTATAGGCGTGGTCACTTTTCTGGCTGTCCGGGCTACCTGGCAGAAAAAACCCCTGTTTGCTGACTCATTGAACATGATTAGTCATGACTGGCGCTTATTCAGGAATGAAATGGCTCCGGAGGAGCAACCTCAAACAGACCATTCTGAGCCTGGGTCGAGCCCTGATGTGACAAAATCTGCAACCTGATAAATAAAATTAAAGAGAACATAATGAAAAGAATTCTTTTGGTAGATGATCACAGCATAGTGCGTGACGGCCTGCGTAACCTGATAGAACTTGAGTCTGACTTGCAAGTGACCGGAGAGGCCAGCTCAGGGGCTGAGGCCATCCAACTGGTACGCAAAAATGAATATGATGCCATGGTGCTGGATATTTCCATGCCTGATAAAAACGGGGTGGATACGCTACACGAATTAAAACACGTTGCGCCGGAGTTACCTGTATTAGTCCTTAGCGGCTATGCTGAAGACCAATACGCACTCAATTTAATGCGCAATGGCTGTAAAGGATATTTGTCCAAAAACGCCGATTCTGACGAGATTATCCAGGCCATCCGCACTGTCTCCGCAGGCAAGCGCTATATTTCAACCGAGCTGGCTGAACTGATGACTAACGAGCTTAGCCATCCGTCAGAAAAGCAACTGCATGAGACGCTCTCAGACCGCGAATTCCAGGTATTCGTCAAACTGGCTGCTGGCCAGACGCCCACCGCCATCGCTGACGAATTGTTCATCAGTATCAAAACCGTGAGCACTTACCGTAGCCGTATTTTGGAGAAAATGGCCATGAAATCGAATGCTGACTTGACTTATTACGCCATCAAATACGGTTTGCTTAATTAAAAAATGAAATTCGTCAGGCAGCAATATTTTTACCATCACGTGAGTAAACATTGGTTGAACCGTCATGTATAGACTATTGTTAGTTGAAGATTCTGCGCTCATCCGCGATGTTATCGTGGAGATGTTGCATGACTGTAATCAACTGGATATCAAAGATATCGCCACTACCAGTGACGAAGCCATTGATTTGCTTAACAAACGCCAATACGACATGATCGTGCTGGATATTGAGCTGGCCAAAGGGACCGGCTTTGACGTGGTGCGCCACACCCGGCAGCAGGACTACCCTTTCAAGGCCCCTGATATTGTCATGTTAACCAACCACGGCAACAGTTATTACCGCAACCTGGCGCAGAACATGGGTGTAGAATATTTCTTTGATAAATCGCTGCAATTTGATGAATGCATTGATGTGATTCAACAACATGCCAGCGAATTGAATTGACTTGCATTTATTTCCCTTTTAAAACGACGGTGCGGGTGTAAGATTCAAACCACGTTGCCAAATTATGTCTATTGCCACTTGGGAGTTACTGAGTTATGTCGTCACCGTGATCGGCTTGCCGCTCGCGATCCTCACCTTTGTCTTAGAACAACGCAAAGAGCGCGAGAACGAAGACGAAGAGGTCTATCAGTTATTAGCTGACAACTATACCGACTTTCTAAAACTGGTCATGGCCAACCCCGATTTACAATTGCGCTCTCACCGCGGTGCCTTACCCATGACGGCTGAGCAGGAAGAACGCAAGCTCGTCCTGTTTGAAATCCTGATTTCCCTGTTTGAGCGGGCTTATCTTCTGGCTTATGACCCTGATATGCGTGGCAAACGTTTGCGACGCTGGATGTCATGGGAAGATTACATGCGGGAATGGTGCCTGCGTGAAGACTTCCGGCAACACCTGCCTAGGTTACTGGTTGGCGAAGATGCAGATTTTGTCGCGCACATCACACGCATTGCGCAGGAGATGACGCACCAAAAGCCAGCCTGAACACTGCCTACTTTTTAAGTGGCGTCAGTCTAAACCCAGCCTGTCTGAACGCCTGTATCAACCCATCTTTTCCAGCCAAGTGGGCAGCGCCCACCGCAATAAATATCCTGCCCTGTTTAGCTTGCTCCAGGCTGCGTTCTGCCATCAACACATTACGCTCATCCAGCAGTTTTACGCGCATCCGCTGCCACAAAGCTGCAGGCAATACCCCCTGGGTCATGGCATCATCCATGTTTGCCACCTGCTCGGAATCACCCGCCAAGTAAGCCTTCATAAGCCGCTCAAAATCATTTTCCTTTTGTTTCTGGCTACGTTTGAGCACGGCACGTAACATCTGCAATTGCTCCTCTGTGGTCAGGTTATCCATGACGCCAAAATGTTCCTGTGGACTCTCTAGTCCCAACACTCGTTTATCCAGTTCTTCCGCCTTGGCTTTCAGCAACAGGTCTTGCGCAAAAGGGGTTTGTGGTTTGGGCAAGTCAAACAATACCGCGAGCAACCATGGTTTCATCCTGAGCACCATTTCCATCGGCATTACATGCATATCAGCCAACCTTGCCACCTGCTCCAGCTCGGTCTCAGATAAATACTGCTTTAAATTGCCCTGCGGCAACTGCAATAAGCTTGCTGGCGGCGCATCCGCCACCTCCAGCATAAAGGTATCTACATTTTTTAATGCCTGTATGACTGATGGGGGAAAATTAGTCACCCGGTTGTCGTCGGTATGCATGGTGCCAAACAGGTAACTGACCTGGCCACTGGGAGACTCTAATTGCCAGAACAACCCTTTTTCAGCGGCCCCAGCCTGCTGAGAGAGCAGTAAAAAAACTGTCGTAAATAACAACCATAACCAGCGCATCGCATTCCCCACTTTTCATTACTCCTGGTCAACATGACCCTGCTTTACATCCTCTCATAAATCATGCGCGCTTGCCATGATTACCACCTGGCAACACCAGTTGTCACATAAATGAGACAGCGCTACCATGTGTTAAATAATATCAACGATAAATTCTGGGAGAAAGCCATGCACGCAACCCACCAGCCAGATGAGACTGATCCGCATAAAACACATTCTTTTGATACGGTCCTCGATGCCGAAATCCGTGGCATGTCACATTTACGCGAAGAGATACATCGCAACAATTTGATAGGGTTAGCATTTTCCGGTGGAGGCATACGCAGCGCGACACTGAACCTGGGCATCCTGCAGGGCATGGCTAAAAAAGGGTTGTTAAACAAGTTTGATTATCTTTCAACCGTGTCTGGCGGTGGCTACATCGGCGCCTGGTTTTCCAGCCTGGTCAAGCACAGCAATCATGTCAATACGGTACAAGCCGAACTGGTGTTATCCACGCAACCTGAAGGCGCGATTTCACGCCAACCGACAGCGACTGAACGCGCAATTCTGTGGTTACGCAGTTATAGCAATTACCTGACACCCAAAACCGGTTTATTCACAGGTGACACGTTGTCGGCACTGGCACAATGGATGGCGAATACCTTACTCAACCAGGTGCTATTACTATGTGTCCTGGTCTGCCTGATGATGTCGGTGATTTTCCTGAGTCATTCCGACATTCATCCAACAGTACAGCCAGGTTTCAGCGTTGATCTCGGTCTGCTTTTGAATTTATTAGAGAATGCATGGCAAACGACACTGGGCAAAACTGGGGTGGCTTTGGCATTGATCAGCCTGGCCACCTCCTTCTATTTTAGCCGCCTGACCTGCCTGACGCCTGCGCACGCCAGATATCCGCTCATTGCGTTTTTATGTGGTGTAGCGGGCTTCACCCTGCTGTTCCGGGCGTTTCCCAGTGAAGGCTGGCAGCAGCTATTGGTGATTTATCCTGCCGACCACCCGGATAGCCATATCATACCGAACTACTGGATAGGCTTGGGCGTGCCTGTGATTTCACTGGTGATTTCTGCTGTGTTGGTCGCCTTGATGGGATTAGGTGGCCGTTTGATTAATGTGAGTACGCGTGAATGGTGGCATCGTATCGGCGGCATTAACCTGGCCTTTTGTGTCATTTGGCTAGCGCTCTTTGCTTGTGCGCTTTACATCCCCTACTTGTTTCACCAAACCCTGGCAAACATCCCTGCCACCGAAAAAAGCCTGACAGGATTAGGATCCTGGCTGCTCGCTCTTTTTACCTCCAGATTAGGCAAAAGCCGTCATACCGGGACCGAGCCGCCGAATAGCGTTAAAGGGAAGTTCACGCATGTTTTGCCTTATATTGTGGTGGCGTTGATTCTGCTGATGTCCGGATACCTGAGTTTTAGCCTTTACCTTTCCCCGCACCGTGTTTGGTGGTTTGCTGGTGCATTGCTGATTGTGGCATTGGGCAGTTGGCGCATTGATATTAATGTGTTCTCACTGCACAATTTTTACCGTAATCGCCTCACCCGCTGCTATCTGGGCGCCGCTAACAATGCCCGTAAGCCTAATACTTTTACTGGTTTTGATGACCAGGATGACCTGCCCATGTCTGCCTTGCGCGGACAACGTCCTACGCATATAGTGAACACCGCGGTGAATATCAGTGATGGCTCTCAGTTGGCCTGGCAACAACGCCAGGCCGCGTCGTTTATGTTCAGCCCTTATTATTGCGGCTTTAAATTGCCGGATAAGGAAGTCTGGTACGACACTTATCATTACACGGGAGAAGGTGGCCCGGAACTTGGCAGCCTGGTGTCGACCAGCGGTGCCGCAGCCAGTCCCAATATGGGGTACCACACCAACCCGGTCATGGGCTTTATCATGACGATATTTAACGCCAGATTGGGCCGCTGGTTTGGTAACCCCCTGCATGAAAACTACCTTAACCGCCTGTTGATCCACTGGCGCTGCAAGTATCGCCTGCACAATCCGCCAGAACGCAAATCACCATTCTGGAACCTGTTTTACCTGATCAAGGAACTGATCACCAACACCGGCTGGACCTCAGGTTACCTGTATTTATCAGACGGAGGCCACTTTGAAAACCTGGGCATTTATGAATTGGTACGCCGCCGTTGCAAATTGATCGTTGCGATTGATGCCGGTGCCGATACTGGGTATGAATTTGAGGACCTGGGCAATGCGATCCGCAAATGCAAAGTCGATTTCGGCATCACCATTAAGCTGGACATCAGCGCCCTGCTTCCCGTCAACGATTGCAAATATGGGTTGTTTAAATGTGGGAGCCGTCACTTTGCGATTGGCACCATAGATTATCTTGGAGATGGTGACCCTGAAAATATGGGCTACCTGGTCTATATCAAAAGCTCACTCACCGGGGATGAACCCAGCGACCTCATCAACTTCAAATTGCAGGAACCCAGCTTCCCGCACCACAGCACCGTTGACCAGTTTTTCAGCGAGTCCCAGTTTGAAAGCTATCGCCGCTTGGGTGAACATATCGCGCAAAATCTTAAATTACCCATGGGCACAGCCGATCAAGCCATTCTGTCACAGATTCAGCACCTGATGCCTGGCCTGATTACCCTACAACCAGCCCATTAGCCCGGAGGCAGCAATGAGGAAAAAAGAAAGACTGATAGTGCTGTTTGACGGCACCTGGAACGACCCGGAAGACTTGACCAATGTCTATCAACTGTCGACCTTGATTGAAGAATATGATGGTGACATTTACCAGCGTTTTTTCTATGAACCCGGTGTAGGGACTGCGACGGGCGACAAACTGCGTGGTGGCTTATTTGGCTACGGATTAAGCGAGAACCTTCTCAAGGGCTATGACTGGCTGGTGAAACATTACCAGGAGGGTGATGACATCTGGGTATTCGGTTTCAGTCGCGGCGCCTATACCGCCAGGAGCATGGTCGGCCTGATCAGGAAATGCGGGCTACTCAAAACCAGCACGCCAGACTTATTGCATCGTGCAGAAAAACTGTACAGGGATAAATCCGCCCATCCTGATAGTGCGCAATGTCAGGCATTCAGGCAAACCTATAGTAAAGAAGTTCGTATCCACTTTTTAGGGGTTTGGGACACCGTGGGTGCGCTGGGAATTCCAGGTACCATGATTTCGGAGTACGGCTTTTACGCCTGGCATGATACAGAGCTTTCCAAAATTGTTTCTTATGCCTATCACGCGATGGCGATTGATGAGCACCGCGAAGCTTACAAAGTGGCCATGTGGACCAACGAAGGGGGCAGTAAAAAAACCGAGAATATTGCCGTGGAACAACGCTGGTTCATTGGCGCGCATGCCAATGTCGGTGGCGGTTATGGCAAAGACCCACTGGCTGGGATTGCCTTAGCCTGGATGCTGGAAAAAGCACGCGATGCACAACTAAAGCTTAAGCCGTTCATGGCGGCACCAGATGCCTACTTAACCAACCCCACCGACTCATTTAAAGCTTTCGCTTATGGGTTATATGGCTGGTTTAAAGGCATATTCAAAAAAGGAGATGGCCGCTTTTACCGCCCCTACGCAGTGACACAAGGCCAGTTGCGTGCGGTGAATGTCACCATTGATGACAGCATTACTGCCAAATGGCGGGCGCAAGCAGATTATCGTCCGCCAACGCTGGTCAATGCCCATGTTGATCCGATCAAGACCTCTGGCTAATGAGATATTGCAATACTCTTAATGCTTGTGGCGGCCGCCTGTATGCTTTTTCGGGCTGGCAAAGCTTTTGGTCTGGTTAAATCCTTTGGGCATAGGCTTGGCCTGGAAGCGGCTACCATCAGACTGCACAATTTTAGGCAAGACCGCCGGCTGGTAAGCTGGCACCAGGTGTTTTTTTCCATTACCGATCAAGTCTGCACGGCCCATTTTCTTCAGCGCTTCGCGCAGCATGGGCCAGTTTTGCGGGTCATGGTAACGGATAAAGGCTTTATGCAGTTTACGGATTGTTCCAGTCTTGGGGATTGGAACAGACTCAGAATCAACTGTCACCTTGCGCAAGGGATTTTTGCCACTGTGATACATGGCTGTCGCCATCGCCATCGGAGTTGGCGTAAACGTTTGCACCTGGTCCAGACGGAAATCGTTACGTTTCAACCATAGGGCCAGACTCAGCATATCTTCATCCGTCGTCCCGGGATGCGCCGCAATAAAATACGGGATCAGGTATTGTTTTTTACCGGCTTCAGCACTGAATTTTTCAAACATGCGCTTGAACTCATCATAAGCACCCATGCCGGGTTTCATCATTTTGCTTAACACATTCTCTTCAGAATGCTCTGGTGCAATTTTTAAGTAGCCTCCGACATGGTGCTGTACCAGTTCCTTCACATACTCGGGCGACTTCACGGCCAGGTCATAACGCAAGCCAGAACCGATGAGGATTTTTTTCACCCCACGCAGGCTGCGTGCCTTGCGATACAACTGGATCAATGCCGAATGGTCGGTATTGAGGTTTTCACAGACACCAGGATAGACGCAAGACAATTTACGGCAATTCTTCTCAATGTCTTCAGACTTGCAGGATAAGCGGTACATATTCGCCGTCGGGCCGCCCAGGTCAGAAATCACGCCGGTAAAGCCATCAACCTTGTCACGAATTTCTTCAATCTCGCGCAAAATAGAATCTTCAGAACGGCTCTGAATAATGCGTCCCTCGTGCTCGGTAATCGAACAGAATGTACAACCGCCAAAACAACCCCGCATGATATTGACCGAAAAGCGGATCATTTCCCAGGCAGGAATATTGGCACCTTTATAGGTCGGATGCGGCATACGTGCATACGGCAAGTCGTAGACGTAATCCATCTCCTTGGTGGTCAGCGGGATGGGGGGCGGATTGAGCCAGACTTCCCGGTTGCCATGCTTTTGCACCAGTGCGCGCGCATTACCGGGGTTGGCTTCCAGATGCAGCACGCGTGAGGCATGCGCATACATCACAGGGTCATTCACCACCTCTTCATAGGAAGGCATGCGAATGACCTGGCGGTCACGTGGCACCTTGGCCGCTTTAAGCGGTAGCGGCAGGCTGATCGTGGGTGCTGTCTCACCAACTTTCTCATCGGTTGCACAGCTGGCATCGCCCTTACCCATTTTCATGGCATAAGGGTCTTCGTGCTTCTCTACGACGCCAGGCCTGTCCAGGCGTGTAGAAGGGACTTCCACAAAATCATCCGGCACCTGTTTGCGGATAAACGCCGTCCCGCGGATATCCTGAATGTCGTGAATGGCTTCACCACGTGCAATCCGGTGCGAAAGCTCGACGATGGCACGTTCGGCATTGCCGTATACCAACAAGTCGGCTTTGGAATCAATCAGAATAGAGCGGCGAACTTTGTCCGACCAGTAATCGTAATGGGCAATCCGCCGTAGGCTGGCCTCTATACTACCGATCACCAGTGGCACCTCTGAATAAGCTTCCTTGCAGCGTTGCGAGTACACCAATACGGCGCGGTCCGGACGTTTATTCGCCTCGGCATTGGGGGTATACGCATCGTCGGAACGGATTTTACGGTCTGCCGTGTAGCGGTTGACCATGCTATCCATATTGCCTGCCGTCACCCCGAAATACAGATTGGGCTTGCCTAGCACCTTGAATGGTTCGGCCGATTGCCAGTCTGGCTGCGCAATAATCCCTACGCGAAAGCCCTGTGCTTCAAGCAACCGCCCGATCAGGGCCACACCAAAGCTGGGATGGTCTATATAGGCATCGCCACTCACCAAAATGATGTCGCAGCTATCCCAGCCAAGCGCATCCATTTCGGCACGGCTCATGGGCAGCACAGGTGCAGTCCCGAAACGCTTGGCCCAATAAGGGCGATAGCTGTTAACAGGTTTGGCAGTAAGGGAGGTGTAGATTTCCACGCGAGGTGACCAGCAATGCTTGAGAGTTGCGCATTTTACGCGTTAATTGATTGATTTGAAATCGTTTTTTAATAGGATTGGCCGTCCGACCACTGCCATAGTGACAAAAGCATGATAAGAACGCTGTTAGTCCGTGTGTCTTAGATGAGACGATAGTCATTAAAAAATACTTACATTTATCCTGCGCCCTTTATTTCCGATTGCAGCCAGCGTCAAAGCCCTGTATAACCTTACAGGTATCAAGGGGATATTTTTTATATAATAATTACACATTTTAACAATGAAGCATTACGCGTTATTCAAGAAAATCTTGTTGCCACTGGCAGCTTTCGGCCTCATCACTGGCCTCCTTTCATTTGCCTATATTTTCAATCACCACCTGAATGATATTGAAAGCAAAGCCCATGAAGAAACACAAAAGCTCGCCAACCTCTTAATCACCGCCAGAACGCTGGTCAGTGAGCATGTGCTTTCGAGCATGGCCTTACTCAAACAGTATGCCTCAGTGGAAGGTGCCCCCAACATCCAAGGGATCACAGACATGCTGGGCACCACAGTACCCAATTTGCGTTTCGGTGACATTGAACAGACTGGCCGCACGATTCTGGTGGATTCTGTGACCCGCATTGGTAGCGGCACAGCCACTATCTTTGTCAAACGCGGCCGGCAGTTTTTACGCATAGCCACTAACGTCAAAAAAGCCGATGGCAGCAATGCTTTCGGGACGGAGTTGAGCCCGTCTGGCAGGGCCATTGAGAGCCTGCTTAAAGACCAAACCTATTACGGCGTGGTAGATATTCTGGGGGAAGCCTACCTCTCGCGCTACGAGCCCATGCACGACGACCAGGGCAAGCTGATTGGCGCCTGGTATGTGGGCTATAAGCTGGATTTTAACGCGCTTGACCAAGCCATCCGCCAATGGGGATTTATGGAAAAAGGGTTTGTCGCCATTACAGATGGTCGCAGTAAAATCCGCTTCCTGACAGAAGGCATCAGCCCATCCCAAGCCTTGTCCGCGCTGGAGGACAAACAGCATCAATGGAAACGAATCAGTAAGGATGTGCCGGAATGGGACTTCCAGATCAATATCCTGTATCCGGTCAATGAGGCTTACTGGTCGGCCCTGGGTGCAGTATCACCGGTCATGATCATTGCCTTCAGCCTGACGCTGGTGGTGGTCATAGTAGTGGTCAGTGGGCTGCGGCGCTTTGTCTTGAATCCATTGGGGGGCGACCCCGACACTGCCAAACAGCTGTTGATGCGGATAGAACGCGGTGATTTTGCGGAAGATCATACGACTGCTGCCCCGGACACATTGATTGCCAGCATGTTAAAAATGCGCCAGCGCCTGCGCGAAATGGTGAACCAGATCAAGGCCAGCGCCAACCGGCTACAAGTGTCTGCCAGCGTGTTTGAGCACGCGCATGATGCCATTTTCATTACCGATCACCATGGCCTGGTTGTGCAATGCAATCCTTCCTTCAGTGTGGTCACCGGCTACTCTTCGGCAGAAGCGATTGGCGAATTGCCCGCAGCGCTGGGTATCGCCTGCCAGCTGCCTGACTTTTTTCAATCGCTTTATACAGGCGAACAGGCTTTCCAAACGTGGAAAGGTGAAGTATGGAACCGCCATCGTCTGGGGCATGATTACCTGGTGGAACTGGAACTGTCACCCGTACTTAACCAGGCGGGGGAGTTTCAGCATTATGTGGGCTTATTTTCCGACATTACACATGCCAAAGAGCAACAGAACATGCTCGAGCACCTGGCGTACCATGATGTATTAACACAATTACCAAACCGCGTGCTGTTTTCCAGCCGCTTGCAACAGGCCTTACTGGAAGCCGAGCGACAGCAATCCCTGGTGGCCATTTGTTACATAGACCTGGACGACTTCAAGATTGTAAATGACCAATATGGCCATGAATATGGAGACAAGTTACTCGTGCAACTGGCAACCAGGCTGACAGGGATACTCAAGCCACAAGATACCTTGGCCAGGCTGGGAGGAGATGAGTTTGCGATGTTGCTCTGTGGCGGTCGCACACAAGCTGAATATACGCGTTTACTTAAAAAACTGCTGTCTGCCATTGAAAAGCCGTTTACGGTGGATAAATTCAAATTCTCGATTTCGGCCAGCATTGGCTATACCCTTTATCCGACAGACCACAATCCCCCGGACACCTTGCTACGACATGCCGATCATGCCATGTACCATGCCAAGACCCATGGCGGGCACCAGTACCAGCTGTTTGACCTGGCTTCAGCACAGCAGTCCCAGCAACAGCAACTGCTCCTGCGGGATTTACTCAATGCCATCCAGAACAACCACATCAAACTGGTGTACCAGCCACAGGTTTGCATGCAGTCTGGCAAGTTGTTCTGTTTTGAAGCGTTGCTGCGCTGGCAGCACCCGGTACGTGGCCTGCTCTTCCCCAAGGACTTTCTGGATGCCGTGGAACATACCACCATGATTATTGATATCGGCAACTGGGTGATTGAGGAGAGTCTGCGCCAACTCACCGAGTGGCAAGACCAGGGCCTACATACGCAAGTATCGGTGAACATTGCCGCACAGCATTTGATGCATAAACAATTTCCGGACCACCTGGCCGCTTTATTTAAAAAGTATGCCCGGATCACTCCACAGCAATTGCACATCGAGATTACCGAAAGTGCGGCAATCAGCGACTTTTCCCGCGTGAACCGTGTCATCCAGCAATGCCAGTTGTTAGGCGTAGCGTTCTCAATTGACGATTTTGGCTCGGGCTATTCTTCATTGATTTACTTGCGTCGCCTGCCGGTCAATATCATCAAGATAGACCAGTCATTTGTGCATAATATGCTCAGCAACCAGGAGGATATGGCGGTGATCCGGGGTGTCATTACCCTAAGCCGTGAATTTGGCCGTAAAGTCATTGCCGAAGGCGTAGAACAAGCCGAACAGGCACGCATTCTGGCAGGACTGGGATGCGATTATGCGCAAGGATTTGGCATCGCGCGTGGCATGCCTGGTCACAAGGTTATAGAATGGGCAGGTAAGCACGACCCTTACGAATTTAGCTGACGTTTATGCACGAACACTATTACCCCCTGCCAGGAGGGCCAGTCCTTATTCTAGGCACAGACACGCCTTTTCCGCCCTTGCAGCAAGCCCTGACCGACCCGAATGGCTTGATTGCAATCGGTGGCGATTTACAGCCGGAAAGGCTGATCGCTGCCTATAAACAGGGTATATTCCCGTGGTTCAGCCCAGAAGAACCCATCCTCTGGTGGAGCCCAGACCCGCGCATGGTGCTGTTTCCAGAATCCATCAACATCAATCGTTCATTACGCAAAGTCATCCAACAGCGTCCATTCGACATCCGTTTCAATACCGATTTCAAGCAAGTGATGCAGGCTTGCGCACAAACACCCCGTCCAGGTCAGCCGGGCACCTGGATTTCAGACGAAATGGTAGAGGCCTACCATCAGCTACACCTCATGGGCTATGCCCATAGCGTGGAGGCCTGGCAACAGGACCAACTGGTTGGCGGCTGTTATGGTGTCAAAATTGGCCGCATGTTTTATGGTGAAAGCATGTTTCATCATGTGAGCAATGCCTCCAAAGTGGCGTTTGCCCATCTGGTGCAATGGTTAAACGCGCAACAAGTCGGTATGATAGATTGTCAGATGCATACACCGCTACTGGCGGCTTTTGGTGCATATGAAATACCGAGAGACCGATTTATCGCACAATTGAACGAGCTAGTGCAATATGACGCTACCTAATGATGCCCCGCTGCAAAAGCTGCAGTTTTATGTGACCACAGCCTATCCATGTGGTTACCTGCCCAAGAAACTGGCACAAAGCCTGATTGCCACACCGCAGAACCTGGTGGATGGCACCGTTTATAGCGGATTGATTCAACAGGGCTTCAGACGGAGCGGCAAGTTTGCTTACCGCCCGCATTGCGAGCATTGCAATGCCTGCATTTCCGTACGCCTACCCGTGAATGAGTTCCAGGCCACGCGCAGCCAACTGCGTGCGTTTAAAAAACACGCAGACCTGCAAGTCTCTATTGTCGAAGCGAGTTATCACGAAGAGCATTTCGCCTTATATCAGGCCTACCAGGCACAACGTCACCATCAGGGGCCGGATCATTCTGCTGAGCTGGAAGATGAAGCTGCACAGTATCAACAGTTCTTGTGCCAGAGCAATGTTGAGAGCCTGATGGTGGAGTTTCGTGATGCGCAACATACCCTCAAAATGGTCAGCGTCATCGACGTTGTCCTTGATGGTTTGTCTGCGGTGTATACATTTTATGATGCTAACGATAAAGCCAGCTATGGCACCTTTAGCATATTGTGGCAAATCGAGTGGGCCAAACAACTTAACCTGCCTTATTTATATTTAGGCTATTGGATCGCCGACAGCCAGAAAATGGCCTACAAACAGCAGTTCCAGCCGCAAGAAAAACTGGTTGATGGCGAATGGATTCGTTAAGCCCGGATCTTGTAACAGATGCAGATGACACAAACAGTCCAGTCCCTCGCCAAACAGTTTTGCCTGGGTTCGTATGTCAACGCGGTGGATGCCCCGCTCTGGCGCGAAACGTTCAACTATCTCTCTCAACTCAAAGATGATTCCGCTTTTCAGAAAGCGAAAATAGCCACGTTGTGGATGCAGTACGGCGGTGACTTGCGTGCAAAAATCCGGGACGATGATTTGATACTGGCGGTACTCAGAAAGGCCTTGCCAGGTTACAACGGGGAAGGATTAAACTTGTATCGCGGCGAATGCTGGTTTTTATTTGACCAGCACCAGATCGGTTTCTGCTGGACACCTTCGCAAGCGTTTGCCACCAGTTATGCCAAAGGCCTCAATGCGGTCGACTCCGGTGGTGTTTTGCTCAGGTGTTACGCCCCTACCGAAGCGATTCTGGCCATGGAAAATAATGTCTTCGTCTGTGACCCGAGCCGTTTGTTGCGCCTGACCACACTGGAACTCTTTCCAAAGCTATAGCTGCTATTTCCCCCACTGACCATAACCAGTGAACTGGGCATGTACCTCGCGCATCTGTTCAGAAGTCAGCAGTTCGACCTCACCCAACTGCAATAGCCGCCAATACTGCTCACACAGGTTCTCAACTTCCACCGCAATCGCCAGCGCTTGTGGCAGAGTTTTGCCCACCGCAATCATGCCGTGGTGCGCCAACAGGCAAGCCTTGCGGTCTTGCAAGGCAGCAACGGCACTGTCGGACAAGTCCTGGGTCCCGAACAAGGCATAGGGGGCACAACGGATATCATCGCCACCGACTGTTGCAATCATGTAATGAAAGGGTGGCACGTTGCGCCCCATGCAGGCGATGGTGGTAGCAAACATGCTATGGGTATGGACAATGGCGCCCATTTCTGGCCTGGCCAGCAAAATATCGCGGTGAAAACGCCATTCACTGGAAGGTTTCTTACCGGCTTCCGGCCTACCCTCCCAGTCCATGTACACCATACTAGTTGCGTTCAACTGCTCAATCGGGACGCCAGAAGGGGTGACCAAAAAACCATCGTCCAAGCGGATACTGGCGTTCCCAGACGTGCCTTTATTGAGTCCGGCCTGTGCCATCTTTTGCACTGTCAGCAACAACTGCTCTGCAGGGGTGGCGTTCATGTGGAAAGCTGCAGGTTGCTTAATTGATTTGGAGAAAACACCCCCCGCTCGGTTATGATGCCAGTCACTAACCTGGCAGGCGTCACGTCAAACGCAGGATTCAGTGCCTGGCTTTCATGTGGAATGACACGCACCTGTTGCAACCGCCCATCTTTTCCCTGGCCTTGCATATAAGCCACTTCATCAGCATCACGCATTTCAATGTCGATATCCGCTCCGCGGACCAGTTGCCAATCTATGGTAGGCGTGGGTACCGCCGCATAAAAAGGGATGTCTTGGTCAAAGGCCGCCAGGGCCTTCAAATAGGTACCAATCTTGTTGCAGACATCCCCGTGCCGTGACACCCGATCCGCCCCGACAATCACCATATCGACTTGCCCATGCTGCATCAAATGCCCGCCCGCATTGTCTGCAATGACCGTATGTGGCACGCCATGCTGCGCCAGCTCCCAGGCGGTCAGGCTGGCACCCTGGTTGCGCGGACGTGTTTCGTCTACCCATACATGCACCTTCAGGCCTGCATCATGCGCAGCGTAAATCGGCGCCAGCGCTGTTCCGCCATCCACCGTCGCCAGCCACCCGGCGTTGCAATGGGTCAGGATATTCACTACCTGCTGAGGATTAACACCCGCTTTTGATTCAATCAACATTTTGCCATGCTGGCCAATTGCCAGGTTCTGCGCCACATCTTCATCAGCGATTTCTGCAGCCATCTGCCAGGCATGGGCTGCGCGTCCCGATACTGGTAAAGCCTGCAATTGTTGTTGCATGCGTGTAGCAGCCCATGCCAGGTTAACGGCAGTCGGCCTGGTCGCAATCAATTCTTTCACAACAGCATTTAACTGCTGGTCTGTGGCAACAGCCTGTATCCCTAGTGCCACGCCGTAAGCAGCTGTGGCCCCTATCAGTGGCGCGCCGCGCACTTGCATGCTGCGGATGGCATGACAAATTTCCGGCAGGGTCGTCACGGTGACGGTCACAAATTCAAAAGGCAGGCGTGTTTGGTCTATGAGGCAGACAGTATTGGCTTCCTGCCAAATTGTACGAAAATGTTGTTCATGAATACGCATGTAATGATGCCTGACGATGGAGAATCAATTGTTGTAAAGTTTGTAAAACCGCTTGCTTTTTTTGTAGGACAAACACCGTAAATTTCAATCCACAAAATCTGTGGATAACTTTGTGGATTGCTGTGTCTTAAAAACGTAACTTACCAATTTAAAAGGACTTTTTCCAAAAGTTCATTTTTTAATCTATTTTTTTATTCAATAAAATCAATGACTTATAACTCACCACTATAATTGAAACACTTTCGTCATATTCTTAAAGTGTCACTTTAAGTCATGTGCATAAATGCGCTAATTTTGGCAAAACTTGCATAGAATTTTTACCTGTGATTTCAATGAGTTGCGAAATTTCCAAGCCACGAATTAGGGCCATTTCCCCTGCTATTCTTTTTAATTGTCCAGGCGTATTCCGTCCGTGATGACCCACCCAAACCGGGGGAATATCGGGCGCATCCGTCTCTAAAACCAGGGCTTCCACGGGGAGCTCAGCAGCCAGCTTGCGGATTTTCAGTGCGCGTGGCCAGGTCATGGCACCGCCAAATCCAAGCTTGAATCCAAGTTCAGTGAATATCGTTGCCTGCTGCAGGCTGCCATTGAATGCATGCGCAATACCACTATCGAGACGATGTTTGCGCAAGTATTTAAGCACACTATCCACTGCAGCACGCACATGTAAAATGACCGGCAGACCAAACTGCTTGGCGATCTGTAATTGCCCTTCAAACAGGGCAACCTGCTTTGCTTCGTTGTCGCGCGTGACATAAAAATCCAGGCCGATTTCCCCGATTGCCAGGAGTTGCCCTGCTTGCGGGCCTGCCAACACTGCCGCCACCGTGTCTTGCATCTGCTGCAAGGCGTCATCTGCCGCCTGATCGACAAACAGAGGATGCCAGCCCAGGGCAAAGCCTGTGTGTGGATGCTGTGCGCACCAATCCATCACCGGTTGGAACGTGGATTGCATGACAGCCGGAATCACCAGCGCACGCACGCCTTGCGCTTGCGCCTCTCGCCACACTTGGTCACGATCGGCATCAAACTCGCTGGCATCTAAGTGGCAATGGGTATCAATCAGCATACATATCAGGGTTGGAGTTTGGCCTGCACACGGATATCCTGGCCAAACTGGCGAATATCAAGAATATGCAGGGGATGTGCGTCAGTCATGTGTGCCATCTCGGGCAGGGCAAACATGCCGCGCGCAGTACTGCCCATCAGTTTGGGTGCGTAATACAATAATAGTTCATCCACAAGCCCCGTTTGCAGGAAGGCACCATTGAGGGTTGCACCCGCCTCTATCAGCACTTCATTGCATGGCAGTGCAGTGAGCGCCTGCATTAATGCGGCGATATCCACTTGTCCTTGTGCATTGGGAATATGCAGCGTGCGTATCCCCATGACCTGCAACACCTCCAACTTGGACGCGTCGCCTTGTGCGAAAGCAATCATGGCATGGCCATGCTCTAACACTTTTGCATCAACAGGAATACGCAGCTGGCTATCTACAATCACGCGCAAGGGTTGCCTGGACGTCTGGACATCCCTCACCGTCAGTGCAGAGTTATCCTGAAGAATGCTCCCTATGCCTGTCACAATGGCACAACTCTGTGCACGCCAATGATGTACATCCTTACGCGCATCTGCTGAAGTGATCCACTTGCTGACACCATTCAATAACGCTGTACGGCCATCCAGACTGGCAGCCACCTTGAGCCTGACATATGGCCGCTGCTGGGTCATGCGAAGTATGAAACCTGGGTTGAGTGCCCTCGCCTGTGCTTCACACACGCCTACCGTCACCGCGATGTTTTGTGCCCGCAAACGTTCAATACCCTTGCCCGAAACCAGCGGGTTAGGATCTTGCATCGCCACGACAACGCGGTTGACGCCCGCTTTCACCAACGCATCAGCACAGGGTGGCGTGCGTCCAAAATGACTGCACGGCTCTAGCGTGACATAGGCTGTCGCGTCGCGCGCCAAGCCACCTGCCGCTTGCAGGGCATGCACCTCTGCATGCGGTTCACCCGCCTTGAGGTGGGCACCTTCGCCTACCACCTGGCCATGTTTGACAATGACACAGCCAACACGCGGATTAGGCGTCGTGGTATACAGCCCACGCGCTGCCAGACGCAGCGCACGCGTCATCCATTCAATATCTTGTGTACTTTGAGACATAGATTGCCATGATACAAAAAATACCGGGTTTACGGTTTTTTTGTGCACTAGGCCTCATGCATGAAATCGCAACATCACTCGCATCACGAACTGCCGAATACGGGGGGTTTTGCGTGTTTCTTTCAGGCAAGCACGCACGCGTAATGACGCTACACTCAAAGTATGATTTATATTGCCGATCCCAACCCTTGGCTGGCCCTGTATGCACAACCGCTGCACACACGCATTGCCCCCCCTACCGCAGACTTGCAGTCGTTTTTATCGACTTATGGCTGCTCGCAGCAGCAGACATGCACCCTCAGCCGAATAAGCCCTGAAATAGAATCAGAGTTAACAGAGGCGTTGGCAACCCTGCCAGAAAGCCTCATGAATACGCTCAACAAATCTGTACTGGGGATTTTCTTTGCTGATGGCCTGGGGGCATCCGGCCTGACCGATATGGTCGCACTGGGTGATGGCAGCAACAATATCGGATTTATCATCGTGCTGGATACTCATGCGTTTGCGCACGCTTCGGCAAATGCCTGGGCCAGCTGGAAAGAAAATTCGGCGTTTACGGCGGATGAAGAGGTGCAGATTCAGGTGTGCATTGCCAACGAAGACAGCGACCATCGTGTGCAAGCCTTGCGCTTCCTATTACTGCACGAATTTGGCCATGTCCTCGCTACCATGACAGACATTTGCCCCAAAGAGTGGAGCTTTCCCCTTCCCAAACTGGCCGGTCACTTTAGCAAATATAGCTGGCAAACGAGTGGTACTAAAGCGATTCGACCAGAACAGAACTTTCCCCACCGTGAAAAAATCTCGTTTTACCGCCAGCCGGTACTGCATGCCAGCCAGGCACTAGATCTTTACCGCGACCTGGCAAGAACTGCTTTTCCCACCTTATATGCCAGCATGGATGTACAGGAAGATTTCGCCGAGTGCTTTGCCACTTACGTGCATACACAATTGCTGGGCCAACCCTATCGCGTGCAGGTAAAGGTCGGCGATGCTCTGGTATTCACCAGCGATGACTTCTGGGCATCGTCGCGTGCCATTGAAAAGCGGCGATACTTTCATAACTTATTGCAGTCACTGGAACACAATAATGCCGGGCATACCTTCCAGGGCCTTGCGCCTTTCCTGCGCATGAACCTGAATGGCGCTGACTTGCGGTCCCATGCACAATCGTTGCTAGTACAAGCTAATCAAGACCAGGAGAATGCCATCTTATGGATGAACCTGGCGACGGTATTTTTATGTCTCAAAATGCGAGACATGGGATTAGCCATCCAGGAGCAGGCATTAGCGTTACAGCGCCTGTATATTCGCCCGGCTGACTGCAGGCGACCAAAATTCCGCCTGCTGATGATCATGACGGCAGGTGACCTGTCAGAAAACACCCCTATTGATTGCCTGCTGGAAAACACCCCGGTAGAACTGCTTTATTACTACGCCACGGTAGAACAGCCGCTGCCCTCTCCACTCCCGGAACATGATGCCGTCATGGTAGGCCTGTCTGATAGTCAGGCTAACCGGGCGCTATTGTTAGCTGTGCAAGCCAGCCTGTCAGGTCACGCAAAACCGGTCATCAATCCACCGCATTTGCTGCCCAACGTGAACCGCGATCAATTAAGCGCACTCTTGCAAGATATCCCAGGACTGGAAATGCCCCGCACACATAAACTGTCGCGTAGCCAGGTAGTAACTGGTTTAAGCCTGCAAAACCAAGTTAAACAAACGGGCCCTGAGGCATTGCCTGGTTTTCCATTGATTATCCGTCCCGTTGGTTCACAAGCAGGTAACAATCTGGCCAGAATCACCTCTGCGAATGAACTAGCGGACTATTTAAAAGAGGTGACAAACCCCGATTTCTTTGTGTCCCGTTTTGTGGATTACAGCAGCCACGATGGGCAGTTCCGCAAATACAGAATTGCCATGCTGCGCGGCGAACCGTTTATTTGCCATATGGCGATTTCTAGTGACTGGATGGTGCACTACGTCAACGCCGGCATGTATGAGTCCGCCGAGAAACGCGAAGAAGAAGGCCTATTCATGCAAAACTTCAACCGCTTTGCTACGCGCCATCAGGCTGCGTTATCGGCCATTTATGCGCGTCTACAACTTGATTACCTGTGCATTGATTGCGCCGAAACCTACGATGGCAAACTGCTGGTCTTTGAGATAGACCATATCATGGCCGTGCACGCCATGGATTCGGCCAGCCTGTTCCCGTTCAAGGCTGGGCAGATTGCCAAACTACAGCACGCTTTCGAGCAGTATTTATATACATTACAGACGCAACCATTACTGGAGAGCGCATGATGAAACTGAATGCCAACCAATTGAATTTTTCTGGCGGCCCGGGTGCATTGCCGGAGAGTGTATTGCAGCAGCTACAAACCGCCATGCTGGGTGTGCCAGAGGTCGGTCTGTCTATCCTCGGCATCAGCCACCGTTCGCAATGGTTTGCACAAGTCGTGCATGAGCTTGAGGATAATATCCGCCAGTTGATGGGCCTGCCTGACACTACGCGCGTGCTCATGATGCAAGGTGGCGCCACGCAACAGTTCTCCATGCTGCCCATGAACCTGTTACGCGATGGGCAGTCTGCTGACTACATCCACAGTGGCTACTGGAGTGGCAAAGCCATTCATGAAGCTGAAAAGTCTGGCAAGCTTCATCTGGCGTGGAGCGGCAAGGCTGACCAGTTTAGCCGTTTGCCGAGTGATGCGGAGTTGCAGCTGTCAAAAGACGCTGCCTATTTTCACTACATTTCAAACGAAACCGTAGAAGGCTTGCAGTTTCACCGTGTGCCCGGCCGAGACGATGTCCCGCGTATCTGTGACATGTCCTCTGACCTGCTGTCTGCACCAGGCGAATTCAACCGCTATGCAATGATCTATGCCCATGCCCAGAAAAACATAGGCCCCGCAGGCGTGACACTCGTCATTTTGCGCGATGATTTTATGCAGACCCTGCCCAAGGACTTACCTGGCTTTATCAACTACCATGCTCAGGCGGATGCGCACTCTATTTACAACACGCCGCCTGTGTTTGCCATTTACAGTGTGTTGCTTGTGACGCGCTGGCTACTTCATGACATCGGCGGCTTGCACAATATTGCCAAACATAACGAGCTGAAAGCAGCGTGTTTGTACCAAGTGCTGGATGACTATGCCGATTTCTACCGCGGTCGTGCCGCTATCGCTGACCGCTCCAACATGAATGTGGTATTTAATTTACCTAACGCAGAGATAGAACAGGCATTTTTACAGGCTGCCCAACAGGCAGGCTTTTCAGGCCTGAATGGTCACCGCAGCATCGGTGGCATCCGTGCCTCGATTTATAATGGGTTGGAAATTGCTGCCGCTGATCAACTGGCTGACTTTATGCAGACGTTCTATAAACGCTATAAAACCTCTACGCCGCAAACCTCAGGACTTTCCCCGGCCTACGCATAAGGCATTAATGCGAAGAAATCTGGCTATGGGTTAAACGCCCATCCTGGTCAAAATAAATACGTAATGCATGGTAAACATGCATGCATTTGCCGAGGTCATATTCGAGTGCATTGGCGTCTTCCAGGCTGGGGCGCCCCAGCAAGGCCATGACAGCCTCTTTTTTGGCGCCACGGATCAGGATATGATTCTTGAGGTCGTAAGCCATGTCGCCACGCCGACAATCTTTTTGCACGCTACTTGAGAGCTCCATCCAGCGTGTCTGGTCAAACTTTTCGCTGCCAAATACCGCTTCATCCTTAAACGCCCACCAGGTAAAAAACACAATGGTGAGGATCACCGTGAATACCGCCAGTACAAGCGCAGACATCTTGATAAGTTTCATGCACATTGCCTTTCAGCTTATTGATCGCTATCGGTCACATCCAGATCACGGATGGCATTATGAAAATCATCCACATCCGAAAAGCTGCGGTACACCGAAGCAAAGCGGATATAGGCCACCTGATCCATCTGTTTCAATTCCTGCATCACGGTTTCACCCAGCAGCCGGGCAGGCACTTCACGTACACCTAGTCCAAGAACCTTTTGAATAATGCGGTCCATGGCTTTGTCGACATACTCGGTAGGGACCGGGCGTTTATGCAGTGCTCGCGTAAATGACACCCGCAACTTTTCGCGCTTGAACTCTTCGCGTGTGCCATTTTGCTTGACAACTTGCGGCAGATGCAACTCGGCCGTTTCATATGTGGTAAAACGCTTGTCGCACACCTGGCAACGTCTACGCCTGCGGATAGAATTCCCTTCCTCATTGAGGCGGGAATCTACCACTTGCGTATCATCAGCACCGCAAAACGGACATTTCATGGCTGAAAGTGCATGAAGTAATTACTTGCCGTAGACCGGGAATTTGTCAGTCAGCGCGTGTACCTTGGCTTTCACCGCAGCAATCACTTCCGCACTTTCCGGATTATCCAGCACATCGGCAATCAGGTTAGCCACTTGCTCGGCTTCGGCTTCCTTAAAGCCACGCGTGGTGATCGCTGGTGAACCGATACGGATACCGGAAGTCACGAATGGACTTTCGGGGTCATTGGGAATCGCATTCTTGTTCACAGTGATGTGTGCCTGGCCCAGGTAGGCGTCTGCCGCTTTACCGGTCAAGCCTTTAGGACGCAGATCCACCAGGAACACATGTGACTCAGTACGGCCGGAAATAATACGCAAACCACGTGCGGCCAATGTGCTAGCCATGACGCTGGCGTTCTTCAACACCTGCTCCTGGTACACCTTGAACTCAGGCTGTGCTGCTTCGAGGAACGCGGTTGCTTTACCCGCAATCACGTGCATCAGCGGGCCGCCTTGCAAGCTCGGGAACACATTGGAGTTAATGGATTTTTCAAACTCTGCTTTAGCCATAATGATACCGCCACGGGGTCCACGCAGGGTTTTGTGCGTGGTAGACGTCACAAAGTCCGCATGTGGTACCGGATTAGGGTAGACACCCGCGGCGATCAGGCCGGAATAATGCGCCATGTCGACCATGAAATACGCGCCCACTTTTTTGGCGATTTCAGCCATACGTGCCCAGTCAAAACGCAAAGCGTAGGCAGACGCACCACCGATCAGCAGTTTTGGCTTGCACTCAACCGCAATACGCTCCATCTCGTCATAATCAATTTCTTCTTTGTCGTTCAAGCCATAAGGCACGATATTGAACAATTTGCCGGACAGGTTTGCAGGAGAACCGTGCGTCAGGTGACCACCATGACCCAGGTTCATACCCATCACCGTGTCACCTGGTTTCAGGATGGAGAAATACACTGCCTGGTTAGCCTGTGAGCCGGAGTGAGGCTGCACGTTGGCATACTCAGCCCCGTACAAAGCTTTCAGGCGATCAATCGCCAATTGCTCAACCTGGTCCACAAACTCGCAACCACCGTAAAAACGCTTGCCCGGATAGCCTTCAGCATACTTGTTAGTGAGTTGCGAGCCCTGGGCTTCCATGACTGCTGGACTGGTATAGTTTTCCGAAGCAATCAGCTCAATATGCTGATGCTGACGCTCTACTTCGGAAGAAATCATTTGGGCCAATGCCGGGTCTGCAACGCTTAAGTTTCTTGAAAAGCTAAACATGACGATCAAGTTTCCGTATTCACAAAAATAAAGCGCGATTTTACCATGAGGCGACCCCTGCATGCATCTTTAGCATCGTTCATGTGCGGACATCACTACTGCGATGATCAAGGACTTGTCTAACTATTTCACGATGGCATGTTCACGATGGCATGCGCTGGCATTGCCCGCATCGCACCAATTCGGTGCACCCACTTCAGCAGTTGATGACTGTAAATGTACTAATAAAAATGAGAAATTTATTTATGTGCATGATTTGTATAGGATTATTAAACCTGGCACAGCTTATGCTTATTAATAACCGTAAGCGTATATCTCCAAAATCGCTCCCTAAACCCAACTTCGGTTGGGTTCTTTTTTGCCTCACTGCACTTTAGGGCTGTTGTGCATGCGAATGTTGACCTAGGGCTGTTTGCCCTCAGTATTTTTTGTTTGCGGACTTTTACTCTGTCGCGATTTTAATTGTTGCAAAGTTTGCTGGCATCCATCATCGTCAGCCGCATCGGCCTGACTACCGGGATCCAGGAAAGGCACAATCGCCGCAAAGGGATTGATGAGCGCCAGCAATAAACCACCAGCTACCCGTGCAGCAATCGGGCCAGGACTTAATGACACCTGCGGATTTACAAACGGACCGGTGACAAGAATCGGGGAGCGCACGGTAAACGGTGAAAAGTTTTTTGGGTTGGCCTGCAATTTAAGATTTAACTGTTCTTCCCCTAGATTCACCTGCCCCAACACATTCACGGTGGTCACCGGTGTATCAATCAAGGCGGCTTCAGGCATTAGCACACCTTGCTTGGCACGCCAGCCCATGGCCGCACATTGCATAGGTAACGGCTGGTCTCCTTTGATCAGCACACCCACGGCCTGCGCGATATCCAGTCCCGCCGCTTCGACGACCAAATGCGAAATTTCGCCCTGACGTATCATCAGCGCCACTTGTCCATCCAGCGACTTAAGCAAGGCCGCCGTGGATCGACCCTGACCCTGTAACTTTGCCTTACCGGTTAACTGACCAGAAATATAGGGCGGCGCTGCGTTGGCGCTTTGTTGCTTATTCTGCTGTTGACCTGCCTGCGCCTTATCTGGTGGATTTTGCTGCACCTGATTTTGCTGAACCTTCAGCCACTGCTCCAGCCGGATGTCACGCACGGCCAATTGAATCTCCCAATCGGGTGCAGGGGGTGGAGAGAGATCGGTATTCCGGGAGTCATGTGCATCAATGCTCAGCGCCCCTGACAGACTGCCTTGCGCCGTATTGGCCTCAAGGTCAGCCAGACTGAGTTTGTGTTTATTGAGTGTCAGATGCAATTTAAGTGGCGAAATCTTCTGCCTGAAGGCACTGCCTAAATCAACCGCATCCAGGTGCACATCAATATCGGCATTCATACGTCCATAAGTGGCAAAATCGAGCGACTCATCGGGAAATAACTTGCCTGGATGTGTATTGGTTGCGTTGTCTTGAGCCGCCCCAAATGCTGGAGCCAGATCAGCCAGCATTAATAATGCTCCTTGCAGCTTGCCACTCAGCATGGGAATTTCGGGCGCCAGGTCATAAACAAACTCGCCCGATAGGCGACTACGTCCTATTTTTGCTGAAGGGATATTCACTTTCCATTGACTGGTCCCTTTTTCCACCTCGGCTGCCACTTTAAAAGCAGAAGTCCGTGGAAAAGTCAGGTCCAACAAGTCACCGACATCTGCCAATGAAGGCCCGGTGACATCTACCTTACCTTTGACGCGCTGCTCACCAAATAAATCATATACCGATCCACGAAACTGTGCCTTCACAGCCCCATATTTGAGCCAGCCCTGAGAATTAATCGGTGGGGAGTCCTTGCCCTGCGTCGCCACTGGCAAAAACCCTTGGGTGACCAGCTCCCCTTGCAATGGCAACCGACGGAACTTGCCACTCACCTTTACCCTGGACTCAGGACTTGCCAAGTGCTCGCCTTCTTCTGTAAAAAATTTTACCGCCAATTGTGCATGAGTAATGGCATCATCTACTTTGGCTTGTCCCTGATTGACAGCAAGCTGTTCAATCACCGGGAAAGGCCTTGGCGGGCTGGTATCATCCAGCTCAAAATCCCAGCTAGCATGGCGGTCAGCATGTCGAAGCAGATAGGCGTTGAGTTGATCGGCGCGAATCGCCTGGATGCGGTAAGGATCACCCTCTTTCAACGACCACAGATGTCGATACCGGAGCTGTAAATCCAGCCCTCGTGCATCGACAAAATAAGGCGCGTCAAATCCTTCAGGCGCAGAGATATTTAATCCACCGACCTGCAGGCGAATGCCACCTAGCAGCTGTAAGTGGAACGGCCGTTCAATTTCCACAGACCGATGTAACTTATTTTGTAGGAATTGTTGCAATGGTTGGCGCAAAAAAGGCCACCCAGCCATCTCACAGCCTATCACGGCTAACACCAACACCAGCAAACTCGCCGTGCCCCATCTGGTGACTTTGCTGGATTTTGTTTTTGTTATCTCAGTATCACTCATCTTCGCTATGATGCCCAGACAATCACCTACTGAACAGTCCCGCTTGTCTGACAAAAGTGTAGGCGGATTCTGTCAAATTCGGTGAGGGCTGTCAGTTATAATATCAACAACCTCGCCTTAAAAAATGGAGTAATGACAATGAAATGGACCGACAGCCAGCGGATTGCTGAAGAACTTTATGATAAATTTCCCGACGTAGATCCCAAAACTATCCGTTTCACTGACCTTATGCAGTGGGTCATAGAATTGGAGGACTTTGACGATGAGCCTTCCCGTTGCGGTGAAAAAATCCTCGAAGCCATACAGCTGGCCTGGATAGAAGAAGCGGAATAAATGCAGTTACTGCCAGCGTCCATTTTCAAGGCTTATGATATCCGCGGCATTGTGGATGACACATTGACTGTGGAGATTGTCAAACAGATAGGCCTGGCACTGGGCTCGCTGGCAGAGGAACGTGACGAGCATCACATCTGTGTCGGCTATGATGGCCGTTTATCCAGTCCAGCACTGGCAGCCGCCCTTAGCGAAGGCATCCGGGAGGCCGGGATTGGTGTGATTCATTTAGGCATGGTCACCACGCCCATGCTCTATTTCGCAACGCACTACCTGGCCCAGACCAGTAGTGGAGTCATGATTACCGGCAGCCATAACCCGCCTCAGTACAATGGTCTGAAAATGGTAATTGCCGGTGAAACCTTGAGCAGCGACGCCATTCAGGCCATCAAGCAACGCATTATCCAACAACGGTTTAACCAACCAGATCACTCAGGTTCGGAATCCCACTACGATATTCAACCGGCCTACCAGGAAGCCATCGTTTCCGACATCCAGCTTGCCAGGCCCATGCGGGTGGCCATTGATTGCGGGAACGGTGTCGCAGGGGCTTATGCACCTGCGTTATTTAAAGCATTGGGTTGTGAGGTTGACCCTTTGTTTTGTGAGGTAGATGGCCGTTTCCCTAACCACCATCCTGACCCAGCCGAAGCCAAGAATCTGCAAGATATCATGCACTGTCTGCGCACAGGCGAGGCAGAAATCGGGCTGGCGTTTGATGGTGATGGCGACCGCCTGGGCGTGGTCACCAAAAATGGGCAAATCATTCGCAGCGACCGCCAACTGATGCTGTTTGTAGAAGACGTGCTGACACAACAACCCGGCAGCCACGTGGTTTTCGATGTGAAATCCACGCGCCATTTATCAGCATACATACGCGAACACGGCGGCAAGCCCGTGATCTGGAAAACCGGCCACTCCTTAATGAAAGCCAAAATCAGGGAAACCGGTGCAGCCATTGGCGGTGAGCTCTCCGGACATTTGTTTTTCAATGATGCCAAAGAACGTAAACCGCGCTGGTTTGGCTTTGATGACGGGCTTTATAGCGCCGCACGCTTGCTGGAAATTGTCAGCCGCAGCCCGAATGCTAGCGCCGTACTCGAAGCCCTGCCAGACAGTTTGAACACGCCAGAATTGCAAATCGCCATGCAGGAGGGCGAACCCCACGCGCTCATTGCCGCACTGCAACAATCTGCCCAATTCCCGGATGCCATTGACGTCATCACCATTGATGGTTTGCGTGTGGAATATGCAGATGGCTTTGGCCTGATCCGTGCATCCAACACCACGCCCGTACTGACCTTACGGTTTGAAGCAGATGACACCACGGCGTTAACACGCATTCAGCAGGCATTCAAACAAGTGCTTAGCAGTGCCAGACCAGACTTGAAAATTCCTTTTTAAGCCTCCATTGAATGAGCATGCTTAAAGCAACTCATAGAAAATACTCGCGCGGGCGCGGCCTGCTCTTTACCATGATCTGGCTGGGCCTTGCCGCCTTGGTCTGGCTGCTCATAGAACGTGTACAACATCCCAATACCCTAGAGCAGATCGGCCAGCAGAAAGTCGTTAGCCTCAAGCGCGGCCCCGATGGTCACTACAGTGCCGAAGCCCTGATTAATGGAGAACGCGTACGTGTACTGGTGGATACCGGTGCCACTGGTGTCGCCATTTCTCAGCATGTCGCCAACCGTTTAGGACTGGTCAGCCATGAAGCCATCAATACGCATACCGCCAATGGCACCGCTGTGTCGTATCTGGTACGGCTGAAAACCGTTCAACTTGGTGGTGTGGTCGCCCATGATGTCGCCGCCACGATTTCGCCGGGCCTTGAAGGAGATGCCCTGCTCGGCATGAGTTTTTTAGGCCGTATGGATGTCCGGTTACATCGGGGAGTGATGACAATTAGTGACGGAGAGACCAAGTAACAAGGTCACCAATTAATTGACCCGGTGTAAGAAACGACGGATTATTCATCCATGTCTTTGCGATAGCCAAATTCCAGCACAAAATACTGAGGATTCAGACCCGCCAGTGGCACCCGCAACTTCGCCAATTCAGTTTCTGGCCCATGTACCTCAATTCTCACCAGCTTAGACACCTCGCCCATCTCATGCAAAATCGGGCGCAGGTTTTCCAGATGGGCTAACAAGGCTTCAGCATTTTCAAAGCCTTCACGGCAATGCGCGAGATCGCCATCAAAACTAAAGCCGTAATACAGGCAGCCTGGCTCGCGCGAAGACCATTCAACGTATTTTTTACAGATGGCGCGGAAAGCAGCCGCTTGGCCTGGATAAATTTCAAAGTAAGGTGAAACGGAGCAGCAGGTGTCTTGGGTAGTCATAAGAAAATGTTTACTGGTATTTAGTGGGATTAATTCGCCAGCTCAGCACCCTCTACCACCACACGGAACAACTGTAATGCAGCTTGGTCCTGAATGCGGATACCCGTGGCGACCGAGCCACGTTTACCTGGTGCAATCCCGCCCGTAATCAGCATGGAACGTGTCTGGTCTACCAGGCGGCCGTGGCTATCGTATTGCAGCATGCGCACCCTTACACGGCCAACTGGCACACTGCTGCTATTTTGTACCGCGGCGTAAACCATACCGGTGTTGTCTGCCAATGGGCCGGAGGGCAGATAGCGCGCCGGATTGCGGGGTAAATCGATGCGCATGGCACGGGCGGCAGCTTCCTTGCCGATTTCAGAATCGGAACTGGCGGCCAGCTGGTAATGCTGCAAGGCGAGTGAAGTGTCACCACGGCCTTCAGCAATCTGCCCGAGCAGGGCATAGCCTGGCGCAGTGGGGAGCAAGGCGTTGGCTTTCTTTAAAAATGGTTCGGCCTGCTCTTTCTTGCCGTCATTAAACAAGGCAATGCCACTTTGCACATAAGGCTTGAAGTAATCAGGCTGCATCTGGATGGCCTTGTCATAAAAGGCTAAGGCTTCAGTGGTATTTTTCTTGGTTAAAGCAATATCACCCAGTAGCTCCTGGAAGCGCGCTTCACGCGGCTCGATACTGATGGCTTTTTTTGCCAATGCCCTGGCTTTTTCAGCATCGCCTTTTTGCAGCGCGGCTTTGCCTTCATCGTAGGCTTGATAGGCTTCGCGGGTCGCCATCAGTTTGGCGACATTTTGCGCGTAAACCTCTTTACCCATCTCACCACCAGCGCCCAACTCTTGCAGCGTCTTTTTATTCAGGTCAACACGCTCCTGTGACGGTGGATGGCTGGCAAACAGCCCTGACAGGAAATCCTGCCGTTTACCTTCACTCAGCCGCACAAACGTCTCCTGCAAGGTGACGGCAGCAGCCGGGTCGTAACCGGCGAGTTTCATATACTTCATGCCATAGTGGTCAGACTCTGACTCGGCATCGCGACCATACTTGCTGGTAATCAATTGGCCACCCAACTGTGCGCCGCCAACGACCAGATTAGCGTAATTAGAGTCACGCGTGGCCAGGCCGACCGCCAGCATGGCACCTTGCATAAATATGCCGCGCTCCATGCCTTTGGCACCGTGGCGGGCAGCCGCATGCACAATTTCATGGCCGAGTACGGCAGCCAGTTCGGCCTCACTGTGCAACTCGTAAAGCAGGCCACGGTTAAACGCGATTTTGCCGCCGGGCATGGCCCAGGCATTGGGCACGGAATCATTCAACACGACAAATTCATAAGCCAGATCAGGGCGGTCTGATACCGCAGCCAGTTTTTGCCCGACTTGTTGCACATAGCGTGTCAACTCTGCATCCAGCATATAGTCACCGCCTTGTGACTGGCGTGCAGGGCTGTAATTTTGCTGGCCGATCTGGACTTCCTTGTCTTGCGAGACAAACTGGAACTCACGCTCCTTGGTCACCGGATTGATACCACAGGCCAACAACCCTGCGGACAATAGCACCGGGCAAAGAATTGTTTTTTTGATCATCGTCATTCAGCCGTTTCCCCAGGCAGCCACACTTATTAAGTAATCACCGTCGGTTGCTGCCTGCCAGTGAGTTGGGGCAGTTGAGAGATCTGATGCGAGACGGCAATCAACTCGGCCAAAGCCTCCTGTGCATCCAGTTGCTGCTGGGCTGCGTCTTCAGTGAACGCTTCGAGATAGACACGGATAGTCGCCCCCTCAGTGCCTGTACCAGACAAACGGATGACCACACGCGAACCGCAGGCAAACAGGATGCGTAACCCTTGGTTATTGCTGACTGAACCATCAACGGGGTCGGTATAGCTAAAGTCATCCACCGTCTTGACGGTATAACGGCCAAATACCTGGCCAGGCAAGGTCAGAAACTGAGCATTGATGTGGGTGATCACGGCATTGGCCTGCTCGGTGGGCACGCCTTCGTAATCATGCCGGGAATACACATTGCGGCCATAGGTTTGCCAGTGCTTACGCACCAGTGACTCCACACTTTCATTAGTCGCCGCTAGCAGATTCAACCAGCACAACACTGCCCATAAACCATCTTTTTCGCGTACGTGATCACTGCCGGTACCAAAGCTTTCCTCACCGCACAAGGTGACACGCCCCGCATCCATCAAGTTGCCAAAAAACTTCCAGCCGGTGGGCGTTTCATAGCAATCAATGCCCAGCTTGGCGGCTACGCGGTCCACCGCACCACTGGTCGGCATGGAGCGGGCTACGCCAGACAAACCCTTGGCATACGCCGGAATCAACTTGGCATTGGCCGCAATCAGCGCCAGGCTGTCAGAGGGGGTGACAAAAAAATGATTGCCCAGGATCATGTTCCGGTCACCATCGCCATCTGAGGCAGCTGAAAAATCCGGGGCTTGGGGGCCATAAGCAATCTTGACCAAATCTTCAGCATAAGTCAGGTTGGGGTCAGGATGGCCGCCGCCAAAATTCTCTGACACTTCGCAGTTCATCAAACTGTTGGCTGAGGCCCCCAAACGATTGCCAAAAATCTCTTTGGCATAAGGTCCGGTCACGGCATGCATGGCATCAAATTGCAAGCGATGTCCTGCCCCCAGCCAGCGCTTGATGGCGTCAAAGTCAAACATGCTTTGCATCAAGTCAGCATAATCGCTGACCGAATCAATCACCTCGACTTCAAACCCATCCAGGGTGGTAATGCCTATGCTGGACAAATCAACCTCAGGTAAATCGGCTATCTTGTATTGAGTGATCTGCTTGCTGTTGGCAAAAATGGCATCCGTGATTTTTTCGGGGGCTGGCCCACCATTGCCCGTGTTGTATTTAATGCCAAAGTCATCGTCGGGGCCAGCCGGGTTATGGCTGGCAGAAAGGATAATGCCGCCAAAAGTCTGGTATTTGCGGATGATATTCGACGCGGCCGGAGTGGACAGGATACCGTTTTGTCCAACCAGCACCTTGGCAAAGCCGTTGGCCGCTGCCATCTTGATAATGATCTGGATCGCTTCCTTGTTATAGAAACGGCCATCGCCGCCAAGCGTTAAGGTAGCGTTGGCAGGAATCTCCAGCGTATCAAAAATACTCTGCACAAAATTTTGCAGATAATGCGGCTCCTGAAACACGCGCACTTTCTTACGCAAGCCTGAGGTACCGGGCTTTTGGTCAGCAAAAGGTTGGGTTGGGATGGTTTGAATCGACATGGGCTGGTTTCTGAAATGTTAAAAAATCTAAGACTGATTGTATTACAAATTGATGACACTTTTTTGTCTACTCGCCAGACAGAGACTGACTTTTAATGCATCAACAGAGAGCATCAATGCCGACGGCTAAGCCCGTAGTAACTCACAGAGAGTGCAGCCACATGCACTGCCGGCAACAACAAGGCGTTAAAGTGCCAACGCAGATATCCCCAAGCGCCTAACACGCCGCCACAAATAAAGCCGGCAATCAACAGGGTATACAGTAGCAGGCGTCGCCTATCCACCGCTTGCCCGCGTAAACGCAGGCCGAGGGCAATGCCGATATCGGTAAATAATCCTGAGACATGCGTGGTACGCACCACCGCCCCGCTAAAGGTACTGGTCATGGCATTTTGCAGGCCGCAAGCGGCTGAGGCAAGCCACTGCCCACTTTGCCAGCCATGATTTAGCAACCAGACAGAGGCGGCCAATAAACCGGCCTCCAGCCATAACGCCACATGGTAACGACGGCCGATTCTGAGTGCTTCATTTCCTATCAGTACACCGCTCAAGATGGCCCCCAGCACAAAAAACAGGATCACCCACAATAGATGCAAGACTTGCCATGCATCCTGATTCACCAACTCAATGGAGAAATAAGTGGAGATACCGGTCAGGTGCGACACCGCCTGGTGACGAAATCCCAGCACACCGACGGCGTTCACAAAACCGGCATTCATGGCCAGTAAAAATCCGCCCCACTCCACCCAGCGGGGCAAGCGCTGCATCATGTCACACCCTTATTTTTGTGATGATTCTTGACTCCCATTCTACGCTGCCGGCTGAGGACTTCAACTCAAACTACGTAAAATCATGAGCCGTTTTTACGTGATCACCTCAGGGCACTTTTGAAACACATGCGTATAGTGAGAGTCATACAAGTACATCAGCGCGATGTACTACTTAACAACCAAAAGGAGATTAATCATGTGGACTAAACCAGCTGCTACAGAAATGCGTTTTGGCTTTGAAGTGACTATGTACGTCATGAACAAATAATCAGTGCTTGTGTTTATCACGCACTGAAAACAAAACCCGCTGCAAAGCGGGTTTTTTATTGGCTGTCACGGAGACGGTCAAGCCAACTGTGACCACAGCAAGTGGATACTTATCCCCATCAAAAACACGGCAAAAATACGCTTTAATACTTTCACTGGTAAGCGTTTTGTCAATGCCACACCAGCAGGCGCAAACAATACACTCAGCGGGGTAATCAGCATCACGGCTGGCAAATAGATCAGCCCAAAGGTGTCGGGCGCATGCGTAGCTTGCCGGATGGCATCTTGCAAATAGCTCACTGTGCTCGCCAGCGCAATCGGGAAACCCAGCACCGCCGAAGTGCCAATCGCCTGCTTGACCGACACATTGCGCATGGCCAGATAAGGCACCGTTAACGTACCACCGCCAATCGACACCAAGGCGGAAATCACACCAATTAACAGGGATACCAGGCTGATTTCAATCTTGCCCGGTACTTTATGCTGGATAGGTTTGCGGTCCCGGAATAATTGAGTCGCTGCAAAAAAAGTAAACATGGCAAAAAACAGTGTCAAATAAAAGGCATCCAGATGAATCGCCACCAATGTTGCGATCAGTGAGCCCAAAAACGCCATGGGCACCATGGCCCAGACATATGGCCAGACGATATTCTGGTTTTTATGATGCGCTAAAATACTCGACAGTGAAGTAAACACGATACATGCCATTGAAGTGGCCAGCGCCATATGAAAAGCCACATCGGCTGAAAATCCTTTTGCAACCAGTATGGCATGCAGCATGGGCACCAGCACAATCCCGCCACCGATTCCCAGCAAACCGGACAGCACACCAACCACCATCCCTATGAGGCAAAAGAGTGCATATTGCTCAAAAAACAGTGGTATCCAGTCCATAGTCAGTCAGTGAATTCAAAGCGCAACAGTATAACGGTTAGCCTGAATGCTGGTTAGAAAAACACATGCAGCAACCGACGTCTATCATTGAAAATTAAAGTTTAAGTAAATATCAACATAATGACTTATGCACGATTGATTATTTGTTACAATTAATCAATGAGCGATGAGACTAAAAAGATAAAAGGCGGTAAACGGCCAGGCGCTGGGCGCAAGCCGGGCTCTACCACAAGCCTGGAAAAAACCATTGTAGTGCGTATTCCGGTGAGCCAGAAACCGGTGGTCAACGATCTCATGGCAGCTTACGCCAAAAAGCGACAAGCCAGTCAGTTAAAGCAAAACCTGGATCAAGTGACTAGCTTCACCCTGCCTGCAGCAGATCTGCAAGAAGTCAGTCTGCCGATCTTCCAATCCAAAGTGCCGGCAGGCTTTCCATCACCAGCAGATGACCATATCGAAGACCGTCTGGACCCGAATGCCTACTTGATTGATCAGGCGGATACCACTTTTTTTGTCACAATCCAGGGGGAATCCATGATTGAAGCTGGTTTGATACCAGGAGACAAAGCAGTCGTGGATAGAGGCAAGCAAGCGGTTGTAGGTGATATTGTACTTGCCATGATAGATGGCGAATTCACCATCAAAATCTTGGCAAAACAAAAAAATGGCAACCCAAAATTGCTACCCGCCAATGCATCAGGCAAATACACCCCTATCCTGATCGAGCCGCTCATGCAGTTTGAAGTGTGGGGCGTGGTGATTGGTTCGTTCAGGCGGTTCAGGTAGACAATCATGGCACTGATGGCAATAAAAAACCCGGCATGGATTCATACCGGGTTTCTGGGTACTCAGATGAATTATTTGTTCATCACGTACATGGTTACTTCAAAGCCGAAACGCATTTCGGTAGCAGCTGGTTTAGTCCACATAATGATCTCCTTTTTTATTTCCCGAACCGACCCCATGTCTGGTTCGTGTGCATGTATTATCGGCCTGGACTCTCAAAATCATGCTATTGCCGATCATGAACAAGGTTTAGGGAAATTCATGAAATGGGCCTCATGCAAATGAATGAGACCCCATTTAAAGATCTTGCCCCCAGGGCCATCGCACTGGTAGATGTGAATAACTTTTACGTCAGTTGCGAGCGCGTGTTTAACCCAAAACTGCGCAATCGTCCCGTGGTGGTGTTAAGCAACAATGATGGCTGCATTATCTCCCGCAGTGCAGAAGCAAAAGCCTTGGGCATCCCCATGGGCGCACCCTGGTTCAAGGTCCGCAAGTTTGCCCAACAGGAAGGCGTCGTTGCGTACTCATCCAACTATGCACTATATGCCGACATGAGTAACCGCGTCATGTCTGTTTTGCGGCAATTCAGCCCGGCGCAAGAAGTTTATTCCATTGATGAATCATTTCTTGATCTCACCTCATTTGCGACGCGGGACCTGACACTGTATGCCAAGCAACTCAGGCAAACAGTGCTGCAATCGACCGGCCTGCCTGTATGCGTTGGGATAGGCAGCAGCAAAACATTAGCAAAACTGGCTAACCATCTCGCCAAGCAAGAGCCAGCCCTGAATGGCGTGTGCAATTTCAACAGCATGCCCATGGCCACCGTCGATGACGCCTTACGTGACATTGATGTCAGCCATGTGTGGGGCATAGGCCGGCATTTAAGCCAGCACATGCATGACGCAGGCATACACACCGCCTATGACCTCAAGGTAAGCAATGCGGCCGCCATGCGGCAAAAGTTTAACGTGATCATGGAGAAAACGGTACGCGAACTGAATGGCACCGCCTGCCTGGAACTTGAACAGATACGGGGCCCCAAGCAGCAAATCCTGAGTACCCGCAGCTTTGGTCACCCTGTGCGAGACCTGCAAAGTCTGGAAGAAGCCGTCACGCTTTATACGACCCGCGCAGGCGAAAAACTGCGCCAACAAAAATTATATGCAGGCAGTATCTATGTCTATATCCGCACCAGCCCTTTCCGCGACCCCGGCCAACAATACGACAACAGTCTGCGGTTACCGCTGCATGTCGCCACCAATAACACCTTGCATCTGGTTCAGGCAGCACTCGTTGCACTAAGAAAGATTTATCGTCCGGGATACGACTATGCCAAGGCGGGAGTATCACTGGGTGAACTGGTGACTGCCGGGGCACAGCAACAGGATATGTTCCATGCTGCCACTGGGCGGGAGAAGTCGGAACGGTTGATGCATGTGCTGGACAGTATCAACCAGAAAATGGGCAGGGCTACGGTCAAACTCGCCAGTGAGGGATTGCAGGTCAGGCAAGACTGGCGCATGAAGCAGGAGCGTAAGAGTCCTGGCTACACCACGCGCTGGGAGGATTTATTAAAGGTAGACTAATTGCAGATGAGGAATAAATCGCGGCCCGTTATTCGGCATCAATCAAGCCATGTTTCATCGCCAGCCTCACCATTTCCACCGGGCTGTTCACGGATAATTTCTGCTTGATCAGCGTGTAATAGTTAGCGACGGTTTTCTGGCTGATTTTAAGCATCTCGGCCACGTCTTCGACGCGTTTACCTTCTGCCAATAAGCGGAACACTTCAAATTCACGCGAGGTTAATTGCTGCAGCGGATTACTTTCACCGATCAATGTCTGCAAAGCCACCTTTTGCGCCACATCCTGGCTCAGGAAGGTGCGGCCTTTGGCCACATCCAGTACCGCTTGTACCAGATCATCAGCCACACCCGTTTTGGTGACATAACCTTTGACGCCGGTTTTAAGTGCCTGGGCAGCAAACGACACCGCTTCATGCATGGAGAAAATGACGATTTTTGCCTGGGGATAGCGCTGCAAAATACGTTTGGCGGCTTCCAGCCCACCCATGCCCGGCATGGAAATATCCATCAGCACCACATCGGGCAAGACTTCCCCATACACTTGATACGCCATCTCACCGGTGTCCGCTTCTGCCACAATCTCTATGGACTTATGGCTCTCCAGCAAACGGCGCAACCCTGACCGCACCACCGTGTGATCATCGACTAATACAACCTTGACTATCATGGCGCAGTATCCTGAAATTTTCCTGTATTTTGAAAGTGCACTTCTATGCGAGTCCCCTGACCAGGGGCGCTACTAATATTCATCGTTCCCATCAACCCTTCCACGCGCTCCTGCATGCCAGCCAAGCCATACCCCCTGCTTGGCACTGTGGGATCAAAACCACGGCCATCATCTTCAACCAGCAAGTACAAACCACCCGCCTTGTCGCTCACCTCTATGGTCACCCGCTCAGCCGCAGCATGCTTGCTGATATTGGTCAGGCATTCCTGCAAGATACGATAAACCGTCACGGCGACCGATTCTTCTGGCTGCGCCAGATGGTTGGAAATATTATTCACCACCAGAATACTACGGTTTCTATCATGCCAATGATGAATCAACTCGGCCAGGGCCAGGCTCAATCCCAACTCATCCAACACGCGTGGACGCAGGCGCGCCAGCAAATCCTGAATGGTAAACATCATTTGCCGGGTGATTTGCGCAATCGCCTTGGCACTTTCACGCGCAACAGTCAGTTTCTTTGCCGCGACCATGGCACTGGCGTCGATATGGACCGCCGTCAGGTACTGGCCAATTTCATCATGCAGGTCGCGCGCCAGCTTTTTGCGCTCTTCTTCCTGCAAATGAATAATCTGCTGGGTGAGCCTGTGGTTATTGCGTATGCTTTGCTCCAGCGTGCTCGCCATCTTGTTAAACTTGTCGCTGATTTCACTTAACTCAACCTGCTCAAAACCAGGCAGCCGGGTCTGGTAATCGCCATGCTCAATCTGGTTTAAGCCATGGATAATCTGCTTGACCGGTTTAAACGTCGCCCGCACCGTCCAATACACAAACAACAGCACACTTAGGCCAAACAAGCCAACGATGGAGAGCAAGCCTGAAGTATCATCCCAGATCTCGCGCAACTCGAAACTCGGATCAGGCGTAATCACCAGTTCGCCGATCAACCGCCCATTCAAGATGATATTTTTTCGTTTGGGTTCATTAAGCACACTCGAAATGTCGAGCAACCTGACAAACCAGATCGGTGGCTCTTCCCCCGCATGCTCCACACGCGTCGAGCGGTTAGACTCCCTTAAGCGACCATTCACATCAAAAAAATCCACCTTCAAATGCCGGATATTGGTCAACTCTTCCAGCCTGAAAATATTAATTTTTCCTTCCTCGCTACGGCTGAGCCAACCAAAGTCTGTCATGTAATGCGCGATCTGTGCATCCAGCAAGTGCATCACCAGGTTGGTCGTAGAATCCACCTCTGCCAGCACATCCTCCCGCGCATTTTTAATCACGGAAATCGCCCAAGTCAGTAATAGCCCAAGCAGTAACAGGGTAATGATCAGATTGAGTTTGAATTGAAGGCTGAGAGATTTCATCATGCAATGGAGATTTTAAAGAGTATTCACCAAAAACATTCGGGAATTTTTCCCTATTCGTTCATACAGCAAGAAATTATGAAAGCGCAGCCACATGGTCGATTGTAACGCCTCACACAAAACCTGCCAGCTCACCACAAAGCCCCATTGGACGGATTACTTGTTGCTGACGCAAGGCTAGAAGGCCTGAAACTGTTCTCGGCAGAACCGGCTTTTGATGAATATGCCATTAAACGGTATTGGTTATTGTGTAGGGTTAATAGAAGTTGACGCAGTTAAGGTTGTATTTTAGGATGGTCTAAAATTTAATAACAGCTTGAAAATTTTAAATAAAAGCCTTAAACCTTCAATCAAAAAAGCATCAATGACGGAAAGTTTTGCGTCATTTAGGATGCCTACTTTACGTTAGGCAAATTCACAGGAGACACTTGTCGTGGCAAGAAAGTCATCTACAACGCAGCCCCCAAAACCACCTCTCGAATTGAGCGTATCCCGAGATGAAGCAAAGTCCCGCCTACAGGATCGCATCGAAAAGGGGATGGAGCTTAAGAAGAAGCAAGTTGCTAATTACGAGGACTTCGAGACTCTTAAACATGATTACAGCAAGTGGGACTCATTCAATTCTGAACTTCTCAAGCGCCTCTTCACATCGGACGAGTTAGCTCATGAATACGACTGGTGGGGCGCTATGTCTGTATCAATGTATGAACCATCGCTTGCCGAAAAGATTGCCGACGTCTACAAAGATATTGACAACAAAATTCATCGTATCGACTCCATAATCGAACGCTTAGAGCTTATTCCTCTAAACGCCGCCCATCAGCCCCCGGTTGTAGTACGCGAGGAATCCGCACCACAATCACGCTCAAAGAAAGTCTTTGTCGTACATGGGCGTGACGAGGTTGCGAAAACCAGCCTTGAAGTATTCCTGATCGAGATCGGCCTTGAACCAATAGTTCTGCATCGACAAGCAGATGAAGGTCTCACCATTATTGAAAAGTTCGAGAAGCACAGCGATGTCGGATATGCATTCGTATTGCTAACTCCGGATGAAGTTGCCTATTTATCGTCAGAGGAAAGTATACCTGATGACGCCCGCCATAAAGAGTACCGAGCTCGTCCCAACGTGATTTTTGAATTTGGCTATTTCATAGGGAAACTTGGTCGCTCCCGTGTCTGCTGCCTTTACACGGGCAACGTATCTCTTCCAAGCGATGTCAGCGGTATGATCTACAAACGATACGAGAAAAGCATCGAAGAAGTCGCTTATAGCGTGATCAAGGATCTAAAGGCTTCTGGCTATGCAATTGCCTAACCTGTCAGTCGAGAGGGACGCCGCAAAAGCGCGGCGCCCCTCACTTTTACGTTTTGCATTCTATGAAACGTGATTCTTGGGAACAGGCATATGACGACTGGGGCTTGGCTATAGGCAAGTTCATGCTATGGTTTGCTTTGATCGAAGAGTCCACCTTTGTACTTCTCAAAGAGCTACCGACGGAAAATATTTTTGAGGCCACAATATCTCTTCAATTTGGGCAGCGAGTTGACTTGTTATTGGCCCTAGCTTCCGATAGCAATAAGGTCATGCCATCTACGAAAAATGCACTAATAGAAAAATTGAAATTAGCTAAGAATATTTCGGAAAAGCGAAATCTTGTTGCACACAATCCGCTTAGTGTTGACATCTATAAGCATAAAAGCGAAGAAGAGTACAAAATTGTTGAACGAATTAGATCTTTGAAGAACCAGAAAAAAGTTATAGAAATCGAAGAACTAAGGGATTTGGGTGTAAACACCAAAAAGCTGGCGTTGGAGCTAAACGACCTGGTTAATGAGGTTCTGGTGGCAAATGCATAACCAGACGTTCAACTGGACAATTTACAGCCTAGTAGGGTGGGCAACTAGTTGCCCACCCTACAGACTTCTCTGACAAGTGTTTAAATAAAAAAGAGCCGCGCGGTATTGGCATCCGGCGGCTCACTCGGGGAAATGACACGAAAAACTTTTGATGTTAGTGAATGACGACACCCCAAGGCAGATTCCCCACTGCAATATCCTTAAGCTTGGCATTGGTTTGAGTATCAATCACCGAGACATTATTACTACGGCCGTTGGCGACATAAAGCTTTTTGCCGTCCGGTGTCAGTGCCATATTCCAAGGGCGCTGGCCGACGGGGATGGTTGCAATGACTTCGCGGGTGGCGGTATCGATCACGCTGAGGTTGTGATCGCCGCCGTTACTAACGTAAATGCGGCTGCCATCGGCATTGACCTTAACACCGTTGGAGCGCAAGCCGACCTTGATATTGGCTTGCACTTTCCAGTCGGCGGTGGAGACTATCTCTAGTATGTTAGCGGCTTCGTTGGCGACGTAGGCCCATTTGCCATCCGGGCTGAAACCAACGCCACGCGGGTGTTTGGTGGATGCGATCAGGTGTTCGGATTTGAGTGTGTTCAAATTGATCACATCTACATTGTTGCTCTCTTCGTTGCTGGCGAGCAGCCATTGCTGGTCGGGTGAAAATACGCAATGCTCGGGGTTTTTGCCCTGGGTTTTAATGGTGTGTTTGAGCTTGTTGGTTTGCAGGTCTACCAGCGATACCGCGTTTTCTTCTTCCAGGCAGGCGGCCAGCAACTTGCCATCAGGTGAAATATCAATGCCTTCGGGTTCGTCGCCAACTTTGATCAAGGCAGTTTGTTTGCCGAGCTGGGTGTCTACCACCGAGACGGCATTTTTATCGCGCACAACGACGTAGAGTTTTTGGTTGCTGGGGTGGATGGCGGCGGCCTGCACTTTTTTGCCGAACTTGCCTTTTTTAGGCAGCGTATTGATGACTTCGTCAGTGCTGGTATCAATCACTGAAACCGTGCCATCTTTTTCATTGGGCACATAAGCAAGGGGTTGGGAAAAAACGTTGGAACAGAAACTGGCCAGCGCGCCAGCAAGCAATAGATGTGACAGGTGTTTTTGCATACAGCATCCTTAAAAAAATCGGCCAGTTGCTGCAACAACTGGCCCGAACATGGAGATATACTTTATGCAAAATCAATTAAATATAATATTTAAATGATGGTTGCATCATAAGTGTTCAGGCGTACTGCCAATAGCGGCATGCTTCCCGATTTATCCGGGAAAAATTCCCTTTATTTGCACAACGAGCATAGTCAACCAACATCCTCACTCGGTATGCCCGACAAACTGGCCAAATGCACGCGGTTGCGAGCCAACCTTGATAGCCGGTTTCAAGGTCAGGCGCTCGCCATCAATCACTGCCAATACGTTATCCATCCAGCTCGCTACCAGGATCTGCTGATGCACCGCATCATAAGCAATGCCTTCGGGCGTGCCCGGCACCCGAACCCTGGCGATGGTTTTGCCGCTGGCGAGGTCAATCACACTGACGCTGTCTTCGCCTGTATTGGTCACATACAAGCGCTGACCTGTCATATCCGTGGTGGCGCAATAAGGATGATCACCCACGGCCAGCGTGTTCACCACTTGATGCCGCCGCGTATCGACCACGCTGATGGCGTTTGAATACACATTCACCACAAATAGCTGTTGACCACCTGGGCTCAGGCTCAATCCAAAGGGATGCTGCCCCACGCTGATGCGATGTGTTTCTTTATATGTGCGTGTATCAACCACACTCACATCATTACTATCCCGGTTCGCCACATACAAGGTTGCATCATCCAGGCTCAACTGCAGGCCGCCAGGCGCATGACCCACCCGAACTTGCGCAACTGTTTCCCCTTCTGCCGTCATCACCAACAAAGTATCGTGATACCAGTCAGCCACATAGACACGGTCGCCGCGCTTGCTGACAGTGATGCCTACGGGTGCAATCGGCAAAGCGATGGTGTTTATCACTTGCTGGCGACGCATATCAATCACCGAGAGCGAATGCCCTTCTACATTGCTTACGTATACTTTGTGGTGGCGCTTATCCACAGCCACCCCCACCGGCGCTCTGCCTACCTGGATGGTATTCACTACCTGCTGTGTTTGCAGGTCAACCACCGACACAGTATCCTCGCCCTGATTGGTGATATAGGCGTAGTCTGCTGCCTGCGCATAAACGCCCAGGCTGAGGCCCAACAGCATGCATAACACTTTAATCATGGGGAAGATCACATCCCTGTTACCAGGGCCTGGCATACACCCGGCCGGGGGTTATCAGCCCAATCTTGTGGTAAAAACTATAAGGGTTTATCTGACAAACGGATTGAGACAGTCTCCCGCAAGGGCTTGGGAATTTTTCACCGGCGCTTCGGGTAGCACTTGCTGTACGAAGAGGCACGCGATATTTACGCTGCGGAAGAGGTTTGCGAGAAATGGTTTTGAATGGCCTTCATCTCCAATGCCTGCCACATTTGCAGATGGTGTTGCAACTCATGGGCATGCATGGCACCGGTGACCATATCAATAATCACACGTTCGCGTACCACCATGAGCGCAGGCACCTGCGCCACCTGGAAATTGGCGGCAAGGTCGGTGGCCACATCAACGTCAGCAATCGCAAATGATACTGCTGGGTTCTGTGATGCCACTTCGGCAAACACGGGATAAAACGTCTGGCACGGGTCACACCATTTGGCGGTAAAAAGCAGCACCACAAATGCCTGGCTCGCCACATGCTGGTTGAACTGCTGCTGGCTATCTAGTGTGACCGGTTGAGGGGAAGTCGGGTTAGGTTGCATGTATTAATCCTTGCGATAGGGAGCGCCTGCCACCGGCAGGCGTTTGATGGTACCCAGCGTCCAGTGCTGGGGGCCAGCGATGCTGTGTGAGCAGCCCAGTTCTGTTTCTGGTACTTCCGGCGTCAGCACATGCCGGGTGTGGTCCGCGGTTTGCACTTGCATAAACCAGCGGTCTATCCACACTTCCACCGGACTTTGATCCACTGACATGGCAGCCTCGGTCAACTGTAATGACACCATTTTGCCGCCATGAGCCAGGCACAGCGAGTCATCCGTCTCTACCAGCCTGACCAGTGCCTGTTGTGACTCATCTGCCTGGCAATGCGGATGAATGACCGATAGTAGAACCAGTAACAAAGAAAAGCGCACACGCATGCTTACCCCTTAGGCACACACAGACATGCCTACACTTTTAAACAGTGGGCTCAGAGCCACACATACCTTTTGGCGCCAGCCTTTGGTGCTGCTGGCTGCGGCGGCATTGCGGCCGTCTTTCAGCCCTTGCAAGCCTTCTTTCACGAAACCATCCACGGCATTTTTAGCAGATTCATCGTCCTGGCCTGCAGGCGGCTCATTGCCGGTAAATGCACGGTAGTAACGTGCGGTCCATACCACCTTGGCATTGCTGCCATCTGCACTCACCTTGATTTTGCCATTGAGCGAGCTGACTGGCAGTGCTTCCAGGTCAATATCCCCCGACAAGCGGTAAGCCACCGTCATGTCCGCAGCCGAGACTTCATCAATCTCCTGCAGCAACTGCTTGCCGTTTTTGAGGGTGAGTTTTTGCTGCTTGTCCCCCACCGCCTCACAGGCCGTCACTTGCGGGTGCCATTGTGCCAGGCCACAGGGTGCGCTGATACGCTTCCAGACAGCCTCTGCCGAAGCACTCACCTGGATGGATTCATCCGTTTTCTGCGGTGTGGGCCCATGTGCCCACACGTTCGCACTCAACAATAATCCAGCCAGTAATAAAGACCACTTCATGTTTACTCCTTCTCGATAAAATCTATTGGGATAATTTGCCAGGACGCTTGAGCGTGGGGAGCCTGTGCTTGATGCCACGCCAGATGTGCCGGAAAGCACTTATCCAGGCGCTACCGGCAAAGGTCAAGGCCAGGTAGACCAGCCAGGCGGCCACCGCTGGCCAGGCCAGCCAGGGTCTGAGGTCGGTATCTGCCCAGCGCCAGGCAGTCATGCCTAATCCTGTCGCCCAGTCACTGCTCTGGGCGGTATCGTCCAGCCGGACAAAATGCAAACCGGTGGTCTCGGCCAGACGCTGCAAGTTCTGGGCGTCCAGCGCAGACAAATGTGCGTTTTCCAGTAATGTATTGCCTGGCCCGTGCCCGGCATTACGGTCGTGCTGGCCTTGCTCCATGGCCAATACGGATAAGGTTTCTGCCATGCCGAAATTACCGAAGCGTTGCACTTCTTCCTGCTCCCAATAACCGGAAACCGCATTTTTTTCATCCAGCTTGGGAATCTTGCTTGGTGTCGGTTTGCCCATACCCACCAGAAAACCCTGTACATCTCCTGGCTTGCCAGCATAAGTAGGCATATATCTCGGATTGGCTGGCGGCGCTTGCTGTCCATCGGTAAAAAACATCAGCCGCATCTGCTTACCTAATTGCGGCGTTTGCTCAAGCGCGCTATACAAACCATGGGCAATAAAGGAGTCTGCCGCCCAGGCCATCCGCCAATCCATGCTGGCCACCGTCTGGTCCAACGCCGCAAAATGACTGCAGACTTCGACCGGTTCGACGACATTCACCACATTGCGCTCGGTGAACATGCCAAAGGCCACTTGCGAGCCGCAAGGCAAGGCGGACAAGGTTTTGCGTATACTCTGCTTGGCCACTTGCAAGCGACTGACACTTTTCCCGGCCACCTGGTAATCGGGCACATTCATGCTTTGCGTAATATCCACCACGAAATACCAGTCATAGACGCGGTTGGGCAGCATAAAATGCGGTTTGAACAAAGCCAGTGTTAATAATCCCGTCATCACGAGCAGACTGAGTTTGCGCCAGAATGAGTATCCTTGATGGCCTGTGCTGAAACCGGCCAGCCAGGATCGCCCTTGATCTTTCAAGGCAGAAAAACTGACTCCCATCAAGGCATGCCTCTTGGGTTACCAGGCATGGCAGGCCAGCCACTTGGCTCTTGCTCGGCCTTGATTTGCTCATCTTCATACTGTTGTGGCCCGGACATGCCATGGGTGGTCGGCGACAGGCGCAATGCCAGATGATAGTTATATTTCGCTTCTGACCAGTCAGGATCTATTCTCAAGGCTTTTTGATAGCTTTCCTTGGCGAGGGCAACCAGCGGCCCGGCTTCATCCCAGGCGGGCAGGCCACGCTGTTCGAGCAGGCGGGTGGCGGTGCGCATGTAAATATTGCCGGAATTGAAATAGGCCTGCTTGCGTAGCGGGTCGGCCTCGCTCACTTTACTGATCAAGGCGGCAAATTGCGCCAGGGCCTGCTCAGGCTTGAGCTGGTTGTCATAAAACACGGCATTGGCGAACAGTGCCTGTGGGGTCTGGTTAGCGCTCAGAAGGGTGTTCTGAATCAATACATGCGGCGCCAGGCTCTGGCGATAGACATGTGCCTGATATATTTCAACCAGTTGCCTGGCCAACATCACCAAAGAAACCAGCATGAGCACAGCTGCCCATAGCACGCCGCGCCGCATCACGCTTGCAAACTTTTCATTCATGCCTGCCACCGCTTCAACTCCAGTCCAAACATACACATCAGTAATACCGCTGCCAGCCAGGCCAACCAGTACGCATACTGGCTTAAATCCTGCCTGGACACTGGTTCAAGATATCTGGTCGGTTTATTTTTTAAGGTGGCAATATCGCGCACTGCCGCCATCACGGCTTCCGGATTTTCAGCTTCATACACCCGGTAAGGCACATTCAGCGTTTGAAAATACTCATGCAGGGCATATTCTGGATAAGCATCGATATTTTCACCTTCTGCCAGGCTTTGCTTGAGGCTTACACCGCTTTCAGAACGCAGATAAATCCAGTAGAGCGAAGCCTGCTGGCGCATGAACATGGCACGCAACATATCCTGAGTTTTACCATCAAGGTGTGCCCCGCCATCCGACACCAGCACCATGGCCCGGGCACCTGTCACCGGCTGGTCAGCAAAATAGTCCAGCGCCATGCCCAAGCCGCGCGCCACAGCAGTGAAACCCATCCCGCCGGCCTCGGTGGCATCCAGTGCAGCCTGTACAAAACCGCGGTCATTGCCAAGGGGCGCAGCCAGAATAGGCGAGGTACTGAAGGTCACCATGCCCATCAGGTCATCATGGGCCTGAGCCACCAGGGTTTTGAGTACCTGTCGTGCCACTTCCATTTTTGGGACGCGGTCAGCGGCATCGCCTTTTTTCACAAAAGGCTCATTCATGCTGGCACTACGGTCGAGCACGATCATCACATGTGCACCGCGACCGACTTTCTCAACGTATTGCGACTTCAGGTAGGGGCCGGCCAAGGCAACACTCAACGCCACGATCAGCGCGCTAATGGCTATTTTCCAGGTGCGATCTAGCCACACTGACAAGGGGTCCGCAGGCAAGCCCTGCAAGGCAGGATGCGCAAAATTCATTTGTCCATGCAATATCCATGGCAAGACTGCCAGTGGTAATAGGATCAACGGCCACAGATTCGCCAGCCCCCAATCATCACCAAAACCGGCAGCCATGAGTACTGCCTGAGCGCCTTCATGCCACATGCTCAGGAAATCTCCACCTGACTCAGGGTTTTAGCCAGCTGTTTCAGTTTATCCAGCGACCAGGCGGCTGGTTTACCGGCAAAAAAAGTGTGCTGCAAGTCTTGGTAGAAATCTTGCAAAGCCTCGCTGTAGGGCTGGATAGCCTGATGCGTGGACAATAGCTTAGGCAAATTCTCTGCGGTTACCGCGTAGCCCGCAAACTGGTCCATGGCACGGCTGAGTAATTGCATCGCCTGCATGGGAGCATGCGCCTGTTGCTCTTTGAGCGCACGCATCGCCCGCCAGGCCTGCCTGAACGGCATGCGTTTTTCTTGTGGCAACTGGATCACACCAAAGTACCAGAGCATGTAAAGCAGGCCCAGACCAAAGGCACCTGCCCAGCCAGCCAGCTGCCAAAGCTGGCGTGACAGCGGCCAAGCCGGCAGTGGCGCATCGGGATACAATTTGACGTGCTCTGCATCAATACGCGCTGGCAACAGGCTGGAAACAATGACTTTATCCGCGGGCACATCCACCGTCAGGCGCTGCTGCCCCCGCTTGAATTCAAGATGCAGTTTTTTCAGCGGCATGGTTTTCACTGTATCGCCCGCAACAAATATCTGCCAGTCGATAGTAAGCAGAATCAGGCGCTCCTGCTTGGTATCCTTGATCTCCCAGTGGGCCTCGCGTAACTCGATCGCCTCATTCTGCGCAGGCGGTGGCAAGCTGGAGGCGTCCAGTTCAAATCCTGGCGGCACATGCAAGGTAATATGCTGTGTTGCAATACTGCCCAGCGTGTAATCCACCTCCCGCGTCGTGCTCTCGGCACGCACTTGCAGCTGATCGCCGCTTGTCGCAACGGCTTCATTTTGGCCCGCCAGGCAGAATAGCAGGCTACCCAGCATCAACAGGCCAGTTGTATTTTTCAGGCGGTTTATATCCGCAGTCATGCCATGGTCTCCATTAAATGCCGACTGATATCTTCGGCCCGCCAGCCAGGACTCAGCCACAATGGGGCACGTGTGCCTGCTTTTAATAGCTGTGCATTCAGTGCCTGTTTCTGCTGTTGGGTATTGGCGACGATCTGCTGATGCAAGCGACGCCTGAGCATCCAGCTGCGCTCTTCACCTGTTTCCATGTCACGCAACCTTGCCCAGCCAAAAGCAGGTAAGCCTTCAGTGGCGGAGCGGTCACGCAGAACCACCGGAATCACATCGTGACCCTGACCTGCTTGTAGTGTTTTCTGTAACAAATCATCGGCCCAGTAAAAATCTGACAGCAGGAAGACCAGCGCACGTTGCGGGCCTATCGCTTCCATGGCTTCAGGCATTGCAGTTGCACCTTTGCCCTCCCCTCCGCTGGCACCTGCGGCTTGCCAGTATCTGGTCATTTGCTGCGCAATCATGTGTGCGGTGCCGGGTTGAAAAGTAGGCATGACCTGCCAGGCCGTGATAGGGTTGTCCGCTGCCGCACGCATGCCAAATGCATCGCCTTGCCTCGTCGCTGACCAGGCAAGCGAAGAGACAAACTCAGTCACCTGTTGCCGCATATTGGACTCGCCATCAAAAAACATGGAACTTGAAAGATCGACAATGGCAAAGACACGGATCGCGGCACGTTCAAGATAGGTCCTCACCAGCCATTGACGGGGGACGGTACGCACACTCGCCCTGATATCAATGCGTTTGGGATCAGGACATGCCAACAAAGAAGAAAAACCGGCAAAATCACTGCCATTTCCATGATGTGCGGTCAGGGTCGCCCCGGCGTGATAGGACTTGGACCGCCACTGAATCGTGTAAAAAAACAGTGCAGGCTCAAAAGCGCTGTGTACACGGGAAACGGCGCTAGGCGCAGACGAATTGGCCATCATTGGGATCAACCTCTTGCCTTATCATTGCCCTAAGGTGCTGACACTTTGTCGAGCACCGCTTGCAACAACAGTGGCGCCAGGCGCTCATGCTGCAAGGCATACGCGCCATTGAAGAACACACGATGCGTCACCACAAATGGCCATACGGCGCGAATATCATCTGGCGTTAAATAATCGCGACCCTCCAGCCAGGCACGTGTCCGTGCGCTGCGCATCAGCATCGCCATGCCGCGCGGGCTGGCACCACCCGCCAGCAACCGTGACATATCGACATCCTGCAGCTGAATGCCTGCCGCCTGCGGGTCTTTCAACACCCGCCACAAATCGACCGCGTAGTTCTGCAATGGCATTTCAGCGCGGACTGTAGATTGAACGGCCTCAGCTACCGCATTCAGCTGATCGTAAGGGGTCAACCCTGACGGCTGCTGGCTGACCAGCACATCGACATCATAAAAACGGGTGTCAAACATCAGCGCACGTTGCAGGTCTTTATCATCCGGCGCCTTGACGGATATTTCCATCAGGAAACGGTCGCGGGCCGCCGCAGGAATTTCAAACGTTTCTTCACGCTCCAGACGATTTCGATCGGCGAACACGGTCAGGTGCGGAAAATGGTATTCACGGTTAAAGGCGTTGACCGAGCGCTCGGCCATCAAGCGCAGAAACAAGGCATGTGCCTGTGGGCGAGCACGGTTGATTTCATTAAAAAAGAAAACGGACAAAGCCTCATCATGTTGTAATAACGGCCCTGGCTTGACTGCCGCCTGGCCGCGCTCGTCAATATAGGCATGATAGAGAAAATCACTGGGCATCAGGTCGATGGCCCCTTCTATCCGCTGGTAACCACCGCCCAGCAAATGTGCCGCAGCGCGCAGCAAGGTAGTTTTACCGACGCCGACATCGCCTTCGAGCAGCACATGACCGCGAGAAAAAATGGCAATGGTCAGCGCACGAATTTGCCCCGGCATACCAACGACGACAGTGTTTAATGCTTGTTCAAACGCCAGCGCGCGTTCGCGCCAGGCTGGCAGATCCATTTTATTTTGCATACATAATCCATGATTCAGGATGAAACAGGCCACTGTCGACTGCGCGCAATCGACACCGGTATGTCACATACTGGGGATGAAGCCGACACCGGAAACGATGTCAGCTTCCTTGGGGGGATTTTTTGATTACTTCACGTCAAACACGAAATTGCCGCTGGATTTTGCGTTGGCAATGCGTTTTGCATTACGCTCATCCATGGCTTTGATGGCTTGCTCTTGTTTGTTGAGCTCTACCGGATCATGTTTCGGGTCATATTTTGAACCCGCAATTTTTTCCGGATAGCCTGGTTTGGCTTCCCAGCAGTTGCCGGCTTCTTTACAAGTTTGACCGTCGTATGCCAGGGCCTGATTTGACACTGCAAACACACCGGCGACTGCCAGTAATGTCAATACGTGTTTCATCACTTTCTCCTTAATCACAAATTAGCTGGTGTCTTGTTTTAATTACCGGAATGCCCACCAGCGAGACGATCCGGCAATCCTGTTAACCGTGCGGGGCTGCGCCACCGTTTTTCTGGTTTTCTTCTGCTTGATGACGAATCCAGGCAATAATCTGAATAATTTCGTCGACTTGCAGGCGGCCTTGTTGTGGCCCCATCATGCCGGCTGCACCACCATAAATCGTTTCAAAAATGCCTTTGTCCGTTTCATTTTTGGGATAGGTCCAATATTCATCCGCCAGGGCCGGGCCTAACTTACCTTCCGCCAAATGTCCGTGGCATCCAGAACAGGCCGTTGAAAACAGCGTATAGCCTTTTTTGATGGCCTCTTCATTGTTGCGATATGGATTTTCGCCTGTTGCAAGAAAGTGCTTGGCTTCGGAGGTGAAGGTTTCACCCTCCATCGGAGAGACATCCAGCACATCGCCGGACAGCGTGCCACGGAACTCCAGTGCAGGACCATCTTTTAAAGCAAGCTGCACAGGCGCGCTCTTAGCGCTCTCTTTGGCATTTGCAGACGCATCCTCTTTCGCACAGGCCACCGTTAAAAAAGCAGCCATCACCAGGCCTGATACGCCAAAAGCCACCGCCAGCTGTTGTTTCGCACGGCGTGATTGCGGATGTTGTACCTGCAATTGTTGAGATTCTTTCAATTCAAACTCCAAAACTTGATTAACAAAATAGGGTGGCTTAATGCAGGCTTAACAGAGGAATACCTTCATCCTTAAGGATGGCAGTAATCTCTGTGCCATGTGCATCAATGACACGATTCAAAGCATCCACCAGCTCGGGGCGCTGCTTGTTGACGCCCATGACGACGTTGTAGTGCATGGGGATTTTTTCACCGTTGGTTTTTTTGGCGGTATCTTCGACGATCACCATATTCAAGGGTACTTCGGAGGCACGCACATAACGCGCAGCTTCGGGTGCCCACAACATCGCCATATGCAAATGCATACTGGCTACATCATTCACCAACCGGGAAGGCTCGACGTGGATGTAACGGTTGCGGGTGGACTGAAAATTCTGGATTTCAGTAAAGTAGTCAAACATGTCGTCAAAACGATTAATTTGCAGCAACATGTTTTTGCCAGGGCTATCCGGCATCACACCAATACGGAAATTCTTCTCTTTAAGGTAGGGATGATCCCAGGAGGTCACATCAATTTCGCGGTCTTTGCGCGTAATAAACACATAGGCTGACCGATAGTAAGGCTTGGTTGTCAGCACACGTGGGTCATTCGGGTCAGTGCCTATCAACAAATCACACTTACCTGCTTCCATGTCTTTTTGCAGGGTGAGTGGATTGGTCCACCAAAAGTAGTTGACTGGCATATTCAACGCTTTGCCAATCACGCTTGCAATCTTGTTTTCAAAGCCTTCTTGCTTGTCATTTGAAAAAGGTAACTCGGCCTTACCAGCACAGACATTGAGTGCATTTGCAGCCATGGCAGGCAATGCCAAGAGGCTGAATGCCAGCGTGAGGCAGGTACTTACCCAGCCAGCACGGACTTTTTTTACATCAGGAAACATATTTGCTCTCTTCACTCTAGGGCTGAGAACAGGGTGACCGGCCCGTCTTGCGACTGACGGCCACCCTGCACACTACATCAACAGTTTCAGGACTTGAATTACAGGCTGAACACCATCAGGCCACCGCCCATTTGTGTGTGGTTTTGCAGTTCTTTGAACGCACCAACCGCACCCAAACCAGCACTTGGGTCTGTCAGGTCAAACACCAGACCAACACCTGGCCAGCCACCAACACCGTACATGCTGCCGATATACTGTTTACCCTTGAAGGAGTAAGTCATTGGAGAACCGATACCACCGGATGGCATCTTGAAGTTCCACAGCTCTTTACCGTCTTTGTTATCCAAGGCTTTCAGGTAACCGTCCAATGTTGCGTACCAAACCAGGCCACCTTTTGTGTACAAAGTACCGCCCCAAGCTGCAAATTTCTCCCACTTGGTCCATTTAGCTTTACCAGTGGTCAAGTCAAATGCACGGATCTGACCCATTTCTTTCTTGGTTGGGCCGTTAGGGCCAGGGTACATGGCCAAGGTCGCACCAACGAAGAACTGACCGGCACGGTATGGCAGCATGAACGGCTCCCAGTCCATACAAATGTGGTTCAGGCCTGCGTACAAGGTACGGCTTTCTGGGTCGTAAGAGTCAACACCCTGGTTGTGGAAGCCCATCGCAGATGGACAAATGTTGGTACCTTTGTGGTCCATACGGGTTGCGAATTCTGGATCACGTACTGGCGTACCTGATTTCAGATCAACCTTTTTGAACACGTTCACGGCTGGATCCACTTTTTCAGCAACGATCAGGTTGCCGTTTTCGCGGTTCAGTGTGTACAAGATACCGTTACGGTCAATGTGGCTTAACAATGGTGTCATTTTGCCGTTGACTGGTTGATCAGTCAGCACCATCTGGTTCACACCAGCAAAGTCCCACTCATCATGTGGCGTCTTTTGGTAGCCCCATTTAGCCATACCGGTGTCCAGATCACGACCCCAAATAGTCATTGTCCATTTGTTGTCGCCAGGACGCATGGTTTCGTTCCATGGTGCCGGGTTGCCTGAACCGTAGTAGAACAGGTTCAATTTAGGATCGTAAGCATACCAACCCCAGTTTGTACCGCCACCGATTTTCCAGGCATCGCCTTCCCAGGTTTTCAGGCCCAGGCCGAATTGACCATAGTGTGGATTGTCCTTGTTGAAGTCTTTAGCCAGACGGATAGACTCGTCAGAACCGGTTGCAAATGCACGCCATTTCAACTCACCTGTTTTCAGGTCGTAGGCGTTTACTGCACCGCGCACACCCAGCTCAGCACCTGAGCAACCCATCAACACAGTGTCTTTGGCGACGAATGGCGCCTGTGTCAGTGTTTGACCAACTTTAGGATCACACACTTCCACTTCCCAATTGATCTTACCGGTTTTAGCATCCAAAGCCAGCAAATGGCCATTTGCCTGTTTTTTAACAATTTGGCCAGCACCATAAGCCAGGCCACGGTCTACCACGTCACAGCACATCACGGCTTTGGTGGAAGCGTCTTGCTTGGGTTTGTGTTGCCAAACAATTTTGCCTGGATCGTTCAGGTTCAGGGCATATGTATTGTTTGGAAAAGCGGAATGGATATACATCATGTCACCAATCACCAATGGCGCACCTTCGTGACCATTGAGTACACCGGTGGAGAATGACCACGCTGCTTTGACGTTTTTAACGTTTGATTTGTTGATTTGCGCCAATGGGCTGTTGTGCTGGCTGTAATAGCCACCAGTCGCGACTGGCCAGGCGCCTGGGGTGTTCAATGCCTTGTCCAGGTCAGCATCTGCCACAGCCAGGCCGGAAATGCTTGCAAACAAGCCCCCAACCAAAGCGCCAACAACGGCACGGGATGATTTCAGTTTCATACTTTCTCCTAATCTCTTAAGAATGCGTTTTTTAAGTGTTGTGGCAGACACCCCCCCGAATGCCGCACTTCACGAACCGAATTGTTAATAATTTGTAACAAAGGCAATAGATGAAAGATTCCCTATGATGGATTCAAGAATTCATTCCTACAGACCGGCCAATAAAGGGAATTTTTCACGGGGCAATGGCAGTGAATGTGGTCTATAGTGCGCATGTCTGCACATGACCCTCATATTCGCGTGCAGAAGCAATTTGGAAGTATTTGGTCACCTCATCATGCATTCTTATAACCGGTCTATCCCTGTGATTACTGACATTCATAAGCTGGGCAAATTAAGCCGCTCCAGTCGCGACACGCTTATCGTGATCGCAGGCGTGGCACTGACTTTTGTCTTGTCATCACAATTTGACTTGGCCGAACGTGTCACTGCCTGGCTGCTGACCTATGAATATGCCCAGCTGGATGAAATCCCGCTCACCCTGTTTGTATTTGTGTTACTGAGTGTGTGGTTCAGCCAGCGACGCATGCAGGAGATCCACGCAGAAATTCAGCGCCGCAAACAAACTGAAATGCAGTTACGCAACAGCCAGCAACTCTATATCACGCTTTTTGATGGCGACCTGACGGGCAACGTGGTGCTGGATGTTGAAGGCAATATTGGCATGCATAATCGTGCTTTTGACCGTATCTGCCGCCCGCTCAGCACCAACCGCAATGCCAGCCGTCTGTTTTCTTTTCATTGGCCGGAGTTTGTGCTGCAGTTGCAGCATCACAAGGAAATCAACTTCAATAAACTGCAGATCCGTCGGCCGGATGGATTGCCTTGTTATGTCGGTGCGCGGTTTATTTACGTCCCGGCTGAAGATATTCATGATGACGCCCAGATTCATGGTTACCTGGTCGATATGACCGAGCAATGCCTGGTAGAGCAAGATCTTGAGCGCACCCTGAAAGAAAACCGGGTGTTGGCGCGCCATGCCATGCAGGTGCAGGAACAGGAGCGCAAATATATTGCCAGCGAGATCCACGATGAAACCGGGCAATACCTGACCGCCATCCGCATGGATGCCCTGGCCTTGCAGAAAAGCTCACCGGACCAAGCCAATGTCATTGCCGTCCGCATTGCCTCTAACACGCAACATGTACAGCAGTCCATCCGCAGGCTGATCAAACATTTGCGGCCACCCGCGCTGGATTCGCTTGGACTGATTGGCGCCGTAGAACGACTGGTCAACGACTGGAAAAAGCTGAATGCGCGGATTGAGTGCCACCTTGCGCTGGATATCGGCGAACAGGCACTCAATGAAGACATCAATATCGTGGCGTTCCGTGTCGTACAGGAAGCACTCACCAACATCTCACGTCATGCGCAGGCCAGCGAAGTCTGGATAGACATCAAGGTGATGATGCGCCAGGACAAACCCGCGCTGCAAATTGAAATCCGTGACAACGGCAAAGGCATGGATACGACACAAGCCACAGAAGGCGTTGGCCTGGTTGGCATGCGTGAACGTATCGAGTCGCTACAAGGCAGTTTCAAGCTCATGAGTGGCTTGCAGGCTGGCACCATGATTACCGGACTGATTCCTTTACCGGGGCCGCAGCATGCCCTGCCAACAGAAACTTCCACTTCACATTCAGGAGTAAACGATTATGCAACACCGTAACTGGCTGGCCCTGCTTGCTTTCCTTTTGCCACTATCCCTTTCCGCCAAAGATTTGCTGACGGAAGAACGTCCTTTTCTGGATGCCTACAGTGGCAAATCTCGCCAATATGTAGAAGAGAACCTCGGCAAACCGGTGAAAAAGGAAACGGCTATCAAGCCACACAACGCCGACCAGATCCTGCGCGAAAAAGGCCAGGCGATTGCTGGGGAAAGTGACAGCGTTGAAATGTGGTATTACCGCGGCAAAATCCAGTATGCGCCAAACAAATTTTTTAATACGGCTGAACTCACCTTTGCCAATGACAAATGTGTGAACATCACCTTTGCCAATAAGAAATAGGGCATAAAAACACATGGCAAAAGTAATGATTGCAGATGATCATGCCATGCTCAGGCAAGGGTTGCGCACATTGCTTGAGCAGGCCAATCATGAAGTGACCAGCGACGCGCTCAGTGGCGAAGAAGCCTGCGCACTGGTAGAGAAAAACCATCCCGACCTGCTCATCCTGGATTTAGACATGCCGGGGATAGGCGGACTGGAGACGCTCAAACGCATTCTGCACCGCAAGCCACAGATGCGCGTGCTGATTTTCAGCATGCATGATGACTGTATTTACGCAACGCGTGCCATCCAGACCGGGGCACGGGGCTATGTGACCAAAACCGAGCCGCCAGAAGTGGTCTTGGAAGCCGTGCAAAAAATACTCAAGGGCGGGCGTTACATCAATAATGAACTAGCGCAAAGCCTGTCGATGTACCATCTGGAAAGCCAGGAAAACCCGATACAGAAACTTTCTCCAAGAGAGTTCGAGGTATTCCGCCGGATTGCCCATGGTGAAGCCCTGGCGGCCATCGCCAAGGCCATGCATATCGGCTACAAGACCGTTGCCAATATCCAGACCAGTGTGCGACAGAAACTCGGCGTGGAAACCACCGGCCAGCTGGTACATATTGCGGTCCGTTTTGGCATTATCAAAGGACTTTAGGCAGGCAGCATCATGATTCTGGTCATTGCCCGCAAAGAACTGCGCAGCCTGTTTGCCACGCCCATGGGCTGGGTGGTACTGGCTGTTTTCCAGGCCATTGTGGGCACCTATTACAGCCTGAGTTTCAACCAGTACTTTGAAATCATGCACAGTGCCCACTGGCAGGTACAGCGCATAGGCATCACCCAATTTATGGCGGAAGGTGTGTTTGGCGTGGCAGCCGTGCTGATGCTGTTTGTGGTCCCGCTGGTCAGCATGAAGTTGATTAGTGAAGAGCGCAAGAACCAGACCATGGCCTTGTTAATGAGTGCCCCGCTGAGCATGAGTGAGCTGATTTTGGGCAAGCTGCTGGGGATTGTCAGTTACCTCAGCCTGCTGATCATTAGCATGGTGGTGATGATTTCCCTGCTGTTACCCTGGGCAGAAATCGACCTGCCCTACCTGATCACGCATGCTTTTGGCCTGTGGTTGCTGATGGTCGCCAGCAGTGCGCTTGGTCTCTACGTTTCCTGCCTGACCGCCAACCCGATACTGGCGGCCTTTTGCAGCCTCACTGCCCTGTCTTTCTGGCTATTACTGGATAAATTTTTCAGTGATCACTCCCAGGCCTTATTTCATGATTTTTCCCTGATGCAACATTACCGCCAGTTTGCCTTGGGTATACTCAATAGCTACGACGTCTTGTTTTTTGTACTGTTTGCGCTGTTCTTTGTTTTACTTGCAATCCGCCGCTTACATGCGGACCGACTTTATGGCTGACTTAGAACCCCCATACTTCCAATCAAAAAGACACTGGCGGGCCGTCTTGGCAGGCTGGTGGCAACACCACTTAGCAATCCCGGCATTACTGCTGATAACCATTCTCATAGGGGTGGTCTCCTGGCAATTCAATCTCATGGCTGACACCACACATAATCACCGCAACACCTTGTCTGCGGCCAGCAATCAGGTGTTGCAGCAATTACCCAGCCGCATAGAGGTGACCGCCTTTTGCAGCAACAGCCCTTACAAGGGGCGCTACTTCAGAAAATCAATCACGGCATTGATACAGCGCTACCAGTACCTGCATCCCGCAATAGATCTGCAGTTTATAGACCCATCGAATGCCCCGGCACTGGCACGCCAGCAGCAAATAAAAAAAGAGGGTGAAATGATCGTCCGTTACCGCGGCCAGGAAAAGCGCATGTACTTGCCTTACACAGAAGAAGCATTCACCAATCTGCTACTGCAACTGCAACACGGTGAACGTGCGCCCGTCCTGTTTGCCCATGGCCATGGGGAACCTGAACTGGACGACACCTCAGCGCAAGGTGCCAGCCAATTGGCGACGGCCCTGAATAATGCAGGCTTGCAAGTCAGACAGAGTCAAGCTTTTGAGCTTGGCCTAGGTAACAAGCTACCCACATTAGTCCTGGCCGGGGCCATGCAACCCTATACGGCAACGCAAGCGCAAGCCATCCAGTCACATATCACACAGGGTGGAAACCTGGTCTGGCTGACGGATTCAGCGTCAAAACAAGGCTTGCAATCCATTGCAGACACCCTGGGCCTGCAGATCAGCCAGGGCACTGTGATAGACCCGACCAATCGCCAGTTTGATATTCCCCTGCATGCGCTCAGTACACAGCGCTACGCCAGCCAGGGACCAACCCAGGACTTCTCCTTGCGAACATTCTTTGACCATGCACATGCCATCCATCGTCCGCGGCAGTATGGCGACCCTTGGCGGGTGATTCCTCTGGTGGCAGGCGCTGATCATGGATGGGTGAGTCATGCTTACCGTAGCGAGCAGGCCGGGACAATACCCGCTTTTAATGCGGAAACCGATATCCGTGGGCCAGCCACCATTGCGCTAGCGATGGAGAAAAAACGACCTTCCGGTGAATTACAAAGAATTCTGGTGTTGGGCAGTCGTCAGTTCTTTACCAATGCGCAACTGCAGCGCGGAGGAAACCTGGCGCTCACCATGCAAAGCTTGCAATGGGTGGTCAACAACCAGCCTAGCATCAGCCTACCGGTCACGCCATTACGTGATAGCGTGATTGCCCTGCCTCAGCAACAACTCTGGCTGATCCTGCTGTTTAACAGCTTCCAGTTTGTCTTACCTGCGCTGTTACTGTTTGCTGGCTGGCTTAGCTGGCGCAGAAAGCATCGCCACTAAGCCTTTTGCACCTGATAAACATGCAATAAAAAACCCCGGCATGGCCGGGGTTTGACAATATCTGTACCAATTAGAGGCCAGACAAGCCTTTCTCAATCGCTGGATTATGCGCTGGCTGCGTGGATTCCGACGCAGGTGCAGCCAAAGGCGCTTCAGGTTTGTCGGTATCCGGCTTGACCGCTGGCGTTGCTGGTACGGTTGCATTGCCATCCATGGTCATTTTGGAGAAGTCGCCGTAAAACTCGACTTTCGCCTCCTTACGCAATGCCGCTACCTCGTTCTTAATCAAGGTTTGCTGGTTGGAGTTGACCAGGAATTGCTGGATCACTGGCTTGGCTTTTTCCAGATCTACCGGCTGACGGTCAATTTTAGCCAAGAACAGCAGCACTAGCGCCTGTGGACTTTTCACCACCAGCGTATCACCGGCCTTCAGCGTATTCATTTTTTTCAGCAGTTCCAGCGGCAATTGCTCAGCGGCTTTACGGCTGGCATTCACACTGAACATATGATTATGGTCTTTCAGCCAATTGGCAATGTCATCCCCGGTTTTGGCATCATTGATCCCCGCCTCAATTTCACTGGCGTGCTCGTTACCATCCTTGATGGCAAATTCCTGGATCACATACACATTACGTTCGCTGAATAGTTCGGGATGCGTATCGTAAAACTTCTTGATGTCATCTTCTGAGGGAGCCGCCTGTTTCGAGGCCACTTTCTGCATATAGGCTTGCGCCAGCACTTGCTGCTTGGTCGCTTCGAGGACTTGCAACACATTCGGGTCACGGTCCAGTTTTTCATCCACAGACTTTTGCTTAAGCAACTCCATGTCAACCATTTGCTGCAACACTTTTTCAGACGCCGCCTTGACTTGCGATTGATCCAGCTTGCCCATTTTGGACAAAGCAAAATTCAGCTGATGCACAGTGATTTCACTGCCATTCACTTTGGCAACCACTTGTGAGCCACCTTTGGCAGCACCTTCGTGTTTACTACACCCGGCCATGACCAGCAACAGTGCTGGCACGATTAATGCGATTTTCTTCATCATCACCCTTCAATATTTGGTATTTTGTGTTTCCTGCCACGACAGTCACCAACTGATGACGGCCTGCCACAGGCCCGTCTTTAACGATGCTTATCGTCACTGAAAATCACATGCTATCACACCCTGTTTACCAGTACTGCCAGTGACCACCATATACCACCCAGATCCCCAGCACGGCATTGGTTGTTACGTGAGCCAGTATTGATACCCAGAGCACTTGGAATTGACGGTATAACCAGGCATATACCAGCCCTGCCAACAGCCCGGCTAACCAAAGCTGATGTTCCACCGCGAATAATACGCTACTTACACCAATTGCATAAGTCGTCACAACAGCAGGTGAGACTGACATAAAATCTGCATCGTTTAGCCTGCGCATCAAATAAGACCGCCAGAACAGCTCTTCGATCACTGGCACGATCAAGGCCGAGCCACTCCAGCGGCAAATCAACCAGAAGATATCTGCATGACTTTGCATAGGCATGGCCGGTGCAATAGTTGCAGCATGCCCACCCAACCAGACAGGATAAGGAATGACCCAGAGCAAAAACACAACCCCGCCCGCCAACAAGGCAATAAGTGCCTGATTAAAACTAGGTGCCACACGCAATTCGACATAATCACGGCAGAAGTTCAGCAGCAGGCACAAAGCCAGGAGACTACGCAATAAGTAGGTAGGTTCTGCGCCTATCCCCAACCGTGTTAACACAACAGCCAGCCAGGGCTCTATTGCCAGTAATAATATAAATCCGGCAAACGGGTAAATACGGGCACGTTCATGCCGGGTGAACCAGGAATTCAAAAATGCAGTCATCATGCCAGCCGATCAATTAACACACGTCCCCTGCAAATAGTCAGGGCGTGGCTATTGTATCAACTTTATTTTCCAGCAACTGCGCCTGTTTATCCTGCAGGAGATTTTCCAGCTCGACACGCTTGAGTTGAAAGAATGGCTCTGAACGCATGATTTTCTGATACACGCTCGCATCGTCATACAGACTGATCAACTCGTGCCCATAGTTGTACAAGCGGCTGTTCTTTTCCTCACATGACACCAGCTGCTGATGCGACGCACCAACTTTTGCCACCAGGGCCTTACGCTGCCTGTCATTGGTGTCCAGGTCGGTTTTTGCTGCTTTCAATGCTTCTTGGGTGATCTCAAGCTGCTGGCCCTGCTCAGCCAATTGCGTTTGCAATTGCTTTAACTGGGCCGACAATGCCTCATTTTCCTGGGTCAGTTTCTGGTTATCTGTCTGTAATTGCTGGTTGCGTTTTACTTGCCCTTGCAGTTTTGCCGAATGTGACCGCTGCTCAGTTTGTGCATGATCAAGCGCTTGTGACAAATCCTTTTTTTCCTGCTCAAATTGCGTTTGCAAGGCGGATTTCTCAGCTTCCAGATCCTGCTTCATTTTTTGCATCAGAATCGCTGCGCGTTTGGCGGCTTTATCCTGCTTTTCGGCAGCCCAGCCTGGCGTCGCATGGAGTGCTATGAGGCCAAGACTAAGTAGCAGTGACAAAATGATTTTCATATGACTCCTTTAAAAGCGGCCATTCAGGTCAAGAAAAAACGTATCCACTGAAAATGGTTGCCCAGAAATCTCATCTGCACTGACATATCTGGAAGATAGCCAGGCATTTTTTCCCAAACCATACTGTGCGCCTAAATAGAAACCTTTAGCATCCGTGCCGCCCAGCCTGAAGTTGGAGTCAGTAAATCCGTCCAGCATCGCATCTCTCTCTAGGCGACGATACCCACCCATTACTTGCCAGTCATGCAATTTTTTCATGACAGGATGACCGACCATCAATGAAAGCTCGTACCCCTCGTTTTCTTCTTTGTATAAGTTGCCCGTTCGACGCAAAATTTCCTGTTGGTCAAAGCCGATATTTTTCACGTAAGCGCCATGCAGAATAACGTGAACCGGATCGAATACAGCAAGATCAACCTCCCCTGTAAAGTTAATCAGCTGGAACTGTGATGCGAGTCCGCATGGACCACCTGAGCCACAGATATTTGCACTGCCATTATTGTTGAGATTCAGTCCATCAATACTAAATGTATTATTCCCCTTTTGACGCCACAGTGGCACTGTGCCAGCATATCTGGTGCTATCGTTGACTGGGTTGCGCTCACCTTCAACGTTCTTGAAGTCATAATAAGCAACACCTAATTTGACTTTGCTGTCATTATTGGCAGTCCATTCGAAACCTGCCTGTGCGGCATACATCCATTTATCTCTAGCCTTGTTGGTATTCGAGCTTTCAATCTCCTCAATCGGAAAAGCTCCTAAGCTAGAAAATAGACGCCAGTGCTTGTTGATTGCAGGGTTAGCCCTAGCCACTAAACCATCGAATGCCAAATCAGGGTCCCAGATCAGATCCGTACCAAAGGTACGGTTACCCGTAAAAAAGGGATTGGCAAACCGGCCACCCGTCAACGTTAACCAATCGTAAGGCTTTGCTTCAAGAAATGCCCGGTCTAGGCCAAACACAAACTTGCCTTGCGAAAAGCCCTCTGTCTGGTTGGGCGTCACTGGGGTTTGCAGGAGGCCGGTTGTGAATCGTATACCACCATTCAACCATTCGTTGATATGCAGATTTGCACCGAACAAGGCGCGAATACGCTGACGCTCTCTATCTTCGGTGGTGTTATTAACAGTGGACATGTTTTGAACTTCGCTGGTCTGCAAAACACCTGGTATCGTATTGTCATCACTAAACATGTCTTGCTGATAACGCAAACGTAACTCACCCGTCCACTCCACGCGATCTATCCACTCAGGGATCCCCAGCCGCTCACCCGCTTTGTAATTGAGCTTCTTCATCACCTCTTGCTCAATTTCAGCACGCATTTCATTTTTAACGTGTTCAGGCACATATTGGACACGGATAGACTTTGGCTGGCCTTCAGCCGTTTTTTCTACTGGTGGCGCTTCTTGTGCTGCGAGGGCCTCAGCTTCCTCTTTCGCTTTTTCCCTGGCCTGTTGCGCCTGCTTTAACAAGGCATCGGCTTTATCCTTTGACAGTACACCTTCCTGTACCAGCAACTCGATCAAGCTCATGGTGGTTGCACGTACTTCCTCCAATGACTCACGCTCTCCCGCCACCACACCTACAGACTGTGAGCCGAACATGGCTGCCACCATCAATGGAATCACCCAATTTTTTGCTTTAATGTTCATTCGTTTTCCCTAAATTACTTAGCGCTTTACTGCGTTGCCTGCATTACTTACGACATATTCTTTGAAGCCATCCTGACCACGACTTTTCTTGGCATATCTTCTGGTGCTGTTTCACTCAATGGCGGAATTCTGGCCAGTACCTTACGAATCAAGGCATCGACTTCCGCATCACCGCTGGAATCGATTAACTCGGCATGATCAATGGCGCCCTGTGCATTCAAAAACACCCGTACATCCACCTGGTACTTGACCTTGTTTAAGCCACTTTCAGCATCCAGCGCTTTTTTAATCTGGCCATCGATCTTGTTGGTAAACCAGGCAAAGGCAGCCATGTTTTTCTTGCCACCGATTTTTGGTCCGGTAGTCACATCCCCACCCTTGTATTCGTTATTCACCGCACCGGCCTGGAACGCGCTAGGACCGTCACCGGCAGGGCCCTCCATTTTCAGGTTCTCTGCAGGCGGCGCCTCAACCGGTTTCGGTTCAGGCTCCTTTGGCGCCTCTTTAGGCTGCTCTTTTGGAGTTTCCTTGGGCGGCTCTTTAGGCGGCGGTGGCGGTGGAGGTGGGGGCGTATCAGGCAGCAACTTCACGGTCGTGATTTGCTTTTTTTGTGGGGCGCCCCCAGAAAACAGTTTTTTAATGCCATAGCCGATCCCCGCCACTACCGCCAATACCAGCAAGGCAATCAATACACGTGTTGTCCATAAGCGTGTGGCAGACACAGGTGTTTCTTCTGCCATTGCATCTGTCTCATGCAATACCATGCTTATGTCCCGATCTTGCCGGTCACTAGGCCGACGTTTTCAATTTGCAGGCGGTTTACCAGGTCAATCACGCCTATCACACCTGCATATGGCGCCTGTGGCTGACCCTTAATCATGACGTTGAATTTCGGGTCCATGGCCTTAGCCTGGTTAAGCTGGGTTTCCAGCTCGGCCATGCTCACGCCGACCCCATTAATGGTGAGCGTGCCACCCTGCTGCACCTGCACAATTTTGATGTCGTGTTTTTCAGTACTGGGCTTATTGGAGGGCTTGGGCAAATTCATAGTCAGACCCTGCACACCAGCCGTCGTCATCAGGATAAAAATCACCAGCAGCACGTAAGCTAGGTCCAGCATGGGCGTAATGTTGATGGTGTCGTAAGGTTGTGCGTCGTTTTGTACCTGCATGACTTACTCCACCACTTTCTTAGTCACCAGGCCGACCTCGGTGATGTCCAGCCGTTTACAGATTTCCAGCACTTCAGAGACCTTTTCATAATGGGCAGCGGCATCGCCTTTGAGCACGACCGGCAACTCTGGATTACTGCTTTTGTACTGCGCCAGACGTTGCTCAAGTTGCGCCATATCCACCGGAAACGCGTCCAAGTAGACGCTGCCATCACTGGTGACGGTAATGGCGCGCATTTGCGGTTTGGCCAGCGCTGCAGAGTTCACGGTATGCGGCATGTCGACTTTCACACCTTGCACGGATGCTGTGGTCATGATGATGAAAATCACCAGCAGTACGTACGCCAAGTCCAGCATGGGCGTAATGTTGATCTCATCGTAGAGCTGGTTCTCTTCTTTGACGCCTTCTGACATCGTCTAAACCTTATTCCTTACCGTACAGCTCAGCGGTACGGGTGATAAATTCATCGACAAAAATCTGCATGGCGATGGTGATGTTTTTGACGCGGCTAGCCAGGTAGTTGTAGCCAAACAGGGCTGGAATCGCGACGCCGAGACCAGCCACAGTAGCCAGCAAGGCTGCCGCAATACCCGGCGCAATCGCGTTAACGTTGACGTCACCCGCAGCGGCAATCGCGGCAAAGGTGATCATCACACCCACTACCGTCCCCAGCAGGCCAAGGAAAGGACCACCGGAAATGGCGATTGTCAGCAGCACCATCATGCTATTCATGCGCTGTGTTTCACGCACCAGATCAGCATCGACTGCGGCTTTAATCGCATCAATAGATGCGCCACCAAGCGCCACTTTGCCGTCTACTTCGCGCTTTTTGATTTCTCGAAGACCAGCTTTATATAAGCCAAACAGACTGGAATTGGTATAGCTGCCGGTTTTGTCCAGCGCAAGCAAGTCAGCGGCATTGGATTGCTGGAAACGCTTCAGGAACAAGTCATTGTCTTTGTCAGTACGGCTCACCAGGCGTGCCTTGCTGACCATGACCCAGGCACTGATGGCGAACATGACCGCCAGAATGCCAATCACCACCTTGGCGTCCACCGTCAGGCTGTCAATGAGGATGCCCATGTAATTGGCTTCACCACCCTCACCTTCCTCTTCAGCATCGGACGGAATCACTTTCACCATACTGGCATCTGCGCCTTGCGATTGGGCCACCAGGGCCAGCCAGGATGCACTACGTGCCGTTGAAGCAAATTGCAGCTCATCAACTTCAGCGCTTAAATTTTGGCCGAGCGTAACACTGGCGGCAGCTTGCGCGTCATTGGCTGCCACTTGTCCTGCAACCTGTCCATTCACATAAATGATGGCCTGGTCACCCTGGAATACCAGCGCAATGTGCTGCCACTGGCCAGGCTTCAGTTCACCACCTTGCGTGCTGGCGGTACCGGCTTGCAACACCAGCGTACTGCCTTCGAGTTTCAAGGTGACGTTGCCGCTTTTAAAAATTTCCGCCGTTTGTGGCAGATTGACCGGCTTTAACCACACCGACCAGGTGCCGCCATTTGCCAGAACGGGCGCAGCGGGCAAGGTGATGGTCAATGGGCTATTGTTCAGGGTGGCACTTTCGGCAATCAAACCAGCTTTTTGCACAGTGACATTGCCAGAGGCGGTCAACTGGTTCGGGCCGCTATCTTTTAACAAGGCATTATCTGAAAAAGCAAAACGTGCCAGTAATGCGGGGTCATTGAGGACTTGTGCATCACTAGCAGGCGTGGCCGATTCATTACCGGTTGCCAGACTAATAGACAGCTCTTTATTCGCGGAAGAAACTTGCGGCAAAACCACCCAGGCCACCGCCAATTCATTCACCGCATCGTACTTTTCCAGTGAGAATTTGAGTTCTGTCTTGTCATCTGCGGCAATAAAACGCAGGTCAGCGCCATCTACATTCGCCCCGGTAAAATCGAAATTACCGGAATGCAGACGCACCAATACAGGGGCCTGGTTGACGGCTTCCTTAATATTGGCGGTGTCTATGGTAATTTTCTGTTGTGTCGCCCAATCTTTGTTCCAGGCGGCAAACACGGAAGTGGAGAGGCTGAGCCCCAATAATCCAACCAATAAACCTAATGTTTTCTTCATAGCTTCGCTGACAAGTTAATTCGAGCAGCAAGTCTATAGAGTGAATGTTGCAGACAGATTAAGATCGGACTAGTCGGACTATATCTGTTCACTGCCAAATTTTTTAGACAATAAAAAAGCCCGGCGAACCGGGCTGTTGCGTTCATTGCAAACGCGTTGATGCAGAAATAATCAGGATTGGCGACGTGCAGCAATCCAGCCAATCAGACCCAAGCCTATGAGCATCAGGCCGGTTTGTGTCGGTTCTGGTACAGCCGCGGCATAGGCCAGACTACCGGTACCAGAGAACCCCAGAGTCGTGTCATAGGTAAAGTACGCATCCGAAGTATCGCTGCCACCTGCAATAAAGCTAAACCCGATCACCGGGCTATTGCTATCCACAGACCACTCCAGGCCAGTAAAAACGCCATCCTGGAATACGGCAGTGGCATCGGCCAGAGCAGGCGTTGCCAGGTTGAACAGGTTGCCACCAAAAGTGAAGTTCAGGCTGCTCAGGTTGATCAGTTCAGTGCCCGATGCCAACAGACCGGCATCATCAAGGCTGAACTGGCCATGGTAGCTGGTACCGTTGTAGTAACCGGATTCAACTTGACCATTAAATTGCCAGGATTGAATAGCTGCCTGGGCTGGGATGACGACTGTCAACAAGGCAGCCAACGTGATTTTTTTCATGAATGTGTTCATTGCAAAATTCCTTTAGTAAACATTAAAGTATGAAATCTCTGGCTGGCGACACTTGTTTGGCGGTCAAACCTTTCAAGGTCACTAATGGTTTAGCTACGGCAGGACCTGTCGCACCATCGGTATCGACCATCAGTTGTGCGCCACCAGTCACGTCCATCAAGCGCAGGTAGCCACCTGTGAGCGCACTATTGGCAGATACTCCCAGTGAAGCCAGCAAGGACGTCAGCTGTAGCTTGTCTGCATAAGGCGTAAAGTCAGTGATCGTGTCACCCGCTTCACGCATGCTGTTATAAACAAATACATCGTTACCTGCGCCACCAGTGAGCGTATCCACACCCAGGCCACCGTTGATCATGTCATCACCTGCGGTGCCCACCAGTACATCACGTGCAGCCGTGCCAGTGCGCGTGACACCAACGGTGGTGGTTGCAATGGCGAGGTCAATCAAACGGCCCCCTTGGTCATACTGGTTTTCCAGGCCATACATATTCGCAGTAATTTCATCACCATCACTATTATTCAAGCGACCCAGGCCACCCTCTGATTTTGGCGTTTGAATGAAATTAGCCAGTGCTTCCTGATAAGTAATGGTGAACGGGCTGTTTTCAAATTCCACTGCGTTCGCCGCAAATGGATAACCGTCGCCACCCGCTGCCGTAAAGTCTATGGTGGTGAATGAGAAAGTACGGTTATTGACCACAACACCGTTATCAATCAGCACGGTGCCGTCATCCAGCACCACACGCTGAATGCGGCTCCCAGTCCCTTGTGTGGTTCGGGCAGGGTTACGGCTGTCATACACCACTTGCATGCCAGAGATTTGTGGGTAACGGCCATTGGCACGGCCAGTCGGGCTCGTGTCGCCATAGCCATGCTCAAGCAGATCTTTGAGTTGTTTCGCATTCATGGCTGGGGCACGCTTTACCAGGTTGGTAAATGGCAGGATATTGAAAGTATCGCCTACGGAAACATTCCCAGCGGCTGCAATATTGGTACGGATACCGCCGCCATTCTGGATCGCGACATCTGTTTTACCGGCAAAGCGCATTGCGTCAGCGACCAGGTTGCCCAGGCCGGTTTCAGCGTTACGCACACCAGCCACAAACGTACATGGGAGTGCAGCACAGGTCGTATGCGTCGGGCCGTTGAGTTTGACAGCTGTGGTGCCTATGATTTGTGCATTCAGTGCTGCAATGTAATTTTGCACTGGCGTCACCACTTGTGCCTGGATCGTGGCATCGCCACTCACACGGTCTGCATCCGCGGCGGCACCGCTGACACGCATCATTTTGCTGGAGTCAATGCCCACAAAAGTGCCATTGCTATCATCAATCGTGAAGTTGAGCTCGCCAACGTAGCGGTTACCAAAGTGGCTGGTAAGCACAGGCACGGTATGGCCATTGGCATCTACGGCATTCACTGGATGCGAGTTGTAGGTCGCAGCCACGCCACCGTTGATCAGCGCATCGTCAGGATCGGCCATTAACTCATGACCACCGCCGGACAACACCAGATCAACACCGGTCAAGGCAGGAATCACCACATTGATTTCATTGGCGGCATTTTGCAGATGGCTGATCAGGATGACGGTTGTCACGCCTTGCTCGTTACGCAAGCGATTCACTTCCGCCTGAATCAGCGGAATCAGCGCCTGAAGGTTTTGTGCCTCGGTGTTGTTGGCATCAAAGCCAATCAAATTGACTGCTCCTGGAGAGGAAATATTAGGCAACAATGGTGTCGTTGCACCCACTAGGCCAATCTTGTGGCCCGCGCTGGTCGTGATGATTTTTGATGGGGCAACTTTGCCTGCAGCCTTGAGACTGGCAAAGGGGTTTGTGGCATCAAAATTAAGGTTCACAGACAAGTAGGTACTGCCTGACACTTCAGCGAAACGGGCAGCCACATCGGCACCAAGGTCAAACTCATGGTTACCAAACACAATCGCATCAAAGCCAATGTGACGCAAAGCGATGGTGTCATAGAAATCCTGCCCCCCCATGTAAGCGCTGCCCAGATTTTGAAAACTGGCATTCAACCGAGGGCCTGGTAAAAAGGCGTCACCCGCATTCAGCTTGAGCACGTGGCGGCCTGCAGCTTGCGCGGCTGTTTCAGCATTCTTGATCACGGTCGCCAAACGGTCTACACCACCATAAAATGAAATCGCCTGACCGGAGTTATCGCGCAAGTTACCTTGTGCAGACAATAACCAGCTTTCCTGGTCACCCACATGTAATACAGTCACACCCTCCGCCCAGGCCACACTGGCAGTCAAAGTCAGTGCCACATAAGCAGTTATTTGTTTCAGTTTAAACATTGCATTCTCCACACAGTGCCGCGACGCATCACGGCACTCATTGATGATTAACGTGATTGACGGCGACGTACCAGGGCCAATACGCCCAGGCCAGCCAGTAACATGCCAAGACTGTCAGCTTCTGGCACCGGTGTCACAGCAGCCACGGTAAAGGCAGTGATGTTAGGAATCAGGGCTGCAGAATTACTGTTATTGACGGTGTCTACGTTCCAGTTGTTAACGTTAGCCACTTGCGCTTTGTAATCAGCAAAATTGCTCAGGCCATCGCGTACACCGTTATATTCGGCATAGTCAGGGTTGCTGGAAGCACCGGCTTTAGCAGTTAATTCAATTGCGTTTACCCCTGCAGTCAAGCCTGTGTTGGTCAAGGAACCATGAGCATCAAACGTACCGTTGGTAATTGCACTCAGGAAAGTTGTTGGTGCAGTCGCGTCGCTACCCAGGTAGGCATAGACGGTTTCACCTGAGTTGGCAATGCCCCAGTTACTGCTGCCACTGACAGTGACGCGGGATAACACTCCGGTAGATGCAGACAGGCTGGTTTGGTCATAAGCAGAGAATCGTACTACCGTACCCGCTGTAACTACGTCGCTGGACACCCACTGGTTATAGCTTTCACCAGTATTGAACGCACTGCCTGTCCACTCGTTATCGCTGAAGTAGATGGTGGTGTTGGCGGCGATGTCGACAAAAGTCACGAAGGACAAACCATCTTCGTCGGCATTGAAGGCTGTGAACATGATGTCACCGGCATTCAGGGCTGCGTTAGCCTGGCTGGACAGCAACAAGGCAGCGATTAAACTGATTTTTTTCATCTTAAATATCCTCTCACTCGGTTTTTAAAAACAACTTACTGATTTGTTATGGTTGACTACCAGCGCACATCACGTTGTGCATCCAGTTGGTTCATGGCTAATCCCTTCAAAGTCACCAGGGCTTTGGCTGTTGCCGGGCCACCAGTGCCATCCGTATCAATTTGCAGTTGCACACCACCGGCTACGTTGACCCAGCGGGCGAAACCATCGGCGAACGGCTGGCTACCGTTGTAGCCTATGCTCTGCAGCAACTCGATAATGGCCAGTTGATCCTCTCCCGGCGTAAAGTCGGTAATGGTGTCCGTGGCATCGCGCATACTCTGGTAAATAAAGGTGTCACGCCCAGCCAGACCGGTGAGGGTGTCTGCCCCCAGACCACCTGTCAGCACGTCATCACCAGCGGTGCCGACCAGGGTGTCGCGTTGAGCACTGCCGTTGACCGTTTTTACCAATTGCACCCCGACGATGACCGGGTCATGATCAGAAGAACGGTAAGGGCTATCGGTGTAGAGGTCTTGCGGTTTGAACTCGGTGTTGTAATCAATCACAAACGGTTCGTCAGCGTTGATATGCCAGTGCGATGTACCTGTTATTTGCGCGGCCATGCTGTTGCTGGCCAAGGCATGGTCCAGATAACCAGATTCGCCATCAAACACGTAGGAGTAATCGCTATCGCCATTAAAGCGGGCAATCTGGTCTTGCAAACCAGCTGCCGCCAGGGTCAGGATAGGATCTTCCTTGCCGTAAGCATTCAGGTCACCAATCACCATCACATCGCTATCACCAGACTGCGCTTGCACCGTATTGATAAATTGCAGCAAGCGGCTGGCCTGGGCGATGCGTTGCGGGTTGTAGCAACCCTGACCATCACCCTGATCCTGGTTAGCACCTGCGGCATCCGAGCAGCTCTTGGATTTAAAATGATTGACCAGTACGGAGAACTTCTCGCCATTGGCTGCACGGAAGGTTTGTGCCAGGGTCGGGCGGTTGTTGATACTGTCGTTATCGGACAATGCCCCAGCAGTCGGTGTCAGTTTGGCCGGTTTGTAGATCATGGCCACTTTAATCGCATCTGTGCCTGTGCCCGTGACCGGGTCAGCGATCACAGCATAGGTATTAGCACCCAATACAGCATTTAGGCCATCGACCAGGTTTTGCGCAGCAGTGATCCCGTTGTTCTGAATCTCCATCAAGCCAACGACGTCAGCATTCATGGCAGTCAAGGCACGGATAATCTTGTTACGCTGGCGGTTAAATTCCACCAGGTTATTGGCACCTCGGCAGTTAGAGGCTGACACGCTATTACCCAAACGGCAGCCTTGACCGGTCTGGCCGCTGGCAGTGGCGCCATTGGTAAAGGTCGTGAAGTAGTTAAGCACATTGAAACTGGCAATTTTGAGATTGCCCGGCATGCTGGCTGGCGCCGCAGTGCGGTCATTGACACGGCTAAACTGTACCGGCTCGGTCGGATGCAGCTTGTAGTCACGTGGGCCTGTGCCTGAGGCTGTAATCAAGCCGTGGTCGATCACGCCGGTCAGGTTTTCCACCACATCGCCAGCACGCAAGGTATTGTCTTCGCCAATAAATGGAATCGGATTCGGGTTTTGTGCACTGCTACCGTCATCCAGCACCAGGCGGCGACGCGCATTTTCATCGGCTAACTGTGCCGCGGAGGTCGAGTTAGCTGGATAAATATTGCTGGGTTTGATCATGCGACCCTCGGCAGACAAGGTCACCTGGCCATAACGTCCCTGGAAGTAGTTTTGTGAAGCGGTCATCGGCGTGGTGATACGCACCAGCATCCCTTCATAAGCTTCCAGGTCACCCTCTGTCACTTCTGGCAAAGTAATGTCTGTTGGCAGAATGTTGCCACTGCCAATCACCTGCAAGCCGCTGATATTGACCAGTTCGGTGATGGTATTGAACTCTGTCACATTCGCTGTCAGGCGAACTTTTTGTCCTTTGCTCACGGTAGGTGTCACGCCTGAGCCTAGATAGACAAACACGCCATCCGAGGTTTGTGGATTGCCATCACCGGTGGCATCCTGCAGGTAAAAGCCATTCAGACCAGGAAACACTGCAGTGACCACACCTTCTGTCGTGACGGTTTGGCCATTGAGCGGGCTCACAGACGCAATCCCCAATTCGCTGCCCTGAATCTCGTAAATGCGCGTGATATTGCTGTTTTTAACCGTGATATTGACGGTGCAAGTCGCCGTCTGCGCTTCATCATTGGCAAACTGGATATCGGCCGTGTACTGCCCGGCAGGCAGGCTGCCATCCAATTGCAAAGTTGCGCTGGCGGACTGGCCATCACTGCTGGCCGCGGCAAAATTGGCCAGGCTCACGCCGCTCGGCGCATTAGAAGCCAAGGTCGCGGCATTGACCACACTGTCAGCATCAGACGCTTGCACCTGACCCGCACCAACCTCACCAACTTGCAGCGTAATGGCTGGGCAGGCAGTCACAATCGGTTGATTCCCTGTGCCACCTCCCGTATTGTCTCCACCGCAGACATTCACAGCGCTGCTGCTATTGCGTGGTGCGGGTGCGCCGGTCACAAAGTCGCCGCCGTTCTGGTTGGTATCCTGACAGCCATTGTTCTTACGTAGCAATGCCGTGCTGCTTGAACTTGCCGGTGCTGCCGAGCCTTCGGCAAAGTTGGCCGTGCCATAGCCCACCAAATCGGCAATCTGCGCCAACTGGCTGCTGCTACACACATTAGAGCCGCCGTTACAAGTCAGACCGATGCTGCTCTTGACCAACACCACCTTGCCGTTGGTCCCGCTCATGTCAGTGCCATTATTGCTGGTATCTGGCGTAGGCAAAGCTGAACCGTTGGCCGCGCTACGCAAACCCACCAGGTAATATTGGCCAGGCTGCAACACGCCAGAGAGGGTGGTCACACCGTTGGCAGAAAAGTTGCCAGTACCCGTGGCGCTGGCATACTGCACAGACCAGCCATTGATATCCACCACCACGCTACCGTTGTTGAATAACTCAACGTAATCCTGGTTATAGACACTGCCCTGACCGCCATAGATCTGGCTAATCACCACCTCGGCATAGACAGGGATACTTAAGGAGGACAGACCCAACCAGGCCAGTGCCCAATGCATTTTTTTAAATTTCATTCAGGACTCCGAAGTTTTTCACTCGATTAAAATCCTGAATACTTTAGCAATTTGAATTGCCGCCAATATTAAGTTTGGCACCAGCGCACTAGTCAGGTTGGACTAGAAAATCCGCTGTAATGCGCTCCTATTCATACTTTTTTAGGTCAGTCACTAAGCCGCCAGACTAGTCTTCATCGCCTGAATGCCGCGTATGGCTTGTCCTACAACAAATTGCTGGAAAGCCCGATAACCACACCCCGACCAGAGAGATAAGGTTTCTGTTTGCAATGGATTTCATGATCCAAGGAAGAAAGGAACACCATGGCGACTACACATCAAAATGAATCTTTACTCGACAAAGTCGGCAACATCCTGCCCACCATTGAAGGTGTCGCACCATTAGGTGCTTTAGATCTATCCACACATCAGGCGCCACCCCCTGCAGACAAAGATATGCAACAGGTTTTAGATTCCCTGCAAGTCTTGGGCGGTAAACCGATAGAAACCTTGACGCCAGAAGAAGCGCGTCAGCAACCCACCCCGGCAGATGCGGTCAAACGCTTACTGAAGGAAAGAGGTAAGCTGCCACCCAATGCGCAAGTGTCCAGCAGAGTGATCAGCATCCCGGGCGGACCACTAGATGCCATCCCTGCCGAAGTGTACTTCCCCGTAGGCGAAGGCCCTTTTCCGCTCATCCTCTATTTTCATGGCGGTGGGTTTGTCCTGGCAGACAGTAAAACCTATGAAGCGTCTATTATTGCGCTCGCGCAAGGCACGCAGGCCATTGTGGTGGCAGTGGATTATCATTTGGCACCAGAACACCCTTTCCCTACTCAGCCCAATGAAGCTTTTGCGGCCTATCAATGGCTACGACAACATGCAGGAGAACTGAATGGGGATAGCAACCGTATTGCCGTCGCTGGCGAAAGCGCTGGTGGAAACTTAGCGGCTGTAGTATGCCTGATGGCCAGGGATAAAGATGTACCCATGCCCATCCACCAACTGCTCATTTACCCGCTGGTTAACAATGACATGCAGAATGCTTCTTATCAAGAAAACGCGCAGGCAAAACCGTTGAATGCCGCCATGATGCAGTGGTTCTTCCAGTACTATTGCCAGCCCATGGAAGCTTCCAGTCCATATGCATTTCCGGAAAAAAACAACTCATTGAAAGAGCTGCCTCCTGCGACAGTGATCACCGCACAAATTGATCCTTTATACGAGGAAGGCAAGGAGTTTGCCGAACGCCTGCAACGTGATGGCGTACCGGTCGCCTACAGACACTTTGACGGTGTAACGCATGAGTTTTTTGGCATGGCTGATGTGGTTGCCAAAGCACGGGAAGCGCAGGTCTTTGCCATCAGCGAGTTGCGTAAAGCATTTGATATGGCTACGGAGATGCATTGACTGTCACTAGCGCTCATACTGCTTTATAAAAACAAAACGCCCACCATTGGTGGGCGTCCTGATGAATGCCAGTCTCGCTAATCCTCCAACCGGATGGTTTTCACAGTCACGATAGGTGGCAATTCTTTTGGTGCAACACTCTGATTGTTCATCTGGTTGGCGATATTTTCAGTTAAAGCATTGCTGGCCCCTGCAGAAGTGTTTGTCGAACTGAGTGCAGCACCAGCAAGGCTACCAGTATCAGCGACCGGAACGCCTGAGGATGCACCAGCAACGGTGATATTTGAGCTATTCAACACTTGTATAGCACCGACGAGAAGATTACCCGCAGCTACGCCTGCTTCACCCGCATCCAGGACACCGCGTGGAGCAAATAAGGCTACGGTTGCATCTTCCAGCCTAGGCCCAGTTTGTGGACCGTTGGGACCATCAGGATCATATGTCTGAGCGCGAATACCCGAGCCAGAAGCCACACCTTTCACTTCCACCGTCACATCGCCATTCGCATTAATACTCACCACACGCTCTGGCACCGATTGTGCTGCTTTGGAGCCTCGACCAGCATCAATATCGCCATTGTTAGACCAAATCAAAATATCCGTACCAAACTGTGTGATGACTTTTGACTGATTGACCAGGAAATTACCATCAGCATAGGCGCCAATATTGCCGCCTTTTTCGGTAACCACTCCAATATCATGCTCAAGAGAACTGTTAGAAGCAACACCCGCGTTAATGAGGCCACCAGGCGCGAACAAGTTGATATCACCGTCTCTTGAGGTTCGGATTTGACTTTGATACATCAACATGTCGCCCGAGTAATCTTTGGCTGAGAAAAGGGAGGCAATCACATTGTCGCTTCTAACGGTACTTGCAGTATTGATGTACTCTTTACCAGCTTCCAACAACTCCGCCTGGAACTGTCTTAAGGCAAAAATCTCTTTTCTGGTGGTATCCAGCGCCAAGAAGTCAGTCATCGCCTCCTGCATTGTATAAGCCTGGCCAGTGGAAGGATTTTTACTGCCGGTTATTTCATTCATGTAAGCCTGCACACGCTCGGCTGTTGCCTTGCGGTATTTTGCCAACTCTTCTGCATTCCCTTGTAGCGAAGCGGGCCCCGTGCCAGTTGGATCAATATAGGTATTAACAAATCCCTCTACATTACTACCTGATTTGCCCATGCCAGCCATCAAGGTCAGATTGGCACTGTTATTCGCCAAGTTTGGATTGACGGTATTGGCCAGAGAGAGAATACCACTGGTATTGCCCAGATCAATATTGCGACCCGCCTTGATCATGACCTCGCCTGGGCCATTAATATCAATGCGAGCCTGTTGTTTGCCATTTTCCATAACAAAATCTTTACCGGCTTGTATCACAGAGATGTCATCTATACGGTTGTGCTGGATGGAGGCATGCAGTGTCACATTATTTCCAGCGTTGATGTACACAGGTTTTGAAGATTTGATGCCATAAATATTTGTACTTGTTCGTGCGGTCGGGGTGCCAGTCAGTACCACATCACCCTCACGCGCCACAATCACTGCGGGTGTCAGGTCATTCTGGTGCACAGGCACCGCAGATATCCCCGTTTTGATGCTACCTAGAATACCCGACACGATACTGTCACTCGGGCTACCCACTGTCGGGTTAAATACATTCAGCACAGCACTCAGATCTGCATCAGAAATCAGTATATTCGCCGTAGGGTTAATGGTACCACTGGTATTGTTACCGCCACGTACGCTCCCCCCAGCTAACAAACTCAAATTACCAGTGGAAGACGGTGCCAGCAGCATTTTAAAAGTCGTGATATCGCCATCAAAGGCGGTGACATTAACCGTTCCTGGGTGAATCGCGGCCATGTCGTTATTAGTTAAGGTCGTATACCCACCGGTGTTTAAACCCGTGTTGGCAATAGACTGCCTATTGCTTTGACCAACCTCAACGTTGCCAGAGAGGGAAGTCACATTCAGGGCTGAGGTATCAGCATAAGTATTGAAAAAACTACTGTTTTGAACCTGATTTGAAGCCAGCAGGCTGCCTTGAACCCAAAGTGTAGGGTTAAACGCTGTTTCAATCTTGATATTGTTCTTGGCCCTTACATCTGCACTGGCATCTTGTAACGCAATCACCGTACCGGTATTACCAGATTTAAGGATACTATCATTGGCGTCCAGTGTTAGTTGACCTCGACCAACATAATAGACCCCATTCGTCAGGTTACCACCCGCAGCGACTGAGACGTCACCACCGCCATTGACCAGACTGGTGCGTACTTCCTTGACATTGCCTTCCTGATCCGTAACGGAACGTTTGAGGAATTGTGCATTGGTTGCCGAGGATGCAGATAAGTTAGTAATGTTACCGCCTGCCTTAATATTGACATTGCCACCACCTAATGCAGCAACCCCCTGTTGGAACTGGTCTGGACGTACCCACCAGCTGGTATCCAAATCATTGCCGCCCTGGCGCAATAACCACTGGTTGACACTTTGTGTAGTTGCAGTACCGGTGATATTACCCTGTACATCAATGGTAATATCGCCGCCATAATTGACATAACTGGCCGCATTGGGCACATTGGTACCCGTAGTTGCTACGGTGAATCCGTTGAGGTTATCAACTTTTCTGCCGATGGTGTAAATCACAGAAGTATTGCCGCCCAGACTCATATTTCTACCGGCAGCAATATTAATATTGCCCTCACCGGTACGAATGAGCTTGTTGGTTGCCAACGTAAAGTCACCCACCCCGTCAACTGTTTCATTAATATTTGCCGCACTGTAGTCAGCACCAGCAATCAAATTAAAGTTAAACGTGTTGGTATTTTCCTGCAAAACGCCTGCCGTGGTAGCGGTACTAAAGCCATCACTCAATGAACCCGTAAAGCTCAGGTTGCCATTGGAACGCAACGTCAAAGAACCACCGCGTCCAGCAAGCAATGCATTAGGATTAGTGCCGAAGGATCGCAAATTAATATCGGTTGAGCCAACGGTCAGGGTGGTTGGCGTACTGCCTGTTGTGCTTCGCACCTCTATATGAGGCAAGACTTTAGCCTCCACACCGTCTTGAGTCGCTGCATAGCCACTGCTGCCAGGGTTAGCATTGTAAAAATTGTTGGTGTCCGCAATCATGCCTGCCATATTAGCAGCGGTAAATGCAGCCGTAGTATAGGTACGGCTACCCTCAACCACCACTTCACTAGCGCCTTTTAAAGCTGCAGTGGCATTCAATGCGACATTCACAGTATTAGCCGTGCCATCGGCGCCACGACGGCCTCGCAAAGTCACTGAACCATCTGCGCCATCCACACCCACATTGTTATTTGCCGCTTTATCGTAGCCACTCACATCGATCAGTGCACCAGCATCTGCGGACACCGCATTCTGGGTAGCAAGGCTATCAGACGATAATAGGACAGAACCGCCAGATCCGGTTTGCACATCGCCGGCAGACTGATTAGCCTGCTTTCCTCTCGCCGTAATTTGAGCAGTATTTGTCAGGCTCACTATCCCTTTGGCATAAATAGCGACATCGCCCCCTTTATCACCATCGGCATTGATATTGCCCGCCACGGTCGCATTGCCATTATCAACACCAAGTGTAAACGCATGTGCCGTGACGGTATCACCATTGGCGATGGTCACATCACCATTTCGGACGCGAATATCACGGCTTTGATTAAACTTGCCAGTCTCCAGCGCTTGGTTCACTTGGCTGAAATTATCCAGGTTTGCCACATCTATCTTGACGGAGCCGGATTTCTGCCCCACCGCCGACTGTGCTTGCAATGTACTATCATCAGCGATAAAGCGACCATTTTTGGCAGTCACCTGCAACTTACCGGCATTCCCTTTGGCGGTACCGCCAGACAGATTAAGTAAACTATCACTCTCCAACTGTACATTGCCTTGTTGAGAGGTCAAGCTAATACCACCTGCATCAGTAGTTGCAGCGTTCTTTGCATCAAAGGAAACAGTCGCTGCAGAAACATCTACACCGCCACCGGCAACTACTTTCATATCACCTGTAGTCGCTGTTGCGTTTAGCTGCCCGGCCTTTAACACCACTTGCCCGCCCAATTCCATGCTAGTCGCAGAAAGATTGAGCGTGGCGCCCAGTCCTGAGGCACCCCCTGCCGATTGCCCATTAGTTTGAGTCTGCAAACTGCCTGAGCTGGCAAAAGTGTATTGGCTGCCTGAGTCAGCCGTGATCACCGCACTATTGATGCTGGTTTGACTCGCGTTGACGTTGAGCGTACCAGAACCCGTAAAACGGACATCTTTGTTCGCATTGAGTGAGACATTGTTAAAACCGCCAATATTGTTAGACTGGGTACCGGAATCACCAAACGTAATTTGGTTGGCATTCACCGTCAATTGATCATAGCTGGCAGTTGGCACTGTAAATACGGCGTTATTGGTGTTTTTGAGGGTAAAGTTGTTAGCAACAATATTCACGTCACCGGCATCACGCTTGGCAATCCCGGCCGTGTTGAAGGTAATATCCAGATTACTGTTGCCAAAATTAACAGCACCAAATATATCGATATTTTTATAGCTGTTAAAAGTGATCGCGGACAAACGACCAAATTCACCCAAGGTTGCAGCACTGATGCGCGTCGATCCCGGAGTTGAACTATCCCCAATCGAATATTGATTCGATCCCAGGGTCAAGGTGCCGCCATCCTCTACTTTTATGTTGCCAGATTGATCAAAACTGCTTGTCGCGTCCAGTACCATGGATCTGGCGGCGGTCACACTGGCACCCTCATTAATCAAGAGCTTTCCGGTCGTCGGAGCCGCGGTCACACCGGTTCTGGAAAAATCAAAATCATTTTTTGAGGAGACGGCCAACACCGCACCATCCCCACTGGTCACCATGGTTGTCTTGCCCGTCTTGTCTGCTCTGCTACCGGTTTGAATGACTGCACCTTTATTCACGCTGATGGTGTCTTTTGACGTCACAATCAACTCATCAGACTGTACCGCATGATCACTATCATTATTGAAACTGACACTGGAAGCGGTGGTCGTGATGGTTTGCGTCTGACCACTCACAGTGCGGCTACCGCCAAGCAGAATAGAGTCTGCCTTGATGTTGTTGAGTTGGTTAGCAGCAATCTGCAACACGCCAGTGAGCTGAGTATCTACATTCGAAACAACACGAATATCATTAGAGGAAATATCGACCAATGCGCCTTTGCCACCGTCAGCGCTACTGGTGTTGATTGTTGCATCCAGGTTAAGATTATCCCCCGCAGCAAGGACTAACTGACCTGCATCATTTGTTAACCTCGGAACGACTCTACCATCCCTGAGCGCAGTTTTGGTCAATAAGTCATTGCCTGAGCTTACAAGATATTCGGCCAGCCCTTTATAGTTTTTAGTGCCGTAATCTTTGTAAAAAGTATTACCGTTGACAATATTAAAGCTGGTGAACTGACCTCGACTGGTGCCATCGAGCTTGGTCAGATAGCCTGATGAAAGACCTGTCCCATCCGCCAGTACCAATTGCGTGTTAATCTGGATGTTGGCTCCGTTTTCACTAATGAGGAAAGCACCAGGCAACAGCGCATAATGCGCAGGTAAAAGCGTATACTTGCCTGCTGCCAGTCCGTTACCGCCCGATAAATATACCGCTTGACCAATGCCAATCTCAGCCCCGGCGTTCATCAAATAGTCATATGGCGCGTATTGGTTGCCCAGGGCAGGCAACACTGCGTAATAACCGGACTGAGATAACACATCCACAGAACCACCAATTCCTTGAATCCATTCATAGGCCAGCGTATCGCCACTACCTGAAATATCAATGCGTGATCCAGATTGCAAGTCTATGTTATTAGCATTCAGTGTCACCTTCTTCTTGTCCACGGTGGTCATGAAGTTGCTAATGGCCCCTTTGGTATCAGCAAGATTGCTACCGCCGAGCACCGACACGGCGTAAGGAATCAGGCTTCCCTCAGCTGAGACGGAAGTCAAACTGCCAGGAGCTAGCGTCAAGTCTTTACCAGCATTCAGATTGATCTGACCGAGTGGTGCGCGTAACACGCCTGCCTGACTGATAGTTTCCGCATTCAATGTCAAGGTACCCACTGCAGACAGTGGTACCGAACTTGCAGTCTTGGCTTCATTAGTGATTGCAATCTTGCTGTCATTGCCGGTGGCAGTCACAGTAAATTCGGTTCCGGTGGCAGGGTAGACCTGCGCGGCATCAAGCGCAATCAGGCCAGGCGCACTCAGTGACGCAGAGCCTTGCAGTGCCGAGGCAATACTGCGTCCACGAATGTCTGACTGACTTTGTAACCGCGTTTCCGCCATCTGGTTGAAGGCAACATTGCCCTGTATATCAATAAAGTTTGCCTGGGCCTTGAACTGACTATTACCAGCAATGAGCTGCTGACTATTTAAGTCTATCGTGCTCTTGTTTGCCAGCACTAGGGTGGAAGCATTGATATTGGCATCGCCAGTAAAGGACGTAGCATCTAGTGTCAATAGGGATGGCACGCTGAGCGTTGTGTCAGCAAAATGTATCGCATCCCCTGAAGTCGCACTGACGTTGTCTATTTTTAATGTCACATTATCAAATCCGCCCTGGCGAATTTGTTCTGCAGAAATCTGCCCTACGCCCTGTGCGGTAGTCAGTGGTAATGTTGAAGAGTTAGAAGTATTAATCAGATTGGCATTACTACCCCCTGCTATATTGTTACTAGCCATTAACTCTTTATTGTTCGTTACCGTCAGCACCCGCGTACCACTAGTAAAAAATAAAGGAGTCAGCGTATCGTTTTCAATCCCAGTTGGATTCTTGCCACCCAAGGTGACATTCAGAGTGCCCCCCTCCCCACTACCAGAAGGCGTTGCCATTAAGCTACCATCCAGCGCAATTCCATCTCGGCCACTTAAAGAAATTTCGCCCGCGCTGCCTGACACCAACTGTCTTGCATAGCCTCCTTGTACGCGCTGATCAACATTACCGCTGGTACCTGAAACGTCAATTAAAGACCCTTCTTTGGTGATCAACACCCCGTTGCCTGCAGTCAAGGAGATAGTGCCAGCCTTTGTCACAAATGCAGTTCGCAAGTTGCCATCACTGGTTGGCGGACGGACATACTGCGCTCGCGCACTGAGTGTTGCAGTTTCCCCTAAAAACAGGCTCAGCGTTGGATCAAAGCTGCTGTTAGGGAGGCTAACGTCACCAGTATCAGGAATGGGCTCTACCGTGAGCGCGATATCCGCGCCAGGGGCTGTGATATCGCCCAAGATGGTCATTTGACCTTTTGAACTTAACGTAACATTGCCTCTGGCCCCATCATGACTGATGGGGGTATCCGTCAATATCCGGGCGTTTGATTGCAATGTAAGATCATCCCCGGCCGCCACCTGCAGGCTTGCGGGTGAGCGCAACCTGCCATCCAGAGAGGTAACAGCTGTCAGTGCGCTCAAATCATTACCACTTTGTGTAGATCTTGCTCCAGATAGCAAGGTGCGTGAATGTTGCTCAGGCTTGATCAATACACTGTGGTTGGCTTCATCGCCAATCAACACATCCCCATTCAACCGCTGCGCGTTACTGACGCTGTAACTGGAAAAACCGCCTTGTTTAAAAAAGTCTTCTGATAACCAGAGGGTATTGTCTCGGTCAGGATTGCTACCACCGAGCTGGATGTGCTGCACCGGGCCAGTCGATTGCTCATCCTGCAACTTAACCGTCAAATGTCCGCCTTCAGTTTGCTGTCCATTCACCATGAAACCATAACTGCTGAAGCTGCCCACTCCGATATTGTTGTCAGCCAGGGTCACAGTGATATCACCACCATGTCCGGCAGCAAGTTGTCCACGTTGATTCAGCCATACCCCAGATGAAGCATCCATGGTCGCCCCCTGGCCCATGTGCAAGCCATTGTTCACAGTAATGCTGCCACCATTGAGGGCAACTTTACCCAGCATAGCGCCATTGACGCCTGGTAAATCATTGGTAAACAGGCCAGCAACATTGATTCTGACATTGTTAGCCACATTCACATCGGCACTTTGGCTGGATGACAAAGTCACTGTGCCGGAAGGCATGCGAATATCGTTATTCACATTGACACCGCCACTCCCTCGTACATTCAGACTGCCATTGGGCTGCATATTGAGGGCTGTGTTAAGGTTAACCTGCCCTGTCGCTTGAATCTCTACGAGGTTTACTCCCTTTTCCAGCATGGCTGAACTTAACTCAGATGTTTGCTTTTGCTCAGTGCTGAGTTGACTATCTTCATTAAAATTATCACTTAGAGCGACAGTAGATGAAACAATATTCAAGGCCCCGGAGTTGTTATACGTCAACTTGAAGGCACCGCCCAGGGGAGTGCTGTGTGCGGCAGTCTCTCCTCGCTGATAGAGGCCCGCCACAGTGCTAGCCAGTACATCGCCTTGCAACGCCATATTGGTGGTAGCAACGCTCAATGTACCGGCGTCCCCACCCTGCTGGTAACTAGGTTGCAAGTAACCACTGACAGAGGCGCTTTTGGCCGCGTTTTGACTCGTTGCGCTGGCCAATCCGTTGAGTGCATTCGCTGTCATGGCCCATGTTCTGGTTTGCCCCCAGCGCTCACTAGTCACAGAGTAGTAATCACTCGAGCCTTGATAAGGTACATTGGGGAGCGCCTCCGAGGCCAAGACCCATTTACCATTAATCAGCAGGCTACTTTCGCGGATTGAACCCTCGCTGTAAGTGGTGCTACCCGCAGAGAGATCAATCTTGGAGCCCGCTTTGCTAACGACATTCGTCGCGGTCAGATTCACCTGTCCACCATTGGTTGAGCGCTCGGCGACCGTTCGGGTAATCCCGGCTTTGGCCTGGTCAATCACACTCTGGCTAAGTAGCTTGGTCCCTTTACGTGCATCCAGAAATAATGTTTGACCAAACAAAGCCCCTCCGCGTAAGACAGGGGAATCTCTGAGCTGATCTGAGAACAACTCAATCGCCAGCTGGTTACGGCTCATGGGTGCAATGGCATCAACCCCAGAGACATCGATAGATGCGTTATCGCCAAGAAAAATACTACTGTTGTTCCCTTGATTGTCTCTGCCAGTCACATTAACTTGCCCGCTGTTAGCAATCACACTGCCATCAATCGCAATATCCTTACCCTGGATATCAACGATGGAAGGCGTAATTGTTTGCGCATCAAATACTTCCTCTTTGTCGTTGACATCGATAGTGACTGCAGTAGTACTACCCTTACCCAACGTGACCTTTCCGTAAACATCATTTCCCGGTTGTGTAGGACTTTGGATTTCTTTAGCTTTGAGGTAAATAGATCCATTGGCTCGGACTGAGGTAGACGCTTTGATTGTCCCTTGCTGATTAACTGCCAGGCCGATCAAGCTCACATTGCCACGATCTGCAATGATCTCGTTAAGGTTAGTGGCGGTGCCACCCGAACTCACTTCAACAAGCAAGCCGGCAAATTGATCCAGGGTGCTCAGATAAACGGTTTTACCAGCAGCCAGAATGGTCTGCCCCTCAGGCGTTTTAATGACGCCGCTGTTGGTCACATCTGGCGCTAGCAACATGACACGTCCCCCAGAGCCTTTGGTCTCGATGCTTGCACCACGGGCCACGTCAATCACCCCGACTGCATCAGCAAAGGAAAAAACCGGTTCAGAGGTGTTGGATAAGATACCGTTCTGGTAAATCGTTTCGATAGTATTATTTTTTAAATTATCCAGTGTGGTCGCTGTCAGCGAACCAACGTTGACTTGTGAGCCCGCACCAAAATAAATGCCATTTTGGTTGGCAATATAAACGTGGCCGTTAGAAGTGAGTGTGCCGTTAATGAAGCTGGCACCACTACCCATGACCCGGTTTAATACGCTTGAAGTGGCGTTTGGCATCTCGAAATGCACTTTAGCTTGTGAGCCAATATTAAAGCTATCCCAACGAATCACCGCATTTTGGATCGTTGTAGTGATATTCATCGTGTTGTTCACTGGCGTTGGGATGCTTACACCAGGAGGCAAATTGTATCCAGGCTGCTGAACAGGTAATGTATTTTCATCCATCGCCAGTAACGGCGCAGAAATCCAACTCAAACATCCTGCCAGCACCAAGGCCAGACTGCCGGTAGAAATGCGCCATAACGGCTGAGGCGTAGCATGTGTCTGAAGATTGGTATCAATTGCGCCCGATAACGAAACGGTTTTCTGATGGGTACGCGCAATCTCGGCAATCGGCACCAGCATGCCCAGTCTTTTGCTAAATACCAATTTAAATCGTAACTTGTTCATCACTTCACCTCATTCACTTCAGACGATTACCACTACCAATCAAAACCAACTTTAAAATGCAAGCGCGTATCACCGTTCTCTGCCATGCCCGCCGGGATGGTAGGCGCTGTTCTGCCGTTTTCAAGAATCCAGCTGGATTGAAGAACACGCGCAAAGTCCAGCCGCATAAACAAGCCACGTGCTGCTTTTACATCCAGGCCAAAGCCGTAAGAAGACAAGATGTAGCGCTCGATTTGGGAAAACCTGTCATCTGCGAGAGAAACTGGGTCACGAGTAGTGGTCAAACCATAATCGTAAAAACCCAACAAACGCATTTCTTTTACCCATGAGCCTGCGTATTTTTGCAATGGTGGAGAGCGTAACTCCACAGTGAGGTTAGTGCCGGTATCACCCAGCGCACTGGATTCTAGAAAGCCACGGACGGTATCCAGGCCACCCAGAAAAAACTGCTCGTTGGAAACGAGTGAGTCACCTGTGACTTGGCCTCCAATCGAACCATATAGTTGCCATTGATAAGGAAGAGTGTGGGTATGCTCAAGCTGGCCTCTTAAATAAGAGAAATTTGGACGTGCCAAAAAACGTCGCTGAGAAAATTCATCCTCGTCATTCACCAGCGCTTTGGTAGAAAAGACAAAGTTCAAATCTAGTTTTGTGGTGCTATCCGGTAAGGCAAGGTTACCGGTGTACCCAATTAAAAAAGGTAAGTATGTGATTGGATTACTGCCCAAGTCCGCACCCAGCCTGCGGGTACTTTCTCTAAAGTCTTTATAGTCAGCACCCAATGTTAAATTGTGATTAAAACTCTTGATCGGGCTTGGCATGGGGTGAATATACCTAATCCCATAAATGTTACCGTTACCGATCACATTTAAGTCCCCCACTGCACTAATATCGCTCCGTGAAACGACACCGTACATCGCCCAGTAATCACCAGCATAAGGGATCACATAAGTCCCAGAAAAGACCTTTACTTCATTACTATCTTCCGGCGTCACTTGAAAACCCAAACCAATACTGTGATCGCGCTGCCAAAGGTTGTCATATCTCAAGTTACCGGCCAAACGTGTTTTTGTCGTATTTGGCGTGTAACGGTTGTTGTATTCAAGACTGGCATGCAGCGGTAACTTGTCATCCACTTTGAGATCCACTTCCACCATGCCTGGAGATTTGCCTGGGCGTAACACAGGCGCCACTACCCGGTCAGGATTTATGTTGACCGAAGCAATCTGCTTTTGTACGCTGGGGAAATGTGGTACGTGACCTTCTTTAAACTCTGTCACATTTTGCTTGATTTTGCCTAACGAGTAATAACGTGAACCAACCACACTCAAGCGCTCAACCTTACCTTCAAGCACATCCAGTTTCACCACCCCGGCATTCACCTCTTGCTCGGGAATGCTGACGAACACAGTCAGATAACCAGCCTCATGAAATGCCTTTTCAAGCGAGACTCTGGCTTTTTCTACATCCTCTATCGTACGATGCTCACCCAGATACGGGTAAACCGCCTTTTCCACATGCGTGATTTCAAGCACAGTATTGCCGTTGACCACGTACTCAAAAATATCGAACTGATCTTTACTGGATTCCTCTGCACTGGCCACGTTTTGCTCACTCGCTCCCCATGCGTTGATATTTTGCGGAGATGCAGTAGCGCCTTCCTCTGCGTATGCGGCAGTAGCCCACAAAACAAACACCCCACTGATCAGACGTAGCAACAATTGCAATACCCTTCTTTTGACGATTTAGAATACATTTATCAAGGCTTGCCATTTTGAAAGCGCCGCATGTCACAAAGATGAAATGCGGACTAGTCCGTCGACAGATTTGAGTAGCCCGAGTGGGTCATTGCTTGACTTGTTTCACTAAAACCTAAAAGTTATAGATACGCCATCAATAAAAAAGCACACCCGGTGAGGGTGTGCTTATGACTTAACCTTGCAGCTTGTGGCTGCGTCAGTTTATCTTAGAACAATTGTTGTGGCTGGCAGTTGTTACCATTACGTGAGCCTCTGGCAACCACTTGACCCACTGTGCATGAAGAACCTGCGAATGGATTCAATGTCAAGCCACGTGGCACATCAGCACAATCCAAACCTGGGAATGCACCAACGATGTCATTAATAACTGTTTCACCGAATGTACCGGCTGCAGAATCAGCTACAAATGTTTTCAACTCCATATGGAAATCATACAGACCTTGAGCAGCCGTGTATCGTGCTTTCAGATCCCTTGTTTCGCCAGAACCTGCTATCGGAGCTTCGGGATGAATATTGTCCAGCTTGATGTAACGATAGCCATTGGATGATGTGTCAGCACGCCAGTCATTTTCCAAAGACAATACACCAATCGCGAAACCTGTCCCTGACAATGCAGTTTTAGCATTACCTGTACCGGAGCCTTCAGTAACGATTACTGTTGCAGAGCTATCAGCGATACCAATTGGTGATAATAAACCACCAATAGCTGCATCGCCGTTACATGGGTTACGCAGGAAAGTTGCATTTGAAGAAGCTTGTGTACCTGAAGTAGCTACACGGCGGGCGATGGTCAAAGCAGCGGTGGAACCTGGTACCAGCAAGCTGGCGTCTGCAGTACCACTCACAATTGAAGCATATTGTGCATGGGAGATGCTAGGCGCATTCGATGGCAGGAAGTCTGGATCTGCTGTGTTGGCTGCAGTTACATTTGCATAGATACCTTGTGCTACTTGCATCGCACGGTACAAAGAAGTAGATGTTGCAACACCAAAAGCTTGGCCCACATTGGCATTACCCTCAACACCAAAACCATCCACACTCACACCAAACAGAGCAGCTTCAACATCAGAGAAGCCACCGGCCGGCTTAACTGCAACACCATCTGGGGCAGTCGCTGGAGTCACGATTGCACATGAACGGAATGAAGGGATAGCTGCTTGACCTGGTAAAGACAAAGTACCAGTTTGTGCTACACATCCTGCGTTTGAACCCAAACGAGCAATACGACGAAGATTTGTTGTACCAACTACACCATCACCATCGACATCATTAGGGATATGTGGAGCGTAGGCGTTGAAGGAGCCACCATCAATCGTATGGTATACAACTGAAACTACGCCACCGCGTGTGCAAGCATAAGCCAGAAAATTGCTTGAGGCGCTAGCTCCGGGACGGGTAACTGTGGCAGATGAGCCATTATTGAAAACTGAAACAGTATCAGCATCGCAACCAGCCGCAAAGCCCTGAAAAACGTTATAGGTTGGTGCTGAAGCCCCGGAAATCCAGGTTTCATTGATGTTATTCTGGTTACGCGCTGTGTTGATTTGTGCCTGGGTCACTGGTGCTGCCAAAGCTTGGCCAGCAAATAGGGTTGCAGCAACCGCTAAAAAAACTTTGTTAAATTTAAACATTTCGCTTCCTTCGATATAAAGTTAGATTGGCGGCCAGCTTGTGGCTGACCGTTATTCATGGCTTTTTAAAAGTATTTTATGAATCCTGTTAAGCCTTACGACGACGAGCTACCAGACCAACCACACCCAGGCCAGCCAATAACATGGCGTAGCTATCAGCTTCAGGCACTGGTACTACAAACTCCAACAAACCATTAGAATTCATTTTGAATGTGAAATTGCCATTCAAACCAAGGGTATCAAATGATGTTGGTGCAGCAGCATTGTTAGCACCAGACAGTTGCTGAACAATGGTCATTGAAGTGTCCATGTTATCCATCGCAACGTGACCAGAAGCATTGATACGACCAGTTGAACCGTAAGCATTAGCACGACCAGCAAAAGATTGTGATAAGTTAGAAGTTACAACGCTTGCGCCATCATCAACACTGTTATGGTTATTCAAAGCATTGTTATTCGTCATGTAAGAGTTGAAGTTGGCAATAGATGTTTGCAAATTGTTGGAGTTCTGCAACTTAGTGCCTGATTTATAGGTAGAGATAATACCGCGCTCGCCAACACCAGCACCCGTACCATCAGCCGCATAAACAGCCCATTTTGTATTCGCTCCACCGATGGCCCAGAAAGAACTCCAGGCATCAGCGTAATCGCCACTAGACAAATCAAACGCAAAAGATTTTGTTAAACCATCTGCAGATAGGACGCCATTAGTGTGCGCATCAACAACCAGAGTCTGGAACTGGCTGTAGCTGTAGCCAAGATCGAATGTCGCAGAAACATTGTTGCCAAAGTCCAGCAAAGTCAAAATCATGCTGGAATCGCCACTTGTTGCAAACGTCATAGCTGCTTGCGCTGGAACGGTTGCTGCTGACATAGCCAACGCTGCCACCAATGCTTTATATTGAAATTTCATAAACCTCTCCTAAAAATTATTTAAAACTGTTGAAAGAGCAAACCATTAAAATGGCGATTTAAAACACAACAATTGAATATTGTCAGGCCTGCATGTCACACATATGATTTGCAGCTAGTCCTCATGGACTAGCGGAAACAAATGACATTTGCCAGTCGATCAAACCTTTTGGATTTTAAGGAGGGGAGATGACATTCTTTAAAACAGAACTAGTCCTATCGGACTATGTTTGCATGAAATTCTTGTGAATTTCATACTTGATGATTTACTGGCTTCTATGAATCAAACCTAGTTTCAAGGCCTTACTGGCGGCCTGGCTGCGGTTTTCTACATCGAGTTTACGCAAGATGTTTTGTACGTGATTTTTGATTGTCAATGGACTGACCTGCATGATGCCGCCAATCTCCCAATTGGTTTTACCGGCCTGCAACCATTCAAGGACTTCGATCTCACGTTTGCTTAAGGGTTTGATACGGCCATTGCGCGCCGGGGTGGACAACACAGAAGGACTTTTATTTGCGGTCACTTTCACAATGGCACAGTGCAGGTGTGGCATCAACAATTCCAGCAGATGCGCAGTTTGAGCGTTGACCGGCGAACTCAAGCGCCCGAACATGACCATGGTTGCAATGCGGCTATGCTCATTGCCAAAGCCATGCACCACAAACCGTTTGAGCTCAGAAGCCAGCATGCGATCTGCCTCTACATGCTCAACGGCATAATGATTGTATTGCTGGGATAGCGGGTCTGTATGATAAAACACTGGCATGCCCAGTTGGCTCCAGCGCGTGAAGGCTTCATGAACAAGGCCATCTTCTTCATTCAGTACCTGGTCAAACTGGGTATCACCAAAGTAGCGGCTGGAGGTCAGATATTCATAATCGTAGCTAGCGCGCTCCAAACCACGCACGCCGATCACGACGACCTCGTGAGCAAGCAAACACTGAAACCCGCGTTGTAACCAGTTAAAGAAGTGAGAGCGATGCTGCAAGCGCAGCGACTCTTCAATCACTTCCATAAATACTGCACGCTGCTCTTCATTCAGCGCCAACGCCCATTGGTCGCTGACCTGATCTATCCCTGTCATTGTGGTATCCATGTGTACGACACATTTATCATTTAATGTGCAGCAAGTTTGCGCATGATTTGTGACAGAAAAATGATTGCGGCATGTCAGTTCATTGATGAATTCATGACATCGGACTAAAAAGAGAACTATGCTGGCAAGATGTTGTTTTACAATGATTTTTCTTTACATCAGCTTACGTTTTTAGCATGACAATCCTGTGACAGACCGACAAACAGAGGTTGAACTGCGTCAGTCCGGCTGTCTTTGCATTGTCACATGCGCATGCCAGAATCCTCCCCATTATGTTTTCACCTTGCCCTAGACTTTACCAAAGCCTATTCGCTGCTTGCTGGCTTAGCCTGATTCTGGTTTGCCAGCAACATATTGCTCATGCAGGCGTGACTGATGAACATGAGATACTTGCCGGAAACATCGTGCTGGATAATACAGACGCATCTGAAATTGTGATTAGCAATACAGACACAGAAGCCATACCAACAGAGGAATTAACGACAGCAAGCCATACCAAGCCAGTTCGCTGGCAGGCTGGCAAGCTGCCTTACCAGTCAGAGGTGCAGGCAGCGGCAGAAGTAACACAGCTGGAGCCGGCGCTGATCCATGCCGTGATTGCTACCGAATCCGGCTACAATCCCAGAGCGGTTTCACGTAAGGGCGCTTTTGGTCTGATGCAGGTAATGCCAGCCACGGCCAAGACGATGACGACAGTGCCTGTGAGGCAATGGTCCGTCCCTCAGCAGATACTATGGGGCTCACGTTATTTAAAGCGCATGGTAGACATGTTTGAAGGCGATGTGACGCTTGCGCTCGCAGCCTATAATGCTGGCCCGGCAGCAGTGAAAGCATATCAACGCAGCATTCCCCCTTTTAACGAAACCCGGCAATATGTACCCAGGGTGCTGCGGTATTATCAAAACATTAAAGCTCGTTCACCCCAAGTCAAGCACTAACAGGCCTTAGCGATTGACCCAGGCCTGCTCGAGGTCTGCCAGCGTATTCGGCTCATAGATAAACTGCCACTCACTATAGTGCTTGGCTTTTTGAAACCCTTCCTGAAACGCTTGATAGCCCACGTTACGGATCGGCGCCAATAACGACTGGCTACGCACACCGATAATGCGGCCGTCTTTCATGATTAATGTCATGCCTTGTTTCGCAACAAATGGATCAGGGTAAAGTTTGCGGATATGGCGTTTTAATACCGGGAAGCGCTTGTCTTCAAGCAGTTCCTCCAGCCGCACCGGATATTGTTTGACTGGCTGCGGGGTAGATTCGTAATATCGGCCAATCGCTAATCGGTAGGCCTCACCCGTTTCCAACAACGTTGCCTCATTGCTGCGCTGGCTTTGCTGTTGCCACATGACGGCCGCGCCCTGTAGGCCAATCGCGGCAATCACCAGCGTCACCATGACGCCTATATAAGAAAACCCGGTTTGTTTAGACATGTCACCAAAAGCCCTACCAGTCGGCATATGCCGAACCGTCAGTGGCTTGGCCTTCTGCATTGCTGTGCAAGGTATACACGCCGCCAACCAGCGGCAATTCTGGCGGCGTGATGACCCAGCCATCATTACGTTCGGTTATTGGATCCCACGGCAATTTATCCAGATAATGCTTGTCGACCAGCTCTTGCAAGGTGTCGGGATATTGTCCCTGATCCGCATAAAATTCATCCAAGGCCTTGCGCGTGGTTGTGAGCTGTTGCTTGAGTGCCTGCTCCTTGGCGCGTTGCACTCCCGAAAAATAACGTGGGACAGCTAAGGAAAGCAACAATGCCAGGATTGATAGCACCACCAGCAGTTCCACCAGGGTAAAACCGACGGCGGTCCTGCGCTGTCTACCACTGCGCATAAGGCACTCCATTGATTCCCGTTCTGGGACTCAGTGAATAAACGTCATACACATCTTGTGTGTAGCGCGGTTGATCTGGCGGACTGTCATAACTACGCAAGCCCCACGCTGGGGCTTGACCTAAACTGGCATTGGTCTGTCCATTTAACATAGGATCTTGCGGAATGCGTCGCAAAAAGCGTATCCGGGCATGTTTGGCATCCTTGGCGTCTTCTACTCCGTCCACCAACACTTGCAGATTTGGGGGATAGCCACTGGTATCGGCATTCTTTTTCAAACGGCCGTCATCAGCGGCTTTTTTATAAGCATCTATCGCACGTCGTATTTCCCGCAAATGCTCGCGTAGCTGTTGTTCTTTTTGCCGCTGCAGGGTCAGCTGGACCATGGGGGTTGCCACACTGGCCATGATCGCAACAATCACCAGTGACACCATGAGTTCGATTAGGGTAAACCCAGAGTAAAAACGCGTATGAGACAAGCAATGCGCGCATTTTCCCATTAAGGTATCTCCTTGGGCGCAGGTAAGCTTGTGGTGCCTTGTTCGGGCATGTCGCTGATGTTATTGATCAGACCTCCCGGCGAATTCGTAGAGGGAGCCGAAGTGCCCGAATTGACCGGCGCCGCATCAGGAGGCGGGATCGCTGCGGGATCGCTGGCAGGTGCAGTCTCACTAGGGAGAGGCTCAGATGGATCACTACTTTGAGGATTGTCGCCATCATTCAACTCACGTTGACGCTGTAACTGTAACTCGCGAATTTGCTGATTGCGGCCAGTGTTTTGGGTCGCAGGCTGATTGTTTAATAACGGTTTGTCTGAAATAACCGTGTCCGTTCCACTCCAGTACTCAGAGAAAGTAGCTTCAGGCAAGGTGACATTACTGAGGATTTTGGGGGTAATGGCCAATACAATTTCCGTTTTGTTTTTTTCATCGGTATTGTTGGAGAACAGGCGGCCCAACAATGGAATTTCTCCCAACCCTGGGACTTTGTTGGCGTTTTTACGTTCAGAATCCTGAATCAGGCCTGCCAGAATTTGTGTTTCACCATGTTTGAGGCGAAGCACAGTGCTGGCATTTCGTGTACCAATATTGAATACCTTGGAGTTATTGCTGAGGGTGACCGCCTCACCAAGTGAACTGACCTCCAGTCCGACCTTGATACTGATAAAGTCATCCAGCATCACTTTAGGCTCGACATCCAGCTTCAAGCCTACATCCACGTAAGAGACGCTTTCTGAAGTAACCCCGCCCTGAATGGCATTGGTCGTAATCACGGGTACTTTGTTACCCACAACCACTTTGGCTTTTTCATTGTTTTTGACACGGATGCGAGGATTGGAGAGTAAATTCAGGTCACTGTCAGTGGTTCTAAACTGCACATTAGGCGCTGGGCTCACACCGATGGTACTCGATTTGATCTGCTTGATGGTTTCAAGGGTCAGCGGATTATTGAGTACGGTTAGACTGGTGGGATATCCAATCCCTAATTGTTGCAGTTTGTTGCGGGTAATCTCAATCACTTCAATTTCCAGCATCACCTCCGGATCAGCGATATCCTGGGCCTTGATCATTTTTTCTGCCAGTGCCATCACTTCCGGTTTATCACGCAACACCAACATATTGAGGCGCTCATCCACATACACATCGCGTATCTTCAGGATGGTCCGCAACATATCGGCACATTGTTTGGCACTGGTATTGGCAAAATAAAAGTTGCGGATCAGCAGGTCCTGATAGTCCTTGTTTTTTTGCTGGGTGGCCGGGTATACCAGCACACTGGTGGGCGATAACACCTTTTTCTGCAAACCATTGCTAGAAAGCACCATATCAATAGCATCTTCAATCGGCATTTTTTTCACAAATACCGAGGCCTTGGTTTCAGGCTTGATGTCTTTATCCAGCACAAAGTTGATGCCGGTGGCACGTGACAAGGCCTCAAATACAATTTTGACATTGGCATCACGTAATTCCAGTGTCACGGGTTTATTCAAGTTGCTTTGCAATTGTGGCAAGGCAACACGCGCCTTTGGCTCTTGTGCGAGTAGCTGTTTTTCCAACGCTCGTGCTTCAACGTTGGCGGGTTGCTCCAGCAAGATATCCTGTACTTCTTTTAAAGCCTGCTTTGGTTTATCCAGATGCTGCTTGGCCTGTTCAAGCTGCTTGCGCAAGATGATGTCACGCTCACTGGCGCGTTCATAATCGAGTGCTTTGACATGATGTGGATCCAAGGTGAGGATACGGGCATACACTTGTTTAGCGGTAGCAATATCGCCTTTGGCATCTGCTGCCTCCGCCTCTGCTGATAAGGCATTAATCGCCAGTTCACGTTCACGGAACCAGCGGTTACGCAACACCACATCTGTCGGGTGTTCGGCGACTTGCTGCGCCAATTCATGCACCTTGCCCTCGGGGGTGGTCGCATTTAGTCTGGGTGGAAACAAGCCGCAAGACGATAGCATCAATACTGACAAACCCATTACGACCATGGTTGGCACGTACTGGGCTCCTCTCCCTGGAACAGCGTTTGAACTCAAATTTAAAGCGCTCATTGGTTAAACATTTCTTCTGAATAATTGTTTTCAGCGTTGGCAGGGGCCTGGCGCTGGCTGGCTGTGACTGTTTTTGTTTTACTTAACATCACTACTTTATTTAGCGGCAAATAAGTGAAATACACCGCTTGGGCATCTTCACGGTCCAGCCGCCACTGTGGACTGACCTGGCTACCAATTTTGGGTAACAATAGTTTTTTCTGTTGCAAGAGAATGACGATGTCACCCTCTGCGACATCCTGCATGCTGCCAACATAGGCATAAGGTAATGGTGGTGCCTGGGGTGGCGGTGGCGGCTGTGGCTTAGGCGGCGGTGGCAACCACTCATGCGCGGCAAATAAAACATGACTGGCTTTTTTTACAGGTAGCGCACGTGTAAAGTAAGTGGCTACTTCGGATGATGTGTCAGAAGCCTTGGTAACATCAGGCTCCTCGGCCCCTCCTAATTGGGGTTTCGGGACAGCCTCGGCAGCGGGGGATCGTGATGGCGAGGCTGGTTTGGCCAACATGTCTTCAGATGGGACAGTGCTGTCCTCTTGCGACCATTGCCAATACACCAGCCCCAGCGTAAACAGCAATGCAACCCATAATAGCGGAGAGGTGGCAGCTTTGGAATCAGGAGGCATGTGCCTGTTCTCCGCGGATAAACACCGAAAATGTCAGTGTGGCCTCAATGGTCGGCTGCACCGTTTCATTTTTACGCAGCTCTAATCCGGTCAATGCCATTGAAGGATATTTGCGCAATACATCCAGGATAAACTGTCTGCAGGTGATGTAATCAGCCTGGATAGTGAAACGCATATCAAACTGCTGAATGTCGTGGCTGGCATCTTTGACTTGATGCGCCTGCCATTGGTAATCCCCCACGTTAAGCAGTATTTGCCGTTTTTGCGCCAGGTTGGCGATCTGTATCATGCGGGGAGATAAATCACTAAAAGCAGGTAATTGCTGCCAAAGCGAAGACAGTTGGACCGGCTCAGGCGTCACGGTCTGCACTTTTTCGATCACAACAGTTTCCTTTTGCGTCGGTTTTACTGGTCTGATGGCCAGTTGGCGGATGTCGCTTTGCAGCAGATTGATTTGTGTTTCTTGGGCTGCTTGCTGCTGCAGTAATCCTGCCCATATCAGTAGCAACATGCCGGAAACAAGCATAGTTATCCAGCCCAGATACCAGGAGCAGCGGCGCACCAGCCACAGTAAGGTCATAGGGGTTGGCAAACGCAACTGACTCATGGCTGCCACCCTCCCTGGATTTCAAAACTGACCGGACGTTGTGGATGGCTTTCGTTGACCTGGTGTTTCTGCAAATGCACCTGGTCAAGCGCCTCCACTGTTTGCAATTGGCTGACATACTTGAGCAAGGCCTGGTAGTTCTTTGCTTCTCCAGAGAGCACAAATTGCCCCCGGTTGGCATCCGGCAATAGCTGCAACAAGGCAATCTCGGGTACCTGCTGCGATTCCAGCGCCTGCAGCAAATCAAACCAGCGCACATTTAGCTGCTGCACAATTTTTTCTGCTGCTTTTTGTTGAGGCTGGCTCAGTTTGACCGCAGCCTGCTTGGCGACTACCTGTAGCGGTGCGGGCGCAGATTTGACCTGATTGGCACCCAAGGCAACAAGTTGTTGCTGGCGTTTTACCAATATTTGCAATTGCGACTGCTGATCAACCACCCGGTTGTATTCGACGGCAACCAATGCTGCGAGGCCCAGCACCACCAGCCCCCCTGGCCAACGCAACCTGCGCCAGGCAAATGCTGGCCGGGAAAACTCCAGCTGGTAGTCAGGATCAGGCCACATGCATCACCTCCTGCCACAAGGTGGTCACCGCATGCGCAGCATATAAAGTTTGCAGGGGAAAGTGTGCAGACAATGCCTGTTTTACATGGCCGCCTGTCATGGCCATGGCACTGCAACCTGGTTCGATAAGCCAGTAACATGAGGAGGCCTGGACACTCAGCAAGGTACGTTCACGCATCAGCCAGGCGGTGATTGACGCCAGGTCAGACAGGTCAACTGCCAGGCTGGACACATGCACAATACGGCCTTGCTCTAACTGTATCAGGCGCAACATCTGGGATTCTGCCATGAGCACACTCCCAGTCTCAGGTAAGCGTGTACGTGCCCACAAGGCCGAAGCATAAGGCTGCACGGACCAGTGCACAGCGCTTCCTTTCAGTAATTCATGCAAATCCGCTGGTTGCAGTGCAGGGATTGCCGCTAACAGGCAATCTTGTGGCTGGCGGATATCCTGCAAACGAAATGGCCATGTACGCGCGGGTTCACCATACGTTTGCACCAACACAGCTCGCGCATAAGCCAATTGCTCTTCACCAGACCAGCTAAATACTTGTAATGACTGCGCCATCGCAGGTAATAGCAGCAAATGCACATGCCTGTCTGCCAGGTAAATTTCTATGCGTTGCCAACGTGTCGCGGGAAGTTGGGCCAAGATGGCCTGCAAGGCCGCTGAAAGAGGCTGGTCTTGTGGGCCAGGCCAGGCGACCTGCACAACTACCCGGCGCGAACGCAAACCCGCTGGCCAATGCTCAGCCCACAACTGGTCAGACAAGACCAGTATCCTTGTTAAACCGCACCACCGAATATCAGGCAATAAACGTGACACGGTTGATCTCCTGCAAACTGGTCATGCCTTCGGCTACAGCGCTCACCGCGGCTTCGCGGATGGTGCGCATGCCATTCCTGGCCGCGGCTTCTTTTAATTGTCGTATCGGTTGCCTGGCGATAATCATCTCGCGTAGCTCATCATTGAGCACCAGTATTTCTGCGACGGCTTTACGCCCCTTGTAACCAGTGCCGCGGCAGTGACCGCAGCCTTTGGCATGCTTGAACTGCATGTTGGATGCTTGCTCCAGAGTCAATCCGGAGGCAGTAACCATTTCCTCATCTGGCACAAACGGTTCTGCGCATTGCGGACACAAGGCGCGTACCAGGCGCTGGGCGATAATGCCATTCACGGCGGAGACAAAATGGTAAGGATCCACCCCCATGTGCATAAAACGGCCAATCACATCCAGCACACTATTGGCATGCACGGTAGAAAACACGAGGTGGCCCGTGAGTGCAGCCTGCACGGCAATCTGGGCGGTTTCGGCATCACGGATTTCACCGACCATGATTTTGTCGGGGTCATGCCGCAAAATGGAACGCAGGCCACGAGCAAACGTCAGGCCTTTTTTTTCATTGACCGGGATTTGCAGTACGCCCGGTAATTGATATTCCACCGGGTCTTCAATAGTGATGATTTTGTCGAAACCCGTATTCACTTCCGAAATCGCGGCATAGAGTGAAGTGGTTTTGCCGCTACCGGTGGGCCCGGTGACCAGTACCATGCCATAGGGTTCACTGGCCAGTTTCCTGAAGCGGGCGATGACATCTGCATCAAATCCCAGGGCTTTCAAGCTCAGACCTTGCGCCTGCTCAGTTAATGCCTTTCTATCCAGCACCCGCAATACGGCATCCTCACCAAAGGCACTCGGCATGATGGAAACACGGAAGTCAATCAAGCGCCCCATGGCATGGACTTTAAAACGGCCATCCTGCGGAATACGGCGCTCGGCGATGTCCAGTTGTGCCATGACCTTGATGCGCGAAATGGCTTGTTCTGCATTATCCAATCCGGGGCTATTGGCAATACTGGCCATGACGCCATCAACCCGGTATTTGACAGCTAGTCCGCCAGGATGTGTTTCCAGATGGATATCACTCGCCCCGGTTTTAAGGGCATCGTACAAGGTCGAGTTAATCAACTTGACGATAGGGTTGGCGTCTTCGTGGATAGATTTGAGCGACAGCTGCATGACCACTTCTTCGTCGCCCTCTTGCCCCTGCTCGGCAGGTAGTCCAACACCATCCATGGCGCGCATGGTTTCTTCTTCACCCGCTAGGTAGGCGCTGATCTCTAACCGATGCGCCAACCGCCATTCAACCTCCTGCGGTAAGACATGTTGTGCCCACAATGGCAGTTGGCGGTTAAACGGGTCGGCAAACACCAGAATGAGGGTTTGTTGCGCATCATAAAACGCCAGACACTCCTTCTGCTGCGCATCGTTATAGCTGACCACCTCAAAAGCGACTTGCCATTCGCGCATCTCACGCATGGTCGCTACCGGGTAATGCAGCAAGTGGGCCAACTGACTGACCAAGGTTTCATTGTCTACGGGCACCAAGTCTTCCAGCACCTCAATCACGCGGCGTTGCTGCTGGAGCGCCTGCGTTTGCGCCTGGGACAACAGGTCGGCGGATAGCACAGGTAAGGGCTGATTCATTGGATTTGCCCTGCCAACTCAAAAATAGGCATATACAACAGGAGCACGACCACACCAATGACCAAGCCGATAAACAACATTAATAAAGGTTCAAACAACTTGGTAAACCAGTCGATCCAACGCGCCAGTTCTTCGTCATAAAAACTGGCGATTCTATCCATCATCTGTGCGACGTTGCCGCCACGCTCACCGACCAGTAGCATGCGTTCGCCAATGGGCGTCGTCATCCCTACTGTTTGAAACGCCTGAGATAGTGGCTGACCTTGGCTGATCATGGTTTTCGCCTGTTGCAGACTGCGGGCCATGCTGCTATCCAACAAGCCACCAAGGGAATCTAGCGCCGTCATGATGGGTGTGCCGCCCGCCAACAACATGCCTAATGTGCGGTAGAAACGGGCAAGCTGGTAAAGATGCAGTTTTTCACCTATCGCCGGAATGCGCCAAATCGCTTTGAGCAGAGACTGGCGCGTAGCAGGTGTTTTGAACAGCAACACCAGGCCTATGATCATGCCTACCAAGATCGCCAGCATAGTTCCACCATGTTGTGAAATCAGTGAACCCCATCTAAGCATCATGAGTGACATCCAGGGCAAATCAGCGCCTGTACCCTCATACACACTGCTGAATTTAGGGACAACAAATCCCATTAAAAAAGCAATGACCAATCCACCCACCACGATCAGCAACATCGGATAAATCGAGGCACTGATGATTTTCTTTTTGAGCAAGGAAACCTGGTTGTCATAAGCGATATACCGTGACAGGGCATTACCCAGATCACCGGTGCGTTCAGCCGCCTTGACAGTGGCTATATATAGAGGAGGAAAGACCGTCGGCTGGCGCTCCAGCGACGCAGAAAAAGATTTGCCCTGTTGTAGCGATTGCAGGATGCTTTGCAAAACAGCCCGCGTATGGTCCTGACGTAAAGAAAGTGCATCAATCGCCTCTACCAAATTCAGGCCAGAATCTAGCAATGCCAGCAACTCTTGGCTAAACAATGCCAATGGAAAAGCTTCTCGCCTGGAGGTTTTCGCTGTTTTTTGTGCATGCAGCGACACTGGCATCAAGCCTTTGGACTTTAGCTGCGCATAGGCATCCTGCTCATCGTCTGCTTGCAGCTCGACCATGGTCAGGGTGGAGCCATTAAGAACTTTTGCCTGAAAGTACATGGCTGTTTACCAGTTGGTGATATCCTGTGCTTCGTCACTGCCACCCACCTGTCCGTCCTTGCCCAGGCTGAACAAATCGTATTCACCATGCTGTCCAGGCATACGGTATTGGTAAGGTTTGCCCCAAGGGTCGTTCGGTACTTCTTTTTTCAGGTAAGGGCCACTCCAGTGCGCATTGTTATCCGCATTTGCCATGAGCGCCTGCAAACCTTGTTCAGTCGCAGGATAATGCCCGACGTCGAGTCGGTACTGGTCCAGCGCCTGTTCCAATGCCGCAATTTGTGCCTTGGCTGTCTTCACCTCTGACTTACCAATCTGCTGGAAGTATTTAGGTCCAACATAGCCCGCCAGCAAACCGATAATGACCATCACGACCAATAGCTCAAGCAAGGTAAAGCCGTGATTGTTGCGGACAGAACGACCAAACATCGTAAACACTCCATGAAAATTTGATGACAATACTAAGCAGATTAGATTGCAGAAAAGTGGCGGTAATATGACAGTCTGTCATATTTGTAATATTGGGTTGGCGCCTGAAGCGGGCAATCGCACAAGAAAAAACCAGTGCTGTTTGGCACTGGTTTCAATTTAAAACATGAAGTGAATCTTTTTTAGCGGGTATTACTCCCCCAGGAAACCACCACTTTGATGAGTCCACAATTTAGCGTAAATCCCATCCTGGGCCAGCAATTCATGGTGTGTCCCGGTTTCAACAACACGGCCGTGATCCAATACAATGAGCCTATCCATCGCAGCTATGGTCGATAGTCGGTGAGCAATCGCAATCACTGTTTTTCCTTCCATGAGTTGAGAAAGGTGATGCTGGATGGCCAGTTCAACCTCAGAATCCAGTGCACTGGTTGCTTCATCCAGCACCAGAATAGGCGCATTTTTAAGCATGACACGCGCAATGGCGATCCGCTGGCGTTGGCCGCCAGATAACTTGACGCCACGCTCCCCGACATGGGCATCATAGCCAGTACGGCCCTTCGCATCGCGTAACGTCAGTATGAAGTCATGGGCTTCAGCCCGTTTAGCAGCCATGATCATTTCCTCGTCAGAGGCGTCCGGGCGGCCATATAAAATATTTTCTCTCACTGAACGGTGCAACAAGGAGGTATCTTGAGTCACCATGCCAATTTGCTGGCGTAACGAATCCTGTTTGACGCGATCAATCGCCTGGCCATCAATGCGGATATGCCCAGCCTGGATATCGTAAAAACGCATGAGCAAATTGACGATGGTCGACTTGCCGGCGCCGGACCGCCCCACCAAACCTACACGCTCGCCTGGTCGAATATGCAGGTCAAAATTTTGTAGCAAGGGAGCTTGTTTTTCATAGGAAAAATTCACCTGCTGGAACACCACTTCGCCTTTGGGCACATCTAAGGCCACGGCATCAGGCACGTCCACCACGCGGTTTTCGATGGACAGCGTATTCATGCCATCCTGCACTGTCCCAATTTGCTCGTACAATGAGGTCAGCTCCCACATCACCCAATGCGAGATCCCATTGAGGCGCAAACTCATCGCCATCACCGCCGCAACGGCCCCTGCCGCCACCATGCTTTGCGACCACAACCACAACACCATGCTACCACTGGCGATAATCAGGCACATATTTAAAAAGTGGTTGATGCTTTCCACCCAGCTCACCATGCGCATTTGCCCATGTACAGTATCCAAAAACTCCTGCATCGCCGACTGTGCATAGTCTGCCTCACGGCCGGCATGCGAAAATAACTTAACGGTTGAAATATTGGTATAGGCATCCGTAATTCGCCCTGTCATCAAGGCGCGCGCATCCGCTTGACGTTGTGAAACTTTGGCCAGACGTGGAATAAAATAGAACAGCGCACAGGCATAAAATGACAGCCATCCTAAGAATGGCAACACCATCCATGGGTGGAAACTACCAACAACAGTGACAATAGTCGCGAAATACAGCAACACATAGACCATAATATCGGCCAGGATAAACCATACCTCACGCACAGCCAGTGCCGTTTGCATGACCTTGGCCGACACTCTACCGGCGAACTCATCCTGGTAAAAACCCATGCTTTGATTCAGCATGTGTTGATGGAATTGCCAGCGCAAACGCATTGGAAAGTTACCTGCCAATGTCTGGTGTTTAAGCAGTGTTTGCAGGACGATGATCAAGGTACTGCCCATCAGGATCGCGCCTACCAACCATAGGGTTGAATGGTGTGTAGTCCATAACTGGGAAGGTGAGATTGCTGTAAGCTTATCAACCACCTTACCCATCAATGCAAACAAAAGTGCCTCAAACGAACCAATACAAGCCGTGAGCACGGTCATGACGAGGATATAACGGCGCATGCCATAAGAGCATGCCCACATAAAAGGCCAAAAACGGGTAGGAAGATGCGTGAGGATTTCCCGTGGAAACGGAGAAACCAATGACTCAAAACGGCTAAACAATCGCATAAAAAACTACTTGGAATAAATGATGCAAACGGCTTCTGCAGCAATACCCTCGCTACGCCCGGTAAAGCCCAGTTTTTCTGTGGTGGTCGCCTTCACATTCACCTGCGAGGTCTCTATCTTGCAATCCGCCGCAATGTTGGCACACATCTGCCCCGTATGCTTTCCTAACCTAGGGGCTTCGCAAATCACAGTGGCATCAATATTACCAACGAGGTAACCTTTCTCATTGAGTAAGGCAATCACATGGCGCAATAATGTCCGCGAATCAATGCCTTTGTATTGCATGTCTGTCGGGGGGAAGTGTTTGCCAATATCACCTAACGCAGCCGCGCCTAATAAAGCATCGCAAATCGCATGCAATAAGACATCTGCATCTGAATGCCCATCCAGGCCGTGAGAATGAGGGATATTCACGCCACCAATAATACAGTCTCGCTCCGTCACCAAGGCGTGCACATCAAAACCGTGACCAACTCTAAAAGGAATCATTGTGTATCCTGTTCGCTCTGCGTAGCCTGCATCAATGCCGAAACTACGGCAATATCGTGCGGATACGTTATTTTTAAATTCTTTAAATCGCCTAATACTAGTTTGGGACTATATCCAGCCCACTCCATGGCTTGGGCTTCATCGGTAGGTTGACGTTCTAAACAACTGGCCAATGCTTGTTCCAACATGCCTATTTTGAACATTTGCGGAGTTTGCGCTTGCCACAATGCCTCACGCGGAATCGTGGCCGAAACATGCTGTGTGGCATCTGCACGCTTCAAGGTATCGGCCAAAGGCAATGCCAGCAAGCCACCTATATCTTGTGCCTCCATTGCATCAATCAATCGCTGCACCATCTCCGCATCAATACCAGGACGCGCGGCATCGTGCACCAACACCCAATCCTCACTATCGACTTGCGATACCAGCGCTTGTAAGCTCTGATAAACACTCGCTGCCCTACTCTCACCGCCACAAGGCAATACCTTTGTTTTATGACAGCCTTGCAAAAGCTCATCTGACCAATAGGCATCCGCAGCAGCGATCACAATAAATATCTGGCTAACAATAGGCATCGCCTCAAAAATATCGATGGCATGACGGAGGATTGGTTTCCCGTTCAGGGGTAAATATTGTTTGGGAGAAGCACTCTTCATGCGGGAGCCACTGCCAGCACAAGGAATCAAAACATTGTATTGAGTCATCCAGGCATTTTATCATGCAGAGATTCACTTACTTTTGTTTCAGCAGACAATCGAGAACGGACTTTATGTTACGAGCTAGCTAGATGCTATTGATGTGCAAACGCATAAGCGGTATTAATAATGAAGATTATTGATGTTTACAAGAATAATGACTAACGAATAGCCATGTCTAACTGCGCCGCGCAATAAAAAACCCAGCAGTGTTGTGCTGGGTTTTTGTGTAAGGAGCTTGGGGATGACCTACTTTCGCATACGAAGAGTACACTATCATTGGCGCA